>PDWJ01000148.1_pt1 | contig 198465 bp, 194 predicted proteins | sample 1430881 | NCBI WGS metagenome assembly PDWJ01 (sample SAMN01162460, study PRJNA174530) | Oral metagenome, whole genome shotgun sequencing project. | biome: Marine environment; feature: Marine mammal; material: Swab sample of the gingival sulcus; isolation source: swab sample of gingival sulcus...
GAAAACAGAGGCTCAAAAAGGCGGTGAGGTAATGTGGGTGAAAGTAAAAGCACCCACATTATCATGATGAAAACTGGATTTTTCAGGGTCGACTAAATATCCTGTCGTCCATCTCGGGTTTTGGCAATCGGTACCCGTAAAAAGTCGCTATCGCCGTTGCTATTTTCGCTTTCAGTAAGCTCATCAATCAGTTGCTGCATAATATGCGTTTGATTGGCATCGGCTAACTGGTAATCGTAATATTCACATAGCTCACTGAATTCAAATAATTCTGCCGATAACACGGCAGTTTTATCGTGAATCATCAGTTTATTAAAGCGTTGGCGCAAATAGGCCAGGCTGTTCTTGCGATTGTCGTTTACTTCTTCATTGTTCTTATCAACATTATAAAAAATGGTATATATGCCCGCCTTGCTGGCACTGTCGAAAAACGATCTGATACGCTTCGCGCCTATCAAATCATCGGGATAATAATCTCCATTTATCAGTAACAGATGATACGGCTCCGGGTATTGCGCGGCCTGGTTGTATTCGGATATGTCGGCAACGTCAGGCGGAAGCAGCTCATGCAAGCGGTTGCGTGCGGTTGCTTCTATTTCGTCAAAGCCTTTTTTTGCCGCCTCTGCCGTGGGGTAAAGGTGGTATAAACCGTGACTTTTCAATTGCGATAAATAGCGAAAACGCGGCGCAGTGTCAAAATCGAAAACATGAATATGTAAGGCTTTGGGTGGTAACGCCTGTGCTAACAGTAGTACCACATTTTCAATAAAACAGTTGCTAATGGTTTCACTGGCTTCATCGTAATCGACAGCAAAACCACCGGCATTGGCGGGTAGTAAAACAGGTATATCATTGGTATCGGCTGCTACTTGGGATGCGATCAAATCCCCAATGTAAATGCCCCATGGAAAAGCGTATGTATTCATTGTTTTTGCTCTTTTTTATTTTTGACTATGACAACCAAAGCATATAGCCGAGCAGGTTGTTGAAGCCAAGTTTTTTCGAAAACTAAATGCTTTCGAAAAGCCGCTATTCCCCCGGGTCGGCTGCAGTGTTTTGTTGGCTTTAAATCAGCATTACAATTTATGACCAAGATTAACAATGATAATACAAGGATATGGTCTCGTGATCATAGTATTTAACGCTTACTTTTTTTGCTATTTATTTACGCGAATCTTTAGTATTTTTTATTTTTTATTCCTTTCCTTCTTTTGCTTTTTTCGATAATGGATATTCAGAGTTAGAATCAAAAGTCCTTATTTATGAAAGTGTTCCGCTTTGTCCTTCCGTTAATTTTTAATGATGAAATAAAGGTATAATATATCGGTTAAATCAATGCCTGGTTTAACCGGTGACCTGCTGATTAATAAAATATTTACGCTAATAATGCCCGCAGTTTTTGCAATGCAGCCAATGCTTGCCTGGGTGTCAGTTGGGTTGGATCAATTTCAGCGAGTGCGACCATCGCCGGATGATCCATCTCACCAAACAAGGAAAGCTGTGGTGTTTTAGCTGAGCGTTTTGGCGGTTTTGGTGTTTGATCCAATAGCTGTTGCTCTAACAAGCGTAATCGTTGGCGGGCTTGCCGGATAACAACCGGTGGAACGCCGGCCAGTGCAGCGACCTGCAAGCCATAACTGCGATTAGCCGCGCCCTCTCGTACATGGTGCATGAACACAATGGTGTCACCGTGTTCTACGGCATCCAGATGAACATTGGCAATACCGGTTTGTTCTTCAGGTAAACGGGTTAATTCAAAATAATGGGTTGCAAACAGTGTCAATGATCGCACCGTACCGGCTAGATGTGCTGCACAGGCCCAGGCCAGCGCCAAGCCGTCAAATGTACTGGTTCCACGTCCGATTTCGTCAATCAGTACCAGGCTGTTTGGAGTGGCATTATGCAGAATATTGGCCGCTTCACTCATTTCCACCATGAATGTCGAGCGACCAGTGGCCAAATCGTCTGATGCACCAATACGGGTGAAAATGCGATCAATCGATCCGATAACGGCGCGCTCGGCGGGGACGAAACTGCCCAGATGAGCCAGCAGCACGATGAGTGCAGTTTGGCGCATAAAAGTTGATTTTCCACCTAAATTCGGGCCGGTAACGATCAGCATATGCCGTTTTTCAGGTTCAAGGGTGATACTGTTGGGGACAAAAGGTTCATCGAGTACCTGTTCAACAACCGGATGGCGGCCTGCTTCGATGAGAATGCCGGACTTTTTCACCAGCTTCGGTGCGTTCCAGCCGAGAGTGGCGGCACGCTCAGCCAGATTGGCCAATACATCCAGCTCAGCCAGTGTGGAAGCACAGGCTTTAAGTACCGCAAGGTGAGTAATCAGTGTTTCCAGCAAGGCATCATAAAGGGCTTTTTCCCGTGCGAGTGCCTGCTCCTGGGCGTGAAGCACCTTATGTTCAAATTCCTGTAATTCAGGAATAATATAACGCTCAGCAGCTTTTAGTGTTTGGCGACGGTGGTAGTCGGCAGGCACGCTTTTTGATTGGGCGCGGCTGATCTCGATGTAGTAACCATGAACACGGTTAAAGCCGACTTTCAGGTTTGCAATGCCGGTGCGTTGTCTTTCTCGACCTTCCAGCTCGACCAGGTAATGATTAGCGTGTTCACTCAGTGCACGCAATTCATCCAGCTCAGCGTCGTAGCCCGCTGCAATAACGCCACCATCACGCAGTATTTGTGGCGGGTTAGCGATAATGGCGCGGCTCAATAGAGTATGCAGTTCAGGCTGGGCCTCTGCTTGTCGGGTGAGGCTTTGCAACAGCGGAGCGTCGAACATCTTTAGAAAGGCTTGCAGCTCAGGTAGCCGCTCCAGCGCATCAGTGAGTACAGTCAAATCACGCGGCCGAGCCGATTTTAGCGCTATCCGTGCCAAAATCCGTTCTATATCACCGATGCCGCGTAATAAGCCGTGCAAGTACTCGTATTGATTGTTATTCAGCACTTGTTGCAAGCTATTTTGTCGTTGCTGGAGCAGCTCGCAATCCCGCAGTGGACGGTGCATCCAGCGGCGTAGCAGGCGACCCCCCATGGGGGTTACACAGTGGTCAAGAATACCGATGAGCGTGTGTTCATGGTGGCCGCCCAGGTTATATTCCAGTTCCAGATTGCGCCGACTGGCGGCATCCAGAATGACACTGTCTTCATGATGCTCAACGCGCAATCCAGTCAAGTGTGGTAACGTACCGCGCTGTGTGTCTTTGGCATATTGCAATAGACAGCCGGCGGCTGCGATGGCAACCGGTTGATCCGAACAGCCGAAACCGTCAAGATTGCGAACACCAAACTGTGAACAAAGGGTGCGCGTGGCGCTGTCCAGGTCAAAATGCCAGGGGGCTTGCCGACGCAGACCGGAATGGTCGCGCCAGGTTGCGGGCAGATCAAAATGCTCACCTATGAGCAATTCAGCAGGTTTGAGTCGCTCCAGCTCGTTCAGCAGTGTGGCCTCACCCTGTACCTGGGTGACAATAAAATGTCCGCCGCTAAGCTCCAGACTGGCGAGGCCGTAGGTGTTCTTAACCTGATGTAAAGCAACCAGCAGGTTGTCGTGACGCTCGTCGAGCAGAGCCTCATCGGTCAGCGTGCCAGGTGTGATAATGCGTACCACCTGCCGTTCTACCGGCCCTTTACTCGTAGCGGGATCACCGAGTTGCTCACAGATGGCGACCGATAATCCGAGCTTGACCAGCTTGGCCAGATAGTTTTCGATAGCATGAAACGGCACGCCAGCCATAGGTACCGGTTGGCCTGCTGATTGACCCCGGTGGGTCAGGGTAATATTAAGCAGCTCGGCAGCGCGGTGGGCATCGTCGTAGAACAGCTCGTAAAAATCGCCCATTCGGTATAACAGCAGGATATCAGGGTGTTTTGCCTTGATACGTAGATACTGTTGCATCATTGGGGTGTGATTTTTAATATTCTCCAAGTATTGCTCCCTGTTGTCGGCATCAACGTTCGCTCAAAATTTTGCTGCTGAGATTATTGTTTACTTCACTTCATTTTAACCGGTAGATAAATTGAATGATTAATGCCTTTGAGTTGAATCATGGTCGGCTTGAGCAGGTTCTTATCGAAAATAAATCCGATTTGCTGCTCTCCAAGCCTATTTGGGTTGATTTTGATTCACCTACCGATGAGGAACGGCAATGGGCAAGAGAGTTATTTGGTCTGACACTGCCCGATGAAGATGATTTTGGCGATATCGAGGCGAGCGCCCGCTGTTTTGAGGATGCAACCGGAGCTTTACAGATTCGTTCCGATTTTCTTCTCGATAAAGTCGATGCGTCAGTCAATGTGCCGGTTGCTTTTGTGTTTCGTAAAAATATCCTGTTTAGCCTGCATGAAGAGGATCTACCAGTTTTCAGGCTGTTACGGTTACGTGCGCGTCATCTACCGGGCTATCTTGAGGATTGCTGGGATGTGTTGCTGTATTTATACGCCACTGATGCCGAGTACTCCGCTGATGCACTAGAAGGTGTTTACGAGGCGCTAGAGATAATTGGTAAGCACGTATTACATGCCGACCTTGATGATAAGGCCGCCGCCGATGCGTTATCCGGTATCGCCAAAGAGGAGGATTTAAACGGCCGGATTCGTCGCAATCTGATGGATACACGGCGTGCTATTTCTTTTTTGATGCGCCAGCGATTGCTTTCTTCCAAGCAAATCGAGGACGCTCGCCAGATTTTGCGTGATATTGAATCACTGGATGGTCATACCTCATTTTTGTTTGACAAGATCAATTTTTTGATGGATGTGACGGTTGGTTTCATTAATATTAACCAGAACAAGATTATCAAGCTTTTTTCGGTGGCTTCCGTTGCCCTGTTACCACCTACATTGATTGCCAGCATTTACGGAATGAATTTTGAGTTTATGCCAGAACTGCATTGGCGTTTTGGTTATCCATTTGTGATTGGTTTGATGGCGACCACTGTAGTGGTGCCGTTCTGCTTTTTTTACTGGAAAGGGTGGCTGAAGTAGTGTAGTAGCCAAGCCAGCCGGTCTGGTTTTATTGTTGGAATTGTCGAGGGGTTATTCGGCGGGCAAACAGGCCCTGTTCTAATATTTTAACCATCTGAATTTAAGCATATTTAACTCTGAAGAACAGTATATTAATGCCCGCCGGATTAATAGCAGTCTGTAATTATGTACTCAGAATAGGGCTGGCATGGCCCGCCATGTCGGTGGTATTGGGTGCTGTGGCGGGACAGGGCAGACACCGCCCACCCTGCCCGGTTCAATCATGATGGTTGATTTCTGTTTCGGGAGTGGATGGTGTTTCGCCAGAGCGTTGCTGCAGCAATTTTGCTATCAATATCCCGACCTCGAACAACAGCCAGACAGGTAGCGCCAACAGGATCTGTGAGATCACATCCGGTGGTGTCAACAACATACCCACCGCAAAGGAACCGGTAATAACAAAGGGTCGTTTTGCCGCCATGGCATCGGGACTAATAATACCAGCGAGCGTCAGAATGACGGTTGCCACCGGAATTTCAAAGGCAACGCCAAACGCAAAAAACAGTTTGAGTACGAAGTTGAGGTAATAGTTAATATCGGTCATGACCGCCACACCCTCAGGTGCAGTAGTCGTCATGAAGGCAAAAAATAGCGGCATGATGGCGAAATAGGCAAAAGTCATCCCGCAATAAAACAACACCGTGCTAGAAGTGACAATCGGCAGTACGAGCCGTTTTTCCCGCTGATACAGTCCAGGGGCAACAAAAGCCCAGACCTGGTAGAGAGCCCACGGGATAGTAATGAATAAAGCAAGCACCAAGCTGAGCTTGAGTGGGGTCAAAAACGGTGACAGGACATCAATGGCGATCATGCTGCTTTGATCGGGTAAATGCTTGAGCAATGGATCGGCCAATGCCGTGTAGATCGGGTTGGCGAAAGGCAGCAGAACCAGAAAAACCACCAGAATGCCGAGCACGATACGCAGCAAACGACTGCGTAACTCGATCAGATGGCTGACGAGCGGTTGTTCGTGGTCGATATTGGACACAGGCTCAGTTTAGTGAAGAAGGTTGTGAGGATTGCGGTGTGGCAATAGCGGAAGATGGATCGTCATGCTGTTTTGGCGCGTGTGTTGCCGTCGCGCTAGATGGCGCGTTTACGTGAAAATCTGATGAGGGTGATTGGTGTGCTGATGGGTTGGACCGAGCCGTTTTCCGATGTGTCGATGGTGCTGAATCCTCAAAGTCCTCAATCTCGGCCTCAAAGTCCTCCTCAACATCCTGGCGCAAGGATTCTACTTCATCACGCAACGCCTTTACCGGCCTGAAGCCTGCTTCCTGTCCCTGGCGAATGGATTGCCGAATTTCTTCCAGGTGTAATTCCCGATCAACATCGGCCTTGACATCGGCCAGCATCCGACGTGCCTTGCCGACCCACAATCCGGCTTTACGCGCCATACCGGGCAGTTGCTCAGGTCCGACCACGAGCAACGCTACAACGCCGATAACGACCATTTCCCAGAAGCCTATCTCAAACATATCACTATATGTGCCTTCACTTAAACTTTATCGCTGTCCTTGAAGGTCGCATCGACCAGCGGTGCTGCACCGACCTGGCTTGATGATGTTGTATGTTCCAGCTTTTCGGGGGCGGCTGGGGTGACGTTGTTGTCCTTGCCCTTGTTTTGAGCATCTTTTTCCCCGTCTTGCATGGCATCACGGAAGCCACGGATAGCTGTGCCAACATCCGTACCCAGATTACGCAGCCGACTGCCACCAAACAACAGAAGGACGATAACCAGGATAAGCAACAATTCCCAAATACCAATACTCATAGCAAATAGCTCCCATGTGGGAAGGTGGGCTAGGCCGTAGTATTACGGGCAGCTTTTTCAGATAGACCGGATGTACCAAAGCGTCGTTGCAATTCGGCCAGGACATCGGCTGGCCCCAAATTTTGATGTGCCAGCATAACCAGTGTATGAAACCATAAGTCAGCCGTTTCATGTACCAGATGCGCCGGATCGCCATTCTTGGCCGCCAGCAGGGTTTCAGCCGCTTCCTCACCAACTTTCTTGAGAATGGCATCCAGGCCCCTGGCATACAGGCGGGCGACATAGGAACTATCAGGATCGGCCTGTTTACGGGCTTCCAGGGTCGTGGCCAGTTCATGCAGAATCGGATCGTTCATTAGCCGTACATCTCGCGGGGATCTTTCAGTACTGGATCGACAGTAACCCACTCACCTTCACGCAACTCCTCAAAAAAACAGCTTTGCCGACCGGTATGACAGGCAATACTGCCGATCTGTTCAATCGCCAATAGCAGTACATCATGGTCACAGTCCAGCCGAATCGTTTTCACTTTCTGGGTGTTTCCCGAGGTTTCACCTTTATGCCAGAGTTGCTGGCGGGAGCGTGACCAGTACACCGCCTCGCCACAGTCCACCGTTTTTTGCAAGGATTTACGGTTCATCCAGGCCATCATCAGAATCCGGCCGCTGTCAGCATCCTGTGCAATGGCCGGCACCAGGCCATCCGCTGTCCATTTAATACGATCCAGCCAATTATTATCCATTTAACTTATTGCCTCATAGTCTGACTTCGATACCCCGCGCCTGCATGTGGCGCTTGGCTTGTTCAATAGTGTATTCGGCAAAGTGGAAAATGCTGGCTGCCAGTACTGCGTCAGCTTTGCCCAGCAAGATACCATCTGCCAAATGATCAAGCGTGCCCACACCACCTGAGGCAATCACCGGAATATTAACCGCTTCGCTGATTGCGCGGGTCAATTCCAGATTAAAGCCCTGTTTCGTGCCGTCCCGGTCCATGCTGGTGAGCAGGATTTCACCTGCTCCATAACCATCCATGCGCTGTGCCCATTCGACCGCATCAATGCCGGTGGATCGACGGCCGCCATGGGTAAATATCTCCCAGCGTGAGGGCTCCTTTGGCAGGTTAACAGCCTTGGCATCGATGGCTACCACGATACATTGGTTACCAAAGCGCTCAGCAGCTTCTTGCACAAACTCAGGTCGGGCGATAGCGGCTGTATTGATCGATACCTTATCTGCACCCGCATTCAGCATACGCCGTATATCGTCCAGAACGCGAATACCGCCGCCTACGGTTAGCGGAATAAACACTTCACTTGCGACCTGTTCAACAACATGCACCATGGTTTCACGATCATCAGAACTGGCCGTGATATCGAGAAACGTGATCTCGTCAGCACCTTGTTGATCATAGCGGCGTGCGATTTCTACAGGGTCACCGGCATCACGGATATCAACAAATTTGACCCCTTTAACGACACGGCCATGATCGACATCCAGGCAAGGGATAATACGTTTTGCCAATGCCATCAGCTGTCCTCTGCGGTGTTATTGGCGAATGTCTGGGCGGTGGCAAAGTCGATTGTGCCTTCATACAACGCCCGACCGATAATCGCACCCGTCACACCTTCATCTTCAACAGCACACAGCGCCTTGATATCGTCCATAGTACTGACACCACCAGACGCGATGACCGGAATCGTGATTTCCTGCGCCAGTTTGACAGTGGCCTCGACATTAACGCCGTGCATCATGCCGTCGCGACCAATATCGGTATAAATAATCGCCTCGACACCATCGCGCTCGAATACTTTTGCCAGGTCAGCAACCCGGTATTTGGATAGTTTTGACCAGCCGTTAATAGCCACTCGCCCATCTTTGGCATCCAGCCCGACAACAATATGCCCAGAATACTCCAGACACAGCTTATTAACGAAGTGCGGTTCCTGCACTGCCTTGGTGCCAATAATCACAAACTGGACACCCGCATTAAGGTAGGCTTCTACAGTGTCTTCATCGCGGATACCTCCACCGACCTGGATGGGTAACTCAGGGTAGGCTCGGGCGATACTACGGATGACGTTAGCATTAACGGGTTGACCGGCAAATGCCCCGTTGAGATCGACTATATGCAAGCGGCGTGCACCGGCCTCTACCCAGCGTCCAGCCATCGCAACCGGATCATCCGAGAATACCGTTGCGTCTTCCATACGCCCCTGGCGCAGTCGTACACATTTGCCATCCTTTAAATCAATCGCAGGTATAAGCAACATGGGAAAGTTCTACCTTGACCACTTTAAAAAGTGAACACTAACCAAATGAAAGATAGCCACTATTCAAGGATTCCAGCTCACAAAGTTTGAGAGTAACTGTAATCCTGCGTGGGCGCTTTTTTCAGGGTGAAACTGAACAGCAAAAACGTTATCACGCGCAATGACTGAAGCAAATTCCAGGCCATAGTACGTTTGACCTGCGATTAAAGCCTGCTCCGCAGGCTGCAAATAGTAGCTGTGAACGAAATAAAAACGGCTGTCTTGAGGAATCTTGCGCCATAGCGGATGATCACCGATTTGACGGACCTGGTTCCAGCCCATATGCGGTACTTTGAGCCGCTCGCCCGTACGCTGGTCATAAGGCCGACCAAAGTAACGCACGTGTCCTGGTAATATTCCCAGGCATTCTATACCACCGTTTTCCTCGCTGGTACCAAGCAATGCCTGTGGCCCTAGGCACAAGCCGAGAAATGGTTTGTTGCTTGCGGCGTTTTTAACCACATCGATTAAATCCCAATGCGCCAGTTCCCGCATACAATCACGAATTGAACCCTGGCCCGGAAAGATTACCCGATCGGCGTGCAGGATATCCTGCTGGTTTTGAGTGATTGAGACTTGTATCTGTGGCGCAACATGCTCAAATGCCTTGGCGACAGAGTGCAGATTACCCATGCTGTAATCAATGATAGCGATGCGGTTGGTCATGCGGAAAGCTCGAAAATGTGCAGGAAATCGAGGAAAAATACCCATGCTTCCATGCTAGCCGACCTTGAACCAGTGGGGTTGTCATGGCTACGATTACCGTTAGCAGGGCGACGGGCAAGAGTGAGGAATTGGGTCATGTCAGTCATGCCGGGGATATAAGCCCCGGAGCATAATTATGGGGGTTAGAGACAACCTTTGGTCGATGGAATATCGATGATACGCTCATCCGGTTCTATCGCCATGCGCAATGCCCGCCCAAACGCCTTGAATAGCGTTTCGGCGATGTGGTGGGCGTTATGACCACGCAGATTATCAATATGCAAGGTGATCAGCGCATGATTAACAAAGCCCTGAAAGAACTCGCGGAACAGGTCAACATCAAACTGACCAATTTGAGCGCGGGGAAATGCAACACAATATTCCAGCCCGGGTCGCCCGGAACAGTCGAGTACTACTCTTGAGAGGCTTTCATCCAATGGCACATACGCGTGACCATAGCGATGAATGCCTTGTTTGTCACCAAGGGCTTGTCGAACAGCTTGCCCAAGCGTAATGCCTATATCCTCAACCGTGTGGTGGGCATCAATGTGTAGATCGCCGTGTGCCTCAATGGTCAAATCAAGCAAGCCATGACGGGCAATCTGGTCGAGCATGTGATCAAGAAAAGGAATGCTGGTAGCCAATTGGCTGGTGCCCGTGCCATCCAGATCGATGTATACCTGGATTTGTGTTTCAAGCGTATCGCGCCTGATAGTCGCTGTACGTGCCGACATGAAGGTTCCATTGGTCGAATCAAGAATTGAATGGACTCAATTTTACCTAAAAAACCTGAGATAACCCATATATAAATATATGGCGTTACGCGCTTCGGTGCTATAGCGCAAACACTATAAACCGGAACACTTTATAGTGATAATTTGCGTGTTAAAACAGACGGATATAGCGGAACCAGTTAATCGAATCTAATTGGCTCCGCTATAGGTGCATAACCGCGTCGCAAAAGGCGCTCCGCTGCTCGTTTATTGCACATAAACTGCACTACTCGATTATTTTCGCAAGAAACGGAATCATTGCTGGATTGAAAGAGACGCTGGCAGCGCCTATGTGAACCGTTACCCACAAATAGCGCTTGGCTGCCGTGATTTGTAGCCGAAGTACGGGCATGAAGATCCGTGATGGTATTGAGCGTCCCTCCACTCTCTACGGGAGAGCTTTGGATGGTTAAACATCCAGGTTGAGTACATCGAGTGCATTTTGCTCAATAAAATCCCGTCGTGGTTCAACTTGATCGCCCATCAAGGTAGTGAACACTTCATCAGCGGCAATGGCATCCTCGATCCTGACACGCAGCAGGCGACGGGTACCTGGATTCATGGTGGTTTCCCACAATTGTTCCGGATTCATTTCACCTAATCCCTTGTAGCGTTGAATGTGTTGGCCACGCTTGGCTTCATTCAATAACCAGTTCATTGCCTCGCTAAAGCGGTTAACACGATGTTGGCGTTCGCCGCGCCGGATTATGGTCGCATTGCCGAAGAGTCCGGCGAGTTTGGCTCCAAATTGGGCAATGCTGGTGTATTCAGGAGAATTGATAAATTCAGCCGACAAGTGATAGTCATGTTCCAGGCTGTGAGTACGGCGAGTGACCGTGAGGCTATAGTCCTGGCCCTCATCGGGTGTTTGGATTGCTACGCTGTAAACAGGTTGCTGCCCGGGTTGCTTGTTGAGCCGGTCCGCCAGCATTGCTGCCCATTCTTTCAAGCCGGTTCCGTGATGGAATTGTTCCGCATCCAGCGATGGCAGATAAATGAGCTGTTCCAGCAATGCAGCATCATAGCGACGGGAAAGTTGTTTACTGATCGCCGTAATTTTGGCTTGTTCGCGGCATAATCCTTGAAGTGTTGTACCATTGATCGGTGAGTTGTCCGGGCCCGGTTCCAGGGCAGCATTATCCAATGCCATTTTTTGCAAGTATGTCAGTAATTCTGTTTCATCTTTCACATACTGTTCCTGTTTGCCTTTCTTGACAAGAAATAATGGCGGCTGAGCAATGTAGATGTGGCCACGCTCAATGAGCTCTGGCATTTGCCGGTAAAAAAAGGTGAGTAGCAAGGTGCGGATATGTGAGCCGTCGATATCAGCGTCCGTCATCAGAATAATACGATAGTAACGCAGCTTATCCGGGTTAAATTCTTCCCGGCCAATGCCACAGCCCAATGCAGTGATCAGTGTGCCGACCTCCGCTGAAGCCAGCATCTTGTCAAAGCGTGCTTTTTCAACATTTAGAATCTTGCCTTTGAGCGGCAAAATAGCCTGAAAACGGCGATCCCGTCCCTGCTTGGCAGAGCCGCCGGCAGAATCTCCCTCGACCAGAAAGAGTTCCGAGAGTGCTGGATCTTTTTCCTGACAATCGGCTAATTTGCCCGGTAACCCGGCAATATCCAGTACACCTTTGCGACGCGTCATCTCGCGAGCGCGACGGGCAGCTTCACGAGCGCGAGCAGCTTCGACGATCTTGCTGGTAATCACCTTGGACTCATTTGGATTTTCTAGCAGAAATTCCTGAAATTTTTCGGCAACCATCGATTCAACTGCCGGTTTGACTTCAGAAGAAACCAGCTTGTCCTTGGTTTGCGACGAGAATTTTGGATCGTGTAATTTTACCGACAAGACGGCTGTTAATCCCTCGCGGATATCATCACCACTGGTTTCAACCCTGGATTTTTTTGAGATCCCTTCAGCATCCATGTACTGGTTCAGCGTGCGTGTCAGGGCACTACGCAGGCCAGCGAGGTGAGAGCCACCATCCCGTTGCGGAATATTATTGGTAAAGCAGAATACATTTTCCTGGTAGGAATCATTCCACTGCATCGCGAGTTCAATGCAAATATCATCGCGTTCGGCATCAATATAGAATACGCTATCGTGCAGCGGTGTTTTTTTACGGTTCAGGTGCTCAACAAAGGCTTTAATGCCGCCCCGGTACTCGAAGCTGTCGGTTTTGCCGGTGCGCTCATCATGCAAACAAATGCGCACCCCAGAGTTTAAAAAAGATAGTTCACGTAGTCGCTTGGTGAGCACATCGTAATGAAAATCGATGTTGCTAAAAATCAGCTCACTGGGTTTGAAATGGATTTCAGTGCCGGTGCGGTCAGTTTCATCGATAACCTGCAGCGGTGTTTGCGGGTTACCGCGATAGTAGTCTTGCTGGTAAAGCTTGCTGTCGCGGTGGATCAGTAGGCGCAAGCTTTCAGATAGGGCGTTGACCACAGAGACACCCACACCATGCAGGCCGCCGGATACCTTGTAGGAGCGATCATCAAACTTGCCACCTGCATGTAGAACCGTCATGATCACTTCAGCAGCAGAACGGCCCTGGGAGTGTTCATCAACCGGGATACCACGACCATTATCCGTTACGGTTATTGATTCATCAGCGTGTATAGTGACGCTGATTTCGGTACAGTATCCGGCCAATGCTTCGTCAATCGAGTTATCAACCACCTCGAACACCATATGATGCAGACCCGTGCCATCATCGGTATCGCCGATATACATGCCAGGGCGCTTGCGTACTGCATCCAGCCCTTCCAGAACAGTGATGCTTGACGAAGTGTAGGAGGTATCGTTCATAGTTTGCTGCCTGAATTCATATCAAAAAAGTATTGTAACATTTCATGAATTGGGCTCGTACTGGAGCATTTATATGTGGCTCCAATGCGACCAAGGTCAGTGAGCTTCTGTGTCGGCCTTCAGGCCACCACTACTTTTGGGATGTCTTGTTTATGAAATTTTGTAGCCAATGTGGTGCTCCCCCGGCTGTACGTATTCCACCGGGTGATCATGTGCCCCGGTATGTGTGTGATGCCTGCAATACAGTTCATTATTTAAACCCGAAGATTGTGGCGGGCTGTATTCCCGAGTGGCATGATCAGGTGTTGTTATGTCGACGAGCGATTGAGCCGCATTATGGTTTATGGACGTTGCCGGCAGGGTTTATGGAAAATAATGAATCAGTGGTGGCAGCCGCGTTGCGGGAAACCAGGGAAGAGGCCAACGCCGAGATTGATAATCCGAAGCTATATGGGGTGTATTCGCTGATTCATGTAAGCCAGGTGTATCTGATGTTCCGTGGTCGGTTACGTGATGGTTATGCCAGCGCCGGTGAAGAAAGCCTGGAGGTACGACTGTTTACCGAGGAGGAAATTCCTTGGGATGAACTGGCTTTTGCTGTGATTCGAGAGACCTTGCAGCAGTATTTTGCCGAGCGCAGATCGGGACAGTTTAGTTTGCAGGTCGGTGACATTACTCGTGAATCAGACAACCAGTATCGGGTATATCGCTACCCGTGATAGGTGATAGCGACAGTTTGTAACGCCTGTTCTATGATTTTCTGGATATGGGTAATCTTTTGTTGCATGGCCTGGTTTAAGCCTGGTTTATCAAGGTAAAGTATTTGGTTCTGGCCGGTGACGGGGCGCTACATAGTGTCGTCGTGTCGTCAATTTTTTTACGCCATAAGTCGATACTGGCGAATATAGCGGAACCGATTAATCCAATTTAATTGGTTCCGCTATGTCCATCTGCTTTAACGCGCAAATTATCACCATAAAGCGTTCCGGTTTATAGTGTTTGCGCTATATATCTTGATGTCGCCAGCGAAGCGGCGCCCCGAGTGCCTGTGCGAACCGGATTATGGGCATGATAGGGATACGGCATGCCGTGCTTCTACGAGTACATGTGCATTCATGTCACATTCGATCCGATCACGATATTCTGACATGATGGGCACAGTACACCGTGCCCCTACAGCACACGCACGCTTAATACACCTTGTACATCGGCAATTTGTGTAACCACCGCCTCCGATATCGTGCTATCGGTGTCTACTAGTGTACAGGCGATATCGCCACGTGATTTGTTCAGCATATCCAGAATGTTAATTCCCGCAGTGGAAATCGCATTAGAAATACGCTCAATCATATGCGGGATATTGGCATTAACGATTGCAAGGCGTGGCCCACCGTTACGTGGCATTGTCATTTCAGGGAAGTTAACAGAATTATGGATCGTGCCATTTTCCAGATAATCACGAATCTGGTCAGCGACCATAATCGCGCAATTATCTTCAGCTTCAGTGGTGGATGCACCCAAATGTGGCAGCATGATGGTATGCGGGTGGTTTTTCAGCCGACGGGTTGGAAAGTCGCAGACGTAGGCTTTGATTTTTTCTGCCTCCAGCGCTTCATGCAGCGCTTCCTCATCAACGACGCCCTCACGAGAGAAATTCATTAAAATTATATTCTTACGGCAACTATTTAACAGCTTGCCGTTAATCAGATGGCGTGTCTTATCGTTCAGTGGCACATGCAAACTGATAAAATCAGCCTGTGTGATCACATCGTTGACATTCAATACCTGTTCAACCTGTGAAGATAACTGCCAAGCATTGTTAACGGTAATGTGTGGATCATAGCCGATCACTCGCATTCCCAGAGCACGAGCAGCATTGGCCACTTTAACACCAATAGCACCTAATCCGATCACACCCAGAGTACGGTTGGGCAGCTCAAAGCCTCCGAATTTTTTCTTGCCCGCCTCAACCTGCTTGGACAAGGTGGCATCATCACCTTCCAGGGCGCGTACATAATCCCAGGCCGGGCAAATATTACGTGCAGCCAGTAACATACCTGCGATGACCAGTTCCTTGACAGCGTTGGCATTTGCACCAGGCGCATTGAACACACAAATACCACGAGCGGTCATTTCAGGAATCGGAATGTTGTTGACACCGGCACCAGCACGGCCAATGGCTTTGAGGCTGCTCGGTATTGGCCAGTCATGCATTTTGTAGGAACGCAGCAACACAGCATCAGGATTCTGGATTTCTGAAGCAATTTCGTAAGCATCGCGGGGCAGGCGCTCCAAACCGGCAACGCTGATATTATTAAGGGTTAGAATCTTGTGCATAACGGTAAACTCTTGAGTCTAAAAAAAATACCCCGAACATACTTGATCGGGGCTTTACTATTACTACAAATAGAACGTTAACGTGCTAGCCGTGTTGTTTCTGAAAATCAGCCATGAAGTCAACGAGTGTTTGGACACCTTCCAGTGGCATGGCATTGTAGATACTGGCACGCATGCCGCCCACCGAGCGATGACCCGATAGTGTTAACAAGCCCGCTTTTTTCGCCTCAGCCAAAAACAGCTTGTCCAGCGCCGAATCCGCCAGGGTGAAGGGTACGTTCATCCACGAACGGCAAGCAGGATCAACCGGATTTTTGTAAAAACCTGACGCATCAATAGCGTTATACAGTAACTCGGCTTTGGCCTTGTTACGTTCCGCCATGGCAGTGAGACCACCCAAGGTTTTAATCCACTGGAACACCAGCCCGGCAATGTACCAGGCGTAAGTCGGTGGAGTGTTGTACATTGATCCATCTTTGGCCATCGCTGCATAGTCATACATGGTTGGAGTACCGACTACTGTTTGGCCGATCAGGTCGTCACGAACGATGACAATAGTCAGACCGGCTGGACCTATGTTTTTTTGGGCGCCTGCATAAATCAATCCGAACTGATTGACATCCAGTGGGCGAGATAGCAGCGTGGACGACATGTCGGCAACCACAGGCACACCCACATCGGGTATCTCGTTCATCTCGATACCGTTGATCGTCTCGTTCGGTGTGCAATGCAGGTAGGCCGCCTGCGGGTCACATTGCCATTCAGCGCGCGGTGGAATGGTGGTGAAGTTGCTGGCTTCACCGGTAGCCACAATATTGACCCGGCAAAATTTCTTGGCTTCAGCAATCGCCTTTTTCGACCATTGTCCGGTATTCAGATAATCGGCCCTGGTCTTGCCACGCAACAGGTTCATGGGCGCCATCGCAAACTGGGCTGATGCACCACCTTGCAGGAATAGTACCTTGTAGTGCTCCGGTATATTCAGTAACTCACGCAGATCAGCTTCAGCCTGTTCAGCAATAGAAACAAATTCCTTGCCACGATGGCTCATTTCCATGACTGACATACCGGAGCTGTGCCAATCAAGCAGTTCAGTTTTGGCTTGTTCCAGAACCGCCTCGGGAAGGGTGGCGGGGCCTGCGCTAAAATTGTATGGGCGTGACATTCGGATAGTCCTCAAAAAGAAAATGCACCGCATCGGAAAAACGGGGTGCATTTTACACGGTTATTGTGTTAAACGCTTGGCCTGGTTATTTGAGATGCAGAGCGATTCCAAACCAAGGTGAGTCAACGTGTAAGTTAAACCATATTTAATTCCAGTTTTGCACGTATCGACATTCGCTCCTGGCTCCAGGGCGGCTCCCAGACCAGATCCACGTTGACAGATTCTACCCCTGCATGATGACGCACTGCATTTTCTACCCATTCCGGCATGGCGCCTGCTACAGGACAGCCAGGCGCGGTCAGCGTCATGCGTATATCGACATGATTCCCTAGTGGGTCAACCTCTATACCGTAGATTAATCCCAATTCATAGATATTAACCGGTATCTCAGGATCATAGACGGTCTTGACAGCCTCAATGACACGCGCTTCCATCTCGTCAGTATCCGGTAATGTTGAAAGATTAGACAGTTGGGTCACAGGAGTTCTCCTTGGCAGGCAATTGAGGATGGAGCCATTCATTCGGTTGCTACCGGTTCCTTGCGATGTTCCAGCGCAGCACGTGCCGTGTGCCAGGCTAAAGTGGCGCATTTAACCCGACTGGGGTAGTCGCGCACGCCTGCTAGCACACCAAGCTTGCCCAGATTTTTGGGGCACTCGCAGTCAGTGGTCACGACCGTGTGGAAGGATTCAAACAACGCATCAAGTTCAGCAACCGGTTGACCTTTAAGCGCCTCGGTCATGAGTGAGGCCGAGGCACTCGATATGGCACAGCCCGAACCTTGAAACGCGATATCCTTGATGAGGTCATTCTCGATATCCAGAAAAACGGTGATTTGATCGCCACACAGCGGATTGAAACCCTCTGCCTTGTGACTGGGTTCCGGGATGATACGAAAGTTACGGGGGCGCTTGTTATGATCAAGGATCACTTCTTGATAAAGATCACGCAGGTCGTTCATGAGTTGAATAACTCCCTGACTTTATTGATGGCCGAGATCAGCCTGTCTATTTCGTCATAGGTGTTGTAGACCGCAAATGATGCGCGTGCTGTTGCTGCTACGCCATAGCGCTGCATTACTGGCTGGGCGCAATGATGACCGGCCCGGATAGCAACACCCTCACGGTCGATTATGGTGCCAATATCGTGGGGATGAATGCCTTGTATGGTAAAGGCGGCCAGCGCCGCTTTCTTGCGGGCAGTGCCCATGATATGCAGGCCAGGAATGCTCTGAAGCTGCGCTGTGGCGTAATTGAGTAACGCCTGCTCATGGGCAGCGACCACATCCAGGCCGATGGCACTGAGCCAGTCCAGTGCAGCCCCCAAACCGATAACACCGGCGATGTTTGGTGTGCCAGCCTCAAACTTGTTGGGTAAATCCGCATAATCGGTTTTTTCAAACGTTACCTGCCGGATCATGTCACCACCGCCTTGGTAGGGGGGCATGGCATCCAGTAAGGATTGTTTGCCATATAAGACACCGACCCCGCTTGGACCATAAGTTTTGTGGCTTGAGAAGGCGTAAAAATCACAATCCAATGCTTGCACATCAACCCTTAGATGCGGAATGGCTTGTGCGCCATCCAGCAGTACTGGAATGCCGTGTGCGTGTGCCATGTCAATCATGGTTTTGGCAGGATTCAGCGTGCCGAGGGCATTGGAAAGATGGACAAAGGCAACCAGCTTGACACGCTTGCTAGCCAGTAGTCGTTGATACTCTTCCAGAATTAATTCACCTTCGTCAGTGAATGGAACAACCTTCAGCGTGGCGCCACTGCGCTCGCACAGCAGCTGCCAGGGCACGATGTTGGAGTGATGCTCCATGCCGGTAATGATAATTTCATCACCGGCTTTGACCGAGTGACTGCCAAAACTGTGAGCAACCAGATTAATGCTCTCTGTCGTCCCTCGGGTGAAGATGATTTCCTGGGTGCAACGGGCATTCAAAAAGGCCCGCACCTTCTCTCTGGCGTGTTCAAAAGCCGTAGTAGAACGCTCGGATAACAGATGAACACCACGATGAATATTGGCGTAATAACAACCGTAGCATTCACTGATCGCATGGATGACAGCATTCGGTTTCTGTACGGAAGCCGCGTTGTCCAGGTAGACCAGCGGCTTGCCATGAACCTGTTGCTGCAGAATCGGAAACTCAGCACGAATACTGGCAAGATCGAGTGTTGTCCTGGGGGTTTTCGTGTCAGTCGTGTCCATTATGGGCGTAGCCAGTACGTTTGGGTTGCTCATAAGGCGGTGGCCTCCTCAAGAGTATCCGGTGCCAGGCGAGCCGCGAGTTGCTGTGATAGCCGTTCGCGCAAGGCTACAAGTTTTATCCGGTTGAGGCTGTCATTGGCAAAGGCATGAACCAGCATGGTGTGTGCTTGCTGCGAATCGATACCCCGTGCACGTAAATAGAATTTGGCATCAGGACTGAGAAAACCGGTCGTCGAGCCGTGACTGCATTTAACGTCGTCGGCCAAAATTTCCAGTTGGGGCGTGGCGTTTGCCCGCGCCTGCCTGGAAAGCAGCAGGTTTTGATTGAGTTGACGAGCATCGGTTTTTTGGGCATGTGGGTGAACGTAAACCATGCCGTCAAACACGGTGTGCGCCTGGTCATTCAGTACATTTCTGAAAATTTGTTCGCTGCTTCCGTACGGGTGTGCATGTTCAACGCGAATGTGATAGTCACTGAGCTGATTACGACGTGCTAGCGTCAGGCCATTTAAATAGCAACTGGCACCTTCGTCATCCAGTAGAGCCTCCACATCAGTACGCGCCAACTGGCCACCTGAAGAAAACAGATGCGTATGGGTTTGGCTGTCGCGTCCTTGTCGAAGCCGGAGTGCACCCAGATGGAAGGCTTGCGACGCGTTGTCCTGAACCTCGTGATAGTGCAGTGTCGCGCCATCGCCCACACTCAGCTCGACCAGCGGGGCATTGAGATAGCGTCCTTTACCGCGATGCTCTACCACGATAGTGGCTTGTGCATGTTGTTCCAAAACCAGCAGCAGGCGTGGATACACTGCAATTTCGTCACCGACGCTATGGAATATGATGTGTATCGGAGTTTCGATTACTGTGTCGGGCTGTAGGTGAATAAACACACCGTCTTCCCAAAAAGCAGTATTGAGCATCGCGAAAGGGTGCTGCTTGAGTCCGGGTAGCTGATCAAGGTGATGCTCAATCTGCTCAGGGTGTATCCGTAACGCATGGCTAATATTGCCGATAAATGCAGTGTGAGGGATTTCCTCAAAATGTGACAGGCTGGGGGTGAAACGGCCATTGGTAAAAAGTAGCTGGTGTGCAGGAATATCCAGCGACGGTAATAGGTTGGCTGCAACCGGCATGGGCACAGATGGTCGAAAGGCGATAGCTTTTAGTGCGCTCAGGTCAGTAATACGCCAAGCTTCCTGTTGGCGTGTAGGAAGTCCAAGCGCCTCAAATTGATTAAAGGCTTCACGGCGTAGCCGAGCAAGATAATCCAGCTCGTGACGATAAGCGGTAAAGTCAGAAAACGCTTGACGATAGGGCCCTTCAGCAGCGGCAGCAACGGTCATAACACTCTCCTCAGGCGGCAGCAGCCCGGCGGGCACGACCGGGTTCCTCGTTGTAGAGCGCATAGCCTCCTTTTTCCAGCTCCAGTGCCAGATCCTTGTTACCCGAGCGGACGATTTTACCGTTTACCAATACATGGACGTGATCAGGAATAACATAATCCAGTAGCCGCTGGTAGTGGGTGATGACCAGAAAACTACGCTGCGGGTCGTTTAGGGCGTTGACCCCGTCAGCAACCACTTTCAAGGCATCAATGTCTAGCCCTGAATCGGTCTCATCCAGTACGGCAAAGCGGGGCTGCAGCACAGCCATCTGAAAGACTTCATTGCGCTTTTTTTCACCACCGGAGAAACCATCATTGACCGAGCGCTTTAGCATCGACTCGTCCATTTTGACCAATTCCATGCGCTTATGGATGAGATCCCAGAAATCCATGGCATCCAGCGGTGGTTCACCCTGATGCTTGCGGATAGCATTGACCGCCGCTTTCAGGAAATACAAATTGGCGACACCGGGAATTTCTACAGGATATTGAAATGCCAGAAACAAGCCCTCACAAGCACGGGTTTCTGGCTCCATGTCCAGCAGATTTTTACCTTCATACAAAATGTCACCCTCGGTGACGGTATAGCCTTCACGACCCGCGATAACATTGGCGAGGGTACTTTTACCGGAGCCATTCGGCCCCATAATGGCATGTGTTTCACCCGCCTGAATGTTCAAGTTGATGCCCTTGAGGATTTCACGATCCTCAACGGTAACGTGCAGATTACGGATTTCTAGCATGAATCTTGGTTCCGTTAAGTGGGATTTTCCACGTATAAATTTATTTATGAATAGACGGCATTTTTGCCGTGTGTCGAGCAGCTTGCAGCTGTCAGCCTACACTCCCTTCCAGTTTCAACTCGATCAGTTTTTGTGCTTCAACGGCGAATTCCATCGGTAGCTCATTGAATACATTCTTGCAAAAGCCGTTGACGATCAGGCTGACGGCATCTTCAGTATTGATACCGCGCTGTTTGCAATAAAAAATTTGGTCTTCACTGATTTTGGAGGTGCTGGCTTCATGTTCGACCTGTGCATCCGGGTTTTGCGCCTCGATATAAGGGAAAGTATGCGCGCCACAGCGGTCACCCATCAACAATGAGTCGCACTGTGAATAATTGCGGGCATGAGTAGCGGTGGGCAGGATTTTTACCAGCCCCCGATAAGCATTCTGACCCTGACCGGCTGAAATGCCCTTGGAGATGATTGTGCTACGGGTGTTTTTACCCATGTGAATCATCTTGGTGCCCGTGTCAGCTTGCTGATAGTCACGGGTCAAGGCCACCGAGTAGAATTCACCTACCGAGTTTTCACCGCGCAACACACAACTGGGGTATTTCCAGGTAATGGCTGAGCCGGTCTCAACCTGGGTCCAGGAAATTTTGGAATTACGACCCTTACAGAGTCCTCGTTTGGTAACGAAGTTATAGATACCACCTTTACCGTTAGCGTCGCCCGGATACCAGTTTTGTACGGTGGAATACTTAATTGTTGCCTCATTCAGTGCGACGAGTTCCACAACAGCGGCATGTAGCTGGTTTTCATCGCGCTGGGGTGCGGTACAGCCTTCAAGGTATGAGACGTAAGCACCCTCATCGGCAATGATAAGGGTGCGCTCAAATTGCCCGGTGTTGCTGGCATTGATACGAAAGTACGTAGACAGTTCCATCGGGCAGCGTACCCCTGGCGGAATGTAGACAAATGAACCGTCGGAGAAAACGGCTGAATTTAGCGTGGCATAGTAATTGTCGCGGTAGGGCACGACCGTACCCAGGTACTGACGCACCAGATCAGGATGCTCGCGTACCGCTTCAGAGAATGAGCAGAAAATAATGCCTTTTTCTGCCAATTTATCCTTGTAGCTGGTGGCTACTGATACTGAATCAAATACGGCATCGACCGCTACACCGGCAAGGATTTTTTGCTCCTCTATCGGAATGCCCAGCTTTTCGTAGGTACGGCGTAACTCGGGGTCAATTTCATCCAGGCTTTTAGGGCCATCTGCATTACTTTTAGGTGCGGCGTAATACGAAATGGCCTGATAGTCTATCGGCGGATAGTGAACCCGCGCCCATTGTGGTTGCGGTTGGGTGAGCCAGTGTCGAAATGCAGTGAGTCGCCATTCCAGTAGCCAGTCCGGTTCCTGCTTCCTGGCTGAGATAAATCGAATCACTTCCTCGTTCAGCCCGGGTGGCAGGGTATCCTGCTCAATATCGGTCACAAAGCCGTATTTGTAATCGTTATTGTTAGTGAGTTGCTCGATAGTTGATGTGTTTTCGGGCATGGTTGAAAATTTCCTCTAACGACAACCGATCGTTTAGGCCGAGCGGGTGATTGAGTATGACGCAGGGTGAAACTGGATCGGACGTGGCGGACGGGGCTGGCTCATTTCCATGAGGTTGATACTTTTTAAAGCGCTGTTGATGGCTTGATTGATACGCGGCCAATGTGTGCTGACCTCGCAATGATCCTGCCGTGAGCAGCCGTCATGATCCTGAACACTGCATTCGGTAATTGCGATAGGCCCTTCCAGTGCATCAATAATGTCTGCTGCCGAAATTTCTGTGGCCGGACGCGCCAGTTTGTAACCACCCTGTGCTCCGCGCTGCGAGGTGAGCAGACCTGCCCGTGCCAAAGCTTTGAGTATCTTGCTGGCCATGGGCAAGGGTAGCTGGCGCTGTTGCGCTAACAGGGTGGCACTACACGGCTGATCATTGGCTTGGGTAAGGCCGATCATCAGCAGGATGCCGTAGTCCGCCTCACGGGTAATACGAATCATGGATGCTCCGCAATATTTTGTCCAATCAGTACTTGATTAGTCCAATTTGGCAGTAGAATAATTCCAAACACAGCGTTTGCCAAGAGCGCTGAGGGTAAAGAGCGACTACCGGTGAAGATTGTTGATGCGTGCAGACTGAGCAGGATGCAAAAAGTTTTTCTATGGCAATGGTCAGTACAATTATTTATGGCTATTGCTATGGAACAAGCCTTCGCTTTGTCCCATCGACAAGGCAAGCCAGGACGCCTCTGAAGAACTTCCGTTTCTAGCCTTTCTCACCACGAGCGAGGCCATTGAAGCAATATTGTCCCCAGGATGCCTTGAATCCTTTGGCTATTTTCTACCCATTGGCTGCCTTGTTGCAATTTCTCCGCTCGAAACACGTTGGCAAGCCCTGCCAACAGATAAAACCGATCAGTGTTTTTATCCAAACCTGATAGGGTACTTTTGCTGTAACCGAACTGCTGCTTGATGCGGTAAAACGCTACCTCGTCTTTTGGGGTGTTCTTCCAAAAAATTCGAGTATTCTTATATTAATCCTGGTGGCTATTGGAAGTATATTAATCCGGCGGGCATTAATATACTGTTCTTCAAAGTTAAATATACGTCAATTCAGATGGTTAAAATATTAAAATAAGGCTTGCTTGCCCACCGAATTAATATCTTTTGAACAAAAATGATGTAATATCATAGTGATAAGAACAAGAAAGTAAATCTAACTGTCCGGCCAATTAATACTGGGATTTCTTTTTTATGGTAGGTGGTCGCTACCAAAAGGCTGGCGTATAGCCCTTCTGGGCTACAGGGTAGATGGCTATGGCTAAACCGAAGCTATGGAAGATTTTAGGCAGTATACTATTTGGAGCCGCTTTAAGCCCTTTCGTCGGGGCATTAGTGAGTAATATCTTTACTCCATATGCGGAAAGTGATGCAGAAATATCAAATACCTTTGAGGTGTCAACAATTATCGCTTTCCCGATTTTGGTGGCTGTGGCATTCATGCTTTTGCAACAGTTCTTTTCGGGAAGGTAGTGCATCGCTAATAATCCGCTTACAGGCAAAGTTGCGAGTACTAGCGAATAATTTATCCTGTGAATAACGTTATACGATGGAGAAAATATGATGATTAGATACAAAGAAATAAAACCAATTGAATTCGACAAACTTAAGAAAATCGATTATACAAGTGGGCAAAACAATAATCCCTCTTTTGCTAAAATTACTGTTCCTATAGATGTCAGTCATAAACTTTAACTTTTCTGGTCTAATCGCTCAGACAAACCGCTTTTCCCTTATTAACTATAATAACAAAGAGGCAATCTGTGCTTAAATGGTATCTCAACCTTCTAATGAACTTCCATGAAGTTAAGCAAGGGAAAGTAGTACAGTGTACTTCTCTGTTACTTGGTTCCTTATTTTTCCTGTTTATTCTACCAATAATCTTTTTTATAATAGCTCAATTTCTCAACAAGTATATAAAATTTAATTACGTTGGTTTTTATAAATATCCCATTATTGTAACTGTGCTTTTGATTGGTTTAAGTATCCTTGCATGGGCAACAATTTACCAAATTAAAATCGGCCGAGGAACACCTGTTCCAAATGCACCAACTCAAAAACTTGTTATCACAGGACCATACAAGTACACAAGAAATCCTGTCGAACTTGGGGCGTTATTTTATTATTTCGGTTTTGGTTGGCTGCTTGGAAGCACCTTGCACGGAATAACCTGTATGCTACTGGGTCTTATAATTGGTAGCAGTTACCACAAATTTATTGAAGAAAAAGAATTACTGCTTCGGTTTGGGGATGAATATAAAGAATACAAGAAAAATACTCCATTTTTAATACCAAAAGTAAAATTTAATAGTTAAAAATACTCTACCCATCATCGTACTCGTTTTATTCGCCGGTGAACTCACCGTTATTGCCTGGTACTACGCACCGCACAACAACGTGGATCATGCCGATATCGACTGTTTAAAGCCTTCGGTTTTTCCGTCCTCGCGGCTTATCCGCCACCCCGTTGCCAGCGGCTGCGCCGCCGGCAATCGCGGATGAGCTACGCTCCAGTCACCTGGCAGCTTGCGCCACAACACGTCACTGGAGCCGACTGCGGTGTTTCTGCCTCGCAAGCACGCTTGCTCCGCTTCAACAGCCTCGCGGCTCAGCTCCGCGATTAAACCGCGAAGAAAAGTACTTTGAAAATACTGAACATAGCACTTCTATCTCTTTATTTTATATCTTTATCAACTCTCTCAAATGCAAATACGGGTGTGTTCTTTGGGTCTGGGAACCAGGTGATTCCAATAAAAAACAATCAAATTCAATTAGTCCGTTGAGAAAGTAGAATTTAAATTAGTGGTGGAAAAAAACAATGGTAGATATGGAGTTCCTTTTATACCTTGGGTAAATGTGACTGCCAGGTTTCATCTTACAAAACACATCGAAAAATGATGTTTTGTCGTAAAAATTTTGGCGAATTGCCCACGGAAGACCAATTGAGGCAACCGGGCTTATTCTAAATTGTGAATCATCACTGCTTAAAAACAAGCGGTTTCGGTATATGAAGGGCGCTATGACTGCTTAGGCCATCCCCGCCACGGATGGCACTTGCACGGCACTGAAAATAACGGGTCTAATAGAACAATCCAGTTGAGGACAATCGTATGAATGCACTTACCTTTGACACCCTGGCGTATACCAAGACCCTGCGCGAAGCGGGCATTGATGAAAAACAAGCTGAAGCTCAGACCATGGCCCTGGTCAACGTGCTCAAAAACAGTACCAATGAACTGGCTACCAAGGCCTCTATTGAGCGGCTGGAAGCTTCAACCAAGACAGATATTGAGCGGCTGGAAGCTTCAACCAAGACAGATATTAAGCGGCTGGAAGCTTCCATTGAGCGGCTGGAAGCTTCAACCAAGACAGATATTGAACGGCTGGAAGCTTCCATTGAGCGGCTGGAAGCTTCAACCAAGGCAAATATTGAACGGCTGGAAGCTTCAACCAAGGCAGATATTGAACGGCTGGAAGCTTCAACCAAGGCAGATATTGAACGGCTGGAAGCTTCAACCAAGGCAGATATTGAACGGCTGGAAACATCCACTAAAGCCGATATTACCCACCTGGAAGCCCGAATAGATGTTATGGAAAAACGCACCGCCGGACGTTTCACCCTCCTGCAATGGATGGCCGGTTTCAATCTGGCACTTGGTGTCGCGTTGCTCTGGCTTTTGATTCGCAGCACGATGTAAACAAGGTTTGGATCAATGACACCTGTTCGACTGGGAGTCTTATTACCAGGCAGTACAGCCATCGGTAAGGGTATTAATGAATGCACGCCGAGGCATCGTACGAACCCAAACAGGCGATATTCCCGCTATATGTTAAGGCAATTTCTGAGCAGGAAATTGCAGTAGAATAGTTTTGTGCGTTACTGGGACAACGGTTAGGTTGACCCATTCCAAAACCTCTGTTTATCAGGCTGCCCGATAGCACATCAGCTTTTGGCAGTGCCACTATTGATAGCACCTAACTTTACCAAATTGTGCCATCACGAGATACTGGCCCATAAATTAGCTCTTTGGCCTAACTGTTCGACGAATGGCTCCACCGGATCGGGCTGGGGTTGGGCGCGGTTCACGGCACGGTTTAATGCGGGTGTCGCGGGTGCTCCGTCGCCCTCGATGCCCGGCGTGATTTGTGATACCGGCGCGGCATCGTCTGGACGCGACTCCATCATGCCCAGCAATTTCCCTTCAGGGTCAGGATCGGGCAAACCCCATTTGTCGCGGATTACGCTTTGTTCCACCTTCAGTCCCAGCAGCACTAATTTGCTGAGGTCGTTGGTAGCGAAGGAAAGCAAAGCGTGAATTATAAAATAGTTCCTGATAAACCAATGACTTAATTGGCGCGCCCGAAGGGATTCGAACCCCTGGCCTCTGCCTCCGGAGGGCAGCGCTCTATCCAGCTGAGCTACGGGCGCTCGCCACATGCAAGCGGTTAAAATACCCGGATTATACCCACGCGTCCAGTCTATAATAGCGCTTTATTTGCTGTGATAGCATGCGATCCACCAATCGTGGAGCTGAGCTGTGAGGATGTTGAAGCTGAGCAAGCATACTTGCGAGGCAGAAACACCGCAGTCGGCTCCAGTGACGTGTTGCGGCGCAAGCCGCCAGGTGACTGGAGCGTAGCTCAGTTCCGCGATTGCTGGCGGCGCAGCTGCCGACAATAAGGGCTTATAGGGCTACACCGGCAAGTGCCATTAAGCATACTTTTGATGTGGTTTCCAGATCAGCGCAAATAACGATATAATTAGTACGTTTATTTCTGCCCTGATTACAAGAAAACAATTCAAACCAAAATTTTTTGGCAAGCCTCATCAACCAAACCAACGTATACCCAAATCCAGCAGGGAATAGAAAATCGGGTTCGGTCAATCTGCAATTAGGGCTTCAGGTCATTTTCAGTTCAAAATGCGTTTAGTGGGGTTAAAAAGTGTGAGTGCAAAATTAGAAAAATCTTCAAGCTTGATCCTCGTTACTCTGGCTTCAGTGCTAATACTGGCAGCAACTCTATATTTCATGGCAGGTGCTCTGGTTGGTGCTGTTCAGAGCATCCCCGACGATGATGGTTCACGCCAGCGGGTTTTTATACTGGATCACATCGAACCTGTTGCCCGTGTTGCTATTGCTAACCTTAGGCCTGCTGGTGCAGTACAATTATCCGGCACAGATATTTACAACAACGTCTGTAGTGGGTGTCATGCTACTGGCACACTAGGTGCGCCAAAAACCGGCTCCAAAGAACAATGGGGACCACGTTTTGCTCAAGGGATGGATACGTTGCTACAGCATGCAGTCAACGGCATTCGTGGTATGCCTGCCAAAGGTGGCGATCCCTCACTAACCGAAGCCAATATTAAGGATGCAGTCCTTTACATGCTGAAAGAATCAGACATTAAAGCAGATGTTGCTCCCGCAAAAACTGCTGAAGCCGCAAAACCTGACGAGGCTAAAAAACCCGCTGAAGCCGCGAAGCCTAAGCCTACTGAAGCCGCAAAACCTGACGAGGCTAAAAAACCCGCTGAAGCCGCTAAGCCTAAGCCTGCTGAAGCCGCAAAACCTGACGAGACTAAAAAACCCGCTGAAGCCGCTAAGCCTAAGCCTACTGAAGCCGCAAAACCTGACGAGACTAAAAAACCCGCTGCTGAAGCTGCAAAAACCGCTGAAGTGACCAAGCCTACTGAGGCCATAACCTCCACTGAAACAGGATCCAAGTAAAAATAGTTGTTTTTTTTACAATTTTACTGTTGCTTCTCCACAAAGGCTGTCCAGCAGGATGGCCTTTGTAGTCTTAGATTTTAGCTATCACAAAGTATCGCTAACAATGCCCGCCCAGCATTTGACAGCGTATGGCTTGTGTGCCGTACAATCCCCAATGATCGTTCCAGTTGCAAATTGCCAACAGGTAACTCCACTAGCTCCTCATCCAGCATGGTTCGCGGCATAACGCTCCAACCCAGGCCAACCGCTACCATCATCTTAATTGTTTGCAAATAATTAGTCGCAAAAGCCACTGGTGGACAAACTCCCATCGCTACTAACCAATTTTCAATAATTCGTCGGGTAAACGTGCCTTCACCTGGCAAGATCGCAGGATAATCGTTCAGCTTTTGGGGGTTGATAGCATCCAGCATTGCCAACGAATGCTCTCGCGCTGCTACTGCAACAAGCGGGTCACGCCAAAGCAGCTGCGCTTCCAATGGCAATTCAACTTTTGGCGGTAACGTAACAATCGCCAACTCGACCTCGCCACGCAATACAGCTACACAGGCAATTTCCGAATCCATAAATCGCATATCCAGACGGACTTGCGGATAACGGTTAGCAAAAACACGTAATATCGGCGGTAAATGATGCAAACCAATGTGATGGCTTGTTGCGAGCACCAAAGAGCCCGCAACAGTACCCGACAGATTACTCAATGCCAGCCACGCATCATTGATTTCATCAAGAATTTGCCTCGCTCGTGGCAGTAATACACGACCTGCTTCAGTCAATCGTACTTTTCGGCCTAAACGGTCAAACAATCGCATATCCAGTTCCATCTCCAGCGCGGCCACACGTTTACTTACCGCCGGTTGAGTGAGATGCAATCGTTCTGCCGCCAGCGAAAAAGAACGTGTATCAGCGACCGTGATAAAAGCACATAGATTGGCGATATCCATAATTTAAGTAGCTCACCGTGCATAAAGACTATTCATTCCTCTATTTTATAAAAAAAATAAAAAATATGAATTTGTGTTATTCATCTTCACGCCTTAAGCTGCATCACATCAAAACAAGAGGATGAACAAATGGCGACTAAAACACTTTACGACAAGCTCTGGGATAGTCATGTAGTGTATAGTGATCCTAATGGGACAGCGCTTATCTACATTGATCGCCATTTGGTGCACGAAGTCACTTCACCACAGGCTTTTGAGGGATTGAAAATCAGTGGGCGGCAACCGTGGCGACTCAACTCGATGGTTGCCATGCCTGACCATAACACACCCACCACACCCGGATTTACTACCATCGATGATCCTGTCTCACGCCTTCAGGTCGAGACGCTTGATACCCATGCCCGTGAACTGAATTTGCACTACTTCCCTATCGGTGATACCCGGCGTGGCATCGTTCATGTCGTAGGTCCTGAACAAGGTGCAACCCTTCCAGGAATGACTGTGGTTTGTGGCGACTCGCACACATCAACCCATGGTGCGTTCGGCGCACTGGCGTTCGGCATCGGCACGTCCGAAGTTGAACATGTTATGGCTACCCAATGCCTGATCCAGACAAAATCTAAAGCCATGCTGGTACGTGTCGATGGACAAGTCGGAACACATATCGCTGCCAAAGATATTATATTGGCAATTATCAAAAAAATAGGTACCGCAGGAGGTACCGGACATGCCATTGAATTTGGTGGTAAAGCTATTCAGGCACTGAGCATGGAAGGACGAATGACTGTCTGTAATATGGCCATCGAGGCTGGCGCACGCGCTGGCATGGTGGCGGTGGACGATACCACCATTGACTACATTCAGGGTCGGCCATTTGCGCCAAAAGCAGCATTATGGGGACAGGCTGTTAAAGCCTGGCGTACCTTACATAGTGATCCTGACGCAGAATTTGACTGCGTGATCACCCTGGATGCAACCGATATTCAACCGCAAGTCACTTGGGGCACATCACCCGAAATGGTGGTAGCGGTAGACGAACCTATCCCTGACCCAGTACATGAGCGTGATCCAACCAAGCGGGCAAGCATGGAAAAGGCGTTAAATTATATGGATTTAAAACCAAATACACCAATTAGCGAGATACCGCTTGATCGGGTATTTATTGGTTCCTGCACCAATTCTCGTATCGAAGATTTGCGAGCGGCTGCCAGCACCATCAAAGACCGCAAAGTTGCTCCAAACCTGAAACAGGCTCTGGTTGTGCCCGGCTCTGGTTTAATCAAACAACAGGCCGAGGCAGAAGGTCTTGCCCAAATTTTCAAGGCTGCCGGCTTTGAGTGGCGCGAACCTGGCTGTTCGATGTGCCTGGCCATGAATGCTGACCGTTTATTGCCCGGTGAGCGCTGTGCTTCAACGTCTAATCGAAATTTTGAAAGCCGGCAGGGACAAGGTGGACGCACCCATTTGGTGAGTCCGGCGATGGCGGCGGCGGCGGCAATTGCAGGTCATTTTGTTGATGTACGCACATTATCCTGGGGAGAATAGTCATGCAGGCCTTTACTCAAATTGATGGATTAGTCGTTCCGCTGGATCGTGCCAATATAGATACCGATGCCATCATCCCGAAACAGTTTCTGAAATCAATCAAACGTTCTGGCTTCGGTGTCAATTTGTTTGATGAGTGGCGTTATCTGGATCATGGTGAGCCCGGTATGGATTGCAGTCAGCGACCACTCAATCCCGAATTTAACCTGAATAAAACACGCTATCAGGGTGCAAGCATCTTGTTAGCGCAAAAAAACTTCGGCTGCGGCTCTTCACGTGAGCACGCGGTGTGGGCGCTGGATGAATACGGTATCCGTTGCGTGATTGCGCCCAGCTTCGCTGACATTTTTTTCACCAACAGCTTCAAGTCAGGCGTATTACCCATTTCCCTGAGTGCGGCTGTGGTCAATCGTTTGTTTGCTGAAGTTGATGCGACACCAGGTTATCGTTTGGTGATTGATCTTGCTGCACAGACCCTGACCACGCCCTCAAGTGAGGTTATAACATTTGAGATTGATCCCTTTCGCAAAGAGTGCCTCATCAACGGCTGGGATGATATTGGCCTGACTTTGCGTCACGCTGATGATATTCGCGCCTATGAAACACGGCGGCAACAGGAAGCCCCTTGGCTATTTACTGCATCCGCTTATTAATTTATTAAAAAAATATTAGATGGTTATCGCAATACACTTTTTCGCTGACTTCTGGCGGTTACGGTGCAGTTGGAGCAGAGATCCATGACTCAAAAAATTTTGATTCTTCCTGGCGATGGTATCGGTCCTGAAATCACTGCTGAAGCGGTGAAAGTGCTGGAATACCTACGTCAGGAACGCGGTTTAGATGTAACCCTGGACTATGGTCTGCTGGGTGGCTGTGCCACAGATAACCTCGGTTCACCGTATCCTGAAGAAACGCATCGTCAGGCGCAAGCGGCTGATGCTATCTTGCTTGGTGCAGTCGGTGGCCCAAAATGGGAACAGATTGATCGTGCTTTGCGCCCAGAACGCGGCTTATTGGCGATTCGTGCTGATCTGGAGTTATTTGCCAACCTGCGCCCAGCCATTCTCTACCCGCAATTAGCCAGTGCATCAGCATTGAAACCCGATATTGTGAGCAATCTTGATATTCTGATTGTGCGTGAACTGAACGGCGGTATTTACTTTGGTGAGCCGCGTGGTATTCGCACACTGGAGAATGGTGAGCGGCAAGCATTTAACACTATGAATTACCGCGAATCAGAAATTGAACGGATCGCTCGTGCTGCCTTTGAGGCGGCACAAAAACGTTATCATCGTGTTTGCTCAGTGGACAAGGCTAACGTACTGGAGGTATCCGAGCTATGGCGGAATGTGGTTGAGCAGGTTGCGAAAGATTATCCCGATGTAACGCTATCACATATGTATGTGGATAATGCTGCAATGCAACTGGTTCGCGCACCCAAGCAGTTTGATACCATCGTTACCAGCAATCTGTTTGGCGATATTCTCTCCGATTGCGCTGCCATGCTCACCGGTTCAATTGGCATGTTACCCTCAGCATCACTAGCCGCCAATGGTAAAGGACTTTATGAACCGATCCACGGCTCTGCACCCGATATTGCCGGTAAACACGTTGCCAATCCATTAGCCACGATTCTTTCGGCAGCCATGCTGTTACGCCATAGTCTGGATGAGCCAGAACATGCCGATACTATCGAGCAGGCGGTAGGCCAGGCGCTCGATCAGGGTCTGCGAACCTTGGATATCACAACAGATGGCATGACACCCGTAGGAACACAGGCCATGGGTGATGCCGTACTAGCGGCACTAATGGATCAATGATTTCAGTACAAAGCCGCCTTTGGCATCAGGTACAGACTTTCAGGAGGTACAGTCACAATGAAACAGGTTGGGTTAGTCGGCTGGCGAGGCATGGTCGGCTCAGTGCTCGTCGATAGAATGCGTGCAGAAAATGATTTTGCCCTGATTGAGCCGGTTTTTTTCTCTACCTCAAATGCCGGTGGTCAGGGCCCTGCAATAGGTAAGGATATACCACCGTTACAAGATGCCAAATCTATCGAAAAATTGAAAACAATGGATATTATCCTAACGTGTCAGGGCGGTGATTATACCCAGGATATTCACCCACAATTACGTACCGCCGGTTGGAAAGGCTACTGGATCGACGCGGCCTCGACACTGCGTATGCAACCTGATACGGTCATCATTCTTGATCCGGTCAACCGTCAAGTGATTGACCAGGCACTGGTCAGTGGTATCAAGGATTACATCGGTGGCAATTGCACGGTCAGCCTAATGCTCATGGGGCTGGGCGGATTGTTTGCCCATGGATTGGTAGAATGGATTAGCGCAATGACCTACCAGGCCGCCTCCGGTGCAGGTGCGCAACATATGCGTGAGCTAATACAGCAAATGGGTGCGCTTCATGCCGCTGTTGCCGAACAGCTGGCTGATCCAGCCTCAGCCATCCTGGAGATTGACCGGACAGTAACCGAAACAACCCGGGCGGATCACTTCCCAACCGAAAATTTCGGCGAGCCGCTCGCTGGCAGTGTGCTACCCTGGATCGACCGACAATTGGATAACGGTCAAAGCCGTGAGGAATGGAAAGGCCAAGTTGAGACGAACAAGATTCTGGGCCGTAGCAATAATCCTGTTCCCATTGATGGTGTCTGTGTGCGTATTGGCGCCATGCGCTGCCACAGTCAGGCGCTAACGATCAAGCTTTCACAGGATATGCCCATTGATGAGCTGTTTGAAATTATTGATACTGCCAATGACTGGGTCAAGGCGATACCCAATCAGCGGGATCGCTCGTTACGAGAACTAACGCCAACTGCTGTTACTGGAACACTGAATATACCGGTGGGACGCTTACGCAAGCTGAATATGGGAACGGACTATCTTGGCGCCTTCACCTGCGGCGACCAATTGCTATGGGGTGCGGCTGAGCCACTACGCCGAATGCTGCGTATTTTACTGGCAAATTAATCCTCGTATCTGATTCAATATAAGTTTGAGCCACTAATGTACTATTATTCAGAATGGGACTTACCCAAAAACAATAATCCCATATTACATTCAAATCGCAGAAATACACTTTAGAGAGTATTCTGTATTAAGAAAGCGACGGATTGCCGATATTGGAGGCTATCCGAAGCGGGAAATCCGCCGGTTGTAAAAAAACCGGTGTCGCATCCAAATGCCAATACTGCCAGAACCATCTGGTGTTCTGGCGGTGGAATGGAGACAGGTCATGCTGTTTAGGATATTTCTCCGACTGATCCTTTTAGCCGGATTAGGGGTACCTCTCTGCGCATTTGCGCTGGGTCTTGGCCCATTGGAAGTACATTCGGCACTTAATCAAAATTTTGAGGCTGAAATTCCGCTGATATCAAATAATCCTGCCGAAGTGGCCGGTTTAAAAGTGCAGTTACCGCCTCAAGAGGTGTTTACACAAACCGGTGTTGAGCGACTCGATATGCTGTCGCTGCTTCGGTTCAAGGTTCAAACGCTGCCAAATGGTAAAAGCGTTATTAAAGTGAGCTCGATACAGCCGCTCCGTAACCCGAATTTTCAACTGTTAATGCAGGCAACCTGGTCTCGGGGGCGTTTATTACGAGAATACACCGTACAGCTCGATCCCCGACTCTATTCCAATCGTCGGGCGCCGCCACCGCCAAAACCGGTGACAGCTGAGGTCCAACAGGCTGAAGAAGCCACACCCAAACCTGCTGACAAGCCGGCAACTTCCTTACCAGAAGCACCGCCGGTGAATTTTGAAGGCGCATCTTCCTACGTCGTAAGATCTGGAGATACCTTATCAAAAATTGCCAAGCAAACCCGCCCATCGGCATCGGTTAACCTGCCCACGATGATGTCAGTGCTATTTGCTGGTAATCCAAACGCTTTTGCAGGTGGCAATCCGAACCGACTCATCGCCGGTTCTGTGCTCAAGATTCCGACAGCGAATGCGCTAGGTGTTGAAAAAACATCAGCACCCACACCAGCGTCCACGCCACAACCACCTACGACATTGGCAACGGCTCCTGTCTTACCCCCTCTCCCGGAATCCCCTGCACTGCCACCTGTTTCCGAACCCGCACCGCCAGCGACCGAAGCGCCGCCAGTGGCCTCAGTGCCCTTACCGCCGTCATCCGCTGATACACCATCAGCGACCTCAGCACCCTTACCGCCGCCACCCCTACCAACAACACCACCCGTTGATACACCATCAGCGCCTTTGGTATCCGAGCCGTCGCCACCACCGGGTCAGCCAACAGCAGCAACCGAAGTATTACCACCTGAACCGCCATCCAACGGATCGTTATTACCGCCGTCACAACTCCCTGAGTTATCACCCATCGGCTCGGCGGAAAACTTTGAGGAGATTGTTCCCGAGGCCAGTCAGCCACAACTCCCTGCACCAGAAACAACAGAGGCTATCACACCCATACCAGAGACAGAAACCACTGTAGCGACCCAGCCAGAACCAGAGGTTGAGCCGAAGCAATTACAACCTGCAAGTCCACCGGCAACAAAAGTCGTTATGCAACAGCCTGCAGTAGAGGAATCCGCGTGGTGGGCAAACCCGATACTTTGGATACCCATAGCGCTTATCGCACTGGCCATTGGCGCAGTAACCCTGCTCCCCTTGCTACGACGACGCGCAGCCAATCAGTCTGCAGTAGAACCGGATGCCTTTATCGCTGATGCCGATTCAAAACTTAATACACCATCAGCGCACGTGAGTTCGCCTGGACCGACTCCAGAAAGTCAAAGTACAGCGGCTGTACCTGAAAAACGCTCTACACGACTTCCGGCGGCCGCCGCAACAATGACAGCCGCTGCCACCGCAGGAACAGTAGCAGCTGCGACCAGTGCGACCAGTGATCAATCATCCTTGCTAACCGATCCAAAACAACCCCCCAAGCCTATTGAGGAGATGCTCAATGACATTGACTTTGGTACAGATGATACGGTGGTAAAACCAGGCGGTAGAATCGGTACGCCTGCTGCGCAAGATAGTGCTTCAATGCTCACCGGACTAGAACCTCCAACAACCTCAACGACAAAAGCTTCACTGACAGAGGCGGCGGCTCTCCAGGAAGAACCGACGACTGCAAAATCGCCTCCGGAAGACCTTGACAAACAACAAAAAATAACACAAAAGGATTCCAATACCGATACACCATCCATCCTGCGGCTTGACAATCTGGCCTTCAACCTTGATGCCCCCGGGGAAAATACTCAATCCACTGAGTCCCAGTCATCACCGCCACTGGAGCTAACGCAACCTACGACAACAAAAGTGGCAGACGATTTGTCGCCACTGGAATTTGATCTTGGTAGCTTTGAGCCGCCCACTGCATCGCTACCGGCTGAACAGGAAAGCGGGCAAAAAGACGACGCTTCCTCTGAAATAGCAAAGCCCAGAAAAGAAGATCTCCAATTTGAGTTTACTGACATTACCCAGGACATTGGGGACTTGGACACCTTGAAACTGGATGATCAGGATCTGCAAAATTTTAACGACTCCCCTCTGGAATTCGAGCTGGACAAAATGGTAGACAAGGATGCTTCCGAAAGCAGTAATACTGCTGCAGGAAGCGACTATATGGAAACCAGGATCGATCTGGCTGCCGCTTACCTGGATATGGGCGATCAGGCCGGTGCTCGTAGCCTGCTGGATGAAGTGCTGCGGGAGGGCGATGAAGTACAGAAAGCGCGCGCCCAGGAACTCATCAAGAAAATTCGTTGAGTTGCACCAAAACCAAAAACCCCTCTTGTGAGGGGTTTTTCTTTTTTCACCGTAAAGCAGCACGCTGCCCTGATCGAAATACCTCAATATCACACCCGATAGTAATCCCGATACCAGGCGACAAAGCGTGCAATACCCGTTTCAATAGTTGTAGATGGCCGGTAGCCAACATCCGCAACTAATGTATCAACATCAGCATAGGTATCTGGAACATCACCAGGCTGCATAGGCAACAGATTCTTAACCGCCTTTTGACCAAGGCACTCTTCCAGTAACTCAATATAACGCATAAGCTCAACTGGCCGGTTGCTACCGATATTATACAAACGATAAGGCGCCTGGCTTGTCGCTGAATCCGGAGCATCGCCTGACCACTCAGGGTTTGGAGCGGCAACATGATCCAATACCCGTAATATGCCCTCAACGATATCATCGATATAGGTAAAATCCCGCCGATGATGACCATAATTAAACACATTGATCGGCTCACTGGCCAGTATGGCGCGAGTAAAAAGAAATAACGCCATATCAGGTCGCCCCCACGGTCCATAGACGGTAAAAAACCGCAATCCAGTAGTTGGCAACCGATATAAATGACTGTAGGTATGCGCCATCAATTCATTGGCTTTTTTGGTGGCTGCATACAGGCTCACCGGGTGATCGACATTATCATGCACTGAAAACGGCATGCGTGTATTAGCACCATACACCGAGCTGGTAGAAGCATATACCAGATGCTCAACGTGATGACGACGACAAGCCTCCAGCACATTGACAAAACCGACCAGGTTTGAATCCACATAAGCATGTGGATTTTCCAGGGAATAGCGCACACCTGCCTGTGCCGCCAGATTCACTACCCGTTGTGGCTGATGCTGAGCAAATACCTCGTTCAGGCGCGCCTGATCTTCAAGGTTGGCACGCACTTCAGTGAAGCCGGAAAATGACTGCAACCGTGTCAGTCGAGCCTGTTTCAGGTTGACATCGTAATAATCGTTCAGATTATCGTAACCAACCACGTCATCGCCGCGTTCAAGCAACCGACCGGAAAGTGCCGAACCGATAAACCCGGCACTGCCAGTAACCAAAACTTTCATTATTACGATTCCATGGTTATAGCCGACCTTCAACATCACACGCGGGCAATACGTATTTCACATCAAATAGCACCGCATCAGACTTACCCAGTGCGCGAATACCCTCGACACCCATATCCTGAAATTGTTGGTGCCCGACAGCCAGGATGATGGCATCGTAGTAATTCCTTTGTGGCTGTGTGATCAGCTTAATACCGTATTCGTTTAACGCTTCTTGTTCATCAACCCAAGGATCATAAACATCAGTACGTGCATCATATTCAAGGAATTCATACACAATATCCACGACGCGTGTGTTACGCAAATCCGGACAGTTCTCCTTAAAGGTCAGCCCCATCACTAAAATCCTGGCATCCGCTACCGGAATTCGCTTCCGTGTCATCAGTTTGATAACACGCTGCACTATATGCGCTCCCATACCATCATTGATACGCCGCCCGGCCAGAATAATCGCTGGGTGATAACCTACTTCCTGCGCCTTGTGGGTCAGATAATACGGATCCACACCAATACAATGCCCTCCAACCAGCCCGGGCCAAAAGGGTAGAAAATTCCATTTGCTGCCTGCTGCACGAAGCACTTCTTCAGTATCAATGCCCAATCGATCAAATAACATCGCCAATTCATTAATCAATGCAATGTTGACATCGCGTTGCGTGTTCTCGATAACCTTGGCAGCTTCTGCCACCCGAATACTGGACGCTTGATGCGTTCCGGCATTGATAATGGACCGGTAAAGTGCATCGACAAACCTGGCGACTTCAGGACTGGAACCTGAAGTAATCTTGCAGATCGTTGTTAAGCGATGCGCCTGATCGCCCGGATTGATACGCTCCGGACTATAGCCAACAAAAAAGTCGGCATTAAAACGCTGTCCTGATTCCCGCTCCAGAATAGGTACACAGATTTCCTCAGTCGCGCCCGGATACACGGTGGATTCGTAAATCACAACGTTACCCTTTTTCAGCAACTGGCCTGCCGTGGTACTCGCTGCAACCAGAGGCCCAAAATCAGGTCGCTTGGAATCATCTACGGGCGTCGGCACAGTAATGATATACACATCACAATCCCTCAGATCAACAACCTGGTGGGTGTAGCGCAGTAAAGCTGCCTGCTGCAACGCCTCGGATGAAACCTCCAGGGTACTGTCAGCTCCCGCCTGTAATTCCAGAACACGGGCTTCATTGGTATCCAAACCGATAGTAGGGTATCGCTTACCAAATTCGACCGCTAACGGCAATCCGACATAACCGAGTCCGATGATACCCAAACGAGCTGTACTAAGATCCAACATTAATTAATGACTCCAAGATTTTTTATTTGGAAGCTGTACTATATCAGCGATCTTTTCAGAGTCGTCCCAAAAGGGCATCACCTGTTTGTGCTAGTAGTCGTGTAATCCAGGGTTTCTTGCTAATGTAACGAATTTCATATAAATCAGCATCACTGCTGGCAGACAGTAAATAATCGTCGCTGGTAGATAACTCGTCAGCAAGCTGGTGATCCAGCGCCCTGCGTCCATACCAGTGCTCACCGGTTGCAACGTGCTCCACATCCAGTTGCGGGCGGTGCTCCTTGACAAAATCAGTGAACAGCAGGTGCGTATTATCAATTTCTTCCTGAAACTTTTGCCGTCCTTTATCGGTATTCTCGCCGAACAGCGTCACCGTACGCTTATACTCACCGGCCATAAACTGCTCAAAATCAACATCATGTTTTTTGAGTAAACGATTAAAATTTGGCAATTGTGCAATCACGCCAATAGAACCCAGTATGGCAAACGGTGCAGCAATAATCCGATCGGCAACACAAGCCATCAAATAGCCACCGCTTGCAGCCACTTTATCCACAGCCACTGTCAATTTAATCTGCCGATCACGGACACGCAATAACTGTGCAGCTGCTAATCCATAACCATGCACCAAACCACCTGGACTTTCCAGGCGCACCACAACTTCATCGTCTGGCTGGGCAATCGTCAATACGGCGGTTACTTCCTCGCGCAATGAGGCTACCGCCGTTGCACGAATATCACCATGAAACTCCAGTACAAATATGCGCCGACGCTGTTTTTTTTCGCCCTTTTTCTCCTCTGCCTTGCGGGTTTTTTCCAGTTGCTTGAGCGCCTTTTTATCCAGCATGACCGACCTGAGCGTCTGTGCCATACTGTCATAGTCCTCATTAATATGGCGGATATCCAGGCGTCCACGGCTTTCCGATTGCTGGCCACCGCGCATCGCCAGCACAATAATTCCGCCAATAACCACCAAAATAGCAATAACAGCGGTCACGGCCTTCGCCAAAAACATTCCATATTCACTCAAAAATTCCATCCAGTTCTCCTGATATCTTGTGATAGTTGCATCTGAAATCGTGTTGAGGAAGAGGCAAGCATTCAGCTAGCGCACCCTCAACTGTAATGTTATATTTTTGATTCTTTATATTTTTCAAAAATCATAATGACTCGCAAACTTTATATTAAAACCCACGGCTGCCAGATGAACGAGTACGATTCTGCCAAAATGGCAGACGTTCTCCGCACCCGGCATAACCTGGAGTGCACTGATGACCCCGAGCAGGCTGATGTCCTGCTGCTCAATACCTGTTCAATCCGTGAAAAAGCACAGGAAAAGGTATTCTCGCTATTAGGTGTCTGGAAAACATTAAAAGCCAATCGCCCGGGTACAGTCATTGGCGTAGGCGGCTGCGTGGCAAGCCAGGAAGGCGAGCTACTACGCCAGCGAGCACCACAGGTTGACCTCGTTTTTGGCCCGCAAACCCTGCACCGTCTACCCGACATGCTGACTACAGTCTGGGCTGAGCAACGGGCCGTGGTTGATGTTTCATTTCCGGAAATCGAAAAATTTGACCAGTTACCGAAACCGCGTGCTGAAGGCCCGACTGCATTCGTTTCTATCATGGAAGGATGCAGTAAATACTGCACATTTTGTGTTGTTCCTTACACTCGCGGCGAGGAAATTAGCCGGCCTTTTGATGATGTGTTAAATGAAATTCTGGCGCTGGCCGCGCAAGGGGTACGGGAAATTAATCTGCTTGGCCAAAACGTCAATGCCTACCGAGGCGCAATGTACGATGGCGACACAGCCGACCTGGCGCTGCTAATCGAGCATGTTGCTGCAATCGATGGCATTGATCGTATTCGTTATACCACCTCCCACCCTGTAGAATTTTCCGATCGCCTGATTGAAGCCTATGCCCGCGTACCACAACTGGTTAATCATTTGCATCTACCCGTGCAAAGCGGTTCCGACCGTATTTTGGCCTTGATGAAGCGCGGTCATACCGTGCTGGAGTATAAATCCAAAATTCGAAAATTACGTGCAATCCGCCCAAATATCAGCCTGTCCACTGATATTATCGTTGGATTCCCCGGCGAAACCGAGCACGATTTCGCAGCAACCCTCGCATTGATTGACGAGATGGGCTTTGATCATAGTTTTAGCTTTATTTACAGCACTCGCCCAGGTACACCTGCCGCCAGTCTCGCCGATACAACGCCCATTGCCGTCAAAAAAGCACGACTGGCTCAGGTGCAGGCACGTATTGCACACAATGAACAGGCTATAAGTCAACAGATGATCGGCACCATGCAGCGAATATTGGTCAATAGACCGGCACGCAAAGATGGACAACAACTTTCAGGGCGCACCGAAAACAATCGGGTCGTCAACTTTCAGGGCTCACGGCAACTTATCGGCCAGTTCACTGAAGTCGCTATTACTGAAGCACTTCCCAACTCCTTACGTGGTCGGTGGGCCTCACATGCAGACGGCCCGGATGCTACCCTCAAACAGGCCCGTTCCCGTTAACGAATACGCCACCCCACACGTTAGATTCCTTCCTTGACTCCAAATACATCCCCTACATTTCGGGATCTGCTGCTTGAACCGGCAGATAATACCCGCCTCGCTAATCTTTGCGGGCATCTGGACGAACATTTGCGCCAAATCGAATACCGTCTGGGTGTAGAAATCAGCAACCGTGGCCATCGGTTCCGGGTAACAGGTGAAGCAGCCACTATCGCCATGGCTATTGCTGTACTAGAAGCGCTATATCGCAATGCACATGAAGAGGTCCTAACGCCGGCACAAGTGCATCTCTTCTTGCAGGAAGCCGGCGCTGAAGCATTAGTAGCTCCGCCCGACGTGAGTACCGATGAAGTCATCATCCGTAGCCGTCGCGGCCTCATTCGTGGCCGCGGCCCTAATCAGCAGCGCTATTTGTGGAATATCCAGCATCATGATCTTAATTTTGGTGTTGGCCCCGCTGGTACGGGCAAAACCTATCTGGCGGTAGCCTGTGCGGTGGACAAGCTGGAAAACAGTCAGGTACAGCGTCTGGTACTGGTACGCCCTGCAGTGGAAGCGGGGGAACGGCTCGGTTTCCTGCCAGGCGATCTGGCACAAAAAATTGACCCTTACCTACGCCCATTGTATGACGCTTTGTACGAGATGCTGGGATTCGAGCGGGTCGCCAAACTCATCGAACGGAATATCATTGAGGTGGCACCGCTGGCCTATATGCGAGGCCGCACCTTGAACAATGCCTTCATTATTCTCGATGAAGCGCAAAACACTACAGTGGAACAAATGAAAATGTTCCTGACCCGCATCGGGTTTGGCTCTACCGTTGTCGTTACCGGCGATATCACTCAAGTTGATTTACCGCGAAACACACTCTCTGGACTGCGGCAGGTTTTGCATATACTTGATGGGGTAGAAGGTATCAGCATAACCCATTTTAATGCCCGCGATGTGGTACGCCACCCACTAGTACAGCGAATCGTTAACGCCTACGCCCGACATGAACAGGATGGTCCCTCATGATGGAACTGGATGTACAAATCGCTCTTGATATGCCAGGACTGCCGGATGTGGCAGATTTTCGACGTTGGGTAGAAACCGCGCTGGCTGCCCTAGATTATCAGCGAGATGCTGAATTAACTATCCGTATTGTCAATGAGGCTGAAAGTACCGCCCTCAACGAAAAATACCGGCACAAGCAAGGCCCTACCAATGTTTTGTCCTTTTCCTTTGAGGCTGTACCTGAGGTAGCAAGTCATTTGCTCGGTGATATAGTCATCTGTGCTCCGGTCGTACTGCGTGAAGCCACCAGCCAGGGCAAGTCACCACAAGCCCATTGGGCACATTTAGTGATTCATGGTGTTTTGCATCTACTAGGCTATGCTCATGATGAAGAGACACACGCTGAAGCCATGGAGTTACTGGAAACTCGTATATTAGCGCTCCTCGATTATTCTGACCCTTATGGAGATAGACAACCCCAATCATGAACGACGAGCAATCCGAAGCCAACCATAAATCGTGGTTGGAACGCTTGGGTCTTGCCCTGGTCGGCGAGCCCAAAAACCGGGATGAACTCATAGAAACGCTGCGTGACGCACAGCAACGTGAGCTGCTGGATGCTGATGCCTTAACCATGATCGAAGGTGTGATGAAGGTATCAGAACTTCAGGTTCGGGATGTCATGCTGCCCCGTGCCCAAATCAAGGTGCTAAAGCACCACTGGTCATTAGCGCGTCTCATCACTGAAATCGTAAAATCCGGTCATTCCCGTTTTCCTGTCATTGATGACAGCAAGGACAATGTCATTGGTATTTTGATCGTCAAGGACTTATTGACACATGCTTTTGATCAGCGTGAGGACTTCGATCTTCATACCCTGCTACGTCCGGCCAAGTTCATTCCAGAAAGCAAACGCCTGAATGCCTTGCTTGAAGAATTCCGTAGTACCCGCCTGCATATGGCGATTGTTGTCGATGAGTATGGCGGCGTGGCCGGTTTGATCACTATTGAAGATGTCCTGGAAGAAATCGTCGGTGAAATTGATGATGAGCATGATACCGATGACGAAGGCATACTGATCCGCCCACAGGGTGATGCTTTTATCATCAAGGCGCTAACGCCTGTTGAGGAATTTAACGGGTATTTCAATGCTGAACTTGACGATGAGCGCGCCGATACGGTCGGCGGGTTGGTGATGATGGCATTAGGCCGTCTGCCAAAAGGCGGTGAAACCGCAGATCTGGACCAGTTTCACTTTAAGGTACTGCGTGCCGATAACCGCCGACTTCATCTGCTGGAAATGACCCTGCACGACCATCTTGAACCCATGACTGCCGCCGGCCATGAAACGGATCCTTAGAAAAAGCTGATTATGATCTGATTCATCGCGCGTTGGCCTACAAGCGTTTAACCTCGGTACACGATCAATTTTTTATCCGACAGACTGAATAAGTGGGTATGTCCAGAATTGTCGATGCCCTTGTAATGCACACCAGTGACGAAACCTCAGTGCCATTGAAGCTTTCCAAAATAAAGCTGCCCGACTTGAGTTCGCCACAACGACGTGGCGCTGTCATCTGAGCCTTGAGGCGCAGCGCACTCTCAAAATACGACCCATGTATCAGGGCTTCGGGGTATCAAGAATGCCTTTTTGAATGCGGGTTGCTTCGCAGTTCACCGCCTAAACCGGAATACTACCATGCCACCCAATCTTGATGAAAAGCCCGTTCCCGATAAGGCCTCACCGCATGTTGTCGCCAATGCCCCTGAGGATATGGCCGATCATCTGCTCACATTGTTACGGGGTTTCCTGCTGGAAATCCGCTCACGAGAGCATACTGTCCCCTATCTGGCGCTCGACAGCCATCTGGAACGTGACCTGGCGCTGGACAGCCTATCACGCACTGAATTATTGCGACGCATCGAACAGTTGTTCGGTGTGCAACTGGGTGAGCGGGCATTGGCCATGGAAACACCCGGCGAATTATTGTCAGCGATTCTTGAAGCCAGCGGAGCCTCTACAACAACACAGTCAGTCGATCCGGTTATTCCGGCCTCGTTAACACCAACGGCCGGCATTCCGCATCACGCCAAAACATTGATCGAAATGCTGGACTGGCATGCCCGGACCCAGCCCGAAAAAACAGCAATTCAGCTTTACGGTAACAACAGCTTGCTTGATACCCGTTTCAGCTACGCTCAACTCTGGCAAGGCGCTCAAACAGTTGCCGCCGGATTGCAAATGCGTGGTCTGCAACCCCATCAAGCCGTGGCGATCATGTTGCCCACTGGTGCCGATTATTTCGTCAGTTTTTTCGGCATTTTGCTGGCAGGCGGTATACCCATACCCATTTATCCACCGATGCGACCCTCGCAAATTGAGGAGCATTTGTACCGTCACGCTCGTTTGCTCGATAACGCTCAAGCCGTGGTATTAATCACCTTTCCTGAAGCAAAACTGGTAGCGCGCTTACTCAAAACCCAGGTAGCAACATTGCGTAACGTCACCACAGTTGCTGATATCACGCAAACACCGGCTGACTGGAAACCCGTGGCAATTGAGGGTGACGATCTGGCGTTTTTACAATATACATCCGGGAGTACCGGCGATCCCAAAGGGGTGATGCTGAGCCATACCAATCTGCTCACCAACATACGCGCCATGGGGAAAGCGGTGGCAATCAATGCCGATGATGTCTTTGTCAGCTGGCTGCCACTGTACCATGATATGGGATTGATTGGTGCTTGTCTGGGCAGTTTATACCACGGTCTACTCCTGGTGGTTATGTCGCCGCTAAGCTTTCTGGCACGACCTGTAAGCTGGCTGCAAGCGATCCATCGTCACCGTGGCACATTATCAGCAGCGCCCAATTTTGCCTACGAGCTGTGTGTACGCACCATTCAGGATCAGGATATTGAGGGCCTGGATCTCAGCACATGGCGCATGAGTTGTAACGGTGCCGAGCCGGTCAGCCCGACGACTATCGAACGGTTTACCACACGTTTTGGTCGGTATGGTTTTCGTGCAGCCACAATGGCTCCAGTCTATGGTCTGGCGGAATGCTCGGTCGGATTGGCACTGTCACCCCCCGGACGCGCGCCGGTTATTGACCGGATTCGGCGTGATGTCTTTATCCATAGCGGCAAGGCTGAACCCGCCGATCCTGATGATACCCAGGCCCTGACATTCCCTGCTTGCGGTCAACCGCTTGACGGCCATCAGATTCGCATTGTCGATGATCATGGACGGGAGTTGCCAGAGCGCCGTGAAGGACGGCTGGAATTCAAAGGCTTATCAGCCACCAAAGGTTATTTTCGCAACCCCGAAGCGACTGCCCGGCTGTTTCCTCATGGTGATGACTGGCTGGACTCCGGTGATCGCGCCTATATTGCCGCTGGTGATATTTATCTGACAGGTCGTGTCAAGGATCTCATTATTCGTGGCGGGCGCAATATCTACCCGTATGAGCTAGAACAGGCGATTGGTGAATTACCGGGTATTCGCAAAGGCTGCGTCGCCGCTTTCGCCAGCCGTGATCCCGCCAACGGTAGTGAGCGACTTATTGTCGTTGCTGAAACTCGTATTTCGCATAAAAAAGCCTCATCTGCCTTACGCCAGCAGATTCAACAGACCAGCGTCAATCTGCTCGGTATACCGCCAGACGATGTTGCACTGGTAGCGCCGTATACCATTCTAAAAACATCCAGCGGCAAGATCCGCCGAACGGCTGTTCGGGAACTATACGAGCACGATACGCTTGGCCGTGAAGGCCGGGCCGTCTGGCTACAACTGGCACGGATCGCGGTGATGACCAGCCAACTGCAATTACGGCGATGGTGGCAACAGGGCACTACGTATTTATATGCCGGATACGCCTGGATGGTTTATGGCTTACTAGCGCCACCGACGTGGTTAGGCATCATGTTATTGCCTACTCTGCGATGGCGCTGGTGGCTAAGCCACCGTGCGGCTCGCTTGCTGGCCCGGCTGACCGGCACCTCCATAACGGTACACGGCCTGGAACATCTTCCCAAAAATACCTGCGTGCTGATTGCCAATCATTCCAGCTTTCTGGATGCATATGTGCTCATCGCAGCGATTCCAAGGCATTTCCACTATGTCGCCAAACGTGAACTACTTGATAATCGCTGGCTGGCCAAACCGCTTAAACGAATCGCTACCCTGTTCGTTGAGCGTTCCGATACGCTACGTAGCGTTGATGAAGCCCACCAGCTGATCCAATATACCCAATCGGGGAAATCGCTGGCCTTTTTCCCTGAGGGGACTTTCACACGAACGCCAGGATTATTGCCGTTTCGCATGGGTGCATTTGTGACAGCAAGCCAAACCGGTGTACCCCTGTTACCGGTAACGATTCGAGGAACACGTTCGATACTGTGCCCCAATTCCTGGTTTCCCCGCCGTGGCCGACTGGCGGTCATTATTGCGCCACAACTCTTGCCTGATGGTCACGATTGGGCCGCCGCAGTACGATTACGGGCAGCGGCACGAGCCATTATTCTGCATCATTGTGGAGAACCGGATCTGGAGTCATGATATTCGCTGGTTTCCATCTATGTCCTGCGGTGGTTACGGGCCTTAAACAGCGTTTTTGAGATTCATGATATTCGCTGTTTTTCATCTATGTCCTACAGTGTAATGACGCATAGCATCATCCTGACTCGTTGATAGCGTGTGCGGGAATACGTTGCCTGTCGAAACCAGGGGTCATCGGACCTTGATCCAGTTCTTTATGGCGGTGCCTATAGCACCCCGTCCAAACAATCTGTTATCCCTAGGAGAAATGGGCTATGAGCGACGCATCACACTTACACGTTGGCTTGTTCGCCACCTGCCTGGTCGATTTATTTCGCCCAACCATCGGTTTCTCTGCTGTAAAACTACTGGAAGATGCCGGTTGCACAGTACATGTACCTGCTGCACAAAGTTGCTGTGGGCAGCCCGCGTATAACTCCGGTGATCATACCGATGCCAAAAAACTGGCTCAGCAGGTCATTGCGGTATTTGAGCCGTTCGATTATGTGGTCATACCCTCTGGTTCTTGCGGTGGCATGATCCGACATCACTACCCTGGCTTGTTTGACGATACATCCGGCTGGCTGACCCGCGCTGAGCGACTCAGCGCTAAAACCTATGAATTAGTGTCTTTTCTAACAGATGTTCTGGGCGTAACACAAGTAAGCACCCGCTATCCAGGTCGGGTAACCTATCACGATTCCTGTTCGGGATTGCGTGAAATGAATATTAAATCCCAGCCCCGCTCCCTGTTAGCCACCGTTGAAGGTCTCACACTTCAGGAACTGGAGGAAAGCGAAGTATGCTGCGGGTTTGGCGGCAGTTTCTGCGTCAAATACCCAGAGCTTTCCAATCGCATGGTCAGTGAAAAATCCGTACATATTCTAGCGACCCGGGCTGACACTGTATTAGCCGGTGATTTAGGCTGCCTGCTCAACATAGCAGGCAAGCTACAACATGACGGCGCCACAATAAAAGTGCGCCATATTGCTGAAGTATTGGCCGGTATGACAGACATACCGGCTATTGGCGAATCAGTGGAGACGCATCATGCAAGCGACTAGTCAACATTTTAAAAAGAATGCCAGGAATGCTTTGGGCGATGGTGCTCTACAACGCGCACTTAAAAATCTCAAAGCCGGTTTTCCCGGCAAGCGCGCCGCAGCCATCGCCAGGCTACCGGAATTTGAACAACTACGAGATACCGGGCGCGACCTGAAAAATCATGCTCTGGAAAACCTGGATTTTTATCTGGAGCGTTTTGAGCAAAGAGTGACCGAGCAAGGCGGCCATGTCCACTGGGCGCGTGATAGTGCCGAGGCAAATCAAGCCATACTCGATATTTGCCATTCGGTAGGCGCCAGGCAGGTCACCAAGGGCAAAAGCATGATCAGTGAGGAAACCGGCCTGAACGACTTCCTGATTGCCCAGGGTCTTCAGCCCGTGGAAACGGATCTGGGTGAATATATTCTTCAGCTTCGTGATGAACACCCCAGCCATATCATTGCGCCTGCCATTCATCTCAATCGTGACCAGGTTGCCGATGCTTTCCATGCCCATCATGGTGTTTACGGTTTCACCGAGCGCAATGAAGCTCCTCGCGCCTTGATGAACGAAGCGCGGCAAGTATTACGCCAGAAGTTTCTTGGTGCTGATGTCGGTATCACTGGAGCCAATTTCTGCATTGCTGAAACCGGCACGACCGTTATTGTGACCAATGAAGGCAATGGCGATCTGACCCAAACCTTGCCGCGAGTACATATTGTTTTGACCAGTATTGAAAAGGTCGTACCGACGCTGGAAGATGCCAGCACCTTTATTCGCTTGCTATCACGCTCGGCCACCGGCCAGGAAATTACGGTATACACCACCTTTTCCAGTGGACCACGTCGCGCTGATGATCTGGACGGGCCCGAACAGTTTCATGTCGTCTTGCTGGACAATGGCCGCAGCGGAATGCTGGGCAGTCAATTCCATGACATGTTGCGCTGTATCCGCTGTGCCGCCTGCCTGAATCATTGTCCGGTATACAGCGCTATTGGGGGCCATGCGTATGGCTGGGTTTATCCCGGACCGATGGGCTCAGTGCTAACACCTCAGTTGATCGGTGTCGAAACTGCCGGACATTTACCCAATGCCTCCACGTTCTGCGGGCGTTGTGAAGATGTATGTCCGGTGCGGATTCCGTTGCCGAAGCTATTACGTTACTGGCGACAACAGGAATTTGAGAAACATCTGATACCAACGGCAACCCGCTTTGGCCTGAAAACGTGGGCTTTTATCGCCAAACGACCCAGATTGTATCGAATATTTGCCAATCTCAGTAACGGAATGTTGCGCTGGCTGGGTGGAAAAAGCGGGCGCATTAAGCATCTACCGCTGAGCAATGGCTGGACAGCCTGGCGTGATTTACCGGCGCCACAAGGGCAAACATTCCAGCAACAATGGGCTGCAAGACAGAGGCCATCGTCATGAGCGAAGCACGCCAGCATATTCTGACGACTATTCGCCGAGGACTCAGGCGTGGCGCACTGGACAGCAAGCGACAGCGCGAGATGGACACACGGCTGGCCAATCCACCACGTAACCTGATACCTGTACGTGCGCAAAAGCCGCATGACCAGCAAATCGAACTTTTTGTGCAAATGGCACAGGAAGCCGCTGCGACACTGGATCAGGTGGCCACCATGGAACAAGTGCCAGCGGCAATTGCCTCATTTCTGGAGCGTGAACACTTGCCTGCCCGGATCGTGATGGCGCCGCGCCGAGAATGGGCAACGCTGTCATGGCCAGAATCACTTTGTATTGAGCAGCGGGCAGCGCAGGATGGCGACAAAACCAGTGTGGGTATCGCTTTTGCCGGTATTGCAGAAACGGGCACTCTCGTCTTGTTATCCGGCGCAGATAGCCCGACCACACTGAATTTTTTACCCGATTCACACATTGTCGTATTACCCGCTGATCAAATTATGGGCAGCTATGAAGATAGCTGGGCCGCATTACGGGCACACCGCCAAGGTATGCCGCGCACAGTCAATTTTATTACCGGCCCTTCACGCAGCGCTGATATCGAGCAAAAATTACAAATGGGGGCACACGGACCACTGCGACTGCATATTATCCTGGTGACTCACACTGCCAAGGCATAATTTATTTCTGTCCCGGTGCGATGCACCATAGCATCGCTTATCAAACCGGTGTCATCGCAAAAACACAACATAAAAAACCCCCTCGCCTGCTATGGAGAGGGGGCCAAAATCAAGCTGTAGATGATAGCAGGGCTGCCAGGCCCAAACCATCACCATGCCCTTTTTATTCAGGGTTCACCTGATAGATCAACACAGTACCGCTCATTTCATGCGCCACAAGCAATAAAGGTTTCTGATTAGGGCTGTACATTGCCGGCACAAAATCCAGACCTTCCGGTGAAATATGGGCCGCATCATGAGCCCACTGCTTGAACATCGGCCTTGCCGGATTGGACACATCATAGGCCATCACACCACCGGTACGCTCCAGCCCAATAAAGGCGTATGTCCGTCCGTTTGCCCGTCCAACCACAACGCCTTCCGGCTCACTGCCTTGATCATCATTGCGACCTTCACTGGCAGAACTGATCCAGTTGCCATCATTGTCAATAGTGTTGCGGGCAAAGTCAGCGCCACTGTCAGCCACTTGCTTGATATCACTGTTCCAGATGCTGAATGAACGCGTACCATAGCTATACAGCTTCCGCAAGCCGTTTTCCTGACCGGTATCACCATTGGCTTTGGTAATCTTTAAACGACCCAGCACTTCATCAATTTGTAAGGCTGCCGCATTGGGAAAGTAGATCGGGTCAAGGATTGCCTTGCCTACCCGCGTTTCTTCAGAGAAGCCACTATAATCACGGCTATCACCTTCATTAGCTGTCACGATATAGGTTTGGCCGTTGACTGAATAGCTGGCGATACTGCGAGGCTGGTACATGCCAACCACCGGCCAGGGACGCAATCTTGGCCCGCCATTCCTGTCACTGGGATCAATCGGGTTGAGTTTGATTGTAATCAGACCCAGTTGCACGGGTACGGGCGGATTTTGCAGATTGACCGAACCGTCAAGAAAAATACGATCATCACTCAATCCAAAGTCATTATCATTAATGACCGCCAACACCATTTCGTTTGGATCGCGGTGCACCAATGCCAAACCTTCCGGCTTATCATTAGGCAAATAACCCAATGTCGCCAGATTCACAAACAGCCCCTTGCGAACGGGCACAATACCGGCCTCAATCAGCTCATCAGCCGTCATCGTATCCAGTGTGCCGCCCGGCCCAACGATGGAATCATCCAGTGTTTCCAGATTTGTAGCACCGGTCAGATCAATTTTAAAAATATACTTGCTGGCTGTAGCGTGAGTGTTGGAATCACGTTCTAAAACCAGAAGCTTGGCAGTATCTAGCGCAACAGCATCGCCAATCTTGTCGGTATTATTGCCGTTTGCCCACGGTCCAACCCTGGCTTCCAATGGATATACATATTGCGCAACGGTAGTACGTGTTGCTGTATCAAACTGGATGATCCGCGTCCAGCGACTGGCCTTGCTGTTCGCATCATCAGCGGTATCAGGATTATCAATCGGGCTTTGCATAAAGGCAAAAATCTGCCCACCTGCATAAGCAATCGCCTCAAAACCACGATTATTACGGCGTTGTGCAAGTTCCTTCGGCAACACCTGGATACCCGTGGTTTCACCCAACACATTGGAGCCAACCGGTACATAACGACCCAGCAAAGCACCACTGGCCGTGAAATGGTAAATAGAGGGACGATACTCATCCACCATCCAGTAAGTACCATCGGTCGGATCACGTACGATACCTTCCATATCTGCACCCACGGTATCCAATGCCAGGCGGCCACCACTTAAATTGATCGGTCTTTCATCGCTATAGGCCAAACCCGGCGTGGCCAGCAAGTTGGGTCGTCCGCTCATCGCTACACCGGTCGGTTTTCGCAGCATCACCGGCTCACCAAGTATGATCTCACCATTGGTCGGCGTTAACGTAAACCGTTGCCAACGTGGCTGGAAATATGGCAACGCAAAGGGACGTTCCTTAATGCCATCAACATCTGCATCAATAGGGCTGGTATCAGGGCCACGATCCGTATGGGTAATAAAATGCAATTTACCGTCGTCAGTCTTGCCTTCAAAATACAGACCAGAGAAACCACCGAGTCTTAGCGTCTGCCCAACTGTTGTATAGCCGATGACCGGTAATTCAGGAAAATTGAAGGTTTTAAGTGTGGCCGGCCCACTAAGATAGGATTTATAGCCCAATGGCTTGATGGCGGTAACCGTTGCTGAAGCAATATCCACGACCGCAATCGCATTATTTTCCTGTAAGGACACCCAGGCGGTTTTACTATCATCAGAAACGGTAATGTACTCCGGCTCCAGATCCTGTGCGACACTCGCATTGGGGCCAAAAATCCGTACACCGGCAATTCTCAGCTGGTCCACTTTATCGTTGAATGCGTGAAAGCTAGCAGTACGCACTGTCGCTACGGGATAACCGTTGCTCCCGTCAATCACACTAATTGAGCCTTCAGGATCACGGGTATAATCGTCACTGGGCTCACCCTCGTTAGCCACGAGCACAGTTTCACCATCCGGGGTAAAGGCTACCATACTGGGCAAGGCGCCCACCGTCACCTTGCCAATCAATCGCAGATCGCTCGCTTTGTAAAAGGCTACCAAACCGGGATCTTGTTTGGGAGCCGCTTCAACAGCAACCGCAACCAAACCCTTATAGGTCGCCACACTATTGGCGCTACCGAGATTGGGGGCGACAGCACCAACATCCAATGATCCAACCCTGACCGGGCGTTCTGGATCACTCAGATCAAGCACATCGACAGTTGAATCAACGGCATTCACCACAAAAACACGCTCTGTACGTGCATCAAAACTGACGATTTTTGCCGCACCTTCACCCCTGCCAGAATCGTAGCTTCCAATAGGGGTAAGCAGTGGTGCAGAATAAGCGGAGATATTATAACCACTGAGTGCAACAGCGGCGGCTGCCAGCACGAGTGATAAAAGTCGTTTTTTCTTTCCGGGGATAAGCATGGCTCCAGGTACTCCTTTATTTGTTGGATGAGCGTGCGGCTAATGCTGCAGTTCAATAATTATGCGAAGCCTAGATCATGTGATCACGGCAGTCTTGGCAAAAAAACCGAAATTAACTTTACTGAATACGCCCAAGTGTAGTGGCCGATCATCTCACCTGTAAGTTTACCGCTTAATACTGGCTACCTGCATCATATCGGCATTGCCCCAAGTACTTCACACACCATTTTTCTTAATATCCTGCCGCCAGACCCGCAGGCTGACGCGTATCAGAAAAACCATATAAACCTTCTTTTGTGCGGATGATGCTCTGGGTATCACCGATAACGGTATCACTGATAACAATCCGATGCCCCAATTTTTCCAGCTGCTGCAAGGTATCGGCACTCAGCCCCTCTTCAACCCGCAATTCATCCGGTAACCATTGATGATGCACACGAGGCGCTACGGTAGCCTCGGCAATATTTAATTGATGATCAATGCTATTGAGCACAATTTGTAGCACCGTAGTAATAATACGGCTACCACCAGGGCTACCTGTCACCAAGACCGGCTGTCCGTTCCTAAAAACCAGCGTGGGAGTCATCGAACTGAGTGGACGCTTCCCCGATGCCACAGCATTTGCTTCTCCACCAATTAAACCGTAGGCATTGGGCACATCGGGCTTGACGGAAAAATCATCCATTTCATTATTCAGTAAAATACCGGTGCCAGCAGCAACAATACCGGAGCCATAGGAAAAATTCAGCGTGTACGTGACTGCAACCGCAGAACCCGCCCTATCCATCACCGAATAGTGGGTTGTTTGAGGGCTCTCATAGGGCTGTGGCTGCCCGGGCTGAATCTCACCTGATGGTCGCGCTCGTTGCACATCGATCTGCGCGGCCAGCTTCTTGGCGTAGGCTTTTGATGTCAAACCGGCAACAGGCACGTTAACAAAAGCAGGATCACCCAGATACTGGCTGCGATCAGCATAAGCCAATTTCATCGCCTCCACCATCCGGTGGATGGTAGCGGCGCTATTTAATCCTAATTCGGCAAGCGGCCAACGCTCCAGGATGTTGAGCATCTGAACAAGATGTACCCCGCCAGAACTCGGTGGCGGCATGGAAACAACCTGATAGCCCCGATAGCTGCCTGTCACCGGCTCGCGAATAACAGCCTGATATTTTTGCAGGTCATCCAATGTCATTAAACCTTGGTGTGCCTGCATATCAGCAGCAATTTTTCGGGCAATATCACCCTTATAGAAAGCTTCTTTACCCTGTGTAGCAATCAGTTTGAGTGATGAGGCAAGATCCGCCTGTATCAGCCTCTCGCCTGCCCGGTAGGCAGAGCCGTCAGCTTTAAAAAAGATTTTCATGCTGGCTGGCCAGGGCGCCATACGCTTACGTACCCGTTGTAATGAGTGCGCTAACTGAACACTCACTGGAAATCCTTGTTCTGCCAAACGGATCGCAGGTTCAAGTAATTTCTGCCACGGCAAGCGACCATAGCGTTGATGTGCCAGCGCTAAACCCGCTACAGTTCCCGGCACACCCGATGCCTGATGACTAAAATGGATACGCTGCTGATCAACGGCACCTTGTTCATCCAGATACACATCCTGCCTGGCAGCAGCAGGCGCTATTTCCCGAAAATCAACGGCCTCGCTACGCTGCCTGGTGGCATCATAAACCAGCATAAAACCGCCACCGCCCAGATTACCAGCCTGTGGCAATGTCACCGCCAACACAAAACCAACAGCCACTGCAGCATCAATAGCGTTACCGCCCTGCTTGAGAATATTCAAACCGATCTGGCTGGCCAGTGCTTCCTGGGTGACGACCATACCGTTACGGGCAAAAACCGGATGAATCCGGTCACGCGGACTGTAAATGGCTGGCTTTGCCTGACCTAACAATGGCAATAGAAAACACAATATGCTCAGCGCTAATAGCGTGGCACGGTAAAACCGGACGCGAGAGCATTGCGGGTGCACAACAAAACCTCCAGTCGGCCAGATCAAGGGGAGGCAATAGCTGCGTAAGGCGAATGTAACCAAATGCAGCCAACGTGGCTCAGAAAAACTTGAGGAAGGCGTTAGCCAGCGCAATCAATGAAAGCAGTAATGCCACACCGCCCACAGCCAGGGCGACGCCAGAGCCGGATGCTGCCTCGGGTTTCAGGTCGTCGACAGCAGACTGAACCGATTTATCCGCAGCTTCATGGGCAATTGTTTCGATGATGGGCTGAATACCACTGCGAACCATTTGAATGACATGCCGTTTGAATTCGGGAGTATCTGTGTATAGCCCCATCATTTCCCGAGTCTTTTTATCCACCTGGGACTCAATCTCGCTGACCACTTCATCCCGGTTCATTTCCAGACCACGCGCAATATTGCGTTGCGCAACCCCTTCACTGACCTCGCGGGCGGCTTGCTCGGCAACGGCGCGAGCGCTCTCATGAGCAGCAGTACGTGCTGTTTTTTCAGCCGTACCGCGTGCAATTTCAGTAGCGACTTGCTTGGCGGCCTCCTGTGCGGCACGTACCGCTGCGTGGGCGGCTCTCCGGCCGAGATCCTCAGCAATACCTCGCGCAGCTTGCATGGCAATTTCGCGGGTCATGTTAGGCACCAGTTCCTGAACAATGTCACGAGCCGTTTTCTCGGCAGCACCCCAGGCGACCCGCTCGGCAATCTGCTCAACCTCAGCCGGGCTCATCGCAGCGGCAGCAGGTGCTGCCACAGTTTTGCCGGCCGCTGGAGCAGGTACAGCACCATCTGCAACACGTGCAGCGGGTTCAGGCGCAGCGACAGCAGGCTGAACTGGCTCAGACTCAGGCACAACAGCCACAGCCGGTTGCGTGGGTATCGAGGTAACGGGCTCTTTCTCGACAATTTTTGGAGCAGGCGCCGCAGGTTCTGCTGCTCCAAGAGTAATAGCAGATGTCCCTTTGCTAACATTATCCAAGATCACATCAAGTTGATCGATTGTATAAGGCTTTGACAGAAAACCCACTGCACCGCTGTCTTTCGCATCCCGCTTATCTTCATCAGTGGCATTAGCCGAACACATCACGATAGCCAGTGATCGGGTCTCACTCTGGCCAGTAATCGCGCGGGTGGTCTCAAAACCATCCATACCCGGCATCATCACATCCATGAAAATAATGTCAGGTGTCTTGTTCTCAAGGTACTTGATGCACTCTTCACCTGACCCCACCCAATCGACCTCAAGGCTACGCTCAACCAAAAGCTTGCGTAAGGTCAAATGGGCGAGCTTGGAATCGTCCACCACCAGTGCCTTCTTGATATCCATTCGGGCCTCCTACGGCATGAGAATCGAAAATTAATTACGGTGCGTTTGATATCATCGGTTAGCAATCGGGCAACCAACAGCTATCTGGTTGCCAAAATGCATATCTTGTCGGTTAGCCGGTATCTTTAGCGCAAACAAGATAGTTGATTAGTAACATCATGCCTACTCTGGAGCATTGCCAAAAACATTATGTTCAAAAAACCGGCTGACTTTAAGGCCTAGATAATAATACTTTAATTCCACATAATCATGGCATGAATCCGTCAAATTACCATGACACACGTCATATTAATCATTAGTCTTGCAAATCCATCGGCTACATCACAGCGGCACACCATCACAACGCTGGCAGCCCAACAAACACCGATTCGCTATACAACCTCCAGTGCGCTACTGACGTATTCAGGGTTTCATCACTTTAAGATTATCATTGACAGCTCCCCTCGCTAAAGTGAGGGGGATGCCCCATTCACCGGGAACGACCGGTGCCAGCATTTGAATTACACTCTCTCCAAAGGCTAATACCGAGTGCCCCTCGGCTTTAATGTTTTTGGCCGCGTTGCAATCCCGATCGTGTTCAGTGCGACACTGGGGGCAGGTCCACTGTCGTACCGACAAGTCAAGTTCGTCCAGTAGATGGCCGCACCTTGGATTTTCCCATCAAGGTAGCACGCTATACCATAATTAATGGTACTTTAAAGTTACATTTAACGTCATTTTATTGATCAATACGTAGTGCTTTTATACGACACAAGTAATCCATCAAAGGAAATCAGGTTATTATACGATTAAAATCTTGTCGAGAGGCGAGCGAAGATAAAGTGCAGCCAGCCATCAAGCGATGCGGCGTGTAACGGTACGGTCGGCGTGGAAAGCGGGGCTGCAGGTCACAGGCGGCAACAGGCACAGGTGGTGGCGGTGTATTGCACACACCGAGGCTATCGGCGGCGGTTGCTTCCGGATGTGTTCGAGGTCGATGTAGACACGATCAGCGCCTGGCTGGATCGGTGGGAGCGGGAGGGTTTTGGCTACCACCTTACAGCGCCGAAGTCAACCTTCTCAACCTTGCCAGAAATTCTCTGGCACACAATCAAACAGCAATGGCTTTCACCCGGGGCTTGTCTCAGCTTCCAGCACCTACACGCCAAACCCCAAAGTAGCCTCAATCACGTTGGATCAAAATACAAGATACCTTTTGATTCATTAATTTAACGCTTGTCATGTACCGGCCACCAATCACCAGTCAGTACAAACCCGCCCAATAAATGTCATGGGCGCTCATCTGCTGTTTCCTTGACACGGGGTAGCAAATCCTCACGGCTGATACTCAAATACAAGGCGCTGGCGCTGGCAATATAAATAGAGGAATATGTGCCCACTACAACACCAATAATCAAGGCAATGGAGAAACCTCGCATCACCGCACCACCGAGGACATATAACACAATAACGGCAATCAGGGTCGTGATGCTGGTCATAACAGTACGCGCCAGGGTTTCGTTAATCGAACGATTCATGACTTCTATGGTTGTACCTTTGCGTAGCTTACGAAAGTTTTCCCGTATACGATCCAGCACAACAACGGTATCGTTGACCGAGTAGCCAATCACCGCCAGGACTGCTGCCAACACCGTCAGATCAAAATCGATCTGAAACAGTGAAAATAAGCCTAAAGTGATTATTACATCGTGAGCAATCGCGGCAATCGTCCCTACGGCCAGGCGCCACTCAAAGCGGAGCATCACATAAATCAAGATTGCCAACAACGCTCCAAGCATCGCGAGACCGCCTTGCTCCACCAGCTCCTCACCAACCTGCGGTCCTACATATTCCGCTCGCGCCAGCACGACTCGCTCACCACCCTCAGCCGCCTTTAGCACCGCCAGTATCTCATTGCTGATAGCGGCAGCATTGGCTTGTTCACGAGGAGGGACACGGATAAGCACATCCCTGGATGTACCAAAATGCTGCGTCCGGGCATTGCCAAACCCACGCTCTGCCAGGGTCTTGCGAATAGCCGGAATCTCGACCGGTTCTGGATAGTGCACTTCAATCACCGTACCACCTGTGAAATCCAGCCCCAGATTCAGACCCCAAAACAGCAATGAACCAAAACAAAACAGCACTAGCACTGCTGAACCAATCATTGCCCGCTCACGGTGAGTCAGGAAATCAATATGTGTATTGTAAAGATTGATACCGAACATCGGCGTTCCCCACTCCAGCGGGTTAGATAGTCAGTTTTTGTAGCCGACGGCCACCGTAGAATAGATTAACCAGCGCCCGGGCACAGATCACGGCAGTGAACATCGAGGTTACAATACCGATGCTGAGGGTTACTGCAAAACCCTTGATTGGCCCAGTACCAAAACCAAATAGCATGATTGCTGCGATCAGCGTCGTGACATTCGCATCAAGAATGGTATTAAAGGCACGCTCAAAACCCGTGTGAATGGCAGCCTGTGGCGTATTACCATAACGTATCTCTTCACGAATACGCTCGAAAATCAACACATTGGCATCAACCGCCATACCCATGGTCAGCACAACACCGGCAATACCCGGTAAGGTTAAAGTGGCCTGTAGCATTGACAACACGGCAATAATTAAAACGACATTGAAACTCAAGGTCGCAATAGAAATCAGCCCAAATCCCTGATAGCGGTAAGCCATAAAAGCAGCTACAAACAAAAAAGCAACCCAGGCCGCATTAAAGCCCTGACGAATATTTTCCTTACCTGCACTCGGACCGACCGTGCGCTCTTCAATAATTTCAATTGGACTTGCCAATGCACCGGCTCGCAGCAACAACGCCAAATCACGCGCTTCACGAGTACTGTCCAGACCGGTAATCTGGAAGCGCCGTCCCAGACGATCACGGATCGTAGCGATGTTGATCACCTCTTCAACCGTGTAGGTTATTTTTTTTGGCTCACCGTTGACCTGCTTGGTTTCTGTCTTGCTTTCAATGAAGACCACACCCATCTGCTTGCCAATATTATCCTTGGTGGCATCCTCAAAACGATTAGCGCCCTTACCATCGAGCGTAACAAAGACTGCCGGGCTACCATTTTGCTGATCCAGGCCGGAAGCAGCATCCACAATGGAGTCACCCGTTAACATCACTCGCTTATGCAACAAAACCGGCCGACCGCTACGATCCTTGTACAATCGGGAATTCAGTGGAATACGACCTGTCGATGCTGCACGATCCCAGTCATTATCTTCATCCGCCAAACGAAACTCCAAAGTCGCCGTCGCCCCCAAAATTTCCTTGGCACGGGCAGTATCCTGCACGCCGGGTAATTGCACCACGATACGGTCATTGCCTTGCTGCTGAATGATGGGTTCAGCCACACCCAGCTCATTGACGCGGTTGCGTAAGGTCGTAATATTTTGTTGTAAGGCAAAATCGAGCTTTTCACGAATTTCCGGCTCGCTGAGCATCAGCTTGAGGCTCGGCGGATCATCCTGTTCAATCAATTGTAATCGCGGCAGGTCCCTAAGCAGTAATTGCGCCGCCTTTTCCTGTTCCGTCTTTTCTCTGAATTTCACCAGCACGCCACCACCGGTGGCACGCCCTACCGAGCTATAGAAAATTCGTTCGCTACGTAGTCGGGTACGAATATCTTCAACATACGCATCCTCAACCTGCTTGAGCGTGGCATCGGTATCAACCTGCATCAAAAAATGCACACCACCACGCAAATCAAGACCGAGATACATGGGGCTTAATCCCATTGCCCGTAAAAATCCAGGCGCAGCCGAAGCCAGATTCAGGGCCACCACGTAACCACGACCCAGGCGATCTTTGAGAATATCAGCGGCTTTAAGTTGCTCCTCTGGATCGGCAAAGCGAACCAATAGCCGCCCATCGCTCAGATCCAGCGACTTGTAGGGCAGTTGATCGGCATCCAGCAAACGGGTAATCCGATCCTGAAACGCAGTGTCAATAACCACGTTATTGCGTGTGCCAGAAATCTGGACAGCGGGATCTTCGCCAAACAGATTGGGTAGTGCGAAGATCAGCCCCCATAAGAGCACAAAACCGATAAGCAGGTACTTCCACCAGACATATTGATTGAGGGTATGCGGAGTGGCCATAAAACAGCAGTTCCCGTACAGCGCTGATGAGCTGATGAGCTAGAGGTTACAAGTTACCCTTGACAGTACCCTTGGGCATAAGCGATCCAACAGCTTGCTTCTGGATTCTAACCTGGACATCGTTGGCAATTTCAAGCTGAATGAAGTTTTCACCCACTTCAACAATACGCCCCAGGACACCACCACCGGTTACAACTTCGTCGCCTTTTTTGAGTGACTGAACCATCTGCTTGTGTTCCTTGGCGCGCTTGGTTTGCGGTCGAATCAGCAGGAAGTAGAACGCAACAATCAGAATAATTGGAAACAGCAGGTTCATAATGCCCATCTCGGTGCCACCCGCACCACCAGCAGCCTGTTGAGCCACTGCATCCTGAATCAGGAAGTTTATAAGGGTTTCCATTAAGGTTCCTCAAATTAGCGATTTGGAAGCATCATCCGACGCGTGTTGCAAGCCATGTTGCGTACGGATAATTTCAAAACGACGTATTATTATACACGGACGGCCGATGTTGGCCGCGATTTTCATAGAATTCTGCTACAAAAGTGTTGAATCGGTTTTCGACAATCGCCGCTCGCAACTCACACATCAATTCCAGGTAATAGTACAGGTTATGGAGGGTATTGAGCCGGGCACCCAAAATCTCGCCACATTTTTCCAGATGCCGCAGGTAGGCGCGACTGTAATTCTGGCACGTGTAGCAACCGCAATGCTCATCCAGCGCGCGCGTATCAGCATGATACCGGCTATTGCGAATACGGATGTCGCCCCATCGAGTAAATAGATGAGCATTGCGGGCGTTACGGGTTGGCATTACACAATCAAACATATCGATACCCCGACTCACCGCCTCAACAATATCCTCTGGTCTACCAACTCCCATCAGGTAGCGCGGCCTCTCTTTCGGCAGCAATGGTACGGTAAATTCCAGCATTCTCAATCGCTCAAACGGACTTTCACCCACGGCTAACCCGCCAATGGCATAACCATCAAAGCCGATCTTGCATAAGCCTTCAGCAGAAATGCGACGCAGGTGTGGATACATGCCACCCTGTACGATACCAAACAGGGCTGCCGGATTATCTGCATGTGCGGTTTTACTACGATGTGCCCAACGCAATGATAGTTCCATCGATTGGCGGGCTTGTGCCTCAGTCGCAGGGTATGGCGTGCATTCGTCAAAAATCATGACGATATCTGAACCTAACGCCCGTTGTACCGCCATGGACTCCTCAGGCCCCAGAAAAACAGTGCCGCCATCCAAAGGGGATTGAAATTTGACACCGGCTTCAATGATCTTGCGAGTCTTTGCCAGGCTAAAAACCTGAAAACCACCTGAATCGGTCAGGATGGGTTTATTCCAATTCATAAAATCATGCAGATCACCATGGCTCTGGATAACAGGCGTACCGGGCCGCAACATCAGATGAAAGGTATTTCCGAGGATGATCTCGGCTCCAACGGCATCCAGCTCCTCTGGAGTCATAGTCTTGACCGTACCATAGGTTCCGACCGGCATAAATGCAGGCGTTTCCACAGTACCACGCACAAAAGTCAGCCGACCACGGCGAGCCATGCTGTCCGTGTGGATAAGCTTGAAGTTCATAGCTGCAATCTATTTGGCGTTACGCGAATCTTGTATCTCAAACACAGTAACGGTAATAGCGCCTAGTCCGAACGGTTGCAAGTGGTATTTCGATAGCGACTGATTCCAGAGTCGTCAGCAATATGTTTTAATCATATAAAGCGAAGCGGGGGTGCTCCTGTCGGGAGCTGAGAAATACCCTTAGAACCTGATCTGGCCAGCACCGGCGTAGGGAAGCTTCGGGGCATTGCCCCCCGTTTCGTCCTCTGACCCTTGCTACTGAGGACGTTTATATGAGCGCCATCCCCAACGACTTTATCCACGCCACAACACAATTGGGCGAGGATATCACCCGCCCCTACCCCAACTCTCGTAAAATTTATATTCAAGGCTCACGCCCCGATTTACAGGTTGCGATGCGCGAGATCACCCAGAACCCAACACCCACCGGTTTTGGTTCTGAAGAAAATCCACCGATTCCGGTCTATGACTGCTCAGGCCCCTACTCTGATCCAGAGACGCCTATTGACTTGATCAAGGGCCTTCCTGCCTTGCGTACCACCTGGATTGCTGAGCGGGGAGATACTGAACAACTTGAACAACCCTCTTCTGAATACGGTCGCGCCCGCGCTGCCGATCCCAAAACGGCACACCTGCGATTCGGGCATATCCGGCCACCATACCGTGCGCGTCAGGGGGCTTGTGTCACTCAAATGCATTATGCCCGTCAAGGCATCGTGACACCTGAAATGGAATATGTGGCATTACGCGAGTCGCTACGCCTGGAGGTGCTATGCGAAGACTCACGTTACCAACGTTTACTGCGCCAGCACCCCGGAGTTAATTTCGGTGCGGCCATACCCAACACCATCACGCCTGAATTTGTCCGTGACGAAATCGCCCGTGGTCGCGCCATCATTCCGGCCAACATTAATCATCCTGAACTGGAACCGATGATTATTGGTCGCAATTTTTGCACCAAAATCAATGGTAATCTTGGTAATTCGGCATTAAGTTCCTCGATCGTCGAGGAAGCGGAAAAAATGGTCTGGGCAATCCGCTGGGGTGCGGATACCATCATGGATTTATCCACCGGCAAACACATCCACGAAACCCGTGAATGGTTGCTTCGCAATGCGCCAACACCGATGGGTACAGTTCCGATTTATCAGGCGCTGGAAAAAGTTGATGGCAAGGCAGAAGAACTGACCTGGGCCATTTTCCGCGATACCTTGATCGAACAGGCTGAGCAGGGTGTTGATTACTTCACCATCCACGCGGGTGTCTTGCTGCGTTATGTGCCACTCACCGCCGATCGCCTGACCGGTATCGTTTCTCGTGGGGGGTCGATCCTGGCGAAATGGTGCCTTGCTCATCACCAGGAGAATTTTCTCTACACCCATTTCGATGACATCTGTGAAATCATGAAAGCGTACGATGTCAGCTTTTCGCTAGGTGACGGCCTGCGCCCTGGCTCACTGGCCGATGCTAATGACACAGCGCAGTTTGCTGAGCTGGAAACCTTGGGCGAGCTGACCCAGAAAGCGTGGGCACATGATGTGCAGGTCATGATCGAAGGGCCTGGGCATGTCCCCATGCAGCTTATTAAGGAAAACATGGATAAGGAACTTCAGGATTGCTTTGAAGCGCCGTTTTACACCCTCGGCCCGCTGACCACTGATATTGCACCGGGTTATGACCACATTACCTCAGCCATTGGTGCAGCACAAATCGGCTGGTATGGGTGTGCCATGCTGTGTTACGTGACCCCTAAAGAGCATCTGGGCCTACCTAATAAAGAGGATGTGCGCGAAGGGATCATTGCCTACAAGATCGCTGCACATGCTGCCGATCTTGCCAAGGGACTTCCCGGCGCCCAAATACGTGATAATGCGCTTAGCAAGGCGCGTTTTGAGTTCCGTTGGGACGACCAGTTTAATCTCGGCTTCGATCCAGAACGCGCTCGCAGCTTTCATGATGAGACCTTACCCAAGGAATCCGCGAAGGTGGCACATTTCTGCTCAATGTGCGGTCCCCATTTCTGCTCGATGAAAATCACCCAGGATGTACGCAACTATGCTGCCAAGCAAGGAATCAATGAGCAGGCAGCACTCACTAGAGGCTTGAAAGACAAGGCGAATGAGTTTGTCAAAACAGGAGCAAGAATCTACCATCGAACGTAATTGAAAGCAGATCCACTCAATGTAACGTGTGCGTATGGCGCAAACGCGATTGATTGGTACCCTTGTCGGGATATACCACATGTCACCCTAACACTGGCAGACAGTAGTCGCTTTAGGAGCAAACCAGTTGAGAAGACCGTGGCAATGATTGCATCATGAGCCCGCTGAGCCCTGCTTTTTTAAACGTTTATCTGAATGTTATTGTTCTTGGACAAAAGGCAACAACTGCAATTATTCTGCTTTCAGAATATAGCGCAACCGCGATAAACGGATAAAGCGTTCGGGATACATACAGGTATAGCGTAACCAATTAAATTTGATTAGTTGGTTCCGCTATATCCATGTATTTTAACGCGCAAACTATCACTATAAGTTGTTCCAGTTTATAGTTTTCGTGCTATAAAACAAAAAAATAGCGCTGAAATATTCTGCTCGATAAAACCGCTTAGCATGATTAAACCGATATACAAATGCGCAAGCTATTGCTGACAGCGAATGTAACACGATACTCGCATGATTGATTGGGGCAGCAAAAATCTGGACTATTAAGTTATCTACAGGGCAAGCTGCTATAGCTCACAACAAACAGCGTACGGTATAAACGCAAGGAAATTGCATTGGCCAGAAACAAACACACAAAAACCTAGGTTATTTGTCGGGTAAAACGAATAATTCGGCGACGATCCTGCTTGGAGGGCCGCCCGGATGGCGGTACAGCACTTCGCTGCAAACGGCGCTGCGCCTCAAGCACCTCACGCTGTTGACAGCTTTCAGCGGTTTCTTCATAAAGCAATACGGCTTCCTTAGCCGGGCCACGTCGAGCACTTAAGGCCATGACCTCAACAGTATACTCACTCGGGCCCCGCTGTACACGCAACAGGCTCCCTAGCCGAACAGCATGGGATGGCTTGACGCGCTGGCCGTCAACACGCACCTTACCACCATTCACTGCTTCAGCAGCTAGTGTACGGGTTTTAAAAAACCGTGCAGCCCAAAGCCACTTGTCCAACCGGACCCGCTGTTCCGCTACCACCATGACGGGCTGCCTGCTGTTACTCATTACTCAGCACTCGCACCGCAATCTGATACAAGCAAAACGGTTCGTAAGCGTCTATTGGCTACGTCCCTACAGGGTTGATGAAGCATCGTGATGCTGATCTGTATCCGGCAAGGAAATATTTAGCTCCAAAACCTCATAGTCACCTTTCCGGCCCAGATGCACTTTTATCTGGCTTTGATCAATAGCCACATGTTTACGTACAACCTCCAAGAGATCCTTTTTAAGCGCAGGCAGATATTCAGGGCTGCTTTGCTGGCTACCGCGCTCATGCGCCATGATAATCTGTAGCCGCTCTCTAGCGACATCAGCTGAATTATTTACTGATGTACGAAGAAAGTAGTCAAATAACCTCATAAGCTTAGCCCCCACTACCAAACAAGCGGCCCAACAACCCTTTCTTCCGTACTTCCAGGAAGCGATGTGGCCGCTCCTTGCCCAGGAAGCGATCAACGAGATCACTGTAAGCCGCGCCGGCATCGCTACCTTCTTCCAGAATCACCGGAACCCCTGAATTAGAGGATTGCAATACGGCCTGCGACTCTGGAATTATCCCCAGTAATGGAACACTACCCAGAATCTTCAGCACATCATCCACACCCAGCATATCACCACGCTCAACCCGTTCAGGTACATAGCGGGCAACCACAAGGTGCTCCTTAACCGGCGCATCTCCCTGCTCAGCACGCTTCGAGCGGCTGGATAGAATACCAAGAATCCGGTCAGAGTCACGGACTGAAGAGACTTCCGGATTAGTGACCACCAGGGCCTCATCAGCAAAATAAAGCGACATTAATGCACCCCGCTCAATGCCAGCGGGTGAATCACAAACAATATAATCGAAGCTCTGTTTGAGTTCATCCAAAACCCGCCCAACGCCATCCTTGGTTAGCACGTCCTTATCACGAGTCTGAGAGGCAGGCAAAATATGGAGTTGCTCCACACGCTTATCACGAATCAGTGCTTGCCTCAAATTCGCTTCACCGTTGATGACATTAACAAGGTCATATACCACCCGGCGCTCACAACCCATAATCAAATCGAGATTGCGTAATCCCACGTCAAAGTCAATCACTACAGTTCTGGATCCACGCTGCGCCAGGCCTGTAGCGAAACTGGCACTTGTCGTGGTTTTACCTACCCCCCCTTTACCAGAGGTTACAACGATAACGGTTGCCAAGCTGTTATCCCCAAGCTGCTAGCCCACAATGGGTTTGTTATTAGATAATTTTGTTATTAGATAATAATGACAATAGCAAATGCGAGAAATATATTCTATTGATCATACATTAGCCCAAAAGCTTCTCGATGATCGGGTGCTCCGCTTGTAATCGAATCCGCGCCGGTCCACCCTGATGCATAAGCATAATTTGCTCGTTAACCAAATAACGACCGGCAATCGAGACCAATACTGCCTCATTAAGTTGATGGCAAAAAATCTGTGCCTCGGTATTACCGTTGACCCCTGCCAGCGCCCGCCCCCTCAGCGGGCCATAAATATGAACATTGCCACCTGCAATGGCTTCAGCGCCAGCGTTAACCATCCCCAATACAATCAAATCGCCATCGGGGGCATACACCTGCTGGCCCGAACGAATGGCATGATCGACAATCACGCTCTTTTGCGCCGGCATCGTTTCCTGGTGCTCAGAGCGCCTTTTTGAGCCACCACCTGAATGATTTTCTGGCAGTGTGGGCAAACCTGCTCGCTGCGCTGCAACCTGCAAAGACTTGGTTCCATTGCGTATCCCCATCGGAACCATGCCATATTTACGCAAGGTCTCACTTAAGCTTTCAAAATCCACAGCCTCTACCGATCTTGGCAACTCTTCCAGGTCAATGACTACCGGAGTATTGTTAAAAAAACCGGGAGCCCGCTTCACCTTCTCAGCCAGATGTCGCTCAATCAAGTCCTGATCAATGTAAAAAAGACGCATGACTGTCAAGGTGAATAAACTTCCCTTGAGCTCAAAGGGCAATGCGTCACCACTAAAAAGATGAGAGGGTTGCAATAGCATGGTCGTGCCAAACACCTCTTTAATTAAGCCATCACTAAAATTCAGAAAAGTCCTTACTCGCCCTGTCATTTACCACTGAGGCTGTGTATGGCCTCAAGCGCTGTCAAGGCGCTACCCGGGCAAATTTAATGATCCGCACCACCTGTATGGACGTGGCCATGCTCAATTTCTTGCGTGGTCGCATCACGAACATCCAGCAGTTCGACATCAAAATGCAAGGTCTGTCCAGCCATGGGGTGGTTGGCATCTAAAATAACATTCTCACTATCCAAACGTACCACAGTAAAATCCATGACACCATCCGGACTCTCGCCCTGAACGCGCATACCGACTGTAATCTCCTCATTTTCTGGAAATTTATCGCGCGACACTTCAAAAACAGCCTCAGTGTTATACTCACCATAACCATCAGATGGAGCAACATGAATATCTTTTTTAAACCCTGCCTCATGCCCTTCCAGCGCTGCTTCCAAACCTGAAATAATATTATTAAAACCATGTAAATATGAAAAGGGTTCACCACGTTTGCGGCTGGAATCAATAGTTGTACCATTATCATCGGTTAATACGTAATGTAAGGATACAACTTTGTTTTGCGTTACTTTCATTAATTTACCTGTCAGGTTGAATTTGAGAACCTACTATAGAGCATCCCTTACATCTCTGCCGTAAAAACGACGAGAATAACCAAAATAATATTCGTGAATATACCGCTTCTGAATGAAGTGTAATTGCTGATTTGTAATTGCGTGTAATTCACTCACAGACGACTGGCCAAGGATTATGTAGCCATGCGGATCTTATCTTACAGCAACTGGCGATCTACCCTGCTTCTGACGTTATGTGTGCTTATTGGGCTCAGCGGTTGCGCTAAAGCCTCTGTGTTTAAGAATACCGATACTGCAACCCGTCAGAATATTCTTATCACAGCCAAGCGTATGCTAGGTACACGCTATGTTTTCGGTGGCACATCTACCCGTGGGATTGATTGCAGTGGGCTGGTGCAATATGCCTATCGCGAGGCGGGTATTAAAGTACCACGCACTGCCCAACAACAATTTCAGGCCAGCCAACCACGCCGTAAGGTGCTGCCTGGCGATTTATTGTTCTTTCGTACCGGTAAAACCCAACGTGTGAATCACGTTGGCATTTACATTGGTAATGGTCAGATGATTCATGCCTCTTCTGGCAGCAAACGGGTTCGCAAAGCGCGTTTAAGCAAGCGCTACTGGCGTAAGCGACTGGTAGGAGGCGGGACCTTTCTTGGCACCAATCAGGCAACTATAGTACTTGCCAAACCATGAAATTTTCCCACCATTAATCAATCCGATGTCGCAATCCACGCTCGGCGCAAGTAATCAAGGAATGGGTTACTGCGCAACGCTCTCCAGCGTAGTCACCGGGCCGTGACCGCTATAAGCGACCAATTTACCGGGTAATGCTATCAGTCTCCGTAAACTTGATTTGCATCCCATCAGGATCACTCGGTGGAAAATCAGCCCGCACGGTACTATAGCGGAACCCATTAAACCTGATTCATTGGTTCCGCTATAGCCATCTGTTTTAACGCGCAAATTATCACTACAAATTGTTCCGGTTTATAGTGTTCGCGCTATAAGCATTAAACCTGAAACGCACCTAAGACAATGAGCGTTCCTCGACATCCCGTAAGAATTATCATCGTCCAGTAGCAGGTTATCAGGAGAACCAATTAACAATATGCTGTTCCAGACGACCCGCCTGCCGTTCTGATATCACCCGCCCACTAACACTCATGCCTGCACGACGGGTTGAATGTAAATCTCCGGTAATCAGGGGATGCCAAGCGGGCAAGGGCTTATTTTCTGCACACCGCCGATAAGCACAGGTGGATGGCAACCAATTGACTTGCCGGATCAAATCGGGTGTGAGCTGCACGCAGTCGTGAACCCAGCGGGAACGCTCATCATAGCGACGGCAATACCCTGTATTGATATCCAGCAAATAACAAGCGACATTCGTTTGGAAAACCTGACCGCTGTCTTCATCCTCCAACTTGTGCAGGCAGCATTTACCACAGCCATCACATAACGACTCCCATTCGGCCGTGGTCAATTCGGCCAAGGATTTATACTCCCAGAAACGGGAATGGGTATTCATACAATACACTCAGGGAACATCAAGAGGACAACCAAAAGATATGGCCTGTCAATGATAGTCTTACCACTTATCATCGGATAGTATCGTCAAATTTTTTACTCCATACGTCGATGCACCTGATATGGACAGCGACAAGAAATGAAGCGGTGTTTTTTGCCTGGCGGGTAACCATGCCGCACCACCTGTTGAAATGCAGGAACTATTTCAACACGCTAGCGGCGTTTGCCGAGAGACATATCGTACTGGTATGTCTTGTTTCTATTTTTCTTTGGGGCATGACCGGCTCCATACCTGCAAACGGGCTGGTTTATGGTTCGCGTCGCTCATCAACCACTTAATAATTCGGATGAGTTTGACGACACTATCTAGGTCGCAATGTAATCGCGCAGCGCCTTGGCCTCGACAGCCGTTTCATCCAGCTTGGCTTTAACCAAGTCACCAATGGAAATGACACCGATGACTTTACCGGCATCAACCACTGGCATATGGCGAAACCGCTTGTTAGTCATAATAGCAAGTACCTCGCTCACCGTATCCTGGGGTGAGCCAATATTCATCTCGGTAATCATCCAATCCTTGAGCAACATCGTCTCAAAATCAGATTCTGCCGATGAATATAAATGTAATACATCACGCTCGGTCAAAATACCTCGTGGCTCGCCTGCAGAACCCAGCACCATGACAGAGCCCACCCGATATTCATTCATGATCCGGATCGCTGCGCCTATCGTGCAATCTTCTGGCGCAGTCACTGGACTACCGCCTTTGTTTTTTAAAATTTCCTTTAACTGCATCATGACCAGGGGCCTCTCTATCAAAAATGGATTCAAAACGGATAGTAGCTGATAATCTACCAAATTCATCCGTTGTAGCTATTTACAGCTACAACCAGAACGTCTTTTCCGATCCACCTACCGGTAAAGTATTGGATGATTCACATTAGCCCCCTTCGACATGAAAGGCGCTTTTCTCCAAAATCAGCACAAAAACTTTACATCCAGATAAAACCTAACAGGCTTGCTGTGACTATCACCATCACAAAGCAAGCCTGGTTCCAGCGTAGGTGCTTTAGCGACTCAAAGCCAACAATAAACCGTTCAAACGTTTTACAAAGCTGGCAGGATCTTCCAGTTGTCCACCTTCAGCCAATACCGCTTGCTCGAACAGTAGATTGGCCAGGTCACCAAAACGCTCGGTATCAGTCTCATCTTTCAGCCTTGTCACCAACGAATGTTGAGGATTTAATTCCAGATGGGGGTGACTAGCGGGCACGTTTTGCCCCGCTTCACGCAGCAACCGTTCCAAATTTGCACTCAACGCATGTTCATCGACCACCAGGCAGGCAGGTGAATCAATCAAACGTGTCGAAATACGTACTTCGCTGACGTGATCGCCCAATACCTCTTTAACCTGCGCCAAAAAATCCTTGAACTCATCTTCTGCCTTCTTTTTCTCTTCCTTTTCTTCTTCAGAGGTCACCTTGTCCAGATCGACAGCACCCTTTGCCACTGACTGAAAATGCTTGCCCTCAAACTCATTCAGGTGCGACATGAGCCATTCATCGACCCGATCGCTCAGCAACAAGACCTCCATGCCTTTCTTGCGAAATATTTCCAAATGTGGGCTGTTCTTGGCAGCGGCAAAACTATCTGCAGTAATGTAGTAAATCTTTTCCTGCCCATCTTTCATTCGCCCAATGTAATCATTGAGCGTCACTGTCTGTTCGGCGCTATTGGTATGTGTTGAGGAAAAACGGAACAGCTTGGCAATTTGCTCCCGATTGCCATAATCCTCAGCCGGCCCTTCCTTTAACACGCGCCCAAATGCCTTCCAGAACCTGCTGTATTTCTCAGCATCATTGGCCGACATATCTTCCAGTGAACCCAACACTTTTTTCACCGAACCTGCACGAATACCATCAACCACCTTGCTGCTTTGCAAAATTTCACGGGAAATGTTCAGCGGCAAATCATTAGAGTCGATCACACCACGGACAAAACGCAGATAACGCGGCATCAGATGCTCGGCATCATCCATGATAAATACCCGCTGTACATACAATTTCACTCCATGACGCTGCTCACGATCCCAAAGATCAAAGGGCGCACGCGCCGGAATATACAGTAGTGAAGTATATTCCAGCTTGCCCTCAACCCGATTGTGTGTCCACATCAACGGATCTTCAAAATCATGAGCAACATGCTTGTAAAATTCCTTATACTCATCGTCCTTAATGTTCTGTTTTGGCCGTGACCACAACGCGGCTGCCTGATTGATCCGCTGATCCTCAAACACAGGTGGCGCATCTTTATCCTCATCCCCGCTCTTTTCAGCGGGTTTCTGCACGGCCATTATCACAGGCAAAGTGATATGATCCGAGTACTTGGTAATAATCGAACGCAGGCTCCACTCGTTCAGCAGTTCATCTTCTTCTTCGCGCAGATGCAAAATAACTTCTGTGCCCCGGCCCGGCTTTTCAACAGCCTCAAGCGTGTACTCGCCTTCGCCACCGGACTCCCAGCGAACCCCCTGGTCGGCATTGACACCGGCCCGACGGGTTAACAGCGTCACCTTATCGGCAACGATAAAGCTGGAATAAAACCCGACCCCAAACTGGCCAATCAAATTAGCATCCTTCGCCTGATCGCCACTTAGATGTTCAAGAAACTGCCGTGTACCCGAACGTGCAATCGTCCCGATATTGTCAATCACTTCCTGCCGATCCATGCCGATGCCGTTATCCGACACGGTGACAGTCCGCGCTTCCTTGTCGAAACTGACCCGAATTTTCAGATCGGGATCATCCTCATACAAAGCGCTATCGGTCAACGCTTCAAAGCGTAACTTGTCGCAGGCATCCGAGGCATTGGAAATCAACTCCCGAAGAAAAACCTCTTTGTGAGAATAGAGAGAATGGGCAACCAGACGCAGCAATTGCTGCACCTCGGCCTGAAAACCGAGGGTTTCCTTATGCGTTTCAACGCTCATGCGTGGCTATCTCCTGAATAATATTGATGATCGGGAAGCAAATATGCGGGCAGTTGGTGAAATTTCAAGCCCTGCATGTTGTGGCTTGCAGATGGCAATTCAGGCAATACCTTCCACCCCTTCATGCTGTAACAGGCGATGCTTGATGTTGAGTGAATCACCTGCCACCTGACCGGTATAGCCTCCCAGGCCCTGCTGGCTGACCACACGATGGCAGGGAATCATAATCGGTATTGGATTACTGCGACATGCACCACCAATTGCGCGCGCGGCTGAATCCAGCTGTTTGGCCAGCTCACCGTAGGTCAACACGGTACCGACGGGAATGGCACATAATGCTGCCCATACTCGACGTTGAAACACCGTTCCAGCGGGTGCAAGCGGTATGGTGAATGCGTGGTTCGGATCACGCAAGTACGCATTGAGTTGTGCCACTACAGCCGCTGTGGCCACATTCATAGGCGACTGTTCGGGAGTGTCGTCGGCCAGAAAATCCAGCCCACTAACAGCTTCATCTGCCATACGAATACCCACACGGCAGAATGGTGTAGCGACTATTGCTTGATAATTCTTGCTTGCAGCGGCCATCTTTATTTCTCATGGGGAATATAGCGCAACCAGTCACGGCCGATATCACCATAAACGATAAAATGCGGGTTAAGTAATGATTCACCCGTGTTATAACGCAGTGGCTGACCATCGACTACCGATACCACCTGCCCTCCTGCCACTTCGACAATAGCCTGCGCAGCGGCGGTATCCCACTCCGACGTTGGCCCAAGCCGGGGATAGATATCGGCCAATCCTTCAGCCACCCGGCATAATTTGAGTGAGCTGCCAATGGTAACCAAATTACAATTACCCAAAGCAGCAACAAACTGGTGCAGCCGTGCACCACCATGAGAACGGCTGCCTACGACTTGTATCGGCTTATCCACAGGCAGTGATCTAACCCCAACAGGCTGAGGTGGTTGATCCCGTTCCTGGCGAAACGCCCCAACGCCACGCGCCGCGAAATAGCATAGCCCGCTCACCGGGACATGTACTACACCCAGAACCGGCTCATGATGCTCAATCAGTGCAATGTTGACGGTAAATTGGCCATTACGCTGAATAAACTCCCTGGTACCGTCGAGCGGATCAACCAGCCAATAGCGCCACCATTCGGATCGCTCGGCAAATGGCACATCGACTGACTCCTCAGACAACACTGGAATATCCGGTGTCAATCGTTTCAGGCCACTGATAATGGTCTGATGAGAGGCCGAATCAGCCGATGTCAGCGGACTGTTATCGCTCTTGGCGGTCACTGCAAATGCAGTGGCATAAATCGCCAGAATCTGTTGGCTAGCCGCTGCTGCCAGGGCTCGAACCGGCTCTAGCCAGCCGGCCTTATCCTCATTCATTCGTTTTCTCTGTGCATAAAACGAAAAAGGGTGATCCTGATACGATCACCCCATCATGGCAAAACCCAAAAAAGCTAGGATAGTTTTTCCTTGATGCGTGCCGCCTTACCTTCCAGACCACGCAGATAGTAAAGCTTCGCCCGACGCACATCACCTCGCCGCTTAACCTTGATATCAGCAATCATTGGACTGTAGGTCTGGAATACCCGCTCCACACCTTCACCGTGAGAAATCTTGCGCACAGTAAACGCCGAGTTCAAGCCGCGATTACGCTTGGCAATCACCACCCCCTCAAATGCCTGCAACCGCTCACGACCACTTTCCTTTACCTTAACCCGCACCACAATGGTATCACCGGGATTAAATACCGGAACCTCACGGCCCATCTGCGCCCGCTCAAACTCTTCTATCAGTTTACTCATGACCTGCATACTCCACATTGCTCTGGAAGGGTATCGGCATCACCGATGCTTCTTGATTTTTTATCTCGGTATTCGTCGATAAACTCTTTTAATAATGATTGATCGGTTGCTGTTAACGACAGCTGTTCCAGCAAATCAGGTCGCCGCAACCACGTTCGCCCCAGGGATTCGCGTTGCCGCCAGCGGGCTATCGCGGCATGGTCGCCACTTAATAACACTGACGGTACTCGCCGCCGGTCAATTTCCTCAGGGCGCGTATAATGCGGATAATCGAGCAGGCCGTGCATAAATGAATCCTGTTCCGCCGATTCATTATCATTTAATGCGCCCGGTAATAATCGCGTCATGGCATCAATGAGCACCAGTGCAGCTAACTCACCACCACTGAGCACATAATCGCCGATAGACCATTCCTCATCCACTTCAGCCTCAATCAGCCGTTCATCAATCCCTTCATAACGTCCTGCCAACAAAATCAACCGCGTGCACTGCGCCAGTTCCCGCGCTCCCTTTTGATCCAGCAAACGTCCCTGCGGGCTGAGGTAAATCGTCCTGGCCGGCGCTTCGACCGCTTGCCGGATACGTTGCAAGGTATCTCGCAGTGGCTGTACCTTCATCACCATGCCAGGCCCGCCGCCATAGGGACGATCATCAATAGTACGATGACGATCATGGGCATCATCACGTGGATTCCATGTAATTACCTCAAGCAAGCCCCGCTCTACGGCTCGTCCTGTTACTCCAAACTGAAGCAGGGTCTCAACCTTTTCAGGGAAAAGGGTAATCACATCCACACGCATGATGCCCCCGGCGACAGCACTTAAAAATCCGGATCCCAGTCCACGCGAAGTACACGTTGCTCCAAATCCACATCAACGACAACCTGATCACGAATGAAGGGCAACAGGCGTTCTCGTTCACCTTGAACCACCAACACATCATTGGAGCCTGTGGCAAACAGCCGCGATACCGTACCTAATACCATCCCCTCCAATGTCACCACACGCAATCCTTGCAGGTCTGTCCAGTAATACTCTCCAGGCGTAGTTGGCGGCAACTGTATACGGCGAACAGCGATATCACGATGAAGCAGGGTCGCGGCCTGATCACGATCATCATAACCTTTGAACTTCAGCACCACGCCAACGCCATGGGCACGACCATCCTCAACTTTAAACGGCTGCCACTCGTCTCGATGGTTTAGAAAAATCGGGCTGTAGCGCACAATACCGTGACGAGGCTCCGTATGGGAAAATACTTTTACCCAGCCTTGTAACCCAAAAAAACCCGACACGCGACCCAGAATGACCCAATCTGACATCGTAAAGCCCCAACATCAGGGGTGTGTGTCATGCTTACTCAACAGGTGCTTGTACTTGCGCCTGCTGGGCAGCGTATTCCTTCATGAGCTTGGCGACCCGTTCAGAAGGTTGCGCCCCTGTACCCAACCAGTACTGCAAGCGCTCCTGATTCAGATTGAGCGGCTGCTCCTTACCGCTAGCGATAGGATTAAAAAAACCGACACGCTCAATGTAACGACCATCACGCCGATTACGGCTATCGGTAACAACCACAGTATAAAAAGGGCGCTTTTTGGCGCCGCCACGAGACAGGCGGATAGTAACCATGCGCTGCGAATACCTCTTGCGAATTCCGATACAAAAAGGCCGCCGGGACAGGGCGACCAAGTAAAGCAGTTGATGATATCCGAAATACCGCAAATTTCAAACCATTAGTACGACATTCCAACAACACTTCAATCATTCTGGTATCAACAGCCTCAGACAGATAGACAACAAGCCAATCGTCCATTTAAGGGCTGGCCAAGGAAGCATCTGGATCATCATCCTCGCTTATTTTATCAACAAGGGCAGCGCCGGCCGCCACCACAGCAGACATACCGGCTGCCGTCATACCGGATATCGAGACAGCGGCAGAAGCTCCCGTCGCGTTCGAAGCTTTTGGTAATGAAGAAGCGGTTGCCCCCACCGCTAACGCTGCAACCAATGCACGGCACACACAAAAAGATCCTGCTGAAGATGAAGATCCGGCAGTATCATGAGATGCGTCACAGGAACGCAGTCTAGATAAAGGTACATACTGAAGTGGACTGCCCTTGTTACGGACAAAGACGATCTTGCCTGGTGATGCCACCAGGGTTTTATCTGCTGACGTAATTGCAACCTTGCCCTCATGAACCAGCAGGCACGAACCACCAGCGATCACTGTAAATTCAGTACCACGAATACCAATGGTGGCAACAGGTGTACCAATTTTTACTGCTTCAGGTGTTTCCCTGGAGATAAGGCCGGAAATAAAACGCATTCCTCCCCTGAACAACTCAACCGAAGAGCGGTTAGCCTTGGCATCACTTTTGGTATAGCGGTTATCCTTGATATAGTGATAATCCTTGATCCAGAACACCGAACCGGGTTTGAGCGACACAAGCTGTTTATCATTAAACTCCAACACCGCCCGACTGCTCGCTCCGGTTACCACCCGCATTCCCAAGCGTAGCCTGGCTCCCAAGTCCGCCGGTTTGCCATTCAGTTTCACCTGGCCTTCTGCCTCAATCAGATGACCGACCACCTTAGGTTCAGCCCAGGCATTCAGACTGAGCAACACACCAAAAAACAGTGTGATATCCCATTTTTTTGAAAGGCCTTCTCGCATTTTCATCACGACACTCGACACGAGAGTTTCATCATCGCTTACATCAAGCACTCTCAAGCACCTTGAGAACCGCCTTAGGCTCCAGCTTCCCCTTAAAAAATATCACTGAACCAAGAATAGCCCTAAAATCATCTGCACCGACATTCAGCCGCTCTGAAACGGCAATAATCAGATTCGACATAGCGGCACGGCGCAGTTTATCCAGCTTGCGACGCAAATAGTCAGGGTGCCAAAACCCAATAATTTCAAGATATACTACACGCCCTTCCGGATGGCAAAAAGCAAAATCGGGGACAAACACTGTACCTTTCAGGTCAACGATTTCCACTTCACGCTCCAACACCCACGGTGTACTCAACTTTTCCCAGCGACCGGCAAAACGCTCTTCCAGCAAACTATCGTAAGCCGGTGGGGTGTCTTTCGCCGGTTTAAGTGACGACTGCGAATCAAGTCGATAGCGCACTTCCTGATCATCCCGCTGTAATACAGCCTCCATTTCCCAGCGACTCACCTGAAGCAAGGCTGGCAAAAACATCGCCATTTTCAAGCCGTATTTGCGTGTCTGCTTGAATAGACTGGCAGGGCCATCCACATAAATTTGATAGCCATCCTCAAGATGACCCTCAACGGCATACATTAGCCCAAAAAACTTGAGGTTGCGGAACAAACGACGATATTCACCCGGCACATTACGGTGTGCGATCACCCGCAAAAACAAAGCCGGATAAAGTAATCCTTGCGCCTGAGCAAGATTATAGCGATCAATCAGCGTTTCCGGCGTAAAATCCGGCAACGCCGTCAGCACATGTTTTTCCGGCAAATCAGCATACAAGGCTTCACGCAGCGCACCGGCTTCCAACTGGTATTTTGGCGCTACCGACTCGAGTACTTCCTGTGCCTGGCGCTCACCATAACCGCCTTGCAAGGATGCCCGGGTAAACACCTCACGTCGTAACATTTCCGGTTCCAATTCACCGGTTGCCAGCGTAAATTCAGCACCGTTCAACGCCAAATGCGCAAAACCGCGCACGATGCGATAATCTGGCGAATCGCCCTCCAATGCACGCAGTGCGACTTGTAGCTCACCACGATTATGATGGTGGTGTTCACGAATAACGGTTAAAACACGCTCTGCCCAAATGTGTTGCTCGCGCCGCAAAAAACGCGGGTAAACATAAGCGCCACGCTTGTAGGAAAACAGCAGATCAGATGTCAGCATCAGCAGCCCAGCTCAGGATCTGGCGACGGCTCAGTATCAAACAACGACAATGTTGCTTCTATTCGTTCCGCTTTACTTGCATCCGGTGCTATACGCCGCCGACTGGCAACCCGTTCTTCGCGGGTCTCACGGGCAATCACTTCGTACAACACCGCCTGTTTGCCATCGCCACGTCGCAAAATACGGCCCAGGCGTTGTACAAACTCTCGCACTGAAGCGCTACCTGACAAAATAACGCCGACAGAAGCATCAGGCACATCGACGCCTTCATTGAGTACATTGCTGGCAACGATGGCTGCATAGCGACCATCCTTGAATCGTTCCAGAACAGCTTTTCGTTCCTTAACTGCACTCTGGTGCGTCAGGCACGGTATCAAAAACCGTTGTGAGACTTCATAGGCGGTCGCATTATCCTCGGTAAATATGACCGTTTTCGCGCCGGAGTGATTAGCGAGAATCATACCCAACACCCGTAATTTGGCAGGGGTTGCATGAGCAATCCGGCGCGCATCGCGATGCGCCCGCATGGCACGACGACCTTCGGTGCTGCGAGCGGATAACATTACAAAACGATTCCAGCCTTCCAGCGTACTCAACGACAACCGGTTCACGTGTAAAAAAGTATTGCGTTCATCCAATGCGTGTTGATAGGCAGCACGCTCGCCTGGAGACAACTCAACATAAATCGAGTGGACCTGAAAATTCGCCAGTATCCCGCCCGCCAGCTGCTCTGGAGATTGGCGATAGATGATGCTGCCAATCAATTCCGGTAAATCAGCATCCTTGCCATCACTGCGCTCGGGCGTGGCAGTCAATCCCAGTCGATAGGGTGCGAGCGAGAACTCACCGATGATCCGATAAAATTCTGAGGGTAAATGATGTGCTTCATCAAAAATCAGCAGACCGAAACGGTCGCCCAGTCGCTCAATATGACGCGCCGCAGAATCATAGGTAGCAACAGTGAGTGGTTCGGGTTCATGGTAGCCGCCGCCAATCAAGCCAATCGTCTGATCTGGAAATGCCGCACACAATAAAGTGTACCACTGATGCATCAGATCCAGGGTAGGAACCAGCACCAAACAGTCCCGCTGTGCCCAGCACAGGGCCAACAAACCGACCAGTGTCTTGCCCGCTCCGGTTGGCAGTGCCACTACACCACGCCCACCAGCCGCTTGCCAGGCGGCCAATGCTTCTTGTTGATGCGGGTAAGGCGTTACTTCAAGTGAGCAGTGCCAGTCACGACGACGATAACGCGGCGCCTTGTTACGAGATACAGCGCTTCTCAATGAACCCATGATTGCGCCGTAGCAGTGGGCCGGTGCGCGATAGGCTGCTACTCGCGGGTCGTAGCAAAACCAACTTTCCAGTGCCGCAGGTAACTTTGTAACACCTTCCAGCAACAGTGTACCACGATCAAAACGCAATTGACGTTCATTCTCATCACTATGGCTACGGTAAATACCCGGTGAATCCTGAATACGATGCTTCATCTAACTGGCGACCTGCTCCAACAACGCTTTCAACACGATCCAAACTCATTTCAACAAGTAGCTACCAATCCGCAATCGCTGCTTTACCACGGTTTGATGCCATTGCGTCTGCAAGCGTTCATCCTCGGCCTCGGCCAATGATAATGCAGCATGATAATGTGCCACGGCTGATGTCAAATGATCCTGTATTCTGGTATCAGCAGGACTACTTACCGACAGCATCCCGGTACTTGAATCGTAATCATCATCCACCACCGGCAACCCTAGTCCGATCCGCACCTGAGTCAACGCCAAATCCCCCCACAGCAGCGCATCGTATAATGAATCGGGCTTTGATTGATGATGGGATCGCACCTCATCAATCGTATTCCAATGCCCTGTTAATGCCAGTATTCGCAACGTATCGCAACGTGCGCCAAAATCACGATGTCCGTTCCGCAAGACCGCTGCGAGCAATGCTTGTGCTTTTTCCGCAATGTTCATCACCTCGGCATCGGAGGACGGTGTTTCAACCGCACGTCGTGACCGCCACATGAGCAACTCGGCCCGCTGTTTCAATTGTTGTTCTAGTATCGTCGCAGACTCAAACGCTAGCCACTGTGTATTCAGGTGCTCCAACGCGGCAAGATCACAGCGGCGGAACGCGGTGCGGCACAGCGCCCATAGATGTGACCCTGATGTTAGCCGTGGGTGTTGATCGCGCCATCCAGCCCAGGCCTGTTGGTGCTGTCTCCACGCCGTGGTGAAATCACCTTGACGGTAGGCGAGTTCACCTTCGAGATATCCCAGCGAAGCGTCCCAGGGCTGTTTCAGGTCAGCCAGATAGCATCTGGCCTGATGCAATAACGTTTTGCAAAAACCCAGTGGTTTACGATCAAGGCTAATGTGAATTAGAGTAATCAACGCTCCAAATAAATCGGCAGAATCGGCAGCGGTATTCTGTTCACTAACCGCTTGCAATAGCGTGGCTAATGCCAGATCGTCCTCACCCGCCTGTCGAAGACTGTAGCCTTGCCAGAGCAAGGCGCGCACTCGTCGCGCTGCCAAATGCAAGGTATCGGCCAGTTCAACCGCCTGACGTTCCAAGTTAGCCGATTGAATATAATCACCGAGCTCTCGTGCCTGCCGAGCCTGAATGCCCAATCGCTCCAGTGTTTGCCGGCTGTTTTTCAACATTGAAGCATCTATGGTGTGACTTGGCCTAGTGCAACAATGAGAACATCCGCCGTCGATACGTCACTACCAACGGATCTTCATTACCGAGAATCTCAAAAACGGCAATGAGTCCCTTACGGCCAGCACCTTCTTCAAATTGGGGATCACGTTGCATAATCGCCATAAATTGTTGCAATGCACCTTCGTAATCACCTGCTAATACATAACGCGCAGCTCTTTGTTGCCGAGCCGCGCTATCGGCAGGATTATTGTTAATCTGCTCATCCAGGGTTGCTGCATCAGGCGCACCCTCAGCCATATCAGCAAATTGCAATCGAGCAAACAGCCTACTGGTCGGCTGTTTATCGCGTTCTGCTTCCGGAACACTTTGCAACAGATTTCGCGCATCCTCGCTGTAGCCTAAATGCAACAGCTTTTCAGCTAATGACACTTTTAATTCGATACTGTCGGGTTCCTTTAACAGCATTTGTTCCAATAACCTGACCGCCTGCTGATGTTGGCCCTGATTCCACAGCATGTCCACCTGTTCCTGCAAATTATCTCCAGCGGGTGCCCGGGCACCGAAGCGATCAATAATCTCCCGGTATGCCGATTCAGGTTGCACACCCACCAGTTGCTCAACGATCTGTCCCTGCCACACCACCATCACTGTTGGCAGGCTGCGAATCTGGAGATGGGCAGCGAGTTCCTGCTCAGAATCCGCGTTAACCTTTGCCAGGATGAATCCACCCTGGTATTCATGTGCCAGCTTTGTGAGAAGCGGTGTTAATATCCGGCAGGGTTCGCACCAATCCGCCCAAAAATCAATTAATACCGGCACCTGTTGAGAATGTTCCATCACTGAGGTGAGAGTAAACTGATCAACATCAAAAATATAAGACGATTCGCTCATAGCTTAATATCCAGGACCATCAAACAAGATAACAGATAATTGGGAGAGGGTAGCAATGAATAAATATTATCTTTTTCAATTATATAGAGTACAGGTAAAACGTTCAATTACCGTTCAAGATACTGCAGCTTGTCCGGTTTACCGTCCCATTGTTCTGCATCCGGTAGCTCATCCTTTTTAGCGGTAATGGCCGGCCATTGTTGGGCAAGTTCTGCATTGAGTGCCAAAAATTGCTCCTGATCTTCAGGCAGATCATCCTCGGCATAAATTGCCTGTGCCGGACATTCCGGCTCGCATAACGTACAGTCGATACATTCATCAGGATCAATGACCAAAAAATTTGGTCCTTCGCGGAAACAATCCACCGGGCACACTTCAACGCAATCTGTGTATTTGCATTTAATACAATTTTCAGTCACGACAAAGGCCATTATCAACTTCTCCGGGATGCTTAAAAAATAACCGAATAATCTTAACCTCGATTAGCCTGAAAAGTCTTGAACAGGGTAGACTGTCTTGCGTAAAAGCGATATGGAAAGGGCGAGATATAGCCGCCGCAAGGGTAAAGAAACTGTTTAGTACCTGGCTTTACATGTAGTGTTAGTAGCCCAAACTTAATCTGGCCGGCACAAAAAAACCGCTACTGACGGACGCGGACTACCGCTAGAAACATGAGCGTATTTTCAGCAGAACCCTGTGCGAAGAGGTGGTCAAGCCAGCAGTACACATCCGCATGCCCGTACAAACAGGTATCCAGGGGTGGATTTGGATTCCCGTTCCTCGCTTTCGCAGAGACAAGAATGTGCGGGAATGACTGCGAGTGCATCGTCCGTGACATGGGGATCCAAGTTCACATCATCGCCCGAATGAGCAGCCAGAGGATGGCCAGGCAAAGCGCCAGATTGAAGCCTGCCATCCATTGCAACAGGGTGAAGCGTCCGGTGGTGCGTTCTTCCATGACATCCATTCGGGCTGACAGGCGCGCTTCCAGTTGAGCCATATCGGTTCTGGTTGCTGCTTCCAGCCGCTCAATGTCGGCACGAAGGGCGCTGGTTTCTTCTTTTAAATCGGCTTTTGTCGAGGCCTTCAATTGTTCAATATCGGCCCTGGTCGAGGCCTTCAATTGTTCAATATCGCCCCTGGTCGAGACCTTCAATTGTTCAATATCGCCCCTGGTCGAGACCTTCAATTGTTCAATATCGACCCTGGTCGCCAATTCATCGGTGCTGTTTTTGAGCACGTTGACCAGGGCGATGGTCTGGGCTTCGGCCTGTTTTTCGTCGATGCCCGCTTCTCGCAGGGTTTTGGTGTAGGCGAGAGTGTCAAAGGTGAGTGCGTTCATGATGCTCTCCTTAATTCAAGTCCTCTGTTAAACCGGTTCTTTTGAATGTCGTGAACCGCCCCGGGTTACGTGGAGGCTGTTTGGTTTAAGTTATGCCATCGTAGTGACATCTTCGGCGAGTTGCCGGTACCGGTAGTAGTTTGCCTCATAGTCTGCTGGCGAGACATAGCCGACGGTGGTTCAACCAAGCCACCCATTCCAGCGTTGCCAGTTCCACTGCTTCCCTTGATTTTCACGGTGCAAGTCTGTGGATCAGCCCGGCCTTGTACAGACCATTGATCGCCTCAGCCAAGGCAGTGTGAAATCACGGTGCTGAAAGCGGCTATCAACCGGGTAAATGGCAAGAAGCGGTTAGATTTGCCGAATCCTGTTGCCAGGCTCGAATTGACGGAACCGCCCGGGCGTGTCCGGTGGCTCACACACGAACAAGCAGACATTCTCCTGTTAGCAGCGACGAAAAATAAGCGAGTGCCACATTTAGCTGATTTTATTCTACTGGCGTTACACACGGGAATGCGGAAAAGTGAGATGCTGCAATTAGAATGGGCACGGGCAGATTTGCGCCAGAATTTGCTGTATCTCAATACCCAAAAAAATGGACAACGGAGGAGTGTTCCACTCAATGAGGAGTGTCCCACTCAATAAAGTTGCGCGACAGGCTATCTTGAGCCGTGCGCGGTTTCGTGCGAAACATTGCCCAGCCGCCACGCATGTCTTTTGTAACCCGCAAGGACAGCGAATCGCCAACGTCCAAAAATCATTTGTGACTACATGCAGGCTTGCTGGAATAACAGATTTTCGCACTCACAATCCACGGCATACGACCGCGGCCTGGTTAGTTCAGGCAGGGGTTCCACTATTGGAGGTCTCAAATCTATTACGCCATGCGAGTATCAGCATGACACAACGCTATGCACACCTTGCGCCCGCCAGTGCAAGGAACGCAGTGGCACGGATAAATGATGCGACTGGCGACAATTTGGCGACAATTGCTATGACAGGAAAGCCATATGTTAGCGCAAGTGACTGATTTAATGGTGGGCGATGCTGGGTTCGAACCAGCGACCCCTGCCGTGTGAAGGCAGTGCTCTCCCACTGAGCTAATCGCCCGCCAGGACAGGAAAGGGATAAAATTATAAGTTCCGAGTCCAGGCAATGCAACATTTGCATCAGGCACTCAGGCGCGGGTGTGGTTAAAGGTGATGCAAGCCTGATAATACGGGACAAGTGCATGCTGCTATCCGAAGGAAACGCGAATGTTGAGCCGAGACCGGAAGAATGATTGAGGCCAGCGGCCAAATATCAGGCGCTGCAATCACCACATTTACGGCTTGAGTGGCGGCAATCCACCTGCAGGTAATTTGCCTTGTATACCTCGTAGCATTTTCATTAATCCACCGCCTTTCATTTTCTTCATCATCTTGCGCGCTTGACCAAACTGCTTGAGCAACCGGTTAACATCTTGAATTCTGTTGCCCGAGCCAGCGGCAATGCGACGCTTGCGTGAACCCTTGATAATGTCAGGGAAACGACGCTCTTGCGGTGTCATGGAATTAATAATGGCCATTAGACGCTTGACTTCCTTATCGGCAGCTTGATCCTTGAGTGCTCCGGGTGCTACATCCAAACCAGGCATCTTGTCCAGCAAACTGGCAATACCTCCCATATTCATCATTTGTTCCATCTGCTCACGGAAGTCCTCCAGATTAAATCCCTGGCCCTTTTGTACCTTGTGTGCAAGTTTTAGTGCCTTTTCCTTATCAACTTTCTGCTCCATTTCCTCAACCAGGCCCACGACATCACCCTTACCGAGAATGCGTGATGCGACCCGATCAGGAAAAAAAGGCTCCAGTGCGGCGGTTTTCTCACCAATACCGAGAAACTTGATCGGTTTGCCTGTAATTTGACGAATGGATAACGCTGCCCCCCCTCGCGCATCACCATCGGTCTTGGTCAGTACAATACCGGTGAGTGGTAAAGCCGCGTTAAAGGCCTGCGCGGTATTAGCCGCATCCTGACCGGTCATACTGTCTACCACAAACAGCGTTTCAACCGGCGCCAGTGCAGTATGTAACCGCTGAATTTCCGCCATCATATTTTCATCGACATGCAAACGACCGGCGGTATCGACGATCAATACATCCATGCTCTGACGACGTGCTTGCTCCAAAGCCTGTTGGGCAATCGCCTCAGGTGCTTGATCAGGCGTACTGGGAAAAAATGTTGCATCCACTTCGCCTGCCAGTTTACGTAATTGCTCTATCGCAGCCGGACGGTATACGTCACAACTGACAACCATTGTTTTTTTGTGTTGGCGTGTTTTCAACCAACGTGCTAGCTTGGCGACACTGGTCGTTTTACCGGAACCCTGCAAACCTGCCATCAACACCACAGCAGGTGGCTGCGACCGCAAATCGAGCTCGGCATTAGCCTCACCCATCGTCCAAACCAGCTCTTCGTGGACAATCTTGATCAATACCTGACCAGGTGTCAGACTTAGCAATACTTCCTCGCCAATGGCCCGCTCACGCACGCGGCTGGTAAATTCCCGCACCACCGGTAATGCCACATCTGCTTCCAATAACGCCATACGCACTTCGCGCAAAGCGTCCTTGATATTATCTTCTGTCAGACGACCTTGACCGCGTAGATTCTTGACGGTGCGTAACAAGCGCTCACTGAGATTTTCAAACATGCTGCATAAACCTTCGCTATATTCAGATTAATAACAATTATACGATCCAGTACTGGATCTGATGCTAGCACTACACTCAAGTAACCATTGGCCAATGAAAACATGTGCTTTAAACCTATACCCATTCCATGTCCTCATCAGGATTGATATCTTTAGTTAGGCATGTGCTTTAAGCCTGTATCATCCAATACCATTATCAGGGTTTATACCCATTATTAAATTAAGCGGAAATCACTATGAATGCAGTCATAGGTAGTCTGGCTGCTTTACTTTATTTATCAGCCGGCGTGCTGCTCGTAATACGGTTGGTGCACGCTACCGGTCATCATGGATGGTCAAGGGAGGAAGCATTGTTGTTGGGCTGGGGTGCAGCCCTGCTACACGCCATGATTCTGGCGCGAACCGTATTTGAGGCGACGGGACTTAACCTCGGTTTTTTTAATGCACTCTCACTTACCGGCTGGTTAATTGCTGTGGTATTGCTGGCAATCGCCATGGTCCGCCCTGTTGAAAACCTGGGTATCGTCCAGCTACCGTTTGTTGCATTGATCTTGATACTGAGCTTGCTTTTCCCTTCTGAGCGGGTTGTTGCTGATACGGGTCACTGGTTGCTGGATTTGCATATTTTCATCGCTATCTTGTCGTATTCTCTGCTCACACTAGCTGCCCTGCAAGCTATATTACTCGCCATTCAGGATTGGCGGCTACGAAACCGGCAGCCGGGTGGTTTCTTACGCGGTATTCCACCATTAACCACTATGGAAAACCTGTTATTCCAACTGATTGGAGCGGGCTTTATCTTGCTTAGCATTACCTTGCTGAGTGGCTTGTTCTTCTCGCATGATCTATTTGCGCAGCATGTTACACACAAAGTCACGCTGTCATTTATCGCATGGTGTGTATTCGGCGTACTGTTATGGGGACGATGGCGTTCAGGCTGGCGTGGCCGCACGGCCATCTACTACACCTTAAGCGGCTTTACTTTCCTATTACTCGCCTATTTTGGCAACAAGCTGGTTTTGGAGTTGATATTGCGTCGTTATTGAAAAAGTTTGTCTGGCAACAAGCCATTTCCAGAGTTGATCGTGTGTCGTTTTAAATTACAGATTCTATCCCCAGGTATTCCCGCATGACTGTATCTTGACAGACTATGCCGATAACCCGTAAATAATGGTCTAACGAGCAAACCGAGGTTTTCTTGATTTGGACACGATTCACATAGGCATTCTATGCATCGCCCTGGTTCTATTGATTGGATGTTCTGCCTTCTTTTCCAGCTCTGAAACCGGGCTAATGACGATCAACCGCTATCGTCTTCGCCACTGCGCCAAAAAAGGCCATAAAGCTGCACAGCGCACGAATCGCCTGTTGGAACGACCAGACCGGCTGATTGGCATCATTCTGCTTGGCAATAATTTCATTAATATCCTCGCCTCCTCTCTGGCGACCATCATTGCCATTCATTTTCTGGGTGAAGCCGGCATTTTAGTATCAACCATCTGCCTCACAATGGTCTTACTGGTTTTCGGTGAAGTCGCGCCCAAAACCCTGGCAGCATTACATCCTGAGCGGATTGCTTTTCCGGCCTCAGCAATTCTCGAACCCTTGCTCAAAGCGTTTTACCCGCTTGTCATTATTACTAACATTGTAGCTAACGCTGTATTACGGCTCTTTAAAGTCACGATCCAAACATCCAGTCAACACCTGCTTAGTGCTGAAGAGCTACGTACTGCCGTACTTGAAGCAAGTATCATGATCCCCAAGCGCCACCAAACTATGCTGCTCGGCATTCTGGGACTGGAGGAAATTACCGTTGATGATATCATGGTGCCACGTAACGAACTTGTTGGTATTGATCTCAAAGATGACTGGGACAATATTCTGAACAAGCTGACCACCAGTCCCTACACCCGTCTGGTGGCCTATCACGATACCATTGACCAGATCGTCGGTTTTGTGCATCTGCGTAACGTGTTGAACACGATGGCGCAAAAACCGGATTTCGATCGTACCGATCTGGCAAAAATGATTCAGGAACCCTACTTCATCCCCGAAAACACTTCGCTGACTCGGCAACTGGTCAGTTTTCAGCAATTGCGACAACGGCTGGGTCTGGTTGTCGATGAATACGGTGATGTATTGGGTCTGGTCACGCTGGAAGACATTCTGGAAGAGATTGTGGGCGAATTTACCACTGACCCTGCTGAAACCGGCCAGCGCACTCTGACCCCGCGTGCTGATGGTGGCTATACCGTAGACGGCCGAACCCCTATCCGCAGCCTCAATCGGCTGCTGAGCTGGCAATTACCAACAGATGGTCCTCGCACCCTCAATGGCCTGATTATGGAACATCTGGAAGCCATTCCTGAGCCAGGAAACCGTTTATCGCTCAATGAGCATCCTGTCGAGATTATCGAAATCTCAGGGAATCGGGTTAAAACAGCAGCCATCTGGCCCAATCCAGATAAACAAGCGGAATCGGCCGATGATAACGTGCAAATAGACAAGGCGCATTAACCTAAACAGAACGCATCACACCGCATTCAAATACATTCACGCATCACCGGAAGGTATCGCTGCATGATGCCGCTCCAGCCACCCAACACTCCACATCAAGAAGCCATAAAAGAGAATCCAGAAAATCACCAGCAGCCCTTGCGCTGCCGGTGATAACTGTACAGCCAGCAAAGCTGAAGCCGCACAAGCCAGCATCAGCCCATATTCAGTCAATACAGTACGGCGATGCCCCCAACCGAGTAGCACCAGCCGTTGATAATAATGGCCACGATGTGGCTGCCAAATTTTCTCACCGCGCAGTAACCGACGCAGCAATGTCACAGTCGCATCAACGATAAAGGGTGAAAATACGAATAACGCCACCCACAATGGAAACAGCGATAGCTTGGCTCCCCACAAACTACAGGCGGCTACCAGGAACCCGAGGCTGGTAGAACCGACATCGCCCAGGAAAATTTTAGCAGGCGGGAAATTGTATACCCAGAAACCGGTACTCGCTGCCGCCACAGCCAGACATACGCTGACAAATACCGCGTGATCCTGCCCCAAGCACGCCAGTGCCCCAAAACCGATAACCGCCATTCCACTGGCAAAGCCATCCATACCATCCATAAAATTGTAGAGATTGATCATCCAGACGATCAGCAATCCCGCTAATGGTATTGCTATCCAGGCGGTCAGTGGCTGTGGCGCAATGAAAAGAAGGTCAATGTGATCTGGCACTAACCCGGCAGCCAACAAACTACCCGCAGCCCACACATGCACCGACACCCGCCAATGTGCTGCAACACCACGGCAATCATCAAGAAACGATACGATGACTAACGGTATCAAACCGATCATGCCGATGCCAAAAACCGGACGAGCCTCTACCAGCACGGTCGCTATCAATAATCCCCCCACCAAAAAACCGCACAATACCGCTAATCCACCGCTGCGTGGCACCGGTTGCTGGTGCAAAGAGCGACTATTGGGATGATCGAGAATGACCAATACTCTGGGTGATCCAGACAGGTAGCGTGTTAATACCGCAGCAAACAAGAAAGCAACAATCATCATAGTAACGATCATGCACGCACCTACCCAGGCGTTTCTATCGATCAGGGTTACACCATTGGCAAAATCCACGCTCTATTCCACCCCCCCGCCAGGTGAGGAGTCCTTGTTGACAACATGTTGTCAACAATAGGAGTTACGCGCTGGCGCTCAGCGTCGCATTGCTCTGGCTCTTGATCCACGCCACGGTATAAAACACAGATTAACGTCCTGGTAAATATCCAGTTACTGAGTCGGAGGCCTTGCATTCGCAGCTGTGGTGCTTAATCAAAGAAGCATGATGACTCCTGATCCGTCATGCTTTGAATCAGAGCGATATTATTGAATAGCCGAGTATCCACATCACGCGCCAAAGCCTGCAATTTATGAAAACCTGCTTCCCTTTAGATGATTCGATGACACCACCCAAAACGTCATCGCATCAAGCAACACCATTAGACCCTAACCAGTCCTTGATACGGCTTACCCGCCTGCCTTTTTCTGTTCCAGATCCAGTTCCGACTCCATCCAGGTCCGAAAGCGGGTTAACAGCCATAAACCCGGCACTGTAGCCAGCATACAGAACAAAAAGAACCCTTCCCAACCAAACCATTCCGCCAGATAACCTGTCGGGGTATTAACTACCACACGAGGAATCCCCATCAAGCTACTCAGTAGCGCGTATTGGGTTGCAGTAAATTTCTTATTGGTAAGCGTTGCCATGAATGCAACATAGGCAGTGGTCGCCATGCCACTGAATAGATTTTCACTGGCAACGGCTAGCGCCAATCCCGGTACACTGTGGCCAAGCTTTGCCAAAATGACAAAGCCAATCAATCCAATCGACTGCAAAATGCCGAAAATCCACAGCGAACGATACATGCCCAGCCGCAAAATCAATACACCACCAAGCAACCCACCAAAAACAGTTGCCCAAAAACCAAATAACTTAACGACTGTGCCAATTTCAGTCTTGGTGAAGCCGAGATCCAGATAAAACGGTGTCGTCATCTGGCTTGCCATCATCTCACCTACTTTATAAAGCAAAATAAACAGCAGGATCAGGGTTGCATTCTGTCGTGAGAAATATTCGATAAAAGGCTCTACCACTGCTTCACGCAAGGTGCGAGGCGTGCCGACAGTTACGGAAGGCTCCACACAAAGCATCGTGGTTATTAGTCCTGGAACCAATGCCACTGCCATCACCCAGTACACCGCTGAAAAGGGAATGAAATCAGCCAAAATCAACCCACCACCAGAAGACAGCAACATACCTATCCGATAGCCATTGACATAGAGTGAAGCACCCAGGCCCTGCTCTTCATCAGAGAGTGACTCACGGCGATAGGCATCAATAACTATATCCTGTGAAGCCGAGAAGAAAGCGACTAAAAATGCAGCGGCTGTCACCATCGGCAAACTTTGCGTCGGATCAGCACACCCTAATCCGGCGATGGCGGCAATTAATGTTAACTGGATCAGAAATAACCATCCCCGTCGCCGCCCCAACCTGGCAATCGGGGTAAAACGATCCAGCAGCGGTGCCCACAAAAATTTGAGGGTATACGGCAAGCCCACAAGCGCAAACAAGCCGATAGTCCCCAGATTGACACCTGCTTCCGTCAGCCACGCTTGCAGCACAGCGCCTGTCGCCAATAATAATGGTAATCCGGAACAAAAACCCATCATTAATGCAGTGATCATTCGGCCACTGGCAAAGATTCGCAGTATCTCCCAACCGGAGTGGTAAACAGTTTTGGTAAGCATTGGTTATTCGTTATTGTTGTTAAAAAGTTGTTAAAAAAAATGACTATAGGTGTGGGTGTTTTGCCTTTTCAACCACTCAGGCCAAATTTATCAAGGCAGGTAATTGCCTGAATACGCTATTAGCCTAACATCTGTGTTTGCTTCAGCCTCCGTTTCATCGAATGCCACAGATATTTTATGTTTCAACGGTAAATGGCCAGCATTGTTCCGTAGTGACAATGACCCTAGCATGAACGCTTAAATGTACGGGGATGCCGCCAGCAATACATGATTCTCATGACAGCAGCAATCTGGTCGTCACGACTTGAAGCTATTGCTAAAAGGCTGTATTGCAGCCCTGTAGCGATCCGAATCAATTGGGCTTAACCTAGCGGCCAGGGTCGGGATAAGAATACTTAATAAATTGATTTTAAAATTAAATTAACTTAAGGATTAATCGGTATTTGATATAACAATGACCACTGCTGACACTAAGCAACCTGCAGATCACGGCTCGAAACCGACACATCGAATTACGGTGATGCCTCACGCCCCGATCTGCTACATGCCGCCGGTATCGAATCTGCGAAAGCCGCTGCCATCGCGATCGACGACACGCAACGTGCCGTCGAAATAGCCGAAGATATCCGTCGTCACCATCCACATATCAGGATTCTGGCGCGTGTCTACGATACCAATTAATCAAATTGGTAGTGGCTCAATTTTGGGTGAGTGGCTGGCTCAAGAAAGGCGTGCACATTGCTACCCCTGGCGCAGACGCTCTGTCCGGCACAGCCGGCGATGTGCTGGAGCTCGATGAAATGTGGGGGTTCGCTGCTCATGCGTGCATGCAAACGCTGGCTGTGGCGCGCCTTGCGTCGGCACTATACGACTGGAGCCCGCGACGCACACACCTGTGCATGTTTGTAGGCGACGATCCCCAAAACTGACCGACAGTGCTTATCCTGTACCTGTACCGAGTTGGCATGCCTATGTCAAACCCTTCCATCTAAACAGCACTGTCCGGGCGGTAAGGACAGCGGCCAAACCAACCCCCTGGAGCGTTTCACTAATACGCTGCGTCAACGTCTGGTTCGAGGAGTGAGGAAAACCCTGTCGTTTTCTAAATTCGATCAGTTCCATGAACTCGCCTTGAAACTGTTCTTCCAGCGCTACAATCAAGAACGCGCTATCACCCGGGATTGAGCCACTACCAGAAAAAGTTGTACATTGCGTTTAAGTTTTGTATTTGTATCAACTTTATGCCCACTCACATCCAGAAAAAGGGAGAAAAAAATGAAAAGATTAGGTTTCAAATTCACCGGGAAACTGATTGTCTCGGCAGTAATGCTGAGTCTTGCTCTGACTCAGGCGGCATTTTCTCAGGAAGAAAATTCCGATGAAGCCGTTTATCTTGAAGAGATTGTTGTCACTACTTCCGAAAAGAAGGCAAAGATTCTCAACACCAATGCTTCTATCGTCGTTCTCACAGAAGAAGATATCAAAGACAGCGGGCACCGCACGGTCAAGGACCTGTTATCTTCAATTCCGGGCATAACCGATGTATCAAGCGGCTGGGGGCAGGTGTTTAAACTGAGCGTAAGAGGTACAGCACCCTCTAGTGGCAGCGCTGCGGGACCGGCAGTATATGTTGACGGCATTCCCCTTAATACGGGGCGTGGATATTCTCTGTTTAATCTCGTTCCCGTTGAAACCATTGAAAAAATTGAAGTTTTGAGATCCCCCTCTTCTGCCATTTATGGTATGAATGCAGGGCGTGGTGTTATTTTGATAACCACCAAAAACGGAAGCAAGATGAAAAAAGACTTTGGTGCAAATGTATCTATGGAGTATGGAAGCTGGAATACCTATAAAGCAAGTGCACAGGTTCTCGGTAAAGCAGATCTTTTTGACTATAGCCTGACGGGCACAGGCCTGAAGAGTGATGGCTGGAGCCACTACGACAACAGAGAGAGAAGCGTATACGGCACCGTGGGCCATAATTTTGACGGCGGTCGTGCCCAGTTTAACTTCGGCTATATTTACAACGAACGTAATGTCAGACGAAAGCTGTATAGTGATTATGCGGAGGATAATCCCAGAGCCACCTATCAGCCCGGCAAAGATGATGGCCATAACTATGTTGAAGATACCGTATTCACTTCAGGACTTAATGTGAAATATGCCAAAAATGACTGGTTGGGTAACTTCGCGGCCAATTATATACGGGCAAAGGAACAATATGAATATCGGATAAAAGGCATGAGCAGCCCGAAATATTATACACAGGACCGTCCCAGTAATGATTATACAGTAGCAGTAAATGGCGGACGAAAAATGCATCTCGGAGAGCATCTTGTAAACACCCTGACCATCGGTGCTGATTACCGTTATCGCGATTTTGATCAAGATAAGGATTATCCCAATGATCCGTCGCAGGACCAATCTGACGATTACTTTGCCACCAAGACAGCCGTGGGTGTAAGTATAAATGATAAGATTGACTATGGAATTTTCAATCTTTCAGGGGGACTGAGATGGAACTATATGAAATACGATATCGACTATCATCCAGATTCCAGTAAAACTGATTTTGAACAGAAATTCGATAACGATCTGGACTGGAGTATTTCAGGTTCAGTAGTGCCCATAAAAAATAGTAATCTCTTTGCAAGCTATAATCATTCCAAGGGGTATGAGTCCGGTTTTTCGTCTGATAATGCAACCAGAACTGAATTTCCCACACTTGATGACCTGAAGCCAGAGGAGTACAACACACTTGAAGTGGGTTTTAAGCATCAGTTCAATGAAATGCTGAACTATAAGTTTAATTTACTACAGATCAGAGGTTGATGGGAAAGTTGTAACCTATTATATACCGGACGGTAATGATGATTATGAATCTGCGGGTAAGTACAATGCCGGCGATACCCTGAGTCAGGGACTTGAAATTGAATTGAGCGGAAGGTTTTTTAACAGAAAACTGGGGTATAAATTGAGCTATTCAACAATCAAGGCTGAATGGCAGAATGGCAGGCAAAAAGACAGCGATGGTAACTGGCAAAACCTAAAGGGAAAACAGGTAAAAAGTATCCCTGAATATGAATATACTGCAGGGATTGACATCCATCCATTTGAAAATACTCCCTATGGTTCGTTGGCAATTGCTTTTGACGTTCACGGTTTCAGTAACTTTTATAACGATGATCTGAATTCCGTTGATGGGGAGAAGAAGAATGCCTACTTTGTTAATGCAAGGATAGACTACAACTATGAAAACATAAGCGTATTCCTTAAATGTACGAATCTCTTTGACAAGTATTACTTTCGGGGTGTAGACACAGGTTTCACCCACGAAGGCCGGTATATCGGTTTCGGTACAAACATTGCGTTTTAACCAGAATTTAAAAAGTAGTATTCGGCCCCCGGGGAACTGTTTATTCCCGGGGCTTTTTATTATATTGAATGAAATAAAGTTGGCTGATCTGCGGAATTTCTATTTATGTGAAGCCTTGTTGACCGGAAGGCATGAAATCGGGATTACCTGTTTGCAGCCCCGAGCTTCGATGATTTCAGTCTCCACATTATAGAGGGTTCCCATGTTCTTTGAATTTATAACCTCATCGGGGGAACCTTCAGTTTCGATCTTTCCGTCTTTCAGCAGCAGAAGTGAATCTGAAAATCTGCATGCAAGGTTCAGGTCATGTACGGCTGCAATGAGAGTGACTCCCTTGTCTGAAATATAATCCCTCAGCATTGTCATTAACTCTATCTGATGATAGATGTCCAGATTACTGGTCGGTTCATCAAGAAGGATGAGGTCAGCTTCCTGGGCCATTGCCCCTGCAATATGAACCTTCTGCTGCTGCCCGCCGCTCAGTTCAGAAACGATTTTATAGGCAAGGTCTGAAATATTGAATTTCTCAAGCATGGACCAAATGAAGTCTTTCTCGGATTTGCTGGAAAAGAATCGCTGATAGGGCCTGCGGCCCAGCATGACAATGTCAAAAACAGTGAGGGGCAGCCCCTGGGAAAAATACTGGCCGGAATAGGCGATTTCCCTTGCACGCCGTCTTTTATCAATTGAGGAGAGCTTTCTGCCCTCAAGCAGTATATTATCTTCATTTCCTGAAAGTATGCCGGCAATGTTTTTAATGAGAGTGGATTTACCCGAACCATTGGGTCCGAGAATGGTCAGAAATGATCCCCTGGGTACGGAGAATGAAATCCCGTTCAATACACTCTGTTTACCATATCCGAATGTTATATTGTTCACCTGTAGTTTTGTATTTACCAAAATTTTCTTCTTTCTTTTAATATGAAATAAAGGAAAAAGGGAACCCCCACAAAGGATGTCATTACACCCACGGGAATGACAGTATTTCCCAGCATGTTCATTCCCAGAGTATCGGCCAGGAGAAGGATTACGGCCCCGACCAGCGCAGAACCGGGCAGATAGAGTTTGTGATTCAGTCCGGTTATGCTTCTAACGATGTGGGGACTAATCAGTCCAATGAAACCTATGGGACCCACGAAGGCAACAATTGAGGATACGACAAGGCTTATGATGAGCATCACCTTGATACGCAGGGCTCCGGTTTTTATACCAAGACTGTTAGCCTTTTCATCTCCTGCGACAATCGCATTCAAGTCGAGAATCATGGGAATAATAATGATTATTCCGGCAGCCAGAATTGGCGCAACCCAGAGAAACTCCTGATAGCCGAAGGCGCCCAGTTCACCCCGACTGAAAGCCCTTGTTGACTCAAGCTGCTCAGGCGTTGCCATGTATTCGAGCATATCGCCGGACGCCCCGAGTATATAATTCAGACCTATTCCGGATAGAACCAGAATCTGTATGGTACCCCCCTTCATGGATGAAATTCCAATGATTATGAAGGAGGTGACCAATGACCCCATGAAAGCACAGGCAATGACACTGTAGGTATCTCCAACAGCTCCGAGACCGGATACAATCGCAACTGCAACACCGAAGTTAGCGCCTGATGAAATACCCAGAGTGAAGGGGCTTGCCAGTGGATTGCGCAGAACCGTCTGCATGAGGGCTCCAGTCAAGCCAAAACCTATGCCCGCCGTAACTGCCCAGAGAACACGAGGCATTCTTAATTTTAAAATAATGTCGGACTGAATTTTCGGGATACTGTGGTCAGATCCTGTGAAATAGTCAAGAAATGTCAGGTAGATGTCACTTACCTTAATATTAAAAGCGCCTACCGTGATACTGAGCAGGATAACAGTAACGAGTATAAAAAATAGCAGGGGGATTGAAAGATTTTGAATAAATAATTTTTTTTCAAAAAGTCTTCTATGATCCCCAGATGAATTGCTATTCTTTTTCATTTTTATTTCAACTCCGGCCAGACAAAGGCTCCGCGCTTTTCGAGATCAAAATCCAGTCTCTGGAATTTATCAAGATACTCCTGATGAATAGCCTGGGGATTCAGCGTTTTAAAGAGTTCCGGATTGATCATCTTTGCAAGATAGGCAATTCCGACAAAGTGAGCCGGTCCGCCCAGAATATCATTGTAAAGAACCCAGACCCTGTTTTCTTTCACTGCCTTAATGTTATCCCATGCAGGCCTGTTCATCATTGCTTTCTTCATGAGCTTCATTTCAGCAAGGGTGTTAACTCCATAGCCTCCGAAATCATCGACTCCCCATCCTCCAACTTTAACAATGATATCCGGGTTCTTGCTTATAATATTCTCAGAGGTAACGATAGGAAGAGGTACAGGTTCATCTGCGTAAATATTTTTACCACCTGCGGTAAGAATTTTTTCATGCCAGCTTGACCCCGGAGCACCCGTCTTGAAATTCTGAGTGGACTCCAGATAGACCCTTGGCCTCCTGGAATCGGGGATGTTTTTCAGTTTTGATGAAATTTTCTTTAGAACATTTTTGTAGAAATTCAGGTATTTTTCGGCCTCTTTCTCCCGGTTCAGTATTTTTGCAATCCTCGTCACTTCGGAAATATGGTTTTCGGCCTTATAAAAATCCATCTGGATGATGTTCAGATTGGGGTTTACACCGAGAAGCCGATTTCTTGTTTCAGTATCCCCGGCACGGGTTCTGAGTATGACTGTATCCGGATTAAGTTTAAGAATCTGTTCTATTTCATTGAAAGTAGTTTTTCCTGTTGAGGGCAAGGAGCTGAGCTTGGGAAAGTAGAAGGGGCGGTCTATAATTGTTTCTCCCACTCCCACAATTTTCCCGGCATAGGAAAGACTCCTGAGCACTTCGGCACACCCGTAATAGGACACAACGATTCTTTCTATCTTTCTTTTCACTATGACCTTGTTTCCCACACTGTCTTTAATGGAAACAGGCTTGAATGGACTACCAGGTTGTTCTGAATGAGTTTCAAGTTTTCTATAACTTACAAAATTTTCCTCTGTATTAAAAAAACCATAGGCATACAAGATTAAAAGTGCAGCAGGAACAATGAGAACTGTAATTGTTTTACAAGCCAGCTTTTTTTTAAGCATAGAAAAATCTCTTTAAAGTAGTAATTTACGGAACCATCTGGCTCCGGGGATTCTTATAAATGATTGCATGTAAGGGGTCAGATAAGGGGTTGCACCAAGTTAACACACTGTAAATACAAGCTAACATCGCCAAAGCGATAGGTTATTTTCGTCTATTCGGTGTGGCCCGGAACACTGTCAGTGACTGGCTCAAAACAAGCGTGCACATTGCTGCCCCTGGCGCAGACGCTTTATCCGGCACAGCCGGCGATGTGCTGGAGCTCGATGAAATGTGGGGTTTCGTGCTCATGCGTGCACACAAACGCTGGCTGTGGCGCGCCTTGCGTCGGCGCACCCGGCAAATCGTCGTCTATACGACTGGAGCCCGCGACGCACACACCTGTGCATGTTTGTGGGCGACGATCCCCAAAATTGACCGACAGTGCTTATCCTGTACCTGTACCGAGTTGGCATGCCTATGTGCAAACCCTTCCATCTAAACGGCACTGTCCGGGCGGTAAGGACAGCGGCCAAACCAATCAACCCCCTGGAGTGTTTCACTAATACGCTGCGTCAGCGTCTGGCTCGATGGGTGAGGAAAACCCTGTCGTTTTCTAAATTCGATCAGTTCCATGAACTCGCCTTGAAACTGCTCTTCCAGCGCTACAATCAAGAACGCGCTATCACCCAGAATGGAGCCACTACCCCATTTATGCCATATACAGCAACCATTGATACGCCTTGTTTTTTGGGGCTTATACGATAAGGGTATGTACAATGAACTTCACTCGATTATTATTTATTGTCATCTTGCCGTGGTTACTCATGCTGCATATCGGCTCCACATTGGCGACTGACTTGCAAAAGGTCAACATTGGATCAGCAACCTTTCACGTAGAAATTGCCCAAACGCTGAAAGAACGGGCGCGTGGTCTCATGTTTCGCAACAAACTACCTGTTAATCAGGGAATGCTGTTTGTACAACCGACCGGCCGGGCAACTTTCTGGATGAAGAACACGTACATCCCTTTGGATTTATTGTATTTCGATGCTGATGGGCAATTGTTGCAAACCTTCGCCGACACGCCGCCCTGCGTGGTACTCCATTGCCCGGTCTATCGCAGCGAGACCGCAACAGTGCGTTATATTCTGGAAATCAATGCCGGTGAAGCGGCTCGACAAGGCATTCAAGTCGGTGATCGTTTGCAGTTTGAGTGATTTACCCCGCCCGGCAAAACGGGATTTTCCAGCAGCCTGATGATCCTTTATCATCACCAAAACGCCATTGAAACACAACGGATCAGAGCGTACTGCCCAATCTGTTTTCGGTAAGCGGCACTGTGGCATATCGAAGACTGGCGGGCATATCTGGAGGCCAGCAACGGGAAAGGCAGCCTGGCGACTCCTGCAGACAGTATTGCGCGCTATGCCGCTGGCACCCGCTTTGGCATCACCTTGATACAAATGATAGCCTGCTCTATGCCGACGAATCGGGACAACATATTGAGCGGGATGGATGCCGGGATTGGCGATTGGGTTACTACACTGCGTATAGGCAGGTAACCCATTAGAAGTCAAAGCATTTTTGTACAACGCACTATTGAGTCTTGCTAATTTTGCCCGCTGGCTGTTTAGGATATAGCGGAACCAATCCGTATGCAAATGCCCGCCCACGAAGTTCTCAGGCGGGAAACGTCAACAGGAATCCTGTAGCTTGCACAAGGGGAGGAGATACGCTTATGGAAATAACCATTCCAATAACAAACTGGAAAAGAGCGATCGTTGTCGTCGGACTCGTGGTTTTTGCCTTCTGCGTACATCATTTTACCTACTACGACAACCCGGAACTGGATGAAACCATCACGGCACTGCAATCGAACGACCCTGCCACCATCGCAGAGGCTCTTTTGAAAACCTCTGCATTGGGCATGGCCAAGGGACATAAGCTGATCCCCCATATCCTTCCATTGCTCAGTGATGAAAGACCCGTACCGGAAGATATTGCACAAAAAATGATTCGAAACACCCAATCTTCACCGGGAGCAATCCCTGGCATGGGCAAACATTTGCACGACATACTGACCATCGGATTTTCGGCAGCTTTGACGATTCAGTCGCTGGTGATCGTTGATGTGCTTCATGTCCAGCGGATCGGGGGAAATGCGGAGGAATATATCATATCGTATGTAACAGAAGAGATCGATCCAGATGATGAATATACTATCTCCAACGCACTGGCTGCCGTCCGGCACATTCGTGCCAAGCGGTTACTCCCCTTTTGGTTTCAATGTTTGGCTATTGAATCGGAATCCATACGCATCCACGCCCTGGATGGTTTAAGGTATTACATTTACGATCGGACTCATGGTTTGTTTACATGGAAGCCGGAGGAGGAAATATCCCCAGCAATGGCAGAAAACCTCAAACTTTGTCTCGATGACCCCTCTTTTTATGTTCGGCAACAAGCCGAGGATGTAATGCGTCAGCTAAAAAAAGCAGGCTTTTCCCTTAGAGACAAATAACAGAATAACGGTATAATGAATCGTTCCGCTGGACTCGCTTCACTCACCGATAAACTCGCCGTTAAATGCAAACAAATATCAAACCATAAGGAGACTTATAAGTGATCAGGTTTTAATAGCTATGGGATTCGTATCCAATCGTTCTAAGGTGATAAGGCTCCATGCAAGACAAACGGGAAAAAGAATCTTGATGATCAATGCGCAATCACAATCAGGCCTGTTTTAAAAAATCTTGTTGGCAAAAAAAGGATAATATTTTTCAAAGACTTTTGGCTTGAAAATGGCGATACTTTCAGGAACCAAAGCGGGGATTACATAGATTTATAGAATATTAAGTCTAAAAAGATATGATTTTAGGGGTTATTATGAAATATCTAAAATCTACTATCATTCTGTTGATTCAATTAGTCTTGGGTTGGTTTGTTTCTGCCAAATATTTAGAGCCTGTCATCCTGAAAGTGTTTGACTTGGATACGCATGAAAAATACCTGGATATCTGGTTCGTCATCTTTGCTACTATAGAATTAATAGCCATATTTGTGTATGTGTTCTATATACACAAGGTGTATAAGACCAACAAGCATTTAATAAAAAGCCCCAGCGGACACTCCTAGCATCACGCCGTTGAGCAATACATTGCCGCAGACGCTTTGCGCTCACCCTGTTCAAAGAATAGTGATGGATCAAATAGAGCATGTATAAAACCTATATGGATATCGCCGCAAAAGCTTTTTTACAGAGCCAGAAGGCCGTTGGGTATTTCGAGGTCATGCGGATAAAAATTGGGAATCAATACCTTCCGCCGGTAGAGAAAACCACACATCCAAAAGCAGAGAAAAATATAGAAGGGGCATGTGTGATATTTTTTGCAGGAAAACTCATGGATATTTACAGAAGTTTTCAAAACAAAAAATTAACCGGGTCTGATGATTAAAATAAACCAACAACCTGTTTGTTGCCGGCGGCTGCGCCGCCGGCAATCGCGGAGCTGAGCTTACGCTCCAGTCACCTGGCGGCTTGCGCCACAACACGTCACTGGAGCCGACTGCGGTGTTTCTGCCTCGCAAGCACGCTTGCTCCGCTTCAACAGCCTCGCGGCTCAGCTCCGCGAATTATAGTTGCACATTTTAGCTTGCCTGAATAATTATAGGGTTTAAGAAACCACTTGACTTGTAACGGCAAGAGTTCCTAAACTCATAAAAATATAATGGTTTCTTCACGGTTAAGGTCGTGAAGATAAAACGGGAATACGGTGAAGTCAGGTTCATTGCCTGAGCCGCAAAGCCGTAGCTGCCCCCGCAACTGTAAGCGGATAGCATTGTTCCAGGTATGCCACTGGGAAACTGGGAAGGCTGGACAAATGTTATGACCCGCAAGCCAGGAGACCGGCCATTATATGGTTTTGATTCTAATCAATAGGGCGGGGTGTCCTGACGATGAAAAAATTCGAGTCTTTTCAAACTGCTTTTCGCCACCTCTGTTGATTTTTATCTGTTTTTTGACGGCTTTACAGAGGGATTCAAAGTGCGAAAAATGCTCACCCGCATCATCACGATTACGGCATTGATGGCCATGGCAACCTCGGCGATGGCTCATTTCCAACTGGTTTATACGCCCAAGGTTAACATCGAAAAACCGGCGAATCTGCCATTCAAACTGGTGTTTTGGCATCCGATGAGCAATGGCCACGTCATGGATATGGGCGTGCCTCAGGAATTCTTCTTCGTTCATCGCGGCAAGCGTACTGATCTCAAGGATACGCTCAAGCCAATTACATTTCATGGCGCCAGCAACAGCGCGAAAGCCTATGAAGCAACGGCAAAGATTAAGCGTAATGGTGATTACGCCTTTGTTCTGATTCCTTCACCTTACTATGAGAAGAGTGAAGGCAAGTATATTCAGCAAATTACCAAGTCCTGTGTCAATAAGAGCGAGATGCCAACCGACTGGAACAAGCCTGTCGGGTTACCGGCCGAAATAGTGCCACTGAATAAGCCTTATGGCGTGATCGCTGGTTCAACGTTCTCAGGCATCGTACTTTCCGAAGGTAAGCCCGTTGCAGGTGCTGAAATCGAGGTGGAATTTATGAGCGCTGAACCCGATATGGCGGCGAATAAACCCAAAGCTATGGTGGCAAAACCCATACCTGGTGGCGCAATAGTCGCTATCACTGATGCGAACGGTGTTTTTACCTTTGGTCTTTCTCGCGCCGGATTCTGGGGATTTGCTGCACTGGATATCGGGCCAGAAAAACAGTATGACGGTAAGCCGTTGAGCCAGGATGCCGTGCTTTGGGTTTATGCTCACGACTTGAAATAGCTGGCTGAAAGGGAAGGAAATTAACTTATGCATATTGTTGATGGCGCTTTATCGCATTCGGTCACTATTACAGGTGGTGTGATAGCAATTGCAGGTCTTGCCTGGGGGTTGCGAAAACTGGATATTGAGAAAATTCCAGCCGCCGGTATTTTGTCGGCCACTTTCTTTGTCGCGTCGCTGGTTCATGTTCCAATTGGGCCGAGCAGTGTTCATTTGATTATGAATGGATTAGCCGGATTGGTATTGGGTTGGGCCGCATTTCCCGCCCTGTTTGTGGGCTTGTTACTACAGGCTGTGTTTTTTGGTTTTGGTGGCGTAACGGTACTGGGTGTTAATACCGTGGCCATTGCATTACCCGCTGTTATTGTTCATGCACTGTGTCTGCAAGGCGTGCAAAACCCCAATTCGGTGATATCCATGGTATGGGGTGCGATTGCAGGGGGTGGAGCGATTGCATTGACAGCCTTGCTGGTCGCAGGTTTTCTGGCACTGAGTGGTCAGGCGTTTCTGCCTGCCGCCAAGCTGGTACTTATCATGCACATACCCATCATGGTGGTGGAGGCCATGTTATGTGCTGCTGCCGTTTTCCTCGTGCGTAAAGTAAAACCGGAGCTTTTTGATGTATTGGTCCCTTCCTGGCAGGAAAAAGCACATGCGTAGTCTTTTACTAACCAGTTTGCTCGCCATGCTTATCGTAAGCGGTGTAGCACAGGCACATAAGGTTGTTGCTTCTGTTTGGGCGGATGGTGATGCGCTTGAAGGGGAGGTCGGTTTCTCTAACGGTGATATGGCGGCAGCGGGAACCCCTGTCGTGGTTTTCAGTGCCAGTCATGAAAAGTTGGGTGAAACAGTAACAGATCAAGATGGTTTGTTTCGCTTTACACCCACGCAAGCCGTGCCACACATTTTTCGGGTTGATCTGGGGGCAGGACATGTTGCCAATGTGCGGGTGGAGGTCGATGAATTGCCGGTGTCTTTGACACAAGATACAAAACCGGTTGGGGGTAGTGGTTCTGTTACTGCAGCTCCTCCATCAGCAATAGCCACAAATACAGCTGCGCCTGAACTAACCGCGATGATTGCCAAAGCAGTACGGCGTGAGGTCAAGCCCTTGCGTAAGGAAATCGCTGCCTACAAGGAAAAAAATGACCTGCAGGCCATTTTGGGTGGGCTGGGTTATATTTGCGGTATTTTCGGGTTGGCCTTTTTTGTATATGGCCGTCGCAGTCGTCATAACGATCGCGGTCAGGCCTAGAGCGTGGGACATGTCGTTAAGACTCGTGCCGGTATTCTTAACGGGCAGGCGGCGGATCACGATGGTAGCCTGATTGATCATCTTGATCCGCGCGGACGCATTATGGTTGCAGCATTATTTGCCGTTGTCGTTGTGTCCTTGTCCGATTTTCTGGCACTGGGTATCGCGCTGGCTATAGCCGGAATCGTGATGCTGCTGGCGCGATTACCGTTCAGGCCAACGCTTTACAAGGTTATGGCAATGGATGGCTTTATCCTGTTCCTCCTGTTGATGTTGCCCTTTACCACGCCGGGTGAGACTGTGTTCACTTTAGGCTCACTGGCCGCAACCAAGGAAGGCGTGCTAAAGGCACTCACCATTGCGCTCAAGGCGAATACCATCATTATGGCCTTGCTGGCATTGGTGGGCACGCTTGAAGGGGCTGTGCTGGGCCACGCATTATATCGCCTGCGAGTTCCTGAGAATCTGGTGTATCTATTGCTATTTACAGTGCGCTATATCGATGTTTTGCGGCAAGAATATTTGCGGTTACGTATTGCGATGCAAGCGCGTTGCTTTCGACCGGGTAATAATCGTCATACGTATCAAAGTATTGGTTATCTGGTTGGCATGTTGTTGGTGCGAAGTCTTGAACGCTCGGAGCGTATTTTGGAAGCGATGAAGTGTCGCGGTTTTCATGGGCGTTTTTTTCTGCTCGATGATTTATGCTATGGTTGGCGTGATGTTGCTTTCATCAGTATTGCGGCGATAGTGGTGACCGTGTTGTTTGTTTTGGAGTTTTCCCATGGATAACCTGTTTGAACTGAGTGGTATTTCATTTGGTTATCCGCATCATGGTGCTGTACTGAAAGGTGTCGATTTTTGTGTTGGAGCAGGTGAACGGGTGGCCGTGGCAGGGGCTAATGGCGCTGGAAAAAGTACACTGTTTCATCTCATGGTGGGATTACTGAAACCCGATGCAGGAAAAGTTGTTGCATTTGGCAAGGAACGTTGTGCCGAGATGGATTTTTACGAAGTTCGTCGTCGTGCCGGTTTGGTTTTTCAAGATCCGGATGATCAATTATTTTGCCCGACTGTTGCCGAGGATGTGGCCTTTGGCCCATTGAATCTGGGACAGTCGCCAAAGGAAGCGTTGGCCGTCGTTGATGAGACATTAGAGCGCTTGCGTATGTCGCATTTACGGGATCGGGTCACGCATAAATTGTCAGGTGGCGAGAAACGGTTGGTGAGTTTGGCCACGGTATTGGCTATGAAGCCCGATGTCTTGTTGCTGGATGAGCCCACGAATGCCTTGGATGAGAAAATACGCGAGCATTTGATTGGACTGCTCCAGGAACTACCGCAAGCCATGGTGATTATTTCGCACGATGCCCATTTCCGCTACAAAGTTGCATCACGGCAGTTTCGTCTCGATAGTGGGCGATTAACTGCTTTGGAGAGCCATTGTCCGCATGCAGCAAAATTGTCATGTCAGGATGGAAGTAATGCTGATATCGCCAGTCGTTCAGGAGCTACGTGATGGATTTGACCCATTTGATTGAACAAGGCAATGCCAATCCGTTGTTGATACTGGTTATTGCGCTGGTTTTAGGTGCTTTACACGGACTGGAGCCTGGCCATTCAAAAACCATGATGGCTGCCTTTATCATTGCAGTGCGTGGGACAGTATTACAGGCCGTGTTGTTAGGAATTTCTGCTGCGTTTTCACACAGTATTATCGTATGGGTGCTGGGTTTATTGGCACTGACTTACGGTAATGAGATGATTGCCGAGGAGATGGAGCCATGGTTTATGGTTGCATCGGGTTTTATCGTTATCAGCATCGCTATCTGGGTGTTTTGGCAAACGTGGCGTAGCCGTATGGCACGTAATGGCGATAGTCGGCATAATCACGAGCATCCACAAAATCATGGCCATGATCACTCGCACGATCATTCACACAGTCACTCTCATGACCATCACGCCCACGACCATTCTCATGACCATCACGATTATTTATCGCAGGATGCCCACGCAAAGGCCCATGTTCAGGATATCAAGAAGCATTTTTCTACGGGTCAAGCCAGTAAAGGACAGATTATCTGGTTTGGCTTGACTGGCGGGTTGATTCCCTGTCCGGCAGCTGTCACCGTGCTGATTCTCTGTTTGCATCTGCAACGTTTCTGGTTGGGTGTGGGACTGGTAGGTGCGTTTAGTATCGGATTGGCATTGACACTGATAGCGGTTGGTGTCCTTGCCGCGTGGGGGGTTGCTGTAACAGCGAAAAAATCATCACGGTTTCAAGCATTATTCAATAAAGCGCCTTATATTTCTGCCATTTTAATTGCACTGCTGGGTGTGATAATGCTGATTTCCGGTGTATCTCATTTCAATGAGAGTGTTGTGGCCTGATGGCGTGTGGCTAGACGTTGAAGCGAAAATGCATCACATCGGCTTCGCGGACGATGTAGTCCTTGCCTTCTAGTCGCCACTTACCGGCTTCTCGTGCGCCAGCTTCACCGTTATGCGCGATATAATCATCATAAGCAATGACCTCGGCACGGATAAATCCGCGCTCAAAATCACTGTGAATGGCGCCGGCTGCTTGTGGCGCAGTTGCGCCTGTGGGTACTGTCCAGGCACGCACTTCCTTGGGGCCCGCAGTAAAATAGGTTGTTAGCCCCAGAAGTTTATAGGCCGCATGGATGACGCGATCCAGCCCAGGCTCGGAGAGGCCGTAATCGGCAAGAAATTCGACTTTATCGGCATCATCCAACTCTGCCAGTTCTGCTTCGATAGCCGCGCAAACAGTGACGACTTCCGCACCTTCACGCTCAGCAGCGTCACGCACTTGATCCAGAAACCGATTATTTTCGAAACCTTCTTCAGCGCCATTGGCGATATACAAAACGGGTTTCAAGGTCAAAAGAAACAGCTCCCGCAAGAGTTCGCGCTCAATCGCATTCAGAGGCAGGGTTCGTAATGGGGCGCCGGTATTAAGATGTTGCTGCACCCGTTCCAGGGTTTTCTTGTGCGCCAGGGCTTCCTTGCCATTTACCCTGGCCGCTTTTTCAGCGCGCAGCAATGCTTTTTCTACCGTTGCGATATCGGCCAGCGCCAACTCGGTATTAATTGTTTCAATGTCTTCCAGTGGATTAACCCGACCGGACACATGGACCACATTCTCATCTTCAAAACAGCGTACCACCTGGACGATAGCGTCAGTTTCGCGAATATGGGCGAGAAACTGGTTGCCCAGGCCCTCACCTTTGGAGGCTCCAGCAACCAGACCGGCAATATCGACAAACGCGACAGTAGCCGGAATAATTTTTTGTGGTTTGACAATAGCAGCGAGTGCCTCAAGCCGCAGGTCAGGCACAGGTACTATGCCAATGTTAGGATCGATGGTGCAGAACGGATAATTTTCAGCCTGAATACCGGCCTTGGTGAGGGCGTTAAACAGAGTAGACTTGCCGACATTTGGCAAACCAACGATGCCACATTGGATACCCATAAGTGTTTAATACTCAGTTTGTAGAAAGGGAGTTGGACGTGAGCGGCTCGACACGACGGCTGTGCAAGGCCTTTACAGCCTTGTTCCAGTGACCTTCAATAAGGCAGGGCAACTCACGTAGCGCATCGCTAACCGCTGTTTCCAGGAGCGCCCGTTCTGCTTGTGGGGCACGGCGCAATACATAGTGGGTGACATCACGACGATCACCAGGATGGCCAATACCGAGTCGTAGTCGGGGAAAATCATTACCACCGAGGTGGGCAATCAGGTTACGCAGACCATTGTGCCCACCATGACCGCCAGCACGCTTTAACCGTACCGTGCCAGGCGGCAAATCCAGTTCATCATGTACGACCAGAATAGCTGATGTCGGAATTTGATAAAAACGCGCCAGTGTCGCTGTTGGTTGACCGCTACGGTTCATGAACATCATTGGCTTTAATAACCAAAGATCCTGACCTGCCAGGGTAATCTGGCAGGTTTCACCGTGAAACCGGGTGTCCAGTCGAAAAAGGCCGCTGTATTGGCGAGCCAACGCGTCTAACAGCGAAAAACCGGCATTGTGTCGGGTATCGGCATACTGGGAGCCAGGATTCCCCAGCCCCACCACCAGCCGTAATAACACATCCGGTACTGACATGGTGAGCGCTTTAATAATTGAAGTTGCAAGATTTGATTACTCGGCTGCCGGTTCGGTGGATGCGCCGCCATCCGCACTGTCTTGATCATCACCGCCGCCACTATGGGGATGGTGGATGCTGATGACAACCGTATCGTTTTCAGAGCCGGGTTCGATATGCTGGCCCGTCGCCAGTGCCACGCCTGCCGGTAGCTTGATATCGGTCAGATGGATGGCTTCCCCTAATTTCAATTCGCTTAAATCAACCTCAATAAACTCCGGCAAATCCTTGGGCAGGCACACGATTTCAATATCAATCAAGTTACGGTTCACCATGCCGCCTTGCTGTTTGACACCATGCGCCGTTTCCTCGTTGATAAAATGCAGCGGGATGGTCGTGCGTAATTCACGATCAGCGGCAACACGCAGAAAATCCACATGCAGGATTAAGGGCTTAAAAGGATGGCGTTGCAGGTCACGCAGTACCACACTCTCGGTGCGAGTGCCAATTTTCAGGGTCAATACGTGCGAGTAGACCCCTTCATTTTGTAGTTGATAGAGGATTTCCCGATGCTCCAGTACTAAAGGTTGGGGTTTCTGTTTTCCACCGTAGAGGATAGCCGGTATCTTGCCAGCGCGGCGTAGGCGGCGGCTCGCACCTTTACCTAAATCGTCGTGCGCTTCGGCTTTTAATTCAAACTGGACGCTCATTATGATTTAACTCCATCGTAATAAAAATGCGGTTCGCCAGCGACCAGGCTTACCGCTTTACAGTTATTTTGTATTTTGAATAAATCGTTGACTGGAAGGGCAGTGAGTCTAGAAAAACAGCGAACTGACCGACTCTTCAAGGTGAATGCGGTGCATCGTTTCGGCTAATAGGCCCGCTACGCTGATTTGGCGAATATTAGGGCAGTCCTGCGCAGCGGCTGATAACGGAATGGTATCTGTTACCACTAATTCGTCGAGTACCGATGCCCGAATATTGTTAACTGCCGGGCCGGATAATATGGCATGGGTGCAATAGGCGCGCACCGAGGCTGCACCATAGTCTTTTAATGCCTTGGCAGCCTGACAAAGCGTACCTGCCGTATCAACCATGTCATCAACCACAATACAATGCTGATTTTCCACATCACCAATGACATTCATGATCTGGGTCTGGTTGGGTGCGGGGCGGCGCTTATCAATGATAGCCAGCTCGGCATCATTCAGCCGCTTGGCGAGCGCACGGGCACGAACCACACCGCCAACATCCGGTGAAACGACCATCAGGGCACCGAGTGCTTGAGCCTGGATATCATTCAGCACGATCGATGTTGCATAAATGTTATCGACCGGAATATCGAAAAAGCCCTGAATCTGGTCAGCATGCAGGTCAACCGTGAGTAACCGGTCCACACCAACACTGGTAATCATGTTAGCAACGACCTTGGCCGAGATGGGCACTCGCGCCGAGCGGGGACGGCGATCCTGCCGCGAATAGCCAAAGTAGGGTACCACTGCTGTCACCCGTACCGCCGAAGAGCGTCGCAGCGCATCGGCCATAACCAGCAATTCCATGATGTTGTCGTTGGTAGGGTGGCAAGTGGGCTGAACGATGAAAACGTCTTTGCCACGCACGTTTTCCATAAGTTCTACCATAACTTCGCCGTCACTGAAGCGATCTACCACGGCTTGACCAAGTGGTAATTGAAGATGGCTAACAATCGCCTGGGCGAGTTGCGAGTGGGCATTGCCCGCAAATACCATCATTCGTCCTTCGTGCACGACACTTCCCCGTGGTCAGTTAGCTATTCAAAGTGGCTGGGTCGCCAGGATTCGAACCTGGGATCCCGGAGTCAAAGTCCGGTGCCTTAACCATCTTGGCTACGACCCAAAGATCTCGGAAATCTTGCTAGTGAGCAGCTATGGTATGCTCACGCATCAGGCGCTCATGTAGTGGTGAATGATTGCAGCCACGAGCGACAAAACTGCTCCATTCCGGCGGCAACTGTTTCAGTACGTGTTTAGCACTGATCTTGTCAGGTGTGATCATGAATAAACAGGCGCCGGTGCCGGTTAATCGTACTTCACCATGGCGAGCTAGCCGACCCGCCATTTCAGCAACTTCCGGGTAACGACGATAGATCACCGCTTCACAATCGTTACCACCTATACCGCTTAGAAAGTCAGCTATTTTGATCGGTGGCGAGTTTCTTGTCAATTCCGGATCATTAAATACGGTTCCGGTAGCTATTTGGCAAGGTGGCGTGAGTACCACAAACCAGGGTTCATCCAAAATAATAGGTGTCAGCTGTTCGCCAACACCTTCGGCCCAGGCAGCCTGGCCTTGCACGAATACCGGCACATCCGCGCCGAGTTGCAGTGCAAGTGTGGCCAGTGCTGTGGTAGATAGTCCGGTTTGCCAATAATGATTCAAGGCGACCAGAGTCGTGGCTGCATCGGAGCTGCCACCGCCCAAGCCACCACCCATTGGCAGGTGCTTGCTGATATGCAGGTTTACACCCTGAGAGCTGCCGGTAACCTGTTGTAAAAGACGGGCAGCATGCACTGTCAGGTCAGTCGCTTCGGGCACATCAGGGATGTCAGTTTTGCGTTTGATGCAGCTATCATGACGTATATCAAAGTGCAGCCAGTCGCAATAGTCGAGAAACTGAAAGACGGTTTGAAGCAGATGGTAACCATCACTGCGCCGACCCATGATTCGCAACATCAGGTTCAGCTTGGCAGGTGCAGGCCAGGCTTCAGGGTAGGGTGCTACAGGTTCCATTGTTCAATCGCCAGTTTGACACTAAGCCCGATACGTTTGGCGGTGATGCGGGCAGGCAGATCGACGGTCTCTGTCTGGACATAAGCAGGATATTTAATGATCCAGCCTTTTTGCTCTAATACAGTCAAACGACCTTTGGCATCCATTTGCTGGTCATCTACTGTTCCTGGCGCAGGTAACCCGCGTACCCAATACCGCAGTCCACTGAGCGGCAGCCGTACACCAAGGCCGTTTTCCAGTGCAGTATCAGGGTCAGGCGCATTCCAGCGACGACCATCCTGAGTTTTGACTTGAATGGCCTGGTCACTGCCTTTAATCAGTACGCGACCTTGGCCAAGCGGGCCAACAACATCAATACGGTAGTCTGGAGCGTGTTGTTGCCACCGAAAATCGGCGTGCCAACCTTCTTCACCCCGAATGATGCCGACACGGCCTTTTATTTGCCAATGATGCAGGTTTTCCAGTGCTTTTCGACGTGCTGTCCACAGATCTGCAATGGCTGTATCGGATATATTTGTCGGTGGGGTGGTACAGCTCGATAATACTAAAACCATCAATCCCGCCAGTCCGTGAAGACATAGGGAATTATTAATAATTTTCATACTCGCTCGATATCCGGGGGCTATGTGGCGAAACGCCTTTTTTGACTGGGGGTGCTTCGTGCTGTCGCTTGGTTTTAACGCACAACAGACACCAAGCAGCCTAATTTACGCATTAAGCTTTTGTGCGATGCCGTTAATCGGGTATCACCAACCAAAGCGCTCCTGAATCTTGCGTAGATAAGCACTTTTCGGGTGTCGTTCATGGGATTCACGCCAGATTTTCTGCGCCTCTTCTTTTTGGCCGCTGACCCATAATACTTCGCTTAAATGTGCGGCAACTTCAGGATCGGGGTTTGCTTTATAGGCACGACGTAAATAGCCTAGCGCCTTGTCGAGATTACCAATGCGATACTGTACCCAGCCCATACTGTCGAGTACAGCACCATCATCAGGTAACAATTCCAGCGCCTGTTCGATATATCCCAGTGCTTCCTGATAGCGGTCCGTGCGGTCAGCCAGTGTGTAGCCCAGTGCGTTTAATGCCTGACCGTTTTTGGGATCGGCGGCAATAATGGCGCGCAGATCACGTTCCAGGATATCCAGATGGCCCAGTTTTTCAGCAGCCAAGGCGCGTGCGTAGAGTAAATCCCGATCTTTGGGATGCAAATTGAGTGCTTTATCCAGCGTATCGAAGCCTTCTTGATAATGCTCGGTTTCCCGCATGGCATCAGCCTGGGCGATGTAGAGGATAATGCTGTTTTGTGGAAATCCACGACGCAGTGTGTCAAAGTGCGCTTCAGCCGCACGCAGGTCACCCGTTTTGGCAAGAACCACACCCATCCGCATCTGGGCGCTCAGGTAGCGATTTTCACCCTTGACATGCTCGTACCATATCTTTGCTTTGTCGTAGTTGCCACGCTGCTCTTCTATCCGGCCAAGTTCAAAATAGGCATCATTCAATCGGTTACTGCGCTTGATGAGATCCAGAAAATAGGTTTCAGCCAAATCGAATTGCTCGGTTTCAGCAGCGAGCCGCCCCAGGACATAGAGTGAATCAACATCTTCGGGGTCTTGTTTGAGCAGGGCATTAAATTCGTCGCGTGCTTTTTCCAGCTGACCTGAATCGATCAACAGTCGGGCATAGCTGATTCGCAAGTCACGGTTTTTGGGCACAGTGGCAACGGCCTTGGCCAAGCTCTCCAGAGCGGTTTCCCGATCATTGTGGTTCATCAGGATGCGGGCACGTAGCAAGTGTGCCGATACCAGCCTGGAATCGTAGGAAAGAGCCTTGTCCAGACTGGATAAGGCCAGTTTGTCATCGTCAGCAGCCAACGCTAGTAAGGCAAGATGATAGTGGGCGAAGACAGAATGGGGGTGACTATCCCGAAAGTTTCGCATAACCTGCAAGGCAGCTTGCTTGTCTTCGAGTTCGCCAAGCAGCGAGGTAATAATGGCATACCCTTCTTGTTGGTTATCCTTGCCTGCGTTTTCTCGGATGATTTCCAGGTGCTCTGTGACTTCATCGGTTACGTTGTTGCGCAGCAATGCCAGTACCAGGGCTTGTCGCGCCTCGTTGCTCCCGGCGGCAAGTGTGACCCAGCGTTTTGCCAGATTCAAGGCGACTGTATCTTTTTTCATCAACAGTGCCAGCATGGTGGCACGTTCCGCCAGTCGCGGATCATCACTGGAAAAAGCCAACTGTTGGTAATACTCCAGTGATACATCAAGCTGGTTGCGTTTACCCGCCAGTTCCGCTACCAATACTTGATAGGTTAATTTCGAACGAGGGGTTGGTTGCAGGGGTGAACGGATGGTAAGTTGCTGCAGTTCAAGCGGTGCTTGTGCATCCACGACTGTGGCACAGCCACAGAGTAAAAGCCCACTTAAACAAAATATTTTTGAAAGCTTGTTCATTGCTGGTGCACATTTTGGTAGTCAGAAAAACCGCCGAAGGTATAGAAACGAAACCCTCATGATTTTTCATCGAGCAGGGCAAGGCGACATTGCGCTAAAAGCCGGTTTTATCGTTCCTAATTTCAACTCCGCAACAGTATGACCTTGCCATCAGGCTATTCTATCCCACAAAATTCCATTGTTTTCTTCTTATTGCAGCTTGATTCAATTAAACCACATGCTGTTACTGGCGCTTGGCCTTAATCATGAAACCGCACCCGTCGCTGTTCGTGAACGGGTTGCGTTTGCCCCTGACCGCCTATATCCAGCACTTCAGGATTTGCTGGATTGTGGTGGCGCCCGTGAAGCTGCTATTTTATCCACGTGCAATCGCATGGAAGTCTATTGTGACCTGAAAGGAAACGATGATCGAGAAGTGATTGAATGGTTGGGTAACTATCACAGGTTACGTGCTGCAGACTTGCGTCCTTATCTCTATCAACATAGAGGGGGCAGTGCGGTGCGTCACATCTTGCGGGTGGCATCAGGACTTGATTCAATGGTGCTGGGTGAACCGCAAATTCTGGGACAGGTAAAAGCGGCATATCAAGCGGCAAATCATGCAGGTGCATTGGGTTCACTACTGGAGCGATTGTTTCAGCACACATTTGCTGTGGCCAAGCAGGTACGTACCGACACGCGTATTGGAGCAAGTCCGGTATCGGTTGCTTTTGCCGCTGTGGGATTAGCTAAACAAATTTTTGCCGATCTGCCCAAGCGGGTGGCTTTACTGATTGGCGCCGGAGAAACGGTTGAGCTGGTTGCCCGCCACTTGCATGATAGTCATATCGGCCGCTTGATAGTAGCCAACCGGACGTTGGAGCGGGCACACACCGTAGCAACAACCTTTGCAGGCTATGCCATTGCACTGGAAGAAATTTCGGTGCATTTGGCAGAAGCCGATATTGTGATTTCATCAACAGCCAGTCCCGAGTTGATACTGGAAGCAGCGATGGTACGCCATTGTTTAAAGCAGCGCCGCCGCCAGCCAGTGTTTATGGTTGATTTGGCGGTTCCCCGTGATATTGATCCGGCAGTCATCCATCTTGATGATGTCTATCTATACACTGTGGATGATCTCAAGGATATCATTCAGGAAAACCTGCGCTCACGGCAGTCAGCCGCTCAGCAAGCTGAAGAAATTATTGATAGCCAGGTCCATCATTTTATGGCTTGGGTACGGGCACAGGACGGTGTGGCCAATATTCGCGCCTTGCGCCAGCACGCTGAATTGGCACGCGATGAGGTGTTAGCGCGTGCGTATCGCCAGCTATCCCAAGGGAAAGCGCCAGAAAAGGTGTTAGGTTTTTTGGCAAACACATTGACCAATAAACTAGTTCATTCGCCTTGTGTGGGTTTACGCGAGGCAGCCGCTCAAGGTGATGCGGAAACGATGGAATTAATCAAAAAGCTATATCAACTGGATGACGGAAAGATGTGCCAATGAAACGATCAATACTTACCAAGCTGGAACAGCTAGCTGCTCGGCACGAAGAAGTTGGTGCGTTGCTGTCTGAACCTGAAACCATTAATGATTCCAACCGTTTTCGTACCTTATCGATGGAGTATGCGCAACTGGAGCCGGTGGTTAACGAATTTCTGGTTTATTGTAAGGCGCTGGATGATATAGAAGCTGTCAAAACTATAATTCAGGATAGTGATCCCGAGTTGCGTGCCTTGGCGCGTGATGAGCTGAATGCGGCTGAACAGCGTTGTGCCCAACAGGAACACGCGCTGCAATTGTTGCTGCTACCGAGTGATCCCCATGATGCCAGCAATGTGTTTCTGGAAATTCGTGCCGGTACGGGTGGTGATGAGGCGGCACTGTTTGCCGGTGATCTGCTGCGAATGTACAGTCGCTATGCCGAAGAGCGCGGTTGGATGTTGGAATTGCTGAGCGAAAGTCTGGGTGAACATGGTGGCTACAAGGAAGTGATTACCCGTGTGATTGGGCGTGGTGCCTATTCGCGTCTCAAGTTTGAATCAGGAGCACATCGGGTACAGCGTGTGCCGGTGACTGAAACACAAGGCCGTATCCACACCTCGGCCGCTACAGTGGCTGTTTTGCCGGAATTGGGAGAAATTGAGCAGATTGAGGTTGATCCTAATGATTTACGGGTTGATACCTACCGTGCTTCTGGCGCGGGTGGTCAGCATGTTAATAAAACGGATTCAGCGATTCGGTTGACGCATCTGCCGACCGGAATCGTGGTGGAATGTCAGGATGAGCGTTCCCAACATAAAAACCGTGCGCGCGCCATGGGATTGTTGCAGGCCAGGTTATTGGCAGCCGAGCAGGAGAAACAGCAGACTGAGCAGGCACAAACCCGTCGTTCGCTGGTGGGTAGTGGTGATCGTTCTGAGCGCATTCGCACCTACAATTTTCCGCAGGGTCGTGCCACCGATCATCGCATTAATCTGACGCTGTACAAGCTTGACGAGATTCTGCAAGGGAATCTTGACCCTATTATTGAGCCGTTGGTCCAAGAATATCAGACAGAACAACTGGCAGCACTGGCAGAGTGAATCAGGCCACCTTCCGAAAATTGCTGGCTGATGCCACCCAGCGGCTGCTCACAATCAGCGAAACGCCTCGACTGGATGCGGAGATCCTGCTGGCGGCAGCGGTGAATCAAACACGCAGTTATTTGTTGGCCTGGCCTGAGCGGGTGCCTGAACCGGAGCTGCTATCGTGCTTTATGTCGTGGCTGGAACGTCGTGCAAAGGGTGAGCCGGTGGCTTACTTGCTGGGTCAATGGGAGTTTTGGTCGTTGGAGCTGGAGGTTACATCCGATACCCTGGTTCCTCGCCCTGAGACTGAGCAGTTGGTGGCATTGGCGTTGGAACATGTACCCATCAATCAAGCGGTGCGTATTGCTGATCTTGGTACAGGTAGCGGTGCCATTGCCTTGGCATTGGCTGTGGAGCGGCCACAAGCACATATTGTCGCTACCGATATCAGTGCAGCGGCTTTAGCCGTGGCACGGCGTAATACCAGGCGGTTGGGACTTAATCATATTGAGTTTCGTCAAGGGCACTGGTATCAGCCGTTGGTGGGTGAACGCTTTGATTTGATTGTGTCCAATCCACCCTATGTTGCCGAGACGGATAGTCAGTGGCAGCGGGGTGCATTGCGTTTTGAGCCGGCGGCAGCACTTGTGGCTGGTGTGGATGGTCTGGATGCCTTGCGTGTTATTATTGATCAGGCACCAGCTTATCTGTGCTTGGGTGGCTGGTTATTGCTGGAGCATGGCTATGATCAGGGGGAAAGCACACCTGCATTGTTGCGGGCTCGCGGTTTTACGCATGTACACGATGATCGGGATTCTGCCGGGGTGAGTCGGGTAGCGGGTGGGCAGTGGGGTACTGGGCGATAGGACTTACAGCAACCCTCGTACCCGTACTAGCAGGTCGGCACCTGTTTCCGCATCCAGTATCCATTGAACGAGTGAGGCCAATGGTCGGGATGTGGGCAATGATTCCAGCACACCGGCCCATTCCTCGGCAATTCTGTTCCCAAAGCGCACCCGTGCCAACTTGGGCATACGCTTCTTGCCTTTCACCAGTCAAGTTACCTTGTTGCAGCCTTAGTTGCAGCCTGCGTTGTTTCCGTGTTTCGGCTAATGACACGGCATAAGATGCTCTCCTGCTGAGGCGGACAGTGCACTGACAAATGCGCAGTGCAGGTCATAGTCGGAGTCCAGAGTTTGGGCGATACTTCCCGGCCGCCGTTGAATCTGTCGCAGCTCCCCTAGGATCAGGCAGGTACCGATGATGGCACATAAACACGATCGAGTTTCCAGAGCTTTTTATAGCGGGTCGCCAGTAGTTTTTCAGGCACTTCTTTGGCGCACGGTAAAATATGGGATATGTATTGCTGGTTAGGCTGTTCTTAGCAAGTTAAGGTTGTTGTCCAGTGTTAGAGATAGAGGCAAGGGAGGGGCCTTGAGTTTCTTGCAAAGATTTCGGCTTGGTGTTGACTGGAATGCAGCTTGTCATGACCGTGCCGATCATCCTGGAAGCTGAAAAATACGAAGGCGGCGAGCACGCCGCCTCTCATGTAGAGAGCAGCACGCCGGCGCAGGCGAGGAGGCAAAAGGGGGAGGCAAAAACAGAGCCTGGTGGTGTCTTTTCCAGGTTGTATCAAGGTTTGTACACCTTCCAGCACGCCGAATCGGAATGGGAACCTGAGGATGGCTGGCAGCGCAACGGTTCTACGCTGGTGGACAACATTTTGATCGCGATTGCCTTCAGCTTGTTACTGGTATCCGCGTTCACGTTGTGCCCGGATATGCGGTGGACAGAGCGCCTGCTTTAGGGGCTTGGGGGCTTGGGGGCTGTGCGACCTTTTTCGCGCTCCCCCGCTCTGGGGTTGCCTCCTGAGATCCCAGGTAACCTTGCCGCAGATCTGGTGCCGCGGCAGGGTTGGTGGTTGTTGGCGGTTTGCTGCTCGGGATGTGGGCTGGCTATGATCGCCTTACAGAAACAGTGGGCCTGGAAAATCGCCGGAGCTGTTCTGGTATTGATCCCGCATCTTGCCCGGTCATGCGCTGAACATCGTTCGGATTCAACCCCGGCTCCCGGGCAATCTGTGCATTGGATAAATTCAGGCCCATGAAATTACAGACACAGAATCCAGACCCGCAGGGGTTGATAGTACCCTGCCAGCACCATCCCGGCGAGATCATCCGAAATCACGCCGACAATCGCCACAGCGATACCGGTATCGCGCAGGTTGACTCCTGTCACGCCCCTGCCTGGTGACATGCTCCATACCACAGTGCGGACAACGCATGCCATCCGGCCAATGCAACAACCGGCGGGTCGTTTCGTAACACCTGGCGTCGTCGATCAGATCCTGGAGGTTGGGCATCAACGGAAAGCCTTCTGCACAGAAAATCAATGTCTGAATTTTACTATTCGTGGGATGTTTCCACACGGAGCGGGGTGGCGGATAAGCCGTAAGGTCGGAAAAGCCAAAGGCTTTGACACAGCCGATATCGGCTTGAGGTGCATGTTAGGTATTAATTGATCTCAGGCATGTTAAGGCTTGATAACGCTATCTTTAATTCCCATTCTCCAGTATTGATCCAGTTTACTAGAGACTTATTCAACGTATACGCACTATGTTCCAAATTTAGATTATATAAATTCACATGGGCACGTTCATCTTCATTTTTCTGCATAACCATCAACAATTCTGGAGGTTCACCTCGCCCCTTAGGTATGATATGAAAGTTGGAAATATATTTTTTTTCAACATAAAATATTTGTGACATCGAATGTATAAGGATCGCATCGTTAAGTATAAACATCCCATTTCGATAACGACCTTGCTTGAATAACTGTCGTCTGATAAGCATCGAGCGCAATGAACCCCAAACTCTAAATACTCCAAAACCGAAAATTAGAAATAAGATCACTGAGACTCCCGGGGGAACTCCTTTGCTTTCCTGAGCAGGAAGGGCCAGCATCAATTTATTGATTAATTCATAAGAAATACCCACGATCCCTGTTGTAAACAAACAAAGCCAAAAACTTAGCCACACAATTCCAACTATTGAAAAATCCATGCTAGGGAGAAAGATATCACCTTTATGTAGCGGTTGTTTCGGATCAATCAATCGAAAAAGTCTTTTATCTATCGCATTATCCGGTAGCCACTTCATAAGCACATACTCAGATTTCTCTGCGTCCACCATGTATCTAAACCTTATAGATTTTTAATTATTCATAACACTCAGGAATTACGCAGTTAGCAGGATCAAGCACAACATATAGTGTCCTGAAACCCATCTCGCCTACCAAATGAGCGTCAACTGCCTAACTCCTAAACATATATTTTAATGAGCTAATAAAGCCAGTGTTATTAATTTCCATTTCTTCGATAAAAGTTAATGATTCAGTCGTCTATGCCTAACAGTGAGTTACGCGGCTTAACGGCAGGTCGGCTGACGGAAGGCACACTCGCTGTTCCGGCCCAGCGTGCGCAGCGCGCTGGAATGCTCAGCTAATTGGCGTTTGGCGCGGAGTGCCAAATGTCCGAGCAAGTGTAGCGAGCGGGATTAAACGTTTTGTTATTCATTACTTTAACACCCAAGAAAATGAAGACCTCAGAAATCTGGTGCCTTGACCGAACACACACTCACCGTGGGACAAAACAATATTGTCTGGATTCCACGCCAACATTTGTACAACTGATTCCCTTGCCTTTTTTCTGCCGCTAAACAAAAAAGTGCATCTCCAATCAATTGGTGTTTTGCCATTTGGACCCAGTATTCCAGCAAATCTCGCCAATGTTCTTTGCCACCAATCTAGCGTACCCGGACTAAAATTCTCTATCAAATCAGTCAATATCAGCGTGCTCGATCGCTTATGAAAAAACACCACCTCTTCCATAGCGGAGCTACCACGGAAAATGGTTTGCGATATTTCTTCTGCCCACTCATTTTCTGGTGCCTCAGACAACTCAACGTTGAATTCTATATCCTTTCGCTTTTTAGAAAGTCCCGGAGCAGCGTATCTTATGGAGTCAGGATATTCGTTTATCCATTCTGGCAGAAATAGGTGGTGTAACTTGTTCGGTGACACGAGATACCTCACTCTACCTAAGGCGAGTAACTCACGCTTCAAGTCATTATTGATTTTCTCTGGCGAATGCACCCATAAATCATCGTTACCTAATCTAATAACGGTCATGCGTGTAGGAAATGGAAACCCATAAAAGCTGACGGTGCTTCCTTCATATATCCATATGTCTTCACCGATCTGTTGAAGCCAATTCTTCATTATTTTTTATACATAATAGCGAGTTAAGCGACGAGTAATAACGAGTTCGGTTAAACGACTGGTTATGGGCTTTTTAATTTATCTTTATGTGTTCAATCTTGACCATTTTAAATAAATCTGAAATAGTCATTTTCACTTTAGTACTAAAGGAAATTCTTTTTAAAATTTTTCTCGAATAATGATACATCATATACTCTCTGACTAACTTTATATCGAGGTTGAGATATTTCAAATAAGCATTAATATTGTTGATATAAAAATACATGAAAGCACTTTTGTTTCCTATCTTTTTCACATATTTGTTTGACTTTTTTAAAGCTACTTGGTTATTACAGTCAAAAACGGCTTCTAAAAGACTGAATTTATTTTTTATTTGAATAAAAAAATTATTAACCTCTTCTTCTTTGAAATAATAGAAAACACCTGAGATAATTAATAAAGTTGGAAGCATTTTATCTTTTATACTTTTTACCCATTCATTGACATCTAGAAATGAACCTTCAATGTAAATATCATTTTCTTGTTCTGGTATTAGCCTTCTTCTTTCTGCAATAACAGGAGGTAAATCAATTTCGTAAAAGGTTGCTATGTTGCTTTTAATCCTGTAATAAGAGGTATCCAATCCTGCTCCAATATTAATTACATTGCATTCTTGATGCTTTTTAATAAAATTTTTTATTTCTAGATCCATATTATAATATCTTGAAGCGGCTGCTAAATAATAATACTCATTATTTATTTTTATGATATTACTGATATTATCCTGAGGTATTGCTTTTTCCAGTTCGAGAGCTTTCTCATCAAACAAGAGTTCTTGAAAATTTTTTGATGTGTATATGTTTCCTATCAATGGGATATATAATGTATTGCTTATACTTTGTATTTTAATCATGGTTATTAATTATCCATTAAATTGCGTTCGTTTTTTAAATTCCCCATAACGCAAAAGCTAGCCGGCGAGCTTACGAGCCTGGTTGAATGGCTTGTTGGGTGCATACTCAGCCCAGGGTTTGATCATTATTGGGTAATGAACCAAGTGTTCGTTTGTCAACTTCTGCATCGTAAGCAGTTTGGGTACTTAACCAATACCCATTGGACAAACCCAAAAATACACATACTCGCAAATCCGTATCAGCTGTGATTGAGCGTTTACCCAAAGTAATCTCGCTGATACGCTGGGCAGGAACGTTAATTTCTTTAGCTGGACGATACTGGCTAACCCCCATGGGTTTCAGGAATTCTTCCAATTAAGATCTCACCCGGAGTAATGAGTTCCAATTTTCTCATAATAGCCTCCTTCCTCAGTGATAATCAACGATTTCCACATCAGTATCCGTCCACCGGAAATAGACCCGCTACTGATCATTGATGCGAATACTGTATTGATCAGAACAATCACCCTTGAGCACCTCAAGATGGTTGCAAGGAGAAGCCCCTAAGTGTCGTCAAGCCGATTAGCGATTTCGAGCTATCTCAGTTTGCGGCGTGTGATTTTATCACTATTTGTGAATCGTTTAACACGATTTCTATTAGCGACGTAAAATATGATCGTCCAGGCGCATGGCATTGTTATGCCTTTCATGTTTATACTTCATGCCACATAATATAAACTACATAACCTTCATCATTCTTTTCTATGCCAACATTCATAAATTTTACATTAGGAAGTTCTACCTGCCCACCAAACAGGTTCTTGCTCTGAACATCCCACCACTTCAATTCTCTCATTTCGTGAATAAGGGTAAAACCCTCCTTAAATTTCGAAGTGTCTACTACCTTGCCATCAAATATTTCTTGCAGATCTAATACATCAATCTTGAATTTGAACCAGATGACATCATCTATGCCAGAGCCTTCAAGCTTATAGCCAAGAGGAGTAATTTTCATCGAAGGGTTGAGATACATTTCAGCCCGACACCGAGATAGCTGGGCTTCTGTTGGTGTCGTTGTTTCCTCGTCGTTGCCAAAGTCCAAACACCCCGTAAGCATAAAAACCAGCATCAATGATAGGGCAATCAATTGATATGATTTTGTCATTAGCTCACCCTTTGTATAACATCACACATCAGTCGGCACATACTGCATCGTACTACCGCGATTTCGGCCGGTACCGGACTTTTCCGTTTCAGCGCGGTACGAGCTTTCCTATAAACCTCCATTTAGAACTGACCCTACCCGCTTTAGCGTATTAGAAACTGAATATCGCTCCGAAATCTATAGATTGTGGATGACGACGATTCGGTTTTCGCCAACACCACAGCCATAAGCCGGGTCTAAAAAACTGTATTCCACTTTTTGGGCCCGGTTTATGGCATTGTTAGGCAATGTCTTGTAGGGCGAAATTTGACATGTGATCAATATACTTTTGTCTTAGCTACCAGATTCTGGCCAGATTTGTATAGCGCCGGAATCGTAATTTATTTTAATTGGTTTGTTAATGCTGGAGAGAATAATATTATAACTTCCGGGGTTAGCTGGATCTATGCTCGCTTTGACATCAACAGGACAATTAGCATTTATTCGGCAACGGACAATTTCCACTATCACTGCGTCATTTCCTTCTTTGAGCATTATGCCGGGGCATGTGTAAAGAGTTTCCAGCATGGGTATAACTGTTAACCTCAAAGAGCCATCAACAGTCTTCACAATGGAAACTTCGTTAATTTGATCTTTTTGATAAATACTCATATTTTTAGCCTCACATGAAATTAAAAACAAACTAATAATTATGAATAATATAAAATTATAAACCATTATATTCTGCACAAAGCACCTCATTAAAATGATGGTAAGAGTTGCGTTAGGGGGTAATTACGCAGCGCACTAAAGCTTAGCGAGAACTGGATGATGATTGTTGTTTATCTGACGTTGTATCTTTAGGTTTGTATTGGCTGGTTGGATCTTTTGCCTCTAAGCGTTTAATATTCCGACCTAATTCTCGTGGGGTTTCACTAAACCAAAGATAATCGTCAGCGTCTACATCTTCATGAACCACTTTCCAAATTATATCGTGAGCCCACGATGAGCAATTATGGGTGTACCCCCAAGTTACATTTTTTAATAGCAGTTGATTCAGAACCTTTGTTTGCTCAGCAGATAGTTTGTAATATCGACTTGCTCGTGGCTTACTATTCCGCTCCATACCGGTGCGTATATCCCATCCGGGGCCATTATTTGGTGTGAGTGGATGCCCATCAGGCCACAATCCATAGTATTTTGTGATTCCGTTTCGAGTAACAGTAATCCATGCGTGACCATCTGTGTAGTTCGCATTACCTAAAACATTGCTATGAATCCCTAAGACCACGTTATTTCCCATGATAAGCTCCTATTTACAAATAGTTATCGTTAAATTGCAAGACATAATCGCGGAGCTGAGCCGCGAGGATGTTGAAGCGGAGCAAGCGTGCTTGCGAGGCAGAAACACCGCAGAAATCCTAATACATTGTGGTGGAATTGGAAAGAATCGGTTGATTGGAGTTCTGGAACGTTGCGCGTCGTTCCAAGGACAGATGCAGGAAAAAGAGGGTGGTAATGAGAGCCAAGACAATTGAACAAATCGGAGTTTTCGCTCTGTTGGGGTTTGCTTTGCTTGCTCTATGTTCAGAACTGCGCGTTGAGGCACAGACTGTCGTTGCCGCCCGAAAACAAGCTACGCTGGGATCCGTCTGGATCGGCGACCATGAGGTTTCGGTGATGATTGCATATCAGACAGATTCAGCGCTGATCGCGGCGGCTATCCCAGAGAACGAAGGGAAACCACGATACATCCCGCTAATGGGTTTAACGTATCGCGGCGTACCTTCGCTTCAGCTCGATGTGCTCTCATCCAGTTCTAACGATGTGATGTGGATCCGGATGTCAGGGGCGCAGAACGAATTGCTGGCGCATTATCGTTTTGGAGACGAAACCGCATTGACCCGGTTCGGGCGCATCAAACTGTTAAAGACCTTGTTTCCAAAGCATCTGGGTGGCGGACCGGTCCCATTTCCGAAAGAGGGAGCGGATACTCCCCTACTCAGGGCACGTTTCTACCACTACGACGGTATGTGATGGATGCAAAAATAAGAAGGGCAGCAGAAACAGATGTCATTTGTATCTGTACGAAACCTCATTATGGGGTAAAGATTAGCCGCACAAAAACGCTGAGCTGAATCTGAGGAGCATACTCAGCCGCTTTGAAAGGGTGTATTTTTATTAAAGTCCCTGGTTTATTGAAGGTTTGTAGCCTATTCGTTTCCGGCAGGTTAGCGCCTCGTTGTCGCGGACGGGATCCGCCGCCCCGTTAAAGCCCCGAAGAAAACCCATGAACTACGAAAACAATAGTTAATGATTTTTATAAATTAGCCTTTGATTTTTGTCAGTGGGCTGAGGGAGGACCCAGTAGTGAACCAGAAGAGCATTTTATTGCTACAAATTATGTCGCAAAGCTCTACTTAGGGGGATTGGGTTTACCAAATTGTGAGTCAATTAGAGAGCATGAATGTATAATGACTGAAGAAGCATCAGAACTAGTACTCAAACGGTTTTCATCTTTACCATTTCAATATTATCGGGAAATTTACTCTCCTGTTACTGAGGAACCTAAAGAGCCTGTGTTAGAAGATCTTTGTGACGATTTAATAGAGATATGTATTGATAAACAGATTAGTCATTCGGGATAAAGGTAATAATGTAGATGCCGTTTTCCATTGGAAGAGCACATTCGGTTTTCACTGGGGTAATCATGCTGCAAGTGCTTTAAGCGCGCTACATTTATTTGAAATGAATAGATAAGTTAAACTTTAACAAATTGCTTCACTGGATTCGTTACACTCACCGTTGTTGCGGATGCTTCGTGCTCCCACTAAAATATCTGCATTGTCACATTTGCTTTAAATAAAAGAGACTATATATGAAAATTGATACAGCTTTCCAAAAACAATATCCGAAGCTAGCCTCGTGGATTGAGGCTAATCTACCGAAAGTAAAAACCAAGCCAAAAGTGTGGAGTGCTTTTTTAAAATACTCTGAGCTTACCTGCACGCAAGCAACTACAGCTCTAACTAAGGGTTTTGACCCGGAAATACACTTTCGGGTGATGCCTGGCAGTAATGGGCAATTTCAGGGGGTAAAATTTCCAAACAGGGTGTTTTTGGCAAAATCAATATGCGATAAATTCGAATCGAGTGATATGAAAAACCCAAACATGCATATATTAATTGAATCGACATTACTTCATGAGATGGTTCACTGGGGTGATTGGAAAGATGGCAAAGATCAGGCAGGTGAAGAGGGAAAAACATTTGAGAAGGCCGCATATGGTAAAGACATTAACAGATATTGGTAAAATCATAAGTGTTGTAGTACTTATTGCATTGACCACATTCATTCTGGTCGCATGTCAAAAAAATAAGGTTATCTCCATGGAAAAAGAAATATCAGCCAAGGTTATTCAGTCAATCCTTGATCACAACAAAGTCCAACAGTATCTACATCCTGATACAGAAAACAGACTTCCCGTTCGAGTTGTCACGAATAACCTCATCCCGGCCGATATAATCATCAATAAATTTGATAGACCTGTGTTATTTTTGACTGAAATACCAATAGAGCCGCATTTAGAAATAGTCACATTTAAACACAACGGGGATTCTATAGAGTTCCATATCCGCTATGATGTTGAAGGAGTGAGCATAAGCGGTAAAGCATCTATTGAAGGAAATAAAGTAGCCTTGAGTGTATTCGATGTCGTAGAGAGTTAAAGTTCTAGCAAGGCAAATGCACTCGGATAGCAAAAAGCATCGTTCCTTCGTCACTTTGCTTTTTGCTGCCGGTGATTTACGGCGTTGTCGCGGACGCTACACGACTGCCCCGTTATGCGTCTAACCGTACATCAATCAATATTTTATTATTTATTTATTTTAATCAGTAGCTTGCATAAAATAAGTGATCGAAACATGTTGCCGGATTAATAAAGAAATGACACAGAAATATGAACACTATCCGTATGAAAAAATCCGGCAACGGATGCAATATCTGGGTTAAGCCCACTTAATTAGTGACTGATGAATAATTTTATCAGTTTATTAGCACCTTCAATGCAAGCATCGCGCATATCATCAAGATAGGGGCTGCTTTGTTGATCGCCGATTAACACAAATTCATACCCATCATTGTCATAGCTGTAATAGACGCCAAACCCCCCTGCTAATGTAGGCACAAATATAACCCGCATGATAGGTGAGCGCTTACCCATAGAGGTTGTGGATAGAAAATCGCCACCTGTGAGAGCCCTATAGCCAGGACTTGCAAAAAAGGCGTTAACACAATCCTTATCGTCATTTTCTTTAATCATCATTTGCAGTCCTGTCAAATGACGATCATACGCTTGCCCGGTTTTGCAGGCTATTACCCGTTTTTTATGAACTGCGAATGCGGCATCCAGTTGCTCTTTAGTGGCGCTATCATTTAATAATGCCTGACAAAGCTCAATAGCTTCGAAACTATTTGGTCTCATTGCCTCTGTTCGCCCTGCTTTATAATGGCTTGTATCTACAGCCTCATATGTCAAGCGAACCTTACCAAACACTTTAAGCTGAGCATAGATTAAAGAAAACTGTAATATGGCATCATGGCTAACTTTGATAGTAATCGCGCTATTATCAATACGGCAATGGACCAATTGGATTTGTCTGGCCTGGCGAGCAATCGCCTCGATGTCTTCCTGGATCCTCGCGGCAGTGGCCTCATCACACATCCAGTCCAATGAGGTAATCGTCGGCGACCCCGTGACGTTATCATCCAGCTCAAGTTCAAATGCATTGTTGTAAATAAAACTCAACACTCCGCCATCTATCTCGCTGTGCTCAAAATGCATACCAACAAAGTCAGAATCTAAGTCAAGCTGATAGCTAAAGGGCTTATACTGCCAGGCAAATCCCGGCATAAAGGTTTGCTGGTGGAGTTGTTTGAATTCATTTTCACCAGAATGGTATAGCGAGAAACAAAACAAACTATCACGCAATGCCTGGTAAACGTTTTGGTTGTGGGGATTGCTACACAAACCCCTAATATACTCCCCCGTTTTCTGGCTACCCAAAGCACTGAGTGACATAAAATTAAAATCCGGCCGCTCATATTTACGATCAACAATGGTTTGTAGCGCATCTATCAGGGTTTTTACTGAAAATACCTTACCCTCATCATTGGTCACCTGTAAGGCAATATGATGTCCTCGCCACATCAGACTGATTGTACGGTTTGCAGTTTGTGACAGCGCATAATAGTAACAATCGCCCTCTGCCAGCGGCTCACGCATGGCACCAGAGAGTACTCGCCAATTGTACATGGAGATGGGTTGCCCCCGTGCATCAAGGGGCTGCTCAATATCGCCATTTAGGTAATTAATATGAACCCGTGCGACGCGATGAATTAATGATGCCGCACGTTGAATACCTGTGTCGTTTGAAGGGTAATCAAGTTGTGAGCCAGGATTATTGCACAAGGCTAATGGACGAATATCCTGTAAATAAGCCGCTAATTTAACGTCAGTTAACCAACTTATGCCTTTTTCATCTTGCTGTTGCGCAAACTCAAGTAAGCGTTGTTGCAGCAATGGCCCGCAGTGACTTTCAAAGTGGGCAGCAGCGGCTTTGGTTTGCTTGATGTCATCATCTGTTAGCAGTGGCGACACACCGGTGATGAAACGGTCTAGCGTTTGGCCAAGCGGTGGAATGGGAAGGGGTTGCATATCATATCCTCATACGATCAGGCAAAGCTGATTATTTGATAAAACGACACACAGGCACTGCAAGAGCCCTGTCTTTCTGACACCACAAATATCTTCTCCTTGTAATACTATCCATTTTTATTTTCCAGCCAGTCGGCAAGTTCCTGCGCAAACGGATAATCGAAAATACAGGCCAACGTCAGCTGTTCACGGTATGCTTTTAAAGCGCGGCGCAGTTTAAGCAAGATTTGACTCGCCAACAGACTATCGCCACCGGCCGCAAAAAAACTATCATCGTACGATAGATCCGGCACACCCAATACCTCGCGGTAAGAAGTAAGGCATCGATTTTCGGCTGAAATTCCTGTTCAGAAATCTCAACCGTTATATCCGGTAAATAACGCAGATCGGACCAAGCCCGCCAAATGAAAAATGCCATCCAAGTTACCAAAATTGGATACAGCCGTATCGACCAGTGCTCTCACCGCATCGAGGCTATCTAAGTGTGCCGTGACAACCGTCACGTCCGCACCGACGCGCTCGATATCGCACAATCGCTTTATTACCGCAACTCGCCGGGCTGCCGGATTTCTCAGCGCTTTGGGACGAATATCGACGATGCGGCAGGCAATTTGCGGGCACTCTTGCGGCAAGACAATTGCCGGCCCCTTATTTTTTTCTCTTAATTACAGGAAGTAAAGTATCCCGCTTAACATCTGCAACAGGAATGGTATAAACTTTCCCACCTCGCTTGAGGAGACCAAAAACAATCGTTTTTCCTGCTGCTCCACGACCTCGTTTCACGTTGCGAACACCCCCCCAAATAACTTTCATCAACTTCTACCAATCTGCTGCCGTTCTCGCTGGTGTACCTGCAACGAAGTGCTTCAACAGTCTTTGTTGTTCGTAACTACTTAATTTACAGTGTCTTACATACATAACTGAACCCTAACTTAATTTAAAGTCAGGTGTCAGCCCCTTCATTAAATACTAGGAGTTACGCAGTTAACGCTCATTTGGTAGGCGAGATGCGTTTCAAACCACTATATGCTGTGCTCGATCCTACCAACTGCGTAGCTCCTAAAATAAATGACTTGAGACCGTTTTCCCGGCCCAGTCAGTCGGATTTGCGTACCTAATCGAAGCCCAGCGTACCGTAGCAGTTTCCGTATAGCATCGTCTTTTTATCTAACCTGCTACGATTTAATCCGTGGTAGTGGCTCAATTCCGGGTAATTTTGTACAGGCTATTATGTCATTCATACCCGGTACACAAGTGATACAGCATTCCTTTAACTGTGGTTCGAAGATTGCGCTTGTCATAGACGCCAAATTGAAGCAAGATTAACTTTAGCTTCGACCAGAGTTCGCCACCGAGCAACAGCCGGAGCATAGCAACCTCATTGTATCGCTGTGCGGGAACTACAAGTTTTATATTTTAAATCAACCTTTTACATAGAAAAAGTCAACAGCCTCTAATTGCAATTCTCGTTTAGCTTGACACCGGAGATAATGGCACGAAAGCAAATGGCATCGCTCTTTAAACGATGTCGAAGTGCGTCGCTGATGCCCGGGTCACCTCCTGCGATCTCCAGAGCGGCCCGAATCATAACGAGAGACTCTCGTGCGCGCTGAATTCGTACGACTGCCTCAGAGGGCTGAGGATTCGACATATGCTTCACTGCTTTGAAATGAAATCGCGCACATTCCGCTAAGCTTTCGGGATCAGGCGCGATTACTGCCGCATCGCACCATAATTTCACAAGAGGGCCTAGACTAGCTTTGAGAGAATTACGTGCAGCAGATATACGCTCACGCGCTTGTTTAGCCATAGACTGCGCCAGCGAACGATTTTCGGAGTTCACTCTCAAATATGTATCAACAATAACTTCCTGGTTCCAAGGGTCTGACGCCCGGGTTTTCTCTAAGCAGACAACCAGAATCAACAAGGCTGTTAACCACAATGCTGTTTTCTTAGCTTTGCACATTGATCGTTCCAATATTCTTTCCCCCTGTTGCTCTTGACAATATTAATACAGCATATAGTGAATCCCATTTTGAAAGGTCGGTTACTGTAACGCATCCGGCACTAATGCGACCTGGATGTAAATACCGGCCATTTTTTCCCAAGACTGCATTCCCTGTTCCAAGATAAAACCACGTCATGGCTTTAGAGACCCGAGCAATATAACTTCTCGCCAGATCGTGTAAAAATGCAGGCAATTGTACCGGATGTAGGCCATTATGGATGGGATTGCTGGAGTCTGTAGTTGCCGTCAGCGTGCCAATTGGTGTGATTAGCTTTCCTTCGCCTTTCTTAAATGTCAAGTTGACAGCGCCTCGGTATGTTGGTCTCGGTTTTCCCAGCCAAGACGTGGCACCCGACTTCTGTGAAACGGACGCTTTCTTACCTTTGTACACTCCTTACTTCGACCTTAAATGTAGTCTCGCCCATTGCGTCTCTCAGAAAAAGCAGCTTTCAAATATTGAGGTAATCGCGGAGCTGAGCCGCAAGGATGTTGAAGCGGAGCAAGCATGCTTGCGAAACAGAAACACCGCAGTCGGCTCCAGTGACGTGTTGCGGCACAAGCTGCCAGGTTGACTGGGCGTAGCTCAGCTTCGCGATTGCCGGCGGCATAGCCGCCAACAACGCCGTAATAAGCGAACTTCACAAAGCGTGGTTCGCTTCGCTCACTTTACCGCGCTTTGTGAAGTCCGCTTGATTACTTTGTTATGTGAATATACTTACCACTTACGCAGCCCAATAATATAGATAAACTTTCTCTACTTATGAGCCACTTAAGCTCTGAATTCGGTTTAGCAGTAATTCAGCCTCATCGAAAATGTCGTTAATATGTGCATAGTCTGGAATATCTGGGGAAACTTGCTTGCGATCTTCCATCACACCCTGTCGCATTTCCTCGACTAACCCCGGATTACTACTATTTAGTCTTTGTAGCAAACCCGTTAGTAAATATAGAGACGCATCTGCTTTTGCATTTTTCATACTCAATCCTTGCTAATTTTCTGCCATTCATATAACGCCACCGCTCGCAGGCAAAATTGCGAGCCCAAGCGAGTAATTTTGCCTGTGAGCGGTGGCTTGTTAGCTGATGCTTTATGGGGCTGCCCACCATGTTGGTTGCATTGCAACAAACACTGTTAATAAAGTGAATACCAACCAGAATATTGCTGCTTGCTTCCTATTTTTGTGCATCAGATAAGATGCCCCCCAAAATATAATGCTGAAAAATGCTGCCGCATAATATATAAGGCTTCCGTAGACACCGATACCTTTACCAGAAAAAATAAACTCTCTGAATGAAAACACGACATCAGTACCTGCGCCAACCAGAAGAATTAAAGCGAGCCCATATGCAAGATTTGACAAATACTCTTTTCGTATTTCCATTATCGAAGACCAAGTTTGAATAATTCTTCTGCCAAATCTTTTCTTCGCTTATCGCCAACACTCCCTTTCTCCGCGTAGTAAAAGTGACCGTTTGATGTCTTCATTTGCTCACGAAGGGTAAAAGCGCTCAAAACGATATCGGATGTTTCCATTCCCGCAAATATAGGATCACCATGTTTTTCGAGATTGATAATCACAACCTTTTTTATGGTTTTCATTTCCTGTACTATTTTTAGAAAGTTTTCACTAATTGGGCTTCCGATTAGTACCAGATGGTCAACATATGAGCCTTTTCTCGCGTACTTAACAGCCAATTGAGCAGCAATAAGCGAACCATATGAATAGCCAATTAAATTAAACTGCTTGTGGGAGTTGGGGTATGCTCGGAGCAACATAGGAAAGCGAGGGTCAAGCTCTCTACCAAAGAAAACCCCTATTGACGCATCCATATTTTGACCTGCCGACCACTTTTCTCGATCAAGGTAAATCGCACTTTTAATACCAGCTTGATGGAATGCATCGATTAATTTAGGAATATATATGCCGTTGAGACCGGCACCACCCAGAAAGTATGTGCCTTTAATAGGCTCTCCAGGCTTGACACAACATTTCCCTTTTAATGGACCAAATTTTCCAGCTTGGTCTTTGCCCGTGATTTCTGCTACTTGCATTGTTCTCCTTTTGTATATCAGCTAACACGCAGAGTTCACCGGCGAGTGAAACGAGTCCGGTGAAACGACTTGTTATGTATCATTCAGTATTCCCATTTTCGATATTCTTCATTTTCTGACTTCATCGTTTCATACAACCAGACCATACGATCTAAAAACCAGCTTTTTCCAATGTATGCTAATGTAACACCAAGGACAGCGCCCCAAACGGAATAGAAGACGACAGCCCAAATTGTCATCACCATACCGGTTGAGGACATTAATTTGAGAATACCATGCAATGGTGTTTTATGAATATCTGGAATTTCAACCTTATCCCTATTGAGATAGGCTCTTTCTCCCAACACAGCTTTGGATGCCCAATTTTTTGTTGAACGTGGCTTATTGAACAAAACTGGATTGAAGAACATCCATAAAATAGAACCAATTCCCGGAATCAGACACCACCAGCCAATCCAGGCTCGGCTCCAAAATGCGAGCACAATTAAAGGCAGGACAGAATACCTTGTCCAGACACTCCAAGGGTTCGAATGTTTCATCCAGTTTTCATCCGTTAATCGGAATGCTTTTGCAATCTTTCTTTCCAGAGTCATTTTGATCCTCAATATGCTTAACGCCTAAGTTCGCCGGCGAGTTTACGAGTCCAGTGAAACAACCTGTTGCCGCTGGCAATCGCGGAGCTGAGCTTACGCTCCAGTCACCTGGCGGCTTGCGCCGCAACACGTCACTGGAGCCGACTGCGGTGCTTCTGCCTCGCAAGCACGCTTGCTCTGCTTCAACATCCTCGCGGCTCAGCTCCACGATTAGCCAGAGGTCGCATATTGCAAGCTGATAACCAGATTAAAAAGTGTGTATAATGCACACTATGAAAAGCGGAGAGATTATAAAACGATTGAAAAATGACGGATGGATTCTCCACCATACAAAAGGAGATCATCATCAATTCAAACATCCCAAGAAGACTGGTAAAGTAACCGTTCCACATCTAAAGAAAGACATTCCTTTGGGTACTCTTCGAAACATTTATCAGCAGGCCGGTTGGCAATGGAGGTGAGTTTATGAAATATCCTATTATTATTCATAAAGACGACGACTCAGATTATGGCGTCACTTTTCCTGATTTGCCGGGTTGTTTTTCCGCAGGAGAAACAATTGAAGAAGCCATGATGAATGCCCAGGAAGCTGCTGAGTGCCATATAGAAGGTTTTTTGATTGATTCTGACCCTATTCCTGTAGCCCGTTCTATAGAAGAGCATAAGAATAATCCAGAATATAATAATGGTATCTGGGCACTTGTAGAGGTTAATTTAGATAAATTGTCTTTAAGGTCAAAAAGAATTAATATCACTATGCCAGAGAGGCTTTTGAACTCTTTGGATTATTTTGCCAAAAAACATGGTGAAACTCGTTCAGGTATTTTAGCTCAGGCCGCTACCCAGTATATGGCATCCCACCAATAAAAAATAGCTAACAGGTCGCTCCAAGGGACTGCGTGAGGCTTGCGGTTTTTCAAAGTTTACCGGTAAATCGATATTCAATCTTTTAATCCAGGTCCGGGGTTGAAATCACGCCGCCCCTGAGCTCCGCGATTAGGAATAAATGGATATGAGCGAAGATTTAATTTCAGTAATTGATCTATCCAAAGAGATTGGAAAGCCAAAACAAACTATGTTCAAGACCATAAAGCGTCTCGGCATTGAAACTAAGAAGCTTAAGAGCCGCAGAGTCTCACGGTCAATTAATATCGTATATTGATAGGGAAGATGCTTCCCAATCAAGAGAGATTCTTAAGTCTGAGGTAGATGGGAATTCCAATTCTTTAGCAAACAACGAGTATGTTTTTTTATCTTATCCAGCTTGAGCCAGAGCATGATCCAGGAAGAATAAAGTTAGGGTTTGCTACAAACCTTAATGAAAGGCTGAGGTCTCATCGCTGTTCCGCGCTATTTGCCAAAGTTATTGAAACTTGGACGTGTAGGTTGCTTTGGGAAAAAACGGCAATAGAAAGTGTTACGGTTAACTGTGAAAAACTGCACACGGAGGCTTTTCGTGCCGAGTCCATAAATGACGTAAAAAGTCGGTGCGGTAAGCTTTTCGCACTTATGCCAAATTTAGAGGCATGAGGAAAATTAATGCATAACAAGGCACTCCAGCGGAACCCAACGCGGAGCTGAGCTACGCCCCCAGTTACCTGGCGGCTTGCGCCGCAACACGTCACTGGAGCCGACTGCGGTGTTTCGGCCTCGCAAGCACGCTTGCTCCGCTTCAACAGCCTCGCCGCTCATCGCCAGCCCCGTTTATACATAAAAGGAGAATCGAAATGCCATTTACTGACTGACGACACAATTGATGTAATTGTAGCTTTAGGGAGAGGTGTTTACTCAGTGGGCCAGGATATAGTTCTTGGGGTAGAAAGAACCGGAGAAAGTCTTGGTCTTGGTAGTGATGGGCGTATGGCAACAATTGGCTACGAGAATAGCGCCATGGTTTCAATTGTTGAAGATTTCGCTAAATACGGAATTAATGATCAAAAAAGCCCTCTTTACATAAAGTATTGTCTATGTTCTTGAGCATTATTATTCATACCTCCCTGATCACGTTATAACGGCTTTAGCTAAACAAGCCGGCATTGGAGCTGGATATGCTGTCAGAAGAATGGTGATTGGTAAAAAGTTAGCAGCGGCTGTGGCCACAAGAATTGCCATGGCTATTGCGGCAAGTGCCGCATACAAATAAATAGCAAAACGCATTGGGGTTTCTGCTGGAGCATCGGCCACCGGGATAGGGACGCCCATCGGTCTATTTATGATGCAGGGTTTTATGCAGCGCTCCTTTCATGCATCAATGCGCCTTAGAAATAAAAGCCCGAAACTCTACTCCATCTTGCAGAGAAATGGAAATCTGCAACTACTCTACTTTTTGCTTAAAAAGCTTATAGAGAAATACGCCATAGCCATTTCTACCGCTGAAAGAAACAACGTGCAATTTCAAGGCGCAATAAGCAGAAGATACAAGATAAATTAATTTACCGATTTATAAGGCACTCATCATGGCGGCTAAAAAATGGATCTACTATATTTTTAAGTTTACGCTAATAAATGAAATTCTGGGCTTTTTATACTGGGCGCTAGCCATTTACGGTTTATTTATTACTGCGGGTTGCATTGAAACCCGAATGGCTATGATCACCATACTTCTCGTTTATATCATTGCAGTTGCCACCTTTTATATATTTGTAGTTAAGCGAGTTAAATATTTTCTTAAAGGAGATTCAAATTGAATGTATAATCAGCAGAGCTGAGCCGCGAGGATGTTGAGGCGGAGCAAGCGTGCTTGCGAGACAGAAACACCGCAGTCGGCTCCAGTGGCTTGTTGCGGCGCAAGCCGCCAGGTGACTGGAGCGGTAGCTCAGCTCTGCGATAGCCGCCGGCGCAGCCGCACCAAGACGTTCTTTAAAAGACGCAGCTCACTTTGCCATTGCTGCACTCTATCATAGAATGCGACGGATGGTCGTAACCGCTCAGACCGCTGTTAAAGATACGATCAATTGGACACCTGTTGAGGCCGAATTGCTGAGGCAAGGTCATTCCGATGAGATCGCCTATGTGAAAATGAACCGAAAACGCCTCATTAATCTTGCCATTGTTGGGGCAGTTTTCACGGGTATATTCGCCATCGTCCTAATGCAGTTGGCCAGACCGGTGAGTTTAATTCTGTATTTGCGACGTTTACGGAAACCAATCCGAGGCAATTGTCGAATATGGCCGCGATATCCAGAGTGATGAAAACAGCTTTTACGCCGTACTTAAAGTCAGTGGTACACCACCACACCTCACGAACGACCGAATTTAGATCAATTATGGGCGGTAAGGCTATGGGCAAAAGAAACGCCTGAATTTTGATCACAAAATGCAATAAAACCTCGGATAACGCTAAATAGTGTAGTCAAAAGATGTTGACCCAAAGCGTAATACACCTGATGTGTACGGCAGCGAGAAACGAGGCTGTGTGTTTGGCATATCTTGTAGCGATACCACGCCATCTTTTGAGGTGCAGAAAAGCGTTTTCAACCAGATGCCGTAATTTGTAGAGGTCTTCATCCCATTCACGTTGAGTCTTGCGGTTTTTCTTCGGTGGCATAACGGCTGTCATCCCCTGATGTTCAGCCTGTTCAGGAATGGCATTACTGTCATAGCCGTGATCAGCCAGAAGATAATTTGCGTGAACCCCTTCAATCAGGCAGCCAGCCTGGGTGCAATCTGCGCGGGTACCTTTTGTAATGACCGGCATACCCTGCGCATCCACGGCCAGATGTCTCCTGGTGTCAAGCCCCCCCTTTGTGCAGGACCTATCCTGGTTTCCGCCCCTTGCACCTGCTGCATGCGGGTGGACCTTGCAATGGCTGGCGTCAATCATCAGCCATTGATAATCCAGCTCGTCAATCAGGACTTCCAGCAATTTTTCCCAAACCCCCTTATCGCGCCAGCGGATAAAACGGCGGTGCGTGTTGCTCCAGCCGCCGTAATCAGGCGGTCAATCACGCCACCGGGCACCCGTGCGCATAATCCAGAAAACCGCGTTGATAGACAGACGATTATCTTTGGCGACGCCACTCCATTGCCCGGATTGTCCGGGCAAGTGCGGCTTCAGCAAAGCCCATACTTTGTCTGAATGTGAGTGTGTCATATGCAATCCTTTCGTTACCGATAGAATCGCTTATTTCTTATCTCGTGATGACACTATTTAACTGGTTCCGCTATATCTGCAACCACAACACAACGACTCTTGATGGTATCTGCCTAGACCACTCCAAAATGACTATTCGCCTAAATTGATTTCGTTGCATCATTCATTGCATACATTGCAGGATGGGCAACCTTGACCCATCATTGAATGCTTCTAGGCTGTAGACTGCTATGATCTAAAAAGCAAAATTGATAGCTGACAACCACTCCTGTTGAAATAGTGAGGAATACTTTATGCGACTGATTCTTTTAGGTGCCCCCGGTGCAGGAAAAGGCACTGTAGCAAAGCTGCTCACCCAAATTGACGGCTCGGTACAGATTTCAACCGGTGACATCCTGCGTGGTGCGGTGCAGGCCGGTACTGCGTTGGGCAAAAAAGCAGATGCTTACATGAAAGCAGGTGATCTGGTGCCTGATGAACTCATTATGGACATCATGGAAAATCGCCTGCAGGAACCTGATTGCACCAAGGGCTTCCTATTGGACGGTTTTCCTCGCACTATCCCCCAAGCTGAAGCACTGAAGATCCTGTTAGGCAAATTGAACATCCAACTTGATGTCGTCGCCAATATTATAGTGCCTCGGGAGGAAATCATCTTACGGCTGACCACGCGCCGTACGTGCTCTAATACTGATTGTCAGGCCATTTACAATGTCAGAAGCCACCCACCTAAGGCAGAAGGTATTTGTGACAAATGTGGTAGCCCGATCATGCAGCGAGCGGATGAAACTGAAGACGTTATCAGCAAACGTCTTGATACCTACAATGAAAAAACTGCACCACTGATCGCGTTCTATGAAAAACAAGGCTTGCTACTCAACATTGATACACCCACTACCGACGGTGTGGTGAACGCGATAACCGCCCGAATCGCAGGCGATTAAGCACTCAACCGAGTGAGCCGTGTCAGCATCATAACGCTGACACGGTTGCGATTTAGCATGTATCGCCATTACCGATAGCTTGACTACCGAGTATTATAGGAGATCTAAAACCTATGGTGTTACGTCTGCTGCGATCAATCTTCAGCGATACGCCCCAAGAAACCAGCAAATTCGATGAAGCTGTCATTCAGTCGGCAATCGAGCGGGTGATTGACAGTACTGACCCTCGATTACGGGCCGTCCCCCATTATCGACGCAAGCTCCGCACTCCGGTCATACAATCACTTGAATATGCAATGGCGCTGGTTGACAGTCTGCCATCAGCAATAGAGCTTAATAGTCACAACTTTATGACTATTCCAGAACTACGTGCGGCCTTCACTTCTGCTGACCATATGCGTGAAGTCCTGAGCTTTGGCCCACATATGCGGGATTACCGTCAGAAAACTACCGCACCGCTGGTAGCCGAACTGTTTGCTGCAATCGGTATGGAACGTATCGAAAAAAACACATTTGGTGTTGCCATGCACGGCGACATGCTACGACGCGATGTCGCTCAAACCACTATCAGCTTTTGTAACCACCGACTCGTTTTTCCAGCCACCAGCGAACAACAGACTCGTCGGAAGTTAGTGAATCAAGCATTCGACTCCCTGGTCGAGAGCGCGCTGGAGAATCTGGTGACAACACGTCACCGACGGCAACAACTGGAAAGACAGCAACGCCAGCTTTTGCAAAATAAAGCCGGCCTCTTGCGTAGTGCTGGTCTGGGTCTGGAAACGCTAAAAGATTCACCAACGCCTACGCCTAATAATCCCAAAACCATTGCACGGCGATTACGTGAGATTGAAAGCGAGCTAACAAAAATACGTACCCACTCAGCAACCATTGAACAGCATCTTGCACATGTTGCCACTACGCTAAAAGAGCCTGAAAAATACCTGCGACTGGAGCGCGTTTCACTTCAGTTAAACCACATGAATGTCAAAGTATCCTCCAATTCACCCAAGGCGGGTAATATCTTGCATCTCAACGACGTGATTATTGGAAAAAACCAGCAGCACCTCACCGCAATGCTTATTCGCTTCCACACGCGGGAGCTGTTGCCACAACCTGACTTCTTCGCGCAAGCACGACGAATGGTGACACCACGCTTGACCTAAGGTGGCTGATCCAACGGCTTAACCTGGTATTCATTTCCCGAAAACCAAACAACGCATCTGCTCAAGCTGTCATTTACCTTCCGGAGGCTAAACGATGCGCCTGGCGGGTGGTTTCCGGTAACCGATAGCGCGTACAGCAGCGCATAACATAATCCACTGCCGTTTCTAAACTGATCCGATGGCCCGACGAAATATACAATGGCTTGACACCTACACGGCTACGCAGTACGGCGCCAATCACCTCCTCACCTGCTAACAGCGATACCCACTCGCCCCGCGCTGTGGGCACTTCCCCATGCTTTCCAAAAAGCCGCGTTTTAGCAACGCCAACCGTTGGTATATTAACGAGCAACCCAAGATGGCTGGCGATACCAAAACGGCGTGGATGGGCTATTCCCTGGCCATCACATAACAATAAATCTGGCCATTCCTGCAATTGCTCCAGAGCATCAAGCACAGCCGGTAATTCCCGAAATGATAATAGCCCCGGAATGTAAGGAAACCCAGTTGGGCGGCGAGCGATAGCGGTTTCCAGCAAATTGAGTGTTGGAAAGTGTAATACCGCGACGGCGGCGCGACTTATCGTTCCAGCACACTCAAACCCCACATCGATACCTGCCACCTTCTGTACCACTCCCAGGCAGTCGTGCAAAATCAACTGTGATTTTAATTTTCGTTGCAAGGCTATTGCCTCAGCAGAGCCAATATTCCATGCGTGCCTGTATCGAATTTCCATGCCAACTATTTTATCCGTGGTATTCGGCGGTTAAACTAGCGCCCTTTTGACAATCCCGTTAGCTGCGATACCACTATGCAATCACTTAAACTCGATATTCCCGGGGGCAGCCTCGAAGGTGCAACTATAGCGCTATTCGAACCAGCAGGCTGGACCATCGGCACCCGTAGCCGCAACTATTTTCCAGGCATCAACGCCCCTGCAATCAGGTGGTTGGTTCTCTAGTGCGCTCACGGGAAATGACTTATTACGTGGCTCATGGAACGCTAGATATCGGATTAACCGGTTTGAACCGGTCTATGAAATCCACTCCATACTACCCTGCCGGTATCCCCAAAATATACACATCTGACTCTTTTGCTTACCATCTGGCGGTTAAAAGCGATATGATTATAAATTACAATGAGGTAACCTGGACCTATCGAATTTAAGTACAATATGTCAAAAATTATTTTTATAAACAATTTTCTATAAAAAAACCGATTACCATAATACAGCTAAAAAAGCATGACTCAGCCAACAATTTCGTGATTCATTTCCTCTAATTAGACGCAGTTGTAGAATATCCCGTTTCAATTATGGATGGAGAATTTCATAAATTTCGTTAAACTTCCGCAATCTTGTCTGACATAAAGCTGTCAGTTGTTGACACCCAAACTCTTAACTCCCTGCAGGACTGGAATCTCTAAATGGCCGTGGAACGTACCCTGTCCATCATTAAACCCGATGCTATCTCCAAGAACCTCATCGGCAAAATCATAAGCCGCCTTGAGGATAACAACCTGCGCGTTATCGCTGCGCGTATGATTCACTTGAGCCGCGAACAAGCCGAGCAGTTTTACAGTATTCATAGCGAGCGCAGCTTTTTTGCAAGCCTGATTGAATACATGACCTCTGGCCCCGCTTTGGTCCAGGTGCTTGAAGGCGAAAATGCCATTGCCCGCAACCGCCAGGTGATGGGAGCAACCGATCCGGCAAAAGCATCACCAGGCACCATCCGTGCTGATTTCGCCGAAAGCATGACCCGTAATGCTGTTCACGGCTCTGATGCGCCGGAAACCGCTGCAACTGAAATCGCTTTTTTCTTTAGCCAGCAAGAGCTGCCCCCGCGCCGTTAAACTGGAGATCGCCATCGCTGTGACCGTAGCCACCCCTGGCATCATTAACCTGCTCAATCTGGATCGTCATGGCCTGGAGAATTTTTTCATCTCGCTGGGTGAAAAACCCTTCCGTGCTGTACAGCTGATGAAATGGATTTACCACGAGCGCGTGACTGATTTCAACGCCATGACCAACCTGAGCAAGGCACTGCGTACACGATTAAGTGAGTGCGCTGAAGTTCGTGTGCCTGAAGTCGTGCTTGATCAAGCTTCACAGGATGGCTCTTGCAAGTGGCTTATCCAACTCGACAGCGGCAACAGTGTCGAAGCCGTATTTATTCCTGAAACAGAGCGCGGCACACTTTGCGTATCTTCACAAATCGGGTGTCCACTGGATTGCTCGTTTTGTGCTACTGCCCAACAAGGCTTTAACCGCAATCTTAGCACCGCCGAGATCGTCGGCCAGATCTGGCAAGCCTGCCGTCTGCTAGGTGACCATCGGCATGGCAACCGCCTTATCACAAATATTGTTCTGATGGGTATGGGCGAACCCTTGCTCAATTTCAACAATGTGCTAAAGGCAACTGAGTTGATGCAAGATGATCTGGGTTTCGGTATTTCCAAGCGACGAGTCACTCTAAGTACTGCTGGTGTGGTTCCGGCACTTTACCGGCTGCGTGAAGTCTCTGAAGTCAGTCTAGCCGTCTCGCTACACGCTCCAAACGATGAATTGCGTAACCAGCTGGTACCATTAAACCGCAAATACCCAATTCGCGAGCTGTTAGCCGCCTGTAAACACTATATTGCTGACCGACCACACCGCTGCATCACTTGGGAATATGTACTATTAGCAGATGTTAACGATTCCGAAGCACATGCTCGCGCCCTGGCCATGCTGGTCAAAAACATCCCATCCAAGATCAACCTGATACCATTTAATCCGTTTCCGAATACCGGCTATCGCCGCTCCAAACCGGCCGTTATCGACCGCTTTCAGGCAGTGCTGACAGCACACGGCTTAACTACAGTCACACGAAAAACCCGTGGCGATGACATCGCCGCCGCCTGTGGACAATTGGCTGGACAGGTTCAAGCCCGAGGGTATCGACCAACCTCCACCGTACAAACTGCCCACTGAGGAGCATAGCCATGCGGTTATCCATCTCATTCGTTATCCTGCTAACGCCCCTGTTGCTAACAGCCTGTCTCAACACCAAGGAAGAGGAAGCCAAGGAAAAAGTGGCACAGGCCAACTTCAAGTTAGGCATTAGTTATATGCAATCTGGACATCTTGAGGTCGCCTCGGAAAAACTGCTCAAGGCATTGCAGTTTAAAGAAGATTTTCCAGAGGCGCACAATGCTATCGCTGTACTCTATGAGGAGATGCGCGAGTATAATCCTGCCGTAACTCATTTCCAGCGGGCGATAGAGCTTAAGCCAAATTACACACTGGCCAGATTGAATTATGCTCGCCTTCTATGTACCCAGGAGCCGCTCCAGCTTGATCAGGGCGAAGCTACCTTCCGCCAAATTGTCGAGGATCCAAAAAACGCCGGTGCGACGGCTGCCGATGGTTACGTCGGGCTTGCTACCTGCGCGATCAAGCGTGATGATTCCAATCAGGTTGAGCACTATTTGCGCCAAGCACTTAAAAGTGATTCTAAAAACACCAATGCCCTATTTGAGCTCGCTGCACTCAGCCAGCGACAGGGCAAAACATTACAAAGCCGTGCCTTCCTGCAGCGCTACCATGCCCGCTCCCGCCCTACCCCGCAAAGTCTTTGGCTGGGAATCCTGATTGAACGATCTTCAGAGGGTGATAGGATACTTTATCAACGCTACATCAGTTTATTGACCAGTCAGTATCCAAATTCCAATGAAACTCGCCGCTTGAAACAGCTGGAATAAGTATGACGACTCACGAGACGCTTCACGATACCTCTCCATCGGCTGAGACCTCCAATAACAGCAAGGAGCCGCTCGGCGCCTGGTTTGCCAAGGTTCGTACCCAATCCGGTCTCACACAGCAGGATGTAGCGCGTCATCTTCGCCTGAATCCTATTTTGGTTCGTGCTATTGAAAATGATGACCATGCCGCACTTGGCCCCCCTGTGTTTGTGCGTGGCTACCTGAGTCGCTATGCCCAGTTGCTTGATATGCCTGAGCAACGTGTATTGGAGCGTTACAGCACTTATTCAGAGGCTACGCGACCCCTCCCGCCCTTACAGGTCGTACACTCGGGTTCCAATCAGACCCGCTCACTGGATCTGCGCGGCCTGATTTATGTGTTTGTTATCATTATTGCCATCTGGCTTACCATACAGAACATGGAGAATATGAACCCGCGCCAATGGTTTGCATCATGGTCAAATGGTGATCAGCAGACAGTTATCGTGCCTGAAGATCTTGATGCACCCATACAAGCCGACACCAACCCGGTACAACAAACACATTATCCATTTCAGGAAAAATCCCAGAAACAACCCCGGGAAAAATCCGTTGCGGTTGACAGCAAGCCAAAGCCATCATCCGAAACGGCTGTCGAAACGACCGCAACCACCCCTAAGGCGGCTGTTGTAGCATCAGCTACCGCCCCTTCCCCAACAACCACTCCGGCTGCTCCAGCCGGTGCCGAAACAACCACTGTTACACCTGCCTCCAGCCCTACCAGCCCCAGTCCACCTTCGAATACCGAATCTACCCTGCAAACCAGCGCCCGTGACACAAATACAACTACCGCTAAACCGGGGATGGTTCCATTGACAGTAGCATTCAGTGCAGAATGCTGGCTTGAGATTAAAGATGCCCAAGGTAAGGTCCTGGCCAGAGGTCTCATGAAGGCGAACACCCGCCGAACACTTTCAGGCAAACCACCCTTTGCCTTCATTCTGGGCAATGCACCCGCTGCCAGCATTACACTCGGCACAAAGCAAATTGACAGAGCTATCTATGTACCCCGACGTGGTACAGTCAGCCGGTTTACCCTGGGAAAATGATGGATAAACATAGCCTGCTCGGTGTCATCAATGATGCGCTGACCCACTACTTGACTTCTGAATTGACTTAATTATGGCTAAACCATTATTTCAAGCTATTCGTGGTATGAACGATATTCTGCCCGACGAATCTGCGCTATGGCAGTATCTTGAAACAACTATCCGCGAAGTGCTCGCCGGCTACAGCTATCAAGAAATTCGCCTGCCTCTTGTTGAAAGAACCGAGCTATTTGCCCGCTCTATTGGCGAAATCACCGATATCGTTGAAAAAGAAATGTATACCTTTGACGACCGTAACGGTGAAAGCCTAACGTTACGACCTGAAGGTACTGCCGGCTGCGTACGCGCCTGTATTGAGCACGGTCTGTTATATAACCAAACGCAACGGCTGTGGTACGCCGGCCCGATGTTTCGCTACGAAAAACCCCAAAAAGGCCGCTATCGTCAATTCCACCAGATCGGTGTCGAAGCCTATGGCATAACAGACCCCGGCATTGATGCTGAGCTCATTTGCCTAAGTTCCCGATTATGGCAACAACTCAAGCTGGGTGATATCAGTCTGCAAATTAATTCGCTGGGTTCCAGCGCCGCTCGTGCGGCTTATCGGGAAAAACTGGTTGCCTATTTCAATACACGGTATGACGATCTGGACGGCGACAGTCAACGCCGTTTGCATACCAATCCACTACGCATTCTAGATAGCAAAAATCCAGAGATGCGAGAGGTTATCACCGAAGCACCTCTGCTTCTGGATCATCTTGATCCTGAATCCGCAGACCATTTTGATACGTTAAAGACGCTGTTGGATACTGTGGGTATTACGTATGAAATCAACCCTCGCCTGGTACGCGGTCTTGATTACTATTGCAAAACTGTATTTGAGTGGGTGACAAGCAATCTCGGTGCTCAAGGTACTATTTGTGCAGGCGGCCGCTATGATGGCCTCATTCCACAGCTCGGCGGCCAAACAACACCAGCTATTGGCTTTGCCATGGGCTTGGAACGCCTCATTGCCCTGTTGCCGGATACGGCTGATCTACCCAATCATGATCCCGACATCTATTTGGTTTTAGCCGGTGACGCTGCGCAGATTGCTGGATTAATGCTAGCTGAACGCTTACGTGACCAGTTACCACATCTACAATTGCGAATGAATTGTGGTGGTGGCAGTTTCAAAGCCCAGCTTCGTCGCGCTGATAATAGTGGCGCTCGCTTTGCGCTCATCTTGGGAGATGATGAAGTTAAAGCCGGAACGGTTGCAGTTAAATCATTACGCGCTACCCAGAGCCAGCAAGTCACTTTGCCTCAAAACCAGATTGCCGCTCATCTTCATAAAGTGATGAGCGAATAACCTGATCTTATTAGAGAGCCAATCTTATGGAATACACTGACGACGAACGCGGTGAGGAACTGAAAAAATGGTGGCGCGAAAATGGCTCCAGCATTATCGCTGGTATCGCGCTAGGGCTTGCCGCAATTTTTGGCTGGCAATATTGGCAAAGCTATCGCAGTACCCAGGCAGAACAAGCTTCCGAACACTATGATGCTTTTCTCAAAACAGCAGAACAACCTGACGCTGAAGAAGCCCAACGAAGCGGTCAGGTCTTGCTGGACAAATTTTCTGGATCACCTTATGCCACATTAACAGCGCTGCGTCTGGCGAAGCTGGCTATTGATGCTGATGATCTAAAAACAGCCGCTACACATCTTCAATGGGTTATCGACCATAGCAACTCCGATGAACTTAAGGATATTTCTCGCCTGCGTTTGGTGCGACTACAGCTTGCAACCAAGCAATATGCTCAAGCTCAGGCAGTATTGGACCAAATCCAGAATACCGCGCTGACTGCTGAACGCGAGGAACTCCAAGGCGACCTCTACCTGGCCGATAATAAGCCTGATAAAGCACGCATTGCCTATACAGCAGCATTCGCTACTGGTAATGGTAGTCCGTTACTGCAAATTAAGCTTGATAACCTGATCGCACCTGGTGCCGAATCGTTGATTGATAGACCTGCCAAGCCACCGGTTAAAGCCGCCACTGAAAGCCCACCCAAGCCGATAATCACTACAACATCAAAAACATCCGAACCAGTAGAAAAAAATGCACCTAAACCAACAATACCTACGCCTGCACCCGCTACCTCTGCGTCCACAGCACCCAAAGCTGTGAACCAAACTGAAACTCCTGCCAAAGACACTGAAACTGAAACTGAAACTGAAACTGAAACTGAAACTGAGCCGGCAGTCACCGAAAAACCTGCACCAAAATCTGCGCCACAAGTCGTGCCTGCACCAGCTACAGAGCCCGATAAAAAACCAGCTACACCGGCTCCGGCGGCTACCTCTGCGTCCACAGCACCCAAAGCTGTGAACCAAACTGAAACTCCTGCCAAAGACACTGAAACTGAAACTGAGCCGGCAGTCACCGAAAAATCTGCACCAAAATCTGCGCCACAAGTCGTGCCTGCACCGGCTACAGAACCTGAAAAAAAACCAGCTACACCGACTCCGACTACAGAACCTGAAAAAAAACCAGCAGCGCCTAAACCTGTGGCGGCTACACCCAAGCCCCCTGTATCTGTATCAGTAGATACTGCTACAAAAATCAAGCCTGTCTCAGAAGCGACACCAAATCCAGCATCAACCAAAGCGGCTACAAGCACAGCAACACCTGAAATCGCACCAGAACAGGCCGCACCCCCACCAATTCCAAAAACGACAACACCCTCGACGACAACCAATACTTTGGGTGAATAAATCATGCTGCGCTGCGTACTTCCAATTCTGTTGGTTACCCTGATCACTGGGTGTAGTTGGCTCAGTAGTCCTGATAATTCAATCCCCCCTGCTGATCTGCAAGATATTACTGAACCTGTCCGTGTGCAGCAGCGTTGGAAAGCCCAGGTGGGCTCCGGTACAGAAAAGCAGTTTATTCGGCCAATACCTGCACTGGCTGATGGACGGATTTACGCAGCTAGCCACGATGGCACAGTCATGGCACTTGACGCGCTTAGTGGCCAGCAATTCTGGAAAATCCGGACTGAACTACCTGTCTCTGGCAGTACGGGACTCAGTACCAACAACCTGGTACTACTGGGCACGAGTGAGGGTCAGGTTATTGCTTTGCAACAGGAAAATGGTCAGGAGGCCTGGCGTGCACAGGTATCCAGTGAGGTACTGGCACCACCGCGTGCTGATCGCGGTGTCATTGTTGTACGCACGGTTGATGGCAAATTCAGCGGGCTAAATGCCGAATCCGGTGAGCAGCGCTGGTCTTTTACCCATGCCATGCCCACACTCAGTCTACGCGGTACTGCTCCACCATTAGTTACCGGCAACGTCGTTATCGCGGGTCTGGATACGGGTAAATTGCTGGTTTTAGAGTTGGATACCGGCTTACCTATTACCGAGAAAATCATCGCACCACCACGCGGTCGTACTGAAATTGAGCGGCTGATCGATATTGATTCTGAACCTAAAATATTTGGTGAAACCCTATATCTAGCCGCTTATCGCGGTAACGTCACAGCCATCAATATGCGTAGTGGTAATCTGGAATGGCGGCGCGAAATATCCAGTTATGCTGGCCTCGATGTTGATGAGCGTCATGTTTATGTCAGTGACGAGACAGATGCCGTGCTCGCACTGGATCGCCATAGCGGGGGCACATTATGGAAGCAGGATCAATTAACCGGTCGTCAATTGACTGCACCTGCCGCCAATGATGATTTTGTGGTAGTGGGTGACTATGAAGGCTACCTTCACTGGCTTCGCAAGGAGGATGGCCGTATCGTTGGACGGATTCGTGCCACCCGCAAAGGTATCGTCGCACCACCACTATCAGCAGGAAACACCACCTTTGTACTTGGCAAAGACGGTACACTAGGTGCATTCCAAATAGATCCTTGATCCAAACAGCATCACCATACGCTGGAAACTGACTACCGTGTCCGATCCGATCCTGCGGATCGCCGTGCCTGCACCACTTTATCGAATCTTCGACTATCTGCCACCACCAAACCGCGAATCTGCAACCCTAAAGCCTGGGGTACGGGTAAAAGTGCCGTTTGGCCAGCAGCAGCGAATCGGTATTTTGCTCGAACTTAGTGATACCAGCTCACTAAAACGCGCCAGGCTGCGCCCGGCGCTCGCCATACTTGACGCAGAACCCTTACTGACGACTGACATACTCACATTGCTGACATGGGCACAACGCTACTACCACCACCCTCCCGGTGAAGTCTTCGCTACTGCCTTACCTACCTTGTTGCGTCAAGGCGAACCGGCAACAGCACCGACACCTCCACCACAGTGGAAAATCACTGCCAAGGGCCGCACAGCACTACTCCACGATCCTGTATTGCGCCGGGCGCCCATACAACGATTACTGCTTGACTATCTCGCCCAGATCACCGGCAGTACAGCAACAGAAACGTTGCGGCCACTGGTACGCGATAGTGCGACCACGCTACGAACCCTGCAAAAAAAAGGCTGGGTAGAACAGGATACAACGGTATCCACGCTTGATCTCCCATTGAGTGAATCCGCAAAAGCGCCTACCGCCACTACCATTCCAGCACTCAACACCGCACAAGCCGATGCAGTCGCTACAGTCAGTGCGGCACTCAACCGCTTTCAAGTATTTCTGCTGGAAGGCGTTACCGGCAGCGGTAAAACCGAGGTTTATCTACGCTTAATCGAGGTCGTACTCAAGCAGGATCGGCAGGCGTTAATCCTCACGCCAGAAATTGGTCTAACCCCGCAACTGCTTGCCCGCTTTCAGGAGCGGCTCCCCAAACCACTTGTTGTACTGCACTCCGGTCTCAGTGACCGCGAACGACTGAATGCCTGGTTACTGGCGCGAACAGGTAATGCCCGTGTGGTCATTGGTACCCGTTCGGCTATATTCGCGCCACTGCCTGCTATTGGTATTGTGATTGTTGATGAAGAACACGATCTTTCCTACAAGCAACAGGAAGGCTTTCGCTATCATGCCCGTGATCTCGCTGTGCTCCGAGGACACACCCTTAATATTCCAGTGGTACTGGGATCAGCAACACCTGCACTGGAAACCCTTCAAAACGCACAACGCCATCGCTATCACTTATTACAGCTACCCGAACGGGCCGGTGGCGGATGCACACCAACGATTGAAGTCCTGGATATTCGCCATCAACCTATGAGTGAGGGCCTCTCGCGGCCTTTATTAGAGCGTATCCAGAGCCACCTGGCACGTGATGAGCAAGTCTTGCTGTTTTTGAATCGGCGTGGTTTCTCACCAATCCTGCTGTGCCATGAATGCGGTTGGGTGGGTCAGTGCCATCATTGTGATGCACGAATGACTTTACATATGCGCCAACACCGCTTGATTTGCCATCACTGTGGCGACAGCCGCCCTGTAGATCAAACGTGTCCCGTATGCGGCAGTGTTAATTTACGACCTATTGGCTACGGTACCGAACGCCTGGAAAATACCTTGCGACAAGAATTTCCTACCGTCAGCATCACGCGAATGGATCGTGATAGCACCCGCCGTCGGGGCAGTCTGGAGCGCTTACTGGCTGATATTCACACAGGCGGACAACGCCTGCTGATTGGTACACAGATGTTGGCAAAAGGTCATCATTTCCCCAATGTAACCTTGGTAGGCATCATTGACGCTGACCAAGGATTGTACGGCATTGATTTTCGGGCTACTGAACGGCTGGCACAATTGATTCTACAAGTTGCTGGACGTGCCGGGCGTGCCGAAAAACCTGGAACTGTCATTATCCAGACCCATCAACCCCACCATCCCTTGCTAAAACTATTGATCGATCAAGGATATCCGGCCTTTGCTGATGCAGCACTCACTGAACGACGGGAGACAGTGCTACCGCCTTTTGCACACCAGGCATTACTACGTGCTGAATCTACCAAACCAGAACAGGCCACTGTATTCCTGCAAACAGCACGTACGCTTGCAGAACCTTTTGCCAAAACGATTGAACTGTTAGGGCCGGCTCCAGCACCGATGGAGCGTCGTGCTGGTCGCTATCGTGCCCATTTACTGGTCACGGCTGAACAACGAAAGGATTTACAGTCATTTTTGAATCTTTGGGCGGTCCAGCTTTGGGCGCAACCTGGCAACCGGTACGTCCGTTGGTCACTAGACATTGACCCTATGGAATTACACTAAAAAAATGGCGTGCCTACTTTACCTTATACACCTGGGTGCGATCCAAAGTGCTGATGGGTAAAACGCGGTTTTCATGCTAGATCCCGAATCCGCTTCGCTACAGGATACCGAAGCACCCGCTTGCGGTACTTCGACGATACCCCGATCAGATGAATTTTCAGATTGTGCTTGCTATGGCTGCCTTGTCTGTCATGTCGCATACGCGACTTTGTAAACCTTCCCCTCGCCTGAAGGCGAGGGGTTTTAAATCTCCGAAGGGGAGCATTAAAATCACATGGTTATAGCAAAACAGTGCTGATATTACGCCATACAGTAACGCTTGAATTTTCCGTGTTTTTCAAATTAATGAAGAACCACACAAAATTCGAGCGTGTTGACATATAAATGGATATCAGGCACAGAATACCTAATTACTTCAAGGAATAGGAAGCTGTTATGGTGGTATGCAAGACATTTCCTGCAGGATGTTAAGCGATGCGCCCAGCGTGTAAGAGGCTGTCATGGTGGTACGCAAGCAACGTGGCGGCAATGACACTGCAAAAAATGACCGAGCACGCGGTCAGCAGCGATATCGGTACCGAACCTGTGCATACAGATGCTCAACAATTTCCTAAAGCCCTGACGACTCCAGATATCTTTACAGCACTATAGCGAAACCAATTAAACCTGATTCATTGGTTCCGTTATATCCATCTGTTTTAAAACGCAAACTATCACTATAAATTGTTCCAGTCCATAGTGTTTGCGCTATATCAGAACACCTTTCTATCTATCGCTGGTTGAGCACTCTCCAAAATTTTAAGCCCTTTACTTGACGACGGATAAAGCTAGACTTTTGTGAGCTTATAGTGCTCATCGGCAGCCGAGTATCATCGAAGCGTGTATTGAGGCAAGCTTTCCATTAAACAGCACCTGTCAAGAGCGCTTTGCTTATCGATAGCAGTCACTAGCAAGCCAGCCTCGATCTCTTTCTAAAAGCGGACACAACCACCACACAATAAAGGCAGGACAAAAAATGCAAGACAACCTGGTTCACAAAGTAAAAAGTAACCCTAAATACCACGAGCTCATATCCAAACGATCCTCGTTTAGCTGGACGATGGCTATCATCATGTTAATTGGATACTACGCCTACATCCTGACCATTGCCTTCAGCCCGACAACCCTGGCAGCACCGCTATCAGCAGGATCGACAATGACCGTTGGTATTCCTATTGGTATCGCGGAAATTCTTTTTGCATTCACCATGACCGGTATCTATGTATTTCGAGCCAATACGGTTTTTGACAAAATAAATAATGAAATCAAGGAGGAAGTACTATGATCTTTTGGAAACGAGCGTTTCCGGCCATCGCCTTGATGTTGATGGCAGGAGCAGCGTTTGCTGCCGGCGATTTAGGGGGTGAGGTCAAAAAATCGGCTATCAATATTCCTGCCATTATCATGTTCCTCATTTTTGTCAGTGCGACCTTAGGTATCACATACTGGGCTGCACAACGGACCAAAACAGCTAAAGACTTTTACACTGCAGGTGGCGGCATTACAGGATTTCAGAATGGTCTGGCCATTGCCGGTGACTATATGTCTGCCGCATCCTTCCTCGGTATCTCCGGCCTGGTATTCCTGAATGGTTATGATGGACTGATCTACTCAGTAGGCTGGCTAGCGGGTTGGCCGATTATCATGTTCCTGATAGCCGAGCAACTCCGTAACCTCGGCAAATATACCTACGCTGACGTGGTGTCCTATCGCCTTGAACGTGTACCAATGCGTACGCTGGCCGCAACTGCTGCCCTGATCGTGGTAATCCTGTACCTGATCGGCCAAATGGTCGGTGCAGGTAAGCTTATCCAGGTGTTGTTCGGTCTGGATTACCACTATGCAGTTACCATCGTCGGTATCCTGATCATTATGTATGTCACCTTCGGTGGTATGCTGGCAACTACCTGGGTACAGATTATCAAGGCTATCTTATTGTTATCCGGCGCAACAATTATTGCTTTCGGTGCATTATATCTGGTCTCCGATGGCAGTTTCAGCCCTGAAATCATGTTCCAGAAAGCGGTTGCTGTGCACAGCAAGGGCGAAAAAATCATGGGACCTGGCGCACTGATTACCAACCCGATTGAAGCTATCTCCCTTGGTATGGCATTGATGTTCGGCACTGCTGGCCTGCCACATATTCTGATGCGCTTCTTTACCGTATCGAATGCTAAGGAAGCACGTAAATCGGTCTTTTTTGCCACAGGCTTCATCGGCTATTTCTACATTCTGACCTTCTTGATCGGTTTTGGCGCCATCGTATTACTTATCGGTCATCCTGAGTTTGCCGATCCTGGCGCCACAGGCGGTATTCGTGGCGGCCAAAACATGGCAGCGGTCAACCTGGCAGCAGCCGTTGGTGGTAATGTCCTGTTGGGTTTTATCTCGGCAGTTGCTTTTGCCACCATTCTGGCCGTTGTTTCTGGCCTAACACTGGCAGGGGCCTCGGCCATCTCACATGATCTGTATGCCAACGTCATCGCACACGGCCAGGTTAACGAACAACAAGAAGTTCGGATGTCCAAACTTGCAACGATTATTCTGGGCATTATCGCTATTTTCCTCGGTATTGCCTTTGAGAAACAAAACGTTGCCTACCTGGTAGCACTGACCTTCTCGGTAGCAGCGAGTGCTAATTTCCCAATTCTGCTAATGTCTATTTATTTCAAGGGTATGACCACTCGCGGTGCACTGCTTGGTGGCTGGTTGGGTCTGATTAGCGCCAGTGTGCTGGTGCTGGTGGGGCCAACAGTATGGGTACAGATCCTGGGTAATGAAAGTCCAATCTTCCCGCTTAAATTCCCGGCGCTGTTCTCCATGACAATTGCCTTTCTCGGTATTTACATCGGTTCAATCACTGATAAAAGCGAGCGCGCCCAGAGGGAGCGTGAAGCATTTGAGGCACAAGATATCCGCTGTCAAACGGGTATCGGTGCTGAAGGCGCCGTCGATCACTGATCGATCAAGCAAGCATTTTCAGGGAGGTGCAAGCATATCGTACCCCCTTAAGTTGCTTGAATCCTGTTAAGATAAAACCCCTTCCTGTATATCGGGAGGGGTTTTTTCATGACAAAAAACGAGATTAAGCATTGTGAGCCCCCTGGATCAACCCGACCCGAAAACCTTTCTTGCCAATCTTGCTCCGTTTAACCAGTTACCTGAAACGGTACTGGAAACACTGGCAAGAGAGCTGACTGTTGGTTTCTTCCAGGCAGACGAAATCTTACTTGATGCAGACGAACTCCCCACGTACCTGTATATCGTCATTGATGGCATGGTGTGGGAAATTGACGCCAGCACATCAACCTCAGTGCAAAAATCCAGAAAACGATTTTCTAATACTGACTCGCCGATGTTGTGTGTAACATCATCCTATGCCAGCGAAGATGTCTTCGGCGCCAAAGCGATTCTGAAAGGTATCAATCAGAATAAATTCATTGCCCATGAGCCAACACATTGTTTTCAACTATCACGCGATCTTTTCCTGAAAACAGCACAGTCTCATCCAGGATTTGCCCACTTTTATAATCTAAACATCTCACGATGGCTGGCCACACAACGGCTTTCCGAAACTGCACGGGAACTATCCGCATTTACAGTCGCCAAGATTGGCGAAGCCTATATCCATCCACCTACTTATGTCAGCGCCGATACATCGATTCATGACACTGCGCAGGCCATGAAAGCCCACAAAACCTCATCGCTGCTGGTGCGGCGCGGTGAGGATGTCGGTATTGTGACGGCCACTGACTTGCGGGAAGCCGCAATTATCGGGCACCAATCGGTCGATGCACCAATTGGCCCTATCGCAAACTATCAACTCATTTGTATGGAGCCAGATGATTTTTTATTTAATGCACTCCTGCGAATGACCCACTACAACATTAACCGACTCGTCATCAGGAAAGGGAATGCTATCCACGGCATCCTCGAACAAATCGACCTGCTGAGCTATCTATCCAATCATTCGCATATGATTGCCTTGCAGATCGACCGTGCCGTTTCCAAGGATGATCTACGTCGGGCCAGCCAAAATTTAGTCAATGTCATCAGCGATCTGCACACCAAAGGCATCAAGATTAGCTACATCATGCAACTGGTATCAGAGTTGAATAAAAAAATGCTCAACAAGCTGTTCCACATCATTGCACCACCGGAATTGCTGGAAAACTCCTGCCTACTCGTTATGGGTAGCGAAGGGCGGGAAGAGCAAATTATGAAAACCGATCAGGATAATGCGCTGATTTTGCGCGATGATTTTGAATGTGCTGATTTAGAGCGCATTACCCGGGAATTCACTGAAAGCCTAATTACTTTCGGCTATCCGCGTTGTCCGGGCAACATTATGGTATCAAATCCTTACTGGACAAAATCAGCCACAGCCTTCAAAAAGGAATTATTCGAATGGATCGTCCACCCTAATCATGAGGCTTTTCTCCAGTTTGCCATTTACTATGATGCGATAGCCGTTGCTGGTGATAGCCAACTACTTAGCGATGTTCAGAAACGCATGTACGCCCTGCTCAGTGACCATCGCTCGTTTTACGCTCGGTTCGCCCGCGCTACCATTGCCTTTGAGACACCTCTTGGCTTCTTCACCAACTTTGTCGTTGAAAAGGGACGTGATGAACTGGATATAAAAAAAGGAGGCATTTTTCCCATCGTACATGGCATTCGCAGTCTGGCACTGGAGTATCGCCTGGAACAAACCAACACAGTCGATCGCATCCAGGCGCTCAGCGAACGTCATCTGTTCGAACCCAATTTTGATACTGAACTGATTGAAGCGTTTAACTATATGTCCACCCTACGTGCCGAAGCCGGTCTCCGAAAAGCCGCACAAGGATTGCCTCAAGATAATTATTTAAATCCCAAAGATCTCAATAAAATGGAACGGGAATTATTGAGAGATTCGCTCAAGATTGTGAATGAACTCAAGAAATTCATTACTTATCACTTCAAGCTCGGAATGCTCGGCTGAGCGAAAAATCCCACGCAAAGGTTTTTTCTTGAAAACACACCTGCAAAATCTCATCACCCACGCCATTCAACACTTGCAGAAGCATGGGCTGTTACCCGATGATGTATCCATCACGGTTCCTGTACAACGCACCCGCGACCGTGCACACGGTGATTTTGCCACCACAATAGCGCTTGTGCTTGCCAAACCTGCTGGTCGCAAACCCCGGGAGCTTGCCGAACAACTCGCCGCCGCCCTGCCCGTTTCTCAATATCTGTCCAAAATCGAGATTGCTGGTGCTGGTTTTATCAACTTCTTTCTGACACCTGATGCCTATCAGGCTGTCATCAATGACATTATCGAACACGCTAGCGATTTTGGGCGTAGTCAACTCGGTGAAGGCCAGCGTGTACAGGTAGAATTTGTCTCGGCCAATCCCACCGGCCCGCTCCATGTTGGTCACGGTCGTGGTGCAGCATTTGGCGCCACTATTGCAAACTTGCTGGAAGCCATTGGTTATCAGGTTCACCGCGAATATTACGTTAATGATGCCGGTCGACAAATGAATATCCTAGCTACCAGCATCTGGCTACGTTATCTGGAATATTGTGGTCAACAATTCCGCTTCCCCAGTAATGGTTATCACGGTGATTACGTGCGTAAAATCGCTATCCAGATTTACAACGAACACGGTGATGCGTATCTCAAGCCAGCAGACGCTGTTTTCCGGGATCTGCCTAATGATGAGATTGATGATGGAAATGGTGACAGTACAGTAGCAGGCGATAAAGAAACCCATATTGATGCCGTAATTGAGCGTGCTAAAACATTACTGGGCGACGACCATTATCGTTACATTTTTGATGTCAGTTTGAATGCCATTCTTGATGATATCCGCAATGACCTACGGGCATTTGGGGTGGTCTATGAAACGTGGTATTCCGAACGTGCCTTAACCGAACGCGGTGCAGTCAGTGAGGCTATCAACCAATTACGTGATGCCAACTATATTTATGAAGAACATGGAGCACTCTGGTTCCGCTCCAGTGCTTTCGGTGATGAAAAAGATCGTGTAGTACAGCGGGATAACGGGCAAATGACTTATTTTGCCTCTGATATCGCTTATCATCTAGACAAATACCGGCGTGGGTTTGATTGGGTTATTGATGTGTGGGGTGCTGATCATCATGGTTATATCCCGCGAGTCAAGGCAGCATTACAGGCTCTGGGTAAAAATCCTGACAAGCTGGATGTATTGCTGGTGCAATTTGCGATTCTATATCGCAATGGTAAGCGCGCACCGATGTCGACCCGCGCCGGTGAATTTGTCACGCTGCGTGAATTACGCGAGGAAGTCGGCAATGATGCGGCACGTTTCTTTTATGTGATGAGAAAAAGTGAACAGCATCTTGATTTCGATCTCGATCTCGCTAAATCGCAATCCAGAGACAACCCCGTTTATTACATTCAATATGCACACGCACGGGTTTGCAGTGTTCTGCGTCAGCTACACGAGAAGGGATGGATGTATGATCAGGATGATGTTGATTTGACACGCCTGACCGAACCACATGAAGAAATACTGCTAGTTACATTATCGCGCTATCCTGAAGTTGTTGAAGCGGCAGCCCTGAATCACGAACCGCATCAATTGGCACACTATCTACGGGAGTTGGCTAATGCCTTTCACAGCTATTACAACGAACATCGTGTTCTCGTCACAGATGATGTACTGCGAAGTACCCGATTGAAACTCAGTCTGGCAACACAGCAGGTGATTCACAATGGACTAAAATTGCTAGGTGTTTCTGCGCCGGAGGCCATGTGACCGGACAACATCGCAAACCAGTGGCTGCTTCTCGCCGTCGCCGTCTTGATCTTTATGGCTACAGCCTGCTGGTCATCACGCTGATTCTGATCGGATCGTTTAGCAGCTTTCTCATATTTATTTGGGATAGTCGTCTCAAACAACCGCAAGCGGTGGTTATCCAGGAACCAATACCTGAGCAAATGGCAGATAAACCCAAGTACGACTTTTATACTCCATCAACAAAAGAAGAAAAGACCGACAGCAAGAAAAAAGTAACTGATAACAACAAAAAACTAGCGGATAAAAAGGAAAAACGGAGCAGCACCAACAAAAAACAAGTGGATAACTAGCGAAAAAACCAATGTTAAAAAATAATAAAAAGCGGTATCTGCTTATGCAAGTAAGACCCAAAACTATCTTGTTGATACCTTCAATAGCTGGATAGAACAACCATGAACCTTCCTAAAGTCGTGCAAGCCTTCCTGGAGCGCAAAAATCTACCGTATCGGCTCATTAGCCATCCTGCTGATCAAACGCTCGAACAGGCTGCCAGGCAGCTCAAAATCCCCTTGCACCAAATCGCTCGTGCAATCCTGCTAGAAGATACGACCGGACTTGTGATGGTGGTTTTACCGCACAACCACATTTTGGATTTCAGCCGCCTCTACCAAATCCTGCAACGCAATCTGGAACCGCTTTATGGCAATAAAAGCATCCGCTTTTACCAAGATCATGGCTGTGTGGCCGGCTGCCAACCGCCCTTAGCTGAACTGTTTGGTTTGAAAGGTCTTACCGCAATTGATCTCAGCACCGATGAAATCGAGGAGATTTTCTTTGACGGCGGTGGCGGTGAAGTCCTGGTCGGTATGCAACGTCATGACTTCCGTCAGTTGCTTGCAGAAACCGATTGGGAACAGTTCTCAATCGCAGCCGATGAACTCGACGATCAGATGAGTCAACAGCCCATCACACCGCAACATCTGATCGATTTTGCCCAACGCTACACGCCTGTACAGCCGCATAACAGGATTGAAACCATTACGGATTTATTGATCCTCCCGCATACAGCACAAAAAATCCTGACACTACGCGCCCGACTTGATCTAATCACAACCGATGACATCATTGATCTGATCGAACAGCACCCAAACCTTGCCGCACAAGTGGTTTACAGCGCCCGCTCACCACTGCATGGCTATCACGGCCCGATCGATTCGCTGAAAACAGTGGTTGAAAACATACTGGGTTTTGAAAATACTCTCAATCTATTGCTAAGCTCCAGTATCAGCCAAACGTTTAAAGTACCCAATGATGGTCCGATTGGCCTGCAATCATTTTGGCAACATAGCGTTTACTGCGCGGCGCTAAGTAGCGAACTATCCAAGCTTTTACCCGATAATGCGAATGTTAAACCAGAGCTCGCCTATCTGTGTGGTTTACTGCATAACTTTGGATATCTGGTCCTGGGCCATGTATTGCCTTCCCGTTTTTTCCTGCTTAACCGTTTCCTGGCGGTTAACCACGGCACACCCCGAAATATTGCAGAACGCCATATTCTGGGGGTTGAACACGAGCATATTGGTGCCTGGCTGATGCAGGCCTGGTCGATGCCTGCCGAAGTGGTAGCCGCTGTACGCTGGCATCATAGCGAGGATTGCACCCAGCCACATGCTGAATACCCCAACCTGGTATTGATCGCTAACCGTCTGCTTGATCAATCTGGACTGGGTGAAGAAGAAAATAGCCGATTACCTGCGCTGGCAATGTTCACTCTTGGCATCACCCGTGAACAAGCACTGGAAACCCTGGAGCGGGTGCAAGCCAGCATACATGAGCTGGATCATCTTTCAGTCGCATTGCACCCGCCCGCGAGTTAGCGCACGAACAGCAAACAAACCAGCCCGATCAAGGCTTCAAATACGTGTTCCCTGCCAGACTGGCTTCCAGTCTGGCAAGAATATCGGCGCGTTGATCTGGAGCAAGTTCCGCTGCAGCGATTTTTTCGTGGTAAGCCGACCATAATGCTTCTGGCTCGAAGTGAACATAACGTAACAAATCAGCCACTGTATCCCCCTGGGTCGATTCAACAAGCCGATAGCCTCCATCTGGGGTCAGTTCCACATTAACCGTTGCGGTGTCGCCAAACAAATTATGCATATCACCCAGAATTTCCTGATATGCCCCTAACAGAAAAATACCAAGCTGATACGGCTCACCGGGTCGATACGGCGGTAACGGCAACGTTGTTTCCACACCCTCACCATCGACATACTGCGTAATACATCCGTCGGAATCACAGGTTAAATCCTGTAACACGGCGCGACTATCCGGCGGCACATGCAAACCTTGCAAAGGTAGAATGGGGAATATCTGCCCAAGTCCCCATACATCCGGCATGGACTGAAACACCGAGAAATTCAAAAATAACTTTTCCGCCAATCGTTCATTCAACTCATCCAGTAATTCACGATGAGCGCGGACACTAGGACTTAATAAAGGTTGCAGTTTTCGACAGATAGCGAAATAGAGCTGTTCGGCGCAGGCACGTTGTTCCAGTCGTAGCACCCCATGCAAATACATGCCGCGTGCCTCTGATAACCAATCAGCTGCATCGTGATAGGCTTCTACTACGGAACTGCGTGATATGCTTTTGTAAACCTTCCACAGATTGTGCAAAATCATGGGGTCAGCCGCCCCGGGTACAGGAGGCAACTGTTCGCCTAGCACGGATTCATAATCAATTACTTCAGTCATCAACAACGCATGATGCGCTGTCAGCGCCCGCCCTGACTCACTAATAATGTTTGGGTGGGGTAAATTCTGTTCGGCACACACTTCCCACAGTGTATAAATCACATTGTTAGCGTACTCTTGAACACTGTAGTTCATTGAGCAATCACTGCGTGAACCCGTACCCTCATAATCCACGCCCAAGCCACCCCCGACATCGACCCAACGCAAGCCAGCACCCAGGCGCCAAAGGTCAGTGTAGTAACGCCCGACTTCTCGCAAACCACGCTGAATATCCTGGATATTGGCGATCTGAGAACCGAGATGGGCATGAAGCAAACAAAGACTACCCAGCATTCCCCGTGCCTTGAGACGGCGCACCGCTTCCAGTACCTGGCCAGCAGACAGACCAAATTTGGATTTCTCACCACCGGTATTTTGCCATTTGCCCACACCGATAGAGGCCAGCCGCACCCGCACGCCCAATTGTGGGCATACGCCCATCTGTTGAGCTTCTTCCAGCACCATATCCAGTTCAGAGAGCTTTTCAATCACAATAAAAACAGCCAAACCGAGTTGGCCACCGATCAACGCCAGACGGATATATTCACGATCCTTGTAACCGTTACAGATGACAACACCATCCGGTGCTGAAACCCCCAGTACGGCCATTAATTCAGGCTTACTGCCTGCTTCCAGCCCGGCCCGTGACCCGCCATGATGAACAATCTCACTGACAACACACCGTTGCTGGTTCACTTTGATCGGATAGACCGCTTTGTAGCAACCTTGATAATCCAGCTCGGCAATAGCGGCAGTGAAAGCATCACATAAAGTATCGACCCGATCATGCAAGATATGACTAAACCGTGCCAGCACCGGCAGATCATAGCCACGAGCCTTAAATGCCTCAGCCAGATCAGCTAAATCAACGCCGGGATGATCCGGTTGTCGTGGTGAATACACACGCACCCGACCGTTAGTATCAATCTGGAAGTAACCGCTTCCCCAACGGTCAGTGTTGTATACTTCACGCGCCTGAGCCACGCTCCAGGTCGGCTGTGGTTGCCGCATATCGTTCAACGCTGTCTATCCTCAAAAAAGGTTTTGCTGTGACGCTGGATCATACCTGGTTTTCTGAAATCCACACGGAGGCAGATTCTGCCTTTTCACTGAAACTACATCGCACGCTCTACGAGGTGCAAAGCCCCTATCAACATATCGCTGTTTACGCCACCGAATCCTTCGGCAATCTTATGGTGATTGATGGCTACATTATGCTCAGTAGCCGTGACAACTTTTTATACCACGAGATGATGGCACATCCAGCACTGTTTACTCACCCCGACCCAAAACAGGTGCTGATTATCGGGGGTGGCGACTGTGGCACATTGCGGGAAGTGCTCAAACATTCTGGCATAGATGCTGTTACCCAAGTCGATATTGATGAGCAGGTCACGCAGGTATCAGAACGCTATTTTCCTGAATTGTGCGAAGCGAACAGTGACCCTCGGGCAACCCTGCATTTTGATAATGGTCTGGCCTGGGTTCAAAATGCCAAACCTGATAGCTACGATGTGATTATTGTCGATAGCACCGACCCGATAGGCCCGGGTGAGGTGTTATTCACCGAGGCATTCTTCCATGACTGTTGGCGAGCACTGGGTACAAACGGGATTTTCGTACAACAGAGCGAGTCGCCACTGTTTCATCTTGACAAGATTCTGATACCGATGCACCGACGATTACGGGCAGCGGGCTTTATCGATACCCATAGCCTGCATTTTCCACAGTGCGTCTATCCCTCGGGCTGGTGGACAGCAACCCTCGCCTGCAAGCAGGGTCAGGTTACAACATTTCGCGAAGCCGATGCCGCTGCCAAATCGTTTGCCACTGATTATTACAACGTAGATATTCATCGTGCTGCGTTGGCCACACCGGAGTTTATGCGCCGGGCGCTAGCTGGCGAGGATAACCCGCCACGCCAAACACAAGCTGGATAAATACCGGCAATGATCACATAGGTAGTGACTGGCGGCTTACAGTAGCGACCAGATGTAATGCCTGCTCCAGGATTTTTCGTTCCTCCTGATTCAGGGCCAGCAGGATGCCACGCCTGTATATACTACAAAAGCTCGGCGGGTGGAGCAGGGCGATAGGTGCTCAATTTCTAGGTGTGTGTACCGTTGCACCAAATTTACACCACCTAAAATTAAAGGCGGTAAAAATTATGGAGTGTAGTTTATTGAATAAATCTGGTGGGCCGTGTTGGGATCGAACCAACGACCAACGGATTAAAAGTCCGGTGCTCTACCACCTGAGCTAACGGCCCTGAAGAACTTTGCATTCTACAAAAACAAACAAGCTGGGGCAATCAAAAAACAGGATGACAACTAACAACAGCATTTTTTATGATTTCATTTCCTCAAAAAACTTTTTAACACCATCCAACCAGCTCCCTTGCTGTGGCGCATGACGTTCCCGACCAGAGGCAACTGTCTCGGCAAATTTCTCTAATAACTCTCTTTGCTCTCGTGTCAAATTAACCGGCGTTTCGATAATCACACGACATAATAAATCACCTACTGCACCACCACGAACAGGTTTAACACCCTTACTCCGAACCCTGAACACCTTGCCGGTTTGGGTTTCTGCCGGAATTTTCAGGTTTACCCGTCCATCAAGGGTCGGTACTTCCAGCTCCCCACCGAGTGCGGCTGTAGTAAATGCAATCGGTACCTCACAATACAGATTGCTTTCTTCACGCTGAAAAATCGAGTGCGGCTTCACCCGAATCTGTACGTACAAATCACCCGCTGCGCCACCTTGCTCGCCCACTTCGCCTTCGCCAGCCAAACGAATGCGATCACCATTATCAACCCCTGCCGGCACTTTAACCGACAGGGTCTTTTGCTCCTCAACACGACCATGCCCCTGACAGGTTTTACATGGATCAGAAATAATCGTACCCTGCCCCTGACAGCGCGGACAGGTTTGCTGAATTGAGAAGAAACCTTGCTGCATTCTAACCTGACCTACACCACGACAGGTTGGACAGGTCGTCGGCTTGGTTCCAGCCTTGGCACCGCTACCGGCGCACGCTTTACAGGATACCAGCGTTGGAATTTTAATTTTGGCGGTTGTGCCAAATACCGCTTCTTCCAGGGTCAGATCGAGGGTATAGCGCAGATCGGTGCCTCGATGATTCTGAGCGCCTACGCCGCCGCGACCGCCAAAAATATCGCGGAACACCCCACCAAAAATATCGCCCAGATCAGCAGCATCGGAAAAATTCCCGCCACCAAAACCGCCACCCATCGAATTATCTACGCCTGCATGGCCAAACTGGTCATAAGCAGCACGCTTACGCGGATCATTCAACGTTTCATACGCTTCCTTCGCTTCCTTAAAGCGATTCTCCGCTTCCTGATCACCAGGATTACGGTCAGGATGATATTTCATTGCTAACTTGCGATAGGCTTGTTTAAGCTCCGCTTCGCTGGCGTTGCGTGCCACATTCAGGACTTCGTAATAATCACGTTTGGCCATAGTTCGGTCTTACATCAGGAGGTTGGCGGTTTATACTCGTCGAAAATCAAGAATCCGGAAACATTTTCACATTCCCGGATTTGCAATATGCCGTGCTCACCAAAAAACTTACTTCTTTACTTCCTCAAACTCGGCATCCACGACACCATCATCGGCCGGTTTTTGCGCACCGCCTGCCGCCGTACCATCTGCATTACCAGCACCACCCGGATCACCACCCATGCCTTCTGCACCACCTGCTTGTGCGTAAACCCGCTCTGCCAGTTTACCGGACAGTTCGCCCAGCGCACTGCTCTTGGCAGTAATAGCCTCCTGGCTATCGCCCTGAAGTGCTGTACGCAGGTCGCTAATGGCCGACTCAATCGCCGCCCGCTCGCTGCCTTCAACCTGATCACCCAGATCTTTTAAGGTCTTTTCAGTCGCGTGAATCAGATTCTCACCCTGATTACGGGCATTAACCAATTCGTGGAACTTGCGATCCTCCTCAGCATGAGCTTCAGCATCACCGACCATCTTCTGAATTTCATCCTCAGACAAGCCGGAAGAGGCCTTAATCACGATACGATTTTCCTTACCGGTGGCTTTATCCTTGGCAGAAACATGCAAGATACCATTAGCATCAATGTCAAAAGTAACCTCAATCTGAGGCACACCACGCGGGGCGGGCGGAATATCGCTAAGATCAAACTTGCCCAGTGACTTATTCGCTGAAGCAACTTCACGCTCACCTTGCAATACATGTACAGTCACCGCAGTTTGATTATCATCAGCCGTCGAGAATGTCTGTGTCGCCTTGGTCGGAATCGTGGTGTTCTTTTCAATCAGCTTGGTCATCACCCCGCCCAAGGTCTCAATACCCAATGACAGCGGTGTCACATCCAGCAACAACACATCCTTGACTGTACCGCCCAGCACACCACCCTGAATCGCTGCGCCCACGGCAACAGCCTCGTCAGGATTCACATCCTTGCGTGGATCCTTACCAAAAAATTCACGGACTTTATCCTGAACCTTAGGCATACGGGTCTGACCACCGACCAGCAAGACATCATCAATCTGGCTGACACCCAAACCTGCATCTTTTAATGCGGTACGGCATGGCGCAATGGTCTTGTCAATCAACTCTTCAACCAGCGATTCCAGCTTGGCACGGGTCAGCTTCAGATTCAGATGCTTGGGACCACTGGCATCCGCTGTGATATAAGGCAGGTTAATCTCGCTCTGCTGGCTGGATGACAGCTCAATCTTCGCTTTCTCGGCAGCTTCCTTGAGGCGTTGCAAGGCCAATGGATCATTGAGCAGATTAATACCACTTTCCTTTTGGAACTGCTCAATCAGATAATCAATAACGCGCTTGTCGAAATCCTCACCGCCCAAAAAGGTATCACCATTGGTTGACAGCACTTCAAATTGCTTTTCACCATCGACTTCAGCAATCTCAATAACCGAAACATCAAACGTGCCGCCACCCAAATCAAATACGGCAATCTTGCGGTCTTTCGATGAGGATTTATCCATACCAAAAGCCAATGCAGCCGCTGTCGGTTCATTAATAATGCGCTTGACTTCCAGACCTGCGATACGACCGGCATCCTTGGTCGCTTGACGCTGACTGTCATTAAAATAGGCCGGCACGGTAATCACCGCCTCTGTCACCGGCTGACCGAGATAATCCTCAGCGGTTTTTTTCATCTTCATCAGCACCCGCGCCGAAATCTCTGGCGGTGCCATCTTTTTGCCTTGCGCCTCAACCCACGCATCACCATTGTCATTTTTTACAATACCGTAAGGAACCAGATCTTTGTCCTTCTGCACTTCCGGCTCATCAAAACGGCGACCAATCAACCGTTTGACAGCAAATAATGTGTTGTTTGGATTGGTCACTGCCTGCCGCTTGGCGGGCTGGCCAACTGTGATTTCACCATCTTCCATAAACGCGACGACTGAGGGGGTTGTGCGATCACCTTCACTATTCTCAACCACTCGAGGCTTACCGCCTTCCATAATCGCGACACAGGAATTGGTTGTTCCCAGATCGATACCAATAATGTTGCTCATAAACTTAACTCTCTCTAGATTATTCGGTTTATGCGGCGAATTTGATTATTTTCCAAATTCGATGTATTCGAAATCTTTTACCCACAAGGCTATATGAGGGCAATGCAGGTGCTTTTCAATGGCATCATGATGATGGTGGCAAAGCCTGAGCAACAATGACCTTGGCAGGACGAATCAGACGATCATTGAGTACGTAGCCTTTTTGCACCACTTGCACCACAGTATTAGGCTCGGACTGATCCGTCGGCAGCATAGCCATTGCTTCCTGATGGGTTGGATTGAAGCGTTCACCTAATGGATCAAGCTGGCTAACACCAAATTTTTCCATCGCCGCCGCTAGCTGCTTGAGCGTTAACTCGACACCCTCTCGCAGTTTAGTGATGTCCGTTTCATCACTGGCAGCCGCCAAGCCAAGCTCCAGACTATCGCGCGCGGGTAGCAACTCATTGCAAAACCGCTCCAATGCAAACTTATGGGCGTTTTGTACCTCACGCTCGGTGCGCTTCCGCAAATTTTCCATCTCGGCATGGGCACCCAAATATAAATCCCAGTTCTCTTTCACCTTGAGCAACGCTTGATCGAGCTCATTTTGTACAGCTTCAAGCGTTTCTTGATCAACCGGAGACTGATCCGCCTCCTCTGCTGCCACAGGCGCGGGCTTGGGTGTTGTTTCAGAAGATGGCGGCGTTCCGGTATCTTCCGAACGATCCGCAGCAGGTTCAGTGGGTATCATTGATTCTCTCCATCATTCAAAACATGGGTTAGGCGGCCCAAGAGCCGCCTCTGCTGACTGTGAACTGGGGACGGGTCATGAAAATTCAAGGGATGCTATGTATAAATTACGCAGGCGTTACGCACTTCGGCGCTACATGGCGCATAACCGCATTGCAAAATGCGCAATTTATTGCATAGCACATATAGCTATTGCGCATAAACCGTGCTGCCTGATCCTTGTTGCGCCTTGTTCTGCCCCGTATCTTGAACTGCGTAACGCCTATTTCAAGTATCAATACGGGATGTACTGACACACACCCAGTCAGTGCTCTCGTGTGTTGAGCACAGCAGCGAGCAAGCGGGCGGTAACATCCACCACGGGAATGACACGCTCATAAGCCATGCGGGTGGGACCAATAACGCCCAATACACCCAATACCTCACCTTCCACCGAATAAGGTGCTGTTACCACACTACACTCTTCCAGCACTTCAAAGCCGGATTCTTCACCGATAAAGAGCTGCACACCTTCAGCACATAGGCATTGGTCAAGCAAATATAATAAATCCTGTTTTTGATTGAACGCTTCAAACAGTTGCCGCAATTTCTCCATATCCGACAGGTCAGCACATTGCATTAAATGGGTTTGGCCCGCAACCACATAGTCGTCATCGTTAGATGAAGGCTCAAAGGTCTGCTCTGCAATATCCAGCACGGTTTGCATCAAATGATCAACACGATTGCGTGTTTCACGCAATTCCCGAATCAGATTTTTTCGCACCTGCTGGATATCCTGGCCGGCAAACTGGGCGTTCAGATAATTAGCCGCCTGTTGCAGCTCAATAGCACTGTAGGTACGACAGGTCTGAATAATCCGGTTTTGCACTTCCTGGGTATTTAACACCAAGATGACTAGCACCCGATTTTCAGACAATGGCAAAAACTCGACATGTCGCAATGTCATTATGTTGTGACGCGGCAGCATCACGATACCCGCCAACTGGGTAATACCTGATAACAAATCGGATACTTGTCGGGCTAAATCCGCAGTATTTTGAACCGGTCGATCAATCTGCTGACGCAAGGCATCAATTTCCCACGACTCCAAGGTTTGCAGCGGCAATAGGGTGTCAATGAAAAACCGATAGCCAAGGGTGGTCGGCACTCGACCTGCTGATGTATGGGGCGCCTGCAAATAGCCCATTTCCTCCAAATCCGCCATCACATTGCGAATCGTGGCGGGACTTAGCGCTAAATCAGAATCACGTGACAACGTACGCGATCCCACCGGCTGGCCATCACGAATATAGCGCTCAACCAATGCCTTTAGTAAATGTTGAGTGCGCTCATCAAGAGCAAGATAACCCTTGGGTGTATCCGATACTGTATTACGCAAGACTGATGCCTTCCAGTTTTCTAGTTACCGATAATTTTAGTGGCGCAAATTATCAAGCTTGATCATAGCTATTCTTCAAATAGATTACCAAGTTATCCGGCTACTTGGCGATGTTTCACTTAAAATGACTAAAATATCCCACTCACCCTTCATACAGTACAACATCCATACAGTACAACATCATGCCGACCCCGTTTTTTAATACCATCGGTCTTATTGGCAAGTTCGGTGATCCCAACGTTGCGGGCACCCTGAAGCAAATTGCCGCCCATCTCTCCCGGCACAACCTGTGCATATTGCTGGATGAAAGCTCAGCACGCTTGATTCAGAATCATGGCCTGGAAATCGCCGACCGTAAAATGATAGGGGAACAATGTGATCTGGTCATTGTTATGGGTGGTGATGGCACGATGCTTAACGCGGCGCGTTCGCTGGTTGACCATAATGTGCCGATTCTGGGTGTTAACCTGGGTCGTTTGGGATTTCTCGCTGACGTATCGCCAAAGGAAATCCCTCATGGGTTAGAGCGTGTTTTAAACGGTGAGTTTCGGGTTGCCCACCGCTTGATGTTAAGCGCACAGGTAACACATGATAATGCTATCAACGGCGAAGCGATTGCACTCAATGATATTGTAATCCACAAAAGCGATGTGGCTCGCATGATTGAGGTCGAGGCGTTTCTCGATGGTCGCTTTCTTAATGCCTATCATGCCGACGGCCTGATTATTTCAACACCAACCGGTTCAACCGCCTACGCACTGGCAGGTGGCGGCCCTATCATGCACCCGGCATTGGAGGCGGTGGTACTGGTGCCTATTTGCCCGCACACACTGACCCATCGCCCCATTGTGGTTAAGGCTGATAGCGTCATTGAAGTTGTGCTGAAAGCTGTAAACATAACACATACCCAGGTTACTTGTGATGGACAGGTCAGTATCGCCATTGAACCCGGTGATCGGGTTATTATTCGTAAAAAAGCGCGCAAAGTACGATTGATTCATCCGCTGAATCATGACTACTTTAAACTGTTGCGTGCCAAACTGCGCTGGGGGCTTAGCCCTGAGTCCTCACCCTTCATTTGACTACTTATCATGCTGATCCTCCTGAACATCTGCGACTTCACTATCGTTGAAAAGCTGGAATTGAAACTGGACAGCGGGATGACAGCCGTAACCGGCGAAACGGGTGCAGGCAAATCGATTCTGGTTGATGCTATCGGCTTATTGCTCGGTGATCGCGCCGATACCCGCGTTATCCGTCGCGGTGCCAAACGTGCCGATCTCAATGCCGTATTCGACCTGGAACAGCTGCCGGCTGCACAAGCCTGGTTAACCGAGCATGATCTTGCCAGTGATGGGGATTGCCGAGATTGCCATTTACGGCGAGTGATCGCAGGCAATGGCCGCTCGCGGAGCTATATCAACAATATTCCACAACCGGTGCAGGCGCTGCGAGCGCTGGGTGAATTGCTAGTGGATATTCACGGCCAGCATGAACACCAATCGCTGTTACGGCGTGAGGCTCAGCGGCAACTGCTCGATGATTATGCCAACAACCAGGCCCTGCTCGATGAACTACAAGGGCATTACCGTCGCTGGAACCTGTCACAAAAAAAATTACGTGAGTTGCAACACGCCGCAAGTGCGCGTGAGGCTCGACTGGATATCGTGCACTATCACCTGCAAGAGCTGGCCGCACTGGATATGGCGGATGATGAAATTCCGCAGCTGGAAAATGAGCAACGGCGTTTGGCTCATACCAGCCATCTGCTGGAAACCGGCCAACGCCTGCTGGATAGATTGCTTGAGAATGATGAGTACGCAATCATAGATCGACTTAACCAGTGCGTGCGTGAACTGGATTCACTCAGCCAGTTTGATGCGCGACTGACACCCCTGAGTGAGATGCTCAACACAGCGCTGATCCAGATTCAGGAAGCCAGTGGTGAAATACGTACTTACGTTCAATCACTTGACCTCGATCCGGCGCATCTCGCCCACACTGAGCAGCGATTGGCCGCCATTCATCAGCTGGCACGTAAACATCGGGTGGATGCTGAGGAACTACCGGTATTGCGGCGCAGGCTTGAAGCTGAACTCGATAGCCTTGAGCACAGCGAAACCCGACTGGAAACCTTACAACACGTGCTGGAAACGGAACGCACTGCTTATCAGGCTTGTGCTGACCGACTCAGCATACAACGTGCCGCTGCCGTACAACAGTTGAGCGAGCGGGTTTCGGCGACTTTAGCCACACTGGGTATACCCGGTGGGCGTTTTGCCATCATGCTGGAACGACTGGATAAACCCGCCCCGAGTGGTTTGGAAGCCGTTGAATTTCAGGTCAGTGCCAACCCTGGGCAACCGTTACAGCCACTGGCAAAAGTGGCTTCGGGTGGTGAATTATCACGTATTAGCCTGGCCATTCAGGTTATTGCTGCCCGCACGGCGCGTATCCCCACACTGATTTTTGATGAGGTTGATACCGGTATTGGTGGTGGTGTCGCCGAAGTCGTTGGGCGGCAACTGCGGACGCTGAGCCATGGCCGGCAAGTATTATGTGTCACCCACTTGCCACAAGTCGCCGCGCAGGCACACCAGCATTTTCAGGTGAGCAAGCAAACTGATGGGCACAGTACCCATACTTACGTTTCGCCACTGGAACCGACAGAACGGGTTACAGAAATTGCCCGGATGTTGGGGGGTATGGAACTAACCGATAATACGCTGGCCCATGCCAAAGAGATGCTGGAAAACGTAATGCCCACAGATGTCAGGCGCCGCTAATCCATCAAACAGCAGAATATACGGATTGAGGAGGTCATCCCCGAAGCGGATCATCAAGCGCTCCACCACATGCTCAGCGAATCGGCCTGGTCGGAACGAGCGATGCTAGACCAGGTTGCGCAAGATGCGCATCGGTTATTAGGCGGACAGCAGCCTCCTCATTGACGAAAGTGGATTCCCAAAGAAAGGTAGGCATTCGGCGGGTGTGGGGCGGCAATGGTGCGGTCAGTTAGGCAAGGTCGAGAACTGCCAAGTGGGGGTATTTGCGGCGCTGGGTTGTGGAACCGAGGTTACGCTTCATCGACGAACGGTTATTCCTGCCGGAAGGCTGGACTAAGGCGCCGAAGCGTTGCCAAGCGGCGGAGATACCGGCTGCCCGATGCGAGTTTAAGCGCAAGCAGGACTTGGCGTTAGAGATGATTACCCATGCCCACCAGCAGGGGATCGGCTTTGCTTGGGCAGGCTTTGACGGGTTTTATGGCAACAATCCAGCGTTGCTGCGGGCGCTGGAGGATCACGGCGAGGTATTCGTCGGCGACGTGCATAGAGACCAGCGCATTTACCTAGCAGACCCACAGCCGTTGGTGCCCCCCGACCCGCCGCCAAGCCCAAATCCCGGCTAGCTAGGCCGATCACCGGGTCGCTCAGCAACCGCTAGCAGCCTGGTGTCGCGTCACGTTACGCGACGGCACCCAAGGCCCACTGCAGGTAGAAGTCCTGCATCAGCGGGGCTGGGGATAGTGAAGAAACTCAAGCCCACTGCTGGCATTTGATCGTGCGGCGGGAAATAGATGACCCGACCAAACTCAAGTACAGCCTCGGCAATGCCCGAGCTTGGGTGGCTACCAAGTGCGCGGCTGGCGTGGCTGGCACCACCATATGGTCCTGGTCATGATGGCCATGCTGTTTACCCTTGAGGAACAGCACCTCCATCACCAAACCCGACCGTTATTAAGCGGCACTGACATCCGTGCGCCACTCAACCAGTTACTGCCCCGCCGGGATACCACCTTAGCCGAGGTGCTCCGGCAAATGGAATGCCGTCATTGCAAACGCCAAGCCGCCACCGACTCCGCTCGCTGCAGGAAGCAACTTAACGAGCAGGGCAGTATCATAATCTGACAAAGTAGAACTAAAATCAATCATGTAATGCGCTTATCCTGCCTAACCCAAACACACATAAGTCAGTCATTTTCTATTAATCATTAGAGGACAACTCAATTATGTTTAGCCTTTTAACTAAAAAAATCCAACAATGGATTGGAGTGCTGGCTAGAAACAAGACGTTGCCGGAGTGGGTATTAGATAAAAATCAAGTCAAAGCATTCCTGATTCATGAAACGATAAAAGTCTGGATCGTTGTTGGCTATCTGGCCATTTGTTTTCTCATTCTCGCAATTGTTAAAGGGCTCATTCTTCAACAGTATGGAGTCAACTATCTTGGCTACGGTTATGTCGTTGCCCTGTTTGGAGCAGTCACGCTGGGCAAGGTCGTTGTCCTGTTTGAACATTCTGCAATAGCCAACCGCTACTCGCACAAACCCCTGATTCTGGCTGTTCTCTATAAAACGGTTCTAACTATTATAGTCGTTGATATATATACCCTGATTGAGCATACACTTTTTGAGCTATGGCAGGGACATGAACTCACCACATTGATTTCACACCTATCGGGTGCAGGGATCGTAGCACACCATCTAGCACTGCTAATCATTTTCGGTCTGTTGTTTTCACTCCGCGAAATCAATCGCCTTTTGGGTCACGGGACGCTATTTAAAGCCTTTTTTCACTCTGCTGTTATCCCTTCCAATCAAAATCAAGTGACAGAAAAGGACTAATATAAAAGCATCACGCATGAATTCAGCTCCCACAGCCAAAAGAACCATTGTAGGAGCTGTTTTACTCATGCTTATTGTGCGCCGCGACGAAACCACAATGACAAGCCAACCACAGCGACAACTGCAAGTATCAGCATTAAAAGACTGGCTTGATCTAAAAAGGCGATAGATAACATGCCTGCCGCCAAAAACACAGCAACGACCAAAAATCGAAAATTGACATAAATACCCGCTAAAAATGCACTGATCGCCAACAATTGTAGCAAAACCAAACCCGTGACATCACTTGTTAAGTTTTCCTGCATGACAGGCAAAAGTGCTAAACGCATGGCGAGCAAAAAAGCCCCCCAATGCAATACTTGTGTCCAAATTAAACGACTTCTACTGCCAATCTGGCCAGTGGGTTGATTCCAGTTTACAAGAATGGACATTGCTCCATATATTAATGTCAACAATTGCCAGTACCAAATACTCCCTTTTGGGGAGAGATCTGTATAGGCTACGCCAATCAAAGCTAATATAATCAGTAAAATATAATAAAATTCCTGCCGAAAGAATCTCACCAGGAAACCTTTTTGTGGCTGAGGTGCTTCCCCGGAAGGGATTGTATCAGTAGAGGACATAATGACATTCCTTTAAGTGGATACCATAGTGACTGGACAGTTTTACTTACATATATAAGCAATAAACGAGATGGACAAGACTAGTGAGATAGGTATAGCGCACAAACACTATAAATTGAAACAATTTATAGTGATAATTTGCGCTACAATATTAAGTTCACCAGCGAGTGAAACGAGCCCGGTAAAATGACTTGCTATACATTTTTTATTTTTTTTCAGTGTATTGACCCAATTTTTATTTAAAATATCTAATGTTTAATGTCAGACAAGTTCAAGCCTACGACACCAGCTATTATTAACAATATACTTATAATTTTGAATATATTAGCCGACTCATGAAAATAAACGATTCCTGTAACAGCTATTAGTGCTGTCCCCAGCCCAGCCCACACGGAATATGCGACACTTACGTCAATTTTTTTTACACAAAGCGCTAATGCAGCAAGTGAGGCTAAATAAAAAATAATCATAAAGATAGACGGGATAATTTTGGTGAAACCTTCCGAGAGTTTCATTGTAGTAGTCCCTAATACTTCGAACACAATTGCTACTATTAGATATAACCAATATTGCATAGTATCCCCATAAGTTTATTATTGTTGCATAATAGGTGAGTTTACTGGCGAGTGAAACGAGTCCGGTGAAACGATTTGTTAAATGATGTTGCTATAATCTATATGCTTGCTAATAATTTTTCTACAGGGAATGATTTACCGTGTGCAGGATGTACTGTTTTTATTCCCATATCAATTAATTTTTTCCAGCTTTTATTTAACGTTAGAATATCTTCTGCAAAAATAGGCAAACTTGGCTTTATAGTCATTGGTATACTATTCATTGCCATGTCTCCAACAAAAGCATCCCCTGAATCCAATACAACAGAAATGGACCCGAATGAATGACCCGGTGTAAAAACTATTTTACCGTTTATACCAAAGTCAGACAAAGATTGATTATTGTCGCCAATTAAAATGTCAGCTTCACATGGCCCAATTTCAAATTTTTGACTCCATTTTTCAAATAAATAGCCAAGTATTTTGCCCCAGGTGGTTACTCCCGGCGGCATCAAATATCTGCCTTCTTCCAAAATGTTTTTTTCATTTATGTGAACTATGATTTTTGCTTCCGTACAATCTTTGATTGCTTTGGCACAGCCAATATGATCCCAATGACAGTGCGTTATAACAACGGCTCCAATTTCTTTTGGGTTAACCCCAATTCTTTGTATTCCCTTGCAAAAATCCCTGAATGCGCCTGGAGAACCGCCATCTATCAAAATTAGGCCTTCATCTTGAACAAGATAGCAATTATCAACACCTACTTTTATAGTTTCTATCTGCATTTTCTGTCACATTTAACAAATAAATGTATGCTGTCTATCTTGACATTGCTTTGCTTGGCAAATCACCTTTCAATCCCATCGCTCTACAGATGATCTGGTTTTTAATCGGTGTAGCTGCATTGGTTAGCGTAAGACCTACGCTCCGTAACACTTGTACGGGTGGAAATGTATTACAAAATAATCGCTTGAAACCATCCATTACGCCCAACATCAAGAGATTATTGCCCTTGCGCCAACGTTCATAGCGACGTAACACCTTGAGTGTACTGAAATCCTGACCTTTCGCCTGTGCCGCCACAATCACTTCAGCCAGTGCTGCCGCGTCCAGTAACCCTAAATTAACACCTTGTCCGGCTAATGGGTGTACGACATGTACCGCATCACCAATCAAGGCGAGATGAGGTTTCACATAGGCATTGGCATGTTGTAAGCGCAATGGAAATGCACCGCGTTCCCCGACTTCAATGATAGCTCCCAAGCGCCAGTCAAAAGCTTCAGCCAACGCTTTAGAGAACGTAGTTTCATCCAGTGCCAACAATGCCTCAGCGTGTTTCGTGATCGTTGACCACACAATAGAGCAACGTCCATCGTGCAATGGTAAAAAAGCCAGCGGTCCAGTCGGTAAAAAACGCTGCCAGGCCGTTTGTTGATGGCCTTCAGCACTGCGAATATTGGTCACTACCGCCTTTTGGTCATAACCCCAACCGCTGGTATCAATACCGGCAAGCTGTCGCACCTTGGAGAACGCACCATCTGCACCGACCAACAGTCGTGTACTGAGCTTGCCGCCATCCTTGAGTCGAACCTGCCAGCCGCCTTGTTCTTGCGGCTCAGCCGTTTCCAGCAGGGCAGGACAATATAATGTTACCGCTGAAAACTGTTTTACCCTTTCTAGCAAGGCATGTTGAATGACACGATTTTCGATAATCCAGCCCAGTTGTGGCTCGCCAATCATCGCACTGTCAAAATGAATCTGCCCCGATCCGGCGGCATCCCAAACGTGCATATCGCGGTACGGGCTGACTCGCCAGACGGCCATCGTCTCCCAGGCGCCAACCGCTGCAAAAATACGCTGTGAAGCCCGATTAATAGCCGATACCCGAATATCAGGTTCCTCGCCGGGCTGAATACATTCAGGTGACGTACCTTCCAGCAAACAGATTCTCAAATCCGTATCACCCAACGCACAGGCCAATGCTGAACCCACCATACCACCACCGGCGATAATGAGGTCGTAATCGGTATTTCTCATGATTGTCCCCACTTGATTACGCGGTGGTTAATGGCAAACCACGTGCCAATTTCGACACACGCCCATCCAGTCCCATCATTTGTCGGGCCAGTCGTCTTTTCACCGACGGCAACATATCAAAGGCCAGTAATCCCAGATTACGCGCAGCACGAACCGGCATAAGTGGATTCGTGAATACGCGATGGAGCGCATCCGTAAACCCGATAGTTTGTCGCTGATCCCAGCGCCGCCAGTCAGCGTAACGGCTCAAAACGGCAAGATGTCCAATATCCTCACCCGCATTCTGTGCATGAGCGACCACTTCCGCTAACGCGGCAACATCACGAATACCCAAATTAAAACCCTGGCCGGCAAGCGGGTGCAATGTATGGGCCGCATTACCGACAATGGCGACTCGATCACGAGCATGTTCACGGGCTTTCAGGAGAAACAGCGGATAAGCCTGCCGGCGTCCAATGCGTAAGAAATCACCCAAACGATCACCAAACCGCTCATGCAACAATGCAGCAAACCCGACATCATCCAGTTTCATAACGTGATCGATATCAGCATCATTGACGGCGCACACCACCGCACAGCGGTTATCACCCATCGGTAACAAGGCGACTGACCCTTCCTCAGTAAAGCGTTCATAAGCCACATTCTGGTGAGGCAAGGCAGGTGTAACATTGGCGATTACAGCGTGCTGATCATACGACCAGCGCAGCGCTGCAATACCCAGCTGTTCACGCACCAACGAGTGTGTTCCATCCGCCGCAACCAATAATTTGGTACGACACACCACGGTGCGATCACCACCAAGAGAAACCACTGCGCAGGCAGCATCTTTTTCGATTGTGAGCGTTTGCAGCTTTGCTGGACACAGCAACCCGACATTGGACAGCGTTGCCAGTCGGTCGAGCAATGCCGCACCGATATTTCGTGCTTCAACAACATAACCCAGTGCATCCACGCCTTCATCGTGACTATTAAGATGCGCGAAACCAACCCCACCACGGTCAGAGATATGAATATGATGAATAGGGGTTGTGGTCGATTCCAGGGCAGCCCATAACCCCAAAGTCTGGAAAATACGGCGAGTGCCTTGCGCGAGGGCGAGGGTACGATCATCGTAACTGGGATGCTCGCTGATGTTGAGTTCTGCGGCTTCAACCAGGCCGATGCGTAAGTTTAATCCATACAGCGCACAAACCAGGCTTGCGCCTACCACACCACCGCCGATGATAAGCACATCGTAATCTGTGATCTGGGTCATCGTTGCCAGCGTCCTTCAATTCGATAATTAGCGACTGTCCCGCATCAGTGCTTCAATAGCATCAATTTCTTTTGGGGCGCCATCAGTCAAAACCTCATGACCCTCTGCTGTGACCAAAACATCGTCCTCAATACGGACACCGATACGCCACCAACGCGGATCAATCGTATGCGCGAGATGTATACCAAGATTCAGCCACTGCGGGTCTATACACACGCTATCTGCAGAAAAATAAAGACCAGGTTCAACTGTCGTGACCATGCCGGGCTCGAAAACCTGCCAGTCGTTACCTGTTTTGTACGCTCCGACATCGTGAACATCCATACCCAGCCAATGACCGGTATGGTGCATGTAAAATGGCTTGTATTGCTCTGTCTCGATCAGCTCATCGACATCACCATACAATAAACCCAAATCAACCAGGCCTTCCGTAATCACCCGCACTGCGGCTTCATGTGGTTCGTTGAAGGAGCAGCCAGGACGCACCTTGTCGATTGCGGCTTTCTGTGCAGCAAGCACAATGTCATAAACAGCACGTTGTTCAGCAGAAAAATGACCATTGACGGGAAAGGTACGGGTAATATCGGATGCGTAGCCATCCATTTCTGCGCCCGCATCAATTAACAAGACTTCACCATCACGTAACCTGGCGTTATTTTCAGTGTAATGCAGAATACAACTGTTATCACCACCGGCAACGATAGCGGGATAAGACCAGCCTACACCATAATGCTGGAAGGTATAAAGGATTTCCGCCTCAATCTCGTATTCCATCATGCCAGGCTGACAAACACGCATTGCCTGACAATGGGCATCAACCGCAATCCGCGCCGACTCGCGCATGATGGCAATCTCTTCAGAATCCTTGATCAGGCGCAAGGGATTTAATAGCTTTTCAATAGCGATAAAGGTTGTGGGCGCATGAACACCGGCACGCCCTTTACTCCGCACATGGTTAAGCCAGCCCATGATTTTTGAATCGAAATCAGGATTGTAACCCATTGCGTAAAATACCTGCTCCCGATTCTCGAAAAGGGGTGGCAACAGCTGGTTAATCTTTTCGATAGAATAGGCACAATCGGCTCCGTAGCGCTCCATTGCCCCCTGCAAGCCGGCACGATGGCCATTCCAGATTTCCATGATGGGGTCACGATCACGGCAAAATAACAGAAATTCTTGATCTGCTCCTGGCAAAAGAACGGCAACTGCCCCAGGTTCAGGAAAACCGGTCAGATAATAGAAATTGCTGTCCTGACGGAATGGGTAGTGGACATCACGATTGCGGGGCATTTCAGTAGCAGCCGATAGCACTGCAACTGAATTTGATCCCATACTATTCATCAGCTTGCGACGACGGCTGGCAAAAATATCAGGCGATAATGTTTGGGCAAAATTTTCCACAGCGGCTCTATTTTCAGTGTATTGGTAACGATATGCTGGCATGGAATATAGCGCTGGACACATTTATTTTGATGCTATCATCATTGTTTTGGCATGCAATTAATCTCAGAAGCTGTATCCATAGCTATTGAGATTGCGCTATATCCTGATAAATCGTCAATACGCCAATTCGCAAATACTCAACCACAGACCAATCGATATCATTCAATTGTGCAACGCCATAGTTGAAGAGTTCCGAAAGCGTATCGCAGACTGATGGTGGAGCGGAATCATCCGTCAGCACCTTGCGGGCATGATATAATCATTGCTCATATTCCAGATCGATATCAGCACACAATAAACCACACAACAATACCATGCAGTTCAGCTGAATCCAGTGGGCTAAGCAATCAATGAAAGTCTCAAACTAAGGATAATTTGACAGATTGTATTGTATTGACTCGCTCCCGCATCGAAGAGCGACGCATCGGCCTGTGATCCTAACATTCTGCGATCTGATGCTGAAAGTACAGCAAATGCGGGTTAGAATCGGTTGGATTAGGTAACGTATCGCATCTATTATTGACACTTATGAAAGACGATGACCTCAAACTAGCCGATATACTTCCCCGCTCGGGTGAGTCGAACAACCTTTCAGAAAAGGTTGCGGAAAACGAGCCTCCCCTATCGACTGAAACCAAGGATTCCACCAACGAGTTTCAGGAGAGCACGAGCATGGCGACGCTTGAAAAAGCACTCACATCCGCTTTTGAATCCAGTTCGCCAGAGCATTTCTCCGGACAAACTTCAGGACACCCCTGGGTTGATAACATCATTACATCTGATCAACCCGATCATTCTGATGTATCCGCACAGATCAATAGCACTCTGATTCCCGGCACCATTGAAGCTCATAAGCCTGTTGCTATCACAACCAGCGATGAATCTGGGAACGCCAAGCAACCTGTCGTTACTGATGAATCTACAGAGGCTACCGATGCAACAAAAGCTACTGATGAAACAGAGGCTACTGATGATGGATCTTTCGATGAAGCTGTAAATACCCCTGAGTCTATCGTCGCCGATGAACCCACAGAGGCTACCGGCGGGACCGCTGATATAGCCGGGTCCATTACAAAAAATATCGCCGCCAACGAAACCGTAGATACACCAGAAAATGTCGTGAACAATTTGTTAGCCTTATCCGAAAAAGCCGAGCAATTGGCGCAAATTTGCGCGCGGCTGACGGTGGAAAATAAGTCACTTCGTGAGCAAAAGGATGTATTGCAAACTGAACGTGATGCGCTGTACGAAAAAAGTGAGCAGTTACGAACACGCATCGATACAATGGTCGTTCGCCTTAAAAGTCTGGAGCAATCTTAGTGAAAGAGAAGACTACCAGTGTCATCGTGCGCCTGGTTGGCCATGAATATCGTTTTGCTTGCCACCCATCTGAAAAAGATCAATTGATGGAAGCTGCCCAGTCTCTTAATGAGAAAATGCAAAAAATCCGCCAGGCCAGTAACAAGCTTCTAACTTTTGAGGCCGTTGCCGTAATGGCTGCGATGAGCCTTAGTGATGAATTGCTGCAACAACAGCGTCAGGCCTCTAACGCGACGATATTAATAAATAACCACGTTAATGAAATCCTGCACAAAATTGATATCGCACTCAGCGATAGTTCATAAATACCAACCCTCATCAGCGAGTAACATGTTGTCATCACATCTAACTTGATAAGAATCCATGCGTTGTGCCGTAAATTCGCAAAGTGGTCATTATTGCGTTAAAATTTGCATAATTATGTTTTTGGGTGTTTTCTGCAGTGTTCGAGTAATAGCCGGGTCAACCCCTTGATCCTAGATTTTTTCCTTGGGGAGCACGTTTGTTTATGTGAGTGTGCATGTCTGCCATCGTTGCGGAAAGCCTAATGCATAATCCTGCTCCCCCCGCTTGAGCCTTATGGTTCAAGGGCGAAGGCTGGAGACGGCACAGGTGGAAAACGCCCTTCCCCAAACATCATTCTGGCGACGTTAAAACGTCGCTTTTTTGTTATGCGCAAAAATACCACGGCCTTACGCCAGCAATTACGCAACCTTCGTCGCAATATCTCTGCCAGCGATCGGCAACAAGCCGCCCTGAACGTTGCAAAACGCCTGGAAAATACACCTTTCTTTATTAACTCGCCTAAAATTGCCGCTTATTGGGCATTTGATGGTGAGTTGAATCCTAAATATTTACTGGAACACGCCCGGGCAATGAGCAAACAGGTCTATCTACCGGTTCTGGCTGAAAATCGACGACTACAGTTTGCCGCGTACCAGCCTGACAAGCCGTTGCGTCTCAACCGCTACCGCATTCCTGAACCCGATATACCCCCAGCCGAACACGTATTACCTTCACAATTAGATCTGATACTAACACCAATAGTAGCCTTCGATGCAGCCGGCACACGGCTGGGTATGGGTGGTGGTTTTTATGATAGAAGTTTTGCATTCCTGCGCGATTCCAGCTACCGGGGCAAGCACCCCTATCTTGTCGGATTAGGTTACGAGCTACAGCGCATAACCAAACTGAAACGCCAACCATGGGACGTACCACTTGATGCGGTTGTGACTGAAAAAGCACTGCACCTGTTCTGCCAAAGATTGATAACACGACCCTGATAATCGTGGAGCCGGGCCGCGAGGATGTTGAAGCGGAACAAGCATGCTTGCGAAGGCAGAAACACCGCAGTCGGCTCCAGTGACGTGTTGCGGCGCAAGCCGCCAGGTGACTGGAGCGTAGCTCAAATCCGCGATTGCCGACGGCGCAGCCGCCGGCAACAACATGTTAAAACAAAAAGATAGTGCCAGGTCAGCCTATCAAAACGGATGACTCAATCATAGTATCAGGAGCTAATTCACTATGAGATACTGGCTAATGAAATCGGAGCCATCAACCTTCAGTATTGACGATCTGGAAGCTGACCCCGAACACACCACCTCTTGGGAAGGCGTACGCAACTACCAAGCACGTAACTTTCTACGCGATGAACTCAAGCAAGGCGATCAAGCGTTCTTCTATCACTCTGGCATCAAAACACCGGCCATCGTCGGGATTGTTACCATTGTGCGCGAGGGTTATCCTGACGACACTGCATACGATCCTGCAAGTGCCTACTACGATCTGGCAAGTACATTGGAAAATCCGCGCTGGTATCGGGTTGATGTCCGCTTGGTACGACGTTTACAGCGAGCAATTACCCTGAACGAACTGCGACAGCACCAGGCCGATTTAGAGGATCTCGCCCTACTACACCGCGGCAACCGATTATCCGTGTTACCGGTCAGTGCAGCGCAATGGGCATTCATTTTGACATTAGAAACTCGACCAATCTAACCCCGACCATTCAAAAACAAGCGGTAAGCCGGATTATCGGTCTCTTCATGAAAAGGGTAACCGAGTTCATCAATAAAGGTATAAAACCGGGATCGATCAGCTACCGGCACCTGAATACCCACCAAGACCCGACCGTGATCAGAGCCATGATTGCGATAGTGAAACAGGCTGATATTCCAGCCGTGTGCCATACCGGTCAAAAACTTTAGCAGTGCACCTGGACGTTCAGGAAATTCAAAGCGATACAACAACTCATCATGAATACCCAGTGCATGACCACCCACCATGTAGCGTATATGTAGCTTTGCCATTTCGTTATCGCTCATATCAATGACCGGATAACCCTGCTCGTGCAAAGCAACAATAATTTGGTGTCTCTCCTCCTCGCCCTCAGAGAGCCGGATACCTGCAAATACCTGTGCCTGTTTATCATCAGCATAACGATAGTTAAATTCAGTAATACTACGCCTGCCAATAGTCTGACAAAATTTACGGAAACTACCTGGTTTTTCTGGAATCGTCACGGCCAATAACGCCTCACGCCGTTCGCCCAGCTCGGCACGTTCAGCCACATGGCGTAACCGGTCGAAGTTGATATTAGCGCCACAATTGATGGCGACCAGGTTGGCTCCCCGGATGCCGGTGCGTGCTACATACCTCTTCAGGCCAGCGGTACCCAACCCCCCGGCTGGCTCGGCAATGGAACGGGTATCATCAAAAATATCCTTAATAGCTGCACAGATTTCATCGGTAGAAACGGTAATGGTTTCATCCACCCATTCCCGTGCCAGCCGAAATGTCTCCGCACCAACCTGCCTGACCGCCACACCATCGGCAAAAATACCCACTTGATCAAGCGTAACCCGCTGGTCATGTTTAATCGCTTCATGCATTGAAGCCGCATCATCCGGCTCTACCGCAATGATCTTGATATCAGGTCGCAGAAACTTGACATAAGCCGCTACACCGGTAATCAATCCCCCACCCCCGACTGCAATAAAAATGGCATCAATAGGATCCGGGTGCTGGCGCAGAATTTCCATGCCTATGGTTCCCTGACCGGCAATAACATCAGGATCGTCATAAGGATGAATAAATGTCATGCCTTTATCCGCTTCCAATTGCCGGGCGTGTAAATAAGCCTCATCGTAGGTATCACCATACAACACCGCTTTACCCCCACGACTACGCACTGCCTGTACCTTAATATCCGGCGTTGTACGTGGCATGACAATCGTTGCTTTAACACCCAGCTTATGTGCAGCAAGCGCTACACCTTGGGCATGATTACCCGCCGAGGCACAAATAACACCACGCACCAACAATTCATGTGGCAAATTGGCAATCTTGTTGTAAGCGCCGCGTAGCTTGAAAGAAAATACCGGCTGCAAGTCCTCGCGTTTGAGCAACACCTTGTTGTTCAAACGCTGCGACAGGCGTTTCATGACCTCCAGTGGTGACTCAATCGCAACATCGTAAACGCGGGCGGAGAGAATCTTTTTAATGTATTCGTCGTGCATAATAAGTTTAAAAACCAAAAGGAGAGCACCGCGATGAGCGATGAGATGAAAAAGCGTGCCGCTCAGGCAGCATTAGCCTATGTAGAAGATAATACGATTATCGGTGTAGGTACGGGTTCAACAGTCGAATATTTTATTGCAGCACTCGCACAGATCAAACACCGGATTGAAGGGGTGGTGTCCAGCTCCGAAGCTACTACTAACGTATTGAAGGCACATCATATTCCTATTTTTGATCTCAATGCGGCAGGACCATTGCCACTCTACGTTGATGGCGCTGATGAAGCCAACGACCAGCTACAACTTATCAAGGGTGGAGGTGGCGCACTCACTCGCGAAAAAACCATCGCTGCGGCCAGCGAGCGATTCGTTTGTATCGCTGATCAGTCCAAAAAGGTAGACGTACTCGGCCACTTTCCCTTGCCAATCGAAGTGATCCCAATGGCACGAAGCTACGTTGGGCGTGAGTTGCTAAAACGCAACGGCCAACCCGTCCTGCGGGAAAACTTTATTACGGACAACGGTAATCTGATCCTGGATATTTACAACCTGCACATCCAGCAACCAGCGCAATTAGAAGCCGAACTTAATAACATTACAGGTATCGTCACCGTCGGTTTATTTGCCTTGCGGCCAGCAGATATACTGCTGCTCGGCACACCCCGGGAGGTCAAAACAATACGCGCCGCCTCCTAGCAAGGCAAACAAAAACGGGCGCTGCATATAGCCAGCGCCCGCCGCCACCCTTACTTCTCAAGGCTATATCAGAAATCTACACGTGTACCGACCGAGAATGCGGTCTGGTCACCAAAGTATTCACCGAATGCTGGATTGCCAGCGACGTTAAGAACCGAGGCATTACGACCGATGTATTCTACCCACAATGAAGTCCGCTTGCTGAAATTGTACTGGTAGCCCAATGCCCAATTGTCAATGTTACTATCGCCGTCCAGACCTGTATCCAATTGACCATAGGCCGCACGTATTGTGCTGTTTCCAAAAACATACTGCCCTGCCAGATACCAGTTTTGTGCGTCATCACCCTTGGCGAATGCAGCTCCGCTCGGATCTTTGATTTTGCGCGGTAGATTAAATAGATACAAGTCGCCCCGCTCATAGATCAAGCCCACACTGAATGGACCTGCAAAATAACCCAGGCCAGCGACCCAGTTGCTCAAATCAAAACTAATGGTGTTACCGCTCTGATCGATCGGCAGGTCCTTGCCACCTTCAATCTGCACATAGGACAAGCCGGCAAAAAATGGACCATTGGCATACTTCACGCCCAGGTTCCAGATATCAACACCATCTGAGAACACGGGTTTGTTCGCTGAACCGTCTAGCACCAGCATGGCCTCAACAGTGAGGCCATTAAAATCTGGAGTCGCGTAATAAAGACTATTACTCAGTCGAATCAGATCACCATCGGCTGTACTACGATTGGGCGTCAGTGAAAAACCGCCACCCAGCCAACTCGAAAAGGTGTAGGTCTTACCGCTATTAAAAATATCCGCAATACCGGCAATATGATAATAAGGGGTTTCCTGGTTTCCGAAAGTAAGCGTACCAAAGCCACCTTTGAGCCCAACAAATTTGGGACGATTACTCGCAAAGTTGCCACCTTCAGTCGCATCAACACCAAATTCATATTGATAGACCGCGCTCAGACCATTACCCAGATCTTCCGAACCTAAAACACCGAGCCGCGAAGAGTTGTTAACAACATCCCAATTCCCGCTGATTTCCTCACCGTGAGTAATCTCATCATTGTAATCAACCGATACACGCGCTGAGCCATATAAAATGGTATCGGCTCGAGCAGCATACGGGATCGCTAAAGCCACGGTAGCTACAAAAATGAGAAGATTTTTTTTCATGCCATAAATCCCGAAGTAACCTGAAAGATACACTAGCGCTCCAAAATGCGCTTCCCAATCAACACACAATTTGACAAGAAAGTGCGCTGTACAACTTCGCTGCTAACAGCATTTATAGCTATCCTGCAGTAAAAAAGCAACCAAAGTCTTATAAAAAAACAACGCTTTTGCATAAAAGCAACGAACCATAACTCAATTTGTGATAGCCAAAAAAAACGGACACCTAACAGGGTGTCCGTTTATCTTGACAACCTAGGCCAAAGACCTGGATATCCGTATCTCAGGTACTGCTACATAACCTAAAAATCGACGCGCGTACCAATAGATACTGCATTCTGCTGAGCAACGCTGCCATCGGTTTCCTGGCCAACATACTCAACCCACACAAGAGTACGCTTGCTGAGATTGTACTGATAGCCCAGTGCGTAATTATCGACATCCTCTTGCTTCAAATGATCAACAACAACACCATCCTGGAAGACAGGCACCTTGCCTTTATCAGGATGCATCAGGCCGTAAGCTGCTCTAACTGTGCCGGCACCAAACTTCACCTGGCCAGTCACCATGATATTGCTGCTCTTGCCGATGAATGCTGTGTTTGCATCGCCATCTTCATAGGTAAGACCGACTGACCACGACGGTCCGTTATAGCCGAACGCCGCACCCCATTGATCACCATCCCAATTTGGCACGGTATACTTGGTGCCACTAAAAACAGGATCATCAAAGAATGTATTGAAGGAGGGACCTTCCAGCGACATGTAGGCTAAACCGCCAAACCAAGGACCATTTTTGTATGTAGCGTTAACCTGATACATATCGACGCCACTGGACAAATTACATGGTAATTTGTTGGGACCGCTGCACGACCTCAGGCTGGCCGGCATGGTTGGATTACCGTCAGCATCATCACCATTCATCACCAGCATCGCCTGGAAACCAAAGCCGCTCCAGCTCGGTGAGGAATAGACAAGGCTGTTATCCATACGCACACCATAAGCGCTACCTAAATAAGCGGTATCGCCATACGTGTGGCCACTATTGAAAATATCGTTAACACCAAGCACATTGTAGTAAGGTGTCCATTGGGTACCGACTGTCACAGAACCCCAGCTCGCTCCCTTCAGGCCCACCCATCGTGGACGGTTGCTGTTAAAATTGCCACCTTCGGTGGTATCTACACCAAACTCATACTGATAGATCGCGCTCAATCCTCCGCCGATCTCTTCCTCACCACGCACACCCAAACGTGAAGCATTGTTCTGCACATCCCAAAAGTTGTGGCCTCTTGTTTTTTCATGGGTTGCGTTCTGAAAAGGATTGAGCCCGCCAATATCAACATAATCGATAGATACACGAGCAGAACCATAAAGTGTGGTATCAGCGTAGGCGGAAGTCCCAACCAGGGCAGCAGCAACAGCTAGCGCAAGAACAGACTTTTTCATGACTGAACTCCTAAGTTTTTGTTGTACTCAAACAACAGGGTAATATTTAAACTTCTATTGGGGAAATTTATACGCATTTTGAAGCAAAAACGCAACTAATATTTTCAAAAAAAATACAAAGCACGCTTATTTGTTTTAATTGAACAACAGTTTGTTGTGAGAATTGTAGTATAGACCGAAAAAAACCCACCTCAAAAAAATTTGAGGTGGGTTTGATGTCTGGCTGGGGGACTAGGATTCGAACCTAGGTTGACGGAGTCAGAGTCCGTAGTCCTGCCGCTAGACGATCCCCCAAGTAGCGAATTAGCGCTTGGAATACTGAGTGGCGCGCCGCGCTTTACGCAAACCGACTTTCTTGCGCTCCACCTCACGTGCATCGCGGGTAACAAACCCCGCTTTGCGCAACGGAAGCCGGAGGCTTTCATCATATTCAAGCAGGGCGCGGGTGATTCCATGACGGATCGCACCCGCCTGGCCGGTGATCCCACCTCCCTTGACGGTAACATAAATATCAAACCTGCCTTGGAGATCAACAACATCTAATGCCTGGTTAACCACCATACAGGACGTCTCACGACCAAAATATTCATTCAGGGGCCGCTTGTTGACGGTGATATTACCGTTACCTGGCCGTAGAAAAACCCGCGCTGTGGATGTTTTACGCCGCCCGGTGCCGTAATACTGATTTTCAGTCATCGCTTTTTCTCTGGTTCCCTATAACCCAAACGCTTCACAGATCCGGTGCCAGAACTTGAGGCTGTTGCGCCGCATGACAGTGCTCGGATCCCGCATAAACTTTTAGCTTGCGGAACATCGCCCGACCCAGCCGATTTTTCGGCAGCATGCCTTTAACCGCAATTTGAACAGCACGCTCTGGATGCTCCTGTAACAGCTTAGCCAGAGTGATGGACTTCATGTTGCCTACATAACCTGTTGTCCAGTAATAAATCTTATCAGCGTTCTTGTGTCCGGTTGCCCGTATCTTTTCAGCATTGATAACAATAATATAGTCACCAGTATCGACATGAGGGGTATACTCCGGCTTGTGCTTACCCCGCAAGCGCCGCGCAATCTCCGACGACAACCGGCCTAAAACCTTGTTTGTGGCATCGATCACGTACCAGCCACGCTGGACCTCGTCTGGTTTGGCGCTAAAAGTTTTCATCTTATGGTGTACTCCGGAAATCTCATACTTACATCGAGAATCGGGGATAATACTGAACTGCCATTGGTGTTGCAAGACCATAGCGCCCGGCCTGGCATTTAAAATTGAATTTTGGTGTATGCTAAATACGCAGACGTTCTACAACACAATTATTAATCAGATGTTCCTGTATGATTTCATCCAGATCGCTATGATCGATATAGGTGTACCAAACGGCTTCAGGATAAACAATAATCACCGGCCCTTCAGCACAGCGACCCAGGCAGCCGGCGTTGTTAATCCGAACCTTATAAGGAATAGCTGAACCCAGTGCTTTGATGCGTTGCTTAACATAGTCGCGTGCTTCCTGAGCACCGTACTGCTGACAGCACTGAGAACCGTCAGTACGCTGGTTGGTACAAAAGAAAACGTGATAGCGATAATATGACACTTTAAGATTATACCTTCTACCCTGGAACAGGCCTAGATCAATGATACCCCGCAACTATACGCTTACTGACACCTTCGTTATCAATTTCGATCAGGCATTACGCACTGTTTTTGGCCGACCTATAGCGACAGACCGCCCTAATCCTGCCGATCATATCGAAGCGAATGAGCTATCTGCTGATGAACAACGTTTAGCCAGCCGATTGATGCGCATTAACCATACCGGTGAAGTGTGCGCACAGGCGCTCTATCAGGGACAGGCGCTGACTGCCAAGCTGGACCACGTGCAAGAGAGTATGGAGCAAGCTGCTGCTGAGGAAAACGACCACCTGCTTTGGTGTGAATCACGCCTTAAGGCACTCAATAGCCATCCTAGCATCTTTAACCCGCTTTTTTATACGGGCTCTTTTGCTATTGGCGCATTAGCCGGCAAGGCTGGAGACCGCTGGAGTCTGGGGTTTGTTGCAGAAACCGAGCATCAAGTTGTTAAACATCTGAATGCCCACCTAGAAAAACTACCCGCCAACGACCGACAAAGCCGGGCGGTTCTGGAAGAAATGCGCGAAGATGAAGCCCGACATGCAATGCATGCACTGGAAGCAGGTGGTGCCCGGTTACCCTTTCCGGTGCGTGCCCTGATGAAAGTTGTTGCCAAAGTCATGACCAACGCAACCTATTGGACCTAGCTGGCGAGTCGCCATCGACTCATCATTCACGTACCGTGCTATCAACCAAAAACGTGCTGAATAATAGAGAGGATTGCGACATGTGCTACCATCGCCTACGGTTTACGCCGTGCCTATCACACTATCCAGTATTCCTGGGTATGGTATTTCTGGTATTGCTGACGGGCCTGCTCGCGAAAACGACTCAAGCGTCCAGCAGCGATTATGCCGCCACCCTCTATATGGGCCGGATGACCGATGCAAAAGCCTGGCACAACCTGATTACACATCCTGATGATGTAGGATTTGTTAATGTCAATTTACTCGCTGGCGCCATATCCTGGACATTTGCCAACTATTGGGAAAGTGACCTGAGTCTTGAACTTGAAGGGCAGGTCGTCCGTTACTTCGGCGATCAGGATCACTGGGAATTTAATGTGCCGGTCACGGCGCGCTGGAAGCAATTTCCATGGAATGGCACTGTAAAAACCACAGCGGCATTTGGCCTGGGACCCTCTTACGCCACCCAGGTGCCGCCGATAGAAGTCGAACTGGAAGGTGATAGCCAAAAATTCCTTGTGTACTGGTTTGTCGAGCTGACCTTTGGACCACCCAAAGCGAACTGGACAACGGTTTTACGCCTCCACCATCGATCAACCGGCTTCGGTGCTCTGGCTGAAGATGGAGGCTCCAATTCGCTGGCTGCGGGTGTGAAATTCTCATTTTGAGACCATGGGTCCGAGCACCACGTCCACTCCACCCACCGACTAGATTTGCAGGTTTTTGTGCAGATTCTCACCGTAGAAAATCTCGGCCATTTCGCGCCGCAAACGTCGTTCTATTCCTGCCTGCTCACGAGGGGAGATATCCTGTTTATCCAGATAAAACAGATAGTCATTCAGATCAAAATCTTTCAAAATCATCTTGGTATGAAAGATATGCTCCTGATAGACGTTTACATCGATCATCTGATAGCGCTCACGTGTATCCTTGGACAAGAAATTCTGGATCGAGTTAATCTGATGATCGATGAAATGCTTCTTGCCATTCACATCACGGGTAAAACCACGCACCCGATAATCAAGCAGAACAATATCCGACTCAAAGCTGTGAATGAGATAATTCAATGCCTTGAGTGGTGATATGCGACCACAGGTCGATACATCAATATCAGCACGAAAGGTACTGATGCCATTATCAGGGTGGCTCTCCGGGTAGGTATGAACAGTAATGTGGCTCTTGTCGAGGTGACAAGCAACGGCACTGGGCAGTGGCCCCGGTGATTCCGAGTTGGAGAGGCGATCCGATTCAACAGGTTCCTCAGAAATCAATATGGCGACGCTGGCACCCTTGGGCTCATAGTCTTGACGCGCAATATTCAGGATATTAGCGCCAAGAATTTTAGAAACATCCGTGAGTATCTGGGTCAGGCGCTCAGCATTGTATGCCTCATCGATATAGGCCAGATAATCTTCCTGCTGCTCGGGTGTCGCCGCATAGCAGATATCATAAATATTAAAGCTTAGCGTTTTCGTAAGGTTGTTAAACCCTTCCAACCGCAATCTGGGCATGGGTTTTAAAGCCACTATCTACCCCCCGTAAAAGAAACCAAACTCGTCGACTTTACTTATTTTTTAAAAACCGGCGAGTATAGCAATACTGGGTGGCTGCGCTAAGACCTTATAATATTAATTTAACCAATTTAACGTTCACGAATTTCAAAGGTACGCATGATTCTGACCATTTTACCCGGCATAATTAAAGCAGAGCAATACTTTTCGGCAGAATGTTGAATGGTACGCTCGATATGCCCGACACCCGGATGTTCGCCTGTCAAGATAAAATGCAGATGAATACGAGTGAACACTTCAGGTTCGCTATCAGCACGCTCAGCCTCAACCTCGGCTTCACAACTGTATAGTTCCTGTCGAGATTTACGCAAAATGCTGACCGCATCAATCGCTGCACACCCACCCATCCATCACCAAGGCATGGCCACTGGCCGATTGGCCACATATGGCGGAACCAATTAAATATGAAACCAATGTATCAGCAAACCAGCCCGGGGCCATGATGTGATATTACTGCTGGATCGGACCGGTAAGCTTGTCAGGAAACACCCCCGCTGCGTTACTCACTTCACACCGGACACATCTGTCTTAAACAACTCGGCCAGCTTTCTGCCAGGATCGGCGGCGCGCATAAAAGCCTCACCGACCAAAAATGCGTGAATATCATGCGCGCGCATCAGTGACACATCGGCTACTGTATGAATACCACTTTCCGTCACAACCGTGTGAGTGGCAGGCATCCTGGCCAGTAACGCCAACGTGGTATCCAGGCGGGTTTCAAAGGTGCGTAAATTACGATTATTGATACCAATTAATTTTGCATCTATCGCCAATGCCCGCTCCAGCTCCTCGGCATCGTGCACCTCAACCAGCACATCCATATCCAGCGACTTTGCTAGCCGGGCCAACCGCTGTAACATGCTGTCTTCCAAGGCAGCAACAATGAGCAAAACACAATCTGCGCCTATCCACCGCGCCTCGTAAACCTGATAGGGATCAACAATAAAATCCTTACGGAGTACCGGCAGTTCACACGCATTGCGTGCTACTTGCAAATAATCCTCGCACCCTGAAAAAAAATCCTTATCCGTCAATACAGACAAACAACACGCACCGGCGGCAGCGTAACTACGCGCAATCTCCGCTGGCAGGAACGGGTCGCGCAATAACCCCTTACTCGGTGAAGCCCGCTTGATTTCGGCGATCACCGCAGCCTGACCACTCGCTACAGTTTTCTGGATACTCTCAAGAAAAGGGCGAGGTGCGGGCAATGTTCCCACACATCTAATCAGCTCACGCAGACTCAGATGCACACTGCGCTCAGCGATTTCCTCAACCTTTCGGGCAAGGATTTTCTTGAGAATATCGGGAGGTGCATGACTCATGAGGCCAGTTTCTGGGTATAGGCGACAAACTCATCCAGCTTGGCACGGGCTGCGCCACTAGCCAGCGTTTCCTGTGCCAATCGAATACCATCAGCAATAGAGGCCACGGTATTTGCGGCATATAAAGCAGCGCCGCTATTAAACATGACAATATCCCGCGGCGTTCCTGACTCATTATCGAGCGCACTGAGTAACATCCTTTTCGATTGCTCGGCATTGTCCACCTTGAGACTACGATTGGAAATCATCGCCAGGCCAAAATCTTCCGGGTGAATCTCATACTCCGAAATCTGGCCCTCTTTCAGCTCTCCCACCATGGTGGCTGCGCCCAGCGAAATTTCATCCATACCATCCTTACCCCACACCACCAGAACGTGTTGTGAACCCAACCGCTGCATGACGCGCACTTGAATACCGACCAGATCAGGATGAAAAACACCCATCAACTGATTAGGGGCGCCTGCGGGATTGGTAAGTGGCCCAAGAATATTAAAAATGGTACGAACACCCATCTCACGGCGTACGGGCGCAACATTTTTCATCGCTAAATGATGATTGGGCGCAAACATAAAGCCGATGCCCACTTTTTCGATACATTTAGCAACCTGTTGTGCCTGCAAGCCGATACGAACACCGAGTGCCTCCAGCACATCAGCACTACCCGATCTAGATGAAACACCACGATTACCATGCTTGGCAATCCTTGCGCCGGCAGCCGCCGCAACAAACATGGTTGCAGTAGAAATATTAAACGTATGTGAACCATCCCCACCCGTACCCACGATATCCAGAAAGTGCTCATGCGGTGGAGCCACGGACACTTTGGTGGAAAGCTCCCGCATGACCGCAGCCGCAGCCGCAATTTCACCAATGGTTTCCTTTTTGATGCGCAACCCGGTAAGGATAGCCGCCATCATGACAGGCGATACTTCACCGGCCATGATTTGCCGCATAAGCAAAAGCATCTCGTCATGAAAAATTTCCCGATGCTCAATAGTACGCTGCAAGGCTTCTTGAGGCGTGATAGACATCAGCTGGTTTCTCCGTGGCGTTCTAGTGCTGAGTTAGATAATTGCGAAGCAGGGCATAACCCTGTTCGGTCAGGATCGATTCTGGATGAAATTGCACCCCTTCAACCGGATATTGACGATGGCGTACACCCATAATCTCGTCCATTTCACCGTCCGGTGTCTGAACCCATGCAGTGACCTCCAGACAGTCCGGCAAGCTTGCTTTTTCGATCACTAGAGAATGATAGCGCACCACAACAAAGGGATTGGGCAATCCGGAAAACACACCCTGACCGTTATGATAAACCTCAGATGTTTTGCCGTGCATGACCTGTCGTGCACGAACGATGCGACCACCAAAAAACTGGGCAATACTCTGATGCCCTAAACAGACACCAAAAATCGGTACCTTATTAGCGAATGCTTCAATGGCTGTCAGTGAGATACCGGCTTTATCCGGCGTACAAGGGCCTGGCGAGAGCATAATCCGTTCAGGATTAAGCACAGCGATGTCGGCAACTGAAATCTGGTCATTGCGGTATACCTGCACCTCTTCACCCAGCTCGCCAAGATACTGTACAAGGTTGTAAGTGAACGAGTCATAATTATCAATCATCAGCAACATACATGATCCCTTCGTCCAGGCAGGTATCCAGTGATTTTGGGCGCAAGACATACGCGACCAGGTAATGACGAGCCCTTCAAATCCAGTACGATCTGCCCAGGTACAATACTAAAAAAGGATGGCACTACCACTATAATGCCATCCTTATCCGCTGTTCCTTAGCAAACAGCTTATAATGCACTCACGCCAATTTCGCCGGTACGAATCCGAACCGCCTGCTCCAGATTATAAACAAAAATCTTGCCATCACCGATCTTGCCTGTATTGGCCGTGGAACAGATCGTCTCTACAACCTTATCCACCAGATCGGAATCCACAGCAACCTCCAATTTCACCTTTGGTAGAAAATCGACCACATATTCTGCACCGCGATACAGCTCTGTATGCCCCTTCTGCCGTCCGAAACCTTTTACTTCAGTGACAGTGATGCCTTGCACACCAATACCCGACAGCGCCTCTCGCACATCATCCAACTTGAATGGCTTAATGATTGCAGTAACTAGCTTCATGAAAAATCCTCTAGCATATGTTGTTCAAAACAAACTTCGAGGTGGAATATAACCGAAATCCATGACCAAGACTAAGGGCCAGGGGTAATATGGCTGACAGTAGCCCTCTACCCCGCCCGGCAGCTATAAATCGGCTGATCGCAGAATATAGCGCAAACACTATAAACCGGAATAATTTATAGTGATAACTTGCACGTTAAAACAGATGGATATAGCGGATCCAACTCATCAAAATGAAGCGCTGCGCGTAACACCGTAAAATGCCGTACACTTAATCATCCCCTTGCTATCGGAGAAACCGTGATGATTGACCCCAAAGCTTTCGATGATCTTGCCAAACGCTTTGTGGAAGCGGCGCCGCCCGGCTTGCGACAATTCCAGGCTGAAATGGAGAACAACATTCATGCTGCCCTGCAAGCAACTTTTACCAAACTGGACTTGATTACCCGGGAGGAATTTGAGGTGCAACAGGGCGTACTGGCCCGCACCCGCGCCAAACTGGAGGCATTGGAAAAGCAGGTCGCTGAGCTGGAAGCGCAAATTGCTGGCACAAAATCTTCCCCGGCCACCGAAAAACCTGTATCTGGCGATAAAAATTCAGTTGAGTAATACGTTTAAGTGCCGCATACCCACCCTTAACACATGCATACAATACGCCTCGGTGATACCGGGTGATAGGTGCGGCTAACCTGCGACAAAATTAACGTGTGCGATTAAGACATTGCGCCTCGGGATGCACCACAATAGTGCGTTCCCTGATGTGTCGGTTCATGCGCGCCTCACAGTACACCCGCCCACATAACCCGTAAGATTCCATGGCACTTGCTATTGTTTACACCCGCGCCCAGGTCGGCATTGATGCCCCACTGGTCAGTGTGGAAGTTCATCTATCCAACGGCTTACCTGGTCTATCCATCGTCGGCTTACCCGAAGCGGCGGTCAAGGAAAGCAAGGATCGGGTCCGTGGTGCCATTCAAAACAGCAACTTTGAGTTTCCCAATCGCCGCATCACCATTAACCTCGCCCCTGCTGATTTACCGAAGGAAGGTGGCCGTTTCGATTTACCGATTGCATTGGGATTGCTGGCCGCTTCCGGGCAAATCAGCCACCAACGATTAGCGCATTATGAATGCCTGGGCGAGCTGGCATTGGGCGGTGAACTACGTGGTATTCGGGGGGTGCTGCCCACAGCGCTGGCCTGCCGCGATGCCAAACGTCAACTGTTGGTGCCACAGCCCAATGTGGCTGAGGCGTTATTGGTCGGTGATGTTACGGTGCTGGGAGCGACCCATCTTCTGGACGTATGCCAGCAACTGAATACCGGTATTGCCTTGCAACCCGCTACAGTTCCAAACCCGGCACCACCACAACCTGCCTCTGGACATGATCTGGGTGATGTACGCGGTCAACACCATGCGAAACGCGCCCTGGAGATAGCCGCTGCCGGCGGCCATAACCTGTTATTGATTGGCCCGCCGGGTACCGGCAAAACCATGCTGGCCAGCCGATTACCCGGCATCATGCCACCACTGGCTGAAAACGAGGCACTGGAAACAGCGGCCATTGCCTCCATCAGTGCCCAGGGGCTGGATCTGAAACAGTGGGGTATTCGTCCGTTCCGCGCGCCACATCACACCGCCTCGGCAGTCGCCCTGGTAGGGGGTGGCGGGCAACCTCGCCCGGGCGAGATTTCACTGGCACATCACGGCGTATTGTTTCTGGACGAGCTGCCCGAATATGACCGACGGGTGCTGGAGGTGCTGCGGGAACCATTGGAATCGGGTCGAATCACCATTTCCCGTGCTGCCCGCCAGGCCGATTTTCCGGCACAATTTCAATTAGTGGCGGCAATGAACCCATGCCCTTGCGGTTATCTGGGTGATGCCGGGCGACGCTGTGTCTGTGGCCAGGAGCAGATACGCCGCTATCGGGCGCGGGTATCCGGCCCGCTGGCGGATCGAATCGACCTGCATATTGAAGTGCCGCGACTCGCCCATCGGGTATTACGCGGTGACATTTCAGAAGAAAGCAGTGTTACAGTCCGTCGTCGCGTTTGTGCTGCCCGTGAGCGGCAACTGCAACGTGCAGGCAAGGCAAACAGCGCCTTAAATACTCGCGAGATCGAGCGCTACTGTACATTGAATGATGCTGATCATCAGTTGCTGGAACAAGCACTGGAACGGCTGGGGCTGTCGCCACGCGCCTATCACCGTATCTTGAAGATGGCGCGGACTATCGCTGATCTGGCGGGTACGGATGTCATCAAGACCACACATTTAACCGAGGCTATCAGCTACCGTAGCCTGGATCGTATGATCCGCTAGCCTGACTGCATCATAAACGTTATGCGTCAGCCGAAAACCTATAGCGGAACCCATTAGACCTGATTCATTGGTTCCGCCGCCATATCCATCTGTTTTAACGCGCAAATTATCACTACAAACTGTTCCGGTTTACAGTGTTTGCGCTATACTTTACAGGTGTTGGAAACCTGTCTGCGCCTTTTTTGAGGCGCGACCGCACAATCTAGCGGGCATAGCGGCTGATACTGCGTGGAAAAAACGTACGACGATGGTAATCACGAAAGCGATAAAGCTGTGCAGGCCGCCCGGAACCGTCACGTAGCTTGCCAGACATTTCTTCCAGCATATCCGCCTGGGCAACACGACGGCGGAAGGAACTTTTATCGAGTGGTTGTTGCAGAATAATCTCGTAGATGCGCTGCAATTCCGGCAAGGTAAATTCTTCCGGTAACAGATGCACAGCAATGTGGGTGTATTCCAGCTTGGAGCGCAGGCGTTCCACGGCATCCGCCACAATTTTGGCGTGACCAAACGCCAGTTCAACATTCACACCCTGACCGCGCACGGCGACCCAATGACCGCGCTGTTCATTATCATCAAGGGGCAACCAGTCTATCGCCATCAAGACGAAATAAACCGTGGTCGCTGCCCAGCCACGGGGATCACAATCACGGGAACCGTAGGTTTTTAGCTGCTCCAGATAAGGGGTATACGTATCAACGGTCTCAATCAGGCTGGCCAGTGTCCGGTGTGCGCAGCTATCAATGGAATCATCGTGCTGTAGATCCAGTACCCCTCCAGGTAACGCCCATCGCGCCTGATAGGGTGCAGCATCACGCTTAACCAGCAGAATCTGTAGCTGCTCATCCCGCACGGCAAAAACTACCAGATTAACAGTAAAAAACGGACATGGATATCGGGGTATCGTCGTTGGCGGAAGTCGTGAATTACCCGAACGGGCGGTTGGTATACTCATAATCAGTATTAGCATTGAATACGTAGCAGAAATTGTGCAATCAACTTTCCTTGCAAAAAACCCCCATACAGAGATCGTCCAGGCAAATTATTGAACGTTCGCCATATTCGACAAGTACTGTGCGTATCTGGCTACCGACAAAATCGCTGTCGATACTGCGAAAATCCAGTAACACTTGCGCCACATCCCGCGCATCCAGATACTCAAAGGTATCGGCATTGATAAAAGACATCAGCCCATCGGTCGAAACGGCCAGGGTTTGCAAAGCCGCCTGCTCAAAGCGGAACATTGTCGGGGCATCGAAACGTTCCATTTGGCGACGGATGCCTGCCTCATTCCGATAATTTACCGTCTTCGCGATAGCTGGATCACCCATCATCTCCTGATAGAGCATCTGCCGGTTCCGGTCAAGCAGATAGGATAGATAATAGGGTGCATTCTCGGCATACTCGACCTGAATCACTGCCACTTCACCGTCAATCGTTTTGGTCAGAATACAGCCATCCCCATAAAGATGGACGTAAACGCTGGTTCGATCGCGCCAGGCAACCAGCAGGGTTGCATCCAATACCGTTTCATCCACACCCATATCACGGGCTTGACCGGCGGCACGTTGTACAATCTGCTCACCCAGTTGCTGATGCAGTGCCGTTTGCTCAGTCTCGTTCAAGTCGCTACATGCCAAAAACTGTGGCAATAAGGAGTGTGCATTCAATACCAGCAACCGTGCCCCGATATCGCTATCCGGTTCAGCGGAACAGCCGTCAGATAAAATAACATGCGGACACGGTATCCAGCCGTGACGGCCGTAATCCTGACAAACACGGTGCGACTGGCCAATGGTGTAATAAGAATCCAGGGCAAGGCTCATGCGTAAAACATCCTGTTTATTATTTAATGGCGCTCAACAGCTTTGTCGTGATGCGCCGTGAATACAGCGCGTAGCTGTCGCATTATCTTGCCATTAATAACGATTCGCTGCTTGAATTACGCTGACTATGGAGTGATCCTGTCATCTGACGGCTAGTTCTGTGCAATCATGGAGAAGCTATGCACAAATCTTGTGTAGCCTTACCCGTCCAAATGCGTGCAGCGAACGGCTTAAACATCTTAATTAGCCTGGTGATCCATTAAGCCGGATAAAGCCAATCCCAACGGTATCGATAGCAAGGGAACAGTACACCGTGCGTACCCTACCTGGCTATAGGCTTAATGATGCAAAATCATTCCGGCAAAAGCGGGAACACCGATTCGCAAAATGACCACGGAACAGAGGGGCATTTCCGCATTTTCTGTCAAAAAAACGATAGAATCACTAAAAGATAAACATACAAAAAAGTAAGGTTTTTCCCAAAAATTTTTCCGCCGCTGCGCGGCGGAATAAAGGGTAAAAGTATAAAGAACAAAGGGTTATAAGGATCTGGACAAACGAAACCCCTGGTTGGTGAGCCGATAATCAGGCGTGGACCAGGACCGATTAGCGGAACGCACCCAGCGCGGGCTGCCGTACCAGGAACCGCCACGGAGCGAACGGGGCACATAGTCGTTCCCGTCCCAAAAGACGGAACGCACTTTATACAGAAGGTTGAGCCAGGCCCCGCCACGGAGCGAGCGGTCCGTATTGGCCTGATTATTGCTTATACATACTTGCTCGTCACCTCCATAGTCCCAGTCGTGCCGTGAACAGGTCCATTCCCACACGTTCCCTGCCGTGTCATACAAGCCCCAGGGGTTCGGCTTGAAAGAACCCACCGGGAGGGCTTTCTCATGGTAAACCCCTTTCTCTCCTCCTCCCTCATAAACGTAATTTCCATTGTAATTCGCTTGCTCAGGCGTAATCGTGTTGCCCCACCAAAAGGCCGTCGTCGTGCCGGCACGTGCTGCATATTCCCATTCCGCTTCCGTCGGCAGCCGGTAGTCCTTGCCGGTCTCCTTCGATAGCCATTGGGTATACGCTACCGCGTCGTACCAGCTGACCTTGATTACCGGACGATTCTCCCGGCCCCAGCCCAGATCATCCGGTTTTTTACGCCCGGTCGCTTCACAGAACCGGTCGTATTCGGCAAAGGTCACTTCGTATTGCCCTATTGCAAAGGCCGATACTTTTACCT
>PDWJ01000020.1_pt1 | contig 198417 bp, 191 predicted proteins | sample 1430881 | NCBI WGS metagenome assembly PDWJ01 (sample SAMN01162460, study PRJNA174530) | Oral metagenome, whole genome shotgun sequencing project. | biome: Marine environment; feature: Marine mammal; material: Swab sample of the gingival sulcus; isolation source: swab sample of gingival sulcus...
TGCCAACCGCGCCGACCACATGGACGAGATGCGGAGCAACGGCAAATCCGGGCGCTACAGCTCGGTCACCGTGGGCAAGAACCCGGGGCGGCAGGTCACCATCTACGACAAGCGCGCCCAGGTGATCGCCAAGCGCAAGCCGATCTGGTGGGATATCTGGAACGCCAACCTCGCACGTGAAGGCGCGCCGCCTCTGGACCCGGACGCGAAGTCCTCGCAGGTCTGGCGCATTGAGGTGCGGGCGTTCAAGTCCTGTCTCAAGGATCGCTGGGGCATCCGCCAATGGGCAGAGTTTGACGACCTGTTCGGAGACGTGGTGGCCGAAGCTCTGGACAAGGTGCGCTACTGCGCCCCCGCTCCCGGAGACAGCAACCGCGCCCGCTGGCCGCTGCATCCGCTTTGGGAGTTGGTGCGCGAGGCAACGAGCGAAGACCTGCTGGACATGCGGTCCTACGTAGACCCCGACCGCGTGCGCTACGTGGACCGCGAAGAGCACATCCGCCTGATCTTCGCTCAGTTCTTAGGGCTGGGCACGACCTATGCCGCGCTGAACGGAGTGAGCGACACCGCCCTGCCCGGCTATCTGCGCAAGCTGGGTGGGGAGTTGAAGCAGGCAGTGAGGCGTGAGCCCGAGCGGGCGGAGAAACGGCTCAGGGAAGCAAGGGAGCGGTATCGGTTCATGTGAGGTCAGAAAGAAGGGCGCGTAAGCGCCCTTCTTTAGGGGACGGAGGTCAAGGTCATGGGCGGGAAGCGGAAGTTCGCTGCGAGTGCAAATGAAGCGCTGACACTACTGGATAGTACATCCTTAACGTAAAAAAGGCGCTTTCTCTCAAGGCTGTCTTTGACGGTACGGTTTTGTTGTTTGCAAATCAGGTTTTGTATGTTTTGTATGTTTTGCTTGAGGTGATTGAGGTGTTAAAATTTATGGCCCAAAAGTCATTGGAAGTCGCGAGAAGAAAAGCCCGTCAGGCTTTGAAGGAGAATTCAAGCGAACTTGATTTCTCCGATATGGGGCTAGCGGAGATTCCCGAGGAAGTATTCAGACTGAATGGACTCAAAAATCTGAATCTATCAAGGAATAAACTCAAGTCCATTCCGACCGAGCTCTTTTTGTTGAAAAATCTTGAAACCCTTGAGCTTGCAGGTAACCCTGTTTCAGAGCTGCCCGCTGAAATCGGAGACCTAAAGAATCTTAAGTATATTAATTTGACCGAAATGGAACTGTCCGAGTTTCCATCATCAATTTGCAACCTAAAGAACTTGGAAATTCTCTATGCAGGATACAATAACCTGAAGACGCTTCCGAAAGGGTTTTCGAAACTAGGAAAACTGCGTGGACTATTTCTTCACGATAATGACTTTTCTGTTTTCCCAGCAGGGCTGAGAAACCATTCATCTTTGGTTGAGTTGACGATCGGTAAGAACATTCGGCAAATTCCAAAACGGATTGCGAGCTTTAGGGAACTCAATCGCTTGTGCCTGATCGGCAACAACTTGGAATCGCTGCCGAGTGAGATCGCAGATATAGAGAAACTTAGCCAATTGGAACTCAACGGAAACTCTCTGAAAGAAATACCGACCCAAATTGGCTTCATGCCAAACCTATCGGAATTAAATATCAGAGGAAACGATCTGCCCGCTTCTCTTTTGAGCGCTGAGCGGGATGGATCAAGCGTCCTGCTTGCTCAGATCAGAAGCTTGTCTGACCCGGAGAATGTAACTCCTTTGTTTGAGGCGAAACTGATGATTACGGGTGAGGGAAAGGTCGGGAAGAGCTGTTTGCGCATGGCGCTTGACGGCTCGATTGACCCAAAATTAGATTTGCAGAACTCGACCACTTGGGGGGTCGATTGTGGCACTCTGTTCCTTGAGGGCGACACTGAGAACGAGAAACCCATACAGTTCAATTATTGGGACTTTGGTGGGCAAAAGATTTACCGAATAACGCACCAGTTTTTTTACTCCGATCAGGGACTCTATTTATTGGTTTGGGACCCCCGCCTCGGCGAAGAACAGTGCTTAATACATGACTGGCTAATTCGTATCTCCGCGCGCACAGCCGGAGAAGCAAAGGTTATTCTAGTAGCCACGCATGCGGATGTAGATGGGGGAAACTACTCGCCGGAGGTTGACCTGACCCGCTATGACGCCAACTTAAGAGCTCTTGTCGTTGAGCAGATAAGCGTAGACAGCTTCACGGGCAAGAATATTGACGCTCTTAAGGCGGCAATGGCTAGGCACGTCAAAGGGATGCCCGGAATAGCAAGTCCAATTAACAAAAACTGGGATGCTTCTCGCAAGAAGGCATTGAGCCATGACAATCCAGCTCCATGGATGAGTTACAAAGAGTTCTCCGAGATATGTTTTCAAGAAGGGATCGAAGATGAGGAAGCTGTGCGTTCAATCGCAGCAACATTTCTTCACAGACTTGGTCGGGGTGTTTGGTACGGGATTGATTGGGAAAATGACCCTTTTCTTCAAGACACCATCGTCAGGGATCCATCTTGGTTGGCAATGGCATTTATGGAGATAGTCGAACATGAGCCCACAAAGCTTTCAGGCGGTATGCTTGATCACAATCACCTTACCGACGTGTGGATCAAGCACGGCAGAGAGACGGATGGCTGGCGGGTTTACGATCTAGACGATCACCAACGACTAATGAGAATGATGCGGGCACAAGGTGTAGCGCTTCCAACAAAGTCTTCGAATGGAGAGCGCAGTCTTATTCCTCAACTGGTTCCCACCAACCGTCCTGAAATGCCGTGGTCGGACCCCGGCGAAGTGGCTGACGAACTACGCGTCTTGAGAATGCAATCCAAGATCGAACCAGTAATTGATGGCTTCATGTCACATCTGATCGCCTCCCTTGAACCCTATCACTATTATCTAGAAAATGGCGTAGGTACGTTCTGGAAGGACGGAATCTTCCTCAGGGACGCTGAGGGACGTTTCAAAAACGATGCTGTTGTCAAAAAGACATCAGAGCGAAACTTCTTGCAATTAGATATTTCCGTTGCTGGAGATGAGCCGGGATTTCTTCTTCAACAGATAGATGCCGCAATCTCCGAATGCCTTAAGTTTTGGCCTGGTGCAAAGCGTAGCGACAGCGTTGCGTGCCCCCATAAGATTCATGATAGATTGTGTATCGGAACTTTTCGATTGCAGAACGTTGAGCGTTGGCTGCAGCGCGGACAGGAAAATGCTATATGTCAAGAATGTGATCAGGTTACAACTCCATCGGACTTGATTTATGGGCTGAGAGATCGTGAAATCTCCCACAACACTGCGGAGCACCTAGTTCACTATCTCGCATACAAAGAGCAACGCCCGGCACCTAGCAGTATCGTCTTGCTCCCGGCGAAAGCCCGTTGGAAGGAGGTAAGAAGTTGGGAAGTGCTCGGCCGATCGAGAATGAAAGCGCAGCTCCGTTCGGAGTTTAGTGGTGCATTGGTTGCCGAAAAAGAATTTACCGCGACGCCTGGTTTGTTGAAATACCTTGGACCAGTGGCGAAGCTGGGGGCCCTTTTCTTTGCGGCGATTCCTTTGCCTTTAGACCTCAGCCCTGAAATTACTGAAAGTTTCGGAGAGCTCGGCGACTCGTTGGATAAGTTGGGCGATCAATTGCCGAGTGGAGAAGAGCGACCAAACTTGGAGCATCAGAATTCGAGCAAAAATCTCAATCTGGTTGCTGAATTTCTCACTGCTATACAATTGTCCCCAAAAGCTCATGGAATGGACCTAGAACGTGCACCAGATGGAAAATGGTATTGGATGACATCTGTTGAAGTAGAGCAGCACCGCCCGACGCAAGCAACTATAAATCCAAGCGTAGGGTAACATCGTGCCAGTTTAAATGTCCGTCAATGTCTGCATTTGTAGGCTGCACTGCGGCATTGGTGGTGGCGATGAATGTCCGGTAATGGGATTTTGCAGATGCAGCGAATGGCTGGTTTGACGGGCCGCACCGCGGCATCCTGATCGGCAGGCGAACGGCAGCTTAGGGCCGATAGCGCCTTCACCCGTCCTCGCTCCCCTTCGCCTGCCGCGCCTCAAACTGCTCCCAGACGTGCATCCGCCCCTTTTGGCGGGCGTCGGCCAGCCACATCTTCTGGCGTGCGTCAGGGATCTCTAGGCTTCGGTACTTGCCGCCGGAAAACTTCTTCCAGTCGATAGCCAGCCCTTGCTTCACCATTTCCGCCGACAGATCGCGCCCATCGGGTAGGGTGCACATCGCAACGGTACGGCCATGGTCGTCTTGTGCGGTTACCTCGGCTCTGACCGTCTGTCCTTTACATAGCTCGACTAAGGCCCATTTAGCCTTCTTGCCATAGGGGTGGTTGAGCTCCGGGGCGTCCACGCCGAACAATCGGATCTGCGTCTTGCGGATGACCAAACTGTCACCGTCGATCACATAGGCACGGCCCTGAATAACCGGATTTCTGGCCGTCGGTTTCGAAGTGCGAGGATCAAATGGGGCGCGCGGGGGAATGCTGGTCGGCTTATACGGTCGCGAGGGGCTCCCGTGTGAACACTCGTCGTGCTGCTTTTGAGAATTCGCCAGATAGAAGCCGACGGCAATGATCGCCAAAAGTGCCAGTGTCGCCAGAAGTTCCAAGGGCCAGCCTTGCGGGTCAATGATCGGAAACGGCGCGGGGCTGCACCTTAGCTCTGCGACAAGATGAAGTTCGATCCTCGACCGGGCAACCCTGTGATGGTGGCAAAGTCCGATTCGCCAGCGTTCACTGTGACCCGCGAACCACAGCGCGAAACGGTTCCGTTTGCTTCCAGATTGCTTCCAAATCTGAAACGGAGCCCGGATGCTGCATTTGCAGCATGGCGCAACCCATTGATCTATCAGTGTAAAGTGGTGAGCCGTGCAGGATTCGAACCTGCGACCCACTGATTAAAAGTCAGTTGCTCTACCAACTGAGCTAACGGCCCACAGGCGGGCTGATTAGAAAACTCAGAGCGGGGGGTCAACCCGAAAAAGCACAGTTTTTTGAACAACCGCGTGCGCGGCCTTCCCTGGAGCGGGCCCCCGGACTATATCGCCGCCATGCAGAGCACCCAGATTCCCTTCGCCAAGATGCACGGGCTTGGCAACGATTTCGTCGTTTTCGACTCGCGCGGGCGCAGCGCGCGGGCTGAGCCTGCGCTCGTGCGGGCCATTGGGGATCGCCATACCGGGGTCGGCTTTGACCAGCTGGCAGAGATCGAAACCGGCCAGGACACCGACATTACTCTGACCTTCTGGAACGCGGATGGATCGAAGGCGGGCGCCTGCGGGAATGCCACGCGCTGCGTTGCGGCCCATGTTATGGGCGAGACCGGCGCCGATACGCTCTCCATCCGAACGTCGCGCGGGGTTCTCAATGCCCGGCGCACCCCCGAGGGTGTGTCGGTCAATATGGGGCTTCCGCAGCTTTCATGGGCCGATGTGCCCCTGTCGCAGGACGTGAGCACCAAGCACCTTCCGCTGGACGGAGACCCCGTTGCCGTCGGCATGGGCAATCCCCATTGCGTGTTCTTCGTGGAAAACGCCGACGGCTGCGACCCGGCCACGCGCGGCCCGGCCATTGAGACGGATCCGCTGTTCTCCGAAGGCACCAATGTCGAATTCGCAACCGTCACCGCCCCCGACCGCATCCGCATGCGGGTGTGGGAGCGGGGCACGGGCATCACGCGGGCCTGTGGATCGGGCGCCTGCGCGACCGGGGTCGCTGCGGCTCTGCGCGGGCTCACCGGGCGGCGGGTTTGGATTGATCTCGATGGCGGGAGCCTCCTGATCGACTGGCGCGAGGATGGCGTGTGGATGACTGGTCCGACCGCGCATGTTTTTGACGGGGTGTTCACGTCGCAGTGGATCGACACCCATGTCTGACGCGCCGCGCTTTACGACGCTGGGGTGTCGGCTCAACGCCTATGAGACCGAAGCAATGAAGGAGCTCGCCGCTCAGGCCGGGCTGGACGACGCCATCGTCATCAACACCTGTGCCGTCACACAGGAAGCCGTGCGCAAATCCCGCGCGGAAATCCGGCGTCACCGCCGGGAAAACCCCGATACAAAGATCATCGTCACCGGCTGCGCCGCGCAGATCGACCCGGACGGGTTCGCCGGGATGACCGAAGTCGACCACGTTGTCGGCAACGCGGAAAAGATGCAGCCGGAAAGCTGGGCCGCGCTCGCCGCGCAAGGGGCCGACCGGATGATCGTCAACGACATCATGTCCGCCACGGAAACCGCAGGCCATCTGATCGACGGCTTCGGCACCCGCGCCCGAGCCTATGTGCAGGTGCAAAACGGCTGCGATCACCGCTGCACCTTTTGCATCATCCCCTATGGCCGGGGCAATTCGCGGTCGGTCCCCGCAGGCGTCGTCGTGGAGCAGATCAAGCGGCTGGTGGATCAGGGCTACAACGAGGTCGTGCTGACCGGCGTCGATCTCACCTCGTGGGGCGGAGACCTGCCGGGCACGCCGCCTTTGGGCAACCTCGTGCGCCGCATTTTGCGGCTGGTGCCGGACCTGTCCCGGCTGCGGATCAGTTCCATCGATTCGATCGAAGCCGACCCGGACCTGATGGAGGCCATCGCGACCGAGCCGCGCTTGATGCCCCATCTCCACCTGTCGCTTCAGGCCGGAGACGACATGATCCTCAAGCGGATGAAGCGCCGCCACCTGCGCGACGATGCGATCCGCTTTTGCGAAGAGGCGCAGCGCCTGCGACCCGGCATGACCTTTGGCGCAGACATCATCGCCGGTTTTCCCACGGAAACCGACGAAATGTTCGAAAACTCGCTGAATCTGGTCAAAGACTGCGATCTGACCTGGCTTCATGTCTTCCCTTATTCACCCCGGCCCGGCACCCCCGCCGCGCGGATGCCGCAGGTGGATGGACGCGCGATCAAGGACCGCGCCGCCCGTCTCCGCGCCGCCGGAGACGCCCAGGTCGCCCGACACCTGGCCGCGCAGCAGGGCCAGACCCGTGCGATCCTGATGGAAACCCCGCGCATGGGCCGAACGGAGCATTTCACGGAAACTCTTTTCGACACCGATCAGGAGGTGGGCCAGATCGTCTCTGCCACGATCCTCGGCGCCGAGAACAATGCCTTGAGGGCCTGACATGCACCCCAGCAGCACATTCCGAAAGATGCCTGAAGAGGCCTGCCGCAGCTTCGCGAAACAGCGCGCCTTTGGCGTCCTTTCGGTGAACGGTGATCTCGGACCCGTGATGGCCCATGTCCCCTTCCTGCTTGAGGGCGATGGCGCCCGGCTCCATCTGCTGCGGTCGAACCCCATCGCGCGCAGCCCCCTGCCCGCACCGGCGGTGATCGCCGTATCGGGCCCGGATGGCTATATCTCGCCCGATTGGTATGGCGTGGACGATCAGGTGCCCACGTGGAACTACGTCGCCGTCCACCTGCGCGGAGTTCTCGAGCCCTTGCCCGATGACACGCTGCACGGGCTGCTGGATGATATCTCCGACGCAATGGAATCGCGGCTGGCCCCGAAGCCTGTCTGGCGCAGCACCAAGATGACCGACGGCGTCATGGAGCGGATGATGCGTCAGATCCGACCCTTCCGCCTGCGGATCGAGGATGTGCAAGGCACATGGAAACTTGGTCAAAACAAGCCCGATCCCGTCCGGCGAGCCGCCGCGGATAAGGTCGAGACTGGTTTTGGCGCCGATCTGGAGATGCTGAAAACCCTGATGCAGGATCCCCCAGCGTGAGCCTGCACGCCGATCCCGGATCGCCCTTCACTCAGGTGACCGGCATCGGGTATCGCGCGATGTCACCCGGCGATCCTCTCACCGGCAGCCGAGCGCCGGGCCGTTGGGGCCCTTCGGGCATTCTTTATCTGAGCGCCAGCCAAGAAGGCGTAGCGGCGGCCATGCAGGCCCATGGCGGGCTGGGCGGGCGCCGGATTACTTCGCTGCGCATTGATGCACGGAAGATCGTGGACCTGCGCAGGCCGCCCGTGGGGCTGGACACCTTGCTCGGCGCCTGCGACTGGCGCGCCGCGCTTGCCGCTGGCGATGAGCCTCCATCCTGGGCGCTTGCGCGTCAGATCGAAGCCATGGGCGCCGACGGGCTGATTGATCCATCCCGAAAGGCGCCCGGGCTGTGGCACCTCGCCCTTTTTCGCTGGAACAGGACCGGCGCGCCTTCCGTCATTGCAGTTGATTGACTTCGCGCGGCAGGCGCGGTCCCTTGGGGCTGCAATGTCATAGGTGATCCTGATGCAGCTTCTGTCCTCCCCCGCTTCCCCGTTCGTGCGCAAGGTGCGTGTGCAACTTCTCGAATCCGGTCTCACCGACCGCGTGGAGGAGGTGGTCGTCACGACCTCGCCCTATGACACCCCCGCGGATTTGGCCGCCGCGAACCCGGTGGGAAAGATCCCGACCCTGACCCGACCCGATGGCCCCGCCCTTTTCGACAGCCGGGTGATCTGCCGGTATCTCGACCAGATGACTGAGGGCGCCAGCCTCTATCCTCAGGCGCGCCTTTGGGAGGTTCTGACGCTCGAGGCACTGTGCGACGGGATCATGGATGCCTCGGTCTCCATGACCTATGAGGCCCGCTTCCGGCCCGAATCGCAGCAGTCGGAGGAATGGACCATTGCCCAATGGTCCCGGATCGAGCGCAGCCTGAGCGCGCTTGAAACCCGCTGGATGCCGCTGTTGAACGGCCCGCTCCACATGGGACAGATTGCCGCAGGCTGCGCGCTTGGCTATCTTGATCTGCGCCACGACGCCCGCAATTGGCGGGCCGCTCACCCCGCCCTGGCGGAGTGGTTCGCGACCTTCAACGCACGTGACAGCATGACAGAAACGGCCCCCGTCTAGGGGGCCGATCCGATTTTCGTCGCCATGTAGATGGCCCGCAAGAGGGCTCAAGGCCGGGGGCTAAGCCCCCGCCCGACTCAGAAGCGGAAGCTCACACCAACATTGAGCGCATTGGTGATAATGTCGGTCTTCAGCTCTCCGCCATCGTCCAGCTCGGCGGTGTTCTGCGAGTAGGTGCCCTTGTATTCTCCGAACAGCGACATGCGGTCGGTCAGCGGATAACTCGCCCCGGCGATGAAGGTCACGGCAGGGCCCGTCACCTGATACCCGTAGGTCTTCACACCGTTCTTGGTGATATCGACATGGGGCACAGCCACCCCCGCACCGGCACCCAAATAGGGCGTCACAGGCAGATTCAGGCCTGGAAAACGGCGATATGCGTTCACGGTGACGATGTTCAGACCATCTGTGAACTCCAGACGGTCATACCCGGCCTTCGCCATATCGTCTTCGGGAGCGTAGACCTTGGCGTGGTTCACATCGAGCCCGAAGCCCAAGGTCGGGGAGCGCCACCACGTGGCGCGCACACCGTAATAGGGCGGCATGTCGAAAGACCGGCCTTCCCAGCCGATCAGGTAGTCGTCGCCATCGACGACACCGCCAGATCCATCAATCCGCGAATGCGGCGCTGATTGCGCACCCGCATAGAAGCTCAGTTCCACTTCCGCCGCAGCAAGGCCGGGCACAAGCAAGAGAAGAAGCGCTAGAACACGCATGGTTCGATTCCCCGTCTTAGTTACCCTGAACATAGAGACCGGAGCGTAAACAAACAATTCATGTCACCCGGGCGCGACGTTTTTTCGCCCTCTGATGCCTTCGTGCATTGTGTTCTGGACGGCGCCGGGCCGCGCCACTAGTAAGACGAGCAATCAGGCGGGTTTCCGCCTGACGCGCGTAGGATAGCGGGGGGACGCTCCCGCGAAGCAAGTTCGGGAGAGACCCATGACACAAGCAGATCATCCTGAGGGCACGCGCCGCGACTTCATCTACTATGCAACCGCAGGCGCGGGCGCGGTGGTGACGGGCGCGGCAGTTTGGCCGCTGGTTAACCAGATGAACCCTTCGGCGGACGTGAAGGCGCTCGCCTCGATCCGCCGCGACGTGAGCGCGCTTGAGCCTGGCCAGCAGATGACCGTTCTGTGGCAGGGCAAGCCCGTTTTCATCCGTCGCCGGACCGAAGAAGACATCAACCACGCCCGCGAAACCGAAGTCAGCGATCTTCCCGATCCGCTGGCCCGCAACGCCAACCTGCCCGAAGGCTCGCCCGCCACGGATGAAAACCGCGCGATGAAGGGGCCTGAAGGCTCCCTGGACGGCGAGTGGCTGGTTCAGATGGGTGTGTGCACCCACCTCGGCTGCGTTCCGCTCGGCGATGGCGCCGGTGATTTCCACGGCTGGTTCTGCCCCTGCCACGGCTCGCACTACGATGCCGCCGGCCGGATCCGCAAAGGCCCCGCGCCGGAAAACCTGCCGATCCCCGTCGCCTTCTTCGTCGACGACACCACCATCCAGCTGGGCGAGGAGGCCTAAAAGATGTCCGGTATCCCTCACGACCATTACGAGCCCAAGACTGGCGCGGAGAAGTGGCTTCACCGCCGCCTCCCGATCGTCGGGCTGATGTATGATACGCTGATGATCCCCACCCCCAAGAACCTCAATTGGATGTGGATCTGGGGCATCATTCTGACCTTCACCCTGGTGCTGCAGATCGCCACCGGGATCGTGCTGGTCATGCACTACGCACCCCATGTGGACATCGCCTTTGCCTCCGTCGAGCACATCATGCGCGACGTGAATGGCGGCCACATGATCCGCTATTTCCACATGAACGGCGCCTCGCTGTTCTTCGTCGCGGTCTACGCGCACATCTTCCGGGGCCTGTTCTACGGCTCCTACAAAGAGCCGCGCGAAGTCACCTGGATCATCGGTATCCTGATGTATCTGGTGATGATGGGCACCGCCTTCATGGGCTATGTGCTGCCCTGGGGTCAGATGTCCTTCCACGGCACCGCGGTGATCACCGGCCTGTTCGGCGCGATCCCGTTCATCGGTGAATCGATCCAGACCTGGCTGCTCGGCGCCTCTGCCGTGGGTCAACCGGCTCTGAACCGGTTCTTCTCGCTGCACTATCTGCTGCCCTTCGTCCTGCTGGGCCTGACCATGGTGCATATCTGGGCGTTCCACTCGACCGGCAACAACAACCCGACCGGTGTTGAAGTCCGCCGCACCAGCAAGGAAGAGGCCGAGGCCGACACCCTGCCCTTCTGGCCCTACTTCGTCATCAAGGATCTCTTCGCCCTGGCGGTGATCCTGGTGATCTTCATGGCCATTGTCGGCTTCATGCCCAACTATCTGGGTCACCCCGACAACTACATCGAAGCCAACCCGCTCGCGACGCCGTCGCACATCGTTCCGGAATGGTACTTCCTGCCCTTCTACGCGATCCTGCGGGCCTTCACCGCTGACGTGTGGGTCGTGCAGCTGGTCAACTGGATCAGCTTCGGCATCATCGACGCGAAGTTCTTCGGTGTTATCGCCATGTTCGGCGCGATCATCGTCATGGCCCTGGCGCCGTGGCTGGACACCTCCTCTGTGCGCTCGGGCCGCTATCGCCCGATGTTCAAGTGGTGGTTCGCCCTGCTGGTGATCGACTTCTTCGTGCTGATGTGGGTGGGCGCGATGCCGACGGACGGTATCTACCCCTACATCTCCCTGATCGGCGCGGCCTACTGGTTCGGCTACTTCCTCGTGCTCCTGCCCCTGCTGGGCGTCATCGAGAAGCCGCTGCCCCGGCCCGAAACCATCGAAGCGGCCTTCGCGGAAGATCACCCCGAAGTCGCCGGTCACGCGACCCCGGCCGAATAAGAAAGGACGAAAGACAATGCTCAAGACACTTGCTCTTTCCGCATCCCTCGCCCTGGGCCTTGGCGGCACCGCCATGGCCTCCGGGGGTGGCGGGCATGTCGAAGATATTGCCTTCTCCTTCGAAGGCCCCTTCGGCAGCTATGACCAGAACCAGATTCAGCGTGGCCTGAAGATCTACACTGAAGTCTGCTCTGCCTGTCACGGCATGAAGTATGTCTCCTACCGCACCCTCGCGGATGAGACCGGCCCGAACCTGCCGATGGATCAGGTCCGCGCCTATGCCGCGAATTTCGAAGTGTGGGATCCGACCCTGGCCGATGGCGAAGGCGACTACCGCCCCGCGTCCCCGGCGGACAAGTTCCCCGAAGGCAATGACCCGAACGCGCCGGACCTCAGCCTGATGGCCAAAGCCCGTGCGGGCTTCCACGGCCCCTATGGCACCGGTCTCGCCCAGCTCTTCAAGGGCATGGGCGGCGCGGAATACATCGCTTCCGTGCTGATGGGCTACGCTGACGAGCCTGAATGCGCCGAAGGCGGCATTCCGGGTTACTACTACAACACCGTCTTCGCCGCTGGCGGCTATGCCGAAGGCTGCAAGGACGAACACGGCCACCACACCGTGCCCGGCAGCTGGATCGCCATGGCGCCTCCGCTCTACGGTGAAGATGTTGAGTTTGACGACGGTCACGCCAACAGCCTCCACCACGAAGCCGAGGACGTTGCCGCCTTCCTGATGTGGGCCGCCGAGCCCAAGCTGGAACAGCGCAAGCAGGCTGGCCTGACGGGCGTGATCTTCCTGACGGTGCTGGCGGTGCTGCTCTACGCCACCAACAAGCGCCTGTGGTATCCCGTGAAGCACGGCCGCGAGATGGAGTGATCCACATCGCCAAAGACACGAAAAGGGCGCCCAACGGGGCGCCCTTTTTGCATCGCGGTTACGAAACCGGCTGGGCCTGTACCCCGCAGCTATTCCTTGAACCAGACGACCTGAGCGCCCGACGCAAGCACCCGCCCCTTGCTGTCCCAGAAGGTTACCTTCTGGTCGTGGAAATGGGCGTTGAACCGGCTCCCCGCTGCGCGACCCAGGATCGGCGCGCTGCCCTGTTCGGCCAGCTCTTCTTCGGTGGTCAGGAAGTAGGTGGACAGCGACACCGTTCCCATCGGGGCCATGCCCCCGCGCACCGTCAGAAGCCGGAACGGGAACCCATCCGACAGCGCCGCCAGCGACAGCCAATCCAAAGGCCGCCCCGGACGATCCGCCATCCAAGCCAGGGACCGGGCCGCTTGCAAGGATTCAAAGGGCGCTTCCAACTGGGGGGCGCCATCGACAAAGCGAAAATCGTAGCATTTGAGGAAAGAGAGTGTGTCAGGCGGCGTCATCTGCGGGAGACTGTCAGGCGGCGGCGCGTCGGGCATCTGGGCAGGCTGGTGGGCGAAGGTCTCGCTCCGCCGCCCGGTCACGACTGTGGCCGTGGAACACACGCCGCCCTGCTGCCGCTGCACGACGCTCCAGTGCTGCAGATACTTGCCCGAACGCTCCAGCGTCACCGCGATCTCGAACGCGCCCTCGCGCACACCGGTGACGTAGTTCGTGGTGATCGCCACGGGCGCATCAGTCCGGCGCGGGTCTTTCAGCACGGCGTTCAACAGGCACGCGACCGTCACGCCGCCAAAAGGTCCGACCACGTTCATGTAGTCTGGCGCGGTCTCTCCGCGCCACAGGCCCTCGCTGAGCGGCTCCAGAGCCGTCGCGCGATCGAGCGGGTGCATATCCATCCTGATCCTCCCTTTTTCGGGGCGACCCTGCCCAAGCCGCCCGGAAAGGGAAAGCCCTAGCGACCCAGATAATCCCTGAGCGCCGCCGGGGGGGCATCGAACAGCGCCCCGGTCTCCACCGGCGCATGGGCCACGCCCTGCGCGACGAGGATCGTGCGCGCCGCCCCTTGCCGCGCATCCTCGGGCGTGTGCGAGACCAAAAGCACCACCCGGCCCTTGAGCACCCGCGCGACCAGCTCCAGCATCTCGACCCGCAGGCCGGGACCGAGCGCGGCGAAGGGTTCATCCAGCAGCACCAAAGGCGCGCCAGACACCAGCACGCGCGCCAGGGCGGCGCGGCTCTGCTGGCCGCCCGAGAGCTGCGCGGGACGTCGCGTGCCCATGCCCGCAAGACCAACAGAGGTCAGCGCGTCTTCGACCCGAGCCCGTTCATCCGCAGTCAGCTTCAGCGCGGGGCGCAGCCCCAACCCGACATTTTCGGCAATACTCAGGTGCGGAAACAGGTTCTGATCCTGAAACAGCATCGCCAGAGGCCGCGCACCAGGGGCCTGCCCGCTCAGGCTCTCACCGTTCCAAAGAACGCGCCCCTGTGCGGGTTCCTCAAACCCCGCGACGGCCGACAGCAAGGTCGACTTGCCACCGCCCGAGGGGCCAATCACGGCGGTCAATCCGGGCCCGACCTCGAGGCTCGCGCGCAGGGCGAAATCGCCCCGCCGGATCGTCACATCGTCAAAGCGCAGCATTGGCGCGGCCTCCTCTGTCGAACAGCCAGAACAGCGCGAGGGTCAGCCCCACCAGAACCAGAGCCGCAGCCGCAGCCGCTTCGAACCGGTAGCTGCCCATCAGGCGATACATATGCAGCGGCAGGGTCTCTTGCTCTTGCCCGGCGAACAGCGTGATCACCCCCAGATCGCCCATCGACAGCGCCGCAGCCAGACCGGCGGTGAAGCCCAAAGGTCGGCGGATCCGCGGCAGGATCACGATCCGAAGCCGTCGCCACCCGGTCAGACCCAGAAGGTCCGCCTGGCGCCCAAAACCCGCTTCGGCCTCGGCCACAGCGGGGGCCAGGGCGCGCAGCCCGAAAGGCAGTGTCAAAACAGCGTTCACCATAGCAGTGACGGGCAGCGCGAGCGCCGCTGGCGACGCGATCCCGCGCAGGATCAGGAACAGCCCCACGCCCAGCACCAATGGCGACACCGCCAAAGGCACCGCGCCCGCGAGCACCTGCACCGGGCCACGGCCCAAGGCGACCCCCAGCGTCAGCGCCACCGCCAGAAGCGTCGATCCCAAAGCCACCGCGAGCGAGCGCCCCGCCGCCCAGGCGGCACCGGATCCCAGCTCTGGCAATCCCGCGATCCCTTGCGCCAGCACCGCCCCAAGCGGCACCAGCAGGAACAGAGTGGCCAGCGTGAGCCAGAAGGCGTCCAGCACCCGAGAGCCGCCAAGGCCGGGATGCGCGCGGTCCAGCCCTCCGGCCAGCACCGCATCGCCCGTCGCGCGCCAGGCCAGCAGAGCCGCCGCCACGCAGATCCCCACCTGAACGAGTGCCAAGAGCGCCGCGCGGCCCAGATCGAAATCGAAGCGAACGGCTTGATAGATCGCCAGCTCCACCGTGGTGGCGCGGGGGCCTCCGCCCAGCGTCAGGGCCACGGCAAAGGAGGTCGAGCAGATCAGGAAGATCGCCAGCCACGCGCCGGGAACGACCTGCTTCAGCATCGGCCACTCCAGAACGCGCAGGTTCAGCATGGGCGAAAACCGCAGGGTCTGCGCCAGCCGGAACCGCTCTGCCGGGATCGCCAGCCAGCCGTGCAGGATCAGCCGCGTGGCCAGAGGCAGGTTGAAGAACACATGGGCAATAATCACCCCGTGATAGCCATAGATCGACACCGGCGGCAGCCCGATCAGGGCAAGCGCATCGCTCACGAGCCCCTGACGCCCGAATACCGCGACCAGCCCCAGCACCGCGACGATCACAGGCAGCACGAACGGCACGCCAAGCAGCGTGACAAGAACCCCACGCCCCGCGAACCGGCGCCGCGCGAGCGCCCGCGCCACCGGGATCGCCAGAATGACGCTCAGCGCAGCAGAGAGCGCCGCCTGCCACAAGGTGAACCAGACGGCGCTCCAGTCGGACGGCTTAAGCGCGCCGCCCTCTGCGCGCAGCATCACGGCCGCCAGCGGTCCAAGCGCAAGCGCAAGGACCAGCAGAGCCGCAGCGAGGGGCACCCGGCGATAGACGGGGTGCCCCTGCGCCATCATTGACGCAGACCCGCGCTCCAGGCGGCGATGGCCGCATCGCGCCGCTCGGCGGCTTCGTCTTCGGAGTAGAAGAGCACCTTCTCGGGAAGCGGCAGATCGGCCATTTCTTCGGGCCATTGATCGTCCGGCAAAGCGGACGGCAGGGACCAGTTGGCCAGCGGAATGGCCGTCTGGAACGCGTCCGACAGGATCATCTCAAGGAAGGCACGGGCCAGCTCGGGCTGATCGGAGCCTTTGAGCATCGCGGCGGTTTCCACCATGAAATAGTGGCCTTCGGGGAAGATCGCAGCGTGGATCGTCGGATCATCCTCGGCCACCGCGTGATAGGCCGGCGAGGTGGTGTAGCTCAGCACCATCTCCGCTTCACCGCTGGTGAACAGGCCGTAGCTTTCGCTCCAGCCTTTGGTCACGGTCAGGATGTTCGGCGCCAGATCGGCCCAAAAGCCTTCGGCCTCATCGCCGTAGACGTGGTCCACCCACAGCGCCAGGGCCAGCCCCGAGATCGAGCTGCGCGGATCCTGGATCACGACCTTCACATCGTCGGGCAACTGCCGCATCGCGTCCAGATCGGCGGGCGGGGTGGCCAGGTTGTCTTCGTCATAGACGAAGGCCGTGTGGCCGTAGTTGAACGGCACGAACACCGAGTCATCCCAATCGACCGGCAAGGTGATCCCGCTCTGGTCCAGCCCATGATCGGCAAAAAGGCCCGTCTCGCGGGCGCGCTTCATGACATCGGTGTTGAATCCGATGGCCGCATCGGCGGTGGCGGTGTCACCCTCCAGCAGCAGGCGCGGCAGGAGATCGCCGGTGCTGAACTTCAGGTCGCAATCGCATGTGGCCTCGAACATCTGCTCGATCGCGGGGCCGGGGCCCCAGTCAGAGCCGAAGTAGTCGGGCGCGTAGACAGTAAGCACGGGCGTCTCTGCCGCAGCCATTGTGGCCGTCAGAGCAAGTCCCGCGATGAGGGGGGTGGTCGTCTTCATGTCATCCTCCATATCGCCGAACGGAAGTGGGGCAGGAGGATATTCGATCCGCTACCTTCCCTCCGCCGGTTTTAACCGGTTCAGGTTCAACGGGTCCGCTTTCGCGTCTCAGCCCATCATGGGCACCCCGAGGCAGGCGCGACCCTATGAGCGGATCGCACAAAGCGCAAGCAGGTCAGATGAGCAGCACCTGAGAGCCGACCTGAGCCAGCCCGAACAGCTCTGCGATATGTTCGTTATAAAGCCCGATGCACCCGTTAGAGCTCCGCCGCCCGATCTTGCGGGTGTCGTGGGTGCCGTGGATGCGGAAATACTGCCAGGACAGATAGAGCGCATGGGTGCCCAGCGGGTTGTTCGGTCCGGGGCCGACATAGTCGGGCCAGTCGGGATTGCGCTCTTTCATCGACGGGGTCGGGCGCCATTCAGGGCCTTCGACCTTGCGGATCACCTCAGTCCGGCCCAGCCGGGTAAGATCGTCCGTCAGAGGCACCGAGGTTGGGTAGAGCTTGTAGATGCTCTGATCCTCGGACCAGAAATGCAGCGCGCGGCTGGTGGTATCGACCAGAATGGCGCCTTTGGCCGTGTCGCTGAAATAGGGCCGCCAATCGAGCGTCCGGAAGGACGAAATGTTGCGCCGCACGGCGCCCAGTTCGGACTCATACTCCGTGGTATTGGCGGTTTGCGCAGCGGCACCTCCGGCAACGGTCGCGGCGGATGCGGCCAGGAAGGCGCGGCGAGAGAAGGTTTTGGTGTCCATGGCTCTGCCTCGATAAGGTTGAAGCCGATTTAGGCCGCGCGCCCTTCAAGATCAAATCAAACCGATGCGAGCACGCCGCGCATGGCGCATCTTTGCTCACAGTGTTGCGCGCAGGTTTGAACCGGCAGGGGCGCTGCGCTATGGGATGCAAAACAGATCACAGGACGGGCCCCATGCGCCGCACTCTTCTTCTGACGATTCTTTGCGCCGGACTCGCGGCCTGCTCCACTGCCCCGCAGCAGCCGCAGCTTGGCCCGGACGGGCTGCCCTTGCCGACGCGCTATGACATCAAACCCGGCGATGTCAGCCAGATCACCTTCCGTATGCTGGATGGGGTGAACACCCTGCGTCAGGCCTCGGGCGCGGCCCCGGTGCAGATGGATGCGCAGCTCACCGCCGCCGCCGCGACCCATTCGCGTGACATGTCGGTGCAGAACCGGCCCTGGCATTTCGGCTCGGACGGCTCCTCCCCTCTGGATCGCGCACGCCGGGTGGGGTTTGTGGGGACGATCACCGGCGAAGTCATCTCGGAAACCTATGAGACCGAGACCGAAACGCTGTCTGCCTGGATGCGCCAGGCCGACACGCGCAACGTGATCCTTGACCCACAGGCACGCCTGATGGGGTTCCAGTGGCACCAGGAGCCGTCCGGCAAGATCTGGTGGACCATGGTCTTGGGGCGGTAAGGCACGCAGACCACGCAGGTCTGCGCCCGATTGCAAGTACGCCGCAGATCAGGGCGTGATCAGGATCGGCGTGCCCAGCTTCACCATCGTGAAGATTTCGATCATGTGCTCATTGCTGACCGCGATGCAGCCCGCAGTCCAATCAGGCTTGCCGACAAAAGGCGCGGTCGTGCCGTGGATGAAGATATCTCCGCCGGGATTGACCCCAGCCTCCCGCGCGCGTGCGTGGTCATGCGGCGCGGGGTAAGAGATCCCGATGGACAGGAAATATTCGCTGTTCGGGTTGCGGCGGTCGATATAGTAGAGCCCTTCTGGCGTGCGGCCATCGCCGCGCTGCTGCTTGTGGCCCTCTGGCTCACTGCCCAGCTCCACTGGAAAGTCCTTCAGCGTTTGCTCGTTATGCAAAAGGAACAGGCGGCGTTTGCTCTTGTTCAGGACGATCGATGTGACTTCCGGGCCGTCGTAGCGATAGACCTGCCGACGCCGCCCGCAGGCGGCCAACAGCGCGCTTGCGCTCAGGGTTGAAAGAACGGTTCTGCGGGAAATCATCATCTGCTTTGGCCTCGTCATCGGTCTGTTGCCGGTTTGTCGCCAACCTAACCCAGAACGCGATTCCTTCACAGGGGGATCACCGCGTCACGGCGGCAATTAGCTCAACATGATGTGACCAGCGGAACTGATCCACGACGTCGAGCCATTCGATGCGATATCCTGCTGCAAGCAGACGCGCCGCGTCGCGGGCAAAGCTCACCGGGTTGCACGAGACATAGGCCAGGCGTGCCGGGCCGTGCTCCGCGATCTGCGCGACCTGAGCCTGAGCCCCCGCGCGCGGCGGGTCCAGAACGATGCCATCGAACGGCGCGAGATCGTCACCATCCAGCGGATTGCGGAACAGATCGCGCGTCTCGGTTGTCACCTTGTGCAGCCCCTGTGCCCCACGCCAACCGGCGTCGAGCGCCTCAAGCATCGCGCCCGATCCCTCTACGGCATGGACCCGCGCCGTTTCGGCCAGAGGCAGGGCAAAGGTGCCGCTGCCCGCGAAAAGATCCGCGATTTCGCTCGCTCCGGTCAGGGCCTCGCGCACACCGGCCACCAGAGCAGTTTCTCCGCTGGCCGTAGCCTGCAGGAACGCGCCCGGAGGCGGCACCACGCGGGCCTTGCCAAAGGGCTGAGCAGGCGGTTTGCGCGTGACGATGACCTCGTCTTCCAGGGTCAGCCGGGCGATGTCGTGGCGCTGCGCCCAGCCCGACAGATCGACCCGATCCTGCGGTTCCGGCTCTTTCCCGCCGCTCACCTGCACGTCGGCCCCGGCGTCGCTGGCGGTGACGGTCAGGGCCAGCTCGCCCTTGCGCGACCCGGCCAGCGTGGTCAGCTCTTCGAGCGCGGGGATCAGGGCCCGGATCTGCGGCGCGATCACGGCGCAGTTGGGCGTCGCCACGATCTGATCCGATGCGCGGCCGTGAAATCCGACCAAGGCGCCCTTCTTGGTGCGCCGACCGGACAGTTTCGCGCGGCGGCGGCTCGCCGGGGGCGAGACATGGATCTTGCGCGGGGTCAGGTCGATCCCGTGGGCCGCAAGCGCCTTCACCACGATCCCCACCTTCCAGCGGGCGATCAGATCATCGCGGGCATGCTGCACGCTGCACCCGCCGCAGGTATTGAAATGCGGGCATGGCGCCTTCACCCGATCGGGCGACGGTGTGAGGATCCGGCCTTCGGCGTCGATTTCCTCTCCGGGCAGGGTCCGCGGCCAGAGGCTTCCGTCCTCCGCCCGGCCCATGCCGTGATGGGTGAGCTGCTCAATCCGCACCGATGAAGCCTCCTGACTGCCGCTCCCAGAAGCGGGCGTAAAGCCCGCCTTGTGCCAGCAGCGCGTCAGGAGTTCCATCCTCTGCGATCCGGCCCTGATCCAGCACGATGATCCGGTCCATATCGGCCAGCGTGGACAGCCGGTGCGCAATGGCGATCACCGTCTTGCCCTCCATTGCCGCTTCCAGAGCCTGCTGGATCTGCGCCTCAACCTCGCTGTCGAGCGCGCTTGTCGCCTCGTCCAGAACAAGGATCGGCGCATCCTTCAGCAGCGCCCGCGCCAGAGCGATCCTCTGGCGCTGACCGCCGGACAGCTTCACGCCCCGCTCGCCCAGATGGGCGTCATAGCCGGTGCGCCCCTTGTGATCGCGCAGGGTCAGGATGAACTCATGCGCCTCGGCCCGGCGGGCGGCGTCGATCATCTCGTCTTCCGAAGCATCGGGCCGCCCGTAAAGGATGTTGTCCCGTGCAGAGCGATTGAACATCGCGGTTTCCTGCGTGACCATGCCGATCTGCTTGCGCAGCGCTTCCTGGCTCAGATCGCGCACATCGTGGCCACCGACGATCACCGCGCCCTCTTCGGTGTCGAAGAGCCGCAGCAGCAGCGACACGAGCGTGGATTTCCCTGCACCCGAAGCGCCGACCAGCCCCAGCTTCTGCCCGGCGGGCACGGTCAGATCGATGTCCTGAACGCCGCCGGTCTCTCCGCCATAGGCAAAGGTCACGTCCCGAAACCGCACGGTCGGGTCGATTTGGGTGGGCGACAGCGCGCCGGGCTTGTCGATCAACCCATGGGCCGGAGACAGCGTTTGCATGCCGTCCTCGACCTCTCCGATATGGGCGTAGATCATCATCAGGGTCCAGCTGACCCAGCCGGTCATCTGGCTCAGCCGCAGACCCATGGCGCCGATCGCGGTCAGCTCTCCGGGGGTGACGACACCGCCGGCCCAGGCCCAAAGGCCCGTTCCGACCAGCCCAACCGGCAACAACCCCGCCAGAGCGATGAGCCCGGCCCGGAACAGCACCGCCAGCCGCCCGTGATCGAGCGAGCGATCCCGCAGGAAGCCCATGGCCCCCAACGCGGCACGGTCTTCGTGATCGTCCAGAGCGAACAGTTTGACCGTCTTGATGTTGGTCACTGTGTCCACCACCTGCCCCGTCACCATGGCCCGCGCCGAAGCGCGCTTGGCCGCCAGCTCCCGCAGGCGGGGCAGGAAGAACCGCAAGAACCCGGCATAGAGCAGCATCCACCCCACCAGCACCAGCAGCAGAACCGGGGACAGGCCCGCGACGAACGCGCCAATGGCGAGCACCGAAGAGATCGCGAAAGAGCCCACGTTGATGCTCTCATTGACCGATTCCGTCATGGAATTGGCCGTCTGCATCTGCTTTTGCGTGATCCGCCCGGCGAAATCATTGTCAAAGAAGCTGACCGATTGCCCCAGCGTGTGCCGGTGCAGCCGCGACAGGATCAGGTTGAACAGATTGGGCTGCACGGTCACCGATTGCGTGAGCCCCGCAAAACCAAAGGCCAGCGGGCGCAGGACCAGGATCAATGCCGCTCCGCCCAGCAGCAGCGCCCAGTGCTGCGCCACAAAGCCCGAGACAGGCCCCGCCACTGCCGCGTCGATCACAGCGCCAAGGGCGATCATCATGGTGACCTCGATCACCCCGACAGAGGCGTTCGCCACCACAGCAATCGCAATCGCCCGCCCCGCCCCGGCCAGGCACCAACGGTAGAACGCCCAGAGCCGACTGGGCGGCGCGCTGTCCGCCGGGGCCTGGTAGTCGATCAGGCCTGCGGCCCACCCCGATACGCGATTCCATTGCGGCGTCATGCGTCTTCTCCCAGAAACCCGCCGGACTGGTGCGTCCAGAGCCCGGCATAGATCCCGCCCTTGGCCAAAAGAGCCTCATGCGGGCCGTCTTCGACGATGCGGCCTTTGTCCAGAACCACGATCCGATCCATCCGGGCGATGGTGGACAGCCGGTGCGCAATGGCGATCACCGTCTTACCTTCCATCATGCCGGACAGGGTGTCCTGAATGGCGGCCTCTACCTCGCTGTCGAGCGCGCTTGTCGCCTCATCGAGCACGAGGATAGGGGCATCCTTCAGGATCACCCGCGCAAGCGCAATCCTCTGCCGCTGCCCGCCGGACAACTTCACGCCGCGTTCTCCGACCAGCACGTCATAGCCGCTGCGACCTTCGCTGTCGGTCAGCGTCTCAATGAAGTCATGGGCCTGAGCCTGACGGGCGGCCTCGATCATCTGAGCATCGCTGGCGCCGACGCGGCCATAAAGCAGATTATCCCGGATGGAGCGGTGCAGAAGGCTGCTTTCCTGCTGCACCATGCCGATCTGCTGGCGCAGGCTGTCCTGGGTCACGGCGCTCACAGGCTGACCATCGATCAGAATGCGGCCCTGCTCTGCGTCGTAGAACCGCAACAGCAGCTTCACGAGCGTGGATTTCCCCGCACCAGAAGGCCCGACCAGACCGATCTTCTCCCCCGGCTTGACGGTGAGCGACACGCCATCGAGCCCCCCCGCCCCGCGGCCGTAATGGTGGCTGACGGCATCAAAGCGCACCTCGCCTGTCGTCACCTGCAAGGCGGGCGCGGCGGGCGCGTCCGTCAAGGTCACGGGCTGCGAAATCGTCTCAAGCCCTTCTTCGACGATGCCCATATTCTGGAACAGGGTCGAAAGCGCCCACATGATCCAGCCGGTCATGGCGTTCATCCGCAGTGTCAGCGCCGTTGCCGCCGCAACGATCCCGATGCTGGCGGCGCCCGTGCTCCACAGCGCGATGGCCCAGCCGACAACGCCGACGATCAAAACGCCGTTCAACACGACCAAAGCCACGTCCATCGTGGAATAGACCCGCATTTCGGCGCGGAACGTGTCAACGGTGCCTTCCATCGCGTCGCGCGCATAGTCCAACTCGCGGCCCGCATGGGCGAACATCTTGACCGAATGGATATTGGTGTAGCTGTCCACGACCCGCCCGGTCAGGGTGCTGCGCGCCTCGCTCGCCGCTTTGGATGCGGGCCCCACCCGGCGGAGCGTCCACCGCATCAGCACAAGATAGGCCGCAAACCACAGGCCCAGCGGGATCAACAGCCGCGGATCCGCCGCGAACAGCAAAACCCCCGCGCCGATGACATAGGCGAGGGCATAGGTCACCGCGTCAAAGACCTGGAACGCGATCTCTCCGGCTGAGGACGGCGCCTGCATGATCCGGTTGGCGATGCGCCCGGCGAAATCGTTCTCGAACCAGCCGATGCTTTGCCGCATGACGTGGGAATGCGCGCGCCACCGGGTCAGAGCGACCACGTTGGGAAGCATCGCGTTGTTGATCACAGCAATGTCGAGCCACTGCATCAACGGCCGAATAACGAGGATAAAGGCCGCAGTCCCGGCAAGCGCCCAGCCGTGGGTGCTCCAGAACGCATCGGCGGGGGTCTCGGACAGCCAGTCCACGACCTGGCCCAGAACGGCCACCAGCACGATTTCGATCACCGCGACGATCAGGGACAGGATCCCGGCGGCCCAGAAGATCGTCCGGAACGGGCGGGCATGGCTCAGCAGCCACGGCCAGAGTTTGCGCGGCGGGGTATTGGTTTCGGAATGATCCGTGAACGGATCGACAAGGTTTTCAAAGAAACGAAACATCAGGGGCTCCGGAAGGGAGTGAATAGGCATGATGGGGGCGTGGCAAGACCTGCCACGGACAGGCAGATCAACCGAGGGGGGTTGGGATCCTGTCGTTCATCATGCACCTCCTGATATGAGTCGCTTAGGGTGTAGCGAAGTAAAACGGTTCTGCCTAGGGGGTTTACCAAGGGGGCTCCGTTCAGAGGCAGGCGCTTGCCTAAGCAGGCCCGACCCACGCCCTGACAGAGCACGGATTACTCCAAAGCGCTCGCCTTCAGCGCCGCCGCATCCAGCGTGAACCCCGAACCGATCCACGCAGCCTCCGCCTTTTTCAGGGCGGCACCCAGGGCAGGGCCAGACAGGTCCGGCATCAGATCGCGCGCCGTCAGGGGGAAGTGCTGCGCAGCGCCGTGCCGCGCGGCGTCGATCCCCTCCACGGGCTGGACCAGCACCGCCGCCCGAAGCAGCAGCACATCCCGCGCGCCCTCAAAACCCAGCCGATAGCCCAGCTCTGCCGCGTCCATGGTCGACCCTACGCCGCCTGTCAGGGCCGCAAGCGCGCCCTCCTGCGCCTTGCTCAGCCGCAGCCGCGCGGGCACGTCTTCTCCGCCCAACGCGGCGAGCCGCCGGATCGGATCGGGGGTCTGCCCCTGCTCCAGATGCACCAGCGGCGCCAGAGCCACGGGATCCGCCCCCGGCAGCACGCGCCAGAGCACACCGCTCTGAGCCATCGCGGCGACAGAGGGGGCCGGATCGGGCGCCGCGAGCAGCTTGAGCATCTCCTGCCCGATCCGCTCTTTTGCCAGGCCCTCGATCCCGTCAGCCAGCACCGCGCAGGCGGAAAGCCCATCGGGATCGAACCCGTCGCCATACCAGGCGGTAAAGCGGAAGAAGCGCAGGATGCGCAGATAGTCTTCGCGGATGCGCTGTTCTGCATCGTCGATGAACCGCACTTTGTGCGCGTGCAGATCCGGCAGACCGCCCAGCGGGTCCATGACATCGCCCCGCGCATCGCAGTAGAGCGCATTCATCGTGAAATCCCGGCGCCGCGCGTCCTCTTCGACGGTATCGGCAAAGGCGACAACCGCGCGGCGGCCGTCGGTTTCCACATCGCGGCGGAAGGTCGTGATCTCATAGGGGGCGTGGCCTGCCACCACGGTCACCGTGCCATGGTCGATCCCGGTGGGCACCGCTTTGAGCCCGGCGCTCTGCGCCAGCTCCATCACCTGCTGCGGGCGGGCATCGGTGGAGATGTCCAGATCGCTGACCGGCGCATCCAGCAAGGCATTGCGCACGCAGCCCCCCACAAAGAGCGCCTGGTGACCCGCGCGCTCCAGCATCCCGGTCACGGCACGCGATGCGTCACTACTGAGCCAATCAGAGACGATCTTCATGCCATCGCCTCGGCCAAAGCGCGCAGCATCCGGGCGGTCGCGCCCCAGATGTAATAGGGCCCCCACGGGACGGTGTAGTAGTAGCGCGGCATCCCCTTCCAGCGGCGGGATTGCACGCGGAACCGGGCCGGGTCGGTCACATGAGCCAGCGGCACGCGGAACACCTCCGCGACCTCGCCCGCTTCGGGCACCGGATCGAACGGCTTGATCCGCGCGAGCACCGGAGTGACCGTGTAGCTGGTCACCGTCTCATGAGCTGGCAGGGTGCCCAGAACCTCCACAGCGTCGCGGGGCAAGCCGACCTCTTCCTGGGCTTCGCGCAGGGCACAGACCACGGCGTCCGCATCCTCGGGGTCCTGCCGCCCGCCGGGAAAAGCGATCTGGCCGGGATGGTGTTGCAGCCGCGCGCTGCGCTGCGTGAGAAGCAGATGCCCGGCGTCATCCACCCCGATCAGCACCGAGGCGGGTTTGAGCACCCGGCCCTCAGGCAGAACGATACCGGGGTTCAGATCGAAATCCGACGTCGCCTGCCGCGCCCGCTCCGGCGCGGCGGCCAGGCGGGCAAAGAGATCAGCCATCCGCTTCGAACCCCAGCGTGGCCGGGTCCAGCACGTAATGCGCCCCGCAGAACTGGCAATCCGCTGTCACGGTGCCGTCCTGCTTGGTCATGTGGGCGATGTCCTTGGCCGAATAGATCGACAGGGACTGCCTCACCCGCTCTTCCGAACAGGTGCAGCCGAATTTCACGGGCTGCGGATCGAAGACACGCGGGGTTTCCTCGTGGAACAGGCGCAAGAGCAGGTCGGTCGGCTTGACCACCGGGCCGATCAGCTCAAGGTCTTCGACCGTGTCCAGCAGGATATTCACGCGGCCCCAGTTTTCGGCCTCATCGGCATCGAGCAGATCGCTCGCGGCCAGAAGCCCCGCCTCGCCCGAGCCCTCTTCGCCCATCCGTGCGGGGGCTTTGGGCATCTGCTGAAGCATCACGCCCCCCGCGCGCCAATGCTCCCCGCGGCCGGGCAGCAGCGTCTTGCCGTAAGACAAGGCGAACCGGGTCGGGATCTGTTCGGACTGGGCGAAATAGGTCTGAGCACAAGCGGCCAGAGAGCCCCCCGCGATCGGCGTGATCCCCTGATAAGGCGTGGTGCCCGTGCCCTGGTCGATCAGGATCGCGAAGTAGCCCTTGCCGGCCTGGCTGAAGGGATCGGCGCTCTGGTCCAGCTTTTCGTCATCGAAACTGGCATAGGCCCGGATCCGGGCCGGAGCGCCCTCTTCGGTCGGGGCGTAGTAATCGGTGGCGATCAAACGGGCCGGACCGTCTCCGCGCAGCTGCAGGGACAGCTTCCAGCGGAGCTTCATCGTCTGGCCGATCAGCGCGGTCAGCAGGGTCATCTGCGCGACCAGCTCTTCGATGGACGCGGGGTAGTCATGTTGCGAAAGCACCTGATCCAGCACACCGTCCAGACGGGCCACACGCCCGCGCACGTCGGAAGCGTCAAGCTGGAAGGGCAGGACGGTGTCGTCCCAGTCGATGATGGCGTCTGTCATGGCGGTCCTCTTGGCGGGGTCAGGCTGACCATATAGTCAAGCAGGGACAAAGGTCCAAGGAGCCTCGCCATGATCCCCCGTTTCGGGCGCCCGCCCCAGCCCGGCCAAAGCTACCGGCCCCGCCCAGGTGTCTATGCAATCCTGCTGGATCACCGGGGGCTTCTGGCCACCTGGCAAGGCGGCATCCACGAGGAAATCCAGCTCCCCGGCGGGGGGATCGACCCGGGTGAAAGCCCGCTTCAGGCCCTGCACCGCGAGGTGATGGAGGAAACCGGCTGGATCATCGCCCAGCCCCGGCGCGTGGGGGCACATCGGCGGTTCACCTATATGCCCGAATACGACCGCTGGGCAGAGAAGATCTGTTCGATCTACCTCGCCCGTCCGGTGCGGCAGCTCCGACCGCCGTCAGAGCCGGACCACTTCCCGCTTTGGCTCGATCCGGCCGAGGCTGTGCGCCTGCTGGCCACCGAAGGCGATGCGGCGGTGTTGGCGCAGCTGCTGGGAGCTTAGGGCGATACAGGCCCCTAAACCAGAATATCCGACAGCGTCGGATCGCCCGTAATATCGCGCCAGGTCAGCCCCTGCGCCTCCATTCGGGCGAACAGCGCGGGGAAGTTCGCCGAGTCCGTCGTCTCGATGCCGATCAGAACGGACCCGAAATTGCGGGCAGATTTCTTGAGGTATTCGAACCGGGCAATGTCATCGTCCGGGCCAAGCAGTTCAAGAAAATCGCGCAAGGCGCCGGGCCGTTGCGGCATGCGCAGGATGAAATACTTCTTCAGCCCCGCGAAACGCTGAGCGCGCTCTTTCACGTCCGGCAGGCGCTCGAAATCGAAATTCCCGCCTGAGGTGATGCAAACCACCCGGCGCCCGTCCAGCTTCAGGTCACGCAGCACATCCACGGAAAGCGCGCCTGCGGGCTCCAGCACGATGCCTTCAAGGTTCAGCATCTCGATCATTGTGCCGCACAGCCGGTCTTCGGGCACATCATGCACGAAGCGAGACCGCACCTGATCCAGATGGGCAAAGGGCCGGTCGCCGATCTTTGCCACCGAGGCGCCATCGACAAAACCGTCGGTCTTTTCGAGCCGCACCGGGCGCCCCGCCTTGACCGCCGCCGCAAAGGACGCGGCGCCGGTGGGCTCGACATAGACGATTTGCGTGTCGGGCAGGCGCTCCGCCAACAGGCGGGTCATCCCCGCCGCCAGCCCGCCGCCGCCCACGGGCAGGACCACCACATCGGGCGCGGGCATCTGCTCAAGCAGCTCCACCGCGACGCTGGCCTGTCCTTCGATCACATCGTCATCGTCAAAGGGCGCCAGGAAATGCGCGCCCTCTTCGGCGCAGAACCGTTGGGCTTCAGCCAGAGTGTCGTCGAAATAGTCTCCAACCAGCCGGATAGAGACGTTTTCCCCGCCAAAGATCTGCGTTTTCTCGATCTTCTGGTCCGGGGTCGTCACCGGCATGAAGATCACGCCTTCGACCTTGTGATGCGCGCAGGCCCAGGCCACACCCTGCGCATGGTTGCCCGCTGAGGCACAGACAAACCGACGCGCGCCCGCGTCAATCGCCTTGCCCATCGCATTGAGCGCCCCGCGCAGCTTGTAGGACCGCACCGGAGAGAGATCTTCGCGCTTCAGCCAGATCTCCGCGCCGAACTTGGCCGAGAGGTGGGCATTCATCGCACAAGGCGTCGGTTCAAAGAAGTTCCGCAGCCGGGCGGTCGCGGCATCGGGATCAAAGCTCATTCCTGGGGCCTTTCGTCGACAACAGGACCATATAGCGCCTCGCGCGCCGCAATGGACAGGGCCCGAAAGGGGCATTTGCACCTTCATTTCAGGCCCCTTCTTGCCCATCCCCGGCCAAAGGGCTAGGGCTTTGCCGATCCGCAAAAGAAGGGGCCCGCCATGACCACCGCGCCGAAGAAAGTCGTTCTTGCCTATTCCGGGGGGCTCGATACCTCGATCATCCTGAAATGGCTGCGTGCGGAATATGATTGCGAGGTCGTGACCTTCACCGCCGATCTCGGCCAGGGCGAAGAGCTGGAGCCCGCCCGCAAAAAAGCCGAGATGATGGGCGTCAAGGAAATCTACATCGAAGACCTGCGCGAAGAATTCGTGCGCGACTTCGTCTTCCCGATGTTCCGGGCCAATGCCTTGTATGAAGGCCAGTACCTGCTGGGCACCTCCATCGCCCGCCCGCTGATCTCCAAGCGTCTGGTTGAGATTGCCGCCGAAACCGGCGCCGATGCCGTGTCCCACGGCGCGACCGGCAAGGGCAACGATCAGGTCCGGTTCGAACTGGCCGCCTACGCCCTCAACCCTGACATCAAGGTCATCGCGCCGTGGCGCGAATGGGACCTGACCAGCCGCACCAAGCTGATCGAATGGGCCGAGGCCCACCAGATCCCGATCGCAAAGGACAAACGCGGTGAGGCTCCGTTCAGCGTGGATGCGAACCTTCTGCACACCTCGTCCGAGGGGAAAGTGCTGGAGGATCCGGCAGAGTCCGCGCCCGATTACGTCTATCAGCGCACCGTGAACCCCGAGGACGCCCCCAATGAGCCCGAGTTCATCGAAATCGGCTTTGAGAAGGGCGATGCCGTCTCCATCAACGGCGAAGCGATGAGCCCCGCCACCGTTCTGACCAAGCTCAACGAGCTGGGCGGCAAGCACGGGATCGGGCGGCTCGATTTTGTGGAAAACCGCTTCGTCGGCATGAAGTCCCGCGGCATCTACGAAACCCCCGGCGGCACCGTCCTGCTTGAGGCCCATCGCGGGATCGAACAGATCACGCTCGACAGCGGCGCGGGCCACCTGAAGGACAGCCTCATGCCCCGCTACGCGGAGCTGATCTATAACGGGTTCTGGTATTCGCCCGAGCGCGAGATGCTGCAAGCCGCCATCGACAAATCCCAAGAACACGTCACTGGCACCGTTCGGCTCAAGCTCTACAAGGGCAGCGCCACCTGCGTGGGCCGCTGGTCGGATCACTCGCTCTATTCGGAGGCCCACGTGACCTTCGAAGAAGACGCGGGCGCCTACGATCAGACAGACGCAAAGGGCTTCATCCAGCTCAACGCGCTGCGCCTGAAACTGCTGGCCGCGCGGGATCGCCGCCTGAAATGATCCGACATGTCGTCATGTTCTCCGTCCGGCGTCCCGAGGACGCCGAGGCGGTGCATGACGGGCTATGCCTGCTCAAGGCCAACCCCCACGCCCTGACGCTGGAGGTTGGCCGCAATCTGGCCACGGACCCGATTCCGGGCGCCCAGGTCGATTTTGTCGTCTATGGCGAATTCGCGGATGAATCCGCGCTTCAGGCCTTCAAGACGCACCCAACCTATGCCGCTTCCATCGCCGCCGTGCGCCCGCTACGCGATCTGCGGGTTTCAGCCGATTTCTTAAGCTCGCACTGACACGTTGTTCACCGTTAAAACACGAAGCGTTCATGCGGCGGCCATTGTTTTGTCCGTTTCGAACCCTATCTCTCACGGTCAATGACGTAGGCATCGGCCCGATCACAACTGGCCTTTCCATGCCCAGAAGCAATGGACGAGTGAAATGGCACTGGTTTGGGACGCATTATATCTTGGGGTGCTGACCGATGGGTCCGGCAACACGCTCTACCTCGATCAGGGGGAAGGAAACACGGTTTCCGAGAACGCCGCGGACATCGTGGGCCAGACGTTCGGTAGCAGCACAGATCCGCTCTCGGATCATGTTGTCACCGTAACGCCCGAAGACACCAACGGCGATGGACAGCTATCCACCGACTACAACGCGCAGGTCGAATATGTGAACTACGACCTTGGCAGCGGGTCGCAGCAGGTCATTTTCGACACCATCGTCGTTTATGACATGACCATCACATTCAATGATGGCACCACGGGGCAGATCTCGGGTGTGGTGTTCCAGGACTGGGACGGCAACGCGTTCCTTGCGCCCGAGTTCGAGGACAACGCCGATTATCAATTGATGTCCTCCAAGTCGATCCGGTCAATCACGATCGACGGAGTGCTCACCTCGTCCAATGCCAACCTCAACACCGACCGGATGGTGAATTCGTTCCTATGCTTTGCAGCCGGGACGATGGTCGAGACCCCAGCTGGGCCCAAGAGGATTGAATCGCTCGCGGCAGGCGATCTGGTGCAGACGCTCGATCATGGCTACCAGCCGGTCAAATGGGTAGGGATCAGCCCTGTCACGCTTTGCCCCAACACGGTGGAGCAGCACCCGGTGCGGATCCGCGCCGGCGCCCTTGGCGAAAACACGCCAGAGCAGGACGTGATCTTGTCCCCGCAGCACAGGGTTCTGGTGCAATCGCCCATCGCGCAGCGCATGGTCGCAGCGGAAGAGGTGCTGATCCCCGCAAAGGATCTGACCCAGCTTGACGGAGTTGATCGGGTCGGGATCAGCGAGGTGACCTATGTGCATGTTCTGTTTGCGCAGCACGAAGTCCTGCACACCCATGGCATGGCAAGTGAATCGCTCTATCCCGGTCCCGAGGCACTAAAGACAGTGGGCGGGGGGCATCGGCTCGCTCTGCGCAAACTGCTGTCATCGCATGGGAGTGCACAGCCCCGGCCCGCACGCCCGTTCATGCGGGGCAAGAAGGCCCGCAACCTGATCGCGCGTCACGTCAAGAACGCGAAACCGCTTCAGACATCCACCGGCTACAGCGCCAAAGCCTTGAGCTTGTCGTAATAGGGCATCGCCTGCGCGACGAGCTCCGCAGCTTTTCCGTCCAGCTCCGGCAAGGGCCCTTCGGGCCCCGCAAAACCGGTGCTGTCATGGATCGCCCCATACCAATGCGCGGCCCAGACGCCGTCTTGCTTATGGCCCCCCTTGGGCCAGCTCAGCATGGCCGGGTCGAACTCCAGGTCGATGGCATTGCACAGCCGCGCAAGCTGCGCGCGCGGGCTTTCGCGGATGTCGTGGCTGTCGATCACGACGCCGCCAAACCGCTCGAACACTTCGACCTGCTGGCGAAACCCGATGTCGTCCAGGGACGGCTGTTCCCGCTTGGCCGCGTAGCTCGCCACAACCCGCGCCGGGTGGCGGATCAGGTGGATGTTGACGCAGCTCTCGGCCCAATCCAGCGGGAAGCCGGGCAACATGTGGAGCCCCATATGCTTCATGTAGAAATGCGGCTTTCCGCGCGGGATCGTCCCCGCACAGGTCGCCGCGACCAGGGCCGGATCGGTTTCGTGGTGGCTGAGGATTTCATCCTTCATCGGGTGATCCACGCCCGAATGCAAAAGATAGGGCGCGTAGAACGGCTCATCCCAGATGGCGAAGTCCCCGCGCGCGGCGAAAGCATACATCATGGCGGTAGACAGGTTCCGCGGCCCGGACCACATGGCAATCCGCATCACGCGCCCTCCTTGACCAACTGTTTGTAGAGCTCCCGCAGCCGCGCGGTGATTGGGCCAAGCTGACCGGTCCCGATCTGGCGTCCGTCGATCTCTCCGACCGGGGTCTGCGCGCCGAACGTGCCGGTGAGAAACGCCTCATCCGCGCCGTAGGTATCGACAAGGGAATAGTTCCGCTCGAACACCGGGATGCCATCCGCCCGGCACAGGTCGATGACTTTCTGCCGGGTGATCCCGTTCATGCAGTAATCGCCGGTCGAGGTCCAAACCTCTCCTTTGCGGACAATGAAGAAATTGCACGCATTGGTCGTGTTCACGAACCCATGGACATCCAGCATCAGCGCCTCATCCGCGCCCGCCTTTTCGGCGGCGATGCAGGCGAGGATACAGTTCAGCTTGCTGTGCGAGTTCAGCTTGGGATCCTGCGTCATCGGCAACCCCCGCTGATGCGGCACGGTGGCCAGCCGGATGGGGCGCGGGATCGAGGGGCGCGAATGTTCCATGATGATGACCACGGTCGGGCCGCTCACGGAGAGGGCGGGATGCTGAAACGGGCGCATCTTGACCCCGCGCGTCACCATCAGCCGGGCATGGGCATCGGTTTCGAACCCGTTGGCCGCCTGCGTCTCGCGCAGCGCGGCGATCAGCTCATCGCGGGTCATTCCGATGTTGAGGTCGATCGCCTTGGCCGCTTCAAACAGCCGGTCCAGGTGATCATGCAGGAATGCCCAAACCCCGTCATAGAGCCGCAAGCCTTCCCACACGCCATCGCCCAGCATGAAGCCGCTGTCATAGACGCTGACCATCGCTTCGGCGCGCGGTTCGAGCGTGCCATTGACCCAGATCAGGATGTCTTCGTTGCGGGCGTCGTCTTCGGACTGGTGGGTGATGGCCATGGGCGCTCCTCTTTTGAGGGGGACGCTAGGGCGCGGTGCGGATTTTGCCAAGTGTTCAGCTTTGTGTGAGCTCACAGGGTGGTGAGTTGGCAGGATCGAATTTCCAGCTAGTTTCAAGCGCGAAACACAGCGTGTCGACCTTGCGAGAGTTCGGCGCCCCCCTCCCCCGCCGGGTCAAAGGAACTGCCCATGATCGCTCGTCCATTGCTTCTCTCTTTCGCCATCCTCCTTGGACTGATGGTCCGGCCCGCGCACGCGCGCGATGTGCAGACCGCCGTCGTCGCGGGCGGCTGCTTCTGGTGCGTCGAAGCGGACTTTGAGAGCGTCAAAGGCGTGATCGAAGTCACCTCGGGCTACACCGGAGGGCGCACCGCCGATCCAACCTACTATGAGGTCGCCCGAGGCCGCACCGGTCATTACGAAGCCGTGCGCATCACCTATGATGCCGATACCGTGAGCCTCGCGCAGCTCTACCACCTGTTCTTCCGTGCGGTGGATCCGCTCGATGCGGGGGGTCAGTTCTGTGACCGGGGCGCGGCCTATCGCACGGCCATCTTTGTCGATGGCGACGAAGAGCGCATGATCGCCACCCGCGCCAAGCAAGCCGCGCGCGAGGCTCTGGGACGGCGGATCGTCACTCGCATCCTGCCCCAAGGCCCGTTCTACGAGGCCGAGGAAAATCACCAAGACTACTACAAAAGCGACCGGCTGACCGTGCGGGGGCTTTTGCCCACGTCCCGCGCCCGCGCCTACGCCTATTACCGAAAGGCGTGCGGACGGGATGACCGGGTGCAGGAGCTTTGGGGCGACGAGGCGCCTTTCGTCAGAGCAGACCCTTGAGCGCGTAGACCAGATCAAGCGCCGCGCGCGGGGTGAGGCTATCCGGCTCCACCTCGCGCAGGCGCGCTTCGACGGCGCTCTCCTTCGGCGCCGGGGGCGGGGCGGCGGAAAACAGCGGCAGATCGTCCACCATGGCCTTGCGGCCCCCTTCCCGCTCGCCCTTCTCGAGGGCGTCCAGAACGACTCGCGCGCGTTCGACCACGGCGTCGGGCAGCCCGGCCAGCCGGGCGACCTGCACGCCATAGCTGCGATCGGCCGTGCCGCGCCGCACCTCGTGGAGGAAGATCACCTCACCCTCCCATTCGCGCACGGTCACGGTCGCATTGGCCACGCCGGGCAGCGTGTCGGATAGCTGCGTCATCTCGTGGTAATGGGTCGCGAACAGCGCGCGGCAGCGGTTCACATTGGCCAGGTTCTCCATCGTGGCCCAGGCGATGGACAGACCGTCATAGGTCGCGGTGCCGCGCCCGATCTCGTCCAGGATCACCAGTGACCTATCATCCGCCTGGTTCAGGATCGCGGCGGTTTCGACCATCTCCACCATAAAGGTGGACCGCCCCCGTGCCAGATCGTCCGACGCACCGACGCGGCTGAAAAGCTGCGTGACCACGCCGATATGGGCGGCATTTGCGGGCACGAAGCTCCCCATTTGAGCCAGCACCGCGATCAGCGCATTCTGGCGCAGGAAGGTCGATTTACCCGCCATGTTCGGCCCGGTCAGAAGCCAGATCGGCGCATCGGTCAGATTGCAATCATTCGCCACGAAGGGCGCGTTTTCGCGGCGCAGTGCCGCTTCGACGACGGGATGGCGCCCGCCTTCGACGGCAAAGGCCCGGCTGTCATCGACACGGGGGCGGGTCCAGTTTTCGGCCTCCGCCAATTCGGCCAGAGCAGCAGACAGATCGAACCCCGCCAGCGTGCGCGCCACGACGGAAAGCGTGGCCGCTTCGTCCAGAATCCGTCTCTGCAAGGCGGAATAGAGCCGCTTTTCGATCTCTAGCGCCCGCGCCCCGGCGTTAAGGATCTTGGTCTCCAGCTCTTTCAGATCGACGGTGGTGAAGCGCAGCGCATTGGCGGTGGTCTGGCGGTGGATGAAGCGGTCATCCCCCAGCATCTTATCGCCATGGGTCGCGGTCACTTCGATGAAGTAACCCAGCACATTGTTGTGCTTCACCTTGAGACTGGCGATCCCCGTCATCTGCGAAAACTCGGCCTGCATCCGGGCAATGATGCCGCGGCCTTCGTCGCGAAGCTGGCGGGCTTCGTCCAGTTCGGCGTCATGGCCCTCCGCGATGAAACCGCCGTCGCGCGCGAGCAAGGGCGGCTCCGCGATCAGGGCGGCATCCAACAGGTCCAAAAGGCCATCGGGCGGGGTCAGGCCATCGGGCGAAAGCGCCTCGGGCAGATCGTCCGGCAACAGGTCCTGCAACTGCTCCGCCTGTGCGAGCCCATCGCGGATCGCGGCCAGATCACGCGGACCGCCCCGATCCAGAGAAAGCCGCGACAAGGCCCTATCCAGATCGGGAACAGCGCGCAGTGCCCCGCGCAGATCGGCCCGCATCCGGGGCTGATCCAGCAGGTAGGCCACACCGTCCAACCGCGCCGTGATCTGCGCGAGATCGCAGGACGGGCTCGACACCCGCCGCTCCAGCAGCCGCGCGCCGCCTGCGGTGACGGTGCGGTCGATCGTCGCCAGCAGCGACCCAGCCCGCCCGCCATCCGCTCCGCGCGTGAGCTCCAGCGACCGGCGCGTGGCGGCGTCGATCTGCATGACCTCTCCGGGTCGTTCGCGCACCGGCGGGGCCAACCGGGGCAGCTGCCCTTTCTGGGTGATGTCCAAGTATTCGATCAAAGCGCCCAGTGCGCTCACCTCTGCCCGGTCGAACCCGCCGAACGCATCCAGCCCGTCCACCTTGTAGGCCGCACAGACCCGGCGCTTGGCGCCATCGCTGTCAAACGCCCCGCGCGGCAGCGGTGTGAGCGCGACGCCCATATCGTCGGCCAGCGGGGTCAGGCTCTGTTCCGCGTCATCACAGACCAGCAATTCCCGAGGCGCGAGCCGGGCCAGATCGGCCGGGAGCCGCGACCACGAGCAAGGCGCCACATGCACCGCCCCCGTCGAGATATCGACCCAGGCCAGCGCGGCTTCGTCGCGGATTTCAATGAACGCCGCCAGATAGTTGTGCCGACGCGCCTCCAAAAGGCTGTCTTCGGTCAAGGTGCCGGGCGTGACCAGCCGCACGACGTCCCGCTTCACCACCGATTTGGAGCCGCGCTTCTTCGCCTCCGCCGGGTTTTCCATCTGCTCGCCGACAGCAACGCGAAACCCCTTGCGGATCAGGGTCAAAAGGTAGCCTTCGGCCGCATGAACCGGCACGCCGCACATCGGGATGTCTTCGCCCAGATGCTTCCCCCGTTTGGTCAGCGCAATGTCCAGAGCCTGCGCCGCCTGCACGGCGTCGTCAAAGAACAGCTCATAAAAATCGCCCATGCGGTAGAACAGGAGCGCATCGGGATGCGCTGCCTTGATCTCAAGGTATTGTGCCATCATCGGGGTGATCTTGTCTGACACCGGGGCCTCCGCTACTTGCCACGGTATGTCATAACAACGTGGAGGGGCGGGGCAAAGCAAGTCACGCAGCGTTATAAAATTGCGCAAGGAAAGCATTATCTTTCCGATTGTGACTATTGAATCGCCTCGTTAGAACAGGCGGGCTGACCGCCGTGCCAAGGAAATAGTATGAGCAAGCAAAAGATCACCGACGAAGAGGCCCTGGCCTTTCATTTCGAACCGTCCCCCGGGAAATGGGAAGTGCAGGCCACCGTCCCCATGACGACCCAGCGGGATCTGTCGCTTGCCTATTCGCCTGGCGTTGCCGTCCCCTGTGAGCGGATCGCGGAGCAGCCGGAGCTGGCGTTCGATTACACCAACAAGGGCAACCTTGTTGCGGTGATCTCGAACGGGACGGCGGTTCTGGGGCTGGGCAATCTGGGGGCGCTTGGCTCCAAGCCGGTGATGGAAGGCAAATCCGTCCTGTTCAAACGCTTCGCTGACGTGAACTCCATCGACATCGAGCTGGACACCGAAGACCCGGAGGCCTTCTGCCAGGCAGTCAAGCTGATGGGGCCGACCTTTGGGGGGATCAACCTCGAAGACATCAAGGCACCCGAGTGTTTCATCATTGAGCAGCGCCTCAAAGAGGAAATGGACATTCCCGTCTTCCACGATGACCAGCACGGCACAGCGGTCATCTGCGCGGCGGGGCTTTTGAACGCGCTGCACCTGTCGGGCAAGAAGATCGAAGATGTGAAGATCGTGCTCAACGGCGCGGGCGCGGCGGGGATTGCTTGTATCGAGCTCCTGAAATCCATGGGCGCGCGCCACGACAATTGCGTCGTGTGCGACACCAAGGGCGTGATCTACCAGGGCCGCACCGAAGGCATGAACCAGTGGAAATCGGCCCACGCCATCAAGACGGACCTGCGCACTCTGGAAGAGGCAATGGTCGGTGCCGATGTGTTCCTGGGCGTGTCGGTCAAAGGGGCTGTGACGCCGGACATGGTCGAAAGCATGGCGGACAATCCGGTCATCTTCGCCATGGCCAACCCCGATCCCGAGATCACCCCCGAAGAAGCCCACGAAGTGCGCGTTGACGCCATCGTCGCCACGGGCCGGTCGGATTATCCGAACCAGGTCAACAACGTGCTGGGCTTTCCGTACCTGTTCCGCGGCGCTCTCGACATCCACGCCCGTGCGATCAACGATGAGATGAAGATCGCCTGCGCTCAGGCCCTGGCCGAGCTGGCCCGCGAAGATGTGCCGGACGAAGTTGCTATGGCCTATGGCCGCAAGCTAACGTTTGGCCGGGACTACATCATTCCCACCCCGTTCGATCCGCGCCTGATCCACCGCATCCCGCCCGCAGTGGCCAAGGCGGGCATGGAAACCGGCGCCGCGCGGCGGCCCATCGTCGATATGGACAGCTACGAGCTGACCCTGAAATCACGCATGGACCCGACCGCTTCGATCCTGCGCGGCATCCACGCCCGTGCCCGTGCGGCGCAAGCGACCGTGGTCTTCGCCGAAGGCGACGATCCGCGCGTGCTGCGCGCGGCGGTGCTCTATCAGCGCTCCGGGCTGGGCAAGGCCATCGTCGTGGGCCGTGAAGACGACGTGCGCGAAAAACTGACCGCCGAAGGCCTCGCCGACGCCGTGCGCGAGCTGGAGATCGTCAACGCGCGGAACACGCCGCATCTGAAGACCTACAAGGACTTCTTGTATGAACGGCTCCAGCGAAAGGGCTATGACCGGCACGACATTCACAAGCTCGCCTCGCGCGATCGGCATGTGTTTGCGTCCCTGATGCTGGCCCATGGCCATGCCGATGGGATGGTGTCCGGCGCCACGCGCAAATCCGCGCAGGTGCTTGAGCTGGTGAACCACGTCTTTGACGCAGGCCCCGGCGACGGCGCCGTCGGCATCACCGCCCTTCTGAACAAGGGCAAGATCGTCCTGATCGGAGACACGCTGGTCCATGAATGGCCCGATGAAACCGACCTAGCCGATATTGCGCAGGCCGGCGCGCATGTCGCCCGTGCTCTGGGCCTGACCCCGCGCGTGGCGTTCGTGAGTTTTTCCAACTTCGGCTATCCCGTGTCGGAGCGCGCCGAAAAGATGCACAAGGCGCCGGATATTCTCGACGCGCGCGGCGTGGATTTCGAACACGAGGGCGAGATGACGGTGGATGTCGCGCTCAACGCGCAGTCCATGGCCGCCTACCCGTTCTCGCGCCTGACCGGCCCCGCAAACATCCTGGTGGTGCCCGCGCGCCATTCCGCCAGCATCTCTGTCAAGCTGATGCAGGAAATGGCGGGTGCAACGGTGATCGGTCCGATCCTTACCGGCGTGGATAAACCGATCCAGCTTTGCTCCACGGTCTCCACGGCGTCGGACATCCTGAACATGGCCGCCATTGCGGCCTGCAAGATCGGCTAGCATCATGCGGTGGCTCGTGATCGCTGTCCTGGCTCTGCTGCTTGCGGCAGGAGCCTGGATCATCACGGGCCTCGCCGATTTCGACACGCCGGACGGGGAAACGATCACGTTCAACGCCGGTCCAAACCGGCTCTCGGGCACGTTGTTCCCGGCGGGCCCCGACGCACCGGTCGCGATTTTTGTCCATGGGGACGGGCCGCAGGACAGGCTCTCTGATGGGGGCTACCTGCCGCTGATCCATGCCCTGCTGGACGCCGGGATCGGCGTTTTTAGCTGGGACAAACCCGGGATCGGAGACAGCACCGGCGACTGGCTCGATCAGACGATGGAGGACCGCAGCGCGGAGGCTCAAGCCGCGCGCACCGCCGTCATGGAGACCACCGGCCTGCCCGCGCAGCGCGTCGGCTATCTGGGCTTTTCGCAGGCGGGCTGGGTGCTGCCCCGAATTGCCCGCGATGACGCTCCGCCCTTCACCATCTTGATCGGTCCCGCCGTGAACCTCCGCGCTCAGGGGCGCTATTTCGAAGGCGTGCGGCTGCGGCTTGAGGGCCTGCCTGAACCCGAGATCACCCGCGAGCTTGATGCACGCGACGCCCGCTATGATGCGCTTTTTGCCCGCGACCCCGCACCAGACGGGGAAACGTCGCGCCAACGTTTCATTCGCCGCGCCTACACCCAAGATGCCCGCGCCGATATCGCCGAGATGCAAGGACCGGTTCTGGCCATGTGGGGGCGCGACGATCTGAACGTGGACGCCCCCGCAAACGCCGCAATCTGGGCGAAGCACCTGCCCGCCGCGAAGATCGTCCTGACCGACCATGCGAGCCATGGGCTATTGCGCGCACCGCTGTTCAACGATCAGCTGACCAGCGAATGGCCGCGCCCCAAGCTTTGGCTGTTCCTCGCCATGGGCCGCCGCGCCTATGCGCCCGGCGCGCTCGATCTGGTCACAGAGTGGATCGAGCAAGCGGTCGCGCCATAAAGGCGCCGCCCGTCAACCCTGAGTGAAAAGATCCGCGTAGCGCGCGCGCAGCTGGTTCTTTTGCACCTTCCCCATGGTGTTGCGCGGCAGCGCGTCGATCACGATCAGGCGGCGGGGGTGCTTGAACCGTGCCAGGACCGCGCCCGCCGCATCTGCGATCTGCTCGATATCCGGGGTCTGGCCGGGTGCGGGCACGATCAAACCCACCACGGTTTCCCCGAAATCGGGATGCGGCACACCAATGACCGCGCTCTCCAGAACGCCCGGCTGCTCATCCAGCGCCAGTTCTACCTCCTTGGGGTAGATGTTGTAGCCGCCCGAGATGATCAGATCCTTGTCCCGCCCGACGATGGAGACATAGCCATCCGCGTCGATCACGCCGAGATCGCCGGTGATAAAGAACCCGTCCGCGCGCAGCTCGGCCGCCGTCTTTTCGGGCATCTGCCAGTAGCCCTTGAACACGTTCGGGCCGCGCACTTCGATCTGGCCGATCTCGCCCTGCGGCAAGGAGGCCCCGGTTTTCGGGTCGGTGATCTTCAGCTCCACCCCCGGCAGCGGAAAGCCGACCGTGCCAGCGCGGCGGTCCCCGTCATAGGGGTTTGACGTGTTCATGTTCGTCTCGGTCATGCCGTAGCGCTCAAGGATGCGGTGGCCGGTGCGAGCTTCGAATGCAGCGTGCGTTTCGGCCAGAAGCGGGGCAGAGCCCGACACGAACAGCCGCATATGCGCCGCCAGATCCTGCGTGAAGCGGTCGTCGCTCAGCAAACGGGTGTAGAAGGTGGGAACCCCCATCAGAGCGGTGGATTTGGGCAGCCAGCCAATCACATCGTCCAGATCGAATTTCGGCAGAAACACCATCGCCCCACCCGCAGCCAGCGTCACGTTGCTGGCCACGAACAGCCCGTGAGTGTGAAACACCGGCAGCGCGTGCAGCAGCACGTCCTGCGCCGTGAAGCGCCACAGATCCTTCAGCGTCAGCGCGTTGGACAGCAGGTTCCCCTGGGTCAGCATCGCGCCCTTGCTGCGCCCCGTGGTGCCCGACGTATAGAGGAACGCGGCCAGATCATCGGGGCTGCGCGCCACTGTCTCGAAACGATCCGGCTGGGCGGCGGCGGCCTCACTGAGACTGCCCGAGCCATCCGCGTTTAGCGTGGCGAGCCGGGCACCGAACCGCTCTGCCAAAGGGGTCAACGCCGCCGCACGGGCATCGTCACAGACGACCAGCTTCGCGCCGCTATCTTCGATGAAATAGGTCAGCTCTTCGGTCGTGTAGCCGGTATTGAGCGGCAAGAACACGACCCCCGCCTGCACACAGGCGCCGTACAAAGCGAGCCCCTCAGGCGATTTTTCGATTTGCGCAGCCAGCCTGTCGCCCGGTGCCAACCCCATCGCCGTGAGCGCATGGGCAAAGCGGGCGATCTGGCGCAAAAACACATCATGGGTGAGCGTGCTGCCGTCGGGCAGGTACAGGAACGGCGTCTGGCGCCCCTCATGCGCGCCCAGCAGGGTATCAAACAGAGGGTTTGTCATGGGCGGCTCCTGTCTTGCGTTTTTCGGCGGCAGCGGCGAGCGCGCGGATGTCGGACGAGGCGGTGACCTCCTTGGCCGAGCTGAACCGCTCGTGGTTTTGTGCCACCCGCGCCAGATCGTAGAGATAATTCACCATCACACCGTGCGATTGCCGCTGACCGTTCTTCGACAGATCGGCCCCTGCGTGCAGACGGTGCACCTGTGCGCCATTGCCCAAATGGAACCGCGCGACCGGATCCAGAGGCATCCCGTCCTCGCGTTTCGCACGGGTCAGGTAATGCGCCGCCAGCGGTCTGAGCTGATCCTCTCCTTCGGGTGCGATCCCTTCGGCCTTGAGCCACGCCGCAAAGCCGGGGATCGGGGAAAGGGTGACAAAGGTCTCAAGCCCCGGAAGCGCCTGCGACAGGTCCGCCGCAACCTGCTTGATGAGCGAATTGCCAAAGGAGATGCTGGCCAGCCCCGCCTGACAGTTCGAAATCGAATAGAAACAGGCGGTGTCAGCCTCTTCGGCGGGCATGGGCGGGCGGTCTTCGGCCAAAAGCTGCTGGACCGATCCGGGCAGCCCGGTGGTCAGTGCTACCTCAACGAAGATCAGCGGATCGTCCGGCATGGCCGGGTGGAAGAAGGCAAAGCACCGACGATCCTCGGGCTCCAGCCGGCGGCGCAGGTCGTCCCAGCTGTCAATCGCATGAACGGCCTCATAGGCGATGATCTTCTCCAGGATATGCGCGGGGCTTTCCCAGGTGATGGGGCGTAGCACCAGAAAGCCTCGGTTGAACCAACTGGCGAACAAGTGCCGAAAATCCAGATCAAGCGCCTCAAGCGCGGGATCGCCCCGGCCCAACCGCAGCAGATCAGCCCGCATCTCAACCAGAGCCTTGGTCGCGCCGGGCACCTGGTTGAGCCGCCGAAACAGCTCCTGCCGGGGCGGCTCGGCAGCGGTCATAAAGGCGCGATAGCTGCGTTTGCTCTGCCCGCGCTCATAGTCGTCCAGAGCAGCGCGCACCGCAGCCGGGCGGATCGTCATGTCTTCGGCCAGATGGCGGAAGAAGGCGCGCTTTTCGTCGTCATTCGACGTGGCAAAGCGATCAAGGATGCAACGCGCCACGCTCACGCCGGTGACTTCGCTGGTGGTGCCCATCAGATCGACGGTCAGCGCCTGGAACGACCGCGTGTCACGCGCGCCCCGTCCGGCGCGATAGCCGCGGCGCTCGAACACGGTAGAGAGAAGATCGGCCAAAAGGCTCATTTCGCGACCCCCATCACGGTATCAGGCAGCCAGGTGGCCAGCCCCGGTATCAGACACAAAAGGACAATCGCGACGATCATGCAGGCCACATATGGCAGGGATCCGACAAGGATCGTCTTGAGCTTGATATCCGGCGCGATGCCATTGATCACGTAAAGGTTCAGCCCCACCGGCGGAGAGATCAGGCCAATCTCCATGTTGATCGTCAGCACCACGGCGAACCAGATCGGATCGAACCCGGCAGTGGTGATGATCGGGAGCAGGATCGGCGCCGCCATCAGGATCACCGCCACCGGCGGCAGGAAGAACCCCGCGATCAGCAGAAAGACGTTGATCATGCCCATCAACACCCAGCGGTTCACCTCAAGCGATCCGATCCACTGAGCGATGGACTGGGTGATGAAGAGCGAGGACAGCATGTAGCTGAAGACACCCGCCGCAGCGATGATGAAGAGGATCATCACCGATTCCTTGGTGCTGTCGCGCAGGATCTCCCAGATGCGGGCGGGGCTCCACAGGCGGTAGATCACCATGGCGATCACAAGGCATAGCAGCGCGCCGACGGCTGCCGTTTCCGAGGGCGTCGCGATACCGCCATACATGGCATAGAGCACACCCAGGATGATCGCGATAAAGGGCAGCACGCGCGGCAGGATCTCCAGCCGTTCGCGCCAGCTGTAGCTGGTCGCGCGCAGCACATGGGCGTCGCCCGATCTCCAGGTGGAATAGAGCGACCACAGCATGAACAGCGCAACCAGCATCAGGCCCGGCACCACACCCGCCAGGAACAGCCGCCCGATCGAGGTCTCTGTGGCGATGCCATAGACGATCATGGTGACCGAGGGCGGGATCAGGATCCCAAGCGTGCCCCCGGCAGCGATGGAGCCCGCCGCCACGGCGTCCGGGTAGCCGCGTTTGCGCATTTCCGGGATGCCCATCTTGCCGATGGCTGCGCAGGTCGCAGGGCTGGATCCCGACATGGCCGAAAACAGCGCACAGGCACCCAGGTTCGACACCACCAGCCCGCCAGGCACGCGGGTCAGCCATCGCTCGAGCGCCTCATAAAGGTCCGCACCCGCACGGGTGGACGCGATGGCCGCCCCCATGATGATGAACATCGGGATCGACAGAAGGGCGAAGTTGTTGAGTTTGCCGAAGAAAATCTCGGGCATGAGCGAGAGCGACGTCATCCCGTCGAACACGATCAGGAACCCGCCAGAGACGACCAGCAGCCCGGCCGCGACGGAGATGCCCGAAAACAATACGCCAATGGTGACAAGCGCAACCAAGGCGCCAAGGGTAAGCGGATCCATCAATCTGCCCTTTCCGCAATATCGGTCAACGTGGCTTCCGAGGTGAGACCGAAAGGCTCTTCGATGCGCAGCAGAAGCGCGGCCATGTCAGCGGCCAGTTGCAGAGCATAGAGCGCAAATCCCACCGGCAGGGCCAGGTAAGGCACCCACAGCTTGGGGTTCCACGGCGTGTTCGAGGTCTCGCCCCAGTCCCACGCTTCGTGCCAGAAATGATAGCCATGCCAGACCATCACACCGGCGACGGCCAGCGTCAGGCCCAGCACCGCAAAGGCCAGCCCCCTGCGCAGCGGCGGCGGTAGCATCAGCGGCAGCAGATCCACGTTCACATGGCCGCGCAGGTATTGAACGTAGGGCAGACCCAGCATCGTGGCGGCGATCATCATGTAGGTGACGCCTTCGGTCTGCCAGATGGTCGAACCGTTCAGCACGAAACGGATGAAGATCATCTGGCAGGTCACCGCAACAGAGGCGAGGATCAGCAGCGCGGCAATGATCCCCGACACCTGACTGAGCCCACCGATCAGGCGCAGCACGGGGTTGCCGCCATGGGGAGCGGTCACATGGGGGTGGGACGAGCCGGACATAGGCGGCCTTTCTTCAGGGGAAGTCGATGGGCCGGGCCGCATGAGCAGCCGCCCGGCCTGCAGCAATCATTCGACGGCCAGAGCCTTATCCAGAAGCGCCTGACCTTCGGGCGCGCCTTCCAGGAACGCCTTGTAGGAGGTCTCCTGCGCGATGGCGCGCCAAGCGTCGAACTCCTCCTGGCTCATCTCCGCGATCTCGACGCCGTTTTCGGCAAAGGTATCGCGCGCCATGCCGTCCTGTTTCTTGGCCTCTTCCAGATAGAAGGCTTCGGCCTTGGCCGAGGCCTCAAGCAGGGCGGTCTGCTGCGCTTCAGTGAGACCGTCAAAGACGGATTTGTTCATCAGCATCGGCTGATACATGAACCAAAGCGCATAGTCCCCGGCGGGGGTGAAACAGGCGACCTGCTCATAGATGCGGTAGCTAACAAAGGACGAAGACGACGTGTTCGCCGCGTCCAGCACCCCGGTCTGCATGGCGTTGTAGATCTCGGCCGAAGACATGGAGGCAATCGACGCCCCCGCCCCTGCCAGCATCTGCTCGAACGCCTTGCCCGCCGCGCGGGTTTGCAACCCGGCCACGTCTTCGGGTGCGGTGATGCAGCTGTCTTTGCCGGCGAAGCCGCCGGCAAGGTAGCCGTGAACCAGCACCATGATGTCGTCTTCGGCCATGATGGCTTCGATCTCTTCCATGAACGGGCTCTCATTGAGTCGCGCTGCGTGGTCGTGGTTTTTCACCAATCCCGGCATCAGGGTCAGGTTATAGGCATTGCGCAAGCCCCCCGCGTAGGAGAGCGGGAACACGATCATATCCACCTGCCCGCGCGACAGCGGCTTGTATTGCTCGCGCGCCTTGAACAGCGACTGGCTGGGGAAAATGTTGATCGTCAGATCCACATCAGCGGCGGCGACCTCGTCGGCGACCATCTGAGCAACCTTGTGGCGGATATCGCCTTCGGACCACTGGTGAGAGACACGCAATTCGGTTTCGGCCTGCGCGCCAAGGGCCATAACAGAAAGCGCCGCAGCGGCGGCGATGGCTGAAAACTTCATAATTTTTCCTCCCATACGGGGCGCTATCTTGCGCCCGCGATAGAGGAAGTCTTGCAGGTCGCTGCCCTTGGGTCAACAAAATCGTATACAATAAATTCAACATTGTTCATTGAGGTGTATCTCTGTATACGAAAAGGATGGACCGGAAACGCTCTGATCTCATTGCCGATGCGCTTGAATCGCTCATCCTGGACGGCACGTTCAGCGATGGCGACCGGCTGGATGAACAGCAACTCGCCGCGCGGTTCGAAGTGTCCCGCACCCCGCTGCGCGAGGCGTTTCAGCGGCTGGCCCTCTCAGGATTGGTGGAGCAAATCCCCCACCGCGGCGTTTTCGTGCGCCAGCCCGGCCCGGTTGAGCTGCTTGAAATGTTCGAAGTCATGGCGGAGCTGGAGGCCACATGCGCCCGGCTGGCTGCATCGCGCATCACGGACACCGCACTAGAAGAGCTGCACACCACCAACGCCCGGTGCAACGCCGCCGTTCAGGCCCGCGATACAGATACCTATTTCCGGGAGAACGAGCGATTCCACGCGATTCTGTACCAGCAGTCGGGCAACGGCTTTCTGGAGCAGGAATGCCTGCGACTGCACAAACGCCTGCACCCTTTCCGCCGCATGCAACTGCGCGCGCGGGGGCGTCTGCGGCAATCCATGGCGGAACACGAAGCGATCGTGGCGGCGCTTGAAACCGGCGACGGGACGTTGGCGGCGGATGCGATCCGCGCCCATATCGCCGTGCAGGGCGAAAAGTTTCACCACCTGATCGCCTCGCTCAAGCCCGAAGCGCAGCAGGCGGGCTGAACCACCGGAAAGCAGTAACAGAGTCCCGCGACCGCGATCAGATCAACGGCTCTTCACCCGCTTCAACCCATTTCCGAAAGGCCTCGGAATAGTCCGGCTGAGGATCGCACCCTTCTGGCGGGGTTTCTCCAAAACGGCGATAAACCCCAGGCTTTGTGCACCGATAGTACGAGCTGGGGCGCGGATCATGGGCGATGCGCGCACCGTTCTGCCGGAAATACTGGTGGATTACGCGATCCCCGACCGCGTGACCGCATTCGGGCATGTTCACCCACCGCATGACGAGCGGAAACAGCTCCCTGGTGAAGAGCATGCAATTCGTATCGACGAATTTCTGCGGGTCGATCGTTTCATCGACGCCCATCACGGACCCATCGAGCCGCGTCAGGTAGCGCCCCGAGCACAGGAAATTCGCACCGGTGCGGTCCTGCAGATCCACCAGATGCTGAAGGTGCCACGGCTCGAACCAGTTATCATCGTCCAGAAGCGCAACAGCGTCGAATCCCAGCCCTGCCGCATGGACGACACCAACTGCCCGTGCGCAGTCTCCGCAATCACCATGGGGTCGAGGCAAGATGATGTGATCCGCGTCCCAACTGTTCACGCTGGGAATGGGCGTGCCATCCGCCACCAAAACGTGCCGCGCCGGAACGGTCTGAGCCAGAACGCTTTCATGCGCCTTGCGCAGATGGGCCTCGTTCGCATTGTGGTAGGGGGTCACAACGGCAATCTTCTGAATGATCATGAAAAGCAACCTTTAGACGGGGTGGACAGGACAAGCGTGGACACCATGTCAGAAACCTCCGCCCAAGCCTGTCGTCGGCATTTACGCTGGGTCATCCAACGCGCCGGGCTGCCAGAAATGGGCCTTGCGCGGGCGTGAAGTATCGAATGTCATGCTTTCCGGCTGCGACAAGTGGCTCAGCCAGTTCTCGGGAATGCGCGACAGGTCCAGTTCCGTCTCTGTCAAGTTCAGGCGATTGCCATGCCAGCGGCGCTCCAGATCGCGGGCGGAAAACGACCGGCCCACATATTTCCGATTCAGATGCTCTTGGGATAGGCAGATATAGTGGCGTAGCACGTGGGACGTGGCGTGTGGCGTAACATCCCCGGCCAGTTTATGCCCCCCGCGGCTGACGTTATCGGCTCCTGAATCGCGCCGCCAAAGCCGCATGAGCCGCTGTGGGGCCGGTTCAAAGAAGTAGTACCGCGTGAGCTCCCGATAGGCACCGCCCTGAGACACATCCTGATCGGGGCGCGGTAGGAACACGAATTCGTTGAAGTTGATGGCCTGCGCCCCTGCGGCATCTGCTTCGCGTGTGGCGTCATCCAGGGTGCGCCCCATGATGCTGTGCTGAAGGATCTCGTCCGCGTCTTGGTGCAGTACCCAAGGGTGCGTCAGCCCCGAGATGATCTCGCGCTTCGTCTCCAGTTGCGCGGTCAGGTCGAAACAGCCTTGATAAGGAAGATGGGCAATGTCGCACACTCCATGACCCAGATGCGCCTTGGCAATATCGACAGAGCCATCCGTAGAGCCGTTGTCGATGACAAAGAGATCGACCTTCTGGGCGCGCAGATGGGCAATCAAGGGCTCAAGGTAGCTTTGTTCATTGCGGATACAGACAAGAGCGGCAATGCGGTTCGGAGGGGTCATGACGCTCTGGATCCTTGGGGCCAATAGGGGTGGGTGACACAGAACGCAGTGGCTCCACTGTTGTCAACCAATCGGCGCGGCTGGGATCCCGGCCATTTTCCATCAGTAATTGTCTGGCGGGTGGCTGCGCGCCTCGGCCACAAGACACGCCACCCCGTCCGAGGTCAGCGCGCGCAGGAACGCCTCCAGATCGTCCAGATCACCGGCGCTGAGACCAAGTGGGCGGATGCGCGGATCCTGGCCCGGCAGACCCGCCCCACCTTCATTGTAGAAGGCCAGCACTTCCGCCAGCGTGGAGAAGCCGCCATCATGCATATAAGGCGGCGTGATCGCCACATTGCGCAGGCTCGGCGTGCGGAATTTCCAACGATCTTGCGGGTCTTCGGTGACTTCGTAACGCCCCAGATCAGCCTCGCGCGTGGCACTGACGGCAGCGACGATCTCGCGGCGGACGTGATGCACCACCCCGGGCGCAACCTGCACCGGCACCGATTCCGGCGGATGCTGGCGCAGGGCTTCGCGCATCCGTCCATAGCCGGTGTCGTGGAACTGAAGATCCGTCAGCAGGGCGAAGCTGTCCCCGACCGGGTGGCAGGACGCACAGCCAGGCGCCCCGGTGAAGAGCGCAAAGCCCCGCTGTGCGGCGGGGCTGATCGCCGCGCTCTGGCCGCCATAAAGCCACTGGTCGAAACCGCTGGCGCCCAGGGTCAGGGACCGCTGATAGGCGGCGAGCGCCTCTCCGATCCGGTCCAGAGAGGCGGGGGCCCCGAATGCGGCTTCGAACAGCGCCGGGTAATCGGGCATGTTGTGCAGGCGCGCCACCACCAGACCAGCGGAGGGGTTCGCCATCTCATTGCGCGCCACGATCGGGCCGATGAACTGCGTCTCAAGCGCCGCGTCGCGGCCATCGTGGAACAGCGGTGCCATGTAGGCCACGTTGATCAACGTCGGAGCGTTGCGCTTCACGCTGCGCCCCTCGACGCCAATGGCGCTCGCCACTTCCCAGTTGGCAAAGCCCTGTTCAGGTACGTGGCACATGGCGCAGGACATGGTGCCGTTGATCGAAAGCCGCCGGTCAAAGAACAGCTTGCGCCCCAGGGCGACCTTCTCCGCTGTCGGTGGGTTGTAATCCGGCGGCGGCACCGGCGGCAGCCCCAGCGGAGCACCGGATGCGCGCGCGGCGGCGCGCTGTGCCCAGTCCTCGGGCGCGGCGCAGCTTTCGCCGCTGATCTGCTTCGGTGCGGCAGGATAGGGCTGCGCAGTCGCTGCCCCCACCAGCATCACCGCCCCGACTGTCAGCGCGCGCCAGATCACGCGCCCTGCTCCTCCAGCAGGAGGGTCTGCACATCGGTCATCAGCAGCCGCGGATCCATGACCCCCAGCCCATAGACGTTGCGGATCATGCCATCTCGGTCGACCAGATACATGCGCAGCAGATGGCTGATCTGATCCTCTTCGCCGCCGCGATCCACCACCTGCCCGTAGCCGTCGAGGATCGGTTGCAACTGCTCCATGCCCTGGGTGGTGAGCACGTGCCAGTCGAACTTCTCCGCACGGGCGGGATCAGAGGTGACCGGGTAGGCAAAGGCGTCAATGGCCTCAACGGTGTCGCGGGCCGGATCGAAGCTGACCGTCATCAGCTGCACATCTTCGCGAAGCCCGGGCAGGTGCAGGCTCTTGTCGTGAATGTCGAACAGCACCGACATGGCCAGAGGGCAGCCGTTCACATCCCCGCAGGTCAGATAGACAAAGCTGACCAACGTGATCTTTCCAGCGGTCAGCGCGGTGAGGGTCTGCGGCGCGCCGTGGATGTCCAGCACAGCGCCGTCGGGCGCAGGTTTGATCCGATTCAGCCGGTAGGATCCGGCCTCGGGCGGGTCGAACTGATACTGCACGCCAGGCGGGAACAGGGCCGACAGCGGCGCCATCGGAGCAGGATCGGGCATCAGGCGCCAGGCACCGGCGGCAAGGATCGCGAAGGCGCCAAGAGCCAGGGGAATGCGGATGCGCATGGGTCAATCTCCGGCAAGGACGAGACCGCAATGGCGGGGCGGCAACGGGGGCCGCCCCACATGGCGGCTCAGGACGTGTAGAGCGCGGCGCTGCCAAAGCGCATGATATGCGCGCGGCCCAGCCCCAGCTCGTAGAAGTCAACGGCGAAGTCCTCGACCAGCTCGGAGCCGTCCCACGTGTAGGCCTTGAGGTATTGCACGTCGTCCTCGCCCTTCTTGTCCCAGTTGGCGAGCAGCGAAGACGTGAAATAGACCCGCGTTCCGTCCCAGCTCTGGCTCACCATGTTCACCTGGCGGTCGATGACTTTCTCATAGACCTGAACAGGTTTGTGCGGGTCCGAGATATCGAACAGCCGCGTCGTTCCATCCATGAAGCTGTTGATCCACAGCGTCTGGTCGTCGGCAGCGATGGAGATATCCACCGGCAGCGGAATATCGGCCGGATTGCCGATATCGGCCACCGCCTTGGCTTGCCATTCGCCCGCATCGTCCTCGTAGATCAGCCAAAGCTGCGAGGTCAGCGCGGTGGTGGAAAAGGCGTAGTTCGCGTTCGGCCCCCAGGGGAAACGGACTTCCAGCGGGGCGCCGGGCACGTTGAACACCTTGCGCGGCTGGCGGGTGTGCAAATCCCACTGCACCATGGTGCCACCGAAACGCTTCATCGCCTCGGGGTCGTTCAGCATCTGACCGAAATCCATCATGTAGTTCGACCAGCCCGTGAAGGACGAGGTCAGCATGACGTTCTTTCGGATCAGTGCCCGGATGTCGTAGCCGTAGCCATCGGCCACCGCACCATCCACGGCCTCTGCACCCTGCATGTCACCGGCGGTGGGCATCCAGTAGGTGGCCACGTAATCGCCTTCGTCATTGTATTCGACAAGAGCCGTGCGCCCGCCGTGGTCATCATCATTGCTAAGCCCGGTGATCATCATGCTGCCCGGCAGAGCAAAGAACGTGTGCGGGCCCACGACGCCGCCGCTGTCGCTCACGAAAGTGTCGATGGTCTTATGCAGGATCGGCGCTGCCGGATCGGTGTGAACATCGAAGATAAAGATCCGGTTGGTGTCCAAACCTCCGGTCCAGAAATATCGCCGGTCGGCGGAGAAGCCGCCGTGATGCGCCTCGTTCCGCCCGCCGACAGAGACCTGGTGGATCACCTGCCCGCGCGTCTCCGAGCCAGGGCGCAGGTCGATAGTGACCAGCTTGTCCTGTTCGTCGCCCATGCCCTCAACGCCCAGCGTCCAGACATAGACGAACTCCTCCTGACCGGTGATCTTGGGCATGTAGGGGGATTGGCAGGTCTCGTCCGCAAATGCGCGGAGCGGCATTCCGAGCGCGAGCCCTCCCAAGGCGAGCCCGCCGAATTCTCTTCTGTTCATAATCTTCCTCCCTAAATGGTCTTTGTTTAATTCACCCTGGCTTGGTCCTCCCCGACCTTGGCCAAAGTCTGGCTGTGGATGGTCTGTGCATCGACCACCGAACAATGCTGGATCGCCGCCGCCGCGCGCAGGGACTCTGCGGTCAGCAGCGGCAGGATGCGGGTCTCTATGGCGGAGGTGATCCGGTGCGATGCCCCGACCACGCCGATGGAAAACAAGGCACCGAGCCGGTCTACGTTGATCGGAACGGCAATGCTGGCGATGCCGGTGTCGATTTCCTCATTGCACAGCGCATAGCCAGAGCGCCGGATCCGCGCCAACTCAGCCTCGATCCGGGCGGGATCGGTCAGAGTAGCATCGGTAAAGCGCATGGGCTGCGCATCCAGCAGGTCGGCGCGCAGATCATCGTGGATGAAGGCGGCTATCGCCTTGGCAGAGGAGCAGGCATGGGCCGGGCGCGGCCCCAGCCCGGGATAAACATAAGGCACCGATGGATCAGAAGGCGTCTCGATATGGATCAGATCGACCCGCCCGCCGCGAAACCGCGCCAGAAAGGCCGTATCGCCCAGATCATTGGCCAGCTTCTGGGTCATGGCAGACACGGCGTTGATCACGTGAGTGTCGGATTTCCCGGTCAGCGCGATTTTGACAAAACGCGTGCCCAGGACATAGCGGCTGCCGCAGTCCGTGACCTCGACAAAGCCGCAGGCGGTGAGCGTACCGATATTTCGATAAAGCGTTGCCCGCGGGACCGAAGTCATCCGAGCCAGCTCTGCCGCGTTGGGCGGCGTGGCCGCCCCGGCGATAGCTTCCAGCAGTCGGATCAGGCGTTCCTGCATGGCGGTCTCACTTTCCGGACAGGATAACCGTAGAGTGAGACCAATGCTTGACGCAAGGGAAATCGCGACAAAGTGTCGCATTCTGCCACTGGATCGCCACTGGCGAAGGCCTTCTCTTTGCCGCTCAGTGCCCTACGAGCATCGCCATTTCAAAGTGGCCCGCCGGTCTCAAATCACTTGGATCGAGGCCGCTTCGGAACAGAGTTGCCACCCTTCGACGCCAAAGCCCGCGCGCGGTTCTTCTTGCTGCTGGGCTTGCCCTTCGGCGGCGGCGGTCCTTTGAGCCGCGTGGGTTTGCCATCACCCGCCTTTCCCGGAGCAGCCCTGCCCTTTGGACCATTCGGACCGGTCGCACGAGGCTTGCGGGGGGCATCGTTCTCCCCCACCGAAGACTCGGCCCGTTTCCCGGAATACGGCTTGCCTTTCGGTTTGAACGGCGCACCGGACTTGCTCCGGTCGCGGTCCCCATCGCGCGGTTTGCGCGGCGCATCACTGTCCCAGGTGGCCGGCTTGCCCGACTTCCCGAAAGGCGGCTTGCCCTTCGGCTTACCGTGCTCGCCGTCCCCGTCGCGCGGCTTACGCGGAGCATCGCTGTTCCATGCAGAAGGCTTGCCCGATTTTCCAAAAGGCGGCTTGCCCTTCGGGCCACGTTTCGGCCCGGCTTTGCTGAACTTCGGCAGATCTGGCGCCGCCTCCAGCCGTGTGACCGTCTTCGTCCCCTCGATCTTCATCTCGGGACCAAGCGCGTCCAGAAATCCGGGAACGCTGCTTTCGCGGATCTCGAAATAAGAGAGATCATCCGTCACCCGGATCGCACCGATATCATCCTTGGTCAGGTCGCCCGCCTTGCACAGCATCGGCAGCAGCGTGCGCGGTGAGGCGTGATCCTCCCGCCCTTCCGAGAGCGAGAACCACACGCTGGGCCCGAAGGCCTCGCGCGGTTTGCGCGGCGCGGGGGCGGAGATCTCGCTCAACTCCTCTGGGGCCGAATGCTGCCGCTGGTATTGCCGCAGATAGGCAGCGGCAAGCTGCTCGGGCGAGAAGCGCGCAACCAGATCGTCGATAGTGCCGCGCTCGCTGTCGGTCACCTCCTGCTGCCAGTCCTCCGATCCGACCATACGCGCCTGATCCTGCGCCCGGACCTCCTCGGCCGAGGGCGCGGGGCCCCATTGCGCGTTCAGCTTGGCGAACTTGAGCAGCCGCTCAGCTTTCTTGCGCGCCGTGGGCGCGACAATCAGCGCGCTGACGCCCTTGCGCCCCGCACGCCCGGTCCGGCCGGAGCGGTGCAACAAGGTCTCGTGGCTCGACGGCAGCTCCGCATGGATCACCAGATCGAGATTCGGCAGATCAATGCCCCGCGCGGCCACATCCGTGGCGACACAGACACGAGCCCGCCCGTCACGCATCGCCTGCAGCGCATTCGATCGCTCCCCCTGAGTCAGCTCTCCGGACAGGGCAACCACTGAAAACCCCCGGTTCGACAGCCGCGTCGTCAACCGCGAGACCATGGCGCGGGTGTTGCAAAACACGATCGCATTGGGCGCTTCGTGATACCGCAGCACATTGATGATCGCGTGTTCCTCATCGCGCGGAGCGACCTGCATGGCGCGGTAGTCGATATCGGCATGCTGGGTGTTGTGATCGACGGTGCTGATCCGCTCCGCGTCCCGTTGGTAACGGGTCGCCAGATTGGCAATCGCGCGGGGCACGGTGGCCGAAAACAGCAGCGTCTGCCGCTCGGGCGGCGTTTCATCGAGGATGAACTCAAGATCCTCACGGAACCCAAGGTCAAGCATCTCATCCGCTTCGTCCAGCACAACCGCCCGGATCGCCGTCAGGTCGATGGCCCCGCGCATGATGTGATCGCGCAGCCGCCCCGGCGTGGCCACCACCACATGCGCCCCGCGCGCCAGCGCCCGGCGTTCATCGCGCATATCCATGCCCCCGACACAGGAGGCAAAGCGCGCTCCCGCCTCGGCATAGAGCCAGCCCAGCTCACGCTTCACCTGCATGGCCAGCTCGCGCGTGGGCGCAATCACCAGCGCCAGCGGCGCGCCCGCTTCGCCAAACACATCCGCATCGCCCAGAACCGTCGGCGCGATGGCCAACCCAAAGCCAATGGTCTTGCCCGATCCGGTCTGCGCCGACACGAGCAAATCACGCCCCTGCAGCTCCGGCACGCTCACGGCCTTCTGGACAGGGGTCAGGGTCGCGTAGCCCTTGCGCGACAGCGCGGTTTCAATGGTCTGCTTCACGGGTTCTGCTTTCATGGAAGGCGCGGCCCCCACAGCGCGATCATAGCGCGGGCAAGCCGTCAAAGCGTGCTTCCTACCGGTTACGCGCGGCAATGTATAGGGCGAACGCTAGACCAGTTCGCCATCCACACCTGCTTTCCCTTTCTTTTGGTCCCCAATATCGTGAGGGAGAGCCCGTCTCGCCCGATCACCAAAAAGGCGCTGCCATGCCCATCTGGAATCTCGGGTCGATCAATATCGACCATTTCTACGCCCTACCCCACATCCCCGCCCCGGGCGAAACGCTGGCGGCCACGGGGCTGACGACCGGGCTGGGTGGAAAAGGCGCGAATATGGCCGTGGCCTGCGCCCGAGCGGGCGCCCGCAGTCACATGATTGCGGCTATCGGCCAGGATGGCACCTGGGCGCGGGATCGGCTCATGGAATACGGCGTGGACACGCGTTTCATTGAAACGGTCGGCACACCAACCGGTCACGCCATCATTTCCGTCGCACAAGACGGCGAGAACGCGATCACGCTGTTTCACGGCGCAAACCATGAAATCCCCGACGCGCTGCCCGCCCGCGCGCTCTCCGAAGCCGCAACCGGCGATTGGTTGCTCATGCAGAACGAAACGCGACTTCAGGCTCAAACGGCCAAGCTGGCCCGCACCCTGGGACTGCATGTCGCCTATGCCGCCGCGCCGTTCGACGCCGATGAGGTCCGGGCCCTCGCGCCAGTGCTGGATCTGCTGATCCTCAACGAAGTGGAGATGGCCCAGCTGAGCGACGCGACGGGTTGGAGTCCGGGAGATGGGCTTACCGTGCCGATCATCATCGTCACGCTCGGCGCCGATGGGGCCCGGCTCTACCAGAAGGACACGGGATGGGCGGAAGAGACCTTCCCCGCCGTGCCCGCAGACCCGGTGGATACCACCGGCGCCGGAGACACCTTCACCGGCTACGTTCTGGCGGGGCTGGATCGGGGTTTGTCGCTGCCACAAGCGATGCGGCTCGCCGCCCATGCCGGGGCCCTGATGGTCCAGCGGCACGGCACGGCGGATGTCATCCCCGACCTGCGCGAGGTCGAGGACGCGATGTCAGGCTGTAGCTGAGATCAGGCCGGGGTGGAGGAAACGCCCACCTGCGCAGCCCGCAAAAGGCGGTCATGCAGCATGAAGCCCTCGGCGCTCACCTGGATGATGTCGCCTGCTTTGGTGCCGGGCACCGGGGCTTCGAACATCGCTTCGTGCAGTTTCGGGTCGAACTTGTCGCCCTCTTGCGGAGCGATCACGGTGATCCCGTGGCGTGCGAAGACGGCCAGAAGCTCCTTCATGGTCAGCTCGATCCCCTCGCGGAGCGCTGCGGGGGTCTCATCGCCGGCGGCCTCAATAGCGCGCTTCATGTTGTCGTAGACCGGCAGCATATCGCGGGCCAGCTTGGAGCCGCCGTAATTCTCCGCTTCGCGGCGATCCTTGTCGGCACGCTTGCGCGCATTTTCCGCATCGGCCAGGGCGCGCATGAAGCGGTCCTTGAACTCGTCCCGCTCCGCACGGAGGGTCTCAAGCTCGTCTTCCGGCTCCATCGCGGCCAGCTCTTCGATGTCGATTTCGGTTTCCGGCGTTGCGTTGTCTTCGCTCATCTTTTCACCTTTTAGCTACGGCCCGAGAGGATCCGCCCCACGAGCTGCGCTGTGTAATCCACGATAGGCACGATCCGCCCATAGTTCAGGCGAGTCGGCCCAATGACGCCCACGGCGCCAATGATTTTCCGATCCGCGTTCATATAGGGAGACACGACCAGAGAGGAACCCGAAAGTGAGAAAAGTTTGTTCTCGCTCCCGATGAAAATGCGCACACCCTCGCCGTCCTCGGTCAGTTCGAGGAATTCAGCGATATCTCGCTTGCGCTCCAGATCGTCGAACAGGCGCCGGATGCGCTCCAGCTCCTCCAGATCGCTGCCGTCTTCCAGAAGGTTCCCACGCCCGCGCACGATCAGGCGCTCGGTCGGCTCGCCCTCATCGGCCCAGATGGCGATCCCGGCGTCGATCAGGGCGGCGGCGGCACGGTCGATCTCGGCCCGGCGGGCGCTGATTTCACGGGCCATGAGCGTGCCCAGCTCGCTCAGGGTGCGACCCGCGGCGAGCGCATTGATGAAATTCGCAGCCTCCCGCAAAGACGACGGCGTCTGTCCGGGCGGCGGAGTGAACAGGCGGTTTTCAACATGTCCATCGGTGAACACCAGCACGACCAGGGCCCGGTCCGGGGCCAGCGACACGAACTCGACATGGCGCAGCGCCGCTTCGTGCTTGGGTGCCAGGACAAGGCTCGCGCCATGGGTCACGCCCGACAGCACCTGACCCACGCGATCCAGCATCGCAGGGATATTGGTTTCGTTGCCCTCCTGCACGCCCTCCAGCTGGGCGCGGTCCGGGCCCGCGAGGTCTCCGACTTCGAGCAGCCCGTCGACAAAGAGCCGCAGCCCGATATGAGTCGGCACCCGCCCCGCCGAGGTGTGCGGGCTCTCCAGCAGGCCGAGCAGCTCGAGATCCTGCATGACATTGCGCACCGTCGCGGCTGAAACGCTTTCGCTGAGCGTCTGCGTCAAGGTCCGGCTGCCCACGGGGGCGCCGGTGTCCAGGTAGGTTTCGACCAGACGGCGGAACACCTCGCGCGAGCGGGCGTTCAGGTCTTCGATGCTGGGGGCTGCTTCGGTCATTTCCCTAATATCGGGCCTTCTGGCGAGGGGTTCAATCGGATGTGCGATTGGCGTATCGGAAACCTAACGCAACGCAACGGAGACTCCCATGCGCCCCTCTGGACGGACCCTGGACGAGATGCGCGCCATCTCGATTGAAACCAACGTGACCCGCCACGCGGAGGGCTCCTGCCTGATCCGCTGCGGCGATACCCACGTGCTGTGCACCGCCACGGTCGAAGACCGGGTGCCCCCTTTCCTGAAAGGTGGCGGCCTGGGCTGGGTGACGGCAGAATACGGAATGCTGCCCCGCGCCACGCACACCCGGATGCGGCGCGAAGCCAAGAACGGCCAAAGCGGCAGAACGCAGGAAATTCAGCGCCTTATCGGTCGTTCTCTCCGGGCAGGCGTGGACCGTGTTGCTTTGGGCGAACGTCAGATCACTGTGGATTGCGACGTGATGCAAGCCGATGGCGGCACCCGCTGCGCGTCGATCACCGGCGGCTGGGTTGCGCTGCGGCTTGCGGTGAACAAGCTGATGAAAGCGGGCGATGTCATCACAGACCCGCTGGGCGAGCCTGTCTCGGCCGTGTCTTGCGGTATCTACGCCGGACAGCCGGTGCTGGATCTGGACTACCCCGAAGACAGCGAAGCGGGCGTTGACGGCAACTTCGTCATGACCGGCGATCGGCTGATCGAGGTTCAGATGTCGGCGGAAGGCTCCACCTTCTCGATGGAGCAAATGTCCGAGCTGGTGCGTCTGGCCCAGAAGGGCTCTGCCGAGCTGGCCGAAGTCCAAAAGGCCGCGCAATGAAGCTGAGCCCCGGCCCTCTGGTCATCGCGACGCATAATCGCGGGAAGTTCGACGAATTCCGCGCGCTTCTCGCGCCGCGCGGGTTCGAGGTGACCTGCAATGCGGATCACAACCTCCCAGAGCCCGACGAGACAGAGACCACCTTCCAAGGCAACGCGCTGATCAAGGCGCGTGCCGCGGCGCAGGCTCTCGGCGTCCCGGCCCTATCCGATGACAGCGGCATGGTGGTGGAGTGTCTGGGCGGTGCGCCAGGGGTTCATACCGCCGATTGGGCAGAAACGCCGAGCGGGCGCGATTTCCCGATGGCAATGGAGCGCGTATGGCGCGAAATCGGTGAAAGCGGCTCTAACCCACCGTTTCGAGCCGAATTCGTCTGTGTTCTCGCGCTTGTCTGGCCAGATGGTGGGGAGCGGATTTTTGAAGGCCGGATGCCCGGACAGATCATCTGGCCGCGCCGGGGCGAACAGGGCCACGGGTTTGATCCGATTTTCCAGCCGGACGGGTTCGAGCTCACCTTCGGTGAGATGGACCCCGCCCAAAAGAACGAGATCAGCCACCGCGGCCGCGCGGTTCAGGCGTTCCTGAGCGATGGCGTTGCCTGACTGGCGCCGCCGCGCGGGGTTCGGCATCTACCTGCATTGGCCGTTCTGCGCGGCCAAATGCCCCTATTGCGACTTTAACTCTCACGTTGTGGCACAGGTGGATCAGGCCCGCTGGGCGGACGCGTTCGTCTCAGAGATCACCCGCGCAGCTGAAGAGATCGGCCCGCGTGTCGTCAATACGATCTATTTCGGCGGCGGCACCCCGAGCCTGATGGCCGTGGAGACGGTCGACGCGATCCTGAACGCGATCCGCGCAAGGTTTCCCATCGCCAATGACGTAGAAATCACGCTTGAGGCGAACCCGAACTCGGTCGAGGCAGAGCGGTTTCGCGGCTACAGGGCCGCTGGTGTGAACCGGGTGTCCCTGGGCGTTCAAGCGCTGAACAAAAGCGATCTGAAGCGGTTGGGGCGGCTGCATTCGGTGGACGAAGCTCTTGCGGCGGTCGCTCTGGCGCGGGACGTGTTCGACCGGGTCAGCTTCGATCTGATCTATGCGCGGCAGGATCAGACACTTCCCGAATGGGAGGCCGAGCTGGCACAGGCGCTTGCGCTAGAGCCCGACCACCTGTCGCTCTATCAGCTGACGATCGAACCCGGCACCGCATTCGGCGCGCGGTTCGATGCCGGAAAACTGCGCGGATTGCCGGACGAAGACCTTGGCGCGGATATGTATGAGCTCACCCAGATTTTGTGCAGGAGCGCCCGTCTGGAAGCCTATGAAGTGTCGAACTACGCCCGACCCGGTCAGGAGAGTCGGCACAATCTGACCTATTGGCGCGGGGGCGACTATCTGGGCATCGGTCCCGGAGCCCACGGACGCGTCACTCTGGGCGAGACCCGATATGCGACTGAGACCCCGCTTGCGCCCGGCGCGTGGCTTGCACAAGCAGAGGCCGGGTGCGGCGAAAGCTTGCGTGCCCCCCTGCCCGACGAAGATCAGCGCACCGAACTGCTAATGATGGGACTTCGGCTTCAGGAAGGTGTCGACCGCCAGGCCTTTGAGGAACTGGGCGGCACCGTTGACGGCCCTGCGTGGGAGCACGTGAAAAACCTTGGGCTTCTGGATATCAGCGACCGGATCGCCCTGACCGAAGCCGGACGACCGGTGCTGAACGCGATCCTGCGCGAACTGATCTGATTACATCCCGCCCAAAAGGCGGAGCAAATCGTCCAATTGACCAAGATCGCGATAGCGCAGGGTCAGCCGACCGGATTCGCCTTGGAAATCGGGATCAATCGTAGCCCGCATACCCAGCTGTGCGGAAAGCTCATTTTCGATCTGGACCGTATCCGCGTCTTTCGTCTTTGTGGGCGCCTTTCTGGGGGCGTCTGCCTTGGGCTTAGCGGTCAAACGCTCTGCCGCCCGGACGGACAAGCCCTTGGAAATGATCTCACGCGCAAGGTCGGACGCGTTCTCCCGCCCCACCAAGGTGCGGGCATGGCCCGCTGTGAGCTTTCCATCGACAACAGAGCGGCGCACATCTTCCGGCAAGCTGAGCAGGCGCAGAAGGTTCGCGATATGGCTCCGGCTCTTGCCGAGCGCGACGGCGAGGTGCTCCTGGGTATGACCGAAGCGATCCATCAGCTGCTGATAGCCCTGCGCCTCGTCGATGGCATTCAGGTCGGCCCGCTGAATGTTTTCAATGATCGCGACTTCAAGGACTTCGGTATCGTCGAGCTCACGGATAATGGCAGGCACATCGTGGAGTTCGGCCCGCTGCGCGGCCCGCCAACGACGCTCACCCGCAACGATCTGATATTCTCCCACCTTCTGAGGATCGGGGCGCAGGATCAGCGGCTGGATAATGCCCTTGGCGCGGATCGAATCGGCTAGCTCGCTCAATGCGTCTTCATTGAAACTGCGGCGCGGCTGGTCAGGATTGGGATGGATCAGCTCAATCGCGATGCGGCTTTCGGGCTTGCGCGGTGCATCGGAAGAAGAGCTCGAATCTCCGTCAATGTCAGACATCAGCGCGGACAGCCCGCGGCCCAGACCACGATTCTTTGGGGGATTTGCCATAGGGCCTCCTTAGGACAGGCGGTTAAGTAGTTCGTTCGCCAGCTCCATATAGGCGCGGCTTCCTGCGGAATTTGGATCATAGTCGAGCGCGGACAGCGCATAAGACGGAGCTTCGGAGAGGCGCACGTTCCGCGGAACGACCGTATCAAACACCAGATCACCCAAGGTCTCGCGCGCATCTGCTTCGACCTGCTTCGCAAGCCGGTTTCGCGCATCATGCATGGTCAGCAAGACACCGTCGATCGCCAGATTCGGGTTTGCTGTCCGCCGGACGTCCCGCAGGGTGAGCATGAGCTGAGACAGCCCTTCCAACGCGAAAAACTCCGATTGAAGCGGGACAATGATCCCATGTGCCGCAACCATGGCGTTGACCGTCAAAATGCTGAGCGACGGCGGGCAATCAATGAGGACATAGTCAAAATCTCGCTGGCCGCGCAGGGCGTCCTGCAAGAGAAAGCTACGTTTTTCATTGGCCACCAGATCAATATCCGCAGAGCTGAGGTCCATCGTCGAAGGAATAATCCAAAGATTCGGCGTCTCAGTCTCTCGGGCGAGCCGATCTGCGGGCTCATCACCCAGCAGAAGATCATAGGTGGACCGGGCGCGGGCATCGCGCGCAACCCCAAGGCCGGTGGACGCGTTGCCCTGCGGATCCAGATCAATCAAAAGAACGCGCTTTCCAAGTGTCGCAAGAGAAGCGCCAAGATTGATCGTCGTGGTTGTCTTACCAACGCCGCCTTTCTGGTTCGCAACGGCGATGATGCGGGGACCAAGCATTGTCGAATCAGGCACGAGTGATGTTCTCCAGTCGAAGGATACAGGCCTGACCATCGGTTTGACTCGTGGTCCTGGTCAGATCGAAGCGGAACCCCTCGCGGGCCTCCTCCACTTCTTTAGCGGCTTGTCGGCCCTTGGGAAATAGCGCGACGCCATTCGGTACAAGATGTCGCTCAGCATGACCCAAAAGGGCGGATAACGGAGCGAGAGCGCGGGCGGTCATCAGATCCGCGCCAAGGGGTTCAATCTGCTCAATGCGAGCGGTAAGCACTTGGATACTCAACCCCATTTGGCGCGCCGCTTGGCGAAGAAACACCCCTTTGCGCGCGTCGGATTCGACAAAGCTGATCCTCGCTCCCGGACTTGTCTCTGCCAAGGCCGCCGCTATGACCAGGCCTGGAAACCCGCCTCCGCTTCCCAGATCCGCGTAGTGCTGGACGTCAGATGGTAGCAACGGAATCAGCTGTGCGCTATCCGCGATGTGCCGCTGCCAGAGATCGGACAGAGTGCCCTTGGCGATCAGATTGATCTTGGTGGTCCACTGCTTGGTGAGCTCCTCAAGTATGACGAGCCGATCCAGTGTTTCACGTGAAACATCAACTGGCAGAACGTGATCAGCCATGCCGCTTCTGATCCTTCCGCAAATGAGACAACAGAAGAACCAGCCCTGCAGGCGTCATACCCTCAATCCGGCCCGCCTGTGCAATCGTCTCCGGCTGATGTTCTGTCAGCTTCCGCGTGAGTTCCGCCGACAAGCCGCTGAGCGCGGCAAAATCGAACCCTCTGGGGATCACGACCTGCTCATCCCGCCGAAGGGCTTCGACTTCTTTCTTCTGCCGCTCCAGATAGGTCGCATAGCGCGCTTCATTGATAACCGCTTGCTTAACGTCATCCGGATGCTCTGGCATCGAGACACCAAGATCGAAAAGCATTCTCAGATCCGTGTCCGGCAAGGAAAGAGCATCATAGGCTGTCCGGCTTGGGCTGTCCGGGTTCACCTTCGCCCCTGCCCCAGCCAGAGCCCGTGCCGATAGGCTTTCGGATTTCAGAGCACTCTCGAGCTCAGCGATTTGGTCCGCCTTGCGGTCGAACACCGTCCATCTTTCATCCCGCACACATCCGACTTCGCGGCCCAACGGCGTCAAGCGTTGATCAGCATTGTCCGCACGTAGGGCCAACCGGAACTCCGCGCGGGATGTGAACATGCGATATGGCTCTGTGACGCCGCGCATCGTGAGATCATCCAACATCACCCCGATGTAGCTATCCGTCCGACTGAACACCACGGGAGCCTCATCGCGGACGCCTTGAGCTGCATTCAGACCGGCAACCAAACCTTGCGCCGCGGCTTCCTCATATCCCGTGGTTCCGTTGATCTGACCCGCCAGATACAGCCCAGGCAGCGCCTTTAGCTCCAACGTCAACGAAAGGCTGCGCGGATCAACAAAGTCGTACTCAATGGCGTATCCAGGCTGGACGATCTTGGCCTTCTCCAGCCCGTGAATGGACGCTACAACCATATGCTGGACGCGTTCCGACAAGGATGTCGATATACCGTTAGGATACACAAGATCGGTTGTGAGCCCCTCCGGCTCTAGAAAGATCTGGTGGCTTTGCTTTTCCGGAAACCGCACGATCTTGTCTTCGATAGACGGGCAATAGCGTGGACCTTGGCTGGCGATCTGCCCGCCATACATCGCTGATTCACTCAGGTTTTTCTGAATGATCTCGTGCGTCTCCTCGCGCGTGTGCGTGATGCCACACGAGATCTGCTCGGCCTGGACTGCAGTGGACATGAAGGAAAACAGCGTCGGATCGTCGTCTCCGGGTTGGCTTTCCAAACTGTCCCAGTCAATTGTTCGACCGTCTAGACGCGGCGGCGTCCCCGTCTTTAGCCGGCCCATCGGCAATCCGAGACCTTCAAGCCGCTCGCCAAGCGCATTCGCTGCGCGCTCCCCCATCCGGCCACCAACACGACGATCCGATCCAATATGGATCACGCCCCGCAAGAACGTCCCAGTGGTGAGCACAACGGCTCTGGCCTTGATTTCACTGCCATCGCTCAGGACAACACCGGATGCCCGTCCGTCAACGACCAGAAGATCGGCAACCTCACCTTCAATCACATCCAAAAGCGGTTCCGCCGCGACCAGCCTCTGCATCTCTGACAAGTAGCGCGCGCGATCTGACTGCGCGCGAGGCCCCTGGACGGCTGGTCCCTTTTTCCGATTGAGCAAGCGGAACTGGATCCCAGCGTAATCCGCAACGCGGCCCATGACGCCATCCAAGGCGTCGATCTCTCGCACCAGGTGCCCCTTCCCCAATCCCCCGATCGCTGGATTGCACGACATCGCACCGATCGTGTCGGCCCTTAGCGTTACGAGCGCCGTCGCACACCCCATCCGCGCTGAGGCCATCGCCGCTTCGCTTCCGGCGTGACCGCCGCCAATCACCAGGACATCGTATTGTTTCACGTGAAACACCTCACTTGCCGATGCAGAAGGTAGAGAAAATATCCCCTAGAATCGCTTCCACATCAACGCGGCCAACTAGCGAATCCAACGCGCGCACCGAATCCATCACCAGCTCGGCCGCGATCACGTCGTCACCCTGCTCCACCAAGGCTTCCCGCGCCTCACCCAGATACCCGATGGCGCGACGCATCGCATCGCGGTGACGATGTCGGATGGCCAGACCTCCATCACCCACTCGTTCCGTAAGCGTCGTCGTCAACTCAGAAACGAGCGCATCAACACCGCGCCCTGTCAGACCGGATACACCTCGGTCAGCTTCCGGATGAAGATCCACCTTCGCCTGTAGCACCAGGTCACCTGGCAGCGGCTTCATGTCTAGCCCCGCACCGTCCGTCAGAAAAATGCGCATGTCCGCCTGCTCCGCCCGCTCTCGAGCACGCGCTACCCCTATGGCCTCAACAGCGTCTTGTGTCTCGCGAAGGCCAGCAGTGTCCAAGAACGTGACCGGTAGACCGCCCAGATCCATGCGCACTTCGATCACATCGCGGGTTGTTCCAGCAACGTCCGACGTGATTGCCGCGTCTCGTCCAGCCAGACGGTTCAGCAACGTCGATTTTCCCGCATTCGGCGGCCCAACAATCGCGACCTCGAACCCGTTTCGGATCGCCTCTGCAGCACGGCCTTTTGCGAGCTCCGCCTCTAGCCCTTTGATCACCAAAGACAAATCATCCGAAATACCATCGGTGACGCTGTCAGGTATTTCCTCATCAGCGAAGTCAATCCCGGCGGTGAACAACGCAAGGACACGCGTCAAACGTCCACGCCAATGATCTGCCTGCTTTCCAAGCTCCCCACTCAGAACTCGCAAGGCTTGCTTCCGCTGGGCTTCGGTTTCAGCTTCGATCAGATCGGCGAGCCCCTCGACCTGAGCCAAATCAAGCCGACCGTTGTCAAATGCGCGCCGGGTGAACTCTCCGGGCTCCGACAGCCGAACGCCGTCGATCTCTTCTAAGATCGACAAAACCCGGGCAACGATGGCTGGGCTACCGTGCAAATGCAGCTCAACAACCTCTTCACCGGTAAAACTGGCCCCGGATGCGAAATGCAGCAAGAGAGCTTCATCAACAGCATCTTCGCCATACATCAGACGGCGCAGCCCGCGCCCGCCCTCTGGGATGGAGACGCCAAACCGCGCTAGCGCTGTTGCACAGGCCGGTCCTGAAACCCGAACCACCGCGACGCCCGCCTTCCCCGGCGCCGAGGCCAGGGCAAAGATCGTGTCCATCGCGGCCTCCGGCTTAGGTGTTCATCGAATCGAAGAATTCGGAATTGGTCTTGGTCTGTTTCAGCTTGGAAATCAGGAACTCGATCGCGTCGGTGGTGCCCATCGGGTTCAGGATCCGGCGCAGGACATAGGTCTTCTGAAGATCGCCCTTGTCGACCAGAAGGTCTTCTTTCCGCGTGCCGGACTTCAGAATATCCATCGCCGGGAAGACGCGTTTATCCGCGACCTTCCGATCCAGCACGATTTCGCTGTTACCGGTGCCTTTGAATTCTTCAAAGATGACCTCATCCATCCGCGATCCGGTGTCGATCAGCGCGGTGGCGATAATGGTCAGCGACCCGCCTTCTTCGATATTCCGCGCCGCACCAAAGAACCGCTTAGGCCGCTGCAGAGCATTCGCATCCACACCGCCGGTCAGGACCTTGCCCGACGACGGCACCGTCGTGTTGAACGCGCGGCCCAGACGGGTGATCGAGTCGAGCAAAATCACGACATCGCGCTTGTGTTCGACCAGGCGCTTCGCCTTCTCAATCACCATCTCGGACACCGCCACGTGCCGCGAGGCCGGCTCATCGAAGGTCGAAGACACGACTTCGCCCTTCACCGAGCGCTGCATGTCGGTGACTTCTTCAGGCCGTTCGTCGATCAGCAGAACGATCAGGTAACACTCCGGGTGGTTCGCCTCGATGGAATGCGCAATGTTTTGAAGCAAAACGGTTTTACCCGTCCGCGGCGGCGCCACGATCAGGCTCCGCTGGCCCTTCCCGATCGGCGCAACCAAGTCGATGATCCGGGCCGAACGATCTTTGATCGTCGGATCCTCGATCTCCATCTTCAGGCGTTCATCGGGGTAAAGCGGCGTCAGGTTGTCGAATGCCACCTTGTGCCGGGCTTTCTCAGGCTCTTCAAAGTTGATCTTCTCAACCTTGGTCAGGGCAAAATACCGCTCCTGATCGTTCGGTTCCTTGATCACGCCTTCCACAGTATCCCCGGTGCGCAGGGAATGCTGGCGGATCATGTCGGGAGAGACATAGATATCATCCGGGCCCGGCAGATAGTTCGCTTCGGGCGAGCGCAGGAACCCAAACCCGTCCTGAAGCACCTCCAAAACGCCATCACCGCCGATGACCCACTCCTCTTCGGCGCGTTCCTTGAGGATCGAAAACATCATCTCGCCCTTGCGCATGGTCGAGGCGTTCTCGATCTCGAGCTCTTCAGCGAGCGACAAAAGATCTTTCGGGCTTTGCGCCTTCAGATCGGACAGGTTCAAACGATCGGTCATGGATGACACTCCAAGAGGCCGGGCGGGCCCCGGTCTTTACGTGGTATTCTTCTGGATAAATGCGACCCGGACGGGTCTTTCCCTGTCTCTACGCCATGGGCGCCCACGGGTCAATTGGGCCTGACGGAGCCTTTGAGACCCAAAAAAATAAGAAAAAGAAAGAAGGATTGTTGTTGAATATAGGTTGGGGATAACACGAAGCGCAATGGATAGCCCCAGATCTATCCACAGGTTATGATGCTATAACCATATGATTTGTATTGTTTATATTAGAAGAAACCCAAATCACGACTTATCCTTCTCAACGGTGGAAAATCCCGTCATGGCCTGAGCACGACTCAGCCGATTGTCCCCAGCCTTCCCTTCCAGGTCGAAAACCCCCAGAACAGCCCCAGCGTTTCCCGCAAGGTTTCCCCCATGACTATCCACAGCTTTTCGATGATCCTCGCCTCCGGTTCCACCATTCGGGCCACGCTCCTGCGCAATGCGGGGCTCGAAATTGATGCGATTCCGGCCCGAGTCGACGAGGAAGCGATTCGTGCCAGCCTCCCGGACGCCAATCCCCGGGATCTGGCTGACACGCTGGCCGAGGCGAAGGCGCGGAAGATCGCAGCCAAGAACCCGACCCGCTTCGTGCTGGGCTGTGACCAGGTGTTGGAGTTCAACGGAGAGGTTTTCAGCAAGCCGGACAGCCCGGAGGCTGCGATTGACCAGATTTCCCGCCTTTCCGGTCAAACGCATCGTCTTTTGTCGGCCGTTGTTCTCTATGAAAACGCGGAGCCCGTCTGGCGCCATGTCGGAGAGGTCCGCCTGACCATGCGCGATCTCTCGCCCGGCTATGTTGCGGATTATGTGGCTCGGAACTGGCCCGGCATCGGGGACAGCGTCGGAGCCTATAAGCTAGAAGAAGAGGGCGCGCGGCTGTTCACGCGGGTTCAGGGGGATTACTTCACCGTTCTGGGTCTGCCGCTTTTGGATCTCTTGTCCCATCTCGCAATCCGTGGCCTGATTGAAACATGACCGATTTTCCGCTCGCTGCCGTTCTGGGCCATCCCATCTCGCATTCCCGGTCTCCGCGAATGCACCGTTTCTGGCTGGCGCAGGCCGGGATCAAAGGGGATTACACCGCGATTGACGTGCCGCCGGGCGGTCTGGCGGATGCACTTGGTGCCATGCGCACCCTTGGTTTTCGGGGCTGCAATGTGACGATCCCGCACAAGATCGAAGCGCTAGAGCTTGCCGATCAAGCCACCGACCGCGCCCAGCGGATTGGTGCGGCGAATACTCTCATCTTTGATGACGGGCTTATTAAAGCAGATAATACAGATGGTTATGGGTTTATCCAAAACCTGAACCAAGGCGCGCCCGATTGGAACCGCACTGCTCCCGCGGTTGTTCTGGGGGCCGGCGGAGCCGCGCGCGCTGTGATCGACGCGCTGCTGGATGCCGGCGTGCCAGAGCTTCGCCTGACCAACCGCTCTCGCGATAAGGCCGATGCTTTGGCCCAGGTGTTCGGAGACCGCGTACAGGTCGTCGACTGGCAGGACGCCAAATCGGCCCTGCCCGGCGCCGGTCTGCTGGTGAATACGACGAGCCTTGGGATGACGGGTCAGCCCGATCTGACGCTTGATCTGGCCGCCCTGCCCGCCTCTGCAACCGTGACGGATTTGGTCTATGCCCCGCTGCGCACCGACCTGCTGGAGCGCGCGGCGGCGAAAGGCTGCGCCACTGTGGATGGGTTGGGTATGCTGCTGCATCAGGGTGTGCCGGGCTTTGAAGCCTGGTTCGGTCACCGTCCCGAGGTCACAGAAGAGCTGAGAGAGGCGGTGCTTGCATGATCCTTCTGGGGCTGACCGGCGGTATTGGAATGGGCAAATCCACCACAGCCAGGCTGTTTGGTGAATACGGCATTCCCGTTTGGGACGCCGATGCTGCGGTGCACCGTCTGTATGATCAGGGCGGTGCCGCGGTCGCGCCGATCCGCGCGCTGTTCCCGGAGGCCATCGAAGACGGCGCCGTCTCGCGCCCGGCGCTGAAGCGGATCATCGCCGCCGATCCCGGTGCGCTCGACCGGATCGAAGCGATCGTGCATCCGCTGCTGGCCGATGATCGCGCGGCTTTCATTGCCGGAGCGACATCCGACATCGTGCTCTTCGATATCCCCCTTCTGTTCGAAACCAACGCTGACGGCTGGCTGGACGTGACCGCCACGGTGAGCGTGGCCGCCGATACCCAAAGGCAGCGCGTTCTTGAGCGGCCAAACATGACCGAAGCCCAGCTTGATGCGATCCTCGCCCGCCAGCTTTCCGATGCGGAACGGCGCGAGCGCGCGGATCATGTGATCAATACGACGACACCCGAAACCGCGCGTGCGGATGTGGATCGGATCGTCTCTATCCTGCGGAACAGTGACTGATATGCGTGAAATCGTTCTGGATACCGAAACCACAGGGTTTGAACCCAGCGAAGGCCACCGCATCGTGGAAATCGGCGCGGTTGAGCTGATGCGCCATGTGCCTACGGGCCGCACCTTTCACGAATACATCAACCCGCAGCGTGATATGCCGGAAGAGGCGTTCAAAGTGCACGGGCTGGGCAATGAATTCCTGGCGGACAAGCCGCTCTTTGCCGATGTCGCGGACGCATTTTTGGATTTCGTGGGTGACGCCAAGATGGTGATCCACAATGCCGCCTTTGACATGAAATTCCTCAACGCCGAGCTGGGCTGGGCGAACAAGCGCCAGTTGCCAATGGAGCAGGCGATCGACACGCTGGCGATGGCGCGGTCAAAATACTCCGGCGCGGCCAACACGTTGGATGCGCTGTGCCGCCGCTTTGGGATCGACAATTCGTCCCGGACGCTCCACGGGGCGCTTTTGGACAGTGAAATCCTGGCGGAAGTCTATCTGGAGCTGATCGGCGGGCGGCAGCCCGATCTGGTGCTGACGCAAACAAGCCGGAGCGGCGATCAAGGTGCTACCGCGTGGAAGCCTGAGCCGCGCCCCAGCCCCCTGCCCTCACGGCTCACAAAAGAAGAGGCCGCCGCCCATCGCGCCTTTGTGGACACGCTGGGCGACGACCCGCTTTGGAAAAAATTCCTGGATCAGGCCTGAGCGGGCGCGTCGCCACCTTCGGCTTGGGCCTGCTGACGGCGGGCCAGTTCGTTGCGATAAAGTGCAACGTAATCAATCTGATCCATGTTGAAGGCCGGGAAGCCGCCATCCTGGGTCAGATCGCTGACCACGCGGCGGATGTAGGGGAACATCATCCGCGGGCATTCGATCATCAGGAACGGGTGCATCTGATCTTCAGGCAGGCCCGAGATTTCGAAGATGCCGACATATTCGATCTCGATCTCGAAGAGCGTGTCGCCGCCTTCCTTGTTGATCGAGGTGATGTTGAGCTTCTGAAGAACCTCGAACTGGTTTTCCGCACGCGGGCGCGCGTCCAGGGCGACGCGGATCGACATCTCGGGCTTCACTTCGCCTTTGACGCCCTTCTGGGCCATCACGTTCTCAAAAGACAGGTCGCGCACGAATTGGGCGAGCTGGCGGAACCGCATCTGCTGCTGGGCGTCGGCACCGTTGGGCGTGGCTTGGGTTTCAGGCGTATCAGCCATCGGGAATGCTCCGGTTGAATTAAATCACTGGCGGCATAGCACCCGGGCGGCCATCTCTCAATGGCGTGTCCAGCCGGAGGGCTCATCCGGGTTGCGACGAGGCGGCACTTCTTCGAAGTCGCCGTCGATCACGTCATCGCTGCGAAAAGGCTGCCTTGCCTGCTGCGCCATCGGGTCGGGCATTTGCACCATCCGCACCCGCGACTTGAGCTGCTGGAAAATCGCCCGCCGCACCCCCGGCACCATTAGTGAAAAACCCAAAGCATCGGTGAAAAACCCAGGGGTGAGCAGCAGCGCCCCTGCAAAGAGGATCATGGCGCCTTCGGCCAGGGGCTCGGACGGGTCCGAAAGGGCCGACAGCGATCCCTGAAGCCGTGACAGGGCTGCGGCACCTTGTTGGCGCAGCAATGTGGTGCCCAAAAGGGCCGTCAAAACCACGATCAACAGCGTGGGCCAGAGCCCGATCACTCCGCCAACCTGAATGAACAGCGCGATTTCAATGATCGGAACCGCGACGAACAGCGCGAAAAGCCACATAATGCCTCACTTTCTGGTTCGGTGCCCCCGTGGACTTGGGCGGCCCCCGTCCCTACATAGGAAGTCAAACCAAAAACTGCCACGTCTGCACAGAGCCAACGGAAATGAGCACATCTATGATCCAGCTTCTTGTCCTCGCCGGTATCGCGATCTTCCTGATCCTGCGTCTGCGTTCGGTTCTGGGGACCCGAGAAGGGTTCGAAAAGCCGCCGCTGCCCCGTGAAACCGCCCGGCCCGGCCCGGCCTTTGAGGTCATCGAAGGCGGCGGCGTGGATCGTGACATCACCGATCACGTGGACGAAGGCACCACGGCCGCGAAGGCTCTTGCCCGGATGAAAACCGTGGAGCCGTCCTTCAACGTGGGCGAATTCCTCTCCGGCGCGCGCGGCGCTTACGAGATGATCCTCATGGCGTTTGAGCGGGGCGATCTGGCCGACATCCGCCCGTTCCTGAGCGATGAGGTCTACCAATCCTTCGCCGAGGTGGTCGAAGCCCGCGAAGCGCAGGGCCTGACCATCGACGCCACGTTTGTCGGCGTCTCGGGCGTTGATCTGCGCGAGGCAGAGTTCACCGAATCCACCAAACGGGCCGAGCTGACCGTGCGTTTCATCGGAGAGCTGACATCTGTCGTGCGTGACCGGGGCGGAGAGATCGTCGAAGGCGATCCCAACGCGATCCAACGGCAAAGCGACATCTGGACCTTCGCGCGGGACATGGGATCGGACGATCCCAACTGGCAACTGGTCGCCACGGGCGAATAACATGTGGCGCGGGCTGGCTCTGGCCGCGCTGTTGGCGGGGCCTGCCATGGCGGAAACACGCATCACCCACACCGACTTCGCCGCGCTCGACGGCTGGGCGGAGGACGACCACGGTGCGGCGCTTGATGCGTTTCGCGCCACGTGCGGGGATATGACGTCGCCCGACTGGCGCACCCTGTGCGCGGTTGCGAAAGACGCCGAAGACGCCCGCGCTTTCTTTGAGCTGTTCTTCCAGCCCGTGGTTGTCGAGGACGGCACCCCGATGCTCTTCACCGGCTATTTCGAGCCGGAGCTGCGCGGATCGCGGTATCGGAGCCCGGCCTATCCGCACCCGGTCTACCGCATGCCGGATGAGGCCCGCACGGGCCCCTGGCTGACCCGGCGCGAGATCGAAGAGGGCGGCGCCTTGAACGGGCGGGGGCTTGAAATCGCCTATGTCGATAACGCTGTTGATCTGTTTTTCCTTCAAATTCAAGGATCTGGTCGAATCAAACTGGATGATGGCGGGGTCATCCGGCTGGGGTATGGCGGCTCCAACGGGCGGAATTACTCCTCTATCGGGCAAAAGCTGATCGAACGCGGCATTTATGAGCCGCATCAGGTTTCGGCGCAGGTGATCCGGAGCTGGGTCGCGCGCAATCCGGAGGCGGGCGCCAATCTGCTGCGTGAAAACGACAGCTATGTGTTCTTCCGCACCGTTGATGAAGTTCCTGCCGATCAGGGGCCGCTGGGCGCGATGAACCGGTCGATCACGACCATGCGGTCGATCGCGGTGGATCCGTCGTTCACGCCGCTCGGCGCTCCGGTCTGGATCGAAAAGGACGGCGCGGCCCCGCTGAGGCGGCTGATGATCGCGCAAGACACCGGGTCGGCCATCAAAGGCGCGCAGCGGGCGGATATCTTCTATGGCACCGGCGCGTCGGCAGGCCGCAAGGCGGGCCGGGTGCGCGATGGCGGGCGGATGGTGGTCCTGCTGCCCATTCAGCGCGCCTTTGCCATGCTGCCCGAACGTCTGGACGGCGCCCCGTGACGCGCAAGCGTCGGCATCTGTCGCCCGAGGAGCGGGCGCTTTGGGACATGGTCGCCAAACGGACCGATCCCCTCAAGAAGCCCGCAAAACCAAAGCTTTCCAGTGACGCGGTGCCGAAGAAGACCGCGCCTGGTCCGATCCCGCAGCCTCAGCCCAAGCCGGTCCAACCGTTTCGCGTGGGCGGGAAGGTGGATCACCACGGCACCCACGATCTGCTGCCCTCGCTGAGCGAACAGATCGGCGGCGAGTCGTTGCGGATGGATCGCAAGACCCACAGCCGCATGACCCGCGGCAAGCTCGCGCCCGAAGCGCGGATTGATCTGCACGGGATGACCCTGGCCGAAGCGCATCCCGAACTGATCCGCTTCGTGCTGACCAGTCACACACGCGGGATGCGGTTGATCCTGGTCATCACCGGCAAGGGCAAGCATCGCGACGATGGAGGCCCGATCCCCACGCGGCTGGGCGTGTTGCGCCATCAGGTGCCCGTCTGGCTGCGGCAGGCGCCGCTTGGCCCCTTGGTGTTGCAGGTCACCGAGGCCGCGCAGAAACACGGCGGGCACGGGGCCTACTACGTCTATCTGAAGCGGCGGCGGTAAAGGACGATTTTGCCACCAGATCGGACGTTTTGGTGGCGCTAAACCCGCGCGCGTCCAAAGCTCATCGCTTCGTCCACCACTGGCGCGCGGTCCACGTCCCACAGATCCAACACGTAGTTTTGCCGCACCTTCCATGGCGCGCGGTCTCCGCCCTGAGGCACGTCCGCAGCGCCGCGCGTGATATACCCGCTGTCGAGGTTCAGCAGCGCGCCGCGCCGCAAATCCTCTGGCGGATCCACCCGCACCCAATCGGCCCCGCGATCGTCCATCTCGCGCAGGATGCGGACGATGTGCCGGGCGATTAGCTCACAGCGGAGCGTCCAGGAATTGTTCGTATATCCAATGGTATAAGCCAAATTCGGGATGCCCGAGAGCATCATGCCCTTATACATCACCAGATCATGTGGGTTGATCGGCGTGCCATCCACGACGGCCTCCATCCCGCCCATCGCCTGCATCTTGAGCCCGGTGGCCGTCACGATGATATCCGCAGGCACGGCGGTGCCGTCTTCCATTTCGATCCCCGTCTGGGTGAAGCGCGCAATGGCCCCTGTGCGGATTTGGGCGCGGCCTTCCTTCAGGGCGGTGAACAGAACGCCATCCGTGTCGACGCACACCCGCTGATCCCAGGGCGCATAGCGCGGGGTCAGGTGGGTCGCGGCATCGAAATCATCGCCGGTGATCTTGGCGGCTTCCTTATGCAAGGTTTTGCGGAAGAACCCCGGGAAGCGGCGGGCGATCTGGAATTGCAGGATGCTCTCGAGGATATGTTTCCACCGCGCGATCCGGGCGCCGGTCCGCTGACCGGCCAGCTTGCGGGCGATCCCGGCGAAGCGGTCATGCGAGGGCAGGGGGGCGATGTCGCTCGGCGAGCGTTGCACCATCGTGACCTGCGCCCCCAGATCGGCCAGAGCAGGCACCATCGTCACCGCTGTCGCGCCCGATCCGATCACCGCGATGCGCTTGCCGTCCACGTCCAGCCCGTCGGGCCAGAACTGCGGATGCAGGATTGTGCCTGCAAACTCATCCATCCCCGGCCAGTGTGGAGCATGACCGGCGGCATAGTCGTAATACCCGGTGCACATCACCAGAAACCGGCAGCTCATCTCCTTCGGACCGTCAGGGGTGGTCACGCTGAGGGTCCATAGCGCGCGGTCACTGTCCCAGGCTGCGCGGGTCGCCCGGTGACCAAACAGGATGTGATCCGTGATTTTGGATTCTTCGGCGGTCCGGCGGATATAGGATTTGATCTCCGCGCCCTCGGCGATGGCGGTGGAGCCGTCCCAGGGCCGGAAGGAATAGCCGAACGTGAACAGATCGCTGTCAGACCGGATGCCGGGATAGCGGAACAGATCCCAGGTTCCGCCCAGATCCTCCCGCCCTTCGAGCACCGCGTAGGACAGATCCGGCAGTCCGTCCTGCACATGCCAGGCCGCACATATACCAGAGATCCCGGCGCCGATAATCAGAACGTCATGATGGGTCATGACGCCCAGCCTGCGGGGCGCGGCGCCGCCCGGTCAAGCACAGCCTTTCATGACGCTAGGTCAACGGGGTTAGAGCACGTAGCGGCTCACATCCACGGACCGGGCCAGATCGCCAAGCTGTTCTTCGACGAACGCGGCATCGACAACGACGCTGTCGCCACCCCGGTCGGGCGCGACAAAGGACAGCTCCTCAAAGACGCGCTCCATCACGGTGTAAAGCCGCCGCGCGCCGATGTTCTCAACCGACTGGTTCACCTCGGCCGCGATCCGGGCCAGGGCTTTGATCCCGTCATCGGTAAAGCTCACCTCCACCTCTTCGGTGCCCATTAGAGCGGTGTACTGCCGGGTCAGAGCATTGTCGGTCTCGGTCAGAATACGGACGAAATCCGCTTCGGTGAGTGCGCGCAGCTCTACCCGGATCGGCAGGCGGCCCTGCAGTTCGGGCAGAAGATCCGAAGGCTTGGCGATGTGGAACGCGCCCGAGGCGATGAACAGGATGTGATCCGTCTTCACCGGCCCGTGCTTCGTGCTCACGGTGGTGCCTTCGATCAGCGGCAGCAGGTCCCGCTGCACCCCCTCGCGGGACACGTCTCCGCCGCGCACGTCCTGGCGGGCACAAACCTTGTCGATCTCGTCCAGGAACACGATGCCGTTCTGCTCCACCGCTTCCAGGGCCGTGCGCTTGACGGCTTCGTCATCCAGCAGCTTGTCGGCCTCTTCCCCGATCAGCAGATCGTAGCTGTCCGCCACAGTGACCTTCTTCGTGACCGTCCGCTGAAACGCCTTGCCGAACATCTGGCTGAGATCCATGCCCATCATGCCGGGCTGGCCGGGCACCTCGAAGCCTCCCAGAGGGTTCGCAGTATCCGCGATTTCGATCTCGATCACGGTGTCGTCCAGCTCCCCGGACTTGAGCTTCTTGCGGAACATCTCGCGGGTGCTGTCCCGGGCATCCGTGCCCGCGATGGCGGTGATCACGCGGTCTTCGGCGGCACTGTGAGCGCGGGCCTTGACGTCTTCGCGCATCCACTCGCGGGTCTGGTTGATCGACGCATCGACCAGATCGCGGATGATCTGTTCCACGTCGCGGCCGACATAGCCGACTTCGGTGAATTTCGTGGCCTCGACCTTCAGGAACGGCGCGCGGGCGAGCTTGGCCAGGCGGCGGCTGATCTCCGTCTTGCCGACGCCGGTGGGGCCGATCATCAGGATGTTCTTGGGCGTCACCTCATCGCGCAAATCATCGGAAAGCTGCTTGCGCCGCCACCGGTTGCGCAGAGCAACCGCCACGGCGCGCTTCGCGTCCTTCTGGCCGATGATGAACCGGTCCAGCTCGGACACGATCTCGCGGGGGGTGAGGTCAGTCATGGTCGCTCCTGTCGCAATCCCGATTCAGCTAGAGACGAAACCCAAAGCTTTCAACTCCGGTGCCTCTGGTAGCGGGATGCTCTTCTTATTTGAGGCAAATACCTTGGGGTGAATTGGCGCGGCGCGCCAAGAGGGGCAAAGCCCCTTACCCTTCGATGGTTTCCACGGTCAGGTTGCCATTGGTGTAAACGCAAATATCGGCGGCAATCGCCATCGCCTTGCGGGCAATGGTTTCGGCATCCAGATCGCCCTCCATCAGCCCCCGCGCGGCGGCCAGGGCAAAGTTTCCGCCCGATCCGATGGCGGCCACGTCATGTTCGGGTTCCAGCACATCGCCTGCGCCGGTGATCACCAGCAGATCCCGCCCGTCGGACACGATCAGCATCGCTTCCAGCTTTTGCAGCATCTTGTCGGTGCGCCAGTCCTTGGCCAGCTCCACCGCCGCGCGCTGCAGTTGCCCCGGGGAGGCTTCGAGCTTGGTCTCCAGCCGCTCCAGCAAGGCAAAGGCATCCGCCGTTGATCCGGCAAAGCCGACCACCACGTCATGACCGCCGGGGCTGAGCCTGCGGACCTTGCGGGCGGTGCCCTTGATCACGGTTTGGCCAAGGCTCACCTGGCCATCCCCCGCGATCACCACCTGTCCGCCCTTGCGGATGCCGATGATCGTGGTGCCGTGCCAGCCGGGAAAGTCGCTCTCGCTCATGGGCTTGTCCTCCTGTCTGAGGCTATATGGAAGCGAAACGGCAAGGGAACAAGGGATGAGCAAGGCTCTGCGCGCCGAAGCACTGGACCGTCTGCCCGATTTATGCGCTCGCGCGGGTATGCCGGGCAGCGGCTGGCGTGTTCGCGATCTGGTGCTGCGTGATGATCCGATCGCGCAGGTCGCTGTGCTGCGGGTAACGCGGGGCTCCGATGATCTGGTGCTCAAGCTGGAGCGCCGTCCGGGCCATGACGTCACCGCCCGGCTGGCAGAGCACGAAGCCGTGCAGGCGATCTTTCCGCGCAGCGACCGGCTCACCGTCCCGCAGCTTCTGGCACATGACGGGGCAGGGGGCAGCCTGGCGGAGTTCTTCGACGGCGTGCCGCTTGCGGTGCGGCTCGATGCGCCGTTCGCGCAGCAGCTTCCCGATCTGCGCCGGGCAGGCGCGTGGCTGGCGGCGTTCCATCGCGCCCGGCTGGGCGCGTGCCGAGAGTTCCGTCCGTGGTTCGGGATCAAAACCCTGAACGGCGTGCTGGATGATCTGCGCAGGGGCAAGGCGCATGTGGCGGAGCAAGAGCGCTTCATCGCCGCCGCGGCGGCGCTCAAGGCCAGGCGGGAAGACTGGAAGGGCCAGATCACCCAGCCCGCCGCGCAGCATGACGATCTGCATATGCGCAATATTCTGATGAATGATCAGGCGGTTGCGGGGATCGACTTTGCCGGAGGGCATATGGCGCCTGTCGGCCATGACATCGCGCGGCTCTTGGTGGATTATGCCGCGATCCGCGCGCCTCTGGATCGACTACGCCCCAGCGAGGTGCTGCCCGCCGAGGCGCTTGCGGCCTTCTTCGATGGCTACGATCTGGTCGGGCTGGAGGATCCATCGGTGCAGATGATGCTGCGGCTGCGGGTGCTGACGGATTGGCGGGGCCTGCCCGCTGATTCCCGCAAGATGAGCCCGGCCAAGGCGCGGCGGCTGGTGGGGCTGATGCGGATCGCGGAGAATGTGTTTGAACTCTAGGGGAGCCCTCGCGCGGGCGATCAGCCCGGTTGGCGCCCACTGCGGGGCGGGCGCCAACCTTGTTTTCGGGCTCAGACGCTTTCGCTGATCCAGCTTTCCAGAGCCGCCTTCGGGGCAGCGCCGGCGCGGTTGGACACGACCTGGCCGTCCTTGAAGATGAACAGAGCGGGGATGCCGCGCACGCCGAGCTGAGCCGCCATGGCGGAGTGCTCATCGACGTTCACCTTGGCGATCTTCACCTTGCCGTCCATTTCGGAGGCGATTTCCTCCAGAGCGGGGCCGATCATCTTGCAGGGGCCGCACCATTCGGCCCAGAAATCCACGACGACGGGGACGTCGGATTTGATGACTTCGTCTTCAAAGCTGGCGTCGGTAACGGCAACAGTTCCCATGAGGTCTCTCCTTGGGGTTCAGATGTTGGGTTGAGATCGAACCTAGGCACCACCCCTTGTGGCGTCAAGCCAGCCCGGCGCGCTCCAATGCCGCGCGGGTCAAGGGCGCGGGAAGCTCCATCAGCGTGCCTGTACGGGTCCACAACAGGGCGCTGCGGATGTCTCGGTCCGGGTAAACCTGAGCCAAAGCAGCGGCATACGCGCCCATCTGTCGCAGCAGACCTTCGGGGACGTGCTCGGTGCGTTCCGGCACGATGCGGTTGGATTTGAAATCAATCGCCAGAACGTGATCGGGGGTCACGATCAGCCGGTCGATAGCGCCGCGCATCAGGCGCCCGCCCAGTTCGGGCAGCGGTGCGGCGATTTCGACCTCGGCCAGCGTGTCTGGCGCAAAGACCGGCGCGAGCGCGGGCGTGTCCAGCAGCCGCACCGCGTCTTCCACCAGATCGACCCTGTTCCCGGCGATCCGCTGCCCCAGAGCCTGACGCGCGGGGGCAGGGACGGTGGGCAACAGCTCAAGAAGCTGGTGCAGGATCGTGCCTTCGGCCATGGCCTGCGCCCGGTCCGCGCCGGGGTCGTCTCCGGGCAGGGCCTTTGCGCCGCCCAGATCGGACGGGGCCAGAGGTTCGGGCGCGGCGGCGATGGGCCCTGCGGGGGAGGGCATCGGCGCGGGGGCGATCCCGCTTGGATCAACGCCCCGCTCCGCCATCGGCGGCGCGTCCCAGTCGCCCGAGGCAAAGCGCATCCCGGCTGGCGCGGGCAGGGGCTCCGCATCGGTCATCGCGCCCGCGACCATGGCGTGCCAGCTCTCCAACCCGGAGCCGGGGTCTCCGGCAGCGGCGACGATCAGCCATTTTTCGGCCCGCGTCATCGCGACATAGAGCAGCCGACGTGCCTCGCGCTCCTGCGCGGCCTGACCCTGAGCGACCAGCTCGGCCACCGCGTCGGGCCGCTGCGGTTTCGCGCCGGGCCAGATCACCAGATCGCCGTCGCGCATCAGGCCGCCCATGTCGCGGCTGCGGGGCTTGGCGCAGTCCGGCAAGATCACCACCGGGGCCTCCAACCCCTTGGCGCCATGCACGGTCATCACGCGGATCGCATCGCCCGCGCTGTCCATCTGGCGCTTGATCTCGACCTCTTCCGCTTCGAGCCAGGTCAGGAAGCCGGTGAGCCCGGGCACCTCGGCCTGCTCATAGCTCAGGGCCTGAGACAAAAGCGCGTCGATCCCTTCTTCGGCCTCTTCGCCCAGCCGGGCCAGCAACCGGGCGCGCCCGTCATGGACGCCGAGCACTCGCGCCAGAAGATCGAAGGGGCGCTCATAATCGGCCCGCGCGCGCAGATCGTCCAGCATGGCGACGGTTTCGGGGAACTCTGCCCGCCGGTCCCACAGCGCGGACCAGAGCCGCTGCCCCTTCGCGCGGGGCTGCGCCAGCCGGTAGAGGTCGCGCTCGCTCCAACCGCCGAGCGGGGACCGCAGAACCGTAGCCAGCGACAGATCGTCCTCGGGCAGGGCGAGGAAGGACAGCAGCGCCACCAGATCGCGCACCGCCATTTCGGCGTTCAGCTTCAGCCGGTCGGCGCCCGCCACGGGCAGGCCAGCGGATTTGCAGGCGGTCAGGATCGCGTGAAACAGCGGGCCGCGCTTGCGCACGAGGATCAGGATGTCACCGGGTGTGACCCTGCGCCGCTGGATCGAGCCTTGGGTCGGGCCGTCTTCGGGGATCGTCTCATGGGTGACCATGTGGCGGATCTGATCCGCGATCTGCGTGGCCAGCAGCACGCTGGCATCGGTGGGCCGGGTCAGGTCCACAGGATCGTTCGGATCGGGCTCGGGCCCGTCATCGGGCGTGGCCTCAATGGGATCCCACAGGTCGACACGGCCGGGCAGGGCGGTCTTGAACGCCTTGTGGTGGACATGGGCCTCCAGCCCGTCGGCGGCCTCTCCGGTGAACACCCGGTCCACCAGATCGAGGATCGCAGGGGCGGAGCGGAAGCTATGCGCAAGCGTCTCTTCGCTCAGCGGGCGATCCGCCTGTGCAAGCTGGCGGGCAAAGAAGGCCTGCATATCGTCGAACGTATCCGGGTCGGCCCCCTGGAAGGAATAGATCGACTGTTTGCGGTCCCCCACCACGAACAGCGTCCGGGGCCGGTCCCCGCGCCGTCCTTCGCCCGAGGCCAGCTCCGTCGCCAGAGAGCGGATCACCTCCCACTGGGTCGGGCTGGTGTCCTGGGCTTCGTCCACAAGGATATGGTCGATCCCACCATCGAGCCGCCACAGCACCCAGTCCGCGACGACGGGATCGGCCAGCAGGTCGCGCGTCCGGGCGATGAGGTCATCGAAATCGAGCCACCCGCCCGCCTGCATCCGCGCCTGCACCTTCGGCACGAACACGGCGGCAAAGGCATAAAGCGCGCAGGTCCGCTCGAACGCGATCTGGGCAAGATAGGCGGGGCGAAGCGCCTCGACCGCGTCCATCAGATCGTCCAGATCGGCGGCCAGTTCGGGATGCGCCTTGCGGGTGCCAGCGGTGGGGAACTTCCCGGCCTTGCTGCCAAAGGGCGCTTTGGTCTTTTCGCCGTAAAGGCAGACACCGCACAGCATCTCAAACGCTTCGGGGCCAAGGTCGCGCCCGGGCAGCAGGCCGCGCAGCTTGTCCGCGGCTTTGATCTCGGTTGAAGACCCGGCCGCCAGGATCGGGACCGCGCGCATCAGCAAGTCGGGCAGGGCATCGCCCAGCGTTGCCGCCAGCACCGATTGCGGCGTGCGGTCCGCATCGGCGCCCAGCCACGCGGCGAGATCGTCGCGCGGGACCTGCCCAAAGGCGTCGGCTTCGGACATGACCGCCGCTGCCAACCGCTCCAGATCGTGCGCCTGATGGCGGGCCAGAGCCTCCAGCACCGCCCGCTCACGGCCCTCCGCGATCTCGTCCAGAACCTCGGCCCGCAGGCGCTGCGCGGAGACGTCGTCGATCTCGCGGAACTGGGGACTGACCCCGGCTTCCATTGGGAAACGGCGCAGAATGGCACCGCAAAAGGCGTGGATCGTCTGGATCTTGAGCCCGCCGGGCGTCTCGATCGCGCGGGCGAACAGACGCCGTGCCTGATCCAGCCGCTCGGGGTTCAGATCCTGCGACGCGCCCTTTGCGCTCAGCGCCGCGTGGAGGGCGTCATCGTCCAGCATCGCCCATTCGCCCAAGGTGGCGAACAGACGGTTCTGCATCTCTCCGGCGGCGGCCTTGGTGTAGGTCAGGCACAAGATGTTCTGTGGCTCCACCCCGTCCAGCAGCAGCCGTGCCACGCGGTCGGTCAGAACGCGGGTCTTGCCCGACCCCGCATTTGCGGTGAGCCAGGTGGACAGATCGGGCCGCGCGGCGCGGTTCTGGGTCTGGGTGGCTTCATTGGTCATGCGGGATCTCCGGCATGTCCTCGGGCGTGGGCGGTTGATCCAGCCCCCATTCGCCAAAGCGCGAGAGCTGATCGTAGTCGCCGCGCCGATCCACGCGTTCGGCCGCCATGCGCGCGGTGTAACCCCGATCCGCCGCGCGCCAGCGGGTCAGGAGCGTGACGAGCCCATCCCAGATCTCGGGCACCGGCAGATCGGCCAGAGGGGCGGCGACCTCTTTGAGGCTGCTGCCAACCTTCAGATAGCTCGCGCCAAGCGCGGTGCGGGGGCCAAGCGCGGGAAAGGCGCCGCGCTCCATCAGCGCCGCTTCCACCAGAAGCTGCCGGTCGAATTTGAACTGCTGGTTGCGCGTGGGCGGCTCGCCGGTCTTGTAGTCATACAGCCACGCGCCGCCCTGCCGCAGGTCGATCCGGTCGGCCCGTCCGCGCAAGGTGGTGTGGGTTCCGGGGATCTCCAGCTCTCCGGTGGTCTCGGTCAGTCTCTGATCCGCGGACTCGAGCCTTGTTTGCTCGCCCTTCAGAAGCTCCCCTGCGATGCCGTCCAGTTGCGCCAGCCACACCAGCCGCGCGGTGGGCCAGGGGCAGGTGGCGTGCAGGACACGCTCCGCCAGGGCCATCAGGTCGGCGCGGGCGGTCGGCGCGGTGGGATCGAGGTTTTCGGTGACAAACCGCTCCATCACCTCGTGGACGGCGATCCCCCGGATGCGGGCATCGGCGCTCATCACCAGCGGATCGAGCGGGCCAAGCCGCAGCACCCCGCGGGCATAGATCGCGTAAGGGTCGCGCGCCAGGAGCGCCAGATCGGTGATGCGAAGCCGCTTGGGCCGCGCGCCGACGGGCACGCGCGGGGAAGGGCGCGGCGCTGGCTGCGCGGCGCCTGTCGGACGGTCCAGCCGTTGCGCACGGGCCACCCAGGCCGCACCGCGCGCGCGCATCTCGGCCAGCCGGGGGGCGCCTTGGTCGAGCCCGTCCAGCAGGTTGGTGAGCCGGTTGAGCCACCGGGCAGGCACGGTTTGGGCCTCATCATTGCGGATCGCGCGGGTCAGGACGACTTCGGGCGCGGCGATGGCCTGCTGGAAGTCATGGGCCAAAAGCCCGATCCGGCGATCCGGCAGCAGCATCCCAGCCTGGGCCCGCATCCGGCGGTTCAGCCACGGATCGGGGTCGGGCGGAGACGGCCATGTGCCTTCATTCAGCCCGCCCAGGATCAGCAGATCGGTGCTTTGCACCCGTGCTTCCAGCGTGCCCCAGATGCGGATCAGCGGATGACCCAGCCGGGGGCGGTGAACCTCTTCTCCGATCATGATGCGGTGCAAGAGGGCCGCGAAATCTTCGGGCCCCAGATCCGCACCGGCATCGGCGTGGCGGGTCAGCTCCGAGATCAGGCTGTGTGCGGCGCGCCCGGCCTCGCCCTCCCACAAAAGACCCGAGCCCCCCTCGGGCCCTCCGGCCACGTCCTGCGCGAGCGCGGTCAGCGCGGCGACCCGCTCCGCCAGTGGCTGTGCGCCGGGGGTATGGCGATCCAGCAAGGTGCCGACCCAGGCGGCCCATGCGGATTTCTCGGCATCGTCTCCGGCCCATTCCGCAAGACTGGTCGCATCGGGATGGGGCGGGCCGTGGCGCCGCACATGCAGCTCATAGGCGCGGGCCTTGCGCAGATGTTTGCCGCGATCCGCGCCGCTATGGGCGAGCGGATGTTTGAGGATGGCCAGAAGGGCTTCGGCGGTCACCGGGCCGCACAGCGCCTGCGCCACCTGCCGCAAGAGCCGTCCGGGCGCGGACAGGTGCAGCGGTTCTCCGGCGCTGTCATCGGGGGTGATCCCCAGCCGTGCCAGCGTCGCGGCGACCTGCCGTGTCAGCACCCGATCAGGCGTCACGAGCGCGGCGCTTTGGCCGTCTTGGGCGGCACGCGCCAGCCGGAGCGCGATGGCCTCTGCCTCGATCCGGGGAGAGGGGGCCTCAATCAGGCTCAACCCGCGCGTGGCGTCACTCAGATCGCCCAAAAGAGGCCCCTCTCGGCGCCAGGCATCGGTAACGGGCGCGGGCCGCATGGCGAGCGAGACGAGCTGGTTGCGCGCGGGGCTGGCCGGCGCGGTGTCTGTCCATAGCGGCAGGGCGGAAGGATCCAGCCCGAGCTGATCCGCGATCACGTGGAAGCGGTATTGCGGATGATCCTGCGCGCGCAGCGGATCGGACAGTTCGGCCCAGACATCCGGGCCCATGTCCAGATCGACGCCGGGCAGGATGACCGCGCCCTGGGGCAGCTTTGCGACGGCGTCCATCAGCATGAGCGTCGTGCCGCGCGATCCCGTGGACCCGGCAATGATCACCGGATGCTGGGGCGGGGCCGCCTCCCAGCGGGCGATCAAGGCCCGGACCGCCGCGCGCTGCCGGGCCTCGGATCCCGGCGCCATGCCCGGCGCGTGGGCGTAATCGAAGGCAATCCGCACGAAATCGAGCGCCCGCGCCCAGTGCCCGCTGTCGTCGCTGACATCGAGCGCACTCAGCGCGTCGGCGCCGATGCCTTCGCCCTCCATCTCGGAGAGCAGCGCCGCAAGGCTGTCGGCCAGGGCAAAGCCCGCATGGCGGGTGTTCAGGTCCGCTTCGGCCTCAAGAAACGGCATCACCAGCCGCGTCAGATCGAGCCTGCGCCGCAGGTTCGAGATGCTTTCAACCATCTCCGTCAGCGTCGGATCCGAGCCCGGATCGGTGATCAGCCGAAGCCGGGGCAGAAGGCCCGCTTGCTCTGACAGCACATCGCGGATCCGCCGCTGCATCCGCCGCGTGTTGACGAACAGCTCCACTTTGGCGAGCGCCTCGGGGGCGAGGCCGAGACGGCTGCGCAGGCCGGTCACGACCTCGCGGGCGAAGTCCACGCCGGGAGGCAGGGCGTAGAGCCCTCTCATCGCGCCCGCTCCAGCATGGCTTCCGCGATGGGGATCGCATCGGGGTAGCCGACGTCGCACCAGTGGCCGGGATAGATCACGCCGAACAGCCGGTCCCGCGCGCGCATCCGGTCCCAGACCAGACGGAGCGAAAACGCCTCTGCGTCGATCTCGGGCAGATCGCCTGTCGTCAGGATCTGCGCGCCGGGATAGGCCAGATCGGGTTGCCACAGCGCCCGCCCATCGGGGGCGAGACCAAAGCCTGATTTGAGTGCGTGCCCATGTGCCCGCTCTGGCGGGACCAGCAGGACCAGCCCGTCCATGCGGGTCGGATCCCAGGCTTCGCGCAGCACCTCATAGGGGTTCGGACCGGACCAGACCGCATCGGCGTTCATCGCAAAGACGGGGCCGGGGCCCAATAGCGGAAGCGCTTTGCGCAGCCCGCCGCCGGTTTCCAAAAGCGCGCCTGTTTCATCCGAGAATGTGACGCCCCGGCCGTTCAGATGGCCCCGGATCTGGTCCGCGAACCAGTGCAGGTTGACGACCCGTGTGGGGATCCCGGCCTCTTCGGCGGGGTGCAGCGCGTGATCAATCAGCGGTTTTCCGGCAACCTCGACCATGGCCTTGGGCCGCGCATCGGTAAGCGGGCGCATCCGGGTGCCGAGCCCGGCGGCGAAGATCATGGCGGCGTTGGGGGCGGTCACGGGCGGTTCTCCGGTGCGGGCAGCGCGCGCAGGGACTGGGCCAGATCGCCCAGATCCGGGTGGGCCAGATCGGTTTGAATGTGGCGCCAGACACGCGGAAGCAGGTCCAGATAGCCGGGTTTTCCGCGATCCGCGGCGAGCCGGGCAAAGACACCAAGGATGCGCAGGTTCCGCTGCACGGCCCAGACAGCGATTGCGCGGGCGAGCCGCTCGCGATCGGTGCCGGTCGCGGCGGCGTAGTGATCGGTGATCGCGTCCGCCACACCGGGGCTCAGATCGCGGCGGCAATCGCGGGTCAGGGAGGCCAGATCATACGCGGGCGGGGCCGCGACGGCATCCTGAAAATCCAGAAGGCCGATGCGATCGAGGCCCGTATGATCGGCGCGCCAGATCAGGTTTTCGGCGTGGAAGTCGCGATGCGCCAGAACGGCGGGGCCGGTGCCAAACGTCTCTAACGCGCGGTGCAGAGCCTCTTGCGGTTCCGTCAGATCGAAGCCCGGCGCGTAGTGGCTGGCCAGCGGCGCGAGCATCTCGGCCCCGCGTTCGGGGGTGAGTGGCTCCAGCCATGCAGGGGCTGCGTGACGGTGGAGCGCGATCAGCAGATCGGTGACCGCGATATAGGCGGAGGTTTCGTCCTTCGGCGTGGTCTCCAGATGGGCTGCCAGCGTCAGCACGCCCAGATCAGATAGAACGGCATCGCCGCTGCCGGGTCGCGCGGCGTGGGTCTGCGGGGCGCAGAGCCCAAGACTACGCAGGTGATCCGCGATCCGCGTGAAACGGGTGCGGGCAGCCTCGCCCGACGGGTCTTCCATCAGCATCGCCGTTTCTCCGTCCGGCCCCGTCAGCCGGGTGTAGAGTCTGGACGACGCATCGCCTGCGAGGGGCGCGCGCGCCCAGCCTGCGAAGGCCGTGTCAGAGAGCCAGTCAGCCATGGAACGCCCCGAGCCGGTTGATCCAGGCGCCGTCCCGGTCTTCGATCCGCATGTGATGAGCGCCGTCCCCGGCGCGCAAATGCAGGTGCAACGCGCCGTCCGGGATCAGGCTTCCCAGCCGGTCGGGCCATTCGATCAGGCAGATCGCATTCGTGAAAGCGTCCTCCAGCCCCAGCTCCACGGCTTCGTCAGGGGAGGACAGGCGGTAAAGGTCCGCGTGCCAGATTTCCCCGGCAGGGCTGTCATAGGTCTGCACCAACGTGAAAGTTGGGGAGGGCACTTCGGTGTCGTCGCCGCAAAGCGCACGGATCAGGGCACGGGCAAAGGCGGACTTCCCCGCGCCTACGGGACCGGACAGCAGTAGGCAGTCCCCCGGTTTGAGCGTCGGCGCCACCCGCTGGGCGAGTGCTATGGTTGCCTCTTCGGAGTGCAGCAAAAGGTCGGGGATCGAAGCGGCCGTCATGGCGCCACATTGAAGCGACGCTCACGATGCTGCAAGCGCTAAGCTCGCGGGGGCTGCACTCTGTCAGGGCTCCACGCGCAGGGCGGGTTCGTCCGGGCGGGGCAAGGATACGTGTAGTCGATCCGTTCTAGGTCTATGAATTCCTTGTTGAAACCTGCAACTCAGGATCGCTCCGCCAGAAGCGCTGCTGTGGGCGGTGACCCGGACTGACCGACCGTCGCAGCGCTGCACGGTAAAGGTGAACTTTGGCGATAGCCGACCGCTTCTGATCCGCGCCTCCAGCTCCTGCCATTTGGCGCTGGGCTGACATTGCGTGCGCCAGCCTCTGAGGATCTCGTCAACGGTTTCGGCGCCGTCTATCGGGGTCCAGACCCGATTGGTTGCCGCATTGTCGATCTGCAAGCGTCCTTGGGCGGAAAACACGGTGACAGATTCACTGACGGCGGCGAGCGTTTCCCGACCGTGGTTAAGGGCGGCGCGCAGCTGTCGTTTGAGCGCCTTGTCGCTGCTGATATCCTCCATCAGGAAGGCAAGCGCGCCATTGGGAAAGGGTCGCACGGTGATGCGATAACTGCGACCGTCCGCCAGCTCCCAGCTTTCCACGTGATCGGCACTGTCAGACCCCTGTTCCAGCCCGGTGAGCTGACGGCGCCATTGGTTGAAGTCATCCGGTTCCGGCAGCATGTGGTTCTCACGCAGGAGGCTGAGAAACGTGTCGATGACAGGCCGCGCGACCAGAAGCGAAGGCTTCACACCGGTCAGTTCGGTCAGGGCCGGGTTGAAAAGAACCAGCTGGCGGTTGCGGTCGAACACGGCCAGCCCGACCGAAAGCCCGGCGAAGGTCTTGGTCAGGGTCTGCATGAGATCGCGTTGCAGGTCTGCCGCGCGGATCTGACTGGTGATGTCGCTCGCAATCCGGAGCGTGTGCCCGCCGCTGGCGCGGCTGACGATATCGAACCAGATTGGATCCTGTTCGCCGGGCGGGAGTAGAGCGTGGCGCGTGGGGCCGGTTTCCTCTCCGGAGCCGGGCAGGTCGTCAAATAGACCCTGCGGAGGCCATTGCGCGGCTGCGTCGGGCGATACTCGTGCCGTCAGTTCCAGGTAGGTCCGGTTGGCCCAAGTGACGGTTCCGGTTTCGTCCTCTCGCCACATGAGCTGGGGGCTGTCATCTGTCAGCGCGCGCAGCTCCTCAGCCTCGCGGGCGAGCGCGCGTTCTGCAAGCCGAACGGGTACGTCCACCCCGCCGCTAAGCGTCACGCGCAGCATGTCGCCGTGTCGGGCCACTGCAAGAGATTCCGGTCCCCCCGTTGCTTCGCTGCTCAGGTGCAGTCTTTCGCCATCTCTCATGGCGTCGATCCGCTGGCGGAGCGCAGGGAAACGGGGCGACAGCAGATCAAGCAGCCGATCAAGATCGCGCCCCCCGTTCCGGCCCGCCTGTAGCAGGTTACGTGCCGTGTCGGTGGCGTCGATCAGGTCGAAATCCTGGAACAAGAACGCGGTGCCCTCTCCGCTGCCGGTCATACGGGCCCGCGCCCGGCTCATCCGTCCGATCAAAGCGAGAGCGGCCGTGCAGATGACGGCGGCTAGGGCAAATTCCCCAATAAATGGCATAAATGACATGGCGTGATCCTTCTGAATCCCGCCGGGACCATGCGTGCGAACCGTTAAGAGCCGGTTAAGACCCGTCTGTCGTTGAGCGGGTTTTCGCCGAGCGCTCGATTCGGATCGGAAACCTCTATCGCGCTGCGCGGCCAGCGGACCTCTACAATTGCGCCCTGACGATCACCGGTGCCGTTGGCGAAGCGCATGCTGGCGCCGCTGCGCTCCAGCAAGGTGCGCGCGATGAACAGGCCCAGCCCCATGCCCTCATAGCCAGGCCGGGCGGCGTCGCGGCGCCGGGGCAGGAACGGATCGCCCAGCCGGTCGATGATCCCGGGCGGAAACCCTGGTCCGTCATCCTTGATCCGGGTGCACATCCCGGTCGGGCCCCAGTCCAGATCGACGGTGATGACCTCTTCGGCGTAGTCCACAGCATTCTGGATCAGATTGCGCATCCCGTGGATGATCTCGGGCGCGCGCACGATCTGGGGTTGGGGTTCGTCCGGCAGGTTGATCCGGATGTCGATCCCGCGACCGCGATGCGGCTCGGCGGCTTCTTCGATCACGGTCTGGAAGGGAGCCTGACGCACCAGCGTGTCGTCTTTTCCGGCCTGTCCCATGGATCGCATGATGTCGCGGCAGCGATCCGCCTCGGCGCGGATCAAACGCGCGTCTTCGGCCAGCTCGGGCTGCTCTTCCAGAAGATCGGCCAGCTCTGCCGAGACCATCTTGATCGTGGCCAGCGGCGTGCCCAGCTCATGCGCGGCGGCGGCGACCACCCCGCCCAGATCGGTGAGCTTTTGTTCCCGCGCGAGCGCCAACTGCGTGGCCGACAGCGCGGAGGCAACGGCGTGATACTCCGTTGCGACCCTGCGGGCGTAGAACGCGAGGAACCCGGTTCCGATGACCGCCGCGAGCCATACGCCAAAGCGGAACAGTCCGGCCATCTCCAATAGCGTGCCGTCGGCATCGCGCAGCGGGGCATGGAGCGGCTCCAACAGCGACACACCCAACAGAGCCGTCGCGACCACCGCGATCAAGCCGGGCAGGGGCAGTATCGCAGCCCCGATCGCGACCGGTGCAAGCATCAGGGTCACGAAAGGGTTCGACAGCCCTCCGGTTAGTGCCAGAAGCGCGACAAGCTGGGCGACGTCGAACAGGATGAACCCCAACGCGCGCTCTGCGCTTAGCCGCGTGCCCTGCGGGTTCAGCGTGGCCGACACGAGGTTTGCCACGATGAGCGCACCGATGGCTACGCAGACCAGTCCCAGCGGCAAGCGCAGGCCAAAGAGCACCATCGCCGTCACCACGGCGATCACCTGACCAGCTACAGCGATCCAGCGAAGGATGACCAGCGTCTCAAGTCGAATCCAGACGTCGGCTTCTTTGGCGCGGAAAACCGGCATGTTAGAGCCCCCTTTGCGGCAATCGGTCTTCTTGATAAGTCCGTCGCAAGATCCGATCAATCCGGGACACCCCGTGAAGGAGCCCCCCATGACCCGTATCTCTGCGATCCTTGCTGCCGCGATCTCCGTCGTCTTCATTGCAGCCATGGCTCTATGGCCCCGTGGCGGGTCAGACGATATCTTTGCTGACTGCCGCAGCGGCGCAGTCGGTGGAGACCTCGGCGGCCCATTCACCCTGGTCGATGAAACCGGAAAGACGGTGACGGATAAGGACGTCATCACCGGGCCGACCCTGCTTTATTTCGGCTATACGTTCTGCCCCGATGTCTGCCCGCTCGACAATGCGCGCAACGCTGATGCGATCACCCTGCTGGAGGAGCGCGGGGTGGAGGTTAAGCCCGTGTTCATCTCTATCGACCCGGACCGCGACACGCCGGAGCTTCTGGACGATTTCACGGCAAACTTGCATCCGCGGATGATCGGCCTGACCGGAACGCCCGAGCAGGTGAAAGCCGCCTCCACGGCCTACCGCACCTATTACGCGAAAGCCGAAGGGGACGATCCGGATTACTACCTGATCGACCACTCGACCTTCAGCTATCTCGTCTTCCCCGATCACGGCTTTGTGGAGTTCTTCCGCCGTGACGTGACTCCGGAAGACATGGCCGACCGCCTGCAATGCTTCGTCGAAGCAGATCAGGCTGCCAAGGGCGCCGAGTAAGCGATCAGCGCCACGCGGGGTTAGGTCTTCGGGCCCCGCCGCCGCCGCGCCTCTCATGTCTTCCTGTAGCATTGGACAGGGCCCCTCCGGGGGCCCTTGTTCGTCAACTGCAGATTGCGGAAGTTCGTCTTTTCCGGCTGTTAACGTGATACGTTTCATGATCCGCTCGTCAAAGACGATAGCCCGGTCAACTTGACCTTAGGGGGCGGAAAGGCCAAGACACATACGCACAAAGCGGAAGGTATGCGCATGACCGACACGCCCTTGGAGCTGGGTCCCGATCCCAGCCTGCTGCTGGTGGATGACGATGAAGTCTTCGTCAAACGGCTTGCCCGCGCGATGGAGCGTCGGGGTTTCACTGTCGAAACAGTTCTGACCGTGGCGGACGGCAAGGCCGTCGCTCAAACCCGGCCCCCGGCCTATGCTGTGGTGGACCTGCGACTGGAGGACGGGAACGGGCTCGACGTGGTTGAGGCGTTGCGTGACGCGCGGCCCGAGGCCAAGGTTGTCGTGCTCACCGGCTACGGCGCTATCGCCACAGCCGTTGCGGCCGTCAAAATCGGCGCGACGGATTACCTGTCAAAGCCGGCCGACGCCGATGAGGTCTCGCGGGCGCTTCTCGCCAACGGAGAGATCCTGCCCGAGCCGCCGGAAAACCCGATGAGCGCTGACCGCGTACGGTGGGAACACATCCAACGTGTCTACGAGATGTGCGATCGCAACGTATCCGAAACGGCGCGGCGCCTGTCGATGCACCGCCGAACGCTGCAACGGATCCTCGCCAAGCGCAGCCCGCGTTAAGCGAACAGCGTCCTTAGCGCATCGTCGAGCGCAGCATCATCGGTGAAGCAAAGCCGCACCGGCAGTGTCAGAACGCGGGTGCGGAAGGCTTGCGGCAGCCGCACCGCGTCCTTTTCGGTGGTCACCAATTGCGCTCCGGCCCGTGCCGCGTCGCGCGTCAACCTCGCAAGCAGCGCATCGGTCAGGGGCTGGTGATCGTTCAGCGCGCGGGTCTCAATCAGATCGGCGCCAAGGCCGCGCAGGGTGGCGAAGAATTTCTCTGGATGACCGATCCCGGCAAAGGCGAGCAGCCTCAACCCCTGCCAGGGCATTCCCGTCGGCAAAGGCTCCAGCCGGGCCACGGTCCTCGGGACAGAGATCTCCGGGCTCCACTGAGCGGTGAACTGGTCTTGGGCCGCGTCATCGCCGATGGAGAGCAGCAGATCGGCCCGATTCAGCCCCGTTCTTACGGGTTCTCGCAAGGGCCCGGCGGGCAGGCAGCGGCCATTGCCGAACCCCCGCGCGGCATCGACCACAATGATTGATAAATCCTTGTGCAGAGCCGGGCTCTGAAACCCGTCATCCATGACGATGGCCTGCGCACCTGCCGCCACCGCCGCCCGCGCGCCTTCGGCACGGTCGCGCGCGACCCAAGTCGGGGCGAAGGCGGACAGGAGGAGAGGCTCATCCCCAACCTCGCTGGCGCTATGCGCCGGGGTGACCTGCACCGGCCCGGTGAGAGAGCCGCCATACCCCCGGCTGATGACATGCGCCGCGATCCCCAATGCGGAGAGCTTTTCAAGCAAGGCGATCACGGTGGGCGTCTTGCCGGTCCCGCCGACATTGAGGTTTCCCGCACAGATCACCGGCACAGGGACGCGGGTGGGGGTTGCTTTCGCCAGCCGCCGCGCCGTTCCCTTTGCATATAGCGCGCCAAGCGGCGCCAGCAGCCGGGCACGCCATCCGGGTTGCGCGGGGGGATCGTACCAGAAACCGGGGGTCTGCATGTTCGGCTCCTTTGCCTAGAGCGCTTTGGTCGGGTCGTCGCGCAGAGTGCCGATCATCTCGGTCACCCGATTGGTGGATGCCGCGCCCTCCGTCGCGATGGCCCAGGCGGCGGTGGCCAGATCGGCAGCCTGGTCGGGCGCGATCAGGCTGGCCACGGCCTCCGCTAACTCTTCGGCGTTTCGGATGGGCCAGGAGGCGTGGGTGCTGGCCAGAAGCCGGTACTCTGCGGCGAGAGGATCGGGCACCGCGCGGCCGTGGATGGCTGCCGTTCCCAGTGCTGCTGAGGCCATGGGAGATTGCGTTGCACCATCTGAAAGGGTGCCGCCCATATAGGCGACGGGCGCAAGGCGCAGCCACAGGCCGGTTTCGCCCGCGATGTCGGACAGCAAGACCTGGTGCTGCTCTTCGGGATCCTGTCCGGCGGCACGGTCGGCATAGTTCAAACCGGACCGCGTGAGAGCCGTCTGGATCGCCGGGTCATCGGCGCGGTCAGGGACCAGAACCAGCATCAAGCGGTGCGCGCGTCGCAGGGCGCGGCGGTGAGCATCGAGTACCGCGTCGATCTCTTCGGGGGGGACGTCAAGCGCCAGCCAGATCGGACGCTCCGCAATAATGCTGGTCATATCCGACAGCTCACGGGGGTCGCAGGAGGGCGCGGGGGCGACGTCTTCGAAGCGGCCGAGCATCTCGACATTGATCGCCCCGGCCCGCCGCAGCCGGGCGGCGGAGCCTGGCGTGGCCGCCAGAACCTTGGCAAACGCCGCGAGCCGCCGCCGCATCGCGCCCGGCCGCCAGCCCGCGTTGGGCGTGCCGCTTTCGATCAGCACCATGGGCACCCCCCGGCGTTCGGCTTCGGAGAGGACAATCGGCGTCAGATCGGGGCCGAGCCAAAGGCCCATATCAGGAGCCCAGCGGCTCAGGAAATCCTGGGCCTGCTGGCGTCCCTTATCCGGCAAGGACATATGCCGCAGCCCCAGTCTCTCGGCCTCGTCCTTCACGGGGCCGGTCACGATCAGGGCGGGGGCTTCGTCCTCTTCTTCCATCCGGGTCAGAAGCGCCGCCAGCGTCCGCAGCTCGCGCGGCCAAGCGACATGGGCCCAGATCAGGAAATCTGAGCCACGCCCCGGAGCTGTGAGAGGATCGGTCAGCCGCCAAGCTCCTCGGTCGGGGAGGCTTCGCGCTCTTCGTCGCGCAGGCGGTGGAGATGCGCGATGAAGTAGCGCATATGGGCGTTGTCCACAGTGCGGTGCGCTTCGGCTTTCCAGGCGTCATAGGCGCTGTCATAGTCGGGGAACATGCCGACGATGTGGATGTCCTGAACATCCTTGAATTCCGTTTTGGTCGGGTCGGTCAGTTCGCCGCCGAAAACCAGGTGCAGGCGCTGTTCGCTCATGGGTGTCTCCCTCGCGGTGTTGTGTGACACAGGTAGTCGGTTGGCCGCGCGCTCTCAACCCGTGGGATGGAGTCAGGCGGCCAGAACCCGGACGTCCAGCCGGGCATAGCTGGCCTCTACCCCCTGTGCCATGCCGGTTTTCGCCACCATGTCCCGCACCTCTTCGGAGGGGTAGGAGATCGTCATCACCACCCGCGTGCCGGTGTCGGTCGGGGTGAAGGTCGTTTCGATGGTGCTCTGCTGGTCGGGCCAGTCGTCGAAGGATTCGGTGTGCTGGATCCGCGCTTCGGGCTCGATCTCGATGATCGTGCCGCGCAGGCCCATGTCACCCTGCTCCGTCCGCCAGACATAACGCAAGGCGCCGCCGGGGCGCGGGTCCAGCTCGCAGACCGGCATGGGATCATCCATCGGGCCGGTCATCCATTGGCGGATCAGATCAGGCGTCGTGAAGGCGCGCCAGACCTTGGCCGGGGGCGCCGCGAAATCGCGGGTGATGCGGATCGTGTCCGGGCTGGGCTGGGTCACAATGGCAGTCATGGGTCATTCCTCCAGAAGGGCGTCGAGCCGAGCGAAGTTGGCGTCGAAAGTGGTTTGAAGCTGGGTGAGCCAGTCGCGCACCTCTCTCATCCGCGTCGCATTCAGGCGGCGCGGGCGGGCCGAACCCTTGATCCGGGTTTCAATCAGACCGGCGTCTTCCAGAACCTTCAGGTGCCGCGACACGGCAGGCTGGCTGATCGGGAAGGGCGCCGCGATTTCGGCCACGCTGGCTTCGCCGTGGGCGGCCAGATGGGCCAGAATCGCGCGGCGGGTCGGATCGGCGAGAGCAGTAAAGGCGGTATCGAGAGGCATGGGCGGCTCCAAGGGCTCACCCTTTATAACACATAAGTTATATAACGGATAGTCTTTTCAGGAAATCGCCATGGGAGGGCCCGGCGGCCAGTACGCCTTTGGCCTTCGGAAAGGCGGCGTTGAACCGCAGGCCGTTGCCCAGGCGATCCGTGACGATCCCGCCCGCCTCTTCGATCAGGAGTGCGCCTGCTGCGATGTCCCACTCCCAGGCGTCGCGCAGCGTCAGCAGCGCGTCGTAGCGCCCCTGCGCGACCAGAGCCATGCGGGTCGCGATGGCGGGCCGGAAGCTGCGCCGCACCTGAGGAACCCCGCCGGGCCAGTTCTGCGGCTCCATGAAGCGATGGGTGGTCAGCATTGAGGCGCCATCGGCTTGAGGCTGCGGGCTGACACGGATCGGATCGCCATTCAGCGTGGCGCCCTGCCCCCGTGCCGCGGCAAAAAGTTCACCCGTCACCGGCAGGAAAACGACCGCAGCGGTTACGACGCCCCGTTCTGCCACGGCGAGCGCATGCGCCCAGCTGTCTTCCTGAGCGATGAAAGCGCGCGTACCGTCGATGGGATCGAGGATAAAGACCCGATCCATGTCCAGGCGAGCCTTGTCGTCGTCGGTTTCCTCGGACAGCCAGCCGTAATCGGGACGCTCCGCCAGAAGGTGACTGCGCAGAGCGGCATCGACCTCAAGGTCGGCCTCTGTCACCGGACCGGCATTGTCGGCCTTGTCCCACACCTTGGGCGCGGCGCGGAAGTGGCGCAGAGCGATGTCGCCCGCGCGCTCCGCTGCACTCAGCAGCAGGTCGAGATCACGCGCCGGCAAGGGTCAGCCCTTCTTCGATCAGAAGCGACGGAATCACGCGGGACAACCAGGGCCGCCCGTCATTGGCAGGCACGATCTTGCGCAGCATGTCCGGCAGGGATCCGGCGATGGTGACTTCGCTCACCGGGTGGATGATCTCTCCGTTTTCGACCCAGAACCCGGAGGCGCCGCGGGAATAATCCCCGGTGTTGGGGTTGATGGTCGATCCGATCATGCTGGTGACGATCAGCCCCGTGCCCATCCGCGCGATCAGGTCGTCGCGGCTGTTTGCGCCGGGGGTCAGGGTCAGATTGCCGACGCTGGGATGCGGCGTGCCCGAAACGGAACGCGCGGCGCTCGCGGTCGATGTCAGCCCCAGCTTGCGCGCGGCAGACAGATCCAGCGTCCAGCCGGTGAGCCGCCCATCCGCGACGATCTGGCGGGGGGCGGTCGCCAGCCCTTCGGCATCGAAGGGGCGCGATCCGGGGATACGGGGGCGGTGCGGGTCTTCGACCAGGTCGAGCCCTTCGGGCAGGACCAGCTCTCCGTCTTTGCCCAGCAGCCAGGACGCCCCGCGCGCGATCATCGCACCATTGGCGGCGGCCAGAAGGTGGCCGATCAGGCTTGAGCTGACGCGTTCGTCAAACAGCACCTTGCATGGGCCGGTCGCGGGTTTGCGCGGCGCCTGCCGGGCGACGGCACGCTCTCCGGCGGTGCGGCCGATCTCGGCGGGCTTGCGCAGATCACTGGCATGGGCACGGCTGTCGTGATCGTAGTCCCGTTCCATCCCCGTGCCGGAGCCGGAAATGGCGGAGACGCTGACATAGGTCTGGCTGCGGGCATAGCCGCCGGAAAACCCGTTGGAGGCCGCCAGGTGCAGCGCCCGCAGCGCGTGGCCTGCGCTTGCGCCTTCAGTCTGGGTGACGCCCTCCACGTCTTGCGCGGCGGCTTCGGCGGTGAGCGCCATGTCGCGGAGGGTGTCCGGCTCGGGGGCGCCGTCCGGGTCGACCAGGTCAAGCGCCTCGGTATCCCAGCCCTGCGCGATCTGGCCCGCATCGGCCAGCCCGGAGAACGGGTCCTCGGGCGCCTCGCGGGCCATGGCCACGGCCCGCGAGGCCATGGTGGTGAGCGTGTCATCCCGGATGTCCGAAGACGACACCACCGCGCTGCGTTGCCCGACAAAGACCCGCAGCCCGGCCTCGATCGCCTCGGCGCGTTCGGCATGTTCCATGGCACCGGACCGCACCCCGATATCGACAGACTGCGCCTCGGTCACGAGCGCATCGGATCCGTCGGCTCCGGCCTTTGCGGCGGCGTCGAGCAGTCGGTGGGCAAGGGTGGAAAGGTCGGACATGGGAACTCCGGTCATGTGGTCCATCCGGGGTAGCCCGGCGGGACCGCTCAGGCAAGCCGCGCCTGCCCCAACGCAAAGCGGCGCCTGCTGGGTGCAGGCGCCGCTGTCAGTCTCTCGAAAGGCTTACTTGAGCCGCTGACCGTTGGCGAAGACCTGACCGCCTTCCTTGAACTCGATATCCGAGCTCAGCGCGTCATCGCCGGTGGGCTTGGCGAACATGCCCATCATCATGCGGCCCATCATGGCCTGATCTTCCGGGATCAGACCCATCTTGATCAGGTTGTCGATCAGGCCATTGGCGCCTTCGGCCGTGAGGTTGATCGCGCCGATGGGAGCGGGCATGCCGGGATAGGAGGTCATGTCGTTCTTGTCGAACTCCACTTCGCCCGAACCGTTGACCTTCAATCCAACCGCGTCGATTTCGAGCGCGGTGATCTTGGCGGTGTAGGGATCGAAGGGCACTTCGTTCATGGCGGTCGCGTCCGGGTCGGTCACATCAAACAGCGCCTTGACCATGGCCTCTACACCGATGCGCAGCGTCGCCGGATCGCGCGGCAGGTTTTCACCCGGATCCAACAGGTTCCAGATGCCGTCATTCACTGCGAGATCAGCAATGTCGACGGACAACGCGGCGCGTTCGGGCTCTTCGTTCGGGCCGAAGGGTATGGCGAAGCCCAAGCCAAACTCAGATGCGCTCACGTCGATCGGGAAGGGCATCTGGGCGGCGGTGATCGACATCTTCATGTCGCGGGACGCGCCATCCATGGAGAAACCGTCGGTCGACATCGCCAATGCGAAGGATTCTCCGCCGCCGCTAGCGGATACGGACACCGGACCGTCGGGCGTTTCTGCTTCGACCTGGTAGCTGCCTGCGCCCGTATTGTAGCGAATATCCATGGCCAGCCCTTCGGGATAGACGTCCATGTCTTCGTTCTGACCGAAGTCTTTCGGGAAGGCTACAAAGCCTTCGATGGCAAGCTCGTCAAGCGCGCCGACCATCTTGAAGCTGCCGTCTTCCATGGAGACATCGGCATTGAAGGCCATGTTGGCCATGCTGCCTTCGGTTTCGATGCGGATCACATCGCCCGTCTCGACCGTGAACCAGCCCTTGCCGTCGTTCAGAACGGCCTGGGTCGGACCATTGACCTTGCCTTCACCTTTGACGATCTCGTCAAGAGCCATGCGCGTGGAGCTGAAGGAGAATTCGTGGCGCTGCGATTCGGGCGTGCCGCTGATCTTGTCCTCATAGTCGGTCATGTCGATCGACATCTTGATTTCGAACGGATCGGTGTAGGTATCCTCACCGCCCAGCACCATGCTCATCGGGGCGCCGTAGGTCATGGTGACGGTGCCGTCACCGTTATCGGTGAAGCGCATCTCGGGATAGGTGACGGTGTTGTACTGGCGGCTTTTCATCACCTCACCGAACATCTCTTCCTCGCTCGAAATGTCGGAGGAGATGACAACATCGCGCACGACCAGCGTGTCGCCTTCGGTTTCGGTGGCGCCCACGGTGCTTTCGGCGCCCGGCGCCATGGTCATCATCGTCAGGGTCTGATCCCAGACCTGCTGCGGGGTGAGGTCCGCCCAGACCGGCGAAGCCAGAGCCGTAGAGGCCAGAAGCGCCGCGGAAACGGTGTGCAAACGGGTCATGCGAATGTCCTTTCGGTTTAGAAATCGCCGCCATAGGGCGCACGATCCGGTCTGGGGTCAAGTTCGGGTTTTCAGGACCCTGACCCTCTGCGATAGGTATGTAGTACTTATCTGGGTGGAGAAAAGCACATGAAGATGACAGGACGTGTTGTTGTAATCGCCGGAGCCAGTCGCGGCATCGGCGCAGCGGCTGCCCGCGCTTTTGTGGCCAACGGGGATAAGGTCGTTTTGCTGGCGCGCAGCAAGAAACCCTTGCGCGCGCTGACGGATGAGCTTGGCGAAAATGCGCTCGGCTTTACCTGCGACGTGCGGGATTTCGCTCAGGTCGAACAGGCGATTCTGTCCGGGGTCGAGACTTTCGGCGGCTGTGATGTGCTTGTGAATAACGCGGGCGTTGTCGAACCTATCGGCGCGCTAGACAGCATTGATCCGAAAGCCTGGGGCGATCAGATTGATGTCAATCTTAAGGGCGTCTTCAACGGCATTCGCGCGGTGCTCCACCTGATGCTGGCCTCGGGCGGAGGGACCGTCATCAACGTGTCCTCGGGGGCGGCGCATGGGCCCTACGAGGGATGGTCGGGATACTGCACGTCCAAGGCCGGGGTCTACATGCTGACGCGCCAACTGCACCAGGAATACGGGGATCAAGGGATCCGGGCGCTTGGCCTGTCTCCCGGAACGGTCGCGACGGAGATGCAGCGGGTGATCAAGTCATCCGGCGTGGGTCCCGTGGCGCAGATGGAGTGGGAAGATCACGTTCCCCCGGAATGGCCCGCGAAAGCGATGCTGTGGATGACAACGCCCGAAGCCGATCCGTGGCTGGGCGATGATCTTCGCCTGCGCGATCCCGAAATCCTCAGCAAGGTGGGCCTGGCATGATCCAAGTTTCCGAACGCGACGGCGCGACGGTTCTGACCCTGAACCGCCCCGACAAGGCCAATGCCCTATCCCCTGAGATGCTGGAGCAGCTTTGCGAGGCGGTCGAGACCGCGCGTGAAGCGCCTGCGCTGATCCTGACCGGGTCCGGCAAGGTGTTCTGCGCCGGGGCCGATCTGGAGGCTGCGAAAGCGGGCCTTGCGACCTCCCCGCTGTGGGAGAGGCTGTCGGGCGCGGTTGCGCGCCACACCGGCCTGACCATCGCCGCTCTGAACGGGACAGCCGCAGGCGGCGCCATGGGGATGGTGCTGGCCTGTGATCTGCGCGTGGCGGTGCCGGGGGCGAAACTGTTCTACCCGGTGATGCGCCTGGGGTTCCTGCCGCAGCCGTCGGATCCGATCCGCCTTGCGGCGATTGCCGGAGCCTCGCGGGCCAGGATGATCCTGATGGCCGGGCAGAAGATCGAAGCGCAAGAGGCGCTAGGCTGGGGTCTGCTTGACCGGATCTGTGATGATCCTCTGGCCGAAGCGGTCGCGCTTGCCCAGGACAGCCTTGCGGCGGATCCGGCCCATGCGCGGGCGATCAAGGCTATGATCCGCTAAGGCGGACAAAGAAAAACGGCCCGAACCTTGGGTCCGGGCCGTTCCGATCAGGTTGCGGGACGCGCTTCGCTTTCTTCAGCGTCAGGCACGTTCTCCAACTTGTCCTCGATCACCGGGGCATCGGGATCGACAACCACCACGCCGGTGTCTTCCGCCGGGCCGGTGACCAGCGGAAGCATCTCGGTCGAATGCGGCATGGCGATCTCGTTCGCTTTCGCGCGTTTCCACGCCAGCGTGTCGAAGCTGCCGCAATTGTCGCAGACCGGCGCCCATTCGGGATGCACCGTCTGGCAGTTTTCGCAAATCCACTGCGGGCCACGGGGCGCGGACAGCGCCTTGGTCAGCCAGCCGCGCACGACGGCGTCGTTTGCGCCCTCGCCGCGTTCGATCGCGGCCATCAGGGTCAGGGAACGTGCGGTGGGATCCGTTTCGACCAGATCGCCCAGAGCGCGCCGCGCCTGAGGGAAGTCCTCGGCAGCGATGTTCAGCTCGGCCAGCAGCATCTTGGTCTCGGCGTGATCGGGCGCGTGGCGGGTCAGGGTCTGGAACCGCTTCACACGGGCTTCGGCGGTTTCTTCCGGCTCGACCTCCGCGAAGGCGGCGGCGAGATCGGGGTGAGGCCGGGCCTCCCAGGCTTTGGTCAGAACGCGCGTTGCATACTTCTTGTTGCCGTTGGCAATGTAGCTCCGCGCGGCCATGACGGCGGCGGGAATGAGATCGGGCGAGAGACGGTTCGCCTCAATGGCGGCTTCGCGGACCTTGATGTCATTGCCCTCGTCGGTCAGGCCCTTGGCCTCGCTCAGGGCCAGAACGGCATCGCGGCGGCGGTGCAGATCACGCGGGATGTGACCCGCCTTCAGCTTTGCGCCCAGCGTTTTGCGCGCACCGTCCCAATCGCCGCTGTCGGCTTGCAGCTTCAGCAGCGTGTCCTGGGTTTCCGCATGGCCCGGCTTGATGGCAAAGGCCTTCTCGGCCAGCTTCATCGCGGTGTCGGTGTCGCCCTCGGCCAGCTTCTGCTTCATGATCCCGCGAATGCCGACGAACCGGGTTTTGTCGTTGGTCAAAAGCGCCTTGTAGGTCTCTTCGGCGGTTTTGCGGTCCCCGGCCATCTCGGCGGCCTGGGCGGTCAGCAGGTTGGTCAGCTCGGGCTTTTCCAGCAGCTTGTTGGCCTGCTTAGCCTTGGCCAAAGCCTCTTTGCCCTCCCCGGCGGCGAGCGCCATCAGACCTTCGGTCAGCGCCTTGAAGCCGCGCTGTTCACGGGTGCGGCCAAAATACCGGCTGATCGCGGTTTCATCCCCGTTGAGGAACCGAAACAGCGCCACGAGAAAGCCCAGCAGTTTGATGCCCAGCCAGACAGCGAAGATGACGATCAGCGCGGCGACGACCATCTGAAGCACGCTCAGCGTGATTTCCGTCCCGGCGACGTTGATGACGGCAGAGCCGTCCACCGTCATCAGCCAGCTTGCGCCCCAGGCCATCGCACCGACGGCCGCGACAAAGAGCAGGATCTTGAGCAGGGAAAGGATCATGCTTTCGGCCTCACTTCTGGGTCAGAGTTTGAGAGATGGCGTGCGTGGCTGCGACGGCTCCGGCGCGGGCTGCGGCGGCATCCAGCCAGCCCTGCATTGCGCCGCGTGCGCTTGCCGGGAGGGTGTCGGCTTCGGTCAGGGCGGTTTGCAGATCGCCGCGCTTCACCGCGTCCTCAATGCGCGACAGAACAGCATTGGCGCTGTCGCCGTCCTGAGCCGTGGTCGAGCGCACGTTGAACTGGTTGCGCAGGAACGATCCGAAAGACCCGCCGGACGTGTCGCCATCTTCGCCCGCATCGCGCGCCGCCGTGAGAGCGCCGCGCGCGACGCCAGGCAGATCGGATTGCAGGGCGCGCAGCGTGACAACGCCCCCGTCGGCCACGGACCGAAGCGCCTCGGGCACATCGACGAGCTGGGACAGCGGTGCGATCGCGTCCGCGAAGCCGCCGCCTTCGGCAAGGGCTGTTTCCACCTGGCTGAGGGCAGAGCGGGCTTCGGCCAGGCTGCGCGCGTCATCAACGGCGGTCCGGGCCGCATCGGCGTCAGCTTCCAGCTTTGCGATACGCTCCTGGGTGCCTTGTGCGGCGGTTGCCACCTGGTCGCGCAGATCGTTGAGCTCGCGCGCATAGGCCGCGATGGCGGTGGCGTCCGCATCGCCATTCTGGCCCCGCAGCTCCACGGAGGTCACACGTTCGGCCAGTCCGGTGAGCGCCGTTTCCGTCTGGGCGGTCTTGCTCGCAAGCGCGGCGATCTGATCGGAGCCGTTGGCGACGGCTTGTTCGATGCCGCTCAGATCGGGGCCTTCGGACAGGGCAACAAGGCGTTCCTGAAGCTGGGCGATCTGTTCCGCCTGCGCGGTGATCTTGGCTTCCGTAGGATCCAGATCGACGCCGGGACGGGTGTATTCGTTGACGCCGTAGCCCAGCCCCGCAGCCAGAACGCCGCCCAGCAGCATCGCGCCGGTGCCGCCTTTGCGCACCACGGTTTGTTCAATCGGGGCAAGCGGAGTGGGCTCTGTGGTCAAGGCGTCGTCTTGTGCGGGCGCATCGTTCAATGGTGCATCGGCATCATCATCAAGCTCAACAGGCGCGTCATCGAGATCGGTACGATCATCGTCAGAGGCTGCGTCTGGCTCGGGCGCGGTGTCGTCCACGGTCTCCGCTTCGATCACGGGATCGTTCTCGGCGGCGGAAACCTCCGTCACCTCGGCCTGATCGCTTGCGGTCTTGTCCTCGGCGGAGGTGCCGCCTTTGCTCGTCTTCGCCACGCCGAACCCCCCTGGTCGTGATTCCGGTCTGGTAGGACCCTCGTGGGGGTAGCAGCCCATGCGTTATTTGGTCAACGCTGGCTCAAGGGGAAAGTTCTAAGCAAATCGCCGCAACCATCCCCGCCATCTCTGGTTTTTCCGCAACCGTCGCCTTGCCTCCGAACGCGTTTGCCGCGTTTTCGCTGATGGCGACGATGCGCAGATCGGGGTGCGGCCCGGCAATCTCTTTGGCCAAGAGCTCCGCGCTGCGCGGCGAAAAAACCGGGGCGACAACCCTTGAGCCGCTCTCCAACAGCGCGCGCGCCGCACGAGAGAGCGGGCGGGCGATCTGCTCATAGGCAACGGCGTCGGATGCGGGCAGGCCCGCCATGCGCAGCCTCTCGACGACGTCGCCGCGTGTATGTCGGCCACGGATATGGATCAGTGGCGTTTCGGGTGCGGCGGCTCGGATCATTTTCACAAGGTCGTCTGACGTCCCCCCGGCGCTGATCGGGCGCATGCCCTGCGCGCGGGCCATCGCGGCGGTGCGATCCCCCACGCAATAGGCGCGGCCCTGATATCCCAGACCGCCCGCCCGGCGCGCGCCCTGTTCCGAGGTGAGGATCGGGATGGCCGAAAGATCGGCAGTCACGGGTAGATCAACGATGTCCAGCAAAGGTGACACGACATGGGGCACCTCACGGCCCAGCGACAGCTCTACCGCGCGCAGCACGCGGGCGGAGCCTCCTTTCGGGCGGGTGAGAAGCAGGGCCGGGGTCATGGCTGGCCTTGGTTGGCGACGGGCTGGTCAAGTGATACCTGATGGCTCTGAACTGACAAGGGACCGCGCCATGACGGATCGCCCCGTCTCCACCGTGCTGGGGATTGAAAGCTCCTGTGACGACAGTGCCGCCGCCGTGCTGCGCGATGGCGACGTGCTGTCTTCGGTCGTCTGGGGACAGACCGGGCTGCATGCCGATTTCGGCGGCGTCGTCCCCGAGATCGCCGCCCGCGCCCATGCGGAGCGGATCGACCTGTGCGTCGTGCAGGCTCTGGAAGAGGCTGGCCTGACGCTCGATGATATTGACGCGGTGGCGGTCACCGCCGGGCCCGGCCTGATCGGAGGCGTCATGGCCGGGGTCATGTGTGCCAAGGGGATCAGCGCGGCGCGGGGATTGCCCCTGATCGGCGTGAACCATCTGGCAGGGCACGCGCTGACCCCGCGCCTGACCGATGGGATCGCCTTTCCCTATCTGATGCTGCTGGTGTCGGGCGGGCACTGCCAGTTCCTGCGGGTGGACGGCCCCGAGCAGTTCGCACGCCTTGGCGGCACGATTGACGACGCGCCCGGAGAGGCCTTCGACAAGGTGGCGCGTCTTCTGGCTCTGCCCCAGCCCGGCGGCCCGGCGGTGGAGGCCTGTGCAAAGGAAGGTGATCCAACCGCGATCCGCCTGCCCCGCCCGCTGCTGGATCGGCCCGGTTGCGATATGTCGTTCTCCGGGCTCAAGACCGCGGTCCTGAGGGCGCGGGATGGTTTGATGGAGGGCCAGGGCGGGCTGCGCGCGCAGGACCGTGCCAATCTGTGCGCATCCTTCCAGTTGGCGGTGCGCGATGTGCTGGCCGAAAAGGCCCGCCGCGCGCTGGCCATGGGCGATGTGACGACGCTCGCCGTCGCGGGCGGGGTCGCCGCGAACGGCGCGATCCGTGCGGCCTTGCAGGAGGTCGCCGCAGAGGCTGGCGTGGGCTTCACCGCTCCGCCGCTGGCGCTGTGCACCGACAATGCGGCAATGATCGCCTATGCGGGCTGGGAACGGTTGAAGCTTGGGGCGCGGGATGACCTGAGCTTGACCGCGCGGCCGCGTTGGCCTCTGGATCAGGCGAGCCCGGCGATGCTGGGCAGTGGCAAGCGGGGGGCCAAGGCATGACCATCGGCGTGATCGGCGCTGGCGCGTTCGGGACGGCTCTGGGCGTGACTTTGGCGCGGGCCGGGCATGATGTCGCGCTTTGGGGGCGCGGCCTGTCCGAGAGCGCCCGTGAGAGCACCCGCCTTCCCGGCGTGGCCTTTCCCGCGATCATGCGGGCCGCCTCACTGGAGGACGCCGCCGGTGCGCCGATCCTGCTCATGGCGCTCCCGGCGCAGGTGCTGGGGGGCTTTGCGGCGGAGCATCGCGATCTTCTTGCCGGACGCCAGCTTGTCGCATGCAGCAAGGGGATTGAGCTGAGCTCCGGGCGCGGGCCCTCGGGTGTGCTGCGTGAGGCGGTGGGGCAGGCTCTGAACGGGGGATCCGTCTCTGTTCTGACCGGCCCGAGCTTTGCCGCCGACATTGCTGGCGGTCTACCCACGGCGCTGACCCTGGCGAGCGACGCGCGCGATGGCGCCGCGCTGCAAAAAGCGCTCTCCACCCCCACGTTGCGGCTCTACCTGACGGATGATCTGGCGGGGGCAGAGTTGGGCGGCGCGCTCAAGAATGTCATTGCCATCGCCTGTGGGGCGGCCATTGGGGCGGGGCTGGGCGACAGCGCCCGCGCCGCCGTCATGACGCGCGGCTTTGCGGAGATGCGGCGGCTCGCCCCCCGCTTCAACGCCCGTCCCGAGACCCTCGCGGGGTTGTCGGGGCTGGGCGATCTGGCGCTGACCTGCACCAGCGATCAAAGCCGCAACTACCGGCTCGGCCTGCATCTGGGCCGGGGTGAGGGGCCAGAGCCCGGCGTGACCGTCGAAGGCGCCGCGACCGCTCAGGCCGTCGCGACCCTGGCGGAGCGGGAGGGGCTCGATCTGCCCGTCACTCGCGCTGTGGCGCTGCTCACACGCGGTGAAATCAGTCCCGAATCCGCCCTTTCGGGACTGATGTCCCGCCCCCTGAAGGAGGAATGACATGCGCTACTGGCTTTTCAAATCCGAAACCTCGACCTGGAGCTGGGACGACCAGCAGGCAAAGGGCGAAGCGGGCGAAGAATGGGACGGCGTGCGCAACTACCAGGCACGCAACTTCATGCGAGAGATGGCCGTGGGCGACCGGGGCTTCTTCTATCACAGCCAGAAAGATCGCGAGATCGTCGGCATCGTTGAGGTCATCGCCGAGGCGCATCCCGACAGCACCACCGATGACGCCCGCTGGGAATGCGTCGACATCCGCGCGGTGCGGTCCATGGCGACGCCTGTGTCGCTGGACCAGATCAAGGCCGACCCCCGGCTGGAGGAGATGGTGCTGGTGCGCAATTCGCGGCTGTCTGTTCAGCCGGTGGCTGAGGCCGAGTGGCAGATCATCTGCGAAATGGGAGAGACAGATCCCGCCTGATGTGACACTCTGTCGCAAAACGGAGGATCATTCATGGGACTTATTTCGGTTCTGGCGGCGGCTCTGGTCGCGTGGCTACTGGGTGCGGCGTATTACATCGTGCTGGACAAGCCGTGGATGGCGGCAAGCGGCATCAAGGTCGGGCCGGACGGCAAGCCCGAGGGGCAAAGCCCGCTGCCCTTCATCATCTCCGCCATCTGCATGGTCATTGTTGCGGGCATGATGCGGCACATCTTTGCTATGGCGGCGATCGACACGGTGGCCAAAGGTATTGTCTCGGGCCTGGGGATTGGTGCGTTCTTCATCAGCCCGTGGATCTTCATCAACAACGCCTATGGAATGCGGCCGATGCTGCTCAGTGTCATTGACGCCGGGTATGCCGTGATCGCCGCAGGGGCGATGGGGCTGGTGCTCACACTGATTTGATCGCGGCATATCGCTTGTAGACTGAATCGCGGCACTACGCTTAGGGTTGATTTTGCACGCGCAAAAAGGAGACCGCCATGCGTATGATGATTGCCACTGCTCTCGCCATCTCCCTTCCTGTTGTCGGTATGGCCGCAGATGATCCGATTGCCCAAGCCGTGAAAGCCCGTCAGGGCTACTTCACCATGATGGGCGCCAACATGGGCACCCTCGCCGGAATGGCCCAGGGCAAGATCGACTACGATGCCGACGCTGCCGCGCGCGCCGCGTCCAACATCGAAGCTCTCACGATGTACAATGCTGCCATCCACTTCCCAGAAGGATCCTCCTCTGATGATCTTGGCTCTGACGTGACCGAAGCCAAGGCCAACATCTGGACCGATCTGGAGGGCTTCCAGGCCAAATATGTCGATCTGCAGGACGCCGCCATGGGCGCCGGAGAGCTGGTCGCTGGTGGCCCCGAAAGCCTTGGTCCGGTCGTGGGCGCCCTGGGCGGAGCCTGCAAGGCCTGCCACGACACTTACCGCGTGAAGTAATGCCCCAGACCCGCCGCGTGAAATTGTGGGACCCGCTTTTGCGCGGGTTCCACTGGCTTCTGGCTGCCGCCGTCATTGTTGGATGGATCCTGGGTGAGTGGGGTCCCAATATCATGACGCTGCATTTTTGGTGTGGTTACGTGGTGGCGGGGCTTTTGGTGTTTCGTCTGATCTGGGGCCTTGTCGGCCCGAGACCTGCGCGCTTCACCAGTTTCGTGCGCGGGCCGCGCGCGGTGATGGCCTATGCCGCACATGTTGCCGACCGCAGCCCGAGCCGTTGGCCAGGGCACAACCCGATGGGCGCGCTGTCGGTGATCGCGCTGCTGGGTCTGCTGGCTGCGCAGGTCACATCCGGCCTGATTTCCGACCCGGAGGACTACATCAACACCGGCCCGCTGGCTGATCGCGTGCCCCATGACATCGCGACCGATGCCGTCGGTTGGCACAATCTGGGTGCAATCCTGATCGCGGTGATGGTGGGACTGCATGTGGCGATGATCGTCTATTATCGCCTCTGGAAGCGCGAGGATCTTGTCCGGCCGATGATCACTGGTTGGAAAGAGGTCCGGGACGACGAAACGATCGCCTGATCCCCTCGCCATGACAGCAATGAAACAGCAAGAAGGCCCACCGAAACGTTTCGGCGGGCCTTCTTGATGCATGGAAAGAGTTTCGGGCTTAGCCGTAGACGGACTCTTTGCCGAAATGCTTGGTCAGCAGGTAGTAGAAGACCGCGCGATATTTGTTGCGCTCGGACCGGCCGTAAGTGTCGATCACGCTGTTGATCGCATTCATCAGCTCCGGACCGTCAGCAAGGCCCAGCTTCTTGACCAGGAAGTTGTTCTTGACGGTTTCCAGCTCACTGTCCTGAGACGCAGCAACAGTGGAAGCATCGGCATTGTAGATCGCCGGACCGCAACCGATGGTCACTTTGGTCAGCAGGTCCATGTCCGGCTCCACGCCACATTTGGTGCGCAGGTCGTCCGCATATTGGGCGATCAGGTCGTCGCGTTTGCCCATTGGTCTCTCCCTTGTCTGGTGGCGCCCCGTCTGGGGCGCAAGGCACGTGCAGCGACAGTAAACAGCGGTTTAAGCGGCGGTAAAGGAGAAAACTCGCGCTGATGCGTCGGTTTTGAACATGACAGAATCATGACAAATGGTGAATGATGCGTTCACCAAACAATAACAGTTAACGAACAGGGAGAAGGGACAATGACACAAGATGTCTTCGTCGTTGCCTATGAGGGGGACGACGATTCAGAGAACGTTCTGGCCTATGCCATTGAACGAGCTCAAAAAGCCGGAGCGCGGCTGCATATCATGCACGTTCTGGAATGGTCGCCCTACAAATTTCTGACGCCGACCGAGTTGGAAGAGCGTCACGCCCGCCGCCAGGAGGAAATGGCGCGGGCTCAATCCGCGATCATTGACCCAGCGGTGGCGCGCGCAAAGGCGGCCGGTGTCGAGGCCCAGGGCCAGATGACCTACGGAAACGTGGTCGAGCTGGTCTGCAAGGCCGCGGTGGACACCGGCGCATCCCAGATTTTCGTCGGACGTGCCGGCGGGGGGCTGGGCAATCGCGTGTTCGGCTCTGTGACCATCGGCCTGGCGGAAACCGCGCCCGTGCCGGTTGTGATTGTACCGTAAGGGGGTGGGCTATGAAGTATCTTGCAACTGCTACCGCCCTGACGCTTGCCGCCACGACGGCCCACGGCTCCGGGATTGATGCGCGCATCAACGAAACCGTCGGCAAGGCCACAGGCCCCTTCGTCAGTTTCATCTTTTCGCCCCTGCCGGGATCCGAGGCGATCTTTGGCTATGCGTTCCCCTGGATCGTGCTGTGGCTGGTGATCGCCGCGACGATCTTCACCGTCTATTTCGCGGTGATCCAGTTCCGCGCGTTTGGCCATGCGATCGCTTTGGTGTCGGGGAAGTACTCCGACCCGAATGATGCGGGCGAAGTGAGCCATTTCCAAGCGCTTGCCACGGCCCTGTCGGGCACCGTGGGTCTGGGCAACATTGCGGGGGTGGCCGTGGCTGTCTCCATCGGCGGGCCGGGGGCTACGTTCTGGATGATCCTTGCGGGTCTTCTGGGGATGGCGTCCAAGTTCACCGAATGTACGCTGGGCGTGAAATACCGCAACGAATACGCCGATGGGCGTGTGTCGGGTGGTCCGATGTATTACCTGAACAAGGGCATGACCGAGCGCGGCTTTGGCGGGCTTGGCAAAGTGCTCGCGATCTTCTTCGCAGTTTTCTGCGTGCTGGGTTCGCTGGGCGGCGGGAATATGTTCCAGGCCAACCAGGCTCATGCGCAGATCTCGGGCATCGTCGGGGACTATCCCGGCTGGATCACGGGCGTCATCTTTGCGGCCATCGTGTTCGCGGTGATCGTGGGCGGCCTGAAATCCATCGCGCGGGTGACCGAGAAGGTCGTGCCCTTCATGGGGATCCTCTATGTCACTGCGGCGCTCATCATCCTGCTGATGAATATCGACAAAATCGGCTGGGCCTTTGGGGAGATCTTCCGCGGTGCCTGGACCGGTGCGGGGATCGCCGGCGGTATGGTTGGCGCGCTGATCCAGGGCTTCAAGCGGGCCGCGTTCTCGAACGAGGCCGGGGTTGGCTCGGCCGCGATTGCGCACTCGGCCGTGCGGACCAAGGAGCCGATCACCGAAGGCTTCGTGTCCTTGCTGGAGCCGTTCATCGACACGGTCGTGATCTGCACCATGACCGCCCTTGTGATCGTGATCACCGGTGTGCTGCAGGTGGACCCGGAAACGGGCAACTATGTCTGGAACGAAGCCGCTGGCCGCATCGCGACCGAAGGCGACGTGTCGGGCGTGGCGCTGACTTCTGCCGCGTTTGAAAGCGCGTTCAGCTGGTTCCCCTATGTGCTCGTGATCGCGGTGGTGCTGTTCGCCTTCTCGACCATGATCAGCTGGTCCTACTATGGCCTCAAGGCCTGGACCTACATGTTCGGGGAAGGCGGCGCGCAGGAGCTGTCGTTCAAGGTGATCTTCTGCATCTTCGTCGTGATCGGCGCGGCCATGAACCTGGGCCCTGTCATCGACTTCTCGGATGCGGCGATCTTTGCGATGGCTCTGGTGAACATCCTCGGGCTCTACTTCCTGATGCCGATCGTGAAGCGGGAGCTGGACAGCTACCTCTCGCGGCTCAAGAGCGGAGAGATCCGGCGCTTCAAGTAAGCCATCCCATACATGGAAAAGGCCCCGCCGATTGGTGGGGCCTTTTTCGTTGGGTCGGGCGCACGGGGCGCGGGATCAATACCGGTAGTGTTCCGGCTTGAACGGGCCTTCGACCGTGACGCCGATATAGTCCGCCTGTTCCTTGTTCAGCTTGGACAGCTTCACACCGATCCGGTCCAGATGCAGGCGGGCGACCTTTTCATCCAGATGCTTGGGCAGGATGTAGACGCCGGGGGTGTATTCGTCGCCTTTGGTCCACAGCTCCATCTGAGCCAGAACCTGGTTGGTGAAAGACGCGGACATCACGAAGGACGGATGGCCGGTCGCATTGCCCAGGTTCAGCAGGCGGCCTTCGGACAGCAAGATGATGCGGTTGCCCGAGGGCATTTCGATCATGTCCACCTGGTCCTTGATATTGGTCCATTTGTGGTTCTTCAGGTTCGCGACCTGAATTTCATTGTCGAAATGGCCGATGTTTCCGACGATGGCCATGTCTTTCATCTCGCGCATATGCTCGATGCGGATCACGTCCTTGTTGCCGGTGGTGGTGATGAAGATGTCGGCATCGGTCACCGCGTCTTCGAGCAGAACGACCTCGAACCCGTCCATTGCGGCCTGAAGCGCGCAGATCGGATCGACCTCCGTCACCTTCACGCGGGCGCCGGCGCCGCGCAGAGATGCGGCGGAGCCTTTGCCCACATCGCCATAGCCGCACACGACCGCGACCTTGCCGGCCATCATCGTGTCGGTGGCGCGTCGGATGCCATCCACCAGGCTTTCCTTGCAGCCATACTTGTTGTCGAATTTCGACTTGGTCACGCTGTCATTGACGTTGATCGCGGGGAAGGGCAGCAGGCCGTTCTTTTGCAGATCATAGAGCCGGTGCACGCCGGTCGTCGTCTCTTCGCTGACGCCCAGAATGGCATCGCGGGTCTTGGTGAACCAGCCGGGGCTTTGCTCTATCCGCTTCTTGATCTGGGCGAAGACGGCCACTTCCTCTTCGGAGCTGGGCGTTTCGATCAGGTTCGTCTCTCCGGCTTCGACGCGGGCGCCCAGCAGCACATAGAGCGTCGCGTCGCCGCCATCGTCGAGGATCAGGTTGGCGCCTTCGGGGAACTGGAACGACCGATCCAGATAGTCCCAATGTTCTTCCAGCGACTGGCCTTTGATGGCGAAGACCGGAACGCCCGCTTCCGCGATTGCCGCCGCAGCGTGATCCTGGGTCGAGAAAATGTTGCACGACGCCCAGCGGACATCGGCCCCAAGGGCGACCAGCGTTTCGATCAGAACCGCGGTCTGGATCGTCATATGGAGCGAGCCGACAATGCGCGCGCCCTTAAACGGTTTGCTGTCGCCGTATTCGGCGCGCAGGGCCATCAGGCCGGGCATCTCCGTCTCGGCGATGTCCAGCTCCTTGCGGCCGAACGCAGCCAGATTGATGTCTTTGACGATGTAATCGGCCATTTGAGTCCTCATTAACCCGGGTGTCTGGATTGATCGCGCCTTATCAGCCTATGACAGGGCCAACAACACGGTGGATGTGTGGTGAAGTCTATTAGCCCGCCCCACGTTTTTAAATGATGAACAGGAGGCTTGTATGGCGGTGCCCCCCCGCGCCTGGCAACGAATGCTCTCGGGTCGCAGGCTTGATCTGCTGGACCCGACCCCGGTGGACATTGAGATCGAAGACATCGCGCACGGGCTGGCCTTCGTCGCCCGCTGGAACGGGCAGACCCATGGCGACTATGCCTATTCAGTGGCAGAGCATTCGCTCCTGGTGGAGCAGATCTTCTGCCGCATCGCGCCCAAGGCGCCAGTGAAATGGCAGCTTGCCGCGCTGCTCCACGATGCGCCCGAATACGTGATCGGGGATATGATTTCGCCGGTGAAGGCGGCGGTCGGCCCCGCCTATGGGGTTCTGGATGACCGCTTGATGGCTGCGATCCATTTGCGCTTTGGCCTGCCCGCGAAAGTGCCCGCATCGGTCAAGAAACAGATCAAACGGGCCGATCGTGTATCGGCTTGGATGGAGGCGGTGGAGATCGCCGGGTTTTCCGAAGCCGAGGCGAGCAAATTCTTCGGGCGGCCTGATCCGGCACTGCGCGAAGGCCTCTCGATCCGCCTGCGTCCGCCGGTCGAGGTGCGCCGCGACTACACCGCCCGTCACGCAGCTTTGCTGGAGCAGCTATGATCATACGCGCCGCCCTTCCTGATGACGTCCCCGGCATGTCCGCTGTCCTGCAACCGATCCTGACCGGCTGGAACAGTGATCGGCTGGGCGATACCGCCACGGTGCTGGAGCGCTATGTCAACGACCCGGACAAGATCGCGTGCTCCGTCGCCGAATTGGATGGCCGGATCGTCGGATTTCAGTCTCTGAAGCGCGCAACAGAGGCGAATCCCTACGGGGTGGAGCCGGGCTGGGGCATCATCGGCACATATGTTGCTCTGGATGCAGGGCGCGGAGGGATCGGGTCGGCTCTCTTTGCTGCCAGCGAACAGGCCGCGCGTGCGGCGGGGCTGGCATGGATCGACGCCACCATCGGCAAGGACAATGCCAAGGGGCTGTCCTATTATCGCAAGATGGGGTTCGCGCCTTACCGGGATACGGGCACGGCGCTCGCGCATCGGTTCCAGGTGCGGTGAGGATGCGGGCCGGTCAGGCGGCCCACACCTTTGATTTAAGGATCGCGGATCAGGCCGCGCGCTGCCCGCGCAGGGCGTCGGTGATGATCCGGAACGGGATCAGCGCGATCAGGGCGACGGTCAGTTTCACCGACCAGTCCGCTACGCCCAAGGACACCCACAGCGGAGCGATGGGGCCGGAGTTCAGGAACGGCACCGGCTCAAGCGCCCAGGCGACGGCCTCATCTGCGGCGCCAAGGCTGACGAATCCAGCGAAGGCGATGGTGAAGAAGATCACCGAATCCACGGTGGAGCCGATCAGGGTGGAGGCCAGCGGCGCTTTCCACCATGCGCCTTCGCGCAGGCGGTCGAACACCGCCACGTCCAGAAGCTGCGCGATCAGGAAGGCGGTGGCCGACGCCACGGCGATGCGCAGCGGAACGGCGGGGCCGTATTCCAGCATGATCTGCGAGCCGATCAGAGAACAGATGATCCCGGTCACGAACCCGGCCAGCACCACGCGGCGGGCTTCGGCCGGGCCGTAGATGCGGTTCATCAGGTCGGTGACCAGAAAGGCCAGCGGATAAGTGAAGGCGCCCCAGGTGAGCAGCCCATCCGCGATGAGAAACTGAACGAGGATGTTTGAGGCCACCACGATAGCGGCCATGGCAAGAATGCCAGGGAAAAGTCGGGTCATGGAGTGGTCCGTTTTGACAAGGTTGCGGCACTTGGCCCCACTATGGGGACGCGCCCGCATAGCGAAGCCTGACGCGCACGTCAATCATTCCAGCACGTATTCCACGATCCCGCCGCGTTGGAAGCTCTGGAAATTGTCGTCCTCGACCATCGTGGCGCGCAGCCGCCCGGCCCCGTCGCGCCAGATGGACAGGCCTTCAAGGTTGCCGTGGCGGCCAAGAGGAAGGTCCAACACGGTGCTGAGACCCGATCCATCTGTTTCAACCCGCAGCACACGGGCCGCGAAACCGACGCCAAGGAAGGCTCGTTCCAGGATATAGAGCCGCCCATCCGGCCCAATATCGGCCCCGGCGGGGGCATAGCCTGCCCGGCTGGGAAGCTCCGCGATTTGCGCCCAAGGCTCGCCCGGACCACGTCTCCAAATCGGCAGCGGACCACCCTGCTTCTCCGGTAGCGCGTAGAAGGTGCCGTCTGGCGCGCGGGCGAGCGCCTCGATCCCGCGATTGCCGTTGGTACCTCTACGGATGGGGGCGGGCATCGTTTCGATCAGGGCCCCGTCGGCGCGGTGATGGGCAACACGGTGTCGGCCCTCATAGGACACGAAAACCGTGCCGTCTGCCGCAAGGGCCAGCCCTTCGGAATCGCGACTGTTGACGCTTGCGGGCCATTCCCCTTCGGCGTTCTTGAGCCGGTTCTCAGAGACGACGACCACATCATTCAGCCGTCCGGCGGAGCGCAGAAACCGACCATGAATCATGATCCCCCGGTCGCTGAGCGCGACAAACGCTGTGCCGCCGTCGGTCACCTCGATGGCGGAAAGCCCATGCCCAACCGCTGGCACGACCGAGGGCTCAGGTTGCGAAAGCCCGACGGCGCAGGCGCTCAGCGCGGCCAGAGCCGCTACGGCGATACGGCGCATCTAGTCGGACGCGAGAACGCCGGCGCACTGGCCCGGCAGATCGGCCATGGTCAGCTCCCGGCGCGGAGCGGGGGGCGGTGCGTTTGGGTCCGGCGGGGGCGGGTTCAGGATTCGGTCCACCCATTCTTCGGCGTCGGCGCATCCGTCTCCGGCGGGCGGCGGGGTCTGGTTTTCGCAGCCACGCGCGCCTGCGGGGCAGGCGAGCCGGACATGGAAATGATAGTGATGCCCCCACCACGGACGGATCTTGCGCAGCCAGGCCCGATCCGATCCGGCATTGCGACACATGGAGACCTTGGCGCCCGGGAAGACAAAGATGCGCGACACGCGCGGGTCTTGGGCGGCGCGTTTCAACAGGGCTTCGTGCTGGGGCGTCCAGCTTGAATTCGTATAGGCCCCTGCGGCGCGGCGCATGGAGATCGACGAGATATTCTCCCGCTCGGTCCGGGACAGATCGAGCCGTTGCGGCGGCAGCATCCAGATGTCAGCATCCAGCCCCGACTGGTGGCTGCGGTGCCCGGTCAGCATCGGCCCGCCGCGCGGCTGGCTCATGTCTCCGACATAGAGCCCGGACCAGCCCGGAAGCGTCGCGGCAAAGCGGGACAGATCCTGCACGAAATCGACAGTGCCCGGCTGAGCCCAGTTGCGATTGCGGCTCAGGCGCATGGCCTGCCAGGTCGGCCCTGTTTCAGGCAGTTGCACAGCCCCGGCCTGACATCCCTTGGCATAGCCGCCATAGGGCTGGGGCGCTTGGGATGACGCAACCCGCGCGGCGCCAAACAGCGGCTTGGCCTGCCGCGTGTCACCGCGGTTGCTGGTGGACAGGGCCGCAGCCTCGGGCGGCTCATAGTCGTTGGTCGTCCCGCCACCGCTGCCCCCGCCGTTGCAGGCGGCAAGGCTGGCGACAAGGATCAGGCTCAGGACGGTGCGGACCATGCGTTCGGGTCTCCCTCTGCTCGCACCCAGCGTAGCAGAACAAGGCCCAAAAGGAAGAGAGCGATCAGCGGCGTCACCCCGATTTGCTGAGATCCGCTTGCCCAGGTCGCAAAAGCGATCGTTGCCGGAGCGATGAAGCTCGTCGCCTTCCCGGCAAGCGCATAGAGCCCGAAGGCTTCGGTCATCCGGTCGGGGTTGGCTTGGCGCACCATCATCGTCCGGCTGGCCGATTGCAGCACGCCCCCGGCGGCGCCAATGATAGAGCCGAGCACGTAGAAGGTTCTGTCGGGCAGGGAGGATTCCGGCCCAACCGCGATGCCCAGCACGCTTTCGCGTGAGATCGTGGCCGTGGTCAGCGCAACCAGCGTCAGCACAACGATGGCTCCGATGATGACGGGCTTGGGGCCAAAGCGAGTGTCCAGGTGCCCGCCGATCCAGGCAAAGATCGCGCCCGCGATGATTGCCAGAATACCAAAGATGCCGGTGTCCACGACGGACCATTCCAGCACACCTGCCGCGTAGATCCCGCCGAAGGTGTAGAGCCCATTCAGCGCGTCGCGGTAGAACATCGAAGAGGTGAGATAGGCGAACAGCGAGGGCGTGCGCGGCAGGCCTTTGATGGTGCCCCACAGGCCTGTCAGGGCTTCCTTCACGGCGCCGGGATGGGGCTTCACCGGGCGCGGATCGCGCACCCATAGGACAAACGGCACCATGAACAGCGCATACCACAGCGCGGTGAGCGGCCCGACAAAGCGCGTGCCTTCCCGCGCGCCTGCATCCAGCCCCAGGGCCGGAGCGAGCCCGACGAAGGTGGTGCCCGTTTCGGCGCTTTCCGCGAAGAACACCAGCATGATGACGAGGGCGATCAGCCCTCCGACATAGCCAAAGGCCCAGCCATTGCCCGAGACGCGGCCAATCTCATCACGGGTGGCAAGGTCGGGCAGCATGGAGTTGGTGAAGATCGTCGCAAACTCCATCCCGATCATGCCGATGGCAAAGAACAGCAGCGTGGTGGTCAGGTTGAAACTGTCGGGCGCGGCAAACCACAGCATCGCGGAGCCGATCACATAGAGCGCGGAGAATCCCCAGATCCACCGCAGCCTGTTTCCCGCCGTATCGGCCAGGGCCCCAAGGATCGGGGCGAGGACAGCGATCAGAACCCCTGCGCCGGCGATGCCGATGCCCCAGGCCGTCTGTGCGGCGGCGCCGTCTTGCATCAGCTCGCTCACATAGGGCGCAAAGATGAAGGTGATGAGCAGCGTATTATAGGGCTGGGATGCCCAATCGAAGAAAAACCAGCCCCAAATCCGCTGGCGTTTGCTGGGTTGCATCCCGTCTCTCCCTGTCCCTCGGGGTCAGGAATACCATGCCCCGTTGGCCGGGCAGTATAGGGACGAAAGCCCATCTGGCAACGGCCCGATTCGGGGTGGCTCTAGTCGATCTCATCTTGCAGCGATTGGGCCCAGACTTTTGACACCTCTGAGAGGGGTTCGAGCGCCCGAAAGACTTGGGTTCCCAGCGGCGTCACGGCGTATCCTTCGGGCGTTTTCACAATGAACCCGGCCTCGTGAAGCTCTTTCAGCCGGGCATTAAGAACGCCGGGAGAGATCGACTCGCACGCGTCTTGCAGCGCACGGAAGGTGCAAGGCCCCCGTTCGGCCAGCGTCCAGAGAACGCCCATGGCCCAGCTCCGCCCCAGAAGGTCGAACAATGCCATGATCGGGCTGCCGGATCGGGAGCCTCTGACAGGTTTGCCAGGGCGGGGGATGGACATCGCGGATCTCCTTGCTATCGAAGTAGTAGCAAGCTACAGAAATCATAGCAACGGAGGCAAGCATGACACGCACGGATTTCTGGCTTTGGCTGGCGCTGGCGTGGCTCTGGGGAAGCTCGTTCCTCGCGATCGGTATCGGGGTCGAAACGCTGAGCCCTGCGGCGCTTGTCGCGTTGCGGATGGCGATCGGGACCCTGGCGCTTGTCGGTATTCTTTACGCCAGCGGCGGCAGCTTGCGGCTGGGGCGCCGGGGCTGGAGGATCGCGGGAGTCGTCGGCATGACGGGCAATGTGATCCCGTTCCTCTTGATCTCCTACGCCGAGCAGCAGGTGGACAGCGGGTTGGCCGCGCTGATCATGGGGATCGCGCCGGTGGTGACCCTGACCCTCGCGCCGTTGATCCATCCCGATGAGAGCGTGACCCGCACGCTCCTGTTGGGAGCGGCGCTTGGGTTTTCCGGGGTTGCGGTTCTGGTCGGCCCCGAAGCGCTGCAAGGGGTGAGCGGAGAGCTGATGCCCCGTCTGGCCCTGGTGGGGGCGGCTCTCTGCTACTCTGCCACGGCCCTGATCTCGCGCCGGTATCCGCATCCGGAGCCGCTGCAGATGGCGGCGGGATCGGTTCTGGCGGGGGCGCTGGTGATCGGTGCCATGGCGGCTCCGGGATGGGATATGCAAGAGATCCGCGCGTCTTCGCTATGGGCGGCGGTGTATCTGGGACTTGGCCCCACGGCATTGGCGGCAGTGATCTATTTCCACCTGATCCCGCGTATCGGCGCCAGCCGTTTGCAACAGGTGAATTATGTGGTGCCGGTGCTGGGAACCGTTCTGGGGATTATCGTTCTTGGCGAGCGACCCGGCTGGAACAGTCTTCTGGCGATTGTGATGATTGCCGGTGCGATCTGGCTGGTGACCCGGCGGCGTTAGCAGGGCATCGGCGGCCAGGGGCGGTCGACCTCGGCGTCGATCCAGGCTTGCACCCAGCCCGGCAGAGGCGGGCTTTGCGGGTCGACGCCCATGGCTTTCGCCAGCCGGTCAGAGGTCACGATCCCGTTTTCATCGGTCACCGCGCCGCGGATCAGGATGTGGCTGGCACACTCGCCCTTGCTGTTCCACAAAGATTGCTCCGTGTAGACAAAGCGTTCGTCCCACCCCACCACGCGGGTGCGCATGGTCAGCCGTTCGAAAATGCGCACACGCTTGCGATAGCGCACCGAGGCACCGGCGACGGCGATCCCCCAGCGGTTCTTGCGCAGCGCGTCGTTGAGCCCGATCCGCGCGCCCATCGGCAGCCGACCCAGATCATAGAGTGTCAGCGTTCGGCCATTGTTGAGCTCCTGCCACGGGTCGATGTCCCACGGCATGCAGGTCACGCGGCTCTCATGGGTGCCGGTGAGAGGGAGCGGTTCGGCGGAGCGGGCGCTCCACATGGCGGCGGCAAGGCGGATCCAAGGGTACATCCGCGCCTTTTTGGCGCTGCAGCGTTCAACGTCAATCGGGGATTGTGCCACGGGCGCCTGATCCTTACGTCAGGCAACACCACGACAAAGCGAAGGGCCGCCATGACCTCTATCTTCCAGATCCTGATGCTGATCCTGAGCATCGTGAAGTTCTTCATCTTCGCCCATTTCATCATGTCCTGGCTGATCAGCTTCCAGGTGCTGAACCTGCGCCAGCCTCTGGTGGCCCAGATCTGGGACGGGCTGAGCCGGATCATGGAGCCGATCTACGCCCCGATCCGCCGGGTGCTGCCGCCGATGGGTGGGCTTGATCTGGCACCGCTGGTGGCACTGATCGGGATTTACATCCTTGAGATCGTGCTGACCAACAACGCCGCGCTGTTCTACTGACCCGCGTGGGGCGCTGTCCCCACACCCCAGAATGGGGCCAACAGAAAGAGGGCCGGATGAGCGGAACCGCATTGCTGCGCGAGGTGTTCGGGTTCGATGCCTTTCGGCCCGGTCAGGCCGAGATCGTGAGTGCGGTCGCCGCTGGGGAGAACACGCTGGCCATCATGCCCACGGGCGGGGGCAAGTCTCTTTGTTTCCAGCTGCCCGCCTTGATGCGGGACGGGTTGACGGTGGTTGTGTCTCCGCTGATTGCCCTGATGCGCGATCAGGTCCGGGCTCTGCGCGAGGCCGGGGTTGAGGCCGGGGCGCTGACCTCTGGCAACACCGAAGCGGAGAACGATGCCGTCTGGGAGGCGCTGCGTGAGGAGCGGCTCAAACTGCTCTATCTGGCGCCGGAGCGGCTCGCTTCGGGCGGGACCACGCGGATGCTGGCGCGGGCCGGAGTGCGGCTCATTGCCGTCGATGAGGCGCATTGCGTGAGCCAGTGGGGCCATGATTTCCGGCCCGACTACCTGCGGATCGGGGAACTGCGGCGGGCCCTGAATGTGCCCTTGGCGGCCTTCACCGCCACTGCCGATGCCGAGACCCGCGATGAAATTGTTGAGAAACTGTTCGATGGGGCCGCGCCGCGTGTATTCCTGCACGGGTTCGACCGGCCCAATATCCGTCTGGCGTTTGCGCCCAAGGACGGCCCGCGCAAGCAGATCCTCGATTTCGCGGGCGCCCGCCGGGGTCAGCCGGGGATCGTCTATTGCGGCACAAGGGCGAAGACGGAGACCTTGGCGCGCGCTCTGAGCGACGCCGGGCTGGAGGCTGTGGCCTATCACGGCGGCATGGACGCCGAGTCTCGCCGCGCCGTAGAGGCCCGCTTTCAGCAGGAGGACGAGCTGATCGTCGCCGCCACGGTGGCCTTCGGCATGGGGATCGACAAACCGGATATCCGCTGGGTCGCCCATGCCGATCTGCCCAAATCCATTGAGAGCTATTATCAGGAGATCGGGCGCGCCGGCCGCGATGGGGCCCCTGCCGAAACGCTCACGCTCTATGGTGCCGATGACATCCGGTTCCGCCGCATCCAGATCGACGAAGGCCTCGCCCCGCCGGAACGGCGCATGGCCGATCACGGGCGGCTCAACGCCCTTTTGGGGCTGGCCGAAGCGCAGGGCTGCCGACGTCAGGTTCTGCTGGGCTACTTTGGCGAGGATGCCGAGCCCTGCGGAAACTGCGATCTGTGCGACAGCCCGCCCGATCTGTTCGATGCGACGACGCCTGTGCGGATGGCTCTGTCCGCCGCGCTGCGCACGGAGGAGCGGTTCGGCACGGGCCACCTGATCGACGTTCTGATGGGCCATGAGACCGACAAGACCCGCCAGTGGGGGCATGAGCTGCTGCCGACCTTTGGCGTGGGGCGCGAGTACAGCAAGCGCCAGTGGCAGGGGATCTTTCGCCAGATGATGGGGCGCGATTTGCTGCGCCCTGATGCGGAGCGCCACGGTGCCCTGCGCATGACCGAGCGCGCCCGCCCGGTGCTGCGCGGGGAGGAAGACGTCACCCTGCGCCGCGATGCGATCACCGCCGCGCCGCGCGGGCCCAAGGTGCGGGCGCTCGTCTCGGAAGAAGACCAGCCGCTGCTGTCGGCGCTCAAGGCCAAGCGCCGTGCTCTGGCCGAGGCGCAGGGCGTGCCCGCATATGTGGTGTTCACCGACAAGACCCTGATCGAGATGGCAGAGACGCGCCCCGCCAACATGGACGCCATGGCCCGGATCGGCGGCGTCGGCGCCAAGAAGCTGGAGCGTTATGGCGCGCTGTTCCTGGAGGTCATCGCCGGTGAGGCCGAGGCGCTCCACCCTGCGCGGCGCAAGCTGGCGGGGCGGGCGGCTGGCACGCTCTATGATCGCTTGATCGAGGCGCAGCAAACGCTGAGCCGTGGCGCTGAGGGCACGGGCAAGCCGATGAGCTGCTCGTCGGCCCAGATCGCGAAGGTGGCGCAGCTGCGCGCCGGAGATGACAGCGGGATGGAGCGCCTGTTGGGCGCCCGCCTGCATGAGAGGTTCGGAGAAGCTTTCATGGCTGTGCTGGAAGAGGGGCCGGAGGCCGGTTAGAACGGTCCCAAAGGAGGCCCCATGCTGATCACGCTTTCCCCCGCCAAGGCCATGGACATGGAAACACCGGTGGCCGCCCACTCCACACAGCCCGACTTTCAGGACGATGCCGTGCGGCTGGCCAAGACCGCGCGCAACCTGACCCTGGACGATCTGAAAAAGCTGATGAAAATCTCGGACGATCTGGCGCGGCTGAATCGCGACCGGTTCCGCGATTTTGCACCGGACCCGGCGCCCGAGGCTACGCGCCCCGCGGCCTTTGCCTTTGCAGGGGACACCTACAAAGGGTTCGAGGCCGCCACGCTGGATGAGGATGCGTTGCACTGGGCGCAGGACCATGTGCGGATCCTGTCCGGGCTCTACGGGGTGCTGCGGCCTTTGGATGCGATCCAGCCCTACCGGCTTGAGATGGGATCACGGCTGAAGACGCGCCGGGGCGGGTCGCTCTATGCCTATTGGGGCGATCAGATCGCCAAGGCGCTGCGCGCGCAGGCGGCGGAGCTCGGCACTGACATCCTGGTGAACTGTGCCAGCACGGAATACTTCACCGCCGCCGACCGGCCAGCCCTTGGCCTGCGGATCATCACGCCGGTCTTCATGGAAGACAAACCGGGCGGGCCCAAGATCGTCAGCTTCTACGCCAAACAGGCGCGCGGGGCGATGGCCCGCTGGGCGGCAGAGGCGCAGCCAAGCGATCCCGAGGCGCTCAAGGGGTTTGATACGGGCGGCTATGCCTACCGCGAAGATCTGAGCGAGGGAGACCGCTGGGTGTTCCTGCGCGAGGCCGCCGCTTGACGGTCCTCATCGTCAGTGCCCTGCGCAATGAGGCGCCCTATGTGCTGGACTGGCTGGCCCATCACATCGCCATCGGAGCGGATCGGTTCCTGCTCTATACCAACGATTGCGATGACGGCACGGATGACATGCTGGACCTGCTGGCAAAGGCGGGCGTGGTGGAGCACCGCCGCCACGCGCCTGCGGCCGGTGAAAGCGTCCAGTGGCACGCGTTTCGCGATGCGTGGAAGAGCGATGCGCGCAAAGCGGCGGATTGGGCTCTGGTCTGCGATGTCGATGAATATGTGAATATCCATATCGGGGGGCGTGGCTTTGCCGATCTGATCGGTGCCGTTGAGGCCGACGCGATGGCGCTGCCGTGGCGCTTGTTCGGCTCGGGTGGGCGCGCCTCAGCCGAGGACCGCCCGGTGACGGAGCGGTTCATCCATGCCGCCAGCGACAAGGCCGCCTATCCGCTGGCCACCCGGTTCTTCAAGACACTGTTTCGCACCAATGGGCCGTTCAACCAGTTCGGCGTGCACCGGCCTTCACAAAAGAAAGGCGCGGCGCCCGTTTGGGTCGATGGCGCCGGGGCGGCGCTGCCGCACGGGTTTGCGTCCGGCGCTCCGATCGCGTTGCCCCCTGGGCCGGGGCGCTCTGTCGTGGAGCTGAACCACTATTCCCTGCGCTCCGTGGAGGAGTTCATCGTCAAGGCCCATCGCGGCCTGCCCAACCACCGGGATCGCGCTGTTGATCTGGCCTATTGGGTGGAGCGGAACTTCAACACGGTCGAAAACCGCTCCATCGCGGCGGTGGCTTCCGAGGCGGCGCGGGTCAAGGAGCGACTGCTGGCGATCCCTGGCGTTGCGGCCCAACACGCGCGCGGCATCGCGTGGCGGACGGAAGCCTTCGCGCAGCTCATGCGGGATGAGACGTTCTACGCGCTCTACACGCGGGTGCGGCTGGCGGGGGATACGGAGGAGCTGTCGTCCGAAGAAGCCGCGCGGCTCTACGCGCGGTATCAGCGGTTGGCGCGGTAGGGGAAAAAGCTCCACTAGCCGATGCAGGACGAAGAGAGCTGCGCATTGGCGGGCCGCGGTACGGCGATCCAAGGCTTTGAGCTTCTACATTTTATGCCTGCCACTGGCGCGCGACGCCGAAGCTAAGCGCCCAAGCCCGACCCAATCGCCGTGCCGGGGGGCGGCCCGGCGATGCGCGGCGGCCCGTTGGGCCTTGATTCCGCGCAAAGGCACCACTTGCGGTCGGCCATCTCGCGCGAAAAAGGCGGGAGCCATCACCCCCGCCTTCCGTCTAACTGGATCAGAGCCGCTCGATCCCGAGCGCGATGCCCTGACCGCCACCAATGCACATGGTGATGAGCCCGTGACGGCCGCCGGTGCGCTCCAGCTCATACATGGTTTTCACCGTGATGATCGCGCCGGTGGCGCCGACCGGGTGACCCAGGGCAATCGCGCCGCCGTTCGGGTTCACCTTCGCGGGATCGAGCCCCAGTTCTTTGCTGACGGCCAGAGCCTGGCTCGCGAAGGCTTCGTTGCTCTCGATCACGTCGAAATCGTCAGCGGCCATGCCGGTACGCTCAAGTAGGTTGCGCACGGCGGGGATCGGGCCGATGCCCATCACGGTCGGGTCCACGCCCGCATGGGCATAGCCGGTCACGCGGAATTTTGGGGTCAGCCCCGCAGCTTCGGCGGCAGAGGCCCGCGCCATCACGATTGCACCGGCGCCATCATTGATGCCCGAGGCATTGCCCGCCGTCACCGTGCCGTCCTTCTGGAACACCGGCTTCAGACCGCCCAGCTTTTCAAGCGAGGTCTGCTTGGGGTGTTCGTCCTGGGCAAAGGCCACCATGTCGCGCTTCACGCGCACTTCGATGGGAACGATCTGGTCGGCGAAGTAACCTTCCGCGATCGCCTTGGCGGCGCGCTCCTGGCTCTCCATGGCGAAGGCGTCTTGATCTTCGCGGGTGATCCCGTGCTGCGCGGCGACGTTCTCCGCCGTCACACCCATATGGCCGGTGCCGAACGGGCAGTTCAGCGCCCCCAGCATCATGTCGAGCGCCTTGATGTCCCCCATCTTCGCACCCCAACGGGCCTGCGGCATGATGTAGGGGCTGCGCGACATGGATTCGGCCCCGCCCGCAAGCGCGAAATCGGCATCGCCCAGCATCAGGGACTGCACCGCAGATACGATGGCCTGCGCACCTGACCCGCACAGGCGGTTCACGTTCATCGCCGGGGTTTCCTGCGGGATACCCGCCTGAATCGCGGCGACGCGGGACAGGTACATGTCGCGCGGTTCGGTGTTGATGACATGGCCAAAGACCACGTTGCCGATCTGCTCCGGGCTGACCCCGGCGCGTTCCATCGCGGCCTTGGAGACGGCGGTGGCGGTGTCGATGGGTGCAACGCCGGACAGGGCGCCGCCAAAGGCGCCGATGGCGGTGCGCGCACCGGACAGGATGACGATATCTTCAGACATGGGGTTCCTCCTTGGTTGGCCAGAACCTAGCGCGCGGTTTGCGGCTTGTCTTCCGGGACGTGTCGTCAGCGGCCCATGGACAGGGCGTGCTCGCGCGCCTATCTCTGCGCAATGGCCAAGAAACCCGACAATCCGAACTACAAGGTGATCGCGGAGAACCGCCGCGCCCGTTATGACTACGCGCTTGAGGACGAGATCGAGTGCGGGATCGTGCTCCATGGGTCCGAGGTCAAATCCCTGCGTACCGGCCAGTCCAACATCGCGGAAAGCTATGCCAGCGTCGAAGACGGAGAGCTGTGGCTGACCAACAGCTACATCGCGCCGTTCGAGCAGGCCATGTTCCCCCATGAAGAACGCCGCAAGCGCAAGCTGCTGGTGTCCCGGAAAGAGCTGTCAAAGCTGTGGAACGCCACCCAGCGGCAGGGGATGACGCTGGTCCCGCTGGTCATGTATTTCAACCACAAGGGCCTGGTGAAGGTGAAGATCGCAACCGCCAAGGGCAAGAAGACCCATGACAAGCGTGCCACGGAGGCCAAACGCGACTGGGGCCGCCAAAAGCAGCGCCTGCTTCGGCAGGACGGTTGATCTGCCTCGATTTTTCCCCTGTTGAGTTGTTACACGCCGCCGTTAAGCTTCTCTTGCAGTGGTGAACGGGTCCGCGCTGCGAAACTGGACCGGCCCGCAACCTCTCTGGGGAGACATAAAGATGGCGATCATTCCTCTTCTGATCCAACTGATTTCGGGTGCCGCTGGCGGCAATATCATCGGCATGGTGCTCAAGCAGCTCAATGGCGGTTCTGCTCTGAACACGATCCTTGGCGCGGTCGGTGGTGTCGGTGCCGGCGGTCTTCTGGGCGGCGCGGCTGCGTCCACCGGACTCGACATGGGTTCCATTCTGGCCATGGTCGGCGGCTCTGCCGTTGGTGGCGGTGCCGTGGGCGGCATCGGCGGCCTGCTCAAGAACATGATGGCCAAATAAGGCCATCCCGGCCCCTCCGGTGCTGCCGGAGGGGCCTTGCCTGAGGGCGCCGTCACGGCTAGGCACGTTGCCAGTCCGTCACGCGAGGTCCCCATGGCACATCCCGACGATCCCACCGCATTGGTCAGCACGCAGTGGCTGGCGCAGCACCTCAAGGACCCCGATCTGCGGGTCATTGATGCGTCCTGGTATCTTCCCCAGATGGAGCGCGATCCGAAGGCGGATTACGCCGCCGCTCACATTCCCGGTGCGCGGTTCTTCGATATCGACGAAATCGCTGATCTGCGCTCCGAGCTGCCGCATATGGCGCCGCCGGTTGAAAAGTTCATGTCCCGGATGCGGGCCATGGGGGTGGGCGATGGTCATCAGGTGGTTGTCTATGACGGCATGGGCGTGTTCTCCGCGCCGCGCGTGTGGTGGCTGTTCAAGCTGATGGGCAAGAACGACGTGGCCGTTCTGGACGGTGGATTGCCCAAATGGCAGGCCGAAGGGCGCCCGACCGATGACATGCCCCCGGTCATGCGCGAACGCCACATGACCGTGCAGCGGCAGTCGAACCTCGTGCGCGATGTGACCCAGGTGGCCCGCGCGACCAAGCTGCGCGATCATCAGATCCTGGACGCCCGCCCGGCTGACCGGTTCCGCGGTGAGACGCCCGAGCCCCGCGAGGGGCTGGCATGCGGCCATATCCCCGGATCGCTGAACCTGCCCTTTGACGAAGTGCTCACCCCGCAAGGTACGCTCAAGGACGAAGCCGCCCTGCGCGCCGCCTTTGAAAAGGCGGGTGTCGATCTGTCTGCCCCCGTCATCACCACCTGCGGATCGGGGGTCACTGCCGCGCTGCTCAGCTTTGCGCTTGAACTGCTGGGACACCGCAATCACGCCGTCTATGACGGTTCCTGGGCGGAATGGGGAAGCTTCCCCGACCTGCCCGTCGCCACCGGAGAAGAGTGATGTTCGAGACCCTCACCGACCTGCCCGCGGACAAGATCCTCGCGCTTATGGATGCCTATCGTGCCGATCCGCGCACCGATAAGATCGACCTTGGCGTCGGCATCTACAAGAATGCCAAGGGGGAAACCCCGGTCATGCGCGCCGTGAAAGCGGCGGAAAAGCGCATCTGGGAGACTCAGGACACCAAGAAATACACCGGGCTCGCCGGGGAAGCCGCCTATTCCGAGGCGATGATCGGCCTGCTCTTTGGCGGCAACGCGCCCGATCTGGCGGCCATCGCCACGCCCGGCGGCACCGGCGCCGTGCGCCAGGCGGTCGAGCTGGTCAAGATGGCCCGTCCCGGCGCCACCATCTGGCTGTCGGATCCGACCTGGCCGAACCACCCGTCGATCATCGACCACATGGGCGTGACCCGCAAAAGCTACCGCTATTTCGACAATGCCACCTGCGCCGTCGATGAGGCCGGGATGCTGGAAGATCTGGCCAAGGTCGAAGCGGGCGACGTGGTGCTGCTGCATGGCTGCTGTCACAACCCGACCGGCGCCAATCCGACGGCGGACCAGTGGGACAAGATCGTCGCCGTTCTCCAGGATCGCGGCGCGGTGCCGTTCATCGACATCGCCTATCAGGGCTTTGGCGATGGTCTGGAAGACGACGCCGCCGCCACCCGCAAGATCACGGCGGCCTTCCCCGAGGTGATGATCGCGGCGAGCTGCTCCAAGAACTTTGGCATCTACCGCGAACGCACCGGGCTCCTGATGGTGAAATCGGGCGAAAAGGCGATCATGCAAAAGACGCTGAACCACCTGAACCGGCAGAACTATTCGTTCCCGCCGGACCACGGCGCCCGCATCGTGACCGAGATCCTGTCAAACGCGGATCTGCGCGCCGACTGGGAAGCGGAGCTTGAGGAAACCCGCCTGGGCATGCTTGAGCTGCGCCAGCAACTGGCCAGTGAGCTGCGCCAGCAGACCAATTCGGACGCGTTCGACTTTGTGGCGCAGCATCGCGGCATGTTCTCGCGGCTGGGCCTCACGCCCGAGCAGGTCGAGAAGCTCAAGGCGGATCACGGCGTCTACATGGTCGGTGACAGCCGCATCAATATCGCCGGGCTGAATGCCGACACGGTGCCGCTTCTGGCGAAAGCCGTGGCGAGCGTTTTGGACTAAGAGCGTCGCAAAATATTGAGACTTAAGGGGCAGTCTTCGCGGGCTGCCCCTTTCAATTTGAGGACAAAGCCCATGAAAACCGAAGACGTGAACGGCAAGACGCTGGAGACCTGGACCCCGGAAGAGGTCAAGCAGGCTCTGGACGCCAATGAGATCATCCTGATCGACGTGCGCACGCCGCCCGAATACATGATCGAACATGTCGAAGGCGCGATGTTGCTGCCGATGTCTTTCTTTGTGCCGCAAGCGATCCCCACCGATGCCGCGCGGCAGGTCGTGTTTCACTGCGGATCGGGCGTCCGCTCCGAACGTGTGGCGCGGGTGATGCTCGACCACGGCGAAAACAAGGTGGTCCATATGGGCGGCGGGTTCGGCGGCTGGAAGGAAGCAGGGCTTTCCTATGTCGGCACCGACATGGCCAGCGGGGCCCCCAAGCGGATGCCGTAGGCTCACCCCGTGTCCCTGCTCCAAACCCAAAACACCCGCCTGAGACAGGCGGGTGTTTCGTTTCGCAAAGGTGTGGAGGAGGGTCAGACCTTCACGAATTCGGGGTAGGCTTCCATCCCCAGCTCGGCCTGATCCAGACCGGCCATTTCTTCTTCCTCGGTGACGCGGATGCCCATCGTCGCTTTCAGAAGCATCCACACGGCGGCGCTGACCAGGAAGACGAAGGCGATGATCGAGAAGCAGCCAATGATCTGCGGGCCGAAGCTCACGTCGTCATTGGTCCAGGCGACGATGATCGTGCCCCAGATCCCCGCCAGGAAGTGCACCGGGATCGCACCGACCACGTCGTCGATCTTCAGCTTGTCCAGCATCGGCACTGCGAAGACGACGATCACCCCGCCGATGGCCCCGATCAGGGTCGCTTCGCCCAGGGTCGGGGTCAGCGGTTCAGCGGTGATGGACACCAGACCCGCCAGAGCGCCGTTGAGCACCATGGTCAGATCGACCTTCTTGTAGAGCGCCTGCGTCAGCAGCAGAGCCGCCACAGCCCCGGCAGCCGCGGCCGCGTTGGTGTTGGAGAAGATCTGCGCAATGGCATCGGCATCCTCGATCGTGCCCATGGCAAGCTGCGAGGCACCATTAAAGCCGAACCAGCCCATCCACAGGATGAAGGTGCCCAGCGTCGCCAGCGGCAGGTTGGAGCCCAGGAACGGACGCACCCGGCCATCTTTGCCGTATTTGCCCAGACGCGGTCCCAGGATGATCGCCCCGGCCAGAGCAGCGGCGCCCCCGGCAGCGTGCACCAGCGTGGAGCCCGCGAAATCGCTGAAGCCAAGGCCATCAACCCAGCCGCCGCCCCATTCCCAGGAGGCTTCCATCGGGTAGATCACGCCCGTCAACACGACGGTGAAGATTAGGAAGGGCCACAGCTTGATCCGTTCGGCCAGAGTGCCCGACACGATGGAAGCGGTGGTGGCGCAGAACATCAGCTGGAAGAAGAAATCCGACCCGGCGGAGTAGCCATCCGCGGCATCGGCACCGCCCTTGATGCCCTTCACGGCCAGCTCTCCGATCACGCCATCCACGGTCCATTCGCCGGGATACATGATGCCGTAGCCGATCAGCCAATACATCAGAGCTGCGATGGAAAAGAGCGCGACGTTCTTGGTGAGCTGCATCGCCACGTTCTTGGACCGGACCAGCCCGGCTTCCAGCATGGCAAAACCGGCAGCCATCCAGAACACCAGGAAGCCGCCGATCAGAAACAGCAGCGTGTTGAAGATATAGGCCGTGTCGGCGGCGGGTGCGGCGGGCACCGCGTCTTGCGCCATCGCGAGCCCCGGAAGCGCCGCGATCACGGCACCGATTGCGATTTTTCTCATTGCGTTTCCTTTCATGGGATCACAGCGCCTCGACGCCGGTTTCGCCCGTGCGCACGCGCAGCGCGCTTTCCAGATCGAGCGTGAAGATCTTGCCGTCCCCGATTTTGCCGGTGCGGGCGGTGTTCGAGATGGTCGCGATGACCTCCTCTGCCATCTCGTCCGACACGGCGAGCTCGATGCGTACCTTGGGGACGAAATTGACGGTGTATTCGGCACCGCGATAGATTTCGGTATGGCCGGATTGAGCTCCGAAGCCTTTGATTTCACTGACCATCATGCCCCGAACTCCGATCCCGAGAAGCGCCTCACGCACTTCTTCGAGCCGGAAGGGTTTGATGAGTGCGATGATGAGTTTCATGCGCTTTCCCTCGCTGTGGTGATGCCTAAGCAGGCACTCCGGCCACGCCGCGCAGCAAGTTTTCTGGCCCGCTGCCGCTGGGTCGCCGCAGCGCAGCGCGACATCTTTGCGCGCTTGGCGTGCGGCGTGCCCAAGAAACAGGCAGGGGGAAAATGCGTAAAACCGCGCCGGAATGGGTCAACATCGGGCGAGAACCGAAGTATGATCCGCAAAACACGATCGAGGATCGGGCAGAGATGGCTTCAAGAAATGGCAAACGTCCGCTGGTTGCGGACCGTCGGCGCACGGCGCGCAAGCCTGCGAAAGCGAGCGCGGCGAAAAAGCCCCGCAAGGCACCGCGTCGTAAAGCCACCCGCGCGCGCAAGCAGCGCGGGCTGCTGGGGTGGATCCTGGCGCCCTTTGTCTGGATCTTGTCCCTGATCTGGCGCTTCACCTGGCGGATCGGCATCGTGTCGCTGCTGATCCTTGGGGCGGCGGTGGCCTATGTCTATTCGACCCTGCCCGAAGTCACCGACATCGTGGATGGGCGCGTGCGCGGCTCTGTCACTTTGCTGGACCGCAATGGGGCGGAGTTTGCCTGGCGCGGGGAACAGTTTGGCGGGATGGTGACCGCCGATCAGGTGTCGCGCCATCTGCGTCATGCGGTGATCGCGACCGAAGACAAGCGATTCCGGTATCATCCCGGCGTGGACCCGATCGGGATCGCATCGGCGGTGAAGATCAACATGCGTGAGGGGCGTGGTCCTCTGTCCGGTCACGGCGGCTCTACCCTGACGCAGCAAACCGCGAAACTGCTCTGCCTTGGCGTCGCCTATGACCCGACCAAATGGGAGAACGAAGCCGCCTACGAGGCCGATTGCCGCCGCACCACTCTGGCGCGGAAGCTGAAGGAAGCGGTCTACGCGCTCGCCATGGAGGTGAAGTTCACCAAGGACGAGATCCTCACCATCTACCTCAACCGGGCCTTCCTGGGCTTTGGCCGTGGGTTCGAGGCCGCCGCCAACCGCTATTTCGGCAAATCCGCTGCTCAGTTGACCCCGGCTGAGGCGGCAATGCTGGCCGGGATGCTCAAGGCGCCGTCTACCTATGCCCCGACCCGCAATCTGTCGCGCGCGCAAAATCGCGGCGCGGTGGTGGTCGGCCTGATGGAGGATCAGGGCTACCTGACCCAGGCTGAAGCCGACGACGCCCGTGCACATCCCGCGCAGCTGTCCGAGGCCGCTCAGGCCGCAGCAGGCGGCTATTTCGCGGATTGGGTGATGGAGCAGGGGCCCGATTTCTTCACCCGCACCACGACTGAAGATGTCCTGATCCGCACCACTCTGGACCAACGTATCCAGAAGGCCGCCGAAGATGCTCTGCTCTATGTGTTCGAAAACAAGGTGCGCGAGGGCTCGAAGGCGCAGGCCGCCATCGTCGTGATGAGCGCCGATGGCGCCGTGCGTGCCATGGTCGGCGGGCGCGACGTGCGGGCCTCTGGTGTGTTCAACCGGGCAACGCAGGCGCTGCGGCAGACCGGATCGGCGTTCAAGCCCTTCGTCTACGCCACCGCGATGGAGATGGGCCGCGATCCCATGTCCATTGTCGTGGATGAGCCGACCTGCTGGAACGTGCCCGGATCGGGGCAGTGGTGCCCGTCGAACTACACCAACACCTTCCTTGGCCCCGTGACCCTGACCGATGCGCTCAAGAAATCGCTCAACGTGCCGACGGTGAAGCTGTCCGAAGACGTGGGCCGCGATCTGGTCCGCACCGTGGCGGGGCAATTCGGCATCGAAAACGAGATCGACGCAGGCCCCGCACTGGCTCTGGGCACATCGGAATCGACCCTGATCGAGATGACCGGCGCGTATGCGGGCATCCTCAATGGCGGCTCCGCCGTGGCGCCCTATGGGCTGGAGAGCCTGCAACTGGCCGGGGACAGCACCCCCTTGATGGGCAGCTCGGGCGGTATCCGGGAACGGGTGATCCGCCAGAAGGTCGCGCAGCAGCTTATCTGGATGATGTGGAATGTTGTCGAACAGGGCACCGGTGCGCGGGCCAAGATCGGCGGCGTCCAGGTGGCGGGTAAGACCGGCACCACCCAATCGGCGCGCGACGCGTGGTTCATCGGCTTTACCGGCGATTACGTCACCGGCGTCTGGATGGGCTATGACGACAACACCCCCCTGCGCGGCGTCACCGGCGGTGGGCTTCCCGCCGAGATCTGGCACGAGACGATGGTGCGGGTGCTTGACGGGCGGCAGTCGTCTCCGCTCCCGATGCTGCCGCCGGATCGTCCTGCTGTGATCCCGAGCCCGGGCAATGTGGCCAGCACCAACCAGTTGCCCGGGGCCGCGCAGCCTGCCCCTCAGCAACCGGGGCTGGTCGAAGGCATCCTGCGCGGTCTGCTGGGCGGGAACTAAGCCCTATTCGGGCTTGCAGATCTCGTTCCTTGCGATCGCCTTAAGCGTTCGCAGGGCCAACCCCGCCACGGTCACCGTCAGCAGTGCCAACAGCGCAAGGCCGATCCCGGTGTGGATGTTCGATCCCGTTTCACGGCCGAACAGGAAGCTGGCCACGGTCAGCGCGGCGAGAGGGAAGCTGAGCGCCCAGAAGCTGAGCGCAAAGGGCAGTTTGGCCAGCTTGGGCACCTGCACAATGTTGAGCGCGGCAAAGAAATAACCGGCATTCAGAAGGATGCGGGCAAAGGCGTCGATCTCGCCGGTCAGGCGCACCCAGGACACGAAGGCCACGGCAGGCGGAGCGATCAGGATCACCAGCGACGGAAACAGCCGCGCCGGGATCGGATCGTGGAACACCAGCCGGTTGAAGACCAGCGTCAGCAGGATGATCCAGAAGGTCACGCCGACCGCGAAGAAATACCACGAGATTTCCGGGAACCCGAGCGGCACCCCCGCCAGCGGCACGATCACATTACCGACCGCAGGTATGAACCAGGCCGGGGTCAGATGGCCTTGGGCGTAATGGGTCTTGTCGATCCAGCTTGAGATCACCGCGATGGTCAGCACGAATTGCGCGGCAGCGCCAACCGCCCAGACCCAGAGCGCAATATCCTTGTTGATCCCGGTCAGGGCCGTCGACATCAGCAGGATCGAAATCGCGATGGTCGGGAAGAAGGCGATCTTCACCGGGTGATGCCATTCTCCCCGCGCTGCCGCGCCGTGGCGCAGCCATTTGGTGACGTAGAAGGCCGAGATCGTGGCGAACACCGCCAAGGTCACCACCAGCATCACGTTGAACGCCATGTGGCTCCAGGGCACCGCGTGCCCGGCCGCGTGGAAAGCCAGCGTCAGCCCCCCAAGCCCCATCGTGATGGCGAAGAAGGTGACGGGAAAATGGGCCAGACGGCTATCTTGGCTGTCGGACATGGGGGCGGCTCCTTGCGATATGTCAGGGCCATAGAGCCCCTACATATCACAAGTGTCAAATATGTATTTGCCGCAGCCGCGCCTTAGAAGTCCAGATTTTCGACCGACAGGGCGTTTTGCTGGATGAATTCACGGCGCGGCTCCACCACGTCGCCCATCAGCTTGGTGAACAGATCATCCGCTTCGGCCACGTCTTCCACCTTGACCTGCAGCAGGGTGCGGGCGTCGGGATCGAGCGTAGTTTCCCACAGCTGGCCGGGGTTCATTTCACCCAGACCCTTGTAGCGTTGGATCTGCAGCCCGCGCTCGCCCTCTTCGAGGATCGCGGCCAGCAGATCGAGCGGGCCATAGATCATCTGGTGGCGGTCCTTGCGGTGCAGCTTTGCGGGCAGGCCATAGACCTCTTGCAGGGAGGCGGTGAAGCTGCCGGTCTTGCGCGCCTCGCCGGAGCGCAGCATCGGGCCGTCCATCGTGCGGACCTCTTCGACGCCGCGCAGGATGCGGGCCAGGCGGATGCCTTTGTCCTGTGTGATCCGGCCCGTCCAACCGCGCTCATATTCCAGAGCAACCAGATCGAGCCGCGCGGCCACCTTGTCCGCGACGCCCTGCAGATCGGCATCGACAGCGCCCGGCACAAAGGCCCCGGCAATGGCGGCCTGTTCCAGAATGTGGCGCGGGTAGTGGGTGGGGAAGGATTCCAGAAGTCGCTTGAGGCTGCGGGCTTCTTCCACCACGCGGATCAGGTCAGAGCCCGTCATCTGGCTGCCATTGCCCAGTTCAAGCACAGCGCCTTCGGTGCCCTGATGGATCAGGTAATCGTCCATCGCGGCCTGGTCTTTCAGGTAGACCTCGGACTTGCCGCGGCTGACCTTATAAAGCGGCGGCTGCGCGATATAGAGATGGCCGTGTTCGATCAGCTCCGGCATCTGGCGGAAGAAGAAGGTCAGCAGAAGAGTGCGGATATGGGCGCCGTCCACGTCCGCGTCGGTCATGATGACGATCTTGTGGTAGCGCAGCTTTTCAATGTTGAACTCGTCCCGGCCAATCCCGGTGCCGAGCGCCATGACAAGGTTGCCGATCTCCTGGCTGGAGAGCATCCGGTCGAACCGCGCGCGCTCCACGTTCAGGATCTTGCCCTTGAGCGGCAGGATCGCCTGAATGGAGCGGTCCCGGCCCGTCTGGGCAGAGCCCCCGGCGCTGTCACCCTCGACGATGAACAGCTCGGTCTTGGTCGCGTCCTTCTCGGAGCAATCCTTCAGCTTCCCGGCGAGGAAGTTGACGTCCATCGCGGTCTTACGGCTGGTTTCGCGCGCCTTGCGGGCCGCTTCGCGGGCGCGGGCGGCTTCGACGATCTTGCTGACGATCTTCTTGGCGTCGGCCGGGTTCTCTTCGAACCACTCGGACAGCTTCTCACCCACAAGGGATTCGACCGCCGGACGCACCTCGGAGGAGACCAGCTTGTCCTTGGTCTGGCTGGAGAATTTCGGATCGGGCACCTTGACCGACAGGACACAGGTCAGACCTTCGCGCGTGTCGTCGCCGGTGAAGTTCACCTTCTCCTTCTTGGCGATGCCGCTTTCGGTGGCATAGCGCGTGATCGCGCGCGTCAGCGCGGCGCGGAAGCCTGCCAGGTGGGTGCCGCCGTCTCGCTGAGGGATGTTGTTGGTGAAGGGCAGCACCATTTCATTGTAGCTGTCGTTCCACCACATCGCGACTTCAACGCCGATATCGTCGCGCTCTCCGGCCGCGTAGATCGGGGCTTCGATCAAGGCGCTCTTGGAGCGGTCGATATACTTGACGAATTCCTTGACGCCGCCGTCGTAGAACAGCTCCGTGCGCAGGTTTTCGGCAGGGCGTTCATCCTCAAGGATGATCCGCACGCCGGAGTTCAGGAAGGCCAGCTCGCGTAGGCGCTTTTCCAGCGTGTGGAAATCGTATTCGAGGTTCGAGAACGTGCCTTCCGGCCCGTCCGCCTTGGACGACGCCAGGAAGCGCACTTCGGTCCCGGTCTCGCCTTCTGCGTCACCGATCACCTTCAGATGCTCCGCCGTGTCCCCATGTTCAAACCGCGCCTGGTGGATCTTGCCGTTCCGCCAAACCTTGAGCTCAAGCCAGTTGGACAGGGCGTTCACAACCGAAACCCCCACGCCGTGCAGACCGCCGGAGACCTTGTAAGAGTTGCTGTCGAACTTACCGCCCGCGTGGAGCTGGGTCATGATGACCTCGGCGGCCGACACGCCCTCTTCGGGGTGCATATCAACCGGGATCCCGCGTCCATTGTCGCGCACCGACACGGAGCTGTCGGCATGGATCTTCACATGCACATAGTCCGCGTGACCGGCCAGAGCTTCGTCGATGCCGTTATCGACGACCTCGTAGACCATATGGTGCAGGCCCGATCCGTCATCGGTGTCACCGATATACATGCCGGGGCGCTTGCGGACGGCCTCCAGCCCCTTGAGAACCTTAATAGAATCTGCGCCGTACTCTTGCGACGGCTGCTGGTCTTCGGACATGCGGATTTCCCTTGGTCTTGATCCCCAAGATATACGGTTTTGCCGGGGTAATGTCACGTCTGTGACGCTAGATTTTGAGCGCGCCACAGCGTTCCCTGGTGGCGCCTACACCCATGGGATCACCAACCCGACAAGGATCAGCAAGGCCCCCGCCGTCAGGTTCGTGCGGCGCAGCGCCCGCGGGGATTTCAAAAGCGCCCGCACCCGGTCGATGGAGCCCGCAAGGATCAGGTTGCCGATCAATGGCACCACCGCTGCCAGCCCGCACACCGCCGCCATGTCAGCCGAGGTCAGCGCGGTGAGATCGAAGAACCCCGGCAGCATCCCCATGTAGAACAGAACCGCCTTGGGGTTGGCGAGGATCACCGTCAGCCCCGCAGCGAATCCGGCCCACATGCCGGGCCGGGTCAGGCGGGAATCCCCAGCGATGGTCTTGTCTGCGTTGCGGATGATCAGAACGCCCATGGTGACGAAGACCGCACAGGCCACCCATCTCAGGGCCTCAAGGAAACCGCCGTAAACGCCGACGATCCAGCTCACGCCCTTGATCGCGAGCAGGCACCACAGAACATCGCCCACCGCCACGCCGAGCGCGAGAGGCCATGCGGCGTGGAAGCCGCCCGCCATGGCCCGCGCCGTCAGCCCGACCCACACCGGACCCGGTGTCAGGAAGAGGATAAACAGCGCGCCGGCGAACAGAGCCAGCTCTGCAAAGCCAAGGGTCATGCCACGCTCCTGATTATTGATGCGCCGCCATCTTCGGTCACCTCGAACTGCTGCGCCCGCGCGCCGAGGTCGGAAAACAACTCCGCCCCCGTGCCGGTCATCCACGCCTGAACGCCCAGGGCGCAGACCTCATCATAGAGCGCGGCGCGGCGCCCGGCGTCCAGATGCGCGGCCACCTCGTCCAGTAGCACGATGGGCCGCCGGGGCAGGGCCCGCGCATTGGCCAGGATCAGCGAGACCAGCAATGCTTTCTGCTCCCCGGTGGAGCAGTCCCGCGCGGCCACGCCCTTGGCGCGCCACACGGCCTCCAGATCACTGCGATGCGGCCCGGTCAAAGCTCGCCCTGCGGCCATGTCCTGCGCGCGCCCGTCCGCAAGCGCCGCGCGCAGGGCGTCAGGAGTTTCAGTCAGATCCGCTTGGATTAAGGTCAGCTCCGCCGCTGGAAATGCGGTCTCCGCCGCGCCCTGGGCGTCCATCAAGGCGGCAATCGTAGCCTGCCGCGCCGCCGTGATCTGGGCCCCGGACTCGGCCATCTGCTGCTCTAAGGCATCGTACCAATGAGCATCGCGCACCTGGTCTTTCAGCAGGCGATTGCGCTCCCGCATCGCCTTTTCATAGCGCAGAACCGCGTCGCCGTGGCTTGCATCAAAACTCAGCGCTGCACGGTCCAGGAACCGCCGCCGCCCGTCGGCCCCTTCGATCCACAGCCGGTCCATGCTGGGCACCAGCCACAGCATTCCGCCAATGCGGCCCAGATCGGTCTGGCTTGCGGCCTTGTCATCAATCCGAACCTGCCGCGCCGCACCGCCCTCAGAGAAGGTTTCGATCTCGTGCCCGGCCAAATCGGCCTTGATCTTCCATCCCAAAGACTCGGGGCGTCGCCCCATTTCTGCCGCCGCCGCGCGTCGCATTCCCCGGCCGGGTGACAGTAGGGACACCGCTTCCAGAACATTGGTCTTGCCTGCGCCGTTGGGTCCGAACAGCGCCACGGGGCGTCCGTCCACCTCCATCTCCCCGCGCCGATGCGAGCGGAAATGGGACAGCAGAAGAGAGGACACCGCATGGCTCACGGCGCACCATCCCCTTCTCTTTTGCAAAAATACCTCCGCCGGAGGCTCCGCAGCCTCAACCCGAACAGGCCCGGCAGGGCGTAGCCCTCAGGCGCGCCCTCAGACACGCATTGGCATGACGACATAGATCGCGCTGTCGTCGGAGCCCTCTTGCATCAGGGTCGGATCCCCAGAGGAATTGAACAGGAACACCGCGTTTTCGCGATCCACCTGATCCGCGATCTCCTTGAGGTATTTCGCGTTGAACCCGATCTCCAGCGGATCATCGGCATAGGCGACGGCCAGCTCTTCTTCGGCGTTGCCGCTGTCAGGGGCGTTCACGGACAGGACCAGCCGGTCTTCGTCCAGAGCCATCTTCACGGCACGGGACCGCTCCGACGACACGGTGGAGACCCGGTCCACGGCGCGCGCGAACTCGGAGGCGTCCACCTCCATGCGGCGGGTGTTGGCCTGCGGGATAACGCGGGAATAGTCGGGGAAGGTGCCGTCAATGACCTTCGAGGTCAGGGTGATGGCTTCGGTGGCGAAGCGCACCTTGGTTTCCGACACCGATACCGCGATCGGGGTGTCGTCTTCTTCCAGCAGCTTGCGCAGCTCGCCGACGGTTTTGCGCGGCACGATCACGCCGGGCATGTCTTCCGCGCCTTCGGGGAGCGGCGCGTCAATCCGTGCCAGCCGGTGGCCATCGGTCGCCACGCAGCGCAGCACCCGGCCATCGGGGCCTTCGGCGACATGCATGTAAACGCCGTTCAGGTAATAGCGGGTCTCTTCGGTCGAGATCGCAAAGCGGCTCTTGTCAAAAAGGCGGCGCAGCACCTCGGACTTGGCCGAGAAATTCGCCGTGTAGTCCGAAGACGCCATCACCGGGAAATCTTCCCGCGGGAGCGTGGCAAGCTGGAACTGAGACTTCCCGGCCTCGATCACCAGTCGCCCCTGGGCGCCGTCTTCGGACAGGGACACAAGCGCGCCATCGGGCAGCTTGCGGACAATCTCGTTGAGCGTCATGGCCGATACGGTGGTGGCACCTGCGCGTTCCACCATGGCGGGGGCCTGGTCCAGAACCTCGATGTCCAGATCGGTCGCCCGGAAATGGACCTTATCGCCTTCGGCCTCGATCAGCACGTTGGCGAGGATCGGGATCGTGTTGCGCCGCTCCACAACAGATTGCGCCTGTGCGACAGCTTTCAGAAGCGCGCCCCGTTCGATGCTGATCTTCATGTCTCTCTCCGTCACTCGCCGGTCCGGTTCAGGTTCCGGCAAGGTGGTGCAAACCAACCCTCCGGGGCGCCGACCCTACCCGGATCTTGCGCCAGAACAAGCGTTTTCAGTGCAAAATCGAACGGTAACGCTGCGGGGTCAAGCCCCACAGCGATCCTTCGGTCAGCTTTCCAGCGACCGGCGCAACAGCTCCAGATCATCTGCGATCTGGCTGTCGGTGGCTTTCAGCTCTTCGATCTTCTTGACGCCGTGCAGCACGGTCGTGTGATCGCGCCCGCCAAAGCGCCGCCCGATCTCGGGCAGGGAGCGGGATGTCATCGTCTTGGACAGGTACATCGCCATCTGGCGAGGCCGGGCAAAGACGCGCTGACGGCGCGGGCCGATCATGTCCGCAAGGCGGATGTTGAAATGCTCGGACACTTTCCGCTGGATCTCTTCGATCGTGATCTTGCGATCCGAGGCGCGCAGAATGTCTGAGAGGCATTCCTGCGTCAGGTCCAGATCAATCTCGCGGCCCACAAGATGCGCAAAGGCAAAGAGCCGGGTCAGCGCGCCTTCCAGCACGCGCACATTGGTCGAAATCCGGTGGGCGAGGAATTCCAGCACGCCTTCACCGATCTGCACATCGGGGTAGAAGTCGCGCTGCTGCTCGACCTTGGTGTGCAGGATACCAAGCCGCAGCTCGTAGTCGGTGGGGTGCAGGTCCACGACCAACCCGCATTGCAGGCGCGACGTGATCCTGGCCTCCAGGTCCTTGATCTCATCGGGGGCGCGGTCGGCGGAGATCACGATCTGCTTGCCGGCATCGACCAAAGCATTGAAGGTGTGGAAGAATTCTTCCTGAGTGGAGTTCTTCCCGGCGATGAACTGGACGTCATCGACCATCAGAACATCGACCGACCGGAAGAGCTGTTTGAAGTCGATCATCGCGTTGGAGCGGATCGCGGTCACAAAACGCACGATGAACTGATCGGAGGTGAGGTAGAGCACCTTCAGCTCGGGCCGCTTTTGCCGCATCTCATTGGCGATGGCGTGCATCAGGTGCGTCTTGCCGAGCCCGACACCGCCGTACAGGAACAGCGGATTGAAGGTCACGGGGCTGCCTTCCGCCACGCGCAGGGCGGCCGAATAGGCCAGCTGGTTGGGCTTGCCGACGACGAAGCTGTCAAAGGTGAAGCGCGGGTCCAGGGGCGATCCCTCTTCGGCCTGCGCGGTGGGCTGGGTCGGAGCTGCCGCGGGCGCCTCGGGCGCGCTCGGCGCGGGTTGGCGCGCGGCGGCAAAAGACAATCGCCCGGCCTGCGCGCCAGAGCGATTGATGTGATAGAGGATCTGTTCCCCAAAATTCTGGTTCACGTAGTTCCCGATGAAGGTTGTGGGCACTTCGAACTGTGCCACCCCATCTACCAGACCCTTAAAGTTCAGCGGCGCGATCCAATTGGAGTGATTGCTCTGTCCAACGGTGGCCTTGATGTCGTCGCTGACCTTGTCCCAGTTCACCATTCTCGTTCGTCCCGTCCCATCGATCCATGGCCGTGGCTGTTGCCATTCGGCCTGCGCTTCGTTCGTCACTCTCAATCGCCACAAATAACCTGGCCGGCCGAAAGCGAGATCGGCCAGAAAACAGGTCAGCCCTGTGGCGGGCCGAAAGGCGCGAGCTCAGAAGATCTGAGCTGCCTGCGCCTCACGGCTCCGGGTTATAGGACACCAGACCTGCCGGAGCAGATCATTGCAGACATCCCCACTTCGGCTTTGCCGAAGCATTAAGCGGCGCGATGCGTTTGCCGAGTGATCCGTCCCTTGATCGTTTCGGCGGTGCTCTGGCCGCTTCCCCTAGAGCGATGTGAATCGCTCAAGCACGCTAGCAAGTCGGTCGGCGACGCATCAACACCAACATATGACTTGACGGGCCCGTGGATGAAAAAGAATCTCCGCCATTCTTTCAGGTGTCTGAAAATAAAGGAGATTGCTCTTCGTGCGACATTTGGCACACCAAAAAGGCGCGGGGTCTCCGCGCCTTTTCAACAGACGATAATCTAGCGATTTGTTGGGAAAACAGCCCGGCTTTAGCCGAGCGCTTTGACCCGTGCGCTCAGGCGCGACATTTTGCGCGCTGCGGTGTTCTTGTGCATCACACCCTTGGTCACGCCGCGCATCAGCTCGGGCTGGAACGCGCGCAGAGCGGTTTGAGCAGCGTCAGAGCTGCCGGAGGCGATCGCCTCTTCAACCTTGCGCAGGTAGGTGCGGATGCGCGAACGACGCGCTTTGTTCACTTCGGTGCGACGCTCCGCCTGGCGGGCGCGCTTTTTGGACTGGGGCGTATTGGCCATGCTGGTGCGGGCTCTCTGAGTCGTCTATCTGAAACCTGAAGCCGCGTCCTTAAGGGCGCGGCGGCAGGCTGTCAACAGGTTGCGTTACTTGTCGCGGAACTGAGGTTCGCGTTTTTCGCGGAAAGCTTCCATGCCTTCCTTCTGGTCTTCGGTCGAAAACAGCGCCTGGAACAGCCGCTTTTCGAACCGGATCCCTTCGGCCAGGCTGGTTTCCAGCGCCGTGTTCACGGCCTCTTTCGCGGCCATGGAGGCGATCAGGCTCTTCCCGGAGATGCGGTTGGCGGCGTTAAGAGCTTCTTCTTTCAGCTTTTTACCCGGCACCACGCGGCTCACGAGGCCGGAGCGTTCGGCCTCTTCGGCGCCCATCATGCGGCCGGTCAGGTGCATATCCATGGACTTGGCTTTGCCGATGGCATGGGTCAGGCGCTGCGTGCCGCCGATCCCGGCGATCACGCCCAGATTGATCTCGGGCTGGCCGAATTTGGCGTCTTCGCTGGCGATAATGAAATCGCACATCATGGCCAGCTCGCAGCCGCCGCCCAGAGCATAGCCGGACACTGCAGCGATGATCGGCTTGCGAATCGCACCGACGCGGCGGTCGAAGCTGCCGAAGGATTCGTTGCGATACATGTCCACGAAGGACTGCTCTGCCATCTCGGTGATGTCGGCGCCGGCCGCAAAGGCCTTCTCCGATCCGGTGATGACAATCGCGCGCACCTTGTCGTTGGCGTCGGCGTCTTCCAACGCGTCGGCCAGCTCTCCCAGCAGGGCGGCGTTGAGCGCATTGAGCGCGTCCGGTCGGTTGAGTGTGATCAGCGCCACGTGGTCGCTGATATCGACGATAATCGTCTCATAGGCCATTTGTGGCACCTTTTTCTGTCCCGTCGAGGACTCAGCCTTACCAGCCAAGGCGCGGCGATCAAGCTATCTTTGGCACTTTGGGCAGGCATAGGTGGAGCGCCCGCCATGAGCGGTCCGCCGGATCGTGCCGCCACATCCGTCGCGCGGACAGGGGGCGCCTTCGCGGTCATAGACGCGGAAGCTGTGCTGGAAATATCCAAGCTCTCCATCAGCTTGCCGATAGTCGCGCAAGGATGACCCGCCCGCCGCGATGGCGTCCTGCAAGGTGGTTCGGATTTCCTGCACCAGCGTTTCAAGCCGCGCGTCGGAAATTCGGCCTCCCGCCCGGTTCGGATTGATCCCGGCACGGTGCAGAGCCTCGCAGACATAGATATTGCCCAGCCCGGCCACGATTCGCTGATCCAGCAGGAGCGTCTTGATCGGCGCGTTACGCCCGGCCAGCTTTGCGCCCAGCGTGGCCGCGTCAAAGCCGTTGCCCAAAGGTTCGGGCCCCAGCACCGCAATCAGCTTATGCGTGGTTTCCTGAGCGGTTGGAAACATGTCCATGGCCCCGAACCGGCGCGGGTCGTTGAACACGACTTTCGCGCCGCCTTCGATGTCCAGAATGACGTGATCGTGCTTTTGCGGCGCCGCGTGGTCGTGATGGAACAGCCCAAGCGGATCGCCCGAGACGGTGATGCGCCCCGACATGCCCAGATGGATCAGCAGCGTCTCATCCCCGTCCAGATCGGCCAGGATGTATTTCGACCGCCGCCGCAACCGATCAATCCGGCGCCCGGTGAGCCGCTCGGCCATCCGGTCGGGGAACGGCCAACGCAGGTCGGGCCGGTTGACCTGTGCACGCGCGATGCGGGCGCCGGTCAGGACGGGCTCAAGCCCCCGGCGGACGGTTTCGACCTCTGGTAATTCGGGCATGGTGCGACCTTATTCCTGTTCGACCCGGACTGTCCCCCGCGCCAGATGCCCTGTAAAGAGCTGGGGACAGATAAGGACAGGCGCGATGAGCGACGATCAGAACACCACCCATTTCGGCTTTGAGACCGTGCAGGAGGCCGAAAAGGCCCCCCGCGTGCGCGGCGTCTTTGAAAGCGTCGCCTCGCGCTACGACGTCATGAATGACGCCATGTCGATGGGGATTCACCGGCTCTGGAAAGATGCGATGATGGATTGGCTGTCGCCGCGTCCCGGTCAGCGTCTTTTGGACGTTGCGGGGGGCACCGGGGACATTTCCTTCCGGTTCCTCAAACGCGCCGGTCATGGTCACGCCACCGTCCTGGACCTGACCGAACCCATGCTGGTCGAAGGCCGCAAACGCGCCGAAGCAGACCAGATGGCGGACAGTCTGGACTGGGTCGTGGGCGATGCCATGGCACTGCCCTTCGAAGACAACAGCTTTGATGTCTATACGATCAGCTTTGGCATCCGAAACGTGACCCGCCCGCAAGAGGCGCTCAACGAAGCCTACCGCGTGCTGCGTCCGGGGGGGCGGCTCATGGTGCTCGAATTCAGCCAGGTTCCGGTGCCGCTGCTGCAGAAGGTCTATGACCTCTACTCCTTCAATATCATCCCGCGCATGGGGCAGGCGATCGCCGGAGATCGCGACAGCTATCAGTATCTGGTCGAATCCATCCGCCGTTTCCCGGATCAGGAGACGTTCCTGGGTATGGTCCGCACGGCCGGGTTTGAAAATGCTGCCTATCGGAACCTGACCATGGGCATTGCCGCGCTCCATTCCGGGTGGAAAATCTGATGCGCGGGCCGCACAATCTGTTTCGCCTGATCCGCGTCGGAGCGACGCTCGAAGCCAACGGCGCCATGGGCGACGTGCTGGACGCGATGGAAGCGCCGCCGCTGCTGCGCACCGTGGCGCGTGTCTTTGCCTGGCCGTTCCGCTGGCTGGGCTATCGGGGTGATCCGTCGCTTCCGCCGGTAACGCGGGCGCTGACGGCGATGGGGCCCGCCTATATCAAGCTGGGACAGATCCTTTCGACCCGCCCGGATGTGGTGGGCGACACGATGGCGGGTCAGCTGCGCGTGCTTCAGGACAAGCTGCCCGCCTTCCCGCGCGACGTGGCCGAAAAGACCGTTGCGGCTGAGCTGGGGCAGCCGGTGAGCGAGGTGTTTTCGTCCTTCTCCGAGCCCGTGGCGGCGGCATCCATCGCGCAGGTCCACAAGGCGCATCTGGCCTCTGACGGCCGCGCCGTTGCCGTGAAAGTGCTGCGCCCGGGGATCGAGCGCGCCTTCCGCCGTGACATCGACGCATTCTATGCCGCGGCGCGTATGATCGAAGTGCTCGCCCCGTCCGCGCGCCGACTGCGCCCGATGGACGTGATCACCCATTTCGAAGAAGTGGTGAAGGGCGAGCTCGACCTGCGGGTAGAAAGCGCCTCTGCCGACGCGTTCCGGGCGGGCACGCTGGACGACGAAGGGTTTCGCGTTCCGGCAGTGATCTGGCCCGCGTCGGCCCGCCGGGTGATGACACTGGAATGGGTCGAAGGGCTGAGCGCCACCGACCTGGCTGGCATTGACGCCGCTGGTCATAACCGTGCCGCCATCGCGGCCCGCGTGCTTCAGATGTTCCTCCGCCATGCGCTGCGCGACGGGTTCTTTCACGCGGACATGCACCAGGGGAACCTGCGGATCGGGCCGGAAGGCGATCTGATTGCGCTCGATTTCGGGATCATGGGGCGGATCGACGACTACACGCGGCGTGTCTATGCCGAGATCCTCTATGGGTTCATCCAGCGGGACTACCAACGGGTCGCGGAAGTCCATTTCGAAGCGGGCTACGTGCCCGCCGATCAGGACGTTGATGCCTTTGCTCTGGCTTTGCGCGCGGTGGGTGAGCCGATCTTTGGCATGGATGCGACGGGCATCTCTATGGGGCGGCTTTTGTCCTACCTGTTCGAAGTGACCGAACGGTTCGGGATGCAGACCCGCACCGAGTTGATTTTGCTTCAACGCACCATGGTGGTGGTGGAGGGCGTGGCGCGCAGCCTTGATCCGCATATCAACATCTGGGAGGCCGCGCGGCCTGTGGTCGAAGACTACATTCGAACCTCTATCGGTCCGGTGGCATTGGCCCGCGATGCGGCGCGCACGCTGCGCATTCTGTCGCGCTTTGGCCCCCGCCTGCCGCAGATGGCCGAAGCCGCGATCATCGCACGGTCTGCGCCGCCCGCCAAAGCACCTCGGCGCGCGCGCAGCGTTGGGCTTCTGGCCACGGGTGCTGCGGGCGGGGCCGCGTTGGCTGCTGTGCTCACCGCGCTGATTCTGGGCTGAACGGGTTGGGCTGGGCCCGGCACCGTGTCAGCCCGGTCGGATCGCTTGCACCTTTTCGGGGGAGATGGTCGTCCCCGACTCAAGCACGATCTGGGCGCCGGTCGGACCAGTTCGAACTTCTCTGACCTCCTGATAGACCGCAGTGGTTTGCCGCGCGATCTCCGCATCGCCTTTGTAGCCAACGGTTTCAAAGACGTATTCTCCGGTGAGGTAGGCGGTTCCGTCCGGGGAACGCCCCTCCCATGTGACAGGCCCCGATTCTAAGGGCAACTCAATCCGCTCAATGATGGAGTCCCCACCAGCTTTGACTTCGATGACGGCGCGGGTGGCGTCTGCGGGATAGTCCGGCAGCAAGGTCAAAGGCGCACCTTCGAAACTGGCGGACGCCGGTGCGGCGACCTGTTGGCCGATCCATTCGGCATAGTCGGACAATGTGCCGCCGCCGATCCGGCCCGCGATCTGCTCAAGAAGTTCGTTGGATCGGGTCTGCTGTTCTACCCCGGCGAAGGTGGCAAGCTGCACGGCGTAGTCGGCCGATTCGATGGGGTTCAGGGGATCCTGGTTCTTCATCTGGACAGTCAGCATGGTCAGAAATGCATCGAAGTCGCTGGCGATCCCCTTGCTTGAACTTGTTGACGGGGTGGGCGTGGACGTCGCCTGAGTCACAGGTGAGATCTGGGTCATAGCGTTCTCCTAAAGTCGCAGGTCCAACGAATCCGATGGTGTCCCCTGTTCGGAGAGGCGGATGGTGACGGACCCGTCCGCGGGGGCATGCCCACCAGTTCCGTGCCGGACGCCCTCTGGCTCCGGGTTGCTTTGCTGCCCCTGCCCTCCGTAGTCGCCAAAAGAGAGGGTCGCGCCGGACATTCCTGCGTCTTTGAAAGCGTCCAGCAATTGCTCGGCGTGGCGGCGAATCAGGTCGCCCGTTTCGGGGCGTTCGGTCAGAATGACGACCTGCATGCCGTTCTCCGACGGAGAAAGCGTCATCCGCACGCGGCCAAGCTCCGCAGGGGAAAGCTGGATTTCGGTCGTTCCGTCAGAGTTTCGCGTCGCGAGCGCGGTAAGCTGGTCGGTGAAGGCGCGTGGCCCGGCGCCTGGAGTCGCAACGGGGATAACCGGACCCGCCGCCGTGCTGGCCGAGGAGGAGGCGAGCGAAGCGGAGCCCGCTGGCAAAGCGGTGTCGTGGTCCAGCACCGGCGCTGCAGAATCAGATGAGTGCTCCGACGTTGGGATCTCTATTGGGGCCAGTTTGGCAGGTGCCATGGCGCCCGCTGGAGGAGGGCTCGTCGGCTGGGCGGTAGGAGACGGAGCCGCATTGGCCGGCGGGTTCTGCGTCTCCACGCGCGCGTCCCGAGGGGCGCGTTGCGCCTCGTTTGACCCTGGACTCGGGTCTGCCCCTGCTGGCTTCGCAGCGAGCCGACGATGGTCCGGAGCCGCCTCGGGGGGAGGTGTTTCCGGTGCCGCATCAAGAGTTAAAGACGCCTCCCGACGAGGAGCCGATTCAGGCGGGACAACCTGTTCGGGCCGCGTCGACGGCAGAGCGACTTGGATGGGCGCGGTTGGCGCATCTTTTGGCATGGATGCCGTTGAAGGGGCTGCAGGATCGGATGGTAGCGCCGTCATGGCTGCTCGCGGATCGGGAGGAACCAGTTTTTCGGCGGGCTCCTCCTGGGTCGCGTCGATCGGCGTAGCCAGAACAATGTCCGCCTCCGCACCCTCCGGGGTGTCGACATCTACAGGTGGCTCCGATGTTTGATCTTGCTTGGGATCGGACTCTTTCTGAGGCTCCGATTCACCGGTGCCGTCCGCGATGACGTCCGGGACCACTTCAGGCGCGCCCTCAAAAATGGCGGCAAAGCACGGGCCGGTTTGATCCGGCGCCTTGCTTTCGCATGGAGCCTGCACCTGCGTCGGCTGAGTGGGTGTGATTGCGATCATCATGGGGCTCACTCTTGCATCAAGGGCTTACCATTTCTTTACCGCCGAACGGTAAGTCAGGGGCATGTTGACGAATTCAGTTTCACCCATGCCGCCGGGCGGTCCGTCTCAAATCTCACCCCTGCGCCGCGCCGCGCAGGAGCTGGAGGCCCAGTTTCTGGCGCAAATGCTGGAGGCCGCCGGTCTTCATGAGACAGAGGGCCAGTTCTCTGGCGGAGCGGGCGAATCGCAGTTCGCGTCGCTCCTGCGGCAAGAGCAGGCGCGAGGTATGGTGCAGGCCGGTGGAATCGGCCTCGCAGAAGCGATCTTTAGATCTATGGGAGGGTCTGATGACGCCTGATCCGATGTACCACCTGACCTGTCTCATTGAGGAGGAGCGGCAAGCGCTCTTGAGCGGGCAATATGACTTGTTGGAGCGTCTCTCACGTCGCAAAGACACGATTCTGGACGGCATCGATTTTGCGCAGTGCGATCCGTCCGATCTGGCTACGCTGCAAGGCGAAACCGCCCGCAATGAATCGCTTCTCAAGATCGCTCTGGACGCGATCCGCGAGGCAAGTGCAGACGCCCAGTCCGTGCGGGACCGGTTTGGGCGGCTTGAAACCTATGGCCCGGCAGGGGAGCGTCGAAGCCTGAGCGCCCCGGTCGCGACCGCGATCCGCCGGGCCTAGCTGCTCTCTTGCCGCGCGAGCGCGGACGGGTCATCCTTGGGGGACGACTTCCGGGGAGCCTCCATGTCCGACAGCTACCAACCCATTCCTCTGCCGCATCGCCGGGATCTTTCGCCAGAGCGGATGCAGCAGGAAGCACAAGCCTTTCGGGCCCTTATGGCGCAGCGCCATTCGATCCGCGATTTCGCACCGACCTCTGTGGACCAATCGGTGATCGCGGATTGCATCGCGGCTGCGGGACTGGCGCCGTCCGGCGCGAACCAGCAGCCTTGGCATTTCGTCGCGATCTCCGATCCTGCCATGAAATCGCAAATTCGGGCTGCGGCCGAGGCGGAAGAAGAAAAGTTCTACGCTGGCGGCGGAGGGGACGTCTGGATCCGTGCGCTTGAGCCCATCGGGACCGGAGCGAACAAGCCGCATCTGGAGATCGCCCCCTGGCTGATCGTCATCTTTGCTCAGCGCTATGGCGTCGCCGCCGATGGCAGCCGGGTGAAGCACTACTATGTTCCCGAAAGCGTCGGCATTGCGACCGGTGTCCTGATCACCGCGCTCCATCACGCGGGCCTGTCGTGCCTGACCCACACGCCCAACCCGATGGGGTTTCTCAATGCGATGTGTCAGCGGCCTGAATCGGAAAAACCGGTGATGATCCTCGCGGTTGGGCACCCTGCGGAGAACGCGACTGTTCCCGCCGCAGCCAAACGCAAGAAACCGCTCGACCAGATCTCAACTTTCTGCACCAAGGATTGACCCATGGAAATCATAAGTGAAAACAAATGTTTTGGTGGCAATCAGCTCGTCGCTTGCCATGACTCGGGCGCCACGAAGACAAAGATGACCTTCGGGCTCTTTCTCCCCGAAGAGGCCCGCGACGGGCCGGTGCCGCTGCTGTGGTATCTGTCGGGCCTGACCTGCACCCATGAAAACGCCATGACCAAGGCGGGCGCGCAGGCCTGGGCGGCCGAGGCGGGGATCGCGCTGTGTTTCCCCGACACCTCCCCGCGCGGGGAGGGTATTGCGGATGATGGCGCCTATGATCTGGGGCAGGGCGCCGGGTTCTACCTGGACGCCACGCAGGACCCTTGGGCACCGCATTTCCAGATGCGCCGCTACATCACCGAAGATCTTCCCGCGCTCCTGTTCGAAGAATTCGCGCTCGACCCGGAGCGGCAGGCGATCACCGGTCATTCCATGGGCGGCCACGGCGCTTTGACCTTGGCGCTGTCACAGCCCGGGCGCTACCGGTCGGTGTCGGCCTTTGCGCCGATCTGCAACCCGACCGAGTCGGAGTGGGGGCGCAAGCAGTTCCAAGCCTATCTGGGCGATGAGAGCCCCGCCTGGGCCGCCCATGATGCGACGATTCTGCTGCGGGAGACCGGGCTCGATGCGCCGCTGCTGATCGACACCGGCACCGAAGACCAGTTCAGCGATCACCTGGGCACCGGCGCCATGGCGCAGGCTCTGGCCGAAACGCGCACCCCGGCCACGCTGCGGCTGCAGGACGGCTATGATCACAGCTATTTCTTCGTCTCCAGCTTCATGGCGGATCACGTCGCCTTCCACGCAGAGGCGCTCTGGGCGTGATCTATGTCGATGCCGATGCCTGCCCCGTGCGGGAGGAGACCATGCGCGTTGCGACCCGGCACCGGGTCCCGGTGAAGATGGTCTGTGACGGCGGGATCCGGCCTTCGGCCAACCCGTTGGTGGAGGTCGTGATCGTCGCCCAGGGCGCCGACGCGGCCGATGACTGGATCGCGGAACGGGTGGCGCCGGGCGATCTGGTCATCTCGGCCGACATCCCTTTGGCGGATCGCTGCGTGAAGGCGGGGGCCGAAGTGCTCAAACCGGACGGCACCGTTCTGGACGCCACCACCATCGGCCCGGCGCTTGCCACGCGCGATCTCATGGCGGACTTGCGCAGCGCCGATCCTTTCCGGCAAGGAGGCGGCAAAGCCTTCACCAAGGCCGACCGCAGCCGCTTCCTGAACGCGATGGAAAACGCCCTGCGCCGCGCCAGTTCCAAAAGGACCACCCCATGACCATCGAAGCTGTCGTGTTCGACATCGGCAATGTGCTGATCCGCTGGGCGCCCGAGGCGTTCTATGACCGTGCGATCGGGCAGGACCGGCGTTTGCGCCTGTTCCAGGAGGTCGATCTGACCGGCATGAATGAGGGCGTCGATCTGGGCGCCGATTTCCGGCAATCGGTGTCGGATCTGGCGGATGCGCATCCCGATTGGGCCACAGAGATCCGCATGTGGGAAGAGCACTGGCTAGAGATGGCGAGCCCGGCCATCGACCGCTCCGTCCGGCTGCTGCGCGCTTTGCGCCGGACCAAGATACCGGTCTATGCCCTGTCGAATTTCGGTCGCGAGACGTTCCGCATCGCCGAAGGCAACTACCCGTTCCTGGAGGAGTTCGACATCCGCATCCTGTCGGGTGAGCACAAAATGATGAAGCCCGACCCGGCGATCTACCACCTGCTCGAAGAGCAATCCGGCGTGGCGCCGGAGGCGTTGTTCTTCACCGACGACCGGCCCGAAAACATTGACACCGCGAAAGAGCGGGGCTGGCAGACGCACTTGTTTGAGGGCGCCAAGGGGCTAGCAGAGCGGCTGGTCGAAGAGGGGCTTTTGACCGAAGAGGCCGCTGAATGATCGACATCATTCCTTTCGAGGCCGAAGCAAAGCTGGACTGGATCGCCCTGACCGATGCGCTTGCCGCCGGGCATGACCTGCCACGGGCCGAGGTCGCGGACAGCTTCCTTTATCGCGGCGATGACACCTTGCTGAACCGGGCGGCGTGGATCGACGGGCTCGGGCTGGCGGTAAAGGCCGCAACGATCTTTCCGAACAATGCAGGGCCGTCCGTGAATGGGGGCATCAGCCTGTTCTCTGATACCGACGGAACGCTTGAGGCGGTGGTCGATTTCCACCTGGTCACCAAGTGGAAAACCGCCGGAGACAGCCTTTTGGCCGCGCGCCGTCTGGCCCGGCCCGACAGCCGCACGATCCTGATCGTGGGCGCGGGGACCGTGGCGGCCTCTTTGCGCGCGGCCTATGGCGCCGCCTTCCCGGATGCCCATTTCCTGGTCTGGAACCGCAGCCCTGCGGGGGCGGAGGCTCTGGCCGCGCAGGCCGCCAACACTGAGGCCGTGACCGATCTGGAAGCCGCCGTGGCGCGGGCCGACATCGTCACCTGCGCCACGATGAGCAACACGCCGGTGCTGCGCGGGGCGTGGCTGCGGCCCGGTCAGCATGTCGATCTGATCGGCGCTTATCGCCCCGATATGCGTGAGGCCGATGACGATGTGCTCACACGCGGGGCGCTGTTCGTGGACAGCCGGGCCACGACCATCGGCCATATCGGAGAAATCCAGGACCCTCTGGATCGGGGCGTGATCTCGGAAGCCGACATTCGCGCGGATTACTACGATCTGCCCGCCTTCACCCGCGCGCCCGAGGACATCACGGTCTTCAAGAATGGCGGCGGCGCCCATCTGGACCTGATGACCGCGCGCTACATCCTTGAGGCGTGGCGGGGCTGAACTCACGTCCTTCGTCAGAACGGCGAAGGGCAACCTGCGCCTAAAGCGATGCTTCGACCCTGAATCCCTCGGGGATCGTGTCGCGGCCCTCCAGCACCAGATCGGCCATCGCTTCTCCGGCGGCGGGTGCCATGCCGAACCCGATCTTGAACCCGCCATTGGCGATGAACACGCCGCTTCGTAGAGGGTGCGGCCCCAACATCGGCGCGCGGGATCGGGCGCGCGGGCGCAGCCCGGCCCAGCGGGCGATTTCGGGCGCATCGCGCAGGGCGGGCACGGCGGCGCGGGCGCGGGCCACCACATCGTCCAGCAGAGCATCAGTGCCAAGCCCGTCGAACTCCCGCTCTGTGGTCGATCCGATCGCGACGGTGCCGTTCAGATGCGGGATCACGTGCAGCCCGTCCGCGAAAAGCTGCGGCGCGCCTGCGCGGTTCTGCTCTAGAAGCGCGGCCTGCCCCTTGATCGGTTGGCCGATGGTGCGGCCCATCTCGCGGGACAGGTCCTCCAGCCCCGCCGCGCCGGTGGCGAGCACGAGGGCACCCTGTTCGGGGCCTTCGGTCACGATCTCGCCGCCCTTGGCGATGATCGCGCGGGCGAGCGCATCGCAGGCGCCCGCCGGGCTCAGATGGGCTGAGAGCGTGTCGCGGATCCACCAGCCGGAGGGGCTCTGCGGCGCCCAATCGCTTTCAGTGCGGATGACGTCCCAAAGCGCATGGCCCTGCCACAGCTCCGCCGCGCCTGCCGCTCGCCCGCGGGCCAGCTCCAACGCGTGGTCATCCGCCACGGGCTGCAACCGCCCGGCATTGACATAGCCGGGATCGCCGCCGCCGGTGGCGGCCACCTCGGGCCACCAGTCGCGCGCCATCAGCAGGGATTTGAGCTGAAACGCCTTCTTGTCGTTCCAGTTCTCGGGCACATGGGGCGCTAGGGCTCCGACGATCCCGCCAGACGATCCTGCGCCCGGTCCGCCCGGGTCGATCACCCGGACCTTTGCCCCGCGTTTGACGCAGGCCCAGGCCACGGACAGGCCAAAAGCCCCCGCTCCGCGTATGGTCACGTCGATCATTGCCATTGCCTGTCCTCGCGGTCACTCTGTGCGCCGGACCCTAGCCGGAGCGCCCCCCATGGACCAGAGCAGCGACACCACCTGGAACGGCCCTGTGCCGGTCTCTCGCCGGTTCGATGATCCGTATTTCAGCCTTGAGAACGGACTGGAGGAGACGCGGCACGTCTTTCTTGACGGAAATCGGCTGGGGGATCGCCTGACCGAACCCTTGCGCATCGCAGAGCTGGGATTTGGCACCGGGCTCAACCTGTTGGCCACCTGGGCTCTGTGGGAGCAAGGCCCGCGCGCGCCGCTGTCCTTCACCAGCTTCGAAGCCTTCCCGATGGCCCCGGCGGATCGCACCGCTGCCCTTGCCGCCTTCCCCGCCCTGGCCGACAAGGCCGCGCGATTGGAGGCGGCCCTGACCTCGGGCGCAGAGCTGGCCCCGAACCTGACGCTGACCCTGATTGAAGGCGATGCACGCGCAGCCCTGCCCGCGTGGGAGGGTTGCGCGGATGCCTGGTTCCTTGACGGGTTTGCCCCCGCCAAGAACCCAGAACTGTGGGAGCCCGCCCTGATGCAGGCCGTCCACGACCACACCGCACCGTGTGGCACGTTTGCCACCTATACGGCGGCGGGGGCAGTGCGCCGTGCGTTGACCGATGCGGGGTTTGCCGTGACACGGGTGCCGGGCTTTGGCCGCAAGCGTCATATGACCATTGGCGCCCGTCCGTGAGCCAGGACCAGAACACAAAGCTGGGCATCTGGCTGATGGTGGCCACCACGCTGGTCTTTGCCAGCCAGGACGGGATCAGCCGCCATCTGGCCAGCACCTACAATGTGCTGATGGTGGTGATGATCCGCTACTGGTTCTTTGCCGCCTTCGTGATCGTTCTGGCCAAACGGCAAGTGGGCTCTGTCCGCGCTGCGGCAGCGACGAAGCAGCCGGTCCTGCAAGCGGTCCGAGGCGTTCTTCTGGTGGCCGAGGTCTGCGTGATGGTGCTGGGTTTCGTCCATCTCGGGCTGGTCGAAAGCCAGGCCGTGTTCGGCTGCTATCCGCTTCTGATCGCGGCGCTGTCGGGTCCGATCCTGGGCGAATCCGTCGGCTGGCGCAGATGGGTGGCCATCGGCATCGGAGCCGTCGGGGTGATGGTGATCCTCAACCCCGGATCGGGCGTGTTCGCCCCTGCGGCGGTGCTGCCTCTGGCGTCGGCCTTCATGTTTGCGCTCTACGGCCTTCTGACGCGCTACGCGGCCCGCAAGGACAGCGCGGCGACATCGTTCTTCTGGACCGGCACCACCGGGGCCGTGGCAATCACCTTGGTTGGGCTGTGGGTCTGGGAGCCCATGACCGCCCACGATTGGCTGTGGATGGCGCTGCTTTGCGTCACTGGCGCGGGTGGGCATTTCCTGCTCATCAAGACCTACGAGGTCGCGGAGGCAAGCGCAGTGCAGCCCTTTGCCTTCCTCCAGATCGTGTTTGGCGCGCTGATCGGCATCACCGTGTTCGGAGAGATCTTGCGGCCCAACGTGGCTTTGGGCGCCGCCATCGTCGTGGGGGCGGGGCTGTTCACCCTGATGCGGGCGCGGCGCCGGGCCTAGCGGCGATGCTCCGGGCGGTGGCGCCCCGGCGCGAAGCGTTCCCGGGAACGGAGCTCACGCTCCAGCCGGTCGGCAAAGGCGGCGCGCTCCTCGGCAGGCATGGCGGAGAGCCGCGCGCTCAGCGCGCCCGTGCCCGCCTGGGCCCAATTGTCGGCGCGGGCGCGCTGCCGGGCCAGCAGCTCTGTGAAGGCGGCGTCATCGAACGGATCGGCGCGCAGAAGCTCCAGCATCTTGGCCAGCTCGCCGCCCCGAGCGCTGCGCGTCTGAGGGCTGGGCCGGTCGCCGCGGGCGATTTCGGCGCGGATGGTCTGGCCGATGGCGCGGCGATCATCCTCGCTCAGCGCGCGGGTGAGGGGGCCAAGGCTCAGGTCCACGGCGCGGGGATTGCGCCCGTCGGGGCCGTTGAGAATCGCGCCGAGGATCAGCCCGATCACCAGAACGTTCAGGGCCAGAGAAATCGGCAGGATGATGCGCCGCAGGCGCGAGGGCTTGGGGGGCTCCATTCTTAGTCCTCCAGGCTCAATGCGCCATCGCTCAACACGGTGAGGCTAACGCTGTCGCCCATCATGCGGGCAGTGATGTCTTGGACCATGACGGGGGGCATGATTCCGATCCAGAGCCCAGCCACCCCCGCCACGGCCATGCCGCCCAGAGACGGCCAACCCCCGACAGCCGCCCGGATCGATTCCCAAAGCGAGCGCGGCGCGGGAGCGGGTTCAAGCGGCGTGGGCATTTCGCGCAGGGCATCGCCCATGATCCGGGCCGAGAGCGTTTCGCTCATCTCGGGCGCGGGTTCTTCCGCGATCTCCGCGAAGAGCGCGTCGAGCTGATCCATATCCGTGCGGTCCGTCATCTAAAGAACCCCCAATTCTGTCCTGCGCGGCGATAGCGCCGCCGCCAGAGCCCGTTTGCCCCGGGCCGTCAGACTTTCGACGGCTTCGGGCGTGATGTCCATGATCGCGGCAATTTCGGAATTGCCCAGACCTTCGAAGTGGCGCAGCGCTACCGCCTGTGCCTGCCGTTCGGGCAGATCGGCGAGTGCGGTTCGCAGAGCCTGTGCCCGGGCATCGCGCTGCAGTTCCTGCATCGGCGTGGCCGCTTCGTCCACCGGCTCTGGTGCAGCGTCAAGCGCCACATTGCGCCCCCCGCGCCGCAGCCGGTCCGTGCATAGGTTGGCCGTCACCCGGTAGAGCCAGGTCGACACCTGTGCGCCCTCCTCCACCCAGTCGGGGGCGGCGCGCCACAGGCGGAGCATGGCCTCCTGGGTCACGTCCTCTGCCTCGGCCTGCTGACCCAGCATGCGCCGGGCCTGAGCCAGAACGCGCGGCGCGAGGCGGCGGGTCAGTTCCGCCGCCGCACGCGCATCACCCGCCGCATAGGCGGCAAGCAAGTCCCCGTCCGAGGGGGAAGGCGTGTTGGAGCCATCGGTCATACCGGGATCGTTTGTGCCCGCTCCGTCGGACGGGGTCCATCCGCGTCAGTTATGACCGCCGCGATAGCCGTGGCCGCCATGACCGCGCCGGTCGCCCCGACGATCATCCCGACGGTCGCCGCGCTGCATCCGATCGGCGAGAGCCTCGAACTCCTCTTCGCTGATGGCGCCATCGCCATCTTTGTCGAGCCGTTCGAACATCGTGGTCTCATTCTGACCCTTGGGGCCGACCATCTCTTCGATCTGGATCAGACCGTCATCGTTCTCGTCCATCATCTCGATCATCCGCTCCGCGCGGCGCGCCTGGCGGTTCGCGATGATCTCCTCTGCGCTCAGCCCGCCATCGTTGTTGCTGTCGACTTCTGCGAAATCGGCCTCTTTCTTGGCCATCAGCTCGGCCGGGGTGATCTGGCCGTCGCCATTGGTGTCGAGATCAGAGAAGCTGGGAGGGGCCTGCCGCGACATGCCGCCGAACGGGTCGGCCGACGCGGCGCTGACCAGCAGCCCGGCGGAGATGGCAGAAATCAGAAGCGTGGTTTTCAGCTTGGTCATGGGGATGTCCTATGTGTTTGCCTCACTCCCCGCCCGTTTTGAGCGAGGATACTAGTCACACGCGGCACGCAGGTCATTCCGTCGCTGAAAATCGAAAAAAGTTTAAAAAAGTTTTGAGGCTATTGCCCGGCGGGCCGTGGGGCTGCCGGAGCGACCGGAGCCGAGGGCCGCGCAATGGGGCGCGGTGCCGATTGTGGATCCAGGGCGGGGCGCTCTGCTGCTGGGGCAGGGACCACGACCTGACCCAACCCGGACGGACGTGGTCGCGGGCGCACAAGCGCTTCCTTGCCGATCAAGAGAGGGGTGAACGCCACGGGCCCGGTCTTCCCTGACAGGCGCGCGCGGTAGATCGGGACCGATTCCGTCACGCGCTGCACGTAATTGCGGGTTTCACGGAAGGGGATGTGTTCGATCCAGTCCACGGGGTCGAGCTCCCCTTCGCGTGGATCGCCTCGCAGGGCCATCCACTCATAAGCTCGCCCCGGTCCGGCGTTGTAGCTTGCGGCAACCAGAACGGGGCTGTCTCCGAAATCTTCGATCAGACCGGCAAGGTAAGCACTGCCGAGCCGCGCATTGTAGCTCCAGGAGCTGGTGAGCATCGGGTAGGAATAGCCAATGCCCAGCCTGCGAGCGACCTCGCGCGCCGTGCCGGGCATGAGCTGCATGAGCCCCTGCGCCCCGACCGGGCTGCCCGCATCTGCGCGGAACTCGCTCTCCTGCCGCGCGATGGACAGGGCAAGCGCGGGGTCCACGGGCAGCGGCTCCGCGGCGAGCGGGTGCAACGGGTGATAGCCGGGCGCGATGAGCAGGCCGCGCCGCGCGGCAGCTTTTGCCACTTTCAGAGCCAGGAAGTGCTCCTCTCGCTCCAGCAGCATTGCAATCGCACCCTGAAGGTCTGTCTCCGGGGCGCTTTCTCCGAGAGCGATAGCAAACCGGTAGGCATAACCGCGCTGCTCGGCGGTTAGCAGCAGGTCGAGCGCCTGAACCATGTCGTTGCGCAGCGCGTCGCTCTCTCGCCAGTCCTCGGCGGGGAGCGGATCCGCGTAGGACGCATCCAATGGCAGCCCCGCGCGTTCGGACGACAGCAGGCCGTAAAAGGCCGTTTGGTACCGAGCGCCTTCACGCCAGGCCGCCATCGCACCTTCCTGGTCGTCGGTGGCTGCTCGAGCTTCCCCGATCCAGAACCAGGCCCGGCCCAGCGAAATCGGCGTCTCGACCTCTGTGCGGAACTGTTCGAAATGGCGCAGTGCGCGGGCCGGATCATCCAGCTTGCGCAGGGCAATATAGCCCGCAAGCCATTCCAGATCGGCATGGTTGTAGCCGTCTTCAGGGGTCGTGCCGTTCTGGGTCGCGAGGCGGTAGGCCCGGTCGGGATCGCCTTGCCGCATCTCCCAGCGGGCGAGGCTCCGCCGCCAGCCGGACCAGCGGAACGGATCGCCCAGCCGGTCCGGAGACTGTGCCTCGGCCAACGTGATTGCCTCGCGGTAGCGGCCCTTCGCGGCCAGCCAGTCGAACCGCGCATAGGCCACGCCCGGCACGGAGCGGAGCGCCTCGGGCTCCTGCCCGGCGGTCGAAAGATTGCGAATGTAGGCGATGCGCGCCTGCGCAATGGCGCGCTCCTCCGGTGAGAGCTTTGGCAGGATGCGCAGCGCATCGTTCACCCGTTCCGCAAACAGCAGGCGGTCCACGCGCTCGGCGTGGTGCGGCCCCAGAAGGAGCCCGAACTGCGCCAGCATTCTGGCTTCTGTCTCGGCATCGGCGTTCAGCTCGATCCAGGCGCGGATCAGCATTCTGGCCCGGTTCGGATCAAGCGGAGACGTGACATCGGCAAGCGCAATCGCCCCGTCCATGGTGCGCGGGCTGTCTCCGACAAAGGCGCGCACGCGCGCGGCATCGGTGTCCTTGGTAATGGCACGCTCTGCCGCGCGCATCAGGCGGTCCTGTTCGGGCCAGTCCGGGCGACGGGCGACAAAGGCGTCGATCTCTTCGAAACTGCCGTTCCCGTCGCGCAGGCGGGCCCAGTCGATCAGATCGCTGGCCGCCGTCCCCAGAGGCAGGGCGAGCGATTCCGCCAAAGCCGTGTCACCCCGCGACAGCGCGGCAAACGCATCCTTGATCGCATCGTTTTGAGGGCGATCCTGAGCCAGCCCGCCCAGAGGCAGGAGCGCGACAAGGGCGGCAAGAATAAGCGATCGGACCATGGTGGGCAGAGTGCAGGTCAGCCGATTCTTGGCAAGGGGAGAAAACCCGACTAGTGTCCGCGCGGATCCGCGATGGGCGGGTCTTTGCCAGTTCAGGAGAACGCGATGTTCAAAGGATCCATCCCCGCGCTTGTCACGCCCTTCGGTCAGGACGGCAAACCGGACATGGCAGCGTTCAAGGACCTGATCGACTGGCAGATCGAAGAGGGATCGTCCGGTTTGGTTCCCGTTGGCACCACGGGCGAAAGCCCGACTCTGACCCATGACGAACATGACGCGGTTGTCGCTGCGGCCGTGAAATACGCCGATGGCCGTGTGCCGGTCATTGCCGGTGCGGGCTCCAACAACACCTCCGAAACGGTCAAGCTGGTGCGCGGAGCACAGGCCGCTGGGGCCGATGCCGCCCTGATCGTGACGCCCTACTACAACAAGCCGACCCAAGACGGCCTGATCGCCCATTATGAGGCCGCCGCCGAGATTGGCCTGCCGATCATCATCTACAACATCCCCGGCCGGTCGGTTGTCGATATGACGCCCGAAACCATGGGCCGTCTGGCCAAGCACGAGATGATCGTGGGCGTGAAAGATGCGACCGGCGATCTGGCCCGCGTGCCGCGCACCCGCATCACCTGTGGCACCGATTTCGTGCAACTGTCCGGCGAAGATGCCACGGCTCTGGGCTTTAACGCCCATGGCGGGGTGGGCTGCATTTCGGTGACCGCGAATGTCGCGCCGCGTCTGTGCGCTCAGTTCCAGGCCTGCACCGCGCGCGGGGACTATGCCGCCGCCCTGGAAATTCAGGATCGCCTGATGCCGCTCCATGAGGCGATCTTCCTGGAGCCGGGCGTTGTCGGTGCCAAATACGGCCTGTCCCTTCTGGGCCGTGTCAGTGCGGATGTGCGTCTTCCGCTGGTGCCTGCAACCGATCCGGTCAAGCAGGCCATCAAGGATGCGATGATCCACGCCGGGCTTCTGTCCTAAGGGGCCGGACCGGGCCCGACCGCGATCTGATGACTGCCGCGCATTAACGCTTCGCTAACCATCGTGTCCCCATGGTGGGGCATGACGCGCGACTCCGCCTTTTCCGAAGCTCCGGCGCTGTTTCCACTGGATGTGGATGAAGCCCCCGTGCCCAAGGGCGCGAAGGCCCCGTCCTATATCCGCGATCACCGTGCCCGGCTTCGGGAAAGGTTTCTCTCTGGCGGCGCCGATGCCGTGCCGGAATACGAACTGCTTGAGCTGCTCTTGTTCGCCGCGATCCCGCGCCGGGATGTGAAGCCTTTGGCCCGCCTGCTGCTTGAGACCTTCGGGGATCTGAACGCTGTCTTGTCTGCCCCCCGTGCCCGGCTGGAGCAGGTCGAAGGCGTCGGCCCCGCCGTCGTTGCGCAGCTCAAGATCACCGAAGCCTGCGCGCATCGCATGGCGCGCGCGCGGGTGCTGCGTCATCAGGTGCTGTCCTCCTGGGACGCGCTGCTGGACTATTGTCATACGGTCATGGCGCATCGCGACACCGAACAGTTCCGCGTCCTGTTTCTGGATCGCAAGAACGTTCTGATTGCCGATGAGGCGCAGGCGCGCGGCACTGTGGATCACGTCCCGGTTTACCCGCGCGAGGTCGTCAAGCGCGCGCTTGAGCTGAACGCATCGGCTCTGATCCTGGTCCACAACCATCCGTCGGGCGATCCGACGCCGTCGGAATCGGACATCACGATGACCGCGCAGATCGAACGGGCGGCGCAGGCTTTAGGGATCGTCGTGCACGATCATCTGATCATTGGCCGCTCGCGCGAACTGAGCTTTCGCGCGGAAGGGTTACTGTAGCGCGCCCTGCGCGACCCACAGCTCCACCCGCCGGTTGGTCTGCCGTCCCCAATCGCTGTCGTCGCAGGCCAGCGGAAGCGCTTCGCCAAAGGCGTCGATCTCCAGCGAAACGCCGTCGGGCAGCCCGTCGCTCAGCACGTTCAGAAGCTGCCGCCGGACGCTTTCCGCCCGCGCCAGAGACAGGCTGCGATTGGCTTCGGCCGGGCCCACGCCGTCGCTGAACCCCACAAGGAACAGCCGGGCGCCTTGGTATTCGCCATCGCGGATCGCCCGGCCCAGTTGCAGCATGTTCGATCGGGACTGCGCGTCCAGCCGGGTCGATCCGGGCGTGAAGCGGAACGTGGTGGAGAGCCTCTGACGCCGCGAGAGCTTGCCCACCATGTCCTGCAGGTTGGCCAGGCTGATCTCTTCGCCCGCGACAAGGATTGCGCGGGCCAGCCGGTCCCCTTGCCGAGAGAGCGGCACTGGCACCGGACCGCGATCCACGAACCCGGCGCGGCGCACGATCTTCTGGGCTTCGCTGCTGCGTAGCCAGGCGAGCCACGCGCTTGCCTCCGGGGCCATGCGGCGCTCCGGGAGGTAGATGAACAGAGGGCGGGTGAGCGTGTAATCTTCGGTCTTGAGCGACAGAAGATTTGCGTCCGACACCATGCCGCAACTGCCGCCCAGAGGCAGCGGCCGCGCCAGCCCGTGATTGCGATAGGGCGCCACGCCCACGGCGCCCGCGTCTTGCGCGACGGCGGTGGTCATGGCGTCGGTCGTGTCGTGGAACTGGACAGTGTCCGACAAGGTCACGCCTGCCGGGGTCAGCACCCCGTCGATGAACCCTTGCACGTCGCCCGACTGCTCAGGCCCGAGGTGCAGCTTGACCGGTCCGGGGGCCAGCCCAAGCTGCGCCCAATCGGTGATCGTGCCCGCGAACAGGCCCGCCAGCTCCGTGGGGGTCAGCGGGCGTAGAAGCCTGCGGGGCGATCCCACCGGCACAAGCGCATCAAGCGCGACGATCTCGCTCCGGCGGGCGTCGGACAACCGGCCCAGCCCGGCTTCGGAGCCCTGGCGCGCCTCTTCGGGGCGGATCTCGCGCACGGAGAGCGCGGCGTCCGCCTGGTTGGAGAACAGGTCAGCAAAGCCTTCGTCGCTCGTGCCGACATGGAAGCTGAACCGCAGCACCGGCAGTCCGCTGCTCGCGTCTTCGACATCGTATTCGAAGTGGAGCGGGTCGACCTCCCGCCGCACGGCGCGCAGGCCGCGCGTGCGGGCGTAGCCTTCGATCAGTGCGGGCATCAGAACGTCCGACATGCGCGCGGCGCCAGACAGGCGCAGGCGAGGGACGTAGTCCTCGGGATCGGGGCACAGGGCGCCCTCGCATTCCGTATGATCGTAACGCAGCGTCACCTCTCCGGCATCGGTCATGAGCCGCAGGAAGGTGCCGTCAAACCCCAGGATATCGCCCGAGACGGCGGTGCCGCCGTGGGTGATCGTCACCGGCTCTGCCCGCGCAGGGGCGGCGCTGACCGCAAGTGTGCAAAGAAAAAGTGCGGCGAACTGAGTCGCCGCACGTCCAAACCGTCTGTGCCAGGGGTCGTCGCGCGTCATCTTGCGGCAACAGTCCGGTCCGACACCATGTTTTGCAAGATCAAAAACTCGCCCACGGAATCGCAGCCGGGAACCGTCATTGTGAGGTCACGGGTCTCGAGCCCGGACGGCCCGGTTTGCAGCGATTGGGCCGCGATTTCGCCGCCGCAGGTGGCGTCGATAACCTCGGCTTCGACGCTCAAGGCGATCTGCCCGTCGCGGGGAGAGGTTTCGGCAGGGTAGGTGTAGACCTCAGCCAGAAGCGCGCGCTCCAGCGTCGGATCGCCAAGCTGGGTAAACACGCCGCCGGACATGCTCGCATCGGGCGCATCGCGCCACACGTGACCGGCGGTGAAGTAGGCGGCGCCGAATTCGCGCGCATGAAGCTGAAGCCCGGTTTCCCCCTGCCATTGCAGAGCGACCCGGTCCAGATCCGCCATGTCGGGCAGGGAAAGCCGCGCCACGGCGCCTTCGCCGTCGCTCAGGGCAACGATGAAGCTGGCGTCTTCGGTCAGGGCGGGGACGGACAATTCTGCCGCGCCTTGGTCGTCCAAGGCGATGGCGAACATCATGCCGCGATGGTGGATCGTGGCGCGCTGTCCGGCATGGCACGGGGCTGAAACGTCGAGCTCGGCAAAGGCCAGCGGCGCGGCTGTTGCGGAAAGCGCCACTGTGCAGTCCAGCTCGGCCACGGGTGCGGCTGCCATGTCCTCCGGCAGAGCGGCGCTCAGGCCCTTGGGCAAGGCGGCCAGCACGAGCGGCAGCGAGGGGAGGGGCAAGGCGGGCAGAAGGTCCGCACCCAGCACGAAAGACGCGTGCTGCGGCGGCGTGCTCAGGTTTTCCGGCAGCACCGGCGCAACGCTCAGGCGCTCCGCCTGTGCTTCGCCATTTTGCATGGTGAAGCCGATCCCGACCGCCACGGCAAATGTGCCTGCGGCAACAGCAAGCTTCTTGAGACCTGACATGATTCTATCCCTTCGCATATTGCGACGGTGCTAGAATGCTCCCCTTCGGTGGCGTCCGAAGGACGGACGGAAGAAGAAGGCGAGGTCAAATCAGGGCGAAGTTGTGACAGGCCGGGTCGCGGCCGGTCACAGGCGGCCATGGCAGTGCTTGAACTTCTTGCCCGATCCGCAGGGGCACAAGGCGTTGCGGCTGGGGTTGCCCCAGGTCGAGGGATCGGTTTCGTCGAACCCTTCTATGGCGGCACCGCTGGCGGCCGTGGCTGCGCCCGCCGCTGCAGCGGCGGTGGCGGCGCTGTGCTTCTCCAGTTCGCGCCGCATCCGCTCCTGTTCGGCCAGCTGCGCCTGACGCATCTGCTCAAGCTCCGCTTCGGTCAGCGGGCGGATATTGTTCAGCTTTTCGGTCACATCGAAGCGCAGCCCGTCCAGCAGGCCTTCGAACAACTGGAAGCTCTCGGTCTTGTATTCGTTCAGAGGGTCGCGCTGCGCATAGCCGCGAAAGCCCACGACCGATCGAAGATGTTCCAGCGTCAGAAGATGCTCGCGCCATTTGGCGTCGATCGTGCTCAGGATCACCTGCTTTTCGACGCTGCGATAGGTGTCCGAGCCGAACTCTTCTTCCTTGGCGCCGGTGAAGGCGTCGGAGGCCTCAACGAGGCGCTCGTAGATCACGTCGTCATCCACGCCTTCTTCTTCGACCCAGGCCAGAATCGGGGCGTCGACGCCCAGATGCTTCAGCGCATCGGCATAGAGCCCCTCACCGTCCCACTGGTCGGCATAGCTGCGTTCCGGGATGTGCCGGGCCACGAGGTCTTCGATGACCTGGTGACGCATGTCGGTCGCGATCTCCGAAACGTCCTCGGCTTCCATGATCTCGCGGCGCTGACCGAAGATCACCTTCCGCTGATCGTTCATCACGTCGTCGAATTTCAGAAGCTGCTTGCGGATGTCGAAGTTGCGGGCTTCGACCTTGGTCTGAGCGCGCTCCAGCGATTTGTTTACCCACGGGTGCACGATGGCTTCGCCGTCCTTCATGCCCAGCGTGCTAAGCACCTTTTCCAGACGCTCGGATCCAAAGATCCGCATCAGGTCATCTTCCAGCGACAGGAAGAAGCTGGACCGGCCCGGATCGCCCTGACGGCCCGACCGGCCGCGCAGCTGGTTGTCGATCCGGCGGCTTTCGTGCCGTTCGGTCGCCAGAACGAACAGACCGCCGGCGTCCAGCACCTTTTGCTTTTCTTCGGCATGTTCGGCTTCGATCTTGGCGCGCAGCTCGTCGGGGTTTGCCTCGGGATTGGCGGCCAGAGCCTCCATCACCTTCATCTCGACATTGCCGCCCAGCTGAATATCGGTGCCGCGCCCGGCCATGTTGGTGGCGATGGTCACGGAGCCCATCTTCCCGGCCTCGGCCACGATATGGGCTTCGCGCTCATGCTCGCGGGCGTTGAGCACGTTATGCGTCACACCGGCTTCGGTCAGAAGCTGGCTGAGCATGTCGGATTTCTCGATCGAGGTGGTGCCGACCAGGATCGGCTGGCCCTTCTCGTGGGCGGCCTTGATCTCTTCGACGATGGCTTCGTATTTCTCGCGGCCTGTGCGGTAGACTTGGTCATGCTCATCTTCGCGGGAGATGGGGCGGTTGGTGGGCACTTCGACCACGCCCAGCCCATAGATATCCGCGAATTCCTCGGCCTCGGTGATCGCGGTGCCGGTCATCCCGGCGAGCTTCTCGTAGAGGCGGAAATAGTTCTGGAAGGTCACGCTGGCGTGGGTGACGTTTTCCGGCTGGATCTGGGCGCCTTCCTTGGCTTCGAGAGCCTGGTGCAGCCCGTCCGACAGGCGGCGGCCATGCATCATGCGGCCGGTGAATTCGTCGATCAGAACAACCTGCCCGTCGCGGACGATGTAGTCCTTGTCCTTGGTGTAGAGCTTGTGCGCGCGCAGGCCCTGGTTCACGTGGTGGACCAGTGTGGTGCTTTCCGGGTCGTAGAGCGTGTGCTCATCGTCCAGCAGTCCGGCCGAGCGCAGGCGCTGCTCCAGGAATTCATTGCCGTCGTCGGTGAAGGTCACCTGACGAGTTTTTTCGTCCATCTCGAACATTTCGTCCGTCAGCTCAGGGATCAGCGCGTCGATGGCGACGTAAAGATCGCTGCGGTCCTGGGCCGGGCCGGAAATGATGAGCGGCGTGCGCGCTTCGTCGATCAGGATGCTGTCCACCTCGTCGACAATGGCGAAGTGGTGGGGCCGCTGGACCATCTCCTTGAGAGAGCCCTTCATGTTGTCGCGCAGGTAATCGAACGCCAGCTCGTTATTCGTGGCATAGGCCACATCGCACTGATAGGCGTTGCGCTTTTCGTCATCGGGCTGGTTGGGATAGATGGCGCCGGTGGTCATGCCCAGCTGGGCGAACACCTTGCCCATCCATTCGGCGTCCCGCTTCACGAGATAGTCGTTCACGGTGACGATATGCACGCCTTTGCCGGTCAGCGCGTTCAGATACGCGGCGAAGGTGGCGACGAGCGTCTTGCCCTCGCCGGTCTTCATTTCCGCGATATTGCCTTCGTGCAGGAACGCCCCGCCCATCAGCTGCACGTCAAAGGCGCGCAGGCCCAGAGCACGGCGGGCGCCCTCGCGGCAGTTGGCGAAAGCTTCGGGCAGCAGCGCGTCGAGCTTCTCGCCCTCGCTGTAGCGGCGCTTGAGCTCTTCGGTCTTGTCGATCAGCCCCTGATCGGACAGCGCCTCGTATTCGGGCTCCAGGGCGTTGATCTTGGCGATAAGCGGCTTCGTGGCCTTAACCTTGCGGTCATTCGGCGTGCCAAACACCTTTTTGGCGATCGTTCCAAGACCCAGCATATCCGCTCCTTCGGCGCGATTTCGGTTCACGGGATCAAGAGGCTGGTTGCCCCGGCGGGGCGCGCCCCCTAAATCTTGGGGCAATCCGGCCCCTCGGGACCCGCAAGGCTAGGTAAGGGCCGCATATCATAGTGTCAACGCCGCCCCCGAAGGCGTGACGGAAAGGAACGAACCTATGCTCCGCTTCACCCGCCCGCTGACTGCTGTCGCTCTGGCCCTTGGCGTTGCCACTTCGGCCCCGGCTCAATCGCTTGATACCGTGGTCGCCACCGTCGGAGAGACCGAGATCACCCTGGGTGAAATGCTGATCGCGCGGCTCCAGCTGCCGCAGCAATATCAGCAGATTCCCGAAGACGCGCTGTATGAGGGCGTGCTCAACCAGTTGATCCAGCAGCAGGTTCTGGCGGACAGCCTGGACGCGTCGCCCAAGCGGCTTGAGCTGGCCATCGCGAACGAGACCCGCTCGCTGCGCGCGGGTGAGGCGGTCGAGGCAATCGGTGCCGCCGAGGCGACCGAAGACGCGATCCGTGCCGCCTATGAGGAACAGTTCGGCACCCCCAGCGGCGAAATGGAGTATCGCGCGCGTCACATTCTCGTGGAGACCAAGGAAGAAGCCGAAGAGCTGGTCGCCCTGCTCGACGACGGTGCCGATTTCGCCGAGACCGCGAAAGAGCATTCGACCGGCCCGTCTGGCCCGTCCGGCGGTGATCTGGGCTGGTTCGGCGCGGGCATGATGGTGCCGGAATTCGAAGAGGCCGTGATGGCGCTAGAGCCGGGCCACGTGTCGGACCCGGTGGAGACCCAATTCGGCTGGCACGTGATTCTTCTGGAGGAGAGCCGCGAGAAGCCCGCACCGACGCTCGAGGATGTGCGTCTGGAGATCGAGGGTGAGCTGGTGCGCAAAGCCGTCGAAGCCCGCATCGCGGAGCTGGAAGCGGGCGCCGAGATCACCCGCGTCGATGGCATCGACCCGGCTGGCATTTCTCAATTCGAACTGCTGGAGCAGGAATGACCGTATCGCCTCTCGCTCCCGCGCAGTTTCCCGATCTGCCCCGCATCGACGGCGTGCGCTTTGCCGCCGCCGAGGCCGGGGTGCGCTACACGGGCCGGCTCGATGTGATGCTGGCCGTGCTCGATCCCGGCAGCACCGTGGCGGGGGTGTTCACCCGTTCCGCCACGCGCTCGTCCCCGGTTCGGGACTGCGAGGCCAAGATCCGTGGGCCGCAGGACGGTCCGGCGGCGATCCTTGTGAATTCGGGCAACTCCAACGCTTTCACCGGCAAGGCCGGGGACGGATCGGTTGAGGCCATCGTCACGGCGGTGGCCAAAGCCACGGGCTGCGCGGCGGAGCGGGTTTTCACCGCCTCCACCGGGGTGATCGGGGAACGGCTCCCCGATGATCGGATCGTGGCGGTCACCGATGATCTGGCGGCCTCACTGGACCCGGACGCGGCAGAGCAGGCGGCCCGCGCGATCATGACCACCGACACCTTCCCCAAAGGCGCCTGCGCCGAGGTTGAGGTGAACGGCACCCCGGTCAAGATCATGGGGATCGCGAAGGGCTCTGGCATGATCGCGCCAGATATGGCGACGATGCTGGTCTATATCTTCACCGATGCCGTGCTGCCGCGTGAGGCCGCGCAAGAGATGCTCGGGCGGCTCACCGACCGGACGTTCAACTGCATCACCGTGGATGGCGACACGTCCACGTCGGACACGCTTCTGTTCGGCGCGACTGGCGCGGCGGGCGTGGATGCCTCGGGCGATGCCGGGTTCGAAGCGGTGCTGCACGGCGTGATGCTCGATCTGGCGCAACAGGTCGTGCGCGACGGTGAGGGGGCGAGCAAGTTCCTGACCGTCTCCGTGACCGGCGCGGCGGATGATGCCGACGCCCGCAAGGTGGCCATGTCCATCGCTAACTCTCCGCTGGTGAAGACCGCGATTGCGGGCGAGGATCCCAACTGGGGCCGCGTGGTGATGGCCGTTGGCAAATCCGGAGCGCAGGCGGATCGGGATACGCTCACGATTCGGTTCGGAGACGTCACCGTCGCCCGCGAGGGCTGGGCCGACCCGGACTACCGCGAAGAACAAGGCGCCGCGCTGATGAAACAGCCCGAAATCGACCTGAGCGTTGATCTGGGGCTGGGTCGCGGCACGGCAACCGTCTGGACCTGCGATCTGACCCACGACTACATTCGCATCAACGCGGATTACCGGTCGTGAAGATCGTTCTAGTTTCGGCGGTCGCCCTGATCGACCCGGATGGCCGCGTGCTTTTGGCACAGCGGCCGGAAGGGAAGTCGATGGCGGGGCTGTGGGAATTCCCCGGCGGCAAGGTCGAGCCGGGGGAATCGCCCGAAGCGGCCTTGGTGCGCGAGCTGCACGAAGAGCTTGGCATTGAGACCTGGGGGAGTTGCCTGGCCCCGCTCACCTTCGCGAGCCACAGCTACGACGATTTCCACCTTTTGATGCCGCTCTTTGTCTGCCGAAAATGGGAGGGAACGCCAGTAGGTAAGGAAAATCAACAGCTTGCCTGGGTGCGCGCAGCCGATCTGCGCAGCTATCCGATGCCGCCTGCGGATATTCCTCTGATCCCCATCCTGCGCGACTGGCTCTAGCGACGATAAGCAGGAATGAGCCGGTTCCGGCCAAAAAGCTTGCGCTGTTTTCACGCCTCGCGTTAACCTTGCGTCAGCAATTCAACTCGCAGTTTCATTGGGGAGGTGCTGCCATGTTGACGACGATTTCGATCGGAACTTGCGTGACGGTTCAAGGCATTCTCGTGAAGATGCTCTCTGACGGACGATTGACCGTCAGAGTGGGTGATTCTGTCTACTGTGGGCGCCCCGTTCGGGAACCAGAGACGGTTGCGCCCGCATCGACACCGGCCTGAGCTCTGCCGGAGCCATACTTACCCGTCGAACTGAGCCTTGAACCTGTCGCGCAGCGCGGCTTTTTGCACTTTTCCCATCGTATTGCGGGGCAGGGATTCGACGGTCTCAAGGTGCTTGGGTCGCTTAAAGGCGGCAAGCTGGTCCTTCAGGGCCTCTGACAGTGTCCCGTGATCCGGCGTCACCCCCGCCTCGGGCACGATAACTGCCACCACGCCCTCTCCGAAATCGGGATGCGGCACGCCGATCACGGCGCTCTCCAGAACGCCGGGCTGTGCGTCCAGAACGTCTTCGACTTCTTTCGGATAGACGTTGAACCCGCCGGAAATGATCAGGTCCTTGCCGCGCCCGACGATGGTGACGTAGCCGTCCGGCGCCTGCACGGCCAGATCGCCGGTGATGAAGAACCCGTCCGCGCGCAGCTCTGCAGCCGTCTTTTCGGGCATCTGCCAATAGCCCTTGAACACGTTCGGCCCGCGGACCTCGAGCGTCCCGATCTCTCCGCGCGGCAGCTCTTGTCCCTCCGCGTCGCAGACCTTCAGCTCCACATCGGGGAGCGGAAGGCCCACGGTCCCGGCGCGGCGGTCTCCGTCATAGGGGTTGGACGTGTTCATGTTCGTCTCGGTCATGCCGTAGCGCTCCAGGATGCGGTGACCGGTGCGCGATTCGAACTGCCGGTGCGTTTCGGCCAGAAGCGGGGCAGAGCCCGACACGAACAGCCGCATATTGGCGCAGGTGTTGGCCGTGAAATGCGGATCGTCCAGCAGGCGGGTGTAGAAGGTCGGCACGCCCATCATCGCCGTGGCGCGGGGCAGATGGCGCAGCACCTCTTGCGTGTCGAATTTCGGCAGCAGGATCATCGCGCCCCCGGCCTGAAGCGTGACATTGGTGGCCACGAACAGCCCGTGGGTGTGATAGATCGGTAGCGCGTGCAGCAGCACGTCTTCCGCCGAGAAGCGCCACAGATCGGCCAGGGTCTGCGAGTTGGACAGCAGATTGCCCTGGGTCAGCATCGCGCCCTTGCTGCGCCCCGTGGTGCCCGAGGTGTAGAGGAACGCGGCCAGATCGTCCGCGCTGCGCTCCACAGTGTCGAACTGCGTCGGCTGGGCCTTCGCCAGATCGGCCAGAGTGCCATCCCGCGCGGTGCCGAGGGTCTCTACACGCGGGGCAAGCGCGGCGAGCGTCTCGTGGTCCTTAGGATCGCAGACAAACAGCCGGGCGCCGCTGTCTTCGACGAAATAGCGCAGTTCTGTCGCCGTGTAGGCGGTGTTGAGCGGCAGAAAGATCGCGCCGGTCTGCACGCAGGCGGCGTAAAGCGCGAGGTTGTCCGCGCTCTTCCCGATCTGAACGGCCACGCGGTCGCCCGTTTCAACGCCGCAGGCGGTCAGGGCGTGGGCGAATTGCGCCGCGCGTCCCAGAAAATCGCTGTGGGTGAGGGTGGTGCCGTCGGGCAAATGCAGGAACGGCGTGGTCTGGCCTGCGTGCTTGCCGAAGAAGGCGTCAAAGAGCGGGTTGGGCATGGAAGACTCCGCGTTGAACTTGCGGGATTCTTCCCAGTTTCTGAATGAGGGTTCAAGCTGGCTGTCCGAGTCGCTTTGCGGCTCGGACACGCGCCCGCCCGGGCAGGCGCGTGTCCTGCTGTTTACCCCCGGTTCATCCGGTTCTCGATCAGGTCATCCACCACTTCCGGCTCTGCCAGCGTGGAGGTGTCGCCCAAGGCGCCGTAATCGTTTTCCGCGATCTTGCGCAGGATACGGCGCATGATCTTGCCGGAGCGGGTCTTGGGCAGGCCCGGAGCCCACTGGATCAGGTCAGGCTTGGCGATCGGGCCGATCTCCGTGCGCACCCAGGTCTCCAGTTCTTTGCGCAGCTCGTCCGACGGCTCGATCCCGTTCATCAAAGTGACGTAGCAATAGATGCCCTGACCCTTCAGGTCATGCGGATAGCCGACGACAGCGGCTTCGGCGACCTTGGCATGGGCGACGAGAGCCGATTCGACCTCTGCCGTACCCATCCGGTGACCGCTGACGTTGATCACGTCATCCACGCGGCCCGTGATCCAGTAATAGCCGTCTTCATCCCGGCGACAGCCATCGCCCGAGAAGTAGTAGCCCTTGTATTGCTGGAAATAGGTCTCTTGAAAGCGGTCGTGATCGCCCCAGACGGTGCGCATCTGGCCCGGCCAGCTATCTGCGATGCACAGAACACCTTCCACGCCATTGCCTTCGATCACCTTGCCCGATGTCGCGTCCAGCACCACCGGCTGCACGCCAAAGAACGGGGTCGTCGCTGATCCCGGTTTGGTCGGGGTCGCGCCTGGCAGCGGGGTCAGCATGTGGCCGCCGGTTTCGGTTTGCCACCAGGTGTCCACAATGGGCACGGAGCCCTTGCCGACCACCTCATTATACCAGTTCCAGGCCTCGGGGTTGATCGGCTCGCCCACGGTGCCCAGCACTTTGATGGAGCTGAGATCGTATTTCTCGACCCACTCGTTGCCTTGGCCCATCAGCGCGCGGATCGCGGTGGGGGCGGTGTAGAATTGGTTGACGTTGTGCTTCTCGCAGACGGCCCAGAACCGGCCCGCATCGGGATAAGTCGGAACCCCTTCGAACATCAGCGTGGTGGCGCCGTTCGCCAGCGGGCCGTAGACGATGTAGCTGTGGCCAGTGACCCAGCCGACATCGGCGGTGCACCAGAAGATATCGCCATCCTTGTAGTCAAAGACCAGCTCATGGGTCATCGCTGCCCAGGCCAGATACCCGCCAGAGCTGTGCACCACACCCTTGGGCTTCCCGGTGGAGCCGGAGGTGTAGAGGATAAAGAGCGGGTCTTCGGCATTCATCGGGCGCGCGGGGCAGGTCGGGGCGACCTTGTCCATCAGGTCCAGAACATCGACATCGCGGTCCTGGATCCAGGTCGTCTGGTCGCCGGTGTGCTTCACGACAAGGCAGCGCACCTTGTCCGAACAGTGCAGCAGCGCGGCGTCCGTGTTGGACTTCAGAGCGGTGACCCGGCCTCCGCGCGGGGCGGTGTCGGCGGTGATGACGATCTTCGCGTCACAATCGTTGATCCGGTTGCCCAGAGCATCCGGCGAAAAGCCCGCGAACACGACTGAATGGATTGCGCCGATCCGCGCACAGGCGAGCATCGCATAGGCTGCTTCGGGGATCATCGGCAGGTAGATCACCACCCGGTCCCCGCGCATCACGCCCTGCGACAGAAGCACATTGGCCATGCGGCAGACCTTTTCGTGCAGCTCCTTGTAGGTGATGTGCTGGGCTTCGGCGTTGGGATCGTCGGGCTCAAAGATGATCGCGGTTTGCAGCGCGCGGTCCTGCAGGTGCCGGTCGATGCAGTTTTCGGAGACGTTGAGGATCCCGTCCTCGAACCATTTGATGCTGACACGGCCAAAGTTGAAGTTGGTGTTCTTCACCCTGGTGTAGCGCTCCATCCAGTGCAGGCGCTTGCCTTGCTCCGCCCAAAAGCTCACCGGGTCGTTGATGCTTTCGGCGTACATCTCTTTGTAGCGCGCGGCATCAACATGGGCATTGGCTGCAAAATCCATCGAGGGCGCGGTGATCTTCACCTCGCCCGCACTGTCCTGAGTGCTCATCACTATCCTCCCTGGCACGCGGATGATCCGCATATGCAAACAGGCGCCTCCCCGCGCCTGACCGTATGTTTATCACGGCAAAAGGATATGTCGCGGGAGCGTGGCTCCGCGAAAGACTCTTCTGTGAAAAACTTATCAGTGCGCCGCAGCATTCAGTAAACCAGTTTACCGCCCTTGCCGCCCGCCGTCTCTCGGGGCAGCGTGCGCCGAAACACGGGAAAGGACGGGCTGCAATGGACAGCGCAATGATGATTCAGCTTCTGGCGGTGGCGCTTGGGGCCGGGGCGGCGGGCGGCATTCTGGCCGGGCTGATGGGCGTGGGCGGCGGCATCGTGATCGTGCCTGCGCTTTACTTTGCGCTTGGTCTCACGGGGATGGAGCCGGGCCTCACCATGCAGCTGGCCGTCGGTACGTCCTTGGCGACCATCGTCTTTACCGCGCTGTCCTCCGCCAGCGGGCACTATCGGCGCGGCGCGATCGACATGGCGCTTCTGCGTCGCTGGGCGCCTTGGATCCTGATCGGTGTCGTGCTGGGCAGCCTTGCGGGCGGGATCGTTTCCGGGGTCGTGCTGATGGCGGTGTTTACCGTCGTGGCCCTGTTGGTCGGGCTGGACATGGTTCTGCGCCGCCCCTCTGAAACCAGCACACCGCGCGATTTCGCGCCGCCAGTCTGGGCGGGGCTTGGCATGGGGGCTGGGGCCATCTCGGCCATGATGGGAATCGGAGGCGGCACGGTTTGTGTGCCGGTCCTGTCCTTTCTCGGCTACGACATTCGCCGCGCCGTGGGCACATCTGCGGCAATCGGGTTCCTGATCGGGCTGCCGGGCGCGGTGGTCTATGCCGCGACAGGTTTTGGTGTCGAGGGGCTGCCGCCCTTTTCGCTGGGCTTCGTGAACCTGCTGGCGGCGGCGGTCATCATTCCGATGACGACGCTGTTTGCCCGTGTCGGTGTGCGGATCGCCCACGCGATCCCGCGCTCTGCGCTGCGCCGGGCCTTTGGGCTGTTCCTGCTGCTGACGGCGGTTCGGATGGGCCGGGATCTTTTGGGGATTCTGGCGCAGGCGTAGCGGTCCGGGGGCTTGCTCGCCTAGCTCTCGCCCTTGGGCTCTTTGTGCTCTTCGGGCAGATCCGGTAGCGCCGCGCCGGTCGAGGCCAGCAGGTCATGCATGTAGATCAGCCCGCCATGGGGCTGGCCCACGCCCGCTTCGTGATAGACATGGGTGAAGATCTCATCCGCCTGCGCGGCGGGCACGGCAAAGCTGACGATCACCCGTTCCGAGGTTTCCCCCGCACCGCGGTTTTTGAGAGGCGTCATCCGCCCGACCCCGCGCGCAAAGTTCATGTCGATCTCGGTGATGCCTTTCTCGCGGGCCAGGTGTTTGACCAAGGGCAGGCCGCGATCCTTGGGCAGGATGCAGGTGATGACCTTTTCGGATCTCAGGCGCGGATCCATGGCTTAGTCCTGTTTCGGGCTGTGGCGGATGCCGTGGTCGTCCTGATAGTCCTCCAGCGAGGGCAGATGCGGCGCCTCGCGATCATCGCCGCGCAGCTCTCCGCGCGCTTCCAGGCGGCGCAGGATCTCGGCGGGGACATAGGTTCCGGCCTTCTCCAGAGGGGTCACCCACATGAACCCCATCCCCGGCGTGTCGAGGTTCCCGGCCAGATACATCGCCTCAAAGATCCGGTCGAGCTGATCGGAGGACACGACAAGGTTGATGATCTCTTTCTCCGCCTCGATGGCCAGGCCCCAAACGCCAAGCCGCTCGCGCACCCCGCGCCCATAGGCGTAGTGGATCGACGCGCCTTGGGCTCCGGCCTCTTGCGCGGCTTTCACCATGCGGTCGGCATTGCCGGAGGGGACAGAGGCGGTGATCAGGGACACGTCTGTCAGAACGACGATCTCGCGGGTGCTCATGCGGTGGCCTCCTTCGCGGCTGCGACAGCTTCGTCAATGCGCCGCCGTTTGCGGTTCAGTTTCCAGCGGACCCAGAGCCCGGTCAACAGCACCGACAGGATCGGGCAGATAGACGCCATGGCGAGAATGCCAAAGCCTTCGACCGCTTCCATCGCGCCGCCAAAGCCCAGCCCCATGGCCAGGACCAGTGGCACGGTGATCGGCCCGGTGGTCACGCCTGCGCTGTCCCAGGCGATGTTGACGAATTCCTCGGTCGACAGCGCCGTGATGATCAGCGCCACAAGGTAAAGCGGCCCCAAAAGCAGCGCGATGGAGAACCCGAAGATGATCTTCACCACGCCCAGAGCGATGCCGAAGCCCACCCCGATGGAGACGGCATACATCAGCATCGGCTTGCGGAATGCACCGTTGGTCAGGGTCTGAACCGTGGTGCCCAGAGCGTTGAGCGCCGGCTCCGCCAGCGTGGCGCCAAAGCCCAGAACCCAGGCAAAGCCCAGCGAAATCCAAAGCCCGGCGCGCGGTCCGAACAGTGGATCGCCCTCGACCCCGTCGATATCCGTGAACGCCGCAGGGACGAGCCCGCCGGACTGACCGCCCAGCTTGGACAGGCCGTAGGTCAGGCCCAGATTGAAGACGATCATCCCGATGACCGACAGCACGATGCCGTAAGTGACGGCTCCGGGCCGCGGAAGGCGCGAGCGCAGGACCACGATCAGCACCAGAAACAGGAACAGGATCAGCGGCACGATGGCGCGCACGCCGCCGATGATTTCGAGCCATGGGGTTTGCATATGCCAGGCCGGGATGGCTTCCGCGTGCAGCGTTTCCTGCGCGACCGAGGCGGCAATGATCTCTGTCGGTGTGGTGGACAGGGAGACGACCACCGAAAGCAGCAGCACCCCGATGATCGGGAACAGCGAGGCCAGCGTGACGATCCCGAAGCCGGAGAGGGAGTTCTGCCCTTTCCCCGCCGCGCCCGCGATGCCGATGCCCAGGGACAGCACCAGCGGGACGGTGACCGGCCCCGTTGTGACCGCGCCGCAATCCCACGCCAGCCCGAGGATCGGGCGCAGGGCCGGATCGGCATAGACATAAGCGGTCAGCGCCAGCGTCGGTATCAGCGTGGCATAGATCAGCAGCTTGAGGCTCCAGCCATAAAGAAACCGCATCGTGCCCAGAACGGCGGCGGCGCCGACACCTACCCCGACACAGAGCACCATGACCCCGGACCAATCGTTCAGCAGCGCATAGAGATAGGGCGCATCCCGCACACTCACGAGCCCGCCCGCGATCTTGAGCGCCCCGATGGCCGGTTCGGCAAAGGTGACCCCGATGCCCAGCATGAAGGCGATCAACAGCACCACGGCGAGCGCGGCCTTGGCCGGAAGGGTCGATCCGATGATCTCTCCGAACGGCATGAGCCCGACCTTGAGCCCTTCCATGAAGAGCATGAGCCCCACGATCACCGCCATCAGCCCGGCAAGGATCACACCGGTCTCCTGGATCGGCTGTCGCAGGATCAGGTACTGGAACATGATCAGGTAAAGCGCGAGCGGCAGCACGGCGCGAAGCTGTTCGCGAAAGCGCACGTCCAGATAGGGCCGCACGATGCTCAGGACTTCGCGCCCCTCCAGCCGCATCTTGGGCGCGACGTAGGGCAAATCATTCCCGGCGCCATCGGTCGCGGGTTTCGGGGTCAGGATATTGTAGGACAGCTCTCGCTGCTGGACTGCCGCCTCGCGGGAAAAGGCGGCAAATCTGACCTCGGTCGGCATCGGGGGCTCCTCTTTGGGGCGACTATAGACCGGCGGTTGGCACAGGAAAATGACGAAGCGGGGGCGCGGATGGCGAGGTTGGACGTTTCACCCTCCGCGATCACCGCACTGGATTTGACCGAAAAATGCGCCAAGATGGTCAAAACCAGCCGGGAGCCCGCCATGTCCTATTCCGCCGCCACAGTGCCTGCCCGCGAAACGACACAGGCTGCTTTGATCTTCCGGCTGATCGTGTTTGCTCTGGCGGCGTTCTACGCGGTGCGGATGGTCGTCGCGAACCCGCTGATCGAAGAGCCCTTCGGCCCGTTTCGCTGGCTGACCTACTGGGCCAATCTTGCCGCTCTGGCCTGCGCGTGGTTCATGCTGGGCCGCTCGCGCGGCACCCATGTGCGCCGTCATGACGGGCTGGTGAGCGCAACGGCGGTCGTTGGCGCGATGGTCGTCTATCTCTACTGGTCGCTCTATTTCGACGATCCTCTGAGCGTGAACAGCGAGCAGCCCGGCCCCGCCTGGACGGAATACTACTACCACCTCGCCGGGCCGCTGCTGCAATGGATCGACGCCCTGTTCATCCTGCGCGCCTTCCGCGCGCCGCTGCGGGCTGTGGGCTGGCTCGTCGGGCTGATTGCGGCGTGGCTCACGTTTATTGAACTGGCGGTGCAGCCGCTCAACGACACGCCCGCCGGGAGCGTGACTTCGGGTCTGCCTTACCCGTTCCTCAACAACATGACGCTGGATGAGCGGCTTCCGTTCTATGCGATGAATATCGCCGTCGCGCTGGGGCTATTGGTGGTGTTTTCGCTGCTGGCCTTTGCGATCAGGCGCCTGATGCGATGATCGCCCTCAGACCGGCGCGGTAGTCGGGATAGGCGGGCGCCCAGCCCAGATCGGCCTTGGCCTTCGCGTTCGAAACCCTTCGGCTTTGGCTGTAGAAATCGCGGCCCATGGGCGACAGGCCAGCGGTGTCGAGCGGCTCTTCCGGGGGCGGGGCGATCCCCAGCAACCGCGCGGCTTCCGCCACCACATCGGCATGGGCGGCGGGTTCGTCATCCGCGATGTTCCAGACGGCGCCGGGCATCGGGCGGGCCATCGACAGGCGCAGGGCCGCGCAGATGTCATCGACATGGATCCGGCTGAACACCTGGCCCGGCTTGACGATCCGCCGGGCGGTGCCATCGCGCAGCTTGTCGACGGCAGAGCGACCGGGGCCGTAGATGCCGGGCAGGCGGAAGACGTGCAGCGGCAGGGGCAGGGCGCCCCAGGCCCGTTCGGAGGCCAGCCGCGCCGCGCCGCGCGGGCCGGTGGGATCGGGGGACGTTTCCTCATCGACCCAGCCGCCATCGGTGTCGCCGTAAATCCCGGTCGTGGAGAAATAGCCGACCCAATCGGACCCGGCCTGAGCGATCTTTTCGCCCAAGGCTGCCGCAACCGGACAGGAGCCGCCCGCAGGCGGGACAGAGACCAGCACGTGACTGGCCTGAGCGATTGCCGCGTCGATATCCCCGCCCGGCCAGAGCAGCCCGGTGTCGCCCAAAGTGTCGATCTCGCGCAGGCCATCGGCGCGGCGCGAGGTGCCGATCACCTGCCAGCCCAGCGGGCGCAGGGTATCGGCCAGATGGCGGGCCACATATCCGTGGCCGATGCTCAGCAGGGTTTTGCTCATGCCCCCTTCGTGCCGCCGGGCGCGCTATGGTGCAAGCGCGGTTTGTCTTGCTCCTGTCGTCAACTTCCTGTCCGATAGCGCAAACCGCAAAGACAAGAACAAGAGGTGCCCCATGCCGCTCAGCGATCCGCAGCAGTCCGTCCTGACCCCCGATATGCCCGCGCCAGAGCAGTTCACCGACGCGCGCGCCGCCGTAGACCGGCTGATGGAACTCTATGAGATATCGACGGATTTCCTGGCCAGCCGCTTTGCCGAGGCCGTTGGGCAGGACGTTCGCCCCGAAGGTCGGTTCCGCGCCTTCTACCCCGAGATCCGCCTGACCACGACCAGCTATGACCATGCCGACAGCCGCTTGGCCTTTGGTCATGTGTCCGATCCGGGCACCTATAAGGCGACCGTTACCCGGCCCGATCTGTTCAAGCACTACCTGCGCCAGCAAGTCGGGCTCTTGATGAAGAACCACAATGTCCCGGTGCAGGTTGGCCCGTCTGATACGCCGATCCCGGTGCATTTTGCTCTGGCCGGGAGCGACGTGACCGTGCCGCAGGACGGGGCGCTGACCTTTTCCCTGCGCGATGTGTTCGACGTGCCCAACCTGGAGACAACCCATGACGGCATCGTCAACGGAGACGTTCTGACCCACCCCGATGGCACGGGATTCCTGTCGCCCTTCACGGCGCAGCGGGTGGATTATTCGCTGGCGCGGCTGAACCACTACACCGCCACGCGCCCCGAGCATTTCCAGAACCACGTTCTGTTCACCAACTACCAGTTCTACGTGGACGAGTTCGAAGCCTATGCCCGCAAGATGCTGGCCGATCCCGAAAGCGGCTACACCAGCTTTGTCGCGCCCGGCAACGCAGAGATCACCACGGCCGATGGCGATCTTCCGGCACTGGCCAAGATGCCTCAGATGCCCGCCTACCACCTCAAACGAGGGGAGCAGCAGGGGATCACGCTGGTCAATATCGGTGTCGGTCCGTCCAACGCAAAGACCGCGACGGATCACATCGCGGTTCTGCGCCCCCATGCCTGGCTGATGGTCGGCCATTGTGCCGGGCTGCGCAATTCCCAGCGGCTGGGGGATTTCGTTCTGGCTCATGCCTATCTGCGCGAGGACAAGGTGCTGGACGATGATCTGCCTGTCTGGGTGCCGATCCCGGCGCTTGCGGAGATCCAGGTTGCCCTGGAACAAGCCGTCGCTGAGGTCACGCAGCTTGAGGGCTTTGAGCTCAAGCGGATCATGCGCACGGGCACAGTGGCCACGTTGGACAACCGCAACTGGGAATTGCGCGAGCACTCCGGCCCGGTGGCCCGCCTGAGCCAGTCCCGCGCCATTGGGCTCGATATGGAAAGCGCGACCATCGCGGCCAACGGGTTCCGGTTCCGGGTGCCCTATGGCACGCTCCTGTGCGTGTCTGACAAGCCGCTCCACGGGGAGCTGAAGCTGCCTGGCATGGCGAGTGACTTCTATAAGACTCAGGTCGCGCGGCATTTGCTGATCGGCGTGCGGGCCATGGAAAAGCTGCGTGAAATGCCGCTGGAGCGCATTCACAGCCGGAAATTGCGCTCATTTCAGGAGACAGCGTTTTTGTGACGCTGGGAAAACTTCCGGAAAACCGGAGTTTTTCGACCCAAAAAGGCCTGTGTTTGTTGTGTGGGTCCACAAGATGGCGTTAAATGCCACGTCATAAGACCCATGATCTGGGCTAAACGGAGACTGTTACATGACCAAACCGCTGACCAAGACCCAGCTCGTCGCCGCGCTGGCTGAGCAGATGGACGCCGACAAGAAGTCCGCTTCCGCCGCTCTGGACGCGATCACCGCCGTTATCACCAATGAGGTGAGCGGTGGCGGTGCGGTGACCCTGCCCGGCGTTGGCAAGATCTACTGCCGCGAGCGTCCCGCTCGTATGGTGCGCAACCCCGCCACCGGCGAGCAGATGCACAAGGACGCTGACAAGGTGGTGAAGATGACCATCGCCAAGGCGCTCAAGGACAGCGTGAACGGCTAAGGCCATGCGCCCGCCCCCAGGGCGGGTGTGCGCTATAGGGTTTGCTTTTCGGCAATCCATCAGAAAGGGTCGCTCCACAGGCGACCCTTTCTTTTTTTACGGAGCACAGATTATGGAACCGCGCGCGATGGGAATGGGCCTGATTTTCGCGCTCATGTGGTCTTCCGCGTTCACCTCGGGGCGGGTGATCGTCCAATACGCACCGCCCTTGTCGGCCTTGTCGCTGCGGTTCTTCATCTCGGGGCTGGTGGGCGTTCTGATCGCACGGGCGCTTGGGCAGAGCTGGCATCTGAGCAAGTCCCAATGGCGGTCCCTGGCCATCTTTGGCGTGTGCCAGAACGGGCTTTATCTGGGGCTCTTGTTCGTTGCGATGCAGTGGGTCGAAGCCTCTATGGCTGCGATCATCGCCTCGACCATGCCGCTGCTGGTGGCCTTCGCCGGGTGGCTGCTGTTTCGAGAGCGGATTGCGCCGCTTGGTATTGCCGGGCTTGTCGCGGGGATGGTCGGGGTGGCCATCATCATGGGCGCGCGCCTGTCGGGAGGCGCCAACCTTGTGGGCGTCGCCCTCTGTGTGGTGGCCGTGTTGTCCCTGACGATCGCCACTTTGGTCATCCGGGGCACGCAGTCTCATGGCAACGCGCTGATGATCGTGGGGCTTCAGATGCTGGTGGGCAGCGCTTCGCTATTGCCCGCCGCCCTGTTGTTCGACGATGGCGCTGTGACGTGGAGCTGGCAGCTCTTCGTGGCCTTCGCCTACACCACGCTGGTGCCCGGCCTCGCGGCGACGCTTGTCTGGTTCCTGCTGGTCAACCGGATCGGCACGGTGCGCGCCGCGGTGTTCCACTTCCTGACGCCGTTTCTGGGCGTGACCATTGCCGCGATCCTGCTGGGCGAAGCGCTCGGTCCGCTTGACCTGTTGGGGGTCGCGGTGATCGCCGGAGGCATCTTCGCGGTGCAGGTGTCGAAACAGAGCAGCTAGCCGATCCGGCCCCGCTGGCCTCCGGTCTGTCCTCGGTCCAGCAGAAGGTGGTCCAGCAGAACACAGGCCACCATCGCTTCGGCGACGGGCACCGCGCGGATGCCGACGCAGGGGTCGTGGCGGCCCTGGGTCACCACGTCGGTCGGGCTGCCATCCTTGAGGATCGACCGGCGCGGGCTGAGGATCGAAGAGGTCGGCTTCACCGAGAACCGCATGACGATCTCTTGCCCGGTGGAAATGCCGCCCAGGATGCCGCCCGCGTGGTTCGATCCATAGACCGGCCCGTCCGGGCCCATCTCGATCTCGTCGGCATTGTCGCGGCCGGTGAGGCTCGCGGCGGCCATTCCTGCGCCGATCTCCACGCCTTTCACGGCGTTGATCGACATCAGCGCCGCGGCCAGTTCGGTGTCGAGCTTGCCATAGACCGGAGCGCCGAGCCCCGCCGGCACGCCGCGCGCGACGACTTCGATCATGGCGCCGACCGAATTGTGGTCCTTGCGGCGCAGATAATCCATGTAGTCTTCCCACTCATCCACGACCGCCGGGTCGGGGCACCAGAACGGGTTACGCTCGATCTCGGCGGGGTCGAACCGGCTGCGGTCGATATGCTTGGCGCCCATCTGGATCATGTAGCCGCTGATTTCGACCTGAGGCGCCAGATCGGCCAGCACGCGCCGTGCCAGCCCACCGGCGGCCACACGCGCAGCCGTTTCGCGCGCGGATGAGCGCCCGCCGCCACGCGGATCGCGGATCCCGTATTTCTGCCAATAGGTGATGTCGGCGTGACCGGGACGGAAGGTCTGCTCGATCTTGCTGTAATCCTTGGACCGCTGATCCACGTTGCGGATCAGAAGCTGCACGGGGTGCCCGGTGGTCTTGCCCTCATAGACCCCCGAGAGGATTTCGACCTCATCAGGTTCCTTGCGCTGCGTGGTGTGGCGCGACTGGCCGGGGCGGCGGCGGTCCATCCAGTGCTGGATCTGCTCGGGGGCGACTTCCACCCCCGGAGGGCAGCCATCCACGGTCGCTCCCAACGCGGGCCCGTGGCTTTCGCCCCAGGTGGTGACGCGGAACAGGTGACCGAATGTGTTGAATGACATGGGCGCGCCCTCCTCTTTGAGTGTCTCGATACGCGGGGGCGGGCAGGGGCATCAACCCCGGCTTTTCTGTGGGGTCCAATTATCCCGGCGGGAAAGCGCCGTCTGGCGGAGGGGGGCGGGGCCAGTGACTATGTCAGAAGGGCTTCGATCTGGTCCACATAAGGGGCAAAGCCCCCTTGCTCCGCCGCCATCTTGCGCAGCATTCGCCGCCGGGCGGGGGGCCAGGCCTCAAGCGTTTCAAGCGCTGCGCGGACATAGGCGTCTTGATCGCCGGGCGTGATAAAGGTGCCCGCGGGCTTGGCCAGATCGAGGATCCCCAGATCGGAGCGATATCCGACGAAAGGCGTGCCGCAGAACGCGGCATCGAGCACGGTCGCCGGACCGGGGTCTTGCCGCGACGTGAGCAGGTAGACATCCGCCTGCGCATACCAAGCGGGCGCATCCTCTACGAAGCCGGGAAGGATCAGGTCGAGATCGGGCGCGGCGGCGGCCAGTTCCTGCGCCCAGCCCGTCAGAGCGCCCAGCCAGACAAAGCGCGCCTCCAAACATTGCGCCTGAATGGCTCGCGCGGCGTCAAGGAACAGATCGAACCCCTTGCGGTGGTCCGCGTGACCGGCCCCCAAGAACACCGGCCCGCCCCCGATCCGGTCGCGCACTGCCCGCCGCGCCGCCAGCCCGGCGGGCTGCACCGCGATGCCGGGGCGGATGATCGTCGTCGGCGCGTTCAGCATCGGCGCCAGCCCATCGGCCACCGCCGGGAAAGACGCCACGATCCGCGCGCCCGCGGCTTCCGCGCCGCGCAGCGCCGCGCCCAGATCGCGGGCTTCGACATGCGCTGCCATTTCATGGACCAGAAGCGCCCCTACCCGGTCGCCAGACAGGAGATCCGGCGCAAATCGTGCTGTTTCGACAGAGTTCAGCAGCACTGTCACCTCGGGCGGGATCCCTTGCGCCAGCCCTGGCACGTCCCAACCTTCCGCAATGATAAAGCAGGGTCCGAGCGCGCGGAACTCCGGCAGCAGCGGACCGGCCTGATCCAGAAGGAAGACCGGCGACCAGCCCCGTTCGCGTAGCGCCAAGGACAGGTTGCGCAGCAGGATCGGGGCGCCAGCCTTTCGGGCATCATGGGCGACCATGACGACGACGCGGCCATCGGGCAAAGCCGCGCGCATCGCTTCCGCCGATTGCGCGGCATCCTTTGGCTCTGGCCGGGGCAGAAACCCGGCCTGTGCGCCGTGTGTCACGTAGTGTCGGAAGGCCTGCCCGGTTTCCAGCGGCAGATAGGCGCGCGCGTAGAAAACGGGATCGAACCCGTGGGAGGGCGCGCGGCCTTCGCGGTCTCCGTGGCGGATGAAGTGCAGCAGGAGCGGATCGGCCAGACCGGCGAGGTCTGGATTGAGCGCCCGGTATTCGTCCGGCACGAAGAGCGGATGCGGCTGGCGTTCTTCCCCGCGTGTGAGCCGCCTGAGGTAGTCATCCATCGCCGTGGGCGCGCCCTGGTCGGCCCAATCGGGATAGCGCGTCTTGTAGAAGGTGGTCGAAAAATAGGGCGAGGGGTCGCGTCCCTCCGCATCCCCTTCCCGCCGGAAATGTCGCAGCGGGGCCGACACGGCCGCGCCCGCAAGGCTGGACAGGTAGAATTCCGTGTCGAACAGGGGGTGGTTGGTCATGCGCGGCCCTGTCTGCTTGCCTTTGCGCCGGGGCGATGCGACGCTTCGTAACCCAACCTCGCTAGCATGGAGAGCCCGCCATGGTCCACTATGATGAAATCGTCTGCTACGGCGGCGCGGGCCACGCGATGGTGATGCTCCATGCGGGCGAATATCACTGGAAGGGCAAGGTTAAGCTGCGCGCCGTCGTGGATGATCGGCACAATGGCATGATCCACCCCCAGCTTGGCGTGCCGGTGATTTCGGCTGAAGACCGGCTGGAGAGCTATGCCGACGTGCCTGTCTTCATGGGGGTGGGTAGCCCATCTGCTTGTGCCCGGATCGGCGCCCGGCTGCGCGGCGAAGGCGCGACATTTGCCAGCGTTCCGGGGCGGCCCGAGCTGGTGCACCCGACGGTGAAGCTTGGGGAAGGAGTGATCGTTGCGCCGCATACGCGGATCGGTCCGAACGTTAGGATCGGAGATTTCTGCCAGCTTCTGGGCGATCTGATCGCCCATGATGTCACGGTCGGGGATGCCTGCCACCTGGGCGTTCATTCCAGCGTGCTGGGCAATGTGACGATCGGAGCGCAGACCAACATCGCGCCCCATGCGGTGATCTGTAACGGAGCCCCGGGCGCGCCGCTGACGATCGGATCGGGCGCCACCGTCGCCGTGGGCGCGGTCGTCAGCCGCGATCTGCCGGATGGGTCCAAAGTGATCGGCAACCCGGCCATGCCCGTCGAGGACTGGGCCAAGCTCAAAGCTTTGATCGCGGATCAATGATCGCCAAGCTTGAGATGCTCATCGCGCTCGCCAAGGAGCGCCACTTCGGCCGTGCCGCCGATAGTCTTGGCATCACTCAGCCCAGCTTGTCCGCCGGGATCAAGCAGTTGGAAGGGCAGTTGGGCGTGCAGCTGGTGCAGCGCGGATCCCGCTATGGCGGCCTGACGCCCGAGGGCCTGCGCACGCTGGACTGGGCACGGCGGATTGTCGGCGATGCCCGCGCCCTGCGGGAGGAAATGCGCGCTTCGCGGAGTGGTCTTTCAGGGCATCTGCGGTTGGCGGTGATTCCCACCGCACTGTCCATGGCCTCTGATCTGGTGGCGGGGTTCCAGACGCGCCATCCCGAGATTCGCTTCACCGTGCTGTCGCGATCCTCGCGGATGATCCACGAGATGCTCAGAAACCTGGAGATTGATGGCGGCGTGACCTACTTGGATGGCCCTGCTCCGGCGCGGCTCACCCAGGTGCCGCTTTACCGTGAACGCTATGTGCTGATCTGTAAGCCGGGACATGCGTTGTCCGGGGCCGCGCATCTGGATTGGGCCGGGCTTGGCGCTGTGCCGCTTTGCCTGCTTTCGGATGACATGCAGAACCGCCGCATCATCAACCGGGCCTTTGCCGGGGTCGGGGTGGATCCGAACGTCCATCTGGAGAGCAACTCCACTGTTCTTCTGGTGGCCCATGCCGCGCGCGGGGGCTGCGCGACGATCCTTCCGCAAGAGACAGCGCGGCTTCTGACACGTGGCACCGATCTGCGCCTGATCCCGATCCACAGCGCCGATGATCCGCCCGATGTGGGACTGATCGCGCCGTATCGCGCGCCGCACACGCCACTGGTGGCGGCGCTCCTGGAAGAGGCAGAACGATTGAGTATCTCTATCGACTGACGAAAAAACGATATTGATATGCGATCAATTTGGGCTCAGATCGGAGGACTTCCCAAGGAGCGCCAGATGACTGCCGAGCTTGACTCCATTTCCGCGCTGATCGCGCCGCACCTGGGCCGCGAAGGCCCACTTCTGCCGATCCTGCACGACATTCAGGGCGCCTATGGCCACATTCCTGACGCGGCGCTGCCGGTGATTGCCGATGCGCTGAACCTGATCCGTGCCGAAGTGCATGGCGTGGTCAGCTTTTACCACGATTTCCGCGAGGCGCCTGCGGGTAAACATATGCTCAAGATCTGCCGTGCGGAGGCCTGTCAGGCCATGGGCGGAGCGGCCAACGCCGATGCGCTGCTTAAGGCACTTGGCACCGATTGGCACGGGACGACCGCGCAGGGCGTGACGGTGGAGCCGGTCTATTGCCTTGGCCTGTGTGCCTGTGCCCCGGCGGCGATGCTTGATGACCGGGTGATCGGGCGGGCCACGCCCGCTCGGGTGCAAAAGGCTCTGGAGGGCACGGCATGAAGATCTGGCTGTCTCAGGATGCAAGCGCCAAGGCCCTGGGTGCGGAGCAGGTCGCAGCCGCGATCCGCGACAGTGCCCCGGAGGCCGCCCTGACCCGCACCGGATCGCGCGGGATGGTCTGGCTGGAGCCCCTGCTGGAGATCGAGATCGACGGCACCCGCCACGCCTTTGGCCCGATGGAGCCCCATGAGATCCCCGGCCTGCTGAACGACCCGGAGGGCCATGCCAAGGCTCTGGGCCCGACGGAGGAGATCCCGTTCTTTGCGCGGCAGAACCGCCTGACCTTCGCCCGCTGCGGTGTGATCGACCCGCTTTCGCTGGCCGATTACGAGGCCCATGGCGGGCTTACCGGCCTGCGCCGCGCGCTTGGCATGATCCCGGAATGCGTGGTCGATGAGGTCAAGGTCTCCGGCCTGCGGGGCCGCGGCGGAGCGGGTTTCCCGACCGGCATCAAATGGGACACCGTGCGGCTTGCCCCCGCCGATCAGCGCTACATCGTCTGCAACGCCGATGAAGGCGACAGCGGCACCTTTGCCGACCGGATGATCATCGAGGGCGATCCGTTCTCCTTGATCGAGGGCATGGCCATCGCGGGTCACGGGGTCGGCGCGACCAAAGGGTATGTCTATCTGCGCAGCGAATATCCCGACGCGATTGCGGTGCTTGAGGATGCGATCCAGATCGCCCGTGCCGCCGGGCTGCTGGGCACGGATGTGCTGGGCTCGGGCGTGGTGTTCGATATGGAGGTTCGCGTCGGCGCCGGGGCCTATATCTGCGGAGAAGAGACCTCGCTGCTCAATTCGATGGAGGGCAAGCGCGCCGTGGTGCGGGCGAAGCCGCCGCTGCCTGCTCTGGAAGGGTTCCTGGGCCGCCCGACCGTGGTGAACAATGTGCTGAGCCTCGCCACCGTGCCGGTGATCTTTGAGAAAGGCGCCGCGCATTACGCCAGCTTTGGGCTGGGCCGGTCCAAGGGCACGATGCCGGTGCAGATCGCGGGCAATGTCGCGCGCGGCGGGCTGTTTGAAATGGCGTTCGGCCTGCCTTTGGGTGAGCTGGTGAACGATGTCGCGGGCGGCACCGCGACGGGGCGGCCGGTGAAGGCGGTGCAGGTGGGCGGGCCTTTGGGCGCCTATTTCGCGCCGGAGCAGTTCGACACCGCCTTCGGCTATGAGGAGTTCGACGGTGCGGGCGGGCTGATCGGCCATGCCGGGATCACGGTGTTTGACGACAGCGTAGACATGGCTGCGATGGCCCGCTTTGCGATGGAATTCTGCGCGATAGAGAGTTGCGGCAAATGCACCCCCTGCCGGATCGGAGCCGTGCGCGGGGTCGAAGTGATCGACCGCATGATCGGCGGCGATGAGGAGGCCGCGCATATCCTCACCGATCTGTGCGAGACGATGAAGGATGGCTCGCTCTGCGCGCTTGGCGGGTTCACGCCTTACCCGGTGATGTCGGCGCTGACGCTCTATCCCGAAGATTTCGCGCCCAAGCGGGAGGCGGCGGAGTGATGGCGGAGCTTCGAGGCAAAAGGGCCGCGCCCGACCCTGGGAGGGCGCATTCGGACCAGCTGGTCTGTGCCGTTTATTTGGAAAGCCCGCGTGACGCGCGTGCTGTGCATGACATCGCCAAAGCGCCCTCCCGGGGGGAGGGTCGGGCGCGGCCCGGGCTGGTCGCCCGTGCCATGAGCGGATCGGAGATCACACCATGAAAGATTTCATCATCCCCTGGGACGACGACCGCGACATGGGCACTCCCGCCCGCACCGGCAAACCCGTCACCCTGACCATCGACGGGGCCGAAGTGACCGTGCCCGAAGGCACCTCCATCATGCGCGCTGCCGCCATGATGGGCACCCAGATCCCCAAGCTCTGCGCCACGGACAGCGTCGAGGCGTTCGGATCGTGCCGCCTGTGCCTGGTTGAGATCGAAGGCCGCCGGGGCACCCCGGCCTCCTGCACCACGCCGGTCCATCCCGGCATGGTCGTTCGCACCCAGTCCGAAAAGGTCCGCCGCATCCGCAAGGGGGTGATGGAGCTCTATATCTCCGATCATCCGCTCGATTGTCTGACCTGCGCCGCCAATGGGGATTGCGAGCTTCAGGACATGGCCGGCGCCGTGGGCCTGCGCGACGTGCGCTATCAGCCGAAAGACACCCATTTCGAGCCCCGCCAGAACGGTGAGGCCAATCCGCTCTTTATCCCGAAGGATGAGAGCAACCCGTATTTCACCTATGATCCCAGCAAATGCATCGTGTGCTCCCGCTGTGTGCGGGCCTGCGAAGAAGTGCAGGGCACCTTCGCGCTGACCATCGAAGGCCGGGGCTTTGATAGCCGCGTATCCGCGGGGGCGGGCTGGGACGATTTCCTGTCATCGGATTGCGTGTCCTGCGGGGCCTGCGTGCAGGCCTGCCCGACCGCCACCTTGCAGGAGAAATCGGTGATCGAGCTGGGCACCCCCGACCAGTCCGTCATCACCACCTGCGCCTATTGCGGCGTTGGCTGTTCCTTCAAGGCCGAGATGCAGGGCGACGATCTGGTCCGCATGGTGCCGTTCAAGAACGGCCCCGCCAATCGGGGCCACAGCTGTGTGAAGGGGCGCTTTGCCACGGGCTATGCCAACCACCCGGATCGCATCCTGAACCCGATGATCCGCGACAGCATTGACCAGCCCTGGCGCGAGGTGTCGTGGAAAGAGGCTTTGTCCTTTGCGGCCCGGCGCCTGCGCGGCATTCAGGAGCAGCACGGGACGCGCTCCATCGGCGTGATTACGTCGTCGCGCTGCACCAACGAAGAGACGTTCCTCGTCCAGAAGCTGGCCCGCGCGGTGTTTGGCAACAACAATACCGACACCTGTGCACGCGTGTGCCATTCTCCGACCGGCTATGGGCTGGGCCAGACCTTTGGGACATCCGCCGGGACGCAGGATTTCGATTCGGTGGAGCACACCGATGTCGTGATCCTGATCGGGGCCAACCCGACGGACGCGCACCCGGTCTTTGGTTCGCGCCTGAAAAAGCGCCTGCGCGACGGAGCCAGGATTATCGTGATCGACCCGCGCCGGATCGACCTGGTGAAATCGCCTCATATCGAGGCCGCCCACCACCTGCCTTTGCGTCCCGGCACGAATGTGGCGGTGGTGACGGCTCTGGCCCATGTGATCGTCACCGAAGGGCTGGCGGATGACGACTTCATCAAGACCCGCTGCGATCTGGACGCCTTTGAGGACTACAAAGCCTTTGTCAGCGATCCGCGCCACGCGCCCGAAGCGGTCGAGGCGCTGACCGGCGCGCCCGCAGCGGACCTGCGCGCCGCCGCGCGGTGCTTTGCCACCGGCGGCAATGGCGCGATCTATTACGGGCTGGGCGTGACGGAGCATTCTCAGGGCTCCACCACCGTGATCGGCATCGCCAACCTCGCCATGCTCACCGGCAATATCGGGCGCCCCGGCGTGGGGGTGAACCCGCTGCGGGGGCAGAACAATGTGCAGGGCTCCTGCGATATGGGATCCTTCCCCCATGAGCTGCCCGGCTATCGCCACGTGAAGGGCCCCGAAGTGCGCGCGATCTTCGAAGAGGCCTGGGGCGTGACCATCGACCCGGAGCCGGGCCTGCGCATTCCCAACATGCTGGACGCCGCCGTGGATGGCACGTTCAAGGGGCTCTATTGCCAGGGTGAAGACATCCTGCAATCCGATCCCGACACGCATCACGTTGCCGCCGGTCTGGCCGCGATGGACTGTGTGATCGTCCATGACCTGTTTCTGAACGAAACCGCCAATTACGCCCATGTCTTCCTGCCCGGATCGACCTTCCTGGAGAAGGACGGGACCTTCACCAACGCGGAGCGCCGCATCAACCGCGTGCGCAAAGTGATGGCGCCCAAGGCGGGGCTGGCCGATTGGGAGGTCACGCAGGCTCTGGCCAAGGCCATGGGGGCGGATTGGGGCTACACCCACCCGCGCGAGATCATGGCCGAGATCGCCGCCACCACCTCCAGCTTTGCGGGGGTCAGCTATGAGCTTCTTGATGAAAAGGGCTCGATCCAGTGGCCGTGCAACGACGCACAGCCGAACGGCACGCCTTTGATGCATGTGGATGGGTTCGTGCGCGGCAAGGGGCGGTTCATCGTGACCGAATATGTCGCCACCGATGAAAAGACCGGCCCGCGCTTTCCGCTCCTGCTCACCACCGGGCGCATCCTGTCGCAGTATAACGTTGGCGCTCAGACCCGGCGGACGGAGAACACCGCCTGGCACGATGAGGATGTGTTGGAGATCCACCCCCATGATGCCGAACTGCGCGGCGTGAAGGAGGGGGATTGGGTCAAGCTGGCCAGCCGGGCCGGGGAAACCAGCCTGCGCGCGAAGATCACGGATCGGGTCAGTCCGGGCGTGGTCTACACGACCTTCCACCACCCTGACACGCAGGCCAATGTCATCACCACCGACTATTCCGACTGGGCCACGAATTGCCCGGAATACAAGGTGACGGCGGTGCAGGTGGGGCTGTCGAACGGCCCGACCGAATGGCAGGAGGACTACCGCGCCCAGGCGGAGCGCTCGCGCCGGATCGACGCCGCCGAATGAGCCTTCCGACCGCCCGCATTGCCCTGTCCGATGGGCCGCGCACCCTGCCGCAGGAGACCCCCGTGGCCATGGTGTTCGATGGCGTGACCCATGCCGTGATGATGGCCTCTCCCGCCGATCTGGAGGATTTCGCGGTGGGCTTTGCCCTGACCGAGGGGATCATCACCGCCCGCGATGAGATCACCGAGCTGGAGCTGGTGCCCCAGCCGGACGGGATCGAGGCCCGGATGTGGCTGGCGATGGATCGTAGTGCGGCGCTGACGGCGCGGCGCCGGACGCTGGCCGGGGCGGTCGGCTGCGGGATGTGCGGGCTCGACAGCCTCGCCGCTGCCAACCGCGATCTGCCGCAGGTGGGCGGGTCGCTGCGCCTGACCCGTGCGCAGGTGGCCGGGGCGCTTGACCTGCTTCACACTGCCCAGCCTTTGCAGGATGCAACCCGCGCCGTCCACGCAGCCGGGTTCCTGACCCCGGATGGCGCCATGACCGTGCGCGAGGATGTCGGGCGGCACAACGCTCTGGACAAGTTGATCGGTGCGCTGCTGAGGGCCGGGATGGACCCGGCGGGCGGGGCCATCGTCATCACCAGCCGCGTGTCGGTCGAGATGGTCCAAAAGACGGCCATGGCCGGAAGCCCCATCCTGATCGCCGCCTCTGCCCCCACCAGCTATGCGCTGTCGCTGGCCGAAGGTGCGGGGATCACGCTGGCCGCCTCCGCGCGGGGCGCGACATTCGACCTTTTCACCCATCCCAACCGGATCGAGGACTGACATGGACCACGCCAAGATGATCCGCATGGCGAATCAGATCGCCACGTTCTTCCGCTCTCAGCCGGAGGGAGACCGGGTTGACCGGGTCGCGGCGCATATCAACGATTTCTGGGAACCCCGGATGCGCGCGCAGCTTCTGGCTCATCTGGATGCGGGCGGCGCCGGGCTGGATGATCTGGTTGTGCGGGGTGCCGATCAGATTCGGACACCCGCCTGAGCAGAGGTGGTTGAAACGGCTCCGCCGGGCCCCACCTACGGATCAGTGATGTTCCACTGACCAGGGGACTGCCCCTATGAAACGGCTCAAGATGGCGCTGATCGCGCTTGTGGCTCTGGCCTTGGCAGGGATCGCGGCGTTTGCGCTCCTGCGCCCTCCGGCAACTTTCGATGCGCGCGTCGCCTTCGTGAATGATCTGATCGACAAGGGCGCCCGTGCGGGCACGTGGCCGGGCGTGATGTGGGCCGTGATCCAGGACGGAGAGATCGCCGCAAGCGGGGCGGGCGGCTTTGCCGATCTGGAGGCGCAGCGGCCGATGACCCCGGACACCACGATGCCCATTGCGTCCATCTCCAAGGTGATCGTCGGCTTGGCCGGGGCGCAGGCCATTGAAGACGGCGCGTTGGACCCGGATCGCCCGATTACCGATTATCTGAGCTTCTCCCCTGCGTTTCCTGATGGCGCCCCGCGCAGTTTCGCGCATCTTGCGACCCACACATCGGGCGTGCGGGACAGCGATGCGGGCTACGAGGCGAAGGCGTATCATTTCGGATCTGTCCGCCACCCGGTCGCGCTGCAGGACTTCCTGGAGAGCTATCTGGCCGCGGGCGGAGCGCTGTTCGACCCGGAGGAGAACTTCACCGGCCTCGCGCCCGGCGCGCAGTATGAATACTCCAATGTCGGCGCAGGGCTGGCCGCGCAGGTCATCGCGGATGCCACCGGAGAGGATTTCGGCGCCTACAGCACCCGGACCATCGTGCAGCCCTTGGGTCTTAGCGGGTTCTGGGGGCCGGAGCGCGAAAGCCCCGGACCGCAGGCTGCCAAGCTTTACACCCGCGGCGACAGCGGCGCGCTGATCCCGTTCGAACCCTATGGTCTGGCGACCTGGCCGGATGGACAGTTCAACGCCTCAGCGCATGATCTGGCGCGGCTGCTGAGCGCGGTCATCAATGACGGCTCCGTGCCGGATGGCACCGGGTTGTCGCCCGAAGTCATCGCGCGGCTCACCACGCCGTTGGCCGAGGACGTTCCGGGCATGGGAGCGCCGGGTGATGCGGTCGGCTTGTTCTGGAGCCGCGAGACCCTGAACCTGATTGTGTTTTCGCTGCGCGGCGAAGGTCACAATGGTGGGGATCCCGGCATTGCGACCTTCATGTATCGCAAGCCCGGAACGGATGACGGCTTTGTCGCCATGATGAACACGGAGCCCGACAGCCCCTTGCAGATGCTGCAGGCGATCAGGCTGCTGAACGCCCTGTCCGGGTTTCCTGCGCGCTAGAGGCTTGCGCTGACGGACGCGCCCGCCCAAGCTGAAACCATGGAGTTCATTGGCGCCAAGCTTGCCCTGTTCATCGGAAACCGGCTGCCGCTGATCCGGCGCGATGACCGGCCCGATATTCCCTTCCCCGACCACTGGGATTTTCCCGGAGGCGGGCGCGAAGGGCGCGAAACCCCATGGCAGACCGCCGCGCGGGAAACGTTCGAGGAACTGTCGCTGGACTTGAGCGGTGTTGATCCAAGCTGGCACATGGAGAGCGAAGCCGCCCATCTGCCCGGCGCGCGTGTGCATTTCTTTGTCGCGCATCTTCCCGAAGCGGCGCGGGCGCAGATCCGGCTGGGCGATGAGGGGCAGGAATGGCGGCTGTTCTCTGCGCGCGAATTGCTGGAGCTTCCGAAAACCGTTCCCTCTCAGATCGAACGCCTGCGGCTTTATCTGGCGCGCGGGGCTGGCAGCGCCTATCTATAGGGCAACGATTTCAGGATAAGGGTCCGCCTTCATGGAAGACTTCATCGGTCAGAATTCGGTTCTGCTGTTCCTTGCCGCGTTCATTTTTGTTGCGATCATGCTGGGCGTGCGGATCGTGCCGCAGTCGGAAAAACATGTGGTCGAACGCTTCGGACGTCTGCGCAAGGTGCTGGGGCCGGGCATCAACTTTATTGTGCCGTTCCTGGACCGCGTGGCGCATAAGATCTCCATCCTTGAGCGGCAGTTGCCGACCCACAGCCAGGACGCGATCACCAGCGACAACGTGCTGGTGGAGGTCGAAACCTCTGTATTTTACCGCATCCTCGAGCCGGAAAAGACGGTCTACCGGATTCGCGACGTGGACGGCGCGATTGAAACCACCGTTGCCGGGATTGTCCGGGCCGAGATCGGCAAGATGGAGCTCGACGAAGTGCAATCCAACCGCGCGCAGCTGATCGGGGCGATCAAGGAACACCTGGAAGCGCAGGTGGACGATTGGGGGATCGAGGTGACGCGCACCGAGATCCTCGATGTGAACCTGGATGAGGCGACCCGTGCAGCCATGCTTCAGCAGCTTAATGCCGAACGGGCCCGCCGGGCGCAGGTCACCGAGGCCGAAGGCCAGAAGCGCGCTGTCGAGCTGGCCGCCGACGCGGAGCTTTACGCCGCCGAGCAGACCGCGAAAGCGCGACGCATCGCGGCAGAGGCCGAGGCCTACGCGACTGAGGTCGTGGCGGAGGCCATTGCCAAGAACGGGCTAGAAGCGGCGCAGTATCAGGTCGCCCTGAAACAGGTCGAGGCGCTCAACAAGTTGGGCGAAGGGCAGGGCAGCCAGACCATCGTTGTGCCCGCCAATGCGATGGAAGCCTTTGGCGACGCGTTCAAGATGCTGAAAGGGCGCTCGTAATGTTGTGGTCTGCGTGGTGGGTCTGGGCCGTGGCCGCTTTGGCCAGCGGCATTCTGGAAATGCTGGTTCCCGGCTATTTCTTCCTGGGCTTCGCGGTCGGCGCGGCTGTGGTCGCGCTTGGCCTGGCGGCTGGGCTGGGGCCGTTCAGCCTGCCGATCCTGCTGGTGATCTTCGCGGTGCTGTCGCTGATCGCGTTCCTGGCGCTACGGCGGGTGTTTCCCGATTCCAGCGGCAGCGTGAAGATCTGGACCGACGACATCAACGACGGGTGAGGGCAGTCGCCGCCTCTTGGGCGGGCGCTGCCCGTTGCCGTCTCGCTTAACTGTTCGCTCGCTGAGCCTGCGGGGAGTTCATTTCCGCGACAACGGCCTGCGCCGCGGCTTTCGGGTCCGGGGCGCGGTGGATCGGGCGGCCGACCACCACATGATCGGCGCCCGCCGCGATGGCCTGGGCCGGGGTCATCACCCGTTTCTGATCGCCCAGATCGGCGCCTGCCGGGCGCACGCCGGGGGTCACGATCAGCTTGCCCTCGGCTTCGGGCAGGGCGCGGATCAGCGCGGCCTCCTGCGGGGAGCAGATCACCCCGTCCGCGCCATTGGATAGCGCGATGCCCGCACGCTCCTGCACCAGATCGGTGATGTCGCCGGGCTTGATCAAAGACGCGTCCAGATCAGCCCGATCCAGAGAGGTCAGGATCGTCACGGCAAGGATCTTGAGATCCTTTCCGCCCGCGCCTTCCTTGGCCGCGCGCACGACATGGGGGTCGCCATGGACCGTCAGGAAATCCAGATCGAACTGCGCCAGCCCGCGCACCGCGGCTTCGACTGTGGCGCCGATATCGAACAGCTTCATGTCCAGGAAGATGCGCTTTCCGTGCTCGGCCTTCAGCTCATTCGCGAGCGCAAGCCCGCCGCCGGTCAGCATCCCCAGCCCGATCTTGTAGAAGGACACGGCATCCCCCAGCGTTTCGGCAAGCTGGAGCCCTTCGAGTGCGTTGGGCACATCGAGGGCGACGATCAGGCGGTCATCGGACATTTGGGCTCTCCTTATATATAGCGCGCTTTTTTCCCAGCCTTGCGAAAGCGTCAAGCGGTCGTAGCATTGCGTGGACAATCTTGCGCAGCCTCTTGGCAGAACACAGGGTGGTGCCCATATGTCACAGTGAGGCCCGCATGGGCCGCTGTGCCGAATGCGGGCGGCGGCGAAGACGGGTGCTAAAAGGAGAGACGACATGAACCTTGAGAAGTTCACCGAACGCGCACGCGGTTTCATCCAGGCCGCTCAGACCATCGCGATGCGCGAGAACCACCAGCGGCTGACGCCGGAGCATCTGCTCAAGGCGCTGATGGATGACGAAGAAGGCATGAGCGCGAATCTCATCACCCGTGCCGGCGGCGATGCCGCCCGTGTGCGCGAGGCCGTTGATCTTGCCGTGGACAAGCTGCCGAAAGTGTCGGGCGACGCGGGCCAGGTGTATCTGGACAGCGCGACAGGTCGCGTGATCGACGAGGCCGAGAAGGTCGCCAAGAAAGCCGGTGACAGTTTCGTGCCGGTGGAGCGGATGCTCACCGCGCTTGCCATGGTCAAGAGCGCCGCGAAGGACGCAATGGAGCAGGGCGGCGTGAACGCGCAGGCTCTCAACGGCGCGATCAACGATCTGCGTCAGGGCCGGACCGCCGACACCGCCTCTGCTGAGGACCAGTATGAGGCGCTCAAGAAATACACCCGCGATCTGACCGAGGCCGCTCGCGAGGGGAAGATCGACCCGATCATCGGCCGCGACGAAGAGATCCGCCGCGCCATGCAGGTGCTGTCCCGCCGGACCAAGAACAATCCGGTTCTGATCGGGGAACCCGGTGTGGGTAAGACTGCGATCGCGGAAGGGCTGGCCCTGCGGATCGTCAATGGCGATGTGCCCGAGAGTCTGCGTAACAAGCGGCTCCTCGCGCTCGACATGGGCGCGTTGATCGCGGGCGCGAAATATCGCGGTGAGTTCGAAGAGCGTCTGAAAGGCGTTCTGAACGAAGTCGGCGCCGCCGCCGGTGAAATCATCCTGTTCATCGACGAGATGCACACTCTGGTCGGAGCCGGGAAGACCGACGGTGCGATGGATGCCGCCAACCTCATCAAACCGGCGCTCGCCCGCGGGGAGCTGCACTGCGTCGGTGCCACCACGCTGGATGAATACCGCAAATATGTCGAGAAGGACGCTGCTCTGGCCCGCCGGTTCCAGCCGCTGATGGTCGAAGAGCCGACGGTGGAGGACACCGTGTCGATCCTGCGCGGCATCAAGGAGAAGTACGAGCTTCACCACGGCGTGCGGATTTCGGACCGTGCCCTGGTGTCTGCGGCGCAGCTGTCCAATCGCTACATCACGGACCGGTTCCTGCCGGATAAGGCCATCGACCTGATGGACGAAGCCGCAAGCCGTCTGCGCATGGAGGTGGACAGCAAGCCCGAGGAGCTGGATGCTCTGGACCGCGACATCCTGCAAAAGCAGATCGAGGCCGAAGCCCTGCGCAAGGAGGACGACAACGCCTCGCGCGACCGGCTTGAGAAGCTGGAGAAAGAGCTGGCCGATCTGCAGGAGCGCTCCGGGGAGCTGACCGCCCGCTGGCAGGCCGAACGGGACAAGCTGGAAGGCGCCCGCGAGATCAAGGAGAAGCTGGACCACGCCCGCGCGGAGCTGGAGATCGCCAAGCGCAAGGGCGATCTGGCCAAGGCCGGGGAGCTGTCCTACGGCGTCATCCCGTCGCTGGAGAAGCAGCTGGCCGATGCCGAAGGTGCCGAAGCCGACGTTCTGGTCGAAGAGGCCGTGCTGCCCGATCACATCGCGGCGGTGGTGGAACGCTGGACCGGCGTGCCGATGTCCAAGATGCTGGAAGGCGAGCGCGAGAAGCTGCTGCGCATGGAAGACGAGCTGCACAAGCGCGTCATCGGCCAGAGCGGCGCCGTGACCGCCGTGGCGAATGCCGTGCGCCGGGCGCGGGCCGGGCTCAATGATCCGAACCGTCCGCTGGGCAGCTTCCTGTTCCTGGGCCCGACCGGCGTGGGTAAGACCGAGCTGACCAAGGCGGTGGCCGACTTCCTGTTTGACGATGACAGCGCGATGGTCCGCATCGACATGTCAGAGTTCATGGAGAAGCACTCCGTCGCGCGTCTGATCGGGGCGCCTCCGGGCTATGTCGGTTATGACGAAGGCGGCGTGCTGACCGAAGCCGTGCGGCGGCGCCCTTATCAGGTTGTGCTGTTCGACGAGGTCGAGAAGGCGCACCCCGATGTGTTCAACGTGCTGCTTCAGGTGCTCGATGACGGGATCCTGACCGATGGTCAGGGCCGGACCGTCGATTTCAAGCAGACCTTGATCGTGCTGACCTCGAACCTTGGGTCTCAGGCGCTGAGCCAGTTGCCTGAAGGCGGGGATGCCGCCAAGGCCAAGCAGGATGTGATGGACGCGGTGCGGGCCCATTTCCGTCCCGAGTTCCTGAACCGTCTGGATGAGATCATGATCTTCGACCGCCTCTCGCGGGAGAACATGGACGGGATCGTGGATATTCAGCTCGCCCGTTTGGCAAAACGTCTGGCCGCGCGGAAGATTGCTCTGGAGCTCGATGACAGCGCCAAGACCTGGCTGGCCGATGAAGGCTATGACCCGGTGTTCGGGGCGCGCCCGCTCAAGCGGGTGATCCAGAAGGCGCTGCAGGACCCGCTGGCGGAGATGATCCTGTCCGGCGATGTTCTGGATGGGGCCGTGATCCCGGTCAGCGCCGGGGCGGATGGTTTGATCCTGGGCGATCGGGTGGGCGCCACCCACAAGGAGCCGCCCAGCGACGCGGTGGTTCACTAACCTGACACTATAGAGGGGGCGGCCAATCGGTCGCCCCTTCGTTTTTGCGCGTCAGTCTTACTGGGTCGAGGAGGCGGTCGGCAGAAGCACGGTGTCGATCACGTGGATCACGCCGTTGCGGGCCTCGATGTCGGCGGTGACGACTTTGGAGTTGTTCACCATGACGCCGTTATCCAGATCGACGGTCACGGTGGCACCGGCGTTCAGGGTCGGAGCCTTCATGTCATCCACCAGGTCGGTGGACATCACCTTCCCGTCCACGACGTGATACAGAAGGATGCCCTTCAGCGTATCGGTGTCTTCGAGCAGGCCCTCAACGGTCCCGGCCGGAAGCTTGGCGAACGCGTCATCGGTCGGAGCGAAGACGGTCAGCGGACCATCCCCGGTCAGCGCACCCACGAGCCCTGCGGCTTCGGCCGCGGCGAGCAGGGTGGTGAAGCTGCCGGCCTCCTGGGCGGTCTCCACGATATTCTTGCCGTGACCATCCGCAGCGGCGGCGCCGGCGATCAGGGTGGCCGCAGCGGCGGTCAGTGCGATTTTGCGAAGCATGTCATTTCTCCCTTGGTGACTGCGGGGCAGGGAACCCCGCCGGTACACTAAGGGTGGCGCTGCGCTTGCCCTTGGGGAAGGAGCCTCTCGGGAATGTCAGCTCAATAAACTGTCATGGAACCATCCGGCGGCTGCACGCGTTGATAAGGCCTTACCAGACAATTTTGCCCCCCGCTGACGCTTCGTGCGGGTGCCCCCCGTCTGCAGAATCTCGCGTATACATATAAGGAGTGCTCCCGGAGGCCGCTGTGAGGGGGATTCTGCACGAGGCGGAGCGATTCATTACATCAAGCGACTCGGAATCGGGGCGACTCGTCGTGAATCGTCGGCCGCCTCCCCCTGAATCGGGGGGCTCTTCGATTTTTTTTCGTGAATCAGGCGGTCGAACGAGTCGGAATCGGCCGACTGACTCGCGCGATTCACGTCTTTCGAGTCGGATTCTTGTAGTTGCTTGTGGATAACTCTGTGGGAAACCCAAAATCTGGGATTTGGCCCATGCTGCGCCCGCGAAGAAAGTTGCGTCGTGACCCGGGGTCGGTGAAACATGCTTAATCCAACCCCCTGAAAAACAGGGAAAAACGGGGTTTGTCACAAAAAATGCGAATTTCTTGAAAAAAGCTCTTGCGGGGTCCGGCCGCAAACCGTAGATACCCCCTCACCGGCGGCGCTGAGGCGCCAACGGGACGCCCACCGGGCCAGACGGAAACGCTCTTCGGAGCCACCCAGACGGAAACGAGGCGGACGAGATCGGAAGCAATCAAGGCGGGGCGCGCCGAGAAGTTAGGGCGCACTCAGTCGGTTTTTGGTCTCACGCTCTTTGAAATCGCAAGTATCTGAAGAGATATGTGGGCGGTTTGGTTCATTTCGATGAACAAACAACTGCATATCACACTACCTAGGGCAAGGGCTTCGGTCTGACCCCGATGATGGATAGTCAGCTTCACTGTTTGGCGGCTTTCGGTTTTCTATGAAAACCAGAAGCACAACAAACAGATGACAACGACAAGTTTGAACAGCTTGTCGGTGATGTGCAGAGGTTCGAACGTCAAGGATACATCGGTAACGATGTTTCAACTTGAGAGTTTGATCCTGGCTCAGAACGAACGCTGGCGGCAGGCCTAACACATGCAAGTCGAGCGAGACCTTCGGGTCTAGCGGCGGACGGGTTAGTAACGCGTGGGAACGTGCCCTTCACTACGGAATAGTCCCGGGAAACTGGGTTTAATACCGTATACGCCCTTCGGGGGAAAGAATTTCGGTGAAGGATCGGCCCGCGTTGGATTAGGTAGTTGGTGGGGTAATGGCCTACCAAGCCTACGATCCATAGCTGGTTTGAGAGGATGATCAGCAACACTGGGACTGAGACACGGCCCAGACTCCTACGGGAGGCAGCAGTGGGGAATCTTAGACAATGGGGGAAACCCTGATCTAGCCATGCCGCGTGAGTGATGAAGGCCTTAGGGTCGTAAAGCTCTTTCGCCAGGGATGATAATGACAGTACCTGGTAAAGAAACCCCGGCTAACTCCGT